>OJSE01000081.1_pt1 | contig 126511 bp, 126 predicted proteins | sample 1599351 | NCBI WGS metagenome assembly OJSE01 (sample SAMN04168656, study PRJEB22393) | human gut metagenome | biome: human gut microbiome; feature: stool | host: Homo sapiens | collected 2014-03-17 | reverse complement strand
TTGTTCCAGCCGTATTCGTCCACGTCGTTTTTGTAAAAATCCCCGGTCAGCGGGGAATAGAGTTTCAGTGTGCTCTCTTTTTCTTCGATATTCTGATCTCCTTTCTAACGGGAGCAGGTCGCCCTCTGACGGGCGGCCTGCTTCTCGTATCGCTCTTTTGTCAGGTCGGCGTAATCGCAGCCTTCTTTTTCCGGCAGGTTTTTCACAATGCGGTATCTGCCCTGATAGGCTTTCTCCAAACACGTAGCGGCCCATCTTCCGGCGAAGTCGTTGTTTGTGCAGATTTCGAGTTCTTCAATTTCTGGGTGGCGCCCCAGAAAAGATTCCAATGCAAGCGGCTTTTTGAAAGAAAAGGAACGTGACGGTTCTCCGTCTTTCGGTGCGCTGATCCCGCCAAGGGACAGCCGCCATTTATCCGCAGACCCTTCCAGCGTCAGGTGCGCGAGGGTTTCGATGGCGGCTTCATACACAGCCAGCCGGTTGGTTTTTCCCTTGGGCGGAAGGCAGAAGCAATATTGCTTTTCGCTGCCGGATACCTCCGCCTTGAAAGGCTTTCCCTTGGTATAGGTACCCCGCAGGAAGGCGTACCGGGCAGTACCGGTTTCGTCCTTTCCCACGAACACGGCGTTGTGGTAGTCTGCGCTTTCATAGAGAATCTCCGCCCGGACGCAGGCTTCTATTACCTTACGGCTGATCCCCCGTTTCATGAGGTAGGCGAACACCCTGCGATTGTTTGCCGCTGCCGGAGACAGGGCGAATTCTTTTTTCTGTTCCGGCTGGGAAGGAGGCGGGATGTAGCTGGGGCTTTTTTCACAGAGAGCCAGCACCGCGTCCACAAACTTTACCCCTTCCACCTTGACAAGATAATCAAGGGCGGATTTGCCGCCGACGTCCCGGCTTTTCCAATGCCAGAAGCTGGTTTCTTCATTGATCTTGAAGCTGTCGTGTTCCCGGAGTTCAAATTCTCCCCGGCTATCGGTTTTGACCAGTTCTCCGGGCCGGTACCGCCGCAAAAACTCAATGGCGGTCATCCGTCTGGCGGCGATGATTTGTTCTTCCGTTACTCCGGGCATAGGGCTGCTCCTTTCCTGTTAAATAACAGCCGCCCGCAGGATTTTCGCCTGATCGGTGCGTTCCCACGGAAATTCCGGCTTTCCGAAATGTCCATAGGCGGCTGTCTGTGTGTATCTTGGCGTTAAAAGGTCAAGATGGGAGATGATTTCTGCAGGCGTTAATCCGAATACGAAGCGCACCGCCTCCGCCAGACAATCGTCGGCGCAAACCGTGCCGGTGCCGAAGGTATCCACCTCCACCATGACCGGCTCGGCTTTGCCGATGGCATAGGCCAGCGTGACCTGACACTTTTCGCACAGCCCTGCCGCCACAAGGTTTTTGGCGATGTACCGCGCCATATATGCGCCGGAACGGTCCACCTTGGTGGGATCTTTACCGGAAAATGCGCCTCCGCCGTGCGGGGCGAACACGCCGTAGCTGTCCACCATGAGCTTTCGACCGGTGAGGCCGGTATCGGCTTCCGGACCGCCCAAAACGAACCGCCCCGAAGGGTTCAGAAGGATTTTTGTGTCCTTGTCCGGAGGTAAAGCCTGCAGCGCCGGGGCGAGCACCTTGTCGGTGAGTTCCCAGCTAAGTTCATCCTTGGGTTTTTCCGGGCTGTGCTGGGCCGAAAGGACGACAGCGTCCAGCCGCAGAGGTTTTCCATCCTTGCCGTATTCTACAGTGACCTGCGCTTTTCCGTCCGGGCGCAGGCCCCGTATCATCCCGGTTTTCCGGGCGGCAGAGAGGGCGCTGGTAAGACGGTGCGCCAGCACCACCGGCAGAGGCATCATCTGCGGCGTTTCCGAACAGGCATAGCCCACCATGACGCCCTGATCTCCGGCCCCGAGTTGCAGGGCGGGCTGATCTTTAGAGAGATTTCTCCTACGCTCTAACGAACAGCCCACTCCTGCGGCGATGTCCGAGCTTTGCCGGTGGAGGAGGCATTGGATGGAAAAAGAGGTAGGATCATATCCCGCCTTTCTAAAAACCGACTGCACAATGGAAGGAATATCCGGCTCGTACAAACTGGTGATCTCCCCGGCGACGATAACCTGCCCCTTGGTGGCCAGCACCTCGCAGGCCACACGGGAGAGAGCGTCGTGGGCGAGGCATTCATCCAGCACACGGTCCGCGATGATGTCGCACAGCTTATCCGGATGCCCTTCCGTCACCGATTCGGCGGTATAGTGTTGGTTCATCTGCTCACCTCACCTGCAGGGAAAAAGGCTTGAGGCTTTTTCCGATTTCTTCGTAGTCCTGAAAGTGCACTGCGCATCCAAGCAGATAGGAGACGGCTTCCTCCCAGTCCTTTAGGGAAAACCGCGTCTTGTCTTCCATACGATACAGATCCCCGAGAGCCGTCCACTTGAGATCCGGCTGCTGGGTCAGGTTGGAGACAAAGGTGCGGTGCTGTTTGGCCACTCGTGTTAAAAGTTCGATTTCTCTCAATGAATCCCTCCGATTCCATGTAAAATGAAAGCGGGGTATTTACCCCGCCCGCTCTTATGTGCTGCTATTTGTTCCTGCGGTTTCGCACGTGCAGGAAAACAAGACCGCCTATAATGACGGCGCATAAGCAGACTAAAATAATGGTTTTTGGCTCCATAGACAAATTTCCTCCCGATTACTTACACCGTTTGCTGCGGTGTTTTCTGATCATGAGTATTGTCACGATGCATCCGGTCGACAAAGCGGTTAAGCCCAAAGGCACGGCCGCGGACGAATGATCGCCGGTCTGCGGCATGTCGGGCGTCTCTGGCACAAGCCGGTTGTGCATCTCAACCGTTACGGTTTCTCCAGCTCGGACTTCTACAGTCCGGTCGTCCGGCAGGATGTATTTTTCAGCGTCCTCGCCGGCCATTTCGGATACGGTGTATTTGCCGACCCGAAGTTCAACGTGGATTTCGCCGTTCTCATCCGTCTGAAATTCCTGCGCATAGGGATTGCCCATGAAGTCTGCGCCGGTAATTTTGAAGGTGCGGCCCTCGATGCTGCCGTCGTCGGCGGTCTTTATCACTTTCAGGGAGCCGGTCTGCGCCCTGTTGAGGAATCCAACGCCGGCTTCGGTTTCAACCCGCATGACGACGCCGTTTTCAACAATGGAGAAGGGGTGGTACGCGTCGTCCTTTTCAAAGAATTCCGGGCCTTCTTTTTCGTGCAGAAGATAGTTTCCGCACGCAAGATCCTTCAGCTGGTAGAGGCCCGGCTCGGTTTCGGCCATTTCGCCCACGAGTCGATCGACGTCCGCATCGAACTTTCCATTGTTGTCCACGTCGGCATAAATCTCAAAAACAGCGCCGGACAGTTTGTGGTCCGGGTAGTCGGCGTCCACCTTTGTGGTTTCGACAATGCCCCGGATGATCTGGTTTTCGATGGTGATCTCAATCGTCTGCCCGTCCTCGGTAATCTCCACCGGGAAGCGCTCCTCGCTCAATACGAAAGCTGCGGGCGGCGCGATCTCGCGAACCAACCAGTTACCTACCGGTACATTGTTGAATTCGAAATATCCGATTTCATTGCTCTCGGCAACCATGAGGGCGGTTTTTTCGATGAATTCGGTTTCGTCGGGCCGGAACAGGCCGATTACAGCCCCGCCCAGCTCGAAGCCGTCCTGATCCACCTTCCAGCCGGATATTTTGCCGCGCTTTAGCTTGTTTTCAATGGCTTCGCCGTCGTTGACGTCAATTTCAACGACAGCCACATCCTGACCGGCATATTCAAACACGACCGGATATTTCTCGTCGCTCAAAATGTAGTGATCGTCGGTGGCGATCTCCTTTACATACAGGGAAGCGCCGCAGGGCACGTCTGTTGTAAACGCGGCGTTTCCGTTTTCATCGACACCGATCGTTTCGATAAGCCCGTCCGCCGGAATGGAGGTGCCGTCCGATGCAGTCAGCGCCTCGGCGGCAAACAGACCGAAAGTGACGGATTTCCATTCCTCATGCATGCCGATGGAAAAGATTTCATCCTGCTCAAGCAGCTTTTTGAGACGGATTTCCACTTTCTGCCGGTCATTGACAAATTCCACGCTCGCGGAGGTGATCTTCACTTCCTGCCCTGCATAGGACAAAACCACATTCTTGGGTTCCGGATCTTTTACCAGACCGTCCGGCGCAGTGCGTTCCAGCACCTGATAAGGCCCCAGATACAACGGTGCCGAGGTGGCGGTCCCGTCAGGCCCTGTGGTCAGGGTGGTGGCCAGTTCGCCGGCCTTCAGGTGAACGGCGCCATCTGGGGTGACGATATCTTCCAGTGCGATAATGTCATACACAGCGCCCGGCTGGCCCTGCACTTCGTACTGGGGCTGATACATCCCGTCGGATTCCGCTGCATGGCTGAATACTTCGCCTTTTTTGGAGACCGTGATGGTGCCTTTCTGCGCGGCGTTGAATTTACAGACCGTAACGATGTCCTGCGTGCCGTCCACCACAAAAGGCACCGGCCTGTCGCTCAGAACATATCCCCACGGACTCTGCTGCTCGACCAGTTCAAAATTGCCGGAAGACATGGATTCAGGCAGCATAAGCGTCCCTGTCGCGTCTGTTACGAAGGTGTCGATGTCCATTGGCGTGGGATAATTGACGTGCTGCACTACCCATTCACCGGTATCGGTATTGCGGATTTTGAATGCGGCGCCTGCAAGCGGAATGATCTTTCCACTTTCAACATCCCGCTTTTCAATTCGGATGAGGGAGGTAAAAGAGGGGTTGTTGAGGATATAATAGTAGGTCTTGACGTGCTCGGAGATGAACACCGTGAAGTCCGGGACGGATTTCTGTCCGTCCTCGCCCTTGGACTGATGCACCACATACAGGCCGTGCGGGAGATCTTTGGACCGTGCGAAACCGTTGGAATCTGTGCGAAGGATATCCCGTTCGGATTCTCCGGCGTTCTCATAGCTGCCGGCGCTTGCGAGATAGACCTGGAATTCCGCGCCTTCTTCCGGTTGCTCAATCTGATCGGAGTTCCCATCGTCTGCAGGCCGGTCTGTGTGTTTGGTGATGGCGATGCTGCCGAGAACGACGTCTTCCGTGACGGTTATCGGGATGCTGTTGTTCTCCAGCGTGAAATTCCCCGGTTCGGCGCCTACGGGATAGACAGTTTTATCCAGCAGATACCCTTCGCTGGGGGTGATTTCGCGGAGACTGAAATCCGTGCCGCATGGATACATTTTCGTCGTAAACCTGCCTCCGTTTTCCGTAGTGTAGGTATCCAGCAGGGTTTCACCTTTATACAGGCCGTAAACCGCGCCGTCCAACGAGGCTTCGCCCTGGGCTTCTCCGGTCGCAGCGTCCACTTTCTTCACCTCTACGGTAAACTTTTTCAAAATATTGGAAAAGCTCACGCTCGAGACCCGGCCGGGGAAAACCTCAACCTGCTGAGACGCGGGCTGTACGTATTTGTCCGGCGTCTGCTCGGTCACGGTGTATGTTCCCGCTTGGAGGCCGTCCACCTCGATTATGCCGTCCGGACCGGTCACAACGTCCCGATCTATGCCGTTGCCGGAGATATGAAAGGGGATTTCCGAAACCTGCCCGTCTTCGGAGGTTTTCACGATTTTCAGATATCCGGCGGACTCGCAGGATACCGCGATGTATGCGCTGACTGTATCGGAAGCATTCCAGCCCGTCGCGATATTCTGGCGACTGGGATCTTTGTTCTGCCAGCAGATAACCGCGCCGGGGCCGCCCTCGGTTTCACAGTTTGCCCGCAGGCGGATGGTTTCCGACAGAGGGGCGTCTGCGGAAATGGTCAGCGTGTTCCCGCTCTGGTCAAAAGTCAGGCCGTCGCCGGACCACCGGTATCTGGAGAGCGCGCCGTTCGAGTCCGTGACTGCAGCGGAATACTTTGTCTCATCCCATTTCAATTCGATGGGAACGGCGCTTTCTGCATTCTCGGCGGCAAAGCTCGGAAGAACATACTTGCTCTCCACGGCTTCAACCAGAGATCGGTAAAACGATTTGGCTTCTGCCGGATCAGCCGTGTACTCCAGACAGGTCAGGACGTCCTTTGCCGCCTGAGGGGATCCGAAACCGCCTTCGAGAATCTCCCAGATCAGGATCTGTGTCGCGGCATACCGGGCGTTTTCCTCTGCGGAATCAATTCTTCCGTCTTCAGCCTTGAATCCAAAAGTCAGCGCATCGCCGACCAGACGCAAATGCTGGGGATCCGGAATCAAATCCTCTACGTTTTCGTAATCTTCCGGATAGTTCACCTCTACGCCGAGCTCAATGCAATAGGCGGTATCCCGGCTGCCGTCCGGATATTCCATCATTTTGTTCATGAGAGCCCCGATTTCTCCGAAGGTATCGGTGGCCGGCGCGTCGGTGAACACATTGATGTCGCCGGTGGAAATCAACGTTCCTTTTGTCTGATGCGCGGCCTGCAGGGAGACGCCGTTTTCCGGAAGAAGCGTATATTCTGCCTCAGCGGTTTTCTTTTCCAGCGACGCGTCCTGCGTTTCCGGTGCGGATTCACCGGAAACTGTTTCGGATTCCTCCGGAGAAAGGGGTTCCTGCGAACCCTGCAGGAACTTCATGGGATCGACGCACCCGTCTGCCGTCCGCACTTCCAGATGCAGGTGCGGGCCGGTAGAATTGCCCGTTGTGCCGGATTTGCCGATCTCAGAGCCTTTTTCCACCGCGTCTCCGGGGGAAACGGAAATCTCGCTCAAATGCGCATACAGGGTTGAGTTCCCGTCCGCGTGGGAAAGCATGACCATATTGCCGTAGCTCTGGTCGCCGTCCATGGTGACGCCGTCCCATACCTGTGTGTGGACGACCGTCCCGCTCTCTGCGGCAAGGACCGGGGTTCCTTCTTCTATAGCGATATCCAGTGCCTGGTGTTCGTCCGAAGAATACCCCTGGGTTATGGCCCCGCTGCTGGGCAGCGGCCATGCGTAGGGAGCATTCGATTGTGAAGGATCCGCAGTTTCTTCAGCTGCCCATGCGCTCAGCGGGATGCAGCAGGTCAGCATCGGTACAGCCAGAAGCAGAGACAGCAATCGCCTTGTCTTTTTCATAATAATCACCATTCCTTATTTTTTGTGCCTTTGCTCGTTGCGGCAAAGGCACAAATCGTGTGAAAAAGTATTTTTAACACGATTCTCCTTTACGGTAAATTTAAAAAGGCCCCCGCGGGATGGAGAGAAAATCTCTGTCTCACGGGGGCCGATGTTGAAATTATCGTTCTTCGCCGTTTTTTTGGCGGCGTTGATTTCTATGGGGATCTGCTTTTTGAGGCAGTTCCCGCTGGATGATCCAGATCGCTTCTAGAATAGAAGCGATTTTGATCCCGTTTTGCTGGCAGCCATCGAGGATGCCTTCCAGATAGGCTTTGGAGGGCATGGCAGGCGTTTCCTTATACGGGCTGTTCATGGAGTAGGCCATAACTTCCAGCTTCTGGCCGTTTCGACCGGTCACGGTGACAGGCGCCTTGCCGTACAGATAGGGAAAACCCTCGTAATGGTCCAGACGCCGTTCATCCCGTTCAGAAATGCGCCAGAGGACGCCGTCCACGAAGCTGTCCGGTTCCGGCAGGATCGTGGCGACACCATTCCTGTCGCCGTTGGTGCGGAAAGCAAGGCGGTATCCTTCCAACCGGACGCAGCCTACCACTTTCGCATCGGGGCAGCGGAATGTCATCTGGTTCCGGTTCATATTGCTTCCATAAGCAAAATACAACAGTGTACCGCTGTGCCCGCTTCGCGCATCATGGCGTTCTTTTTGCCTGCGCTGAAAATCCGGCTGTTCGGTTGACTTTTTGAAATTTCCGATTTTGATCCTCTCCTATCGTTCCTGATTGTGGCGGTTCTGCAGGCTGGGGTACTGCGTTTTGTCATACCGCCATGCGCGGTTGCCCGGCAGATTCGAGAGCAGGTGTTCTCGCACATTCTTGTACTCCGGCCCGATGAGGCCCAGCCGCAAAAGAAAGGTGCGGAAGGTAAAGGCCGGGTTTTCGCTGATTTCGGTTTTTCGCATCACTGTCCGGCTCTGGTTGATCGCCTGTGCGGAGATCGCCAGCGCCAGCGTGATATTTGCCCGTACCTTGCCTGCATGAAGCGTGCTCTCGAAGCAGCGCCATTCCAATGTGCCGCGATAAAACACGGAATGGAGGTTCAGGGCGTAATACCGGGTCCAGTTGTAATGCTCATCACTTTCGTCTGAGCCCTCATACCATTCCCGCTTTAAACGCTCCATGGTCGTGTTTGCGGGCAGCTTGCGGATTTTCTCGAGCATGGGTTCCCGCACTTTCTGACACCAGCGCTCTACCCGGCGTTCATTGACATTGAGGGCCTTGAACAGGATGTCCTCTTTGGAATACATGATGGAAAGGGCGTTTTTCAGGCTTTGCGGCGTATGCTTGGAGGCGTCCACATGGACATGCATCCTGCAGCTCTCATTGACTACCGCTCCGGCGCCGCGGAGCGCGCGGACAACTTCCTGAAGCTTCCCGAGTTCACCGTACTCCAGCTTGGGGGAATTCATTTCGACCTTGTAGACGCCGTCGCCGGTGGGGACCTGCTGCGGTCCGAGTCTGCGAGAGCCATGAATGCTGGCGTCGCAGACAAACCGCCACGCCTTGCCTTCGCGATCCTTCACTTCCCATGGGTCGTAGGTGCGGGACTCGTGCGTCTGGCGGGCAGTGGTACCGAACAAGGTGGCTGCGGCCTCCGCCGCCTGCCGGCGGGTTATGCCGGTCATCTCGATTTCACAGCCGAAGTATTGGTCTTTTAAGTCAATCGGCGGCTGTCACCTCCCGGTGGGCGGCGGCCAGTCGTTTTCCGATCGCTTCTACAACCGTGACGGTGACGCCGTTTTCCGCCTGTTTGTACAGCTGAGTGTCGGCGTGGAGGGGCAGCACCTTTTCGATGCGCTCATCCCTCCAGTCCTGCAGCCGCAGGTATTCCCTCGGCGTCAATCGGTGGATGCGCCGGCCGTCCCAAACGCCGGATGCTTCCCGTTTGTGCCTGTGCAGGCCGCTGTCCTGCTTTGCTGTGAGACAGCGGGAATACGCAGTGAATTTCGGATCTTCATTCAGATCCACAAAGCACGGAACGCAAGGCTCGCAGCTTATGAGAAGTGAATTTTGCTTGAAATCAGCCAATCGGACATTGGCTCCGGCATATGTCGCTTTATGTTTGTTTCCGAAACCGCTCTCTGCGGATGGGCCGACAGCATACAGACCGGTTTTCCCGCCGAAGCCGCCCGGCTGTGCCGAAAGGGTGCAGCTTACGCCTTCCGGGGCGTAGACTCTCTCGCCCTGAGCTTCGGGAAGGACTTGCACAAGAGATGTTTCTGCTGCTCCTGTGAAAGGAAATACTTTTCCCCGGCATCGCTCGTCAAGATATCCGATAAGGTACACCCTGCGGCGGGACTGGGGGACATGGAAATCCTTGCTGTTAAGCACCTGCCGTTCCAAACCATACCCCAGTCCGTCCAGCGTATGGAGGATGGCCGCAAACGTCCGGCCCCCGTCATGGTTAAGCAGTCCGGGAACATTTTCAAGCAGCAGATACGCAGGTCTTTTTGCCGCAGCCAGTCGGGCAATTTCAAAGAACAAGGTACCTCTTGGGTCCCTAAACCCTCCGCGGTTTCCAGCAATTGAAAAAGACTGGCAGGGAAATCCGCCGCACAGCAGGTTGAAGTCCGGCATTTCTTTTGGATCGGCTTTTCGGATATCTTCACAAAACCACTCTCCCTCCGTATCGAACAGTGCCCGGTAGCTTTGATCGGCATATTTGTCGATCTCACAATGGCCAATACAGGTAAAACCTCCGGCGCGGCTGAGTCCTTCCCGGAACCCGCCGATGCCGGAGAATAGGTCGATATACGTTATAGCTTTGGGCATCACGCTCCTTATTTCTGTTTTCGATGCATGCTGCTACACAATCAGCCGGCATCCCTCCTTTCAAATGGTAAAAGATCTATATATGAAAACAGCCCCGCAGGGTGCTGAGGCTGAACCTCAGTCCTGCGGGGCTGCTGTTGCTTTTACGCGAGATCTCTTTCGGCGTCATCCTCTGTGGGCGGAACTTCGCTATCCTGCGCGTTGTCCTCGTCCGATGCGTCCGCATCGGGATCACGGCATTCTGCGGCTTCCGGGCCGCTTTCAGCCTGCTCCTGCTGACTCTCATGCGCAGCGGCTCTGGCAGCCTCGAATTCTTCTTCGGCTTCCTCCAGCGCTTGCTCGATCAGGCTGATCACGAATTCCTTTTGTGTCAGGCGGCGGTGATAGGTTTTCTCGTACAGGACAAGGTATTCCTTTATCCTCTGGAACAATTCCCCGCTTACCTGAAATGCCAGTGTTTTTCCTTTTTCCGTCATGTTGACTTCCCCTTTCTGATAGTGCTCTCGAATGACCATTTCGATGAATTTGCTCATGTTGCTTTCCGTCTCCCGGATTTCCTCGCTGATCTGATTGTGCAGATCCAGCGGGATTTTGCAGGTGAGGCCCTTGGTTTCCATACGCCGCCGCTCCTTTCGTTTTCGCTCCCTTTCGGGTAACACAAGCATACCGGAAAAGCCAGGACAAAGCTATTATCAGGACCAACAACCTTTCAGCCAAAGCAGGGCCGACAAACGTTACAACCAATAAAGGCCGCGTTTGCAGTCAGTCTTCTCCAAGCAGGGAACCGAGAAAGCCCATCATCTCCAGTGGGATTGCTTCTTCCGGCTGCTGTACGGGCTGGGAAGGAACAGATTGAAGTTCTTCCCGCAGCACCCGCCGCAGAGTAGATTCCAAAGCTTCCTTTTCTTCATGCTCCAGAATTGCCTGCACCAGAAAGGCGTTTTTCCGCCCTTCCGGCACAGCCTGCAGAATTTCCCATGCTTTGCGGTGCGCCTTGTTCCGGAGGTTGGGGCGGAAGCCGAATAAGGGCCTGCTCATCCGCTGCCCAAACGGCCCGCAAACTGCCCCAAAATGCGCTCGAATCCTTCGGCGTTTACCTTGTCGTCCGGGAGGGCAAAAACCCGACACAGGCCGTCCTGGGGGTTCACGTTGCTTTTGACCACCGCCGCGCCGCCGCCCAGCATCACGACCGGGATGGCCTTGAGGTCAAATCCTGATTCCATGGCTGCGGAAAGGAGGCGCTCCGTGTAGATTCGTCCCTGCTTCCGGATGATGCTCCGTGCGTCCTCATCCATGCTGCAGGGCTTTCCGGCCAGAACACGCTCTACCTGCGCATCGGTGACGGACAGTCCAATGTCCCGACGGATTTGTTCTTTTGTTTCATCTATGCAGCGGATCATGCCGAGTTCCAGACTGCGGCAGGTGGAAGCGTTGGGCACACCGTTGTCCAGCCGCATGAGATCCACCGTCCAGCCGCCGATATCCATCAGGAGGACAGACGGCTCGTTCTGGATGAGTTCGGGGTGGAGAGCGATGGCGGAGTACCCCTGTGGGAACAGCTTCACATCCTCGATGGTTACTTTGTAGGGGATTCCTTCGAACCGATAACCGACCGGCTGGGGAGAACGCAGCAGGTATTCCCGAAAGGACTTTTTCTCACGGCCAAACCCGGCCAGAGGCAGTCCGGCGGCAATGTTTACGGAACACTCCGTTTTTCCGCCGCGCTGTTTGATCTCCCTGGCGATGGCAGCGAGGGTAAGCAGGTAGTAGTTGTCGTTCTCCATTTTGTTGCGCAGGATGGGCTGTCTACCGGTCCCGCACACGAAGAACTTCCCGCCGTACTCCAGCGTGTTCTGCAAGGTGTAAGGCTCATGGGAATATTCCGAGATACCGGCTGGGAAAGAAAAGTGCCGAGTTTTGATGGCGTAGTAGCCGTGATCAATGCCGATGTTCATGTTTTTTCGCATCCTTTCTTGGTGGTTGTTGAAAACTTGGAAAGTCGACTGATTTTGAGTAAGCTTGCTGGAGAGCATCTCTTGTTCTTTCCCAGCTGGTAAGTAATCCGGGGGTGAGGGTCTGGGAGAGGGGGAAACAAGAGAGCGCCCCGGCCGGCCAGCCGGGGCGCTCTAAAAAAGGGCGCACTACCCCCTTGGATCTTGAGGGCTTAGAATTCGCCCATTTTTAGGGTTCGTCAATCTATCTATGAAACTGCCGGAAACTTCTGCACTTCCGACAACGGGAAAAAAGGTTGGAAAACGCAAAAAAGCGGGGCTTCCGGCCTGAAAAATCAGGCGGAAGCCCCGTTGTGGCGGATTCAGCTGCGGTTTACTGGTTGGACATCTACGGTAAAAACGTTTGCCGGATTTTGCCCCCAAAAGCCCGAAAACCCGCATGAATACTAAGAAAAATTGGGTGACATCTTTTTTGTCACCCAATCATGGCGCGCTTGACTGGATTCGAACCAGCGGCCTACAGAGTCGGAGTCTGTCGCTCTATCCAACTGGGCTACAAGCGCATATGAAATTTTTGAAGGTTATTTTGCGTTTGCGTGGCGGCGGTCACGGTACCGTGCATTGCGCAGATGTTCAAAAAGCTCCGCACGATCTTCCGGGGAAGCGGAACGATAATACGCCAAAAGCTGCTGCTCATCTGTAGAAAGATCCAGCACAGAATCGGCAAGGTAACGGCGCTCTTTGCGGCGTGCATACACTTTCACGCGCTGACCGGAATCGCTCAGACGCATCGCGTCTGCAGAGTTTGCGCTGTATCCGCACAGCTCATCCAAAGAAATGCGGTAAAGACGGCAAAGGCGCATCAGGTCAAAGATGACGGGCGTCGTTTTGCCGGTTTCATAATACGTGTAGGTGGAACGTTCAACGCCAAGAATATTCGCAAGGATCGACTGCGTGTAGCCGCTTTCTTCACGGAAACGCTTGAGACGTCGGCCGAAGATTGCTTTAGATTCTATTTCTTCCAATGCTGTTCACCATCCGCTGTGTCGTTCTGTGAAAATCGTGCACATAACTGTGTTGTATCTTTTGCGTGAGATACAAATAGAAGATACAATGATAGTATACGCTATTTGCGCCACTATGCACGACTACGTGAGAAATATTCACACGGATGATGTGCATATTCTGTGCAAACTCAAACTGTTTTCACATATAAGTATACACAATACACATACAGAAAAATGTCGGTTTTTGACGACAAGTGCAGAATGTTCGGAAAAACAGGAAGTGAAGAAAAAGAAAAGCCGCAAAAACTGCGGCTTTTCGGAATTTTAAAGGTGACGAAAACTCACGGGTTTACGGCGCTTTTCATCATCTCGTCGTCGCCGGTAAGCGCCGCGAGCATCAGGTTATACACGCGCTGTGGGTCGCGGTGAAAGTTCTTTTTCACTTCGCGTGCCTGATAGAGGTCGGGCACATATACGGTAAGGCTCATCAGCTCCATTTCCCCGCCGGAAATGTGGCATGTCACGTTGTAGCCATTTTCGGTGCGGACAATGGTCGCCACGTTTTCGCGCTCCATCTTGGCGGAAGCCAGCAGAGCCGTGGCGGCGGCTACGGCCTTATCACGCACGGAAGAGGGGATAAGCTGTTCTAAGTCGTCCGCCACACTCTTGCCGCGCTTAGTCAGCACATAGGTGTTGTCCTCCTCGCGGGTGACATTGCCAAGGCTCACAAGGGCAGAAAGCGCATCGCTCGCCTCAAAGTAATTCGCAAGGGATTTTTCCTGCAAGACCTTGATGATGTCATCGCCCGAAAGCGGCGCGTTCACGCTTTTGAGCATATAGCAGATCAAAATGCGGATATCGCTTTTCGAGCGCAGTCCGCCCGGCGCAACGCCGCCGGTAAAAGCATCATATTCCATACAGTTTTACCTCCTTCTTAGTTATCAATAAAGCTGATATTCTTCCATTTTCCGCGCGCAAAGCGGATGACAAAGCAGGCGCCGCGGCAGAACCAATCGATACACATTGCAATCCATGTGCCCAAAATGCCCATGTTAAAGTAGATCGCCAGAATGTAGCTGAAGCCGATGCGGAAGATCCACATGGAAAGCAGGGAAACAATCATCGTAAAGCGCACATCGTTCGCAGCGCGCAGGGCGTTCGGCAGGGCAAAGGCCAGCGGCCAAACAATGACGGCGCAGATGCCGTGCACAATGAAGACCTCCATCGTCATTGTGGTCGTTTCCTCGGAGAGTGAGTAGAACGAAAGGATCTGCTTGCTGAACAGCAGCATCAAAAGCGTCATAGCCCAGACGACACCGTAGGTGATGAGCATCAGCTTCTTCGTGTACTTTTTCACAGCTTCGTAGTCCTTTGCGCCGATGCACTGGCCGACGACCGTGATCATCGCCATGCCGAGCGCCATGCCCGGAATAACCTGCAAGGAAGCGAGATTGCCCGCCACGGCGTTCGCTGTGATGGAAATGGTGCCGAAGCCCGAAACAATACTTGCAACCAGAATTTTGCCGATCTGGAAAATGCTGTTCTCAAGGCCGTTCGGCACGCCGATCTGCAAAATGCTCTTCAACATGGAGAGGTGGATTTCCGGCTTATGGAGCTTATCATAGAAAATAATACGGCGCGGGTTCAAAAGCAGCACCGTAATGATGATGGCGCCTACTGCACGGGAAACAAGAGAAGCCGTCGCCGCGCCCGCCGCAGCCATCTGGAAGCCGTAGATTAAAATCGCATTGCCCACGATGTTGATGGTGTTCATTAAAATGGAAATGAGCATCGTCGTGCGCGAATCTCCCATAGAGCGGAACAGCGCCGCACCGGCGTTATAGACCGCAAGGAACGGATAGGAGATCGCGGAAAGCAAAAAATAAATCTGCGCGTGTGCCATAACGTCCGCTTCAATGGAGCCAAAAACCATGTTCAGCACCGGCTTGCGGAAGAATACGGCGATGACGCCCAGCACGGCCGAAAGCGCAAGACTGGCGTAGAAAAGCTGCTTTGCCGCAAGACTTGCGCTTTTGTGGTCGCCGCGCCCGATGTACTGGGACGCAATGACCGCGCCGCCCGTCGCCAAAGAAGAAAACAGCGTGATGAGCAAAAAGTTGATGGAGTCCACAAGGGAGATGCCGGAAACCGCCGCTTCGCCGCAGGAGGAGACCATTACGGTATCCGCCATACCGATGGTTACGGCCAGAAGCTGCTCAATAACAAGGGGTATGATGAGCTTCCGCAGATCTTTGTTTGAAAACACGTCTTCGCCTCATTTCAATACTTTGGGCAGTCTATTCGCTTTTTTGGAAAGAAAGCCCATGCTAAATAACAGATAACTTAATTTTACTATGTTTTCTACTAAAATGCAACGGGATAAAAGAAAGTTTTTCGTCAATATTTTGAACCGGAGAGAAACGGCGTGTTCTTGCCTGATTTTCGGCGTTCAAACGGGAATTACTCCAAACAGACTTTCGTTCCGAAAATATCGGTTAAAAAAGTTGAATTAAGCATTGCGAAATTTTGAATTCCGTGTTAAGATATAACCATTCTGATAAAATGCGGGAATGTGGTGTTTTTTTTCAGAATGCAAATTACATTTTCTATTTTTATTTCCATAACGCTTCGGTGAAAGGAGGTAAGATTATGGAGACCAACATCAGCACCGTTCAGGTTGTTCTGATGGGCCTTATTACCGTGTTCGTGGTCCTGATCTGCTTGATTGTTATCATCAAGATCCTCGGCCTCATCATGGAGAAGGTCGCTAAAAAGCAGCCGGCTCCGGCAGTAGCCCCGGTCGCCGCAGCACCTGCTGCAGCACCCGCTCCGGCGGTATCCGCCCAAAACAACCAGCAGATCGTTGCCGCTATCGCAGTCGCGATCGCCGAGGAGATGGGCACGGACGTTTCGCACATCCGCATCCATTCCATCAAAAGAGTCTGAAATGCGCAAAGCGCGAAATCTAACAGATGAGAGGTAAGTTCAATGAAAAAGTATAATGTCAATGTTAACGGCACAGCTTATGAAGTAACAGTAGAAGAAGTCGTCGGCGGCGCAGCACCGGCTCCGGTTGCAGCAGCTCCGGCAGCAGCACCCGCTCCGGCCCCGGTCGCAGCACCGGCAGGCGCAGGCGAGCAGGTCAAGAGCCCGATGCCCGGCAACATCCTTTCCGTCAACGTCAATGTTGGCGATACCGTTGCTGAAGGTCAGGTTCTCATGATTCTCGAAGCTATGAAGATGGAAAACGAGATCATGGCACCGAAGGCCGGCAAGGTCACCAGCGTGAACGTCCAGAAGGGCGCAACCGTTGAGAGCGGCACACTCCTCTGCGTTGTTGGCTAAGTTAAACTTAAGCCTACGCACATACTACTAAAATAAGGAGTGTTAAATTATTCATGGAAGCGATAACTAATTTTCTGAATAGCACAGGCTTCGCGCAGCTCGGTGAAAACCCGCTGCAGCTCGTTATGATCGCTGTTTCCTGTGTTCTTCTGTACCTTGCTATCGTCAAGAAGTTCGAGCCGCTGCTCCTTCTGCCGATCGCATTCGGTATGCTTTTGACAAACCTGCCCGGTGCAGGCATTTACCATGCCGCACTGTTTGAAGGCGGCCACGTGCATTGGGAGATGTTTGCAGAAGGTATCCCGCTCGCAAACGGTTCCACAGAAGCTGCCGGTCTGCTCGACGTCCTTTATCTCGGCGTTAAGCTCGGTGTTTATCCGTGTCTCATCTTCATCGGCGTCGGCTGCATGACAGACTTCGGTCCGCTGATTGCAAACCCGAAGAGCCTGCTGCTCGGCGCTGCCGCACAGCTCGGCATCTTCGTCACCTATGTCGGCGCTGTCCTGCTCGGCTTCACCCCGGCACAGGCCGGCTCCATCGGCATCATCGGCGGTGCAGACGGCCCTACGGCCATCTTCGTCACCTCCAAGCTCGCACCTGAACTCCTTGGCCCGATCGCCGTTGCCGCATATTCCTACATGGCGCTCGTTCCGGTTATTCAGCCGCCGATCATGAAGGCGCTCACCACAAAGAAAGAGCGCATGATCCAGATGAAGCAGCTCCGTCAGGTTACAAAGACCGAGAAGATTCTGTTCCCGATCGTGGTTACCATCTTTGTTTCCCTCATGCTGCCGTCCGCTGCATCCCTTGTCGGCTGCCTCATGCTCGGCAACCTTCTCCGTGAGAGCGGCGTAACAGAGCGTCTGAACAAGACCGCACAGAACGAGCTGATGAACATCGTTACGATCTTCCTCGGCACCTCTGTCGGTGCAACAGCTACCGCTGCAAACTTCCTCAATCCGCAGACGCTTAAGATTCTCGTCCTCGGCGTTGTTGCATTCGGTCTCGGCACCGCAGGCGGCGTTCTGCTCGCAAAGCTCATGAACGTCTTCCTTAAGGATAAGATCAATCCGCTCATCGGCTCTGCCGGTGTTTCCGCCGTTCCTATGGCGGCTCGTGTATCGCAGGTCGTCGGCCAGAAAGAGAATCCGCGCAACTTCCTGCTCATGCACGCTATGGGTCCGAACGTCGCAGGCGTCATCGGTTCTGCTGTTGCAGCCGGTGTGTTCCTGGCTCTGTTCGGCGTTTGATAACGCTTAGGAAAGGAAGTAACAGTTATTATGGCTAAGAATCCTCTTAGAATTACCGATACCATCCTGCGTGACGCGCACCAGTCTCAGGCCGCAACGCGCATGCGTATCGAGGATATGCTTCCGGCTTGCGAAAAGCTGGACAACATGGGTTACTGGTCTCTGGAGTGCTGGGGCGGCGCAACGTTCGACGTCTGCATGCGTTTCCTGAACGAAGACCCGTGGGAGCGTCTCAGAACGCTCAAAAAGGCAATGCCGAAGACCCCGCTGCAGATGCTCCTGCGCGGCCAGAACCTCCTCGGCTACAAGCACTATGCCGATGACGTGGTTGCAGAGTTCTGCAAAAAGTCCATCGAAAACGGCATCGATGTCGTCCGTATCTTCGACGCACTGAACGATCCCCGCAACATGGAGACCGCTATGAAGTACGTCAAGGAATATGGCGGCAAGGCAGAGGCTGCCATCAGCTATACAAAGAGCCCCGTGCACAGCGAGGATTACTTCGTAAAGCTCGCTATGCAGCTTGAAAAGATGGGTGCGGATACCATCTGCATTAAGGATATGGCAAACCTGCTCCTTCCGTATGACGCATATTCGCTCGTAAAGAAGCTGAAGGAAAACGTCAGCGTGCCGATCCATCTGCATACCCACAACACCACCGGTACAGGCGACATGGTCAACCTGATGGCTGCACAGGCAGGCGTTGACATCGTGGACTGCGCACTGTCCCCGCTCGCAAACGGCACCTCTCAGCCGGCAACCGAGTCCCTCGTTGCCACGCTGCAGGGCACCAGCCGTGATACCGGCCTTGACCTTGAGAAGCTCAGCGAGGTTGCCGCACACTTCCGTACGGTTGCAGATAAGCTGAACATTAACCCGAAGGTCCTTAAGGTCGATACCAACACGCTGCTGTATCAGGTTCCGGGCGGCATGCTTTCGAACCTTATCTCTCAACTCAAGCAGGCAAACGCAGAAGACAAGTACTATGATGTGCTCGCAGAAGTGCCGCGCGTCCGTGCTGACTTCGGTTACCCGCCGCTCGTTACCCCGACCAGCCAGATCGTCGGTACGCAGGCTGTTATGAACGTTCTTGTCGGTGAGCGCTATAAGATGGTCACCAAAGAGAGCAAGGGCATGCTGCGCGGCGAATACGGCAAGCTGCCGGGCGAGGTGAACGAGGAAGTCCGCAAGAAGTGCATCGGCGATGACAAGGTCATCACCTGCCGTCCTGCCGACCTCATCGAGCCGGAGCTTGAGAAGTACAGAGCAGAGATCGGTGACAGAGCAAAGAGCGAAGAGGATGTCCTCTCCTACGCACTGTTCCCGGCTGTTGCTACAAAGTTCTTTGAGTGGCGCGACAATCCGCATAAGGATGAAGCACCTGCCGCAGAAGCTGCACCGGCTGCAAAGCCCGCAGCACCGGCCAACAACGGTCCGAAGACCCTCTACGTCGAGGATCTCACCAACGGCAACTTCTGATTGATCAGAAATTCGCTTAAATAAGTGAACAAAACGCTCGTCCAAGTTTATCAGCGGACGAGCGTTTTTGCATATCTGTGCAGCTATATAGCTTTACACAAATATAAAACTATACTCCTTTACACACAACAACGCCGCTGCCCGATTTAAAAGAGGCAACGGGGTTGCTCTATAATTGCAGGGGGGATAGGGCGTCGTGCTCACGCGCATCTACCGTACTGTTTGCGCGGTACCTTTCTTTCCTTTTTTCGCGCGAATATCTATTTACAAAAGCCGGGCAAAATGTTACAATCACAGTAAGAATCCCCGAAATGGCGGGCGAAAGGACGGAGTTTGTATGTATAAATTTGATAGAGAAAAATATGATAAGCGTATGCAGTGGTTTACCCACGACCGCTTCGGCATGTTTATCCATTGGGGCCTTTACGCCATTCCTGCGCGCGGCGAGTGGGTGCGCTCCACGGAAGAGATTCCGGAGGAGGACTACATCCCGTTTTTCAACGAGTTTAATCCGAAAGATTTTGACCCGAAAAAGTGGGCGCGCCTTGCAAAGCAGGCCGGCATGAAGTACGCCGTGCTCACTGCAAAGCACCACGACGGCTTCTGTCTCTTTGATTCCGCTCTCACTGATTGGAAAGTCACGAACACGCCTTACGGCAAAGACATCGTGCGTGAGTATCTCGACGCGTTCCGTGCAGAGGGTATCAAGGTCGGTCTTTATTATTCGCTGCTCGATTGGCACCACCCGGATTACCCCGCCTACGGCGACCGCCAGCACCCCATGCGCAACAACATTGCCTATAAAGATAAGCCCTATAACTTTGATAACTACCTTGATTACATGCACGGTCAGGTGCGCGAGCTCTGCACAAACTACGGCAAGCTCGATATGATGTGGTTCGACTTTTCCTACGACGACCTCACCGGCGAAGCGTGGCGTGCGTCGGAGCTCGTGCGTATGGTGCGCTCCCTGCAGCCGGACATCATCATCGATAACCGTCTGGAGGTCAGCGGCAGTGGCTTCGGCTCCATCGCAACGGACGAACCGCTTGAGTACAGCGGCGACTATGTCAGCCCGGAGCAGATCATCCCGCAGACCGGCTTTAAGGACAGCCGCGGCCGCAATATCTGTTGGGAAGCCTGCATCACGATGAACGACAACTGGGGCTACTGCGCAAAGGATAAGAACTTTAAGCCTGCCGAAATGATTATCAAAAAGCTCGTTGAGTGCGTCAGCAAAAACGGCAATATGCTCTTAAATGTCGGCCCGGATGCCAGAGGCAATATCCCCGCCGAGTCCGTCGAGATTTTGGAAAAAATCGGCGCGTGGATGCAGAAGAATTCCGATTCCATTTACGGCTGCGGCGGCTGCGACCTGCCGAAGCCCGAAAACGGTCGTATCACCAGAAACGGCAAAACGCTCTATTATCACATTATGGAAAACTCCATCGGCGGTATCCCGCTGCAGGGCATTTCGCTCGATGAGGTTGAGTCTATCCGTCTCATCTCCGACGGCACCGAGATAAAGCCCCTTAAAAACTGGATTGTTGAAAACTACCCGGACGTCGTGTTCGTGCAGGTTTCCAACACTGTAAAACTGCCCGATGACATCGATACCGTCATCGCTGTCCACACAAAGTAAACCAAAAGGAGTGCGTGTTTATGGGTAAAAAAGCACTATTCGCCGCAGCATTGGCTGCAGGTGCGGCCGCGGTTGTCTCCAACGCCGTTTTAAACGATACCCTGCGCCGTCGCCCGCCGAACAAAGACCCGCTGCCGGACGATGAAGAAACCCGTGCGGCAACAGTATGGTTCAAGAAATATGCCAAGCGCGTCACGTACCGCAACCCCGAAAATATGCGCCTCACTGCATGGTTCATCCCGCGCAAAGGCCACCGCTATGCCATCATCTGCCACGGCTACGGCGGCCGCGCAGAGTGCATGCGCCACCGCGGCAAGTCGTTTTATGACCTCGGCTTTAACATTTTAATGCCGAACGCCCGCGCCCACGGTGACAGCGCCGGAGACTGGATTGGCATGGGCTGGCCGGAGCGTAAGGATATCATCGGCTGGATCTACGAGATTATTCGCCGCGACAAAGACGCGCAGATCCTTCTCTACGGCGAATCCATGGGCGCTGCCACCGTCATGATGACGGCGGGCGAGCAGCTGCCGCCGCAGGTGAAGCTCGCCATTGAAGACTGTGGCTACACCTCTGTGTGGGATCAGGCCAAAGCTGCTGTCAAAGATCTGTATGGTGGCGCAATGGGTGTGTTTATCCCGGCGGTGTCACTTGCGTCCAAAGTGAAGTTCGGGTACAGCTTTCGAGAAGCGAGTGCGCTTAATCAGATTCGTCGCTGTAAAATTCCCGTGCTGTTCATTCACGGCGAGGCTGATGCCCTCGTGCCGTGCGCCATGGTGTATCGCCTTTACGAAGCCGCAAACTACGACAAGCAGTTGCTTACCGTGCCGGGTGCAGGCCATTGCCTTTCCGCCTCCGTCGCGCCAAAGCTCTATTGGAGCGCTGTGCGCAGCTTTATCGAACGTTATATCGACCGCTGAAAACCGGGCGGCACCCATAGGCGGTGCTGCCCTTTTTCAAGCATTTGAAAGGAATGAAAACCATGGCCGCAAGACGAAAAAGGGAAGAGGAAGCGGAGTTTTTAAAGCTGAATACCACGTCTAACCCTACGGAGCTCGATATTTTGACGTTTGCGCTGCACCTTTTGGACCCGAGCTGCCCCGCACAAACAACGGCGGCCGCACTTTTGGAGCGACACGGAAAACTCAGCGATGTGTTTGATACCCCCGCGCAGATTTTGGCGGAGTGCCCCGGCGTCGGCCCGCGCCTTGCAAGTGCGCTCGCCGCTTACCCGGACTTGTTCCGTGCCTATATGGAGTCGAAAAATCAGGCGCGTACCCGTATTGTCGATACCAAAACCGCCTTTGCCGCCGTGCAGAACAAATTTTTCGGCAGAAAAACGGAGATCGTCGTGCTGCTCATTTTGGACAGCAAGGGGTATTTAAAATACATGGGCATTGTCAACGAGGGCTCCGTGCACGGCGTGCCCATTTATATCCGCCAGATCGCCCGGCTGTGCCTTTTATACGACGCCGATGCCGTTTACCTCGCGCACAACCACCCAAGCGGCAACTGCACGCCCTCACGGCAGGACATCCAAACAACCAAGGAGATCGAGCTCGCACTCTCCGGCATAGACGTCATCCTCTCCGACCACTTCATTTTCACGGACGAGGACTACCTCTCTATGCGCGCGACCGGCGTCCTCCAAAAGCTCCGCCACGACATCGCCACCCTAAAACGGCAGATCATCACGTAAAAGCCGAACATCACAGGACGTCGGCGGACATAAACGGCGGGACGCATTGACAAACGGGCGTTCGTGTGTTATACTAAGTCATAGAGAAACGTATGTTCTAAAAGTTCAGTAAGGGAGCAAAGCCATGCAGGAGCGGGATAAATTTGTACTGAAGTCAAAATATCAGCCGACGGGCGACCAGCCGAAGGCGATCAAAGAGCTTGTGGAGTCCATCCGCGCGGGGCATAAGGAGCAGACGCTGCTCGGCGTTACGGGCAGCGGCAAAACGTTTACCATGGCGAACGTCATTGCGGAATTGAATCGTCCCACGCTTGTTTTGGCACACAACAAAACGCTTGCCGCGCAGCTTTGCAGCGAGTTCCGCGAGTTTTTCCCGGATAACGCCGTGGAATACTTCGTTTCCTACTACGATTATTACCAGCCGGAAGCGTACATTGCGCAGACGGATACCTATATTGAAAAAGACAGTGCCATCAACGAGGAGATCGATAAGCTGCGCCACAGCGCCACCAGTGCGCTTTCTGAGCGGCGGGACGTCATTATCGTCGCGTCCGTTTCGTGCATTTACAGCTTAGGCGACCCAATCGATTACCGCACGATGGTCATTTCACTGCGCCCCGGCATGGAAAAAAGCCGCGATGCGCTTTTGCAGAAGCTCGTCGAGATCCAGTACGAGCGCAACGACATCAACTTTACGCGCAATAAGTTCCGCGTGCGCGGCGATGTAGTGGAAATTTTTCCGGCGGAATCGAGCGAAAAGGCGATCCGCGTCGAATTTTTCGGCGATGAGATCGAACGCATCAGCGAGGTTGTGCCGCTTACGGGCGAGATTGTCAGCGATTTAAAGCATGTCGCCATCTACCCGGCGTCGCATTACATTGTCCCGCGCGAAAAAATGGCGGTCGCGCTCAAGGAGATCGAGGCCGAAATGGAAGAACGCGTCAAGTTCTTTAAGTCCGAAGATAAGCTCATCGAAGCGCAGCGCATCGAGCAGCGTACACGCTATGATATTGAAATGCTCAGCGAGATCGGCATGTGCAAGGGCATCGAAAACTATTCGCGCGTGCTTTCGGGCCGTAAGCCCGGCAGCCAGCCGTGCACACTGCTCGATTATTTCCCGGACGATTTTCTGCTGTTCGTCGATGAATCGCACGTGACGTTGCCGCAGGTGCGCTCTATGTACGCCGGAGACCGCGCGCGCAAGCAGAGCCTTGTGGATTATGGCTTCCGTTTGCCCTCGGCGTATGACAACCGCCCGTTGAATTTTGATGAGTTCTATGCGCACGTCAATCAGGCGGTGTTCGTCAGCGCCACGCCGGGCGACTTGGAATTGGAAAAATCCGCAGCGGTCGTGGAGCAGGTCATTCGCCCGACGGGACTTTTAGACCCGCGCATCACGGTAAAGCCGACCGATGGGCAGATTGACGATCTTATTTCGGAGATCAATGTGCGTACCGCGCGCGGCGAGCGTATTCTCGTGACAACGCTTACGAAAAAAATGGCGGAAGACCTCACGGGCTTCCTTGAAAATTACAGCATCCGCGTGCGCTACATGCACCACGATATCGATACGGTGGAGCGCATGGAAATCATCCGTGACCTGCGTCTCGGCGAGTTTGACGTGCTTGTCGGCATCAACTTGTTGAGAGAGGGCCTTGATATCCCGGAGGTGTCGCTCGTCGCAATTCTGGACGCAGATAAAGAGGGCTTCCTGCGCAGCGGACGCAGCCTCATCCAGACCATTGGCCGTGCTGCGAGAAATGCACATGGCGAGGTCATTATGTATGCCGATTTCGTCACGCCGTCGATGGAATACGCGATACGCGAGACGGAGCGCCGCCGCGCCATTCAGGAAAAATACAACGAAGAACACGGCATCGTGCCGCAGACCATCGTGAAAAAGGTCTCCGAGATTTTGGAAATCTCCACCAAGGCGGAAGATGCGGGCGGTAAATCGAAGAAAAAGAAGAAGTATACGGCCGCCGAAAAGCGCGTGATGATTGACAAGCTCACAAAGGAGATGAAGGCGGCAGCAAAGCTGCTTGAGTTTGAGCATGCAGCCTACCTGCGTGACCGTATCAAGGAGCTGGAAAAATAGGGGGTTCGACATGATTGACAAGGCGAAATGCTTTACGGAGACAATGCGTCAATTGGCACTGGAATGCAATGCAAAGTCAGAAGACTTTACAGCAAATCGAGTGACTGTCACAACGCCGGCGAAGCCCGATGGCGTGCGGCTCTATTCGCATGAGCTGCCGTTCTTCCAAATGGCATCAACCGGCAGTGGCGTGGTTATCACGGCGAACGAGGTTTTGCATCCGTTTTTAAAGGAGTTTACGGGCGATACCGAGCGCTTCAAGCACCCGTATTGGTTGTTCGAGCTTCCGCATTTGCTGTGCATCGAACGTGAGCTGAACAAATACGACTACACATTGTCGTCAACCTTCCACATGTTTTTGCCCGGCAAGCCGCGTAAAACACGTATAATGCCATGTGCCTTTACACTTAAATGGTTCGACAAAACGAGCGTGAAAACGTTGTACCCGAGCACGGATTTTCCGAATGCGTTAAGTGAAAAAGAAAATCCCGACCGCCCGGACGTCCTCGCACTCGCGGCGTATGACGGCGACGAGATCGCGGCGCTGGCGGGTGCTTCGGCAGACACGGACGCACTGTGGCAGGTTGGCATCGACGTAAAAGAACGGTACCGCGGACAAGGACTCGGCACAACACTTGTAAGTCTGCTGTGTGATCGCATCGAAGCGCTCGGCAAAACGCCGTTTTACGGCACAGTGCTCGCCAATTTACATTCGCAGAACATCGCCCTCAACACGGGCTTTTACCCCGCGTGGGTGGAAATATCAAGCTTTAAAAGGGAAGAAACGAAAGGGTAAACCGAAATGAGTTCAAAGTACATCACCGTGACCGGTGCAAGAGAACACAACTTAAAAAATATCAATGTAAAGCTGCCGCGTGATCGACTGGTCGTGCTGACGGGACTTTCCGGCTCCGGCAAGTCCTCTTTGGCGTTTGATACCATCTACGCCGAGGGCCAGCGCCGCTATGTAGAGTCGCTTTCAAGCTATGCCCGTATGTTCCTCGGGCAGATGGAAAAGCCGGATGTCGATAACATTGACGGCCTTTCGCCGGCCATTTCCATCGATCAGAAAACAACCTCCAAAAACCCGCGTTCCACGGTAGGTACGGTGACGGAAATTTACGATTATCTGCGTCTTTTGTACGCGCGCATCGGTGTGCCGCACTGCCCGGTCTGCGGCAGAGAGATCCGCCAGCAGACCGTCGACCAGATCGTCGACCGGGTGATGGAGATGCCGGAGCGCACGAAAATTCAGGTTTTGGCGCCGGTGGTACGCGGCAGGAAAGGCGAGCACCAAAAAGAGTTTGAGGCGGCGCGCAAGGGCGGCTTTGTCCGTGTGCGTGCTGACGGCATCATTTATGACCTTTCCGAGAGCATCAAGCTTGAGAAGAATAAGAAGCACAACATTGAAATTGTCGTTGACCGTCTTGTCATCAAGCCGGATATCCGCTCGCGCTTGGCGGATTCCGTAGAGACGGCGACAGGACTTTCCGGCGGGCTTGTTATCGTAAACGTGGTGGACGGCGAGGATACGCTGTTCTCTCAAAACTACGCTTGCCCGGAGCACGGCGTCAGCATGGAGGAACTTTCGCCGCGCATGTTCTCGTTCAATAACCCTGCGGGCGCGTGCCCGAAGTGCACGGGTCTCGGCGTTTTCATGCGCATTGATCCGGCGCTCATCATCCCGGACGACCGCTTATCGATTCGTAAGGGCGGTTTGAAGGGCAGCGGTTGGGCGATGGAGGGCAGCACCATTGCGACGATGTACATGGAAGCGCTCGCAGAGCACTATCACTTTTCGCTTGATACGCCGATCCGCGACCTCTCACCGGAGCTTGTAGACATTTTGCTTTACGGCACGAAGGGTGAGAAGATTAAGGTGCACCGCAAAAGCGAGTACGGCCGCGGCACGTATGAGACAGAGTTTGAGGGCATCATCAACAACCTTGAGCGCCGTTTCCGCGACACGTCCTCCTCGTGGATCAAGGAGGAAATCGAGTCGTACATGAGCGCGGTGCCGTGCGACGCATGCGGCGGCAAGCGCCTTTCCAAAGAAAGTCTCGCTGTGACGGTGGGCGGCAAGAATATCAGTGACTTTTGCGACCTTTCCGTTGTGGACGCGCTGGCGTTCCTCAATACATTGACGCTGACCCCGCGCGAAGAGATGATCGCGGCGGCGGTTTTGAAGGAAATTCGTTCACGTCTCGGCTTTTTGCGCAACGTGGGCCTCGAATATCTGACGCTTTCCCGTGCGGCGGCGACGCTTTCCGGCGGTGAAAGCCAGCGTATTCGCTTGGCGACGAACATCGGCTCGTCTCTCATGGGCGTTTTGTATATCCTCGATGAGCCGAGCATCGGCCTGCACCAGCGCGACAACCACAAGCTGCTATCGACCTTGATGCGTCTGCGCGACCTTGGCAATACGGTCATTGTCGTGGAGCACGACGAGGACACAATGCTTGCGGCTGACCACATTGTGGACATCGGCCCCGGCGCGGGCATTCACGGCGGCAACGTGATTTACAGCGGCGACGTGCAGGGTATTTTGAAGTGCCCGGAGTCCATCACCGGCCAGTATTTGAGCGGGCAGCGGTTCATCCCCGTGCCGCAGACTAGACGCGAAGGAAACGGCAAAAAAATCACCATTGTCGGCGCGCAGCAGAACAACCTGAAAAACGTGACGGTGGACATTCCGCTCGGCAAGCTCGTGTGCATCACGGGTGTTTCGGGCTCGGGCAAATCGTCGCTCATCAACGAGGTGCTGTATAAACGTTTGGCGGGCGAGCTGAACGGCGCGCGCACGGTGCCGGGCAAGCATAAGGAAATTCGCGGCATGGAGAACCTCGACAAGGTCATTCAGATCAACCAGTCACCGATCGGCCGTACACCGCGCTCGAACCCGGCGACGTATACGGGCGTGTTTACGGATATCCGCGAGCTGTACGCCAGCACGCCGGAGGCGAAAATGCACGGCTTTACCTCCGGGCGCTTTTCGTTCAACATTAAGGGCGGCCGCTGCGAGGCGTGCCAGGGCGATGGCATTATTAAAATCGAGATGCACTTTTTGCCCGACGTTTACGTTGCGTGCGATGTATGCAAGGGCAAGCGCTACAACCGTGAGACGCTGGAAGTGAAATACAAAGGCAAAAGCATTTACGACGTGCTGGAAATGACGGTGGAGGAGGGCCTTGCGTTCTTCAAGGACCACCCGAAAATCGCGCGCAAGCTGCGCACGCTGTGCGACGTGGGACTGGGGTACATCAAGATCGGTCAGCCGGCAACGACGCTTTCAGGCGGCGAGGCGCAGCGCGTGAAGCTTGCAACGGAGCTGAGCCGACGCCCGACCGGCAAGACGGTGTATATTCTCGACGAGCCGACGACCGGTCTGCACATTGCGGACGTGCACAAGCTTGTGGAGGTTTTACAAAAGCTCGTGGACGGCGGCAACACGGTCATCGTCATCGAGCATAACCTCGACCTCATCAAGACGGCCGACCATATCATCGACCTCGGCCCAGAGGGCGGCGACAAGGGCGGCATGATCATCGCGGAGGGCACGCCGGAGCAAGTGGCGGCAACGAAGGGTTCCTACACCGGCGAGTATATCAAAATGATGCTGGAGCGTGACAAAAAGCGCAAGGCGGAGCAGAAAGCCTGACAAATTCAAAGTGACGTATGACGCTGCGGGCCCGGTTTTCGGGTGCGCGGCGTTTTTGCGGCTTTAAACGGATTGACACGGAAAAAGAATCTGTCCAAGATATAAAGCCGGAAATTTTGCGCCTTTCAGGGGTGCGGGCGGTTCATATTTACATTTTGTTCAACACATTTGCGTGTAAATCGGGTAGAATGAAGAACGGAAAGGAGAGGTTTGCGGTATGTTTGGCTATGTGCGTCCATTCAAGGGCGAGATGCTCGTGAAAGAATACGACGCATATAAAGGCGTTTACTGTCAGCTTTGCCGGGCGCTCGGAAAATACTACGGTTTTCCGATGCGGCTGACACTGAGCTACGACTGCACGCTGTATGCGATGCTGGCACTAAATCAGCGCGATGCCGATGTAAAGGCGGAGAAAAAGCGATGCTGCTGCAACCCGATGAAAAAGTGCACGTATGTGTGCCCCGCGAACGAGGATGTGTTTGCCGAAGAGGCGTTCCACAAAGCGGCGGCGCTGAGCATTATTATGACGGTGCACAAGTTGCGTGATACCGCCGCGGATGAAGACGGGCTGAAAGCGTTCGGTGCGCGCGTTCTGCGCTTATTTGCACGACGCGCGATGAAAAAGGCGAGCAATGATTATCCGTTTATGGCGGATGCCGTGCAGAAAATGATGGACGACCAGGCCGATGCCGAACACGCGAAGGAAATTTCCATTGACCGATGCAGTGCGCCGACGGCGGAGATGCTGCAGACGATCTGCGCGGAGCTTGGCAGCAATGCGGGCGAAAAGGCCGTTTTGAGCGAGGTGGGGTATTTCCTCGGGCGCTGGATCTACATTATGGATGCAGCGGACGATCTCACGGACGACCTTTTGCAACAGAAATTCAACCCGTTTATTCAAAAGCTGGGACTGGAAAGCTCGCGCGGGTTACATTTATTGCCCGAAGAACGCAAAAGGGCCGACGAAGAGTGCAATGCGGTACTAAACGGCTCGCTTGCACGGCTGCTGCCGGCGGTGAACCTATTGCCGAGCGGCAAATTTACCCGAATTTTGGAGAATACTTTTGAAAAAGGGCTCCCGGAAATGCAAAGGGAGATCCTTTTCCTGCATATAAAGAAGGAGAAACGACATGACTGATCCGTATAAGGTCCTCGGGGTGTCGCCCTCGGCGACGGATGAAGAAATTAAAGACGCATACAGAAAGCTTGCAAAAAAGTACCACCCGGATCAATACGGCGACAGCCCGCTCTCCGAGCTTGCGGGCGAGAAGATGAAAGAGATCAATGAGGCGTACGACACCATTGTTTCGCAACGCAAAAACCGCGGTGCGAACAATAACGGTTACGGCTACAACAACTATAACACGTACAATGCGGGTTATAACGCCGGGTATGCGGGTGGCAGCAGTGCCTCCGGCTTTAACGATGTACGCCGTTTCATTATGGCGGGGCGCATTGCAGACGCGGAGCAGATCTTAAACGGCGTGCCGGTGGAAAGCCGTAACGCCGAGTGGTATTTCTTAAAAGGTACGGTTTTATACCGTCGCGGCTGGCTGGAGGAAGCGAAGGAGCACTTCACGCGCGCGTGCCAGATGGACCCGGGCAACCCGGAGTATCAGGCGGCGCTGAACCAGGCCATGAACCAGCGCAGCGGCGTTTACGGCGGCTATAATCCGAATATGAACATGAACAATGCGGGTGGGTGCAACGCCTGTGACATCTGCAACGGTCTGATTTGCGCGGACTGCTGTTGCGAGTGCATGGGCGGCGACCTGATCCCCTGCTGCTAAGGGGGCGTTTTCATGCGCTCTAAAGCGGCGAAGGTCGCGCTGTGCGGTGTTGTTTCTGCGCTTTCCGTGGTGCTGATGCTGATGACCGGCATTGTGCCCATTGCGACGATTGCACTGCCTGCATTGGCGGGCTGTTTGACGATTGCTATTGTGGCGGAGACAAATGTGCGCTACGGCTTTGCGGTGTATTGCGTTGTGAGTGTGTTGGCAATTTTGCTGACACCGGACAGAGAAGCGATTTTGTTTTACATTTTATTTTTCGGTTACTACCCGACGCTGTACGGGCTTTTGATGCGCATTAAGCGTAAGCCTTTGCGTGTGCTTGCAAAATTCGGCGTGTTTAATCTGGCGATGGCGCTGGAAACGGCGCTGGCGGTTTGGGTTTTGCAGATCCCGCTTTCCGAAATGGAAGTGTTCGGCAAATGGTCCATCCCGATTTTGGCGGTGATGCTGAATGTGGTGTTTGTACTGTACGATTACTCGATGAACGGACTGATTGTCCTGTACATTCGCAGACTGCACCCGCTTGTACAGAAATATATAAAATAAAACAGCCCATGGCTGCGGTTTTCCGTGTGCCATGGGCTGTTCGCTTTGTACAGCTTATATTGCGGTGAGGTCGTCTTTTGTACAGCCTTTTTCGCTGTACCGGGCTTTTTCGTAGACGACGTGCAGGGCATCGTTTTGGAGCTTCGCGTGGGCTTCCGCTTCGGCGGGGGACATCCAGCGCGCGGGCGGTTCTTTTGCGGCATGCAGCAGCGTTTTGCGGTATTTGCGGCGCACTGCAGCGGTCGGGGAGCGGTCAAGAAAGCCGGGTCGGTCGCGCTTTTGGGCGCGTCCCCGCACGGTGGTGCGTTCGTCCTCGGGCAGGTTTTCCACAAGGTCGCGCCGATCGACAAACGAGGTTTTAAACCCGCGCGAGATGCGGATGCAGCTGTAAATAACGCCGAAGATGAGGCCGCCCGCGAGCGCGATGAGCACGATGTATTCGAGGATTTTCATGATGAGGACGAGCACAGGGCTCGGCTCTGCGGCGGGAATCATCTCGTCAAGCGGCATATCGCCGCCGGAGGATGTTTCGGTCTGCTCGGGCAGGGTGTATTCGGCGTGGATCGCCTCGCGCGGGGTGTAGCGGTAGCCGATGTCGCTTGTGAGCAGCGGCGGCAGCAAAACGGCGGTACAGAACACGGCTGCGGCGGCCAAAAGCGCACAGGTGATGCGCACGATGCGGCGTGCGGGCATGTTCTGCATGGCGGCGTTGACGTCAATGTAATCATCGATGCGGCGGATGCCGCGCTGCGTGAGGCACAGCACGAAGTAAACGGCCGCGAAAACGAGGGAGACGGGCTGGAAAAGCAAATCGGCGCGGTCGGTGAAGACAGAGCACAGGAACGGCACGGCGAACACGGCAAGACCCGCATAGCCGGCGTGGTCAAACAGAGAGTGGCTTTCGCCGTGCAGGCGGCCGTAAAGCCGCATGAAACAGATGAACAGCGCGACGACGGCCATGAGGACGGAATCGAACAGGAAGCCGGTGAGTACCGTGATGCCGATGCTTGCGAGAATATAGAAAAAGATGCGGCGCAGGCATTTTATTGCGAACCAGCTGAGTGCGATGGGAGCGAGAATCAAAAATCCCCGCAGGATGTTTTGCAGGATGACGTCTTTTGTCATGCCCTCCGAGACAAAATTTAAAACGAGCGCGTAAAGCGGCACACACAGCATAGTGGCGTGCAGCCAGCCGAGCACGACGTATAAAATGTGGCGGACGGGAATTTGCTTTTTGAAAATTTTCATTTTGTCCCCTCCCGTTAAACTTCCCAGCGGACGATTTCGACGGATTTTGAGGTCTCCGTGAGTTTGTAGCGCTCCGGCATGTTGCGGTCTTCCGGCAGGATCCAGATGGCGTCACTGCCCTCCGTTAAGGCTTCCAAATCCGGCAGAACGGGCAGCTTTTGCTCCTTGGAGATGAGCACGTAGAGGTCGCTGCCGTGTGCGCCGTCGTGCAGGGTGCGGAGAAGCTGCGGCATGGGGGTGAGGTCGTTGCGGCATTCCAATCTTGCGAGCCGGCGGCGCAGGTAAAGCGCGGTGTTGCGGCCGGTGAGCTCGCCGGTGGAGAGCATTTTGCCGTCTACGGTGTCTATGCCGTTTGAGATGACGGAGACCGAGATGCCGTCTGCGAGCATGTGCTCCGCGAGTTCGGCGGCGATGGAGATGGCGGTCTCGTTTAACGCATCCGTCACGGCGCTGCCGATGCCGGTGCAGTCGAGCAGGACAGTGACCTTTTGGGACAGCGTGGAATCGTGCTGATTGACGAGCAGCGTGCCGCCGCGCGCGGAGGCCTTCCAGTTGATGTATTTCATGGGGTCGCTGCGGCGGTAATCGCGGATGCCGGCAAACTCGAACGGGTCGTCGTACACACGCCGACGGCTGACGAGCAGACCCATGATCTTGCTGTACGGAATGCGGATGCGGCTTGCGGAAATGTGCGCGGGCAGGACGTAGAACTCCGTTTCCTGCGGGAAATGCGCCACCTGCTTTTCGGTCATCAGAAAATCGTAGGACGTGACCGTGGTGGATGCGATGCGGTAATAGCCGCGCTTTTTGCCGCGGACAGGTAGTGTACGCGTGATGCGCTGGCGCACGGACGCTGTGAACACGTCGCGGCGGTAGGTCATATCGCTGACGGTGGAGTTTTCTTCGTCCTGAAACACCACCCAGCGGCTCATATCGAAGCCGACCTCCAAAACGGGGAGCGGCAGGTATTTGTTGTTCACGATCGTTTCGACGAGATTCGCTTCTTCACCGCAGAAAATGTAATCGCGGTCAAAGGATATCTGTACGGTGAGGTTTTCGTCCCACAGGCGGCGGAACAAAAGGCGCTGTGCAAAATAGAGGACGAGCAAAACGATCGGGAGCAGAAGGAGCGCCCACATTACTTTGACCAGTCCTCAGTCGGCAGGGCGACGGAGGAGAGCACATCGGTCATGGCCTTTTTCTGGGCATCGGTGGAGCCGACGGAGCCGCTGAGCTGCAAACGGTGGGCGAGCACCGGCACGGCGACGGTCTTGATGTCTTCCGGCACGACGTATGCGCCGCCGCGCACCAAGGCGTAAGCGCGCACGGCACGGACGAGCGCAAGGCTGCCGCGCGGGCTGACGCCCATATCGATATTCGGCCAACTGCGCGTGGCCTGCACGAGGTCGATCATGTAATCGAGCAGGACGGGGTGAATGTAAATCTCCTTTGCCTGCTTTTGCAGCGCGAGAATATCCTCACGCGTGCAGACGCTTTGCAGCGTTTCAAGCGGCTCTTCCTTCATAAAGCGCTGCAAGATGGCGCGCTCCTGCTCTTTTGTGGGAGAGACCATGGAAATGCGCATTAAAAAGCGGTCGAGCTGGGCTTCCGGCAGGGGATAGGTGCCGAGCGTTTCGATGGGGTTCTGCGTGGCGATGACGAAAAACGGCGCCGAAAGCGGACGGGTGACGCCGTCCACGGTGATCTGGCGCTCGCCCATGCACTCGAGCAGGCTCGACTGCGTGCGCGGTGTGGCGCGGTTGATCTCATCGGCGAGGAGTAGGTTGCAGAATGCCGGGCCGGGGCTGAAAACGAAATCGTTTGCTTTCTGGTCGAAGTAGTTGAGGCCCGTGACGTCGCTGGGAAGCAGGTCGGGCGTGAACTGGATGCGGTTAAACTCCAGACTGACGGACTTTGCAAGTGACTTTGCGAGCACGGTTTTGCCCATGCCGGGCACATCTTCGATGAGCACGTGACCCTCGGCAATAAGCGCGGTGAGCAAGAGGTCGATGGTTTCTTCGGAACCGACCATGACCTTGCCGATATTTTCACGAATGGACGAAATGAGCGTTTTACTTTCCATAAAAGACCTCCAAAAGACGGGTGCGTTTATTCTGTTGTGGGAAATCAACAGAATTAAACGGTTAATAATCGGAATAAGGATACAACAAAACGAAAGAAATTGCAAGCTTCTTTTGTAAAGGATGGCAAAGAATGGAGAGGTATATCCGTGCTGTACGGACATACCTTTGCATGAAAGGATTCGCTTCCTGCAAAAACGGTTTGAAATTCATAGAAAACAGCGAAAATATCCCTTGATTTTTGCAGGAATATCGGCTAAAATAAACATTATGATACCGTGTATACGTGTGCCCTGTCCGTAGGGGCAGGTATGCGGCCGCGTCTGCACGGAGGAAATTTTGCAGGAAGCGGCGACTCGTGCTGTAAAATTTCCTGTCAGGAAACGTAAAGAAAGGAAATCACCCATGAATATCCAGCTTACGAATCGCATTAAGCAAAATGCGAGATCGTTTTCCAAAGGTCAGAGGTTGATCGCGAAGTATATTGAGGAGCACTACGACAAGGTGGCGTTTATGACGGCCTCGAAGCTTGGCGCGACGGTCGGTGTGAGCGAATCGACCGTGGTGCGCTTTGCGACGGAGATCGGATACTCCGGCTATCCGGCGCTTCAGCAGGCGATGCAGGAGATGATCCGCAACCGCATGACGAGCGTGCAACGCCTTGAAATGACCTCGACGAACATTCCGCTTGACCGCCTGCTTGACAGCTCGATGGATCAGGACATCGACATTATCCGCCGCACGAAGGAGTCTATTTCGCATGAGGAGTTTTACCGTGCGGCCGATGCACTCGTGAAGGTAAAGAAGGTTTATATCATCGGTGCAGGCAGCTCGCTTGCCATTGCGACGTTCCTCTCGTACTACTTCTCCTTGGTGTTCGATTCCGTGCAGCTTATCAGCGCGACGAGCGAAGCGCAGATTTTACAACAGATGGTGCACATCGGCGAGGGAGACGCGCTTATCGGCATCAGCTTCCCGCGGTACTCCAAAAAAGCAGTGAAGGCGCTGAAATATGCTTCCGACCGCGGTGCGACAGTTGTGGCCATTACGGACAGCACGCTTTCTCCGCTGACGAAGTATGCGGAGCATGTGCTGCTTGCAAAGAGCGACATGGTTTCATTTGTTGATTCGCTTGTGGGCCCGCTGGCGCTTATCAACGCGCTTATTGTGACGGTGGCCATTAAAAAGAAAGACGAAGTGGCGAATACACTCTTAAACTTGGAGACCATTTGGGACGAATACGGCGTGTACGAGAAGGTCGAAGACAAGACAGACGAGGAACGTAATGTTTGATGCAGTCGTAGTCGGCGGCGGCGCTGCGGGCATGATGGCGGCGATCACGGCGGCAGAGCGCGGCAAGCACGTCTTATTATTAGAAAAGAACGCGCAGCTTGGGCGGAAGATCCGCATTACGGGCAAGGGCCGCTGCAACGTAACGAACAACTGCGAGCCGCGCACGGTGATTGAATCCACGCCCGGCAACGGCCGGTTTTTGTACGGGGCGGTGAACCATTTCACCCCGCAGGACACGATGAACTTTTTTGAGGGGCTTGGCGTGCCGCTGAAAACGGAGCGCGGCAACCGCGTGTTTCCGGTCTCGGACAATGCACACGACATTGCGGACGCGCTTTGGAAGAAGCTGAAAAAGTGCCGCGTGGAAATTCGGCAGAGCAATGTGAAAGAGGTGCTGACCGAAAACGGCAGCGTTATCGGCGTGCGCACGGAAAACGATGTGTTTGAGGCCCCCAGCGTGCTTTTGGCGTGCGGCGGCGCTTCGTACCCCGGCACGGGCTCGAACGGCGACGGCGCGCGGCTGGCGGAAAAACTGGGGCACACCATTATTCCTATGCGTCCGTCTTTGGTGGCGCTGACCTCTGATGACGAGGATTGCCCGGCGATGCAGGGGCTTTCTCTGCGCAACTGCGGCGTGACCGTGACGGACAATGAAAAGAAAAAGAAGCCGGTCTACACGGACTTCGGTGAGCTGCTGTTCACGCACTTTGGGCTTTCCGGCCCGACGATTTTGAGTGCGAGCGCGCATATGCGTCATATGGCGCCCGGCAGATACACAGTGACGCTCGACTTAAAGCCGGCGCTCACCCCGGAACAGCTTGACCAGCGCCTTTTACGCGATTTAGAGAAAAACAAGAACCGCAATTTCAGCAATTCGCTCGATGAATTATTGCCGCAAAAGATGATCCCGGTTGTCGTGCGGCGGTCGGGCATTCCGCCGGAAGAAAAGTGCAACACCATCACGCGCGAGCAGCGTGCGGTGCTTTTGGATGTCTTAAAGCACTTTACGGTGGAGATTTCCGGCTTTGCACCGCTTTCCGGCGCGATTGTGACGGCGGGCGGCGTTTCCGTAAAGGAAGTCGACCCGAAGACGATGCAGTCCAAATTAATTCCGGGCTTGTACTTTGCGGGGGAAATTCTGGACGTGGACGCGTACACGGGCGGCTTTAACCTGCAGATCGCCTTTGCAACGGGACACGCGGCGGGCGAAAATCTGTAAACTATCATTATATATAAGGAAGTTATATTATGTATGCAATAGCGATTGACGGACCTGCCGGCGCAGGTAAAAGCAGCGTGGCGAAAGCGGCTGCAAAGGCGCTCGGCTTTGTTTATGTGGACACGGGCGCGCTGTACCGCACGGTGGGGCTTTACCTGCTGCGCAGTGAAGTTGACCCTGCAGACGCAGAAGCGGTGGAGCCGAAGCTCCGGGATATTCAGGTCGATCTGAAATACGAAGACGGCGTGCAGCACGTCATTTTAAACGGGGAGGATGTATCCGGCCTTATCCGCACGCCGGAGGTCTCTATGGCGGCCTCTGCGTGTGCTTCCGTACCGGCGGTGCGTAAGTTTCTGTTCTCCGCGCAGGTGGATATGGCGAAAAAGTACAACGTCATCATGGACGGCCGGGACATCGGCACGACGATTTTGCCGAACGCACAGGTGAAGATTTTCCTGACGGCTTCGCCCGAGGTGCGCGCCGAGCGCCGCTACAAGGAGCTCAAGGAAAAAGGCGTGGACGTGAGCTATGAAGAAACGCTTGCGGACGTTATTCGCCGCGACAAGCAGGACGAAAAGCAATCTAAGGCAGCGGAGGATAGCATTTTGCTTGACAACAGCGAGCTGGATTTTAACGGTACGGTGAACCGCTTACTGGAGATCGTGGAAGAAAGGACGGGCGTGAAGCATGGCTGAAAATAAGAAGCCGAAGGAACACCTTTCCTGGTGGTATTTCCTTGCAAAGTACGTGATGCTGTTTTTCTTTAAAATTCTGCACCCGTACCGTATTATAGGCAGAGAGAACATGCCGCTTACCGGCAAGCTGCTCGTTTGCTCTAACCACGTGACGATGGGCGACCCGATTTACCTTGGCTGCGCAATACCGAAACGGCAATTACACTATATGGCGAAGGCCGAACTTTTTGAAAACAAGCTCATCGGCGGATTTTTGAAGAGTCTCGGCGCGTTCCCAATCTCCCGCGGTACGGGCGGGGCACAGGGCATTCAGACGGCGATTGACCTTTTGGAGGAAGAAAAGGTCGTGTGCATGTTCCCGGAGGGTACGCGCTCGAAGACCGGCGAGCTTTTGAACCCGAAAATGGGTATGGTAATGCTGGCGTACAAGACGCACTGTACGATTTTGCCTGTGGCGATCGTGGGCGAGGGCGGCAAACCCCCGAAGGTGTTTAAGAAAATGGTCATCAACATCGGCAAGCCAATCCGGTTTGAGGACATGGGCCTGACCGAAGATTCCGGTATGATTTACCGCCGTGTTTCGCGCAATATTTTTGCCGAGGTGCAGAAGCTGCGCGAGGAAGGTCTCGATATTATGAAGAACAGGTGGAAGGAAGTATGATCCGCGTGGCGAAAACAGCGGGATTCTGCTTTGGTGTGAACCGCGCGGTGGAGACCGTTTACAAATTGCTTGACGAGGACAAAACCGTCTGCACGCTCGGGCCGATCATCCATAACCCGCAGCTTGTGGAGGAGCTTGGCCGCAAAGGCGTGCGCATTATAGATGCGCCCGAGGACGCGAAAGCGGGGGAGACGGTTGTCATCCGTTCTCACGGTGTACCGCCCGAGGTCATCGAAAAACTGAAAGCGCTCGGTGTCGATTACAAGGACGCGACGTGCCCGTATGTGCAGAAGATTCACCGCCTTGTTTCCGACGGAGAGCGCGAGGGCAGGCGCGTGATGCTGGCCGGCGATGCAAAACACCCGGAGGTGGAGGGCATACTCGGCTGCTGCAAAACGCCGTACCGCACCTTCAAAACGCGCGAAGAACTCGAAAATCTATTCAAAAATGAGCCTGAACTTGCCGAAATGCCCCTTCTTTTTTGTGAACAGACCACTTTTAACGTAGAAGAATGGGAAAAATGTTTGGATTTCGTAAAAAAGGTATGTACAAACGCTTCAGTTTTTGATACAATATGTAAGGCTACAACAAATCGCCAGCGCGAAGCACGCGAGCTTGCGCGTGAAAGCGACTTGATGCTCGTCATCGGCGGGCGTCACAGCTCGAATACGGCGAAGCTCAAGGAGGTCTGTGAACCGTATGCGCAGACGTATCTCATTGAGACGGCGGCGGAGCTTGCAGCCCTGCCTGTAAAGGGCAAAATGAATATCGGCATAACTGCCGGTGCTTCAACACCGGCAAGCATAATAAAGGAGGTACTTGTTACCATGACAGACAAAATTGAAACAAATGAGCTTAATTTTGAGGAGATGCTTGAGGAATCACTCAAGAGCTTAAATACAGACGAAAAGGTGCACGGTGTAGTTGTAAGCATTTCTCCCACCGAAGTGTATGTTGACGTCGGTAGAAAGCAGGCCGGCTACATCCCGGCTAACGAGCTTAGCAACGATCCGAACGCGAAGCCGGAAGATCTTGTAAAGATCGGCGACGAGATGGATCTGCTCATCATGAAGACGAACGACCAGGAAGGCACCATCATGCTCTCCAAGAAGCGCATCGATGCCATCAAGGGCTGGGAAGACATTGCAGCGGCTATGGACGCTGAAGAAATCCTCACCGGCAAGGTCACAGAAGTTGTTAAGGGCGGCGTGATTGTTCTGTATAACGGCATCCGCGTCTTCATCCCGGCTTCTCAGGCTGTAGCAAACCGCGGTGACGATCTTGAGGCTCTGAAGGGTCAGGACGTTCAGTTCCGCATCATCGAAGTCAACCGCCAGCGCCGCCGTGCGGTCGGTTCCATCCGTTCCGTGCTCCGCGAGCAGAGAAAGGCAGCACAGGCTAAGTTCTGGGAGTCTGTTGAAGAAGGTCAGGAGTTTACGGGTACCGTTAAGTCCCTCACGAACTTCGGTGCATTCGTTGACCTCGGCGGTGTGGACGGCATGATCCACATTTCCGAGCTTTCCTGGAACCGCATCAAGCACCCGAGCGAAGTTGTCTCCGTCGGCGACACCGTTCAGGTTTATGTCAAGAGCCTTGACCGTGAGAACGGCAAGATCTCCCTTGGCTACAAGAAGAAGGAAGACAATCCGTGGGAGATTCTCAAGAACGAGTATCCGGTTGGCACGGTTTGCGACGCTACCGTTGTCGGCATGACCACGTTCGGCGCATTTGCTAAGATTCTCCCGGGCATCGACGGTCTCATCCACATCTCTCAGATCGCGGACAGAAGAATCGAGAAGCCGCAGGACGTTCTGAAGGTTGGCGACGTTGTTAAGGTGAAGATTACCGACATCGATTTCGACAAGAAGAGAGTTTCCCTCTCCATCCGTGCTCTGCTCGAAGACCAGGGCGAGGACGCTTCTGAGGAATAATTTAAATCGTCAGGTGTAAATTTGCAGGGTGGTTCTTTCCACCCTGCTTTACATGACGGACATTTTAAAAGTAAACGGATAAAACGGCGGTTTTATCCATTGGAGGAAACAATTAGATGAAGCGCGTGAAAAAACCTGTGTTTTTTATCATCGCGGCTCTGATCCTTGCGCTTACATACACATCGGTCTTCGGCGTTTATACGCAGAACGGTGACACGAAGAACACATGGATCAAGGGCGCCGGCGATATAAGATGGGGTATTGATATCCGCGGCGGCGTGGAAGCGACCTTCAGCCCGGCTGACGGCGTGGAGGCGACCGCAGAACAGCTTGAAGCCGCAAAGGCAATCATTGAGCTGCGTATGGTCTCGAAGAGCATTACGGACTACGAGATTTACACCGACGAAGCCAACGACAAGATCATTGTTCGTTTCCCGTGGAAGAGCGGCGAATCGGACTTTGACCCGGAGAAGGCGATTGAAGAAATTTCCGCAACGGCGCTGCTGACATTCCGCGAAGGTAAGTCCTACGAGACTCAGACGGTAGACGGCGAGGGCAACCCGGTTTACCAGACACCGACGGGTACAACGGCGGAAAACATCATTCTGGAAGGCAGCGATGTAACGGAGGCAAAGCCGGTCATGCAGGAGAATTCCACCTCCGGCAGCTATGATTATGCGATTTCCCTGACGCTTTCCGATGAGGGCGCAAAGAAGTTTGCGGAAGCGACCGAACGCCTGAAGGGCAAGACAATCTCCATCTGGATGGATGACATTATGATTTCTTACCCGACCGTTAACGCGGTTATCACAGACGGCAAGGCTTCTATTACCGGTAACTTTACGGCAGCTACGGCTTCCGAGCTTGCCGCAAAGATTCAGGGCGGCGCGCTGCCGTTTGCTTTGCAGACCTCGAACTTCAGCACCGTGAACCCGACGCTCGGCATGAAGTCTCTGGATGCTATGGTCATGGCCGGCGTAATCGCTTTTGCGCTCATCGCGGTCTTTATGATCATCATCTTTAAGGTTCCGGGCTTTGCGGCTGTGCTGACGCTTGTGGGTCAGCTTGCAATCACCTTTGCGGCGATTTCCGGCTACTTCCCGTTTGTGAACAGCTTTACAATGACTCTGCCGGGTCTTGCGGGTATTATCCTTTCTATCGGCGTGGGCGTGGATGCGAACATTATCACCGCGAGCCGTATTAAGGAAGAACTCGGCACCGGCAAAACGCTGGACGGCGCCATTCAGAAGGGCTGCTCCAATAGCCTTTGGTCGATCATCGACGGCAACATCACGATTTTGATCGTTGCCATCATGCTCATCGGCGTGTTCGGTCCGTCTAACATTCTCTCTAAGATTTTCGGCGAATCCACGACCGGTGCGATCTACTCCTTCGGCTACACTTTGCTCGTCGGCGTAATCGGTAACTTCATCATGGGCGTGTTCTGTTCTCGTTTGATGATCAAATCGCTTTCCGGCTTCAAGCCGCTCCGTAAGAAATGGCTGTTTGGAGGTGCGGATAAGTAATGAAAAAATTTGATTTTGATTTCTATAAGAACAGAAAAATTCTGTTCGGCATCTCGATTGGCCTGATGGTCATCGGCTTGATTTTCAATTTCATTCGTGGCACGAAAATGGACATTCAGTTCGTCGGCGGTGCGATGATTAAGTATTCCGTAGACGGCGAAGTTGATACGGACGAAATCGCGTCCCTCGTAAAAGAAGAGACCGGCCGCGACGTTTCCGTTGCATTGAGCAAGACGTTCGGCACGGACGCGAACCAAGTGACGCTGTCCTTTGCGGGCAACGAAGCTGTGACGCTCGATGAACAGCAGGCAATCGCGCAGTCCCTATCCGACGCGTATGCCGACCGCACATTCAACGTGGTGGAATCGAGCTCCGTTGACCCGACCATGGGCGCGAAGTTCTTCCAGAAGTGCCTTGTTTGCTTGCTCATCACGTTCGTGATCCTGCTCGTTTACATTGCGCTGCGCTTTAAGAAAATCGGCGGTCTTTCCGCCGGCGTTACGGCGCTCATCGCACTTGTGCATGACGTGCTGCTTGTGTATTTCGCGTTTGTGATTTTCGGTTTCTCGATCAACGATATTTTCATCGCTGTTATCCTGACAATCCTCGGCTACTCGCTGAACGATACCATCGTCATTTACGACCGTATTCGTGAGAACCGCAAGCTCTCCCCGACGAAGAGTCCGGATGCACTGCCGGCTATCGTCAACAAGAGCCTCAATCAGACAATGACGCGTTCTATTCTGACATCTCTGACCACCTTCATGGCGCTGCTTGTCATCTACATTGTTGCGGCGGTTTACGGCATCAGCTCTGTACAGAGCTTTGCACTGCCGATGATGGTCGGCACGATTGTCGGTTGCTATTCCTCGCTGTGCATTGCGGCTCCGCTGTACACCATGTGGGCTGTGCATAAGGGCGAGAAGAGCAAGAAGTAATCTGACCCGAGCTGCTTTTAAGCAAGCGTTTCTATTCAGAATGAAATTCCCGGAAAGCCGTGTGCTCTCCGGGAGTTTTTGTATAGGACGCATTTTGCGGTGCAGGGGAGATAGAAATAAACAAACGATAAAAAGCTAAAAAAACCGGGTAAGCTGCCGTGCGGTGTGCTACCCGGTTTTGGTTTTAGATCTGTTGGGATTTGCCGGTGAGGAGCCAGAAGACATCGACGTCTAAAATTTCGGCGAAGGCTAAAAGCTCGATATCCGTGACGGTGCGAAGCTGACCCTCTAACTTAGAGAGGGCAGAGGCGTTGATGTCAACACCGCGCACCTGCAGCTGCGCGAGCAGTTCTTTCTGTTTCATGCCACGATTGCGGCGAATGCTCTCGATACGTGCGCCGACTAAGTTTTTGTCTCCAAGTGGTTTTTTACGGATGCGCATTTGCTCGCCGCCTTTCAATGTTCTATACACATTATAAGCGTAAATGCACAAAAAATCAATTCATTTTCCGAAAAATTATGAAAATCAACTGCTAACAATTCGTGAACGGCCCGCAAAACCGGGTGAATTACTCTGTGGTTTCATCCTGTTCTTCGGATTTTGTATCTTCCGCTTCGCCGGAACGCGTGCGGCGGTAGGCGAGCGGTGTCATGCCATACTTTTTCTTGAAGATAGAATAGAAGTAGCTCGTGTTCACAATGCCGATGGCTTCGCTGATTTGGTTGATGGGCAGCTTAGTCTCACGCAGAAGCTGCTCGGCCTTTTTCATGCGGGTGTTGCTGAGGTAATCACTGAACGAATAGCCGATCTGCGTGGCGAAAATTTTGCCGAAGTAGGCGGAGGAAAGGCCTGCCATGCCGGCAAGCATTTTCAGGGAAAGATCAGGATTTGCGTAGTTTTTGTCGATGTATTCCTTTGCGGCATCGGCGGCAAGCTCGTTGCCGTATTTGCGGTTGATGCTTTGATGATGCGCCAAAATGGTGATGAACTCCATGCAGCGCTTGCGCAGCATATAGACATTCGGTAGCTGACGGTCAATTTTATTCAGTTTATCCATCAAGATGGGATAAGCGGTGTCGTCATCCGTGAAAGTGGTGGAGAAATCGTCGAGCAGCGACATCATGACGTGATTGAAATACGCAACGGCTGTATTGAAGCTGACGTTTGACATGTAGGAAAGCGCGAGATCGAACTCATGCGAGCATGCATCGAGGTCATTTGCGCGGATGTGCTCGGCAAGCTTCATGTGGAGCTTGTTGTGGTATGAGTTAAGATTGATATTCTGGCCGGTCTCATAGGCGAAGAAAATTTTGCCCTGATTACGGATGGCGGAATATTCCAGTGCGATGTTCGTCGCCTCATAGCAGAGGTTGATATTGACGGCTGTCTCCACGATGGTGCCGATGCAGATGGTGGTGTTCATGGCAAACTCGCGCTGCATGACCTCGCACACGCGCTCAAGCTCCGGCACAAGCTTTTCCGGGTAGGCGTTCTTTTGCAGGGGGAGCAACAGCACGAGAAAGTTGTGCGAATTGCGGTACGGTACGACACTGCCGAACTGCCCCAAAACTTCGGTAGCGAGGTTTTCGAGAGCGTAGCTGTAAATGAAATAGTTTGGGTCATCCGGGCCGAAGCGCAACTCTTTGGAGGCTGCACTGATAATGACGATGGTGTAATACGGCGCGGTGAGGTCGATGCCGTAGCTTTGGTATACTTCGATGTAATTCGGAATCTGTCCATACTCGCCGTGCATAAGTCGCTGAATGTTGCGCTTTTTGGAATCGGAATAGGAGGAGATGAGGCCTTGCTCCAGCTTATCGGTTTTCATGTACATATCGGAAAAGGCCTTGCTGAGCTGGTCGAGCTCATCGCCGGCATGGTCGTTCGACGGCTTTTTGACATAGTTGTTGTAGAGCACTTCGATTGGCGCAGAGAGCTTTGCACTGGTGCGGAACGAGATGAACATGCCGACGCAGAGCACAAGAATGCCGACGAGTAACGTGATGATGGCGAGCTGGGGGAGACCGCTGTAAATATTCGAGTACGGCACAATATTGAAGATCGTAAAGCCGGAGGAAGACGCCTTGGCGTAGGTGACGAGCGCTTCGGTATGGTCAGCACAGGTGTAGGAGAAGGAGCCGGAATTGTCGGTCAACTCCGGGAAATCCTCCACGGAGACAATAGTATTGTCGGGTTTTGCATGCGTAAAGGTTTCTGAATCACCTTCAGCGATATTGGTGGAGAAAACCTCGCCGTAACGGTTCAAAAGCAGGACCTGTTGAAAGCCGTTCGAGGTGCGCAGGTTCGATATGGAATCGTTGAAATAATCTTCGTCCACGTCTACGATGATGAGGTCGGGCGAGCCGCCTTTGCGTAGCTGTACGCGGAAGACGAAGGAATAGACATAACGGGTCTTGAGCTGCTGTGTGGCATAGTTTGCACCGATCATGCGCAGAAGGCAGGTATCGGCGCCGGGATTATCGGGCAATCTCCTATAATAGTATGCAATATCGTCATCCGTGAGAAAATCTGCCGTAGAGCTGGAGACGAAACGGTTGGAGGCGGAGTTATAAAGGCTAACATAGCGCGTATAGCTCTGCGCCGTTTGGATCTCGCGTAACTTGATGCCTGCATCGGCTTCGATGAGTCGGTTGAAGGTATTGGAGGAGGGGCAACGGTTCGTATTGCTGTTCTGCAAAATTTGATTATTAACGGAATGCATTTGGCTGTAGAGCATGTCCGTCATCTGACAGACCTGCTCCAACTGGTGCACAGAATAGGTGCGCGCAGAGCTGACCTGCAAATTTGCATAGATGGTGAAAATTAAAAGCGTGACGAGTATAACAGCTATGGCCACCACACAGAAAATGCTGAAAAGGTACCGGTTGAACAGCCGGGTTTTTACTTTTTTAAACAAAATACAACACTCCAAATACAGAAAGAGAACGAAAAACACGATTTAGATTTCGTATAACTCTATGATAACGGATTTTGGCACTAAACGCAAGCGAAAAATCAGATTATTGATTCAAATCGTAAAAAACCGTAGTTTCATATCACGAAAAGCCGAAAAAAGTGATTCGATTCTCAAAAAATGGAGAAAAGCGAAATTTGTGAAGTGCCTCGAAACTGCCAAAATGCAAAGTTGTTTTGAAATTTTAAAGTTTATCGCAAAAAGAATACTTTACAAATCGTTCACAGCGTGTTAAAGTTTATTCATCGAAAACAAACAAGCGGTTTGCAGAAACGGTATCTCTGCACGGGGCAGAGGTTCCGGGAAGACCCATGAGGGAGGGCGCCCGGTGCGCTGTGATTGCAAAACGACACGCTTTGGCAAACACCAAGTTTTGTCGGCACTTTGTTTTCAGTAGGAATAGCGATATTCCGGGTTCGCATTTGCAGAGTCAATATATAAATATAAAGCAAATAAGCTTTACTTTATATGTGCGGCTGTGCAGAGGTGAACAAAACTCTTCCTTATTTATATAGAAGAGACACATTATTCGGAGAGGATGATCGCAAACATGAGTAAGGCGTCAGCTTTGGTTGATGTCAGCAAGAAGAGAGTGAATCCTTTTAAAGAGCTGTGGACAAACAAGTTTTTGTACCTGCTTGCGCTGCCCGCGGTCGTTTACACTTTCATCTTTTCTTATTTGACACTGCCGTACATCGTAATTGCATTTGAGAAGTTCAACTACAAGTCGGGTGTTTTTAGCCCGTTTGTCGGTCTGAAAAACTTCGAATACTTCTTCAAGTCCAGTTGGGCGTGGACCGTTACGCGCAACACGCTCGTCATCAACATTCTGTTCCTCATCGTCGGTACGGTTTGCTCCGTTGTTTTGGCAATCGTCCTCAATGAGGTCAAGGCGAAGAAGTTCCTTAAGGTTTCTCAGTCCATGATGCTTTTCCCGTACTTTATTTCCTGGGTTATCGTCAGCTACATGCTGCAGGGTATCCTTGGTACAGAGACGGGCCTGCTCAACAATCTGATGGGTACGCGCATCAATTATTATTCTACCCCCGGCTACTGGTACCCGATTCTTCTGATCCTCAACATTTGGAAGAACACGGGCTACAACACGATCGTTTACCTCGCAGCGATCACCGGCATTGACGAAGGCCTTTACGAAGCAGCTTATATCGACGGCGCTACGCGCTTTAAGCGTATCATTTACATCACGATCCCGCTGCTTGCGCCGACCATCTGCATCATGACCCTGATGTCTGTCGGCCGCATCTTCTACGGCGACTTCGGCATGCTGTATGCGATTATCCGCGACAACAGCTCGTTGATGCCGATTGCAGAAGTTATTGATACATACGTTTACCGTACATTTAAGAACACAGGTGATCCGAGCCTTTCCATGGCTATCGGTCTCTATCAGTCCATCGTCGGCTTCATTCTGGTCTTCACAGCAAACTGGATCGTCAGAAGAAAGTTCCCGGATGGCGCACTGTTCTGATACAGGGAAAGGAGACAAGCTCATGAACAGCACGGTTGCGGCGGCGACAAAGCCGTCTAACACCAACAACAAAATCAAGCACAGCACGGGGGAGAACGTCGGTACGTTCGTCATTTATCTCGTCGTTGCTCTGTTCGCACTGATATGCGTCCTGCCGTTTGTTCTCGTTATCATTGTTTCTTTCAGCAGTGAGAAATCGATTACGATCAACGGTTACTCTTTCTGGCCGAGCGAATGGTCGGCTGCAGCCTATAAAATGCTCTTCCTGCCGTCCTCATCCGTTCCGCAGTCCTACCTTGTAACGACGATTGCAACGGTTGTCGGTACCGTCGTTGCATCGTTCGTCACATTCGGCGCAGGCTACACCCTTGCAAACCGTTCCTGCCGTTACAGAGACGGTCTGTCCCTTTACTTCTACATCACCATGGTTTTCTCTGCGGGCCTTGTTCCGTGGTACATGATGTGTAAAGCATTGAACTGCTACGATAACATCTGGGCACTCATCGTACCGAGCCTGTTGTTCAATCCCTTTAATATGTTCCTTGTGCGCAACTTTGTGCGCGGTATCCCGGCCGAGCTGAACGAATCCGCAAAGATTGACGGCGCGGGCGAAGTGAAGATTGCATTCGGCATTTACTTCCCGCTTTGCATGCCGGTTCTGGCTACGATTGCTCTGTTCTATGCCATCGGTTACTGGAACAACTACTTCAACGCAGTTATGCTCGTGAATGATGAGAAGTACTACTCTTTGCAGATGCTCCTCTTCAAGATTCAGTCTCAGATCACTGCACTGAGCAAGCTCTCTGCCGGCGCTACGGTCAACGTAAACCCGCCGAAGGAAAGCTTTAAGATGGCGACTTCCGTTATCACCATGGGCCCGATCATCATTCTGTATCCGTTCTTACAGAAGTACTTTGTTAAGGGCATGGTCGTCGGCGCTGTTAAGGGTTAATCGCCCGCAAACATTTTAATTCGGTGTTTACCGTGGAAGACGGTTACACATATATCAATTTTCAAGGAGTTGAAGTAAGAAATGAAGACAACGAAGAAACTGCTGGCAATGGCTCTGGCAGCTGCAATGGTCGTTACGGCTTTTGCAGGTTGCTCCGGCAACAACGACACTTCCAGTGCTGACAGCACATCTTCTGCTTCCTCTGAGGCTTCTACTTCGTCCGATGTTTCCACATCTGACGAATCTTCGGCAACAGAGGACGACGGCACCATTCACCCGATGCGTATTGTACAGCCGGGCACACTTTGCCCGGACTATGAGACCGGTATGGCTGCTGTCAACGAGAAACTGAAGGAAGACGGCGTAAACATTGAGGTTTCCGTCACAAGAATCCCGTGGGATGCTTATGCTGAGAAGCTGAACCTCATGCTGACGACCGGTGAAGAGTTCGAGCTGCTGCATGTTATGCAGGACGTTAAGAACCTTTCCGCTATCGCAGGTATGGGCGCTATCTCCTCCATCCACGATTCCATCCAGAACTACCCGGACCTCTACAACAAGTTCTCTGAGACCGAGTGGCTGGGCACCCTCTACAAGGGCGAAGAGTACGCAGTACCGTGCTACTGGAGATCCTTCGACAACACGATGTCCTACATGGACTACCGTTCCGACATCGCTGAGAAGGTCGGCTACGACGAGTTCCCGGACACGACGGAAGGCATCATCGACCTCATGAAGAAGTCTCAGGACGAGATCCTCAACGAGACCGGCATGAAGGCTTATTCTTGGTTCCATCAGGTTCAGGATACGGCGCACTGGCTCCACAGAAGCTATGATACCTATCCGTTCTATGTTGAGAACTCCCTCGGCATCTGCCTCATCCGTCAGGACGGCACGGTTGATTCCTTCTATGAGTCCGAAGAATTCAAGAAGGATGCAAACACCTACTACGAGATGTATCAGGCCGGTCTCATCGACCCGGATATCTTGAACCGCGACCACCAGAAGCAGTACGACGATGCAAATTACGGCGCAATGCTTCCGTCCCAGACATTCGACCCGTACACGGGTGTTACGATGCAGAAGAACGGTGTTGAAGGCGCAGAGGTCAAGTGGGTTGAAGCTTTTGGCGACGACGTTCCGGACATGATCTACACTTATGTGCAGAACCTGAATGCGATTTCTTCCACTTCTGAGGATCCGGAATCCGGCCTCAAGTTCCTCAACTGGCTGTATGCTTCCGAAGAGAACCATGACCTCTTCCACTATGGCATTGAGGGCACGCACTACACCAAGACCGGCGATCACAGAATTGAGCAGGTCAAGGGCGACGACGGCAACCCTCTGTACAATATGGATACCTGGATGACCGGCTACCTGCCGTACATGGCTTATGCTTCCGATACGCCGGACGAGCAGATCGATTACATGACCTACAAGTCTGAGAACTACGTCATTTCCCCGGCTGCAGGTTTCATCTTTGATTCCTCTAACGTTACCAGTGAGCTGACGAACCTCCAGACCGAGATCATCTCCTCCATCTACCCGATTAAGGTCGGTATGGTTTCCTATGAGGACAACATCGATGCTGCTATCGAGAAGCTGAAGGCTGCTGGCCTCGACAAGTACATGGAAGAGTACAGAACCCAGTTCAAGGCTTATCTGGATGCTAACCCGGACGTACTCGAGATCGCAAAGGGCACCACGGAAGGCTAATTGCTCTTCTGAAACCTGAATAATGATCTGAATGCAGGGCGCAGGACGCAAAAGGTCCTGCGCCCTTGCTTCATTATTCTTACTTTTAAACTTGAAATTGATTTAAGATGTCTGTTACACCGAATATATCGGTGCAGAAAATATGAGCTCTAAAGAGAATTGGGGAAAGAGATAATGTTAAATATCAGAGATTTCGGTGCGGTGGCTGACGGCAAGACCGTCAACACAAAAGCAATTCAGGCGGCTGTGGACCGCGCAGGGGAGACGGGCGAAACCGTGCTCGTTCCCGGCGGCGTGTTCATTACCGGTACAATCCATCTGAATGGTGCATCGTTGCATTTGGAGCCGGGCGCTGTTTTGAAGGGCTCCACGAATATCGACGACTACCCTGCACAGGATTTTATCCACAATGAAATGGGGGTGCTGCGTGCCCTGCTTATCAACCGTGACCACGACAATGTGACTATCGACGGCAGCGGCACCATTGACCTTTCCGGCACATCGTTTTATGATACAAGCGTGATGAACGTACCGAGCAGCCGTGTTCCGTTCACAAAGGAGCAGGAAGCCGAATGCACATACCCCATCGGCACGCGCCCGAGCCAGTGCATCTTCTTCCACAATGCGAAGAATGTTACTGTGCGCGGCATTAAGGTTATCGATGCGCCATGCTGGACGTTCAGTTTCAACGCGTGCGAGAATGTCAAGCTGCTTGGCCTTACGATTGACACCAGCCCCAACGTGCCGAACGACGACGGCATCCATATTGCGAGCTGTAAAGGTGTTATTATTGCCGATTGCCATATTTCGAGCGGCGACGACTGCATTGCGCTTTCCGGCATTACGGATTGGGCAAAACCGTGCGAGGACATCGTCATCACGAACTGTGTGCTGCGTTCCTGCTCGAAGGCAATTGTCATCGGCTACAGTTACAGCCATATCCGCAACGTGATCATCACGAACTGTATCATCAAGGAGAGCAATCGCGGCATCTGCTTCATGTGCAACGATACGTCCGCACTTGTGGAGAATGTGCGCATCAGCAACATGATTGTTGACACGCGTGTACGCGCCGGCAACTGGTGGGGCAACGGCGAGCCGATCTTCATGATGGCTGTAAAGCACGATTACCATATCCCGGCAGAGCAGGACCCACACCGCGAGACCGACTGCGCCATCCGCAACGTGCACATTGACGGCGTGACCTGCATGGGCGAGAACGCCATGGGCATTTACGGCGTGGACGGCAACATCCGCGAAGTAGAGCTCAGAAACATTGACTTCACCCGTAAGCCGTCTAAGAACCTGCCGCTCAAGGGCAATGTGTTTGACTTCGCACCCGGCAGGGTCGATTTTGAAGTGCCGGAGGACTGCGGCCTGTACATCGGCGGCGGTGCGGACGTGAAGCTGGAGAACATCAACACACGTGCGTGGAAGATCATCCACGCGTAAAAGGAGACTACCATGAAAAATATTATTTTGCTGCCGCTCGACGAGCGTCCCTGCAACTTTGATTTCCCGTCCAAAATTTTCAACGGCGAAAAGTATACGATCATTCGCCCGGAACATCTCGGTCAGAAGAAGACCCCGGCGTCTTATGAATTCATCCGCGATTTCCTGCTCGCAAATATCGAAAAGGCAGATGCGGCGGTCATTTCCATCGATACGCTGCTGTACGGCGGCTTGATTCCCTCGCGCTTGCACCATCTTTCCGAGGAGACGGTTTTGGAGCGTCTGATGCTTTTAAAAGAACTGCGCGAAAAGAACCCGCAGGTAAAGCTGTACGCGTTCCAGTGCATCATGCGCTGCCCGAAATATTCCTCCGACGATGAGGAGCCGGATTACTATGAGCTTTACGGCAAAGAGATTCACCATATCGGCCGTCTGACGCACCTTGAAAAGCTCGGCATGGGTGACGCGGACGAGCTCTCTGAGTTGAAAGCTAGGGTAGACCCCGCGGCGCTCAAAGACTATCTTGACCGCCGCGCGTTTAACGGCAGCTTCAATATCCGCACGCTCGACCTTGTGGAGGACGGCACGATTGATTTTCTCATCATCCCGCAGGACGATTCCGCAAAGTACGGCTACACCGCAATGGACCAGAAGACCGTGCGCGCGAGGATCGACGAGAAGGTGCTCAATGACCGTGTGATCTTGTACCCGGGCGCCGATGAGCTCGGCATGGTGCTTGTCTCCCGCGCCATCAACGCGCTCGAGAATAACACCCCACGCGTATACCTCAAGTATGCGTCCACGCTGGCGCCGCAGCTGATCCCGAACTACGAGGACAGAAGTCTCAATGAGACCGTAAAGTACCACGTCATGGCGGCGGGCTGCATCGCTGTGCCGTCGCTCGCCGACGCCGACGTTGTGATGGGCATCACCGCTCCGGCAAACGAGATGGAAGAAGCCGCAAATCAGCCGGCGAATAACATCAACTATGATGTGGAGCGCAATATGGCAGAGTTTCTGTACTTTGTGAACGATTGCCTGAAGCGCGGCATTCCGACGGCGATCCTCGACAATGCCTACACGAACGGCGGCGAATTGCAGCTTCTGCGCGTGCTCAATAAGCAGGGTGTTTTGATGAAGCTTGCAGGTTATGCAGGCTGGAACACCTCTTCAAACTCCATGGGCACGGTGCTCGCGATGATTGTGAACAATATGTACCAGAATAATACCGAAGCGAAGCAGAACTTCCTTGTGGAGCGTTTTATCGAGGACTTCGGCTACGGTGCGGTCGTGCGCAGCTACGTGACGGAGCACATTCTGCCGCAGTGGGGCATGACGTACTTCTGGTGCGAAGAGCAGCGCGGCAAGGCGGCCAACGCCGTTTTGGAGGAGCTGCGCAAGTTTGTAAAGACGGAAATGACGTCCGTTGCGGACAAAGTAACCGTGGAAGATATTTTCCTGCCGTGGAGCCGTATGTTTGAAATTGGGCTCAAGGCAACGTACAAAGCGGACTAAGATAGAGATACAGGATGTTTTCAAAAACGAAAGGACGCGTTTTTATGACAAATCAGGAAATTTTAAACCAGATCCACCGCGGCGTAATTGTCTCTTGCCAGGCGCTGCCGGATGAGCCGCTTTACGGCTACCACTTTATGGGCCACCTTGCATTTGCCGCAAAAGAGGGCGGTGCTGTGGGTATTCGTGCCAATACCTGCGAGGATATTGTGGACATCAAAAAGGAAGTTGACCTGCCGGTCATCGGCATCATCAAGAGCGTATATGACGACAGTGATGTATATATCACGCCGACGATGAAGGAGATCGATGCACTGGCGGCGACCGGCGTGGAGATCATCGCGCTGGACGCAACAGACCGTCCGCGCCCGAACGGCCTTGATCTTGATACGCTGTTCAAGGAAGCGCGCGCAAAGTACCCGAATCAGCTCTTTATGGCAGACTGCTCTTGCTATGAAGACTGCAAACACGCGGCGGAGATCGGCTTTGACCTTGTCGGCACGACGCTGTGCGGCTACACGGCAAAGACGAAGGGCACGGCTATCCCAAACTATGACCTGCTTTCCCGCATCACGACGGAGCTGAACGTGCCGGTCATCGCGGAGGGCGGTGTTTGGGAGCGCGGCCAGCTGCAGAAGGTGTTCTCTTACCCGGTGCACGCAGCGGTTATCGGCACGGCCATCACACGCCCGCGTGACATCACCCGCAGATTTGTTGAGGCCATTTCATGAGTACGCTTTTAGGCATTGATATCGGCGGCACGGCTGTGAAGATCGGCGTTATGGACGAAAACGGCAAAGTTCTGCTTTCCGAAACGCGCAGCGTCAGCTTTGACGGCTACAAAACGTCGATCATGACGACGGTTGCGAACCTTGCGGGAGAAGTTCTCGAAAAGAGCCCCGTGAAAATCGAGGGCATCGGCGTTTCGGCAACGGGGCAGATTGATGTGAACTCCGGCACGGTTATTGGCGTGGGTGCACAGCTCGGCGACTGGCTCGGCAGCCCGGTGAAGAAAATTCTGGAAGACCGGTTTCATCTGCCTGTAACCGTCATCAACGACGCGAACGCAGCGGCGCTCGGCGAGCAGACGTTTGGTCGCGCAAAGGGCAAGGAGAACGTGCTTGTCGTTACGGTCGGCACCGGCATTGGCGGCGGCATCATCGAAAACGGTCGCCTCATTCAGGGCAGACGCGGCATCGGTGGCGAAATCGGGCATTATATCATCAATTTTGACGGTGTGGTGTGCCCGTGCGGCAACCGCGGCTGCTTTGAGCGCTACGGTTCTACGGGCGCGCTTGTGCGCCGTTTTACGGAGAATGTTGCATTGCTCGAAAAGTTGGGCGTACCGGCAGAAGACGTCAACGGCAAGGTGATTTTTGACCACCTCGATGACGCAGACGTCAGCGCGACGGTGAACAGCTGGATTGACAGCATCGCATTTGGAATCATCGGTCTTGTGCACATTTTCAACCCGGAAATGGTGCTCATCGGCGGCGGTATTTCAAGGGAAGACGAACATTTTATCCGCCCGCTTCGCGAAAAGATCTTGAACGGCGCGATGGAGCAGTTCGCAAAAGACCTTGAGGTGGAGGCCGCCGCACTTGGCAATAACGCCGGCCTGCTCGGCGCATGTGCGTATTTCAGACAGAACTTTTAACCGACGTATATAACAATAAAAGCCGAGGCGCTTCAAAACGAAGTGTCTCGGCTTTTTGCGGTGCATTTACTTTTCAATGAGGTCATTGTCCCTGAACAGGAGGGAAATGCACCATACGGCGGCGATGCCGACGAGTGTGTAGATGATGCGGCTCAAAACGGCGCCCTGCCCGCCGAAAAGCCATGCGACGAGATCAAACTGGAAAATGCCGATGAGTCCCCAGTTGATGCCGCCGATCACCGTCAAAATCAAAGCGATGACGTCCAGCATATACTCTGCTCCTTTTTGCATTTGCCTGCACCCGACCGATGGCGAAAATCGAACGCAGGCGATAAAAAATCCTCGGAGAACAAAGGCAAAACGCTTTGCTCACCGAGGATAGTATGAACGAAAAACTGAATTTTATGTTTTTTAGTTTTTAAGGCTCTGCAGCGGGGCGGGGATACGGCCGCCGCGGTTGACGAACACGGCCGGGGAATTCGTATTGACTTCCATAACAGGGCCGCAGCCGAGCAGGCCGCCGAAGTTCAGTTCTTCGCCGACCTTCTTGCCGATAGCCGGAATGAGGCGCACGGCGGTCGTCTTGGAGTTGACCATGCCGATGGCAGCTTCGTCCGCGATGATGCCGGAAATGATCTCCGGGGTAATGTCGCCCGGAACGCAGATCATATCGAGGCCGACGGAGCAGACCGCCGTCATGGCTTCAAGCTTTGTGATGGAAAGCGCGCCGCTCTTTGCTGCGGCGATCATGCCGGCGTCTTCACTGACCGGGATGAACGCGCCGGAAAGGCCGCCAACGTGTGAGGACGCCATGACGCCGCCCTTTTTCACAGCGTCGTTGAGCAGAGCCAGTGCAGCTGTGGTACCGTGTGCGCCGCACTGCGCAAGGCCCATGCCCTCAAGGATATCCGCTACGCTGTCACCGATGGCCGGTGTGGGGGCGAGGGAGAGGTCGACAATACCGAACGGCACGCACAGACGGCGGGAAGCCTCCTGCGCGACGAGCTGACCCATGCGCGTGATTTTGAACGCGGTCTTCTTGATGATGTCCGCGATCTCGGTGATGTTATCGGTATCTTTTGCCTTCTTGATGGCTGCGCGCACAACGCCCGGGCCGGAAACGCCCACGTTGATGACGCAGTCCGGTTCGCCGGCGCCGTGGAAAGCGCCCGCCATGAAGGGGTTGTCCTCCGGTGCGTTGCAGAACACGACGAGCTTTGCCGCACCGATGCAGTCGCGGTCCGCGGTGCGGACGGCGGCTTCCTTGACGATGTGACCCATTTTCTTTACGGCGTCCATGTTGATGCCGGCCTTTGTAGAGCCGATATTGACGGAGGAGCAAACGAATTCCGTTTCCGCAAGTGCTTCCGGGATGCTTTCAATCAAAGCGTAATCGCCGGGGGCAAAGCCCTTATGCACGAGCGCGGAATAGCCGCCGATGAAGTTGACGCCGACGGTCTTTGCGGCGCGGTCCAGTGCCTTTGCAAAGCGAACGGGGCTTGCACCGGGGTTTGCGCCCGCCAGCATGGCGATGGGCGTGACGGCGATGCGCTTATTCACAATCGGAATGCCGTACTCGCGGCTGATGTCCTCGCCGGTCTTGACGAGGTTTTCGGCATAGCTGCAAATTTTGTCGTAGACCTTCGTGCAGGCCTTATCAATATCGGAATCGATGCAGTCGAGAAGCGAAATGCCCATCGTGATGGTGCGCACATCGAGGTTCTCGTTATCGATCATATTTATGGTTTCCAGAATATCATGTGTATCGATCATAGTTTTATTCCCGGCCTTTCGGTAATAGATTTAGATTCTGTGCATGGAGTTGAAAACGTCCTCGTGCATAACATGGATCTTCAGGCCGAGCTTTTCGCCAAGCGTATCGAATTCATCGGAGAGCTCGCTGATCGGCACGGTCGCAGCACTGATGTCTACGATCATGATCATGGCGAACATATCCTGCAAGATGGACTGTGTGACTTCAATGACATTGATGCCTTTTTCTGCGCATACGGTGGAGACTTTCGCGAGAATGCCGACCATATCTTTTCCGATTACGGTGATGACTGCTTTCATAAAATGACCCTACCCTTTCCTGCAAAACATAAAAGCGCTTTGCTGTGGTTTTCTATTTCTTTATTATCTATCAAATGTGGGGCGCTGTCAAGGTTTAAAAGGTGTTTTGCAGGAAATAGCGGTGTAAAAATCAAAAAGGTACGGTGCGGGGAAATCGGAAGAAACTTTCACATCGCTTTACAATGCGGTTTTAGACGAAAAGTTGCAAAACTTGTGCTTTGGGTATTCCAAAATGATTTTTATTGTGTTAAAATCAATTTGTGTATTGTTTTGAGCATACAGGTCGAAGTGCTTTAAGGGGATGATCTTTTGCGTTACAAAAATATATCCGATTGTCACAGCCATTCCAACTGCTCGTTCGATGGCACCCGCAACATGCGCGATATGTGCATGAACGCCATCGAGATGGGTCTGGTTTACTACGCCGTGACCGACCACTGCGAGTGCAACCAGTACATGAACGTGCCGCACATTCCCGGCGGACGGTATTACGATGTCGTACGTCAGTCCTATGCGGAGCTGTTGCAAAATCAGGAACGTTTCCCGAATTTGAAGCTTTTGCGCGGCATTGAGCTCGGCCAGCCTCTGCAGGACCTAAACGCAGCACACGATGCGCTTACGGGGCGCGACTACGACGTGGTAATCGGTTCGCTGCACAACATTCGCGATCACGACGATTTTTACCACATCGGCGAGCATAATCCCACCGAGCAGGAGATCAGCAACGCTTTGCACGCCTACTTTGCGGAGAGCCTTGAAATGGTGGAGTGGGGCAAGTTCGATACACTGGCGCACATCACCTACCCGCTGCGCTACATGTGTAAGGCGGGGGAAACGCCCAGCTACAAGCCGTATCAGGACGAGCTGGACGCGGTTTTAAAAGCGCTCATCAAGTCGGACATCGCGCTGGAGTTCAACACCTCCCGTATCTTACGCACGGATGCGCCGAAGCTGCCCGACCGCGAAGTCTATTCGCGCTATAAGGAGCTTGGCGGTAAGCTTGTCACCATCGGCGCGGATGCACACCGCACGGAGAATATTGCAAGCGGCGTAGAGGAAGCCATGGAGCTTTTGAGCGACATCGGCTACAAGGAGTACACCGTGTTTGTAGAGCGCAAGCCGGTGCAGGTGCCAATCGAATAAAACAGAGTACACTGCCTGCTGCAAAAGGTACAGCAGGCCTGCAAAATAAAAACAGAAGGGATAAAACACCATGGATAAGAAAATGGAAAAGCTTTTAAAGCTCTTGCAGGATGATGCCAAGCTGACCGTGCAGGAGCTTGCCGTTATGCTGGATATGACCGAAGCCGAAGTGGCGGCCGCCATTCATAAGTTTGAAAAAGACGGCGTCATCAAGGGCTACCGCACGCTCATCAACTGGGAGCGTACGGATGTGCACCGCGCAAGTGCACTCATTGAACTGCGCGTTACGCCGAAGAAGGACTCCGGCTTTGATGAGCTTGCCGCACGCGTAAGGGCCTTCCCCGAGGTGGAAAGCGTCTGCCTGATGTCCGGCGGCTTTGACCTTGCCGTAACCGTTACGGCGAATACCATGTCTGAGATCGCGATGTTCGTTGCAAAGCGCCTCGCGCCGATCGACGGTGTGCTTTCCACTGCCACGCACTTTATTCTGACGAAATATAAGGACGGCGGCGTGGACTTTGTCACCGACTACGATGAGATTGACGAGAGAGGAAGCAACCTTTGTGATTGATTACAGCAAATACCTGAACGACCGTGCGCGCGTGATTAAGCCCTCCGGTATCCGCCGCTTTTTTGACATTGCAAACGAAATGGAGGATGTGATCTCCCTTTCCATCGGCGAGCCGGATTTTTTCACCCCGTGGCATATCCGCGAGGAGGGTATCACGACGCTGGAAAAGGGCAGAACGCGCTACACCCCGAACCGCGGCCTGATGGCGCTGCGCGAGGAGATCTGCCGCTTTTTAAAGCGCAAATATGACCTGGAATACACCGCAGCTACCGATATTCTTGTCACCGTTGGCGGCAGCGAGGCTATCGATATGGCGCTGCGCTGCCTTGTGGGCGAGGGCGATGAGGTTATTATCCCGGAGCCGTGCTTTGTCTGCTACGACCCGCTGACCCGTATGGCGGGCGGCGTGCCGGTTTCCATCGCAACGAAAGCGGAAAACGAATTCCGCTTGACGCCCGAAGAACTTGAAAACGCCATTACGGATAAGACGAAGGTGCTTATTTTCCCGTATCCGAATAACCCCACGGGTGCCGTGATGCGCCGCGAGCATTTGAAAGCGCTGAGCGAAATTATCATTCGCCATGACCTCATCGTGCTTTCCGATGAGATTTACAGTGAGCTGACTTATGGCGGCGAGCCGCACGTCTCCATTGCGTCGCTGCCGGGCATGAAGGAGCGCACCATCGTCATCAACGGCTTCTCGAAGACATATGCGATGACGGGTTGGCGCATGGGCTACGCGGCGGGTCCGAAGGAGATTATTTCCCCGATGACGAAGCTGCACCAGTACGGCATTATGAGTGCCCCGACGATGTCGCAGTACGCGGCAATCGAAGCGCTGAAAAACGGTGATGACGACATTGCCGAAATGCGCGACCAGTACGACATGCGCCGCCGTTTGATTGTGGATGGGCTCAACCGCCTCGGCCTTACCTGCTTTGAGCCGGAGGGCGCGTTTTACGTGTTCCCGTCCATTCAGTCCACCGGCATGACGTCCGATGAATTCTGTGAGCGTCTTATTTACGATAAACATGTCGCGGTGGTGCCGGGCTCGGCATTCGGTGCGTGCGGTGAGGGCTTTGTACGCATTTCGTATGCGTATTCCATCAAGCACCTTGCAGAGGCGCTGAACCGCATCGGCGCATTTTTGAAGGAGTTAAAGTGAGTGCGTATGTAAAGCGGCTTGCGGATTATGACATAGAACGGCTGACCGAAGCGGTGGATGCAATGTTCACCGCTTCGGCGTTTTATGGCCGCATAAAACCGCATGTGACCGTTATTTTGAAGCCGAATCTCGTCATGCGCTCTGCGCCGGAAGAGGCCATCATCACGCACCCGAATGTGACGGCTGCGGTCGCGATTTGCCTGCTGCGGCAGGGCGCGGACGTGCTGGTGGCGGAAAGCGGCGGCGGGCCGTACAATACATCTATCATGAAAGGCACGTTCCGCGCGTGCAGCTATACGGAAGCGGCGGAAAAATACGGCTTTTCGTTATATACAGCGTGTAAGAGCACGGCAGTGCAGCTGCCGGAGGGAAAGCGCTGCAATACGCTGACCGTCACAGAGCTGTTCGCGCGGCCGCGCGAGACGCTCGTCATCGACATTGCGAAGTTAAAGACCCATGGCATGATGGGCTATTCCGGCGCGGTGAAGAATCTCTTCGGTGTGGTGCCGGGGCTATTAAAGCCGGAGCTGCACAGCCGTTACCCGGAAAAAGAGCCGTTTGCGGAAATGCTCGTCGATTTGTGCGAATATGTGCACCCGGATTTCTCGATTATAGATGCGATAGACGCCATGGAGGGCGATGGACCTACGGGCGGCCAAAAACGCTTTGTCGGCGCACTTGTGGGGTCTGAAAGTCCCTACGAAGCGGATATGGTCGGCGCGAAGCTCATCGATATGAATCCCGAAGAAATTTTGGTGCTCAAAAACGCACAGGAGCGCGGACTTTGTGCGGGAAAGCTTTCGGAGATCGAAGTGCTTGGTGACGATTTTGAGAATATTGTCGTACACGATTTTAAGCGTGCACGCTCCAGCAGCATCGATTTTACGACACGCGTTCCGAAGTTCATGCAGCCGCTTGCAAAGAGAATTTTAACGCCGTACCCGAAGATCAACACGGCACAGTGCGTGGGCTGCGGCAAGTGCGCGGAAAGCTGTCCGCAGCACACCATAACGTTGCGGGAGCACAAGGCGCACATCGAGTACAGCAAGTGCATTCATTGCTTCTGCTGCCACGAAATGTGCCCGAAGCACGTCATCAATATCAAGCGGTTTTCACTGTTTGACCTATGAGGGAGGACTGAATATGAACACAGCCGAATGTAATGCGTATGCAAAAATCAACTTATCGCTCGATATTACCGGGCGGCGCGAGGACGGCTACCACACGGTCGACATGGTGATGCAATCTGTGTCTCTCTGCGACCGTGTGCGTGTGACGCTGAACGATACGGGGGAGGTTATACTCAAGTGCTCGAAGCCGCACATCCCGTGCGACGGGCGCAACACGGCATACAAGGCTGCGCAGTATTATTTTGACGCTACCGGTGTGCCGTTCGGCGCAGACATTTATATTGAAAAGCATATCCCGGATCAGGCGGGCATGGGCGGCGGCAGTGCGGATGCAGCAGCCGTGCTGAAATTATTGAATCATCTGTGCGCAGAAGCGGGGGAGGAGCCGCTCAATACGGCAGAGCTTTTGTATCTCGGTTTGCGCATCGGTGCAGATGTGCCGTTCTGCATTTTAAACGGCACATATCGCTGCCTTGGCATTGGTGAGCAGTTGCTGCCGCTGGCAGAGATACCGAAGTGTTACCTTGTCGTTGTGAAGCCGGACGTGGGCGTGAGCACGCCGGAAGCGTACCGTGCGTGCGATAACGTGCCGGACGGCGGCATGCGCTACACGCCGGGTATGGTGCGCGCGGTAGAACATCGCTCGATTGAGGAAATTGCAAACGCGCTCGGAAATCGGTTTGACGACGCGCTGCAAATCTCCGTTGTGCAGGAGATAAAAAAATATCTGTGCGAAAACGGGGCGTTAAATGCGTTGATGACCGGCAGCGGCTCCGCGGTTTTTGGAATTTTTTCTGAAAAAAGCTTGGCGGAAAATGCCGCAAAGCGTATGCCGAAGGCATTCGGCGCGTGTTTTTTGGCAGAGCCCGTAAACGGCTGAAAAGGCAAAAAAACCGCATAATTCCGCGCTTTTTTGCGCGTTTTAATTCTCAGTCGAAAAATAAATTTCAAATTTTTAAAGTTTTTTTTGAAAAAAGGGTTGACTTTTCCCGAATATCTGCTATAATAGACTACGTTGTCCGACGGAAACAAATGAAACGAAAGAAAGACAGCGAAACAGATAGCGGTATTGTGTAATGGTAGCACAGCAGACTCTGACTCTGTTTGTCTGGGTTCAAATCCTGGTACCGCTGCCAAAATGGCCTTGAGCATTCAAGGCTTATATCGAGGTGTGGCTCAGCTTGGTAGAGCGCTACGTTCGGGACGTAGAAGCCGGAGGTTCAAATCCTCTCACCTCGACCATGAAAGACTTTGCAGAAATGTGGAGTCTTTTTGTTTTATTCACAAAATAGCGGGTCATTGTAACGGGGAGGAAAAGGTATGCGTTATTTTGAAAAAGTGTTTGACGGACAGGTGCTCAAGTGGTGCGTGAACGGCGCGGAGCTAGGCGGCGGGAAGCCGACGCTGCTGTGTCTTGTCTCGAATGAGACGGAGGCGGAAAGCTGTTTAAGTAAACTCGAGCCGCATTGCGGAGAATCACAGGTAACTGCGTTGATTTTACCGGGCGGTATATTGCCCGAAACAGCGGTGCAGAGCTTGGTTTTTGAATGGCAGACGACGGGCATCATCGACAAATGTAAATTGTCGCTCACGGCATCGCAAAGCTGCGCGGACGCGGCGTGGCGGCTGATTTCGCATTTTTCGCATTGCTTTAGCGCGGCGGCGATTCTTGGCGGGCACGCAGACCCCTATGAAGTACGCGCGGCAAAATTCATGCCGCTGAAGGTGTATACATTCGCGGGTGAGGGCAATGTGCTCGCAGACGGCAAGGTGCTTGCAGACGCGGAAAAGCTTGTGATGAGCCTGCGCGTAACAGGCTCCGAAACGGTGGAGCGCATGGAGATCAACCCCGAAAACGCATGGGAAAATGTCTTTGCGGACGGGGGAATTGTTCGTTGGCTGCTAAAGCAGGATAGACGCACGCAGCTTGAAGTGACGTGGATAAAGCCCGGTTTTTGGCGGATAGATGACTACTTTACGGCGACGTGCTACCTCATTGAGGGCAGGGACAAGGCGCTTTTGATCGACACGGGCATGGGCGAGGGCAACCTGCTCGACACCGTGAAGAAGCTGACGCGGCTGCCGGTCGAGGTTGCGATTACGCACCCGCACCGCGACCACATGTTCCGCATCGACCGATTTGAAAAAGTATATCTGCACAAAAACGATGTGGAGAAGATCCGCGAAGACGAAAACTGCTTTGCGGCGGCGCTTTCCGACGGCGGCAAATACCCGCACCTTGTACCTATTGACGAGGGCAGCGTGATCGACCTCGGCGGCGGTGTGACGGTGGATGTGCTGAATCTCGGCGGGCACACGGAAAACTCCGTGGTGTTCGCGTGCGCACATTACAAGGCGCTTTTTACCGGCGACGCCATCGGCTCCGGGTATATCATTTTGATGATCTGCCCGGAAAAAGACATGTATAAGGTCTTGGAGAGCTACAAAAAGAACCTTGAGTGCTTCCTGCCGCGTGCGGAGGCGCTGCGCGATTATGCGTGGTTCGGCGGGCATTCCATTCAGGAAAACGGCTGCGACGAGCAGCACCAGCAGGATTACCTTGCGGGCAGGTCGGTCTACTACAACCCGCTGCGGCTCGAGATTGTGCAGGATATGGTAGTGCTGTGTGAAAAACTGATCACGGGAGAGATCAGCAAGGCTGATGTCATGTCGACGAACGAGCACTACTGCAATTATGGCAGTGCAGGCATGTATTTCAGATTCATTTAACACCCTAAAACGAGAAAAAGGCTTTGTCAGCATCAAATCGGTGCGCGGCAGAGCCTTTTAATTTTTTGCGTTACTTTTTGTTTTGGATGGGCTGCGCATTGAGGTTCTCGATGAAGCCGTCCGGCACAGAGGCGAGGACGGTCATGGTTTTGGTATTATAGATTTCATGCCGACATCAGAAATCTCGATGTATACGCGCCCGTCGGACAGCGGCTGGCGTGGCGTTAAAAACGTGCAGCAATTTATTGGGGACGAAATTTACAGCAGTTTCATATAATATGCGTTTGGCACTGGCGCGAAAGTATGTTATATGGTATAATACATATATAAACTTGAATTTGATGGGTGAGCAGAGGAAAACACTATGGGCATCAGCAAAAAGCTTGAAACGATTTATCACAACGGACAGCCGGACGGTATTCGCTCCATCCGCCGCAGTTTATCTACCATGACGACGTATGTGATACCGCGCCCACTGCTTTCCGAAGCGAAGAACATTACGGGCATCAACCGGCACGGCATTTATTATTTAATAAATGAGAGCGAAGACAATAGGATCGCGCAAATTTACATCGGTCAGACGCGCAACGGCATTTTGCGGCTGGACGACCACAATCGCTCGAAAGATTTTTGGAACAAAGCCATCATGTTTTTGGCGGAGAGCAAGACCTTTACGCTGGATATGATCAGCGGGCTTGAAAAATACGCGATCATCAAAGCGCAGGAATCCAAGCGCTACACGGTGGAAAACAGTGTTATGCCGAAATATGAGATCGACGAATATGACCTTGCCACTGTGGAGGAAGTCTACGATGAAATTCAGTTCATCATGGCGACGCTGGGCTATAAAATGAACGATGCAAAAGCGGTGCAGAGCGAAGAAACGGTTTTACATACAACACGCAATGGCATAGAAGCGTTTGGCGTGTATGACGGCGAGCGGTTCGAGGTGCTGGAGGGCTCGCGTATCGGGCGCACGGAATATAAAAGCCTTTCACCGGCCATTGCGCGCCAGAGACGATCAGCTCTGAAAAACGGAGACGTGACCGATGTAAACAGCGAATATGTGCTGAACAAATCGATGTCGTTTTCGTCGCCGAGCTCGGCCGCTATGTTCGTCCTCGGTGCAAGTGCAAACGGTTGGGCGGAATGGAAAAGTAAGGATGGCAAGACGCTGGATAAGCTTTTCAGAAAGTAAATACGAAAATAAGAGCGCAGGCGCACGAAAACGGCGTATCTGCGCTTTGCTCATTTTGCTAAGTGCTTTGCGGGGCGTTTTTTCTTTAGGAACATTTCGGTTAATATGACCGTACCGGTCTGCTCGATTTGCTTGCGGTGCTGCCCGTTGAAGCCGAAGCGGAAGATGTGCCCGAAGAAGCCGCACCGCTTGACAACTAAGACAATAATGCCGATTTATAAATCTTTAAAACAGTATAAATTGCGTATGTTCTGCGTGCTGTCATCATAGCACATGAAAGTTTGCCTGTTAATATACTTTATTGAAAATAAGTATTGACTTGTAATTTAACTTACTGTAGACTATTATTCGATAGGGGGTATCTCCACTATGGCTATCGATACCATGAAAAAGGGCTCCATAGAAATGCTCACGCTGTTTTTGCTGTGTGAAGAAGACGCATACGGTTATCAGCTTGTGCAGAAGATCAAGGAGCGAAGCAAAGGTTTCATTACAGTGCAGGAGGGGTCTTTTTATCCGCTTCTGTACCGCTTGGCGGATGATGGGTACATCACCGGCGAGGAGGTCGTAACGCGCATGAGCACGGGGCGTTCCCGCATGCGTGTGATTTATCATGTTGAAAACGCCGGGCGGGAACGGTTGCTATCTTTAAAAAAAGACTATGAAACCGTTCAGCAGGGTATCCATATTATTCTTGATTCTTAATTTGCTTACAAGTTTTCACTCAAATCCCATAGAAAAGCAGCTGCTCTTTTTAACAAGGAGCAGCTGCTTTTTTGTGGGGAAAGACCACTCCGAAATCCACCGCATAATGGCGGCGTAGGTTTCGGAAATGTGAGCGCGCACGGCGGCTTCTGTTCACACTGGAAAATGAAACGGAAATATGGTAAAATAGCGGTACAGTCAAAATGAAGATAGGGGAACAAAAATGACAAAAATCTTATTTATTTGCCACGGGAATATCTGCCGCAGCCCGATGGCGGAGTTTGTGATGAAAGACCTTGCGGCAAAAGCGGGGAAAAGAGGCGCATTTGAGATTGCTTCGGCGGCGGTGAGCCGAGAGGAACTCGGCAACCCGGTGTATCCGCCCGCAAAGCGCAAGCTTTTGGAACACGGCATTCGCTGCGACGGCCATGCGGCGCGCCAGATGACGCGTGCGGATTATGATAAATTCGACTACATCATCGGCATGGACAGTTCCAATCTGCGCGGCATGCAGCGTATTTGCGGAGGTGACCCGGAGCATAAATTCTCTTTGCTGATGGAGCACACCAATCGTCCCGGCGACGTGGCTGACCCGTGGTACACCGGCGATTTTGAAGCGACCTGGCGCGATGTTTATGAAGGCTGCACTGCGCTTTTGAAGGAAATTTCGGGATGAACGGAAAAAGCACAAGGAAGTGGAGTATTGAAGTAAACGGCAGAATTTTCACAGCTGACGCGATGTGACCTCCGTGAGGAAGAACTGCTATTTAGTTTGTATAATTCTATCTCGTCCAGTATTTGCGGTCGAGCGTGCGGTAGCGCACGGCCTCGGCAGCATGGCGCGCTTCGATGTCGCGGCTGTTATCGAGGTCGGCGATGGTGCGCGAAACCTTTAGCACACGGTCGTAGGCGCGGGCGGAAAGCCCGAATTTTTCAAATGCGTTTTTCAGCAGGGCATCGGCAGCAGGCGCGGTGCGGCAGACTTCATGCAGCATTTCCGGCGGAATCTGTGCATTGCAGGTGATGCCGGTGTTCGCAAAACGCTTGTTTTGAATATCCCGTGCGGCATCCACACGCGCTTTGATGGACGCGGAGCTTTCCTCCTTTGCGGTGTTCGAGAGGTCGCGAAAATCGACCGGCGGCACTTCAATGTGCAGGTCGATACGGTCGAGCAGTGGCCCGGAAACACGGCCGAGGTACCGCGCCACGGCGGTCTCCGAGCAGGTGCACGGGCGTGTGGGGTGACCGTAATAGCCGCATGGGCAGGGGTTCATGGCGGCGACGAGCATAAATTTACACGGGAAAGAGACCGTGCCGTTCACGCGCGAGACGGTCACAACACCGTCCTCAAGCGGCTGGCGCAGCGTCTCCATGGAGCTGCGCGAAAACTCCGGCAGCTCATCCAAAAACAGCACGCCCGACAGACGCGGCGTTAGCTACTAATCGGCAAAAGGATTTATGTACGCGCTTATCCAGAAACAGGTACTTCACCCCGTTGTCTATCATAGCCACCCCTTTAACCCCGCTATTCACCCCGTTATAGATTATTCACCCCGTAACTCCGTAAGTTCGTTGACAAAAAAAGAGCAAGGTAAAATGTATTGATTTTTCCTTGCTCCAATCTCCTCAAAGAATGAGTTTTTTCTATTATAATGTATTCGGAGTAAAATTTCAATCGGCCTGACGTAATATGCCTCATACTTTTTTGCAAAGAATACCGATGGCAGTTTCCCGCCATCGGCTCTCTTTTCATAAGAGATTATTTCTTTGCCACCCCGCCGCTGCGGAATGGCGGCATCTCTCTGGCCGCCGTCAGGTCAAAGACCACAGCTTTTGCATCGGCAAAGATAACTCCATCCATCTCATAACGCATGGTATCTTTCCACGAATCCTGCATAAGCCGCCGCAAGGCATGACGAATGGTGTTGCAAGTGCTGCTATAACCAGCCGCTTGCGTGTTCTTGGTAAATTTCATGGCGCGGGCATCACTTTCCTTGCACACCTGTAAGGCAAAAGCCTTGTTATCCGCATCGAGCAGTGGTTTCACAAATTCAGGATTGCCAAGCGCATCCAGCGTTTTGGGATTGAATGAAATGCCGTTCAGATTGACGGTCATCTGGGGAGATACCCCTGCGGATACATCGATCACAGTGAAGTTGTACTTTGAAAAATCTTTAAACATAGTTACTTTCCTTTCCGGCTGTTCTTGGCCAGCCAATCAAATAATTTGTCTACATCCGATGTGCGCCAGCGGGTATCCAGCACGACATACCCTTTAAGACGCCCATTTTTGATGCGTGTAACACGGAATTTTTCTTCAATGGGTTTCTGTTTTGCATTGCTTCTTCGCCGTGGCTGCTGGAGCAGGGTTTGAACCTGCATCCAATCTTCACGGGAAACAATTGCCGGGTGGTTGTTGGTTAGCCTGTACTGAGGCTTCTGCCCACGGTTACGCACGGATTTGTGCGAGAAGCAGTCAACCGTGTAGGTTTTCTGCATCAGCACGTCACCGCAGTATTTCTCATTTCGCAGCATATTTCTTACCGTACCGCTGCTCCAGATTTCTTTTCCTTTTACCGTGGGGATTTTTGCTTCAGTCAGGCTTTCAGCAATTTCTCGGACAGACTGTCCTTCAAGAAAGCTGTTGAATATGTACCGGACAACTTCGGCTTCTTCTTCTACAATAACCAGTTTGCCGAACTTGTCCTTGTCATACCCAAGCAGATAGGTAGTAGACACAATAGGGATACCGTTCTTGAAACGTTCAATCACCGACCATGTGATGGCGGCGCTTTTCGCCTCTGACTCTCCCTGAGCGACAAGACTCATTACACCGAGCGTGAATTCGTTTTTTGCTTCCACCGTGTTAAGAGAAACATCCTCGAAATACACGCCTACAGGTGGATTCAAAGCCTTTAGCTCCCGAACTACCCGCAAGCAGTCCATCGTGTTTCTGGCAAAGCGGCTGACGCTTTTGGTGAGGATAAGATCGATTTTCCCATCCCGACAGTCCTGAATCATCTTCTGGAACTGTGGTCTCCGTTTCATGTTCGTTCCGGACTTGCCCTCATCTGCGTATATGCCGACATCTTCCCAACGGTCATTCGCCGCAATCATCTGCTGGAAATGCTGAATCTGAAGCTCAAAACTCCCAGCCTGTGCGTCTTCCAATGTACTAACCCGGCAATATGCCGCCACTCGCATTTTAGGCTTATCCGATGAATCGGAAACAATGGTAGCAGGAATAAACTCCACATCGCGCCTGTCCTCAAAAGCGGAGCGGATACGTTCCTTCTCTCGTTCACGCTTTTTCTCAGCTTTCGCCGCCTTGTTCCACTTTCCTGTCTGCTGCACTTGCATCTTCTTTGGCATCACTCTCACCTCCATTCTGCGCTGAAAATAGGCCCAGCATTTTATTGCGGGCCTTTATAGCATACTATAAAAAGGATGAACATTCATCCAAATAGAATGAGTTTCACGCCTGTTCAGAGTCAGAAGCTGGGTTTTTTCTTTAATCCTCAATTTCAATTCCAAGTTCCGTCCCATCTAAGAAATAGAAGTTTATGACACCCAGCGGTTCTATTACGCAATGGTCAAGTGTCCTACTTACCAGCGAAAAGTCGATCTCCCGAAGCAGCTCTGTGTTCTTCGTCAGCTGTATAAACTGCTTTGCCCTGAATGCCGCCAAAACATCCTCACCCCGCAGCTGTTCCTGCCAACCTGTGAGAAAATCCTCCCGATTTTCCAGAATGGCGTTCCAAGCCATTAGGAATGCACGATGTAAGTCTTTCTCGTAGATCGTACCGCTGGAGCATCCTTTTTTACCTTTTTCCTGATATCGTTTCCCGCACATCCAGACTTTCACAGGGCCGTTCAGACGGCTCAATGTTCTGCGCCAGAATACATTTCCGCACGTCCCGCAAAAGACTTTATTTGAGAAAGGTTGTGTATCCGTATAGCGTCCCATTGTTCGCAGGCCGTGCCGCTGTAGGTACTCCCGGCGTCTGGCAATTTCCATCTGAACCGCAGTCCAGAAATCCTTATCTATAATCGCCTCATGATCGTCCTTTACATAGTACTGTTCTAACTGCCCTTCGTTTTTTACCATTTTCTTTGTAAGAAAATCCGCTGTGAAGGTCTTTTGCAGGATGGCATCGCCCATGTGCTTTTCATTCTGCAGGATTCCCATAATCGTTGAGGTAGACCACTTCGGCTCACCAGAACAGCCGGGAACGCCTCTTTCATTCAGCTTTCTGGCAATCACATCTGGATTCGTGCCATCCATGTAGGATTGGAAAATCCAGCGTACTATTTTCGCCTGTTCAGGGTTTATCACCAGTTTTCCATCTTCGTCCTTATCGTAACCATAGAAACGGTTCGCATTTAAATGCAAGACTCCCTGTTTGAACAGGGAGCGGATACCCCATTGACAGTTCTCGGAAATGGAGCGGCTTTCGTCCTGCGCAAGGGATGACAAGATGGTAAAAAGCAACTCGCCTGTGCTGTCCATCGTATTAATGTTTTCCTTTTCAAAAATCACACCGATTCCCAATTCTTTCAGTTTGCGGGAATAGTTCAGACAATCCTGCGTGTTTCTGGCGAAGCGGCTGATTGACTTCGTAATGATCAGGTCGATCTTCCCGGCTTCGCAGTCCCGTATCATACGATTAAACTCATCGCGCCGCTTTGTAGATGTGCCGGAAATACCTTCATCTGCATAAATCCCCGCCAGTTCATACTGCGGATTGCGTGTAATGAATTCCGTATAATAAGCCACCTGATTTTCAAAACTGTTCAGCTGCTCATCCTGTTCCGTTGAAACACGGCAGTAAGCAGCTACCCTTATAAGTTGGCCGATAGATACGGAACGGTTTCTTAATTCCTGCCGAGCAGGGATGTGAACGATTTCTCTTGCCATAGTTTTCCGTCCTTTCCTTATAAAATAGAATACGGGCAATCCGGCGAGGCTTCATATTCCTCTTTCGGATAACCCGTAAAATGCTTCATACCATATTCATCTGTGTAACAGACCACTGTGGTCGGCTCTGTAATCTCACCCCAGCTATTTGCTACTGAGGCAGGCAGCCACACCCCTTTGCAGGTTGAGGCTCCCACTTTAATATTTGTTTTGCAGGCCCAATACTCCCGCTCATCTTTACTCCATTTGTGCAAGAGCTTTTCGCCGCATAATGGGCAAAAGAGCTTCCCGGAAAGAGGATACGTTGAATGGCTGTTATGGGGAACAGCAGGTTTCTTTTTTTCTCTGAGCAGATGCTCAGATCTACTCTGCAATATTTCCTGTACCTCATCCCAAACCTCCGGGGAAACAATCGCAGGATGGTTATCTGTGATATACCATTGATCCATCTGTCCTTCGTTCTTATGCCGAACCCGTTTACTATCCAGATATGTTTTTTGAAGGACAAGATCGCCCTTATATGCTGGATTGTGTAAAATCCGCGATACCCCTGTATCGTTCCAAGTTTTACCCGTGCAATTGGTTATGCCATTCTTATTGAGATAGGCTTTTATCTTTCCCGTCCAGAGTCCCTTATGAGCAAGGCTGAAAATCAGCCGTACCGTCTCGGCTTCGCTTTCTACGATGCGGATAACACCATCGTCATCCGCTGTAAATCCGAAAGTGCGCTCCAACCCGGAGGCGGGTATTCCAGCAGCGAATTTTCGCCTGTAGGTCAGCCGAGCATTATCTGACGCACCTTCGCTTTCTGCCTGTGCGAAAGCCGCCAGAATGGTGAGCATCAACTCTCCGGCTCCAGACAACGTATTTATGTTCTGAAGCTGAAAGAAAATGCCGATGCCCATGCTTTTCAATTCCCGTGAGAACTTCAGCACAGTTTCGGTATTCCGTGCAAACCGTGATACGCTCTTTACCACAATCAAATCGATCTTACCCGCCCGCGCATCAGCAATCATCCGCTGGAAACCCGGACGTTCTTCCTTAAACCCGGATATGCCCTGATCTGAATAAATTCCAGCAAATTCCCAGTCAGGATTGCTCTGGATAAAGTCACGAAAGTAAACTGTCTGATTATCCAATGAATCTTCCTGTTCCAAGCTGTCTGTGGATACGCGCACATACCCGCATACTTTTTTCTTGTTCAGTTCTAAGGCTTTCTGCGGCTTAATAACCTTTACCCGCATTGGTTTTCCTCCTCTCTTTTAGGGTAGTGCTATATTCGCTCTACTTAGGCGATTAGTCAAGCAATATCCCGCTATTTCTCGATGAATATTTGAGTGTAAAAAAGGAGGCCCGGCAGCGTGGCCACCGGGCAATCATCCTTATATTTTTTTCGCATAATCCAGCGAGATCCAGCCAGCGCCGGACTTCAATTTGCCCCAACCTTTCGTACTGCCCTGACCGCTTGCCTCATCCACAATGGTAAAGACACCCTTACCCGTGAACTTTCCGGTCTTGCTGTAATTTGTTCCGGGGCCTGTGCGAATATTGAGATCGGTAACAGTCACCTGCACTTTGTAGGGAGTTTTGCTGTTCCCACCAGTCGCGGCGGCTGTTTTCTTTCCGGTATAAACCTTATTCCCGCTCTCATCGAACACGGAATAGCCAGCATTGCTGTCCGCGCAGTTCTTCGCATTTGCCAAGATGCTGAAAGCGCCCTTCTGCGTTTTGGCATCTGCCCAGCTTTTACGCACTCGATAAAGCGTGCTTCCGGTTTTAGATGAAGATGGAGTAGAGCCGAGATTCGCCGTAACCTTTGAGGCCAGATCTCCGAGCCTTGCATAGAGCCAATCCCCCGGACAGGACTTATTGGCAAACCAGCGATGGACGGTCAGCACCATCTCATCTGACTTTGGACTGTAATTCAAAGTTTTTGTTTTATCAGCAAGCCAGAGCAGTTTTTTCTTCCCGTTGCGTTTGCAGATGTCCGTGCAGAGCTTTACCAGCGACTCATACACAGCGGAATTCATAGCGTAAGGCGCATTCAAGTCGCTGGCGCACTCGATGGTAACTGCACGCTGGTCATTGGCATTGGATGAAGAACACCATGAACGGTTTTTCTCTTCAACGCAAAGGGAAACTTTTCCGTCTTTGCCGATTCCGTAGTTGCAGCTTGCCTCCCTTGAGGGACTTGTAAAGCACCCACAGATGCTTTCCGCTGTAAGCTGGCCGACCACGCAGTGCGGCGTGATCCGGTCAATGCTGTGCGTTCTTAAGCCCGAATGATTCGGACTGAGTTTGGTGTAAGAAACAAGTGAACTGTTTGTGTATCCCATATTAGTTTTCCTCCTTTTCCGCTCTGTCGTGGAGCTGCTCTAAAACGGTTTTTACCTTTGCCGGGATGGGAAGGCCGAGATGTCCGGCGTTTTCCAAAAGGCTCACGCCTTCATTGGAGATGTAGAAAAAGATGACCGCTGTGCGCAGGACGCTGCCCGTGCCGATGACGTGCAGGTCGAGGATGTTGGCCACCCCTACCAGCAGGAAGATCAGCACTTTCCGGCAGATGCCCTTAAACCCCACGGCGCTGGACAGCTTCTTGTCCGTGATAGCACACATGACGCCCGTCACGTAATCGATCACCACAAAAGCAAGCAGCGCGTAAAGCAGGCCATCGCAGCCGCCAAGAAAGTAGCCGAGCCAGCCGCCTATACCAGCAAAGACGAGTTGAATGGTGTTCCAAAATTCCTTCATAAAACGTTCCTCCTTTAGATTTTTTGGTATGAAAAAAGCAGCTTCCCCGAAGAGAAACCGCTTGATTCCAAGAAATAATGTATTGTTATGCTGTCCGTTTCCACATATAGCAGGTGATATACGGCTGCAAGTTGCTGTGCGAACTGCCTCCGCCAGCCGCCGCTGTAGAACCGGAAACTGTGTGAGTATGCCCGGATGCTGAAGTAGTAGCCTTATTCGTCACAGCCGTGTATCCGCTGGTGGCATCTACGATGACTCTATTGCCACCTCCGTCAACACCCCATGCCGCTTTCTGGTTCTGCAGATTATGGCTGTGGCTGCCGCCGCTTGCTGTTGCCAGCGTGCCTTTGGCATGGCTGTGACTGGGTATCTGCGATAAGGACAGCGTAACGGTTGAAGCGCCGCCCGTCTTTTCCACAGTGTTAAAGTTTGTATCCGAGGTATTCACGCCAACCGGGACGCGCCCGGTTCCCCAAGCCACCCACGTCCCTCCGAAGTAGGTGGAGGGATTGGTGTTTTTCACGCTCATATAGATACTGCCAACCGGATAGATGCTGGAAGCGAGGGACTGAATATAGTCCTTCAGCAGTTTCCCATACACCCTGACATCCCAATCTTCAGCCACCTCAAAGGTCTTATCCTTTTCAGATACCTTGCCCACAGCCACGCCTTTGCCGCCCTGCTTAAAATCCATGACCACAGCGGCTGTAGAAACGATATCCTGAATCGAGATCGAAGTAAAAGCATCTGTGAGCGTATATTTGATGTCATAGGATGTTTCGGTTGAAATCGCATTACCACCGAACGTGAATGCAGTTCCAGAGCTAAAAGATGCGCTGGCATTTGTCCATGCGCTTTCTGAAACTTTTTTGTAGTAGGTGGTTCGGGTGACCGTGTTCTTGCTGCTGCAGGATGAATAAGTATAAGAAACAAGTCCCCGGATATACGTTCCGTCATCATTTACCGTTCCGTTGCTTAAGCATCGCTGTGAAAGGTAGCTGCTGAACGAAGGCGGGGAATACGCGACCACAGTAATGCTCACGGTTGCCGCCGCAGAAACCCTGCCTCTGGAATCCGTCACCGTAGCGGTAAATGTAATCGTTCCGCTGCTGTTAAGAAAACCTGTAGTAAAGCTGGAAGCCGTACTGGTGAAACCGCCGCCCGTAATGGAATAGGAAGAGATGGTAGAACCATAACTTCCCGCCGCTCCGTTAATCGTCAGCTTCACCTTTGATTTCGTCTGCACGTAGATGCCCCACGAACTTGGCACCGTCCCATCTACCCTTGCGGCAGAAAGGCTGGAAATTGTAGGCTTGACCGATGTAGGGACGGTCAGAGTCAGCATACAGGTCTTGCTGCCGATGCTGGTGCTGCCGTTATAGGTGGTGCAGGTGATGGTGCAGGTACCGCTTACCGCTTTCGGGATCTGGCTGGCAAGGGACAGCGGAGGCGTCCATGAAACTGAAGTCGCTGCCGTTTTCGTGGCAATCGTCCCGCTTGTGCTGCCGAAACTGTAGGTCAGCGTATGCGTAAAGGATGAAGACGCACGGCTGATGTTCACTGTAGTTGCCGATCCCATCGTTGCATTGGAGGCGGAAACACTGGACGCCCTTGCAATAGAATCCAGCGTGATGGTCGCGCTGGCGGTGATGGACGTATAATAGGTGCCGCTCAGTGTGGCACGGATATAGAAAACCGCACTGATCGTCAGGCTTTTGGTTCCGTCACTGTTATGGCTCACCGTCTGCGTTGCACTCCCCAGCAGGTGTGTCCCTGTGCTGCTGATAGCAGGAGACGCATAGGTGTGGGACGTCCCGTTTATGGTGATCGTATTATCAGAGCGTCCGCTTATGCTCAAAGTCCACGGCGATTCATTCACGAGATAGGCTTTTGCGGTTATGGTGCTTGTATTAGCGGAAACATTCTTTGACTGTATCCAGTCCACTCGCAGCACATAATGCCCGCTGTGGATGGAACCGGAAAAACTGCCGCTGGATGCCATTGCGTGCCGCCCCCTTTCTTAAAATCAGCCAGTCGGCCCTCGCCATTTGATGGAGAGGTTCCCGTTGGCTCTTGGGATAAAATCAAACCACCCCCGGCTCTCATTGCCGAGGGACAGCTTGTTCCGTATTTCCGCATTGGTTATTACAAGGCTCTGGTTGGAAATGTAGGCGATTTTCTGGCCGTTTTCCTTAAACGCAAGTTCCTCATTGGATAACTCTGCTGTGAACGCATTCCCGACCTTACCAAGTTCAATCAGCGCGCCCTTAAACCGGATATATTCTTCCAGCAGCGTCTGGTTTGCGGAAACGTTATTAATGATCTCATTCGTGATCGCGGTAAAATCCATACGGATCTCGCTGCTGCTCTGTGTGATGCTGGCCTGAAAATCCTGCTGGATGCTCTCAAGCTCCGACTTGGAGAGATAAGTTTCCCGGACGGAACTCTGTATCTGTTCGGACGTCTTGGTGATCTCCGAATAGCACTCGCGCACATTGACTTTCAAAGCCTCAATATCATCCAGAGCGCCTTCATACGCCTGTACGTTCTGGAAGGTGTGCTGGCAGATCGTCAAAAGGGCCATAGCCACACCCCCTTAATTCGAGACATCACACTGCAGCGTAGCGATACTGTCAATATCCTCTGCGGAAAGGTAGATGACTTTTCCGGTCTTGCCGAATTCAACTTCATTCCCATCCTTATCCTGCTTGTACCATGTGTAAGTCAGGCTTTGCTTTTCAGTGGCAGCCGCCCAAGCCTCGCCATTGTATTTCATCAACGTGACTGTTTTCGCTGTGTGGTCGATCTTATACCAAAGAGTGCCGTTCACAGGAGCGGAGGGAGCAGTCTCGCTGATACCGCCGAGCAGGGCGTCAACCTCTTTCTGGTTCGTCCGAACGATAACGTAGGGAACCACACCGCCGAGGTTGTTTTTCACCGTGAAACCGCCGATGGAGAGCATCTCCGAAACATAGGGATCGGATTTGTCCTCAACCGTTATCACGTCCACATAGGATTTCCCGCCGTAGGTCATGGTGCATCGGTAAGACTGGATATTCACGATCTCCGTGCCGGAAACGGTCAGGGTATCGGAAGTCCCGCCGCTGATGGCCTGCCACTTGCCGCCCGTGTATTTTTCCCACTTATACGTTACGCCAGTGGTAATCGCTGTGGAACCACTGTAAGCGGACGTGGCCAGCACGAGGGAACCGGACTGGTTCAGGACTACAGTGCCGTTGGGAGCATATACGGAAAAAACTACCGCGCTTACTCCATTGTTCCCACGGTTCGATTTAGACCACGAAAACTGTTTTACAACGCTTTTCCCGGAAATGGTGAAGGTCAGGTCAATCGTCCCATTCATGACAGACGCGCCGCCGAGCGTAGCGTTTGCGGCAAAGGTCAGCACAACAGATCCAGCGGCAGATGCCGTGGCCGCCGTATTGGATTTTTCAGTCACCCCGGTTGGCAGTGTTCCCACTTTGCAGGTACAGGCGGTCTGCGTAATGCCGATGTACCCGGTAAAGGGAATGGTAACATCCAGTGCGGTCTGCACCTTTCCGTCAGTGGTACAGGCGATGGACTGAGCCTCATTTCCGAGGATAACCGAAAGGCCGCCGGAACCGGTCTGACCGGGCTTGCCCTGTTCGCCGTCATACATTTTGGTGATGGTAATGGTGTCAAAGACATCCGCATCATCCGTCACCAGCTTGATCTGCGCCACATTGTTGAAGAATACCGAGTGTTCCGGCTTTATCACCAGTGTGCCGCCTGTGATACTTGTGTTGTCCGCCGTGGTCGGATAATCCTTCCATTCGCTGGAACTGTTCAGATACTGCCACTTGCTCACGGTTACGCCCTGTACCTGCGCGGTCAGGGTAGCCTGGGCCGCGCCTACCAGTGCGGAGGAAGCATTGTACTTGAACACATAGGTGTCCGCTGTCACATATGCCAGCCTGGCGTTCTGCGCATTCCTTACCAGCGTATAAGTGATATCCGATGAGATGTTGACCGTATTTTTGGTTTCGGAATCGTAGTAGCTGATATAGCAGATGTAGGTCAGCATACCTGCGGAAGACTCAGCCAGCTTATTCTTGCTGACCGTGAGGATTCCTTTAGAAACGGTTTCACCTGTCGAAAGAGCCGCTTCCGCACCCGTCCCGTCTTTGCGCTTCCATGTAATCGTCAATCCGGCGGCTTCCAAGTCCAGATTGGTCTGATCCAGAAAGACGACCGGAGTCAGCTTCAGATTTGTAGTTTCCCAGCTTGGCGCATAGACGTGGGGAAGCGCATTCGGATCTTCGCTCTGCGTCTTTGGCAGGTTCGATGTGATATAGGCCGACAGCTTCCGCTGGTCGGTAATGTCCACGAAAGTCTGCTGGCTGGATGTTAAGATTGTCGGCATGGTAATTCTCCCTTCCTTCAAATGGTCACTTCACAGAAAAAGGACGCGTTATCCAGCACGTCCTCGGTTGATATGGTGATCGTCTTTTTCCCTTTATGCAGCCCGTCCCAATCGGCGTCCGCCTCGGTATTCCCGGATTTCCTGTGCCAGCAGAAAGCGGAATCCGGCAAATCCGCTGTGATGTCCTTATCCCACGAAAACACACGGCAGGAAAGTTTGCTCCTCTGGCCCTTGTCCCGGAAGATGCTCATGCCCTCCATGACAAGATCCGTCCGGTACATTTTGGATTCCGTGATGCTCTCCACCTTGCCGTAGATACCCTCCAGCTTTTCCGTCTGTTGCTCAAGGCTATTTAAGTTCCGGTTCTGCTTTGCGGACAGGGAAGTCAGCTTTATGCCGCTGGCCCCGATGGTTATGGTGTTCCCGGAGGGATTTAAGTAATCCCTCGTGCGCTGGATGCACAGATACCTGCCTTCAATGCCATGCGGCGGGGAGGAGCAGTACACATACTGTCTGGCGTGAATATCCGCGATGTCCGCGCCTGTATCCGACTCATCCACGATGGTTAGTTCCATGCTGGTGATTCCCTTTGCCAGTTCCACAATCCGGGCCTGCGCTTTCCGCAGGAGGTTTCCGGGAAGCGTCACATCGTCCCAAACCTCTGTAGCCCAGATCCACCCGGCTTCTTCTACGGCAGCTTCATCAAAAACATAATTTCTCCCGCCATTGACAGAGGTTATGTCCACACGTTCATCCGTCTCCACTTCATTCCCCTCGTCATCCGTAGATGTTATTTTCGCGCCGAGGGGAATCAGCGCGGTTACCCGTTCCGTATAATCGCAGGTGATCTTCACATCGGTTAGGTTCTTCCCAAACTCCACCTTCTGGAGGGACGCCTCCGTAAAATCCTCCAGATAATCCAGCACCTTGCCATCCGCCGTGTACCGGAGCCGGAGGTAGCCGCCGTGTGTATTGATGAGCTTTTCCCGAATCGCATCCAGCGTCTGGGAATAGCTGGAGCAGCTGTAGGAAACATAGTCGTTATTATCGACTACAGTCACTTCACCCACAGTAAACTGCTTCTGTTTTTCCACGCATTTGTTATGCTCCGCGATAAAGTGTTCCAGCAGCCCCCGGAGGCTCCCTTTGTAACTGTATGGCGGCTGCTGGCTGTCTTTTAAGTATGCCAGCGCGGATTCGCATGTCCATGTGTGGGTGTTATAAAAGTCCGTCCCCTCATCCAGCGCCCTGCCTTCAAACACCGTCTCACTTCCTTTTTTGCAGACGATCACCGAAGAGAGCGGAATAATGGAGGACAGGTATGGATGGTTATATGGCGCGGAGAGCGTCAGGCTGTCGATGTTCTCCGCGTCTTCCTCCACCTTTGCCTCGGTGACCGCCAGCCTGGAAAGCTGCGGATGGTAGAATAATGTACCGTCCACATAGATTCGAAATAGCCTCATAACCTCCCCTCCCGGTACCGGAATGTCACTGTCCCGGAGCCTTTTACTGAAATGGTATTGCGTCCAGACCCAAGTTCCATCTCCGGGAATTCCCATGTGCCGGAACTGACGGTTTTCTGAAACGTATCGCTGCCGACCTGCCAGCTTAAGTCCGTATCTTCCGTGGCCGTGACACGGGGAACGACAGGCATATAGTCATTATCCAGATACACCGTACCGCCGCCCGTCACCGTTACAACGGTTTCTTCAGCGTGATAGCGATAGGCGTCCCCATCAGAGCAGCTAATTGTAAGCTGCCCTTTTGCAGTTAGCGGATCATAGGACGGGGACATCTCCAAAGTCCCTATGGCATACAGCCCGGTATCTTCGCTGCATACCACCTTCGTGAGCATTCCGGCAAACTGGTTGACTACCGCATCCACCTTCTCGTTAAACTGCGTCCGTGTCCCCAGCATAGACAGGACAATTTCAAATTCCCTCGGCTGGTAGGATACGCGCCCCAGCGCTTCCGTATATCGGATAGGTGAATTCCTGCCCGGTACCACAATCGTGTTCGTCTGAGACTGCGGAGTAGGGAAATTAATGCTCTCCCGGAGCCAGCCGAGGCCGGACATCCAAAAGTCATTCAGTTTTATATCCGGCCTCATAAGCTCAACCTCCTGTTCAGTTTCTGCAGCTGTCCCAACTGGCTGTCGATAACGGGAAGCAGATGCCCCACAAGCGTCCCGTCTTCCAGATAGATGCCCTTGCTGCTGTTATCCGCGATAATGGAAAGGTATTTTTCCATTGAACTTGTGTTCAGTCTGCTGTCAAGCATAGCGGATAACTGGTTATAGAAATTCTTCAGCGGCAGGATCGCCTCCGCTCCGGCCTCACCGCCAGCCATGATAGAGCTTCCGTTCATCCCAAACATGGTCGGCTTGGTCATGATGCCGCCTTCCTTATACCAGTCAATCGACAGGTGCGGAATGCTCGGCGGCGCAAGCGAGAGCTTACCAGTGATCTTAAAATGCGGCAGCTTGATGTGTGGCAGGGACAGCTTCATGCCGGAAAAGAAACCTGTAATCTTATCCACAATCCCTTTGATGGTGTTCTTCGCCGCCTCAATGGGTTTTGTAATGGCATTCTTTATCCCATTCCAGACATTTGTTGCTGTGGTTTTGATGCCGTTGAACACGGAAGTTACCGTACTCTTTACGGCATTAAACACAGAGGATACCTTGTTCTTGATCCCGTCCACCACGGTTGTAATGGCAGTTTTTATTCCGTTCCAGACCGTGGACGCTACAGATTTTATGGCATTGAACACTGTGCTGACGGTATTCTTGATGCCGTTGACCACAGATGAAACCTTTGTGCTGATAGCTGTCCAGACCGTGGAGATCACATTTTTGATGGTTCCCATCACGGAGGAGATCACTCCGGATACGGCATTGATAACAGTCGAAACCGTATTCTTGATGGCATCCCAGACGCTGGTGATGATATCCCGGCAGTTTTCCCAGATGAAACGGAATGGCAATGTGATAATATCCCAAGCCGCGCTTAAGATAGAGCCGATAAACTGTATCCCAAAGCTGACCACATTTTTGATCGTCTCCCAGATACCCGTGAAGAAGGACACGATCCCATTCCAGATATTTTCAAAGAACGTCTTGATACCTGTCCATACTTCATTCCAGCTGGTGCCGAACCAGCCGAGGATGGTATCGGCAATACCCCGGATCATATTGATCGCGGCGCTGAAAATACCCGTGATACCATTCCAAATGCCTGAGAAAATTCCTTTGACTCCATCCCACAGCTGACTCCAATTTCCGGTAAAAAGGCCGATAAATACATCCAGAATGCCCGTGATGACGTCAAACACCGTACCGAGGATTGAGGATATCGCTGAAAAGGCTCCCTCAAATACCGGAGCCAGCAGGTTGCAGAATCCATCCCAGATGGCTTTCAGCACATCCACGATATTCTCAAAATCAAATCCCAGCGCGTTCAGACGGTCAACGATACCCTGCGTGAAAGCCTGAAACTTCGACACGATCCCATCCCAGATCGCCGTAATCGCCGCCCGGAATTCCTCATTGGTATCCCAGAGATGCTTGAAAGCCGCCACCAGCGTTGCGATAACCGCCACGACTGCCAGCACAGGCCCGGCTACCGCGCCGATTGCGCTGCCAAGTCCGGTAATGGAACCGCTGCTTCCGGCTATCTTTACGCCCAGCTTTCCGACTACCTTCGCCAAAGAAGAAAAGCCTTTCATGGCGCTGCCGATTGTAGATATAGTTTTTCCCAGCATGAGCAGCACAGGCCCAATAGCCGCCGCGATCAAGCCGAACTTTACAATGGCCTGCTGCTGTTCCGGCGTCAGGGCATTAAACTTATCCGTAAGTCTCTGCAGGAAGTCCACGACCTTCTGAATGACCGGAGCCAACGCCTGACCGAGCGAATACACCAGTACGTCTATGGATGATTTCAGCTTTTCGAGAGAGCCGCCGAATCCGCTCATCATAGCGTTGGACATTTCCTCTGTTGTGCCGGAGCAGTTCAGCAGCGCATCGTTCAGTTCGTTTACATCGCCCGGAGCCGTATTGATCAGCGCCAGCCACGGAGCCATCTGGTTTTTTCCAAAGATAGCGGATGCCGCAGCGATCTGCTCGGATTCGGACAGCTTGGCAAAGGCGTCATGCAACTCTTTCTGAATGGTCACGGAGTCTTTCATGGAACCATCCGCATTGGTTACGGATATGCCAAGCTGCTCCATCTTCTCAGCGCCCTCTTTCGCGGGGGACACCAGACGGGCAATACCCGTTTTCAGGCTGTTCGCGGCCTTATCCGCTTCGATACCGTTATTCGCCATAACGCCCATGTAAAGAGCGGCGTCATTGACGGAGTATCCGGCAGAGGCGAATATGGGAGCCGCCACGGACATCGCTTGGGAAAGGCTGTCCACATCAAGCGCAGAATTGTTACAGGCCGCCGCAAAGACATCCGCATATTTCCCGGCTTCCGAAAAAGCGCCGTGGAATCCATTGATCGTAGCGACCAGTCCTGCGGAAACCGTATCCAGATTGCCACCCTCACCTGCGGCGAGGTTCATGGCGGGAGCCAGCGCGTCCGCAGCTTGCTCGGCATCAAGTCCGGCACGGGCAAAGTTGAGTGTTGCGGTTGCGGCATCCTCCATACCATAGACGGAATTTGCCGCCGCGTCTTTCATCGCGGAATTCAGCGCCTCCGCCTGTTCCGCTGTGTTGCCCATCGTCTTATTGGTCAGCTGCATGGTCTTATCGACTTCCGCAAAGCTCTTGACGCCAATCGTGCCGACAGCGGCGAGAGGCAGCGTCACTCCCGTTGTGAGCTTCTGGCCTACATTAGAGATGGAACCGCCGACCTTCTGCAGCTTGCCGCCGACTTCTTCAATCTTGGCAAGCGCGGCATTGGATTCGATAGCCTGTTCCTGCAGGCGCTTTAATTCCTGCTCCGTTTCAACGATCTCACGCTGGAGAGCATCGTACTTGTCCTGCCCCAGCGTACCGTTCTCAAGTTGCGCCTTTGCCTGTTCCTGCGCTGTTTTCAGTGTGTCCAGCTTTTCTTTGGTGGAGGAGATGGCATCCTTCAGGAGCTTCTGCTTTTGTGTGAGAAGTTCCGTATTGCTGGGATCAAGTTTTAACAGCTTATTGACGTCCTTTAATTGGGACTGTGTGGTTTTTATGGAGGAATTGACTCCCCTCAGAGCCTTTTCCAGACCTGTGGTATCGCCGCCGATTTCCACAGTTATGCCCTTGATCCTGCCAGCCATTCTTTTCTCACCTCCAGACTATGTAAAAAGGCGCACCCTCTACAGATGCGCCCTCTCTCAAAACTTATCAAAATCTTCCTGTGTAGCAACCCGTCTGTACTTCACGCCATCATTGGCCTTTTCCGTCCACATATCCAATACCAACCCGATAGTCAAGAGGTCAAGGTCGCGGATGGAAACGCCAATCTCCACGCATCGCAGAAGGAACAGAGGCGTGGTCATTTCCCGTTCACTTCTGCCAACCCTTTTTTTGCCTGTACATCCGTTATCATGTTCTGGCCCCAAAGTTCCAGAATCTGTGGCAGGACTTCATAAATGGAAAACATCTCAAACTGGTCAAGCCAATCGTCAATGTTTGCCGGGATAGAATTATCCGCATGGTAAGCCATGACGTAAGCCACGTTCTCGAAAATTTCCAAATCCTCGATCTGAAGCTCATCGCCATTCTCTGTTTTGCCTTTATAGGATTTTTCCAGCTTTGATAAGTCCTTAAAGATGTCCCGCTTAAACTTTGCCCGGTATAAGCGGGGAATGGTGGCCGATGAACGGAACGGCACCATCTTCCCACAGATCTCAATCTCTTTCTTAATCATTTAACACACCATCCTTTCACTCGTCCTCCGCAGGGGTATAAACCGATTTGTACCAATCCGCATAAGTCTGCGAATCCGTAGTGTCCCCGGTACGCGCCTTTACGAGACCATCGGAACGGGGATCGGCTGTAATAGACAGCGTCTCAGTTCCCGGTTCAATGGTGTCCTCTTTGGTTTCCGACTCGATGGACGGACGGGAAGCGGAGCAGTTATACAGCACATGGCGGATCGCGTTCACGTCCCCGTCAAACTCAAAGAGCAGCGCAAACTTCACGCTCTCGCCAACACCGCTGTTTTCCACCAGCACCCCTTTGGTATCCAGCTTTTCCTGCAGGATCTCCGTGCGGAACCACTCCGGGATCAAGGCAATCTCCAGATCCCCGGAATAGCCGTTGTTCGTTACGCTGCGGAAATACACAATGCCGTCCGCATAGAACGGACTGGACTCACCCTCTGCGTCCAGACTGATACTCACAGCGCCGGGGATCGCCTTTGGTGTCCCGTAGGTAAAGGTAGTCATGCCTTCCGCGTCTTTTTCAGTCAGCTTTGCGGCATGAACATTTTTTAAGTTGAATTTGACTTTGTTACCCATAGTTCAAACCTCCATTTCAAAAGTGTAGAGGACTTCATAGAGCTTTTCGCTCTCAATCCATACCTCTGTTTTGTCATAAAAAATGCCGTGCTTATCCAGCACAGCTTCGATTTTCTGTTCAGCGGACAGGTCTTTCATGTCCGTGTACAGTTCAATATTCACACCGCTTATTTTGTAGTAGACCTTACCGTCAGCGGAAAAGTTGTCGCTGGCAGGGAGGAGATAGCAGATAAACGGCGGTTCCGGTGATTCCCCTTCCGCAAAGTGGTCATAAGCGAAAGGAATCCCTGTCTCTTTTAGTATTGAAATCAATTCATCCATTCCTCAGACTCCTTTCGATATCCCGTTCTAACTGTTCAGCCGCCGTTTCCTCCGCTGAAGCGATGTGCGGCCTCGCGGCAACACGGCCACCACCGCGCTTGGCGTGGCCATGCTCCAAAAGATGTGCGATCTGGTATCGGTTTTTGGAATGTACGGTTACCTGCAAAGCGCTGGAGGTTTCCTTCGTGGTTTTGACCGACCAGCTTTTCGCATAGGCTCCGGTATCTCTTGGCGCACTGGCTTCAATTTCCTTACGGGCCGTGTTCCCGGCTTTCCTGACTGCCTTTTTGACATCGTTTGAGGCGATGTCAGCATACTCCATCAGGTTTTCCATGACAGCGTCCGCAAGATCGTCAACGGATATTTTTCGTCCCATACTCACCGCCTCACTTTCTCACAGGAGAGCTTGACGCATTTATTCTTGTAATTCATGTGATTCACAGCGGAAATATTGTACTGTTCCCCGCCAAAATCCACACGGTAATTTGTAGGCTCGATGGCGGCAACCTTCTGGCACCAGCGAATCGTAAAATCGGCTTTGGAATTATCCACCACCAGTCCGGCGGAGGTTTCTTCTTTTCCAGCCTCGGCGCTTACTGTTGCATGGCAGGTATAATACTCATTCCAGACATTTTTACGGTTCCCAATAGCGTCTGTTTCCACTTCGCTTTTCAGGATACGGATTTTTACGTTCAGCAAACCTATATTCATCAGAAACCATCCTTCCGTGAGCCAAATAGCAAAGAGCGGAGCGTCATAATCAAATCATGATGATCGGCTTCCTCACGATGCTCATAAAGGTACGCCACTGTGTACATCACGGCTGCTTTCCCATTACCTGCCTCTGCCAGAACGGTATCTTCATCTGTCCGTAAGATGTCTTTGCAGAGGGATTCAGCAGAATGAATCAGGTCGGCAATCAGATGATCGTCATCCTCATAATCCACCCGCAGGTATGATTTCATTTCTTCAAGCGTAACAATCAATGTTGCCGCCCCCTTTCAGTAAAGCGGGGAGCGGTTTCCGAAGAATCCCGCTCCCGCAATTTACGATTAATCAGCCGACTGCAGTTTCAGGATCTGCACCGCCTCCGGAAGAATCAGCTTTCCGTCCACACGCTCTTTGGCAACATAGCCGATCATACCGTTACCCGCAAACAACTCGCGCAGTTCAGAGAAAGAGCGCGTGCCACGGTCACCGATGTTGTAGTACTTATAATCGCCAAAAGCAATCGCGTCATCAGGCGCATACGCAGAAGTGTGTACCGCATACCCAAGAACGCGATCCGGCTCTCCAGCCTGATAGGAAGGCTGCCAGATATACGCGCCGTTGTTATCTTTCAGCTTACGCAGAGACAACAGCGTCTTATCGTTCATGATAAAGGATGCGTTCTTACGGTACGGACGCTTCAGGGCATACACAAGGTCGAGCATATCGTCCGACTTAATTGCCGCAGAAAGCGTACCCGCCACGGTACCACCGCCGGAAGCGGCAAACAGACCTACAGGTTTTCCTTCGCCATCCCCGTTCAGGAAAGCGTCCTCCTCCGCATTGGCCAGAGCCTTGCCAAACTGTGTAATGATATAGTTCTCAAGGCCGAAAGAATTGTCGTACAGAAGTTCCTCGGTTACCTTGATGGCAACGTGGAGCTTGTGTGCATCCAGCAGGATCTGGGAGAAAGTCGCTTCACCGAAAGTCAGAGCGCCGCCTTCCTCAATCCAGCTTGCCGCAGGCTTCGTAGCCGCGATGTTGATCTTATGCTCACCAGAAGTGGTGATGGTGGTGGACAGGCCGCGCATGATATTCTCTTCGGTCAGAATATCAATCAGGCGATGGTCATACTCCTCCGGCACCAGATATCCGCCATCCGCGTCTACGCCCTCCTGCAGAATATTGGACACACGCTTAAAGTTCGAGCGGAAAGCATCCAGCATAGCCTTACGATAGGCATCGGATGCGCGTCCGGTCTTCGGTTCCTCTTTGCCACTGCCCGGTTTCGAGGTGAGAGGCGTATTTACAGGCTTAGAAAGTTCAGCCTCAAGAGCCTCCTGTCTCTCCAGCCTTGCGATTTCTTTACCGAGATCGTTGATCTCCTGTTCCATCTGAGTATAGGTAGCATCATCCTCGGCGGTCAAAGTGCCTTTTTCAGTACGATGGGATTCCAGAAATGCCTTTGCAGCATTCCACGCATTGTTACGCTTTTCGCGCAGTTCAAGAATAGTCATAGCAAAATACCTCCATTAAATGTGTTGTTTGATAAGGTTCAACCGCTCCATCAACGAATCTACGGAGCGTTCCGTTACATCGGGGTTTCGCTGGATACGGCATTTTGCCGCCAGCTTATCCATAAGGGAATTTGTAACTGCTGCTCGTGAAAACAACGTAGGCGCAGCGCCTTTAAAATCGGCATCCGCCTCAGAGCTTTCCTCGTCCTGCCGCTTCATGATGTCATCGGCAAAGCCAAGTTCGACAGCGCTGTGTGCATCCATCCATGTTTCCGCATCCATCAGTCGCGAGAGCTTGGCACGGGACAGTCCCGTCTTAATCTCGTAAGCGTTGATGATGGATTCCTTTACCTCGTCCAGCATGGAAATAGCCTTCTGCATTTCAGCCGTATCGCCGAAAGCGATGGTAGCCGGATTATGGATCATCATCATGGAAACGGGGGAAACCAGAACCTTCGTCCCGGCCATTGCAATCACGCTGGCGGCTGAAGCCGCGATGCCGTCGATTTTCACCGTTACATTTCCGGGATAATCCATCAGCATATTGTAGATTTGCGCCGCAGCCACACAGTCACCACCCGGCGAATTGATCCAGACAGTGATATTCCCGCTACCGGAAGTCAGTTCATCTTTAAAAAGCTGTGGCGTGACATCATCATCAAACCAGCTTTCCTCGGCGATGGTGCCGTTTAGGAACAGCGTCCTCTCCTGTATCTCCTCCTGCGTCTCCTGATTCAGAACCGTCCGGTTCTTCCACTTCCAAAACTTCTTCGTTTTCATCGGTTTTTTCCTCCTTCCCGCTGCTGGCAGCAAATATTCCCGCATCCTCCAGCTTGGTCATGTTGCCGTTTATCAGGTATAAATCGCCGCCCTGTTCCGGCGGGATGCGGTCAAGATTCTCAAGTTCCCGGATGTCATTTGCGCACATCCAGCCGTTTTGACGGGCAGTGTCATAACCTGCCATCCGGCTCTGGTAATCGCCGCGCAGCAGGCCCTCCACGTTGAACTTGACAAAATAAGCAGCCTTCTCTGTTTCGGAAAGAAGCGCACGGTTGATGGACTGCTCCCAGCGGATGATCCACGGTTCCAGCGTGTATTTCACAAACTCAAGAGACTGCTGCTCAATATTAGAAAAGCTCGACTTTTCAAGATCGCCCACCATGTGGGGAGGCACCCTGAAAATTCGAGCTATTTCGTCTATCTGGAATTTCCTTGTTTCCAGAAACTGCGCCTGTTCCGGCGATATGGAAATAGGCGTGTACTTCATGCCTTCTTCCAAAACGGCCACCTTATTTGCGTTGCCGCTGCCGCCAAAAGCGGCGTTCCAACTGTCCCGCACCTTAGTGGGATCTTTCACTGTGCCGGGATGCTCTAAGATGCCGCCGGGTGTGGCTCCGTTGGCAAAGAACTTTGCTCCGTATTCCTCACAGGCAATCGCCATACCGATGGCGTTTTTCGCCATTGCAATGGGACTGTAGCCTACAAGACCGTCAAAGCCGAGGCCGGGGACATGAAGGACATCCGTTGGTTTCAAATTAACCGTTCCGGTCTTCATGGTCGGCGCATCGGAATCGGACATCTGGTAGCTGTAGTAAAGTCGGCCCTTTTCATCCCGGTCAACCGTCATGCGGTTAGGCATCAAAGGGTACAGGGCTAACACTTCACCCTTACCATTCCGAATGATCTGCGCATAGGCGTTGCCCCACAAGAGCAGGTGCGTCATAAGCGTTTCCCGAAACACAAAGGATGTCATTTCAGGATTCGGCTCATCGTGCAGGAGCCGATACAGCGGATGATCAATCGCTTTTTCTTTACTGTTGTCATCACGGTATCGATACAGATGGACGGGCAGGCCAGCGATTGACTCCGAAAGGATACGGACACAGGCATAAACGGCTGTCATCTGCATAGCCGAACGCTCGTTCACGTTTTTCCCGGAGGTGCTTCCTCCCAGAAAGAAACGATAAGCGCTACCGGATGTGCTGTTTTTCGGCTTATCCCGCGCCCTGAATATACCTGATAGGATTCCCATAAAAATCGCCTCCTCGTCTAAACTCTTTAAATAAACAGAATGCCTCTCTCATCGTATACGCTGGTAACCGGAGCGCTGCGGATACACCGATCAAGGCCCATGATCAGAGCCACAATGCCATCAATCTTTTCTACAGACCGCTCTTTATCCGGTTTTATATTTCCGGCTGGATCTTGCCGCATTACCACGTTTTGCGCCATCCACTTCAGGACGGGATTGCCGCCGTGATTGATGTTTCCCTCCATCAGCAGCTTATACAGTTCCTTTGAGGGAGGAGACATATCCTTAAATCCCTGTCCGAACGGAACCATCGTAAAACCCATATCCTCAAGATTCTGTACCATCTGCGTGGCGTTCCAGCGGTCATAGGCGATTTCAATGATGTGGTATTTCTCTCCAAGCCGCTCTATGAACCGCTCAATAAACCCATAGTGGATCACATTCCCCTCTGTAGTGTTGATGTATCCCTGACGCTGCCAAACGTCATAAAGGACATGGTCTCTGCGGCATCGAAGCTCCAGCGTTTCCTCCGGGAGCCAGAAAAATGGCAGGACAATGTATTTTTCACTCTCTGACCGTGGCGGGAACACCAGCACGAAGGCCGTAATATCCGAGGTGGAGGAGAGGTCAAGACCAGCATAGCAGTCCCGGCCTTCCAGATCGGAAAAATCAATCTTCAGATTCCCTCGCTCGTATATGTGATCCGGTATCCATGCCACAGCGGAATTTGTCCAGATATTCAAACGCAGTTGTTTAAATACATTTTCTTCTGCCGGGTTATCCAGCGCGTCTTTATATGCATCCCTCACTCGGTCAATGCTGATGGTATAACCGAGGGACGGATTGGCCTTATACCAATTCCTCTCATCGTTCCAATCGTCCTCATCACTAAGGCCATAGATGACAGGGTAGAAGGAATGGTCGATCTTCCGGCCATTCATGATGTCCAGCGCTTTTGTATGCAGTTCATAGCAGATGCTTCCCTTATCCGTACCCGCAGTGGTAATGATAAAGAAAAGCGGCTGCTCACGGGCATCGCCAGAACCTTTGGTCATGACATCATACAGTTTCCTGTTCGGCTGCGCGTGTATCTCGTCAAAGACCAGACCGGATATATTTAAACCGTGCTTCGTGCCCGTTTCGGCTGACAGCACCTGATAAAACCCCGCATTCCGGTAATTTACAATCCGCTTGGTAGCCGCCGCAATCTTTGACCTTCGAAGGAGCGCCGGGGATTTTTCCACCATGCGCTTGGCAACATCGAATACGATGGATGCCTGATTCCGGTCATTGGCGCAGCCATACACCTCCGCGCTGGCTTCCCCATCACCGTAGAGAAGGTACAGCGCGATTGCTGCCGCCAACTCTGATTTGCCGTTTTTCTTTGGTATCTCAATGTATGCGCTGCGAAACTGTCGCTTCCCATCAGGACGCACGATACCGAAGATGTCGCGGACGATCTGTTCCTGCCACGGCAATAACAGAAACGGTTTACCATCCCATTTTCCTTTTGTGTGTTTCAGGTTTTGAATGAACGCCACCGCCCGGTCAGCTTTCGCTTTATCGTAACTGGACTCTGGGAGCATAAATGGGGAGGGAGTATAGATAAAATCCATCAGTATCCGCCTCCTTCCAAAAGTCTCTCCATATCATCTTCATCATCCCCGCTGCCATCGCCGCCAACGATACGGCTTCTCGCAGAAGGAGTAAGGCCAAACTGCTCACAGAATTTCAGCATGATCTTCATATTCGTCTGCGCGATAGAAACTTGCGGAACCTGCTGCAGATATCCATTTGGTGTCCGAACCATAGAACCGTGCTGTGTAAGAAACTCTTCCGCTTCACGCCACCGGGCATACGCCTGACAGTATCCAGCGAAAGCCGCCATATCCATTTCGGTTAAAAGTCCCATCGTCTCCAGCACTTTCGCCATACGCTTCCATTCTTTTTTCGCTTCATCCTCAAGCCACGAAGGACAGCGGGGAGCTTTCTTTTCCGGTTTCGGTTCGTTTTTATTCAGTGGTCTGCCGCCCGGATTGCCCTCCAGCTGCTTCAATGCCGTAGGCTTTGGTTTTCTTCCTCTTTGTGCCACGCTCCCACCTCCTCTCACATAAATGGCAACAAAAAAAGCCGCCTTATAGCGACTCCAGAAACGAGATACAGGGCCTTGCGGCTCTGCACTCGGAATATTCTAATCTTATCTTATTTTCAGGCGTTCATCGCCCATGCGATGGCGTGTCCGTCATCCTCAAATTCTACCTCGCTTACCGCCTTCAGACCGATGGCTCCCTCGCAGGTGGTATCGTCTGTCAAAAACTCATATGCCGCGCCGAAGTAGCAAGGCTTGTTCAACCCATTGTAGAAGTATCCCGCCATGATAACCTTATCCCCAAAGGTCAGCGCTTTGCTCCAGTGGCACTCCAAATCTTCCAGTGTGGTAGGATTCGGCAGTCTGTATTTTTTCGCTCTCTCTGTCATCTTACTCATTTTCCTTTCCTCCCGCTTTATTTCGCCTGTTTCCCAAGTTCGTATGCTTTTTCGAGCATCGTAAGAATGGCCGAAACGCTGGTTTCAATAAAATCCTCGCTGTCGTTGTTTCTCGTGTCCAGTCCGCCCCTTACCTCAATTGCGTAGCTTGCGTCCATCGCGATTCTTTCCAGCTTCTTCTGTAATGCCTTGCTCATGTTTTTTCCTCCGTTTTTGTTGTGTTTTCCCTTTCGGTACACACATATTCGCTCTAAACCGAGGATATAGCAAGTCAATTCTGAGGAATATACTACACAAATATAGGTGCCGGAAATTGTGTATCTTACAGCGGCTGATGGCTTGCGCGGTGGATGGTTTCTATGATGGCATCCTGTTCCTCGGCGCTGACGCCAATGCTTTCTAAGGCTTCTCTTGTCCCACAGTCAGGGCAAATGAGAGTCTCATTATCCACTCTGGAAAGAGCGGGGACACCGTGGTATATCCTGCCGCAATATGGGCAGGTCTTAATCTGAATGCAGTTACTGTCTTTCATCGCAACCCCTCCTGCTTTTTTCAACTGCTTCATAGAGCATGGCATCGTCAAATCCAAAGCTGTGGTACCCCATTAGGCAAGTGTTCATGTAATATCCCGTAGGAATCCCAAGCGGCCTATCCTCATGCATGATATACACAAAGCATTTTCTGCGTCTGACCTTGCCAGTGCGGATTCCCTGTATTGGAAGAATCATCTCAGCCTTGTAATAAAAATTCGGGAAACCCTCATAACGGTCAAGCGCGGCTTCGTCCTCTGGGGTAACCTCCCAAGCCACCACAGGAACGCTGTTTTCTTTCTTCCGTTCTATGGTCAGGTAGGAGCCTGTCTTGCTTCCCTTAAAAAGCAACTCATAATTCGGAATTTCCGAGGTGCCAATAATCCGGGCCGATGGGCAGCGCATCCGCATCTGTGGGATATTCAAATTGCTGCCATAGGCAATGTAGTATCTTTTGCTCATTTTGTTTCCATCCTTTCCGAAGGGGTTACCCTTCTACCACCTTAAGACCGCCGAAGCGGTCAGGGTAAGGTGGCAGGAGGCTAACTCCTGCGATCCCTTCAAGCGGCTCTGCCGCTCCTGAAGGCTGTGTCTCCCGCCAGCCGTTTGGTAAGAACCTCTCTTGCTGTTGCGAATTCCTCGCCGATAAATCCCAAGCGGAGGAGCCAAGTCCTCATGGCATATTTCGGATTTTCATTCTGCTGGGGTTTCGGACTTGCGGTTTTTACGGTTTTCGCCATCTGGCTCAGTGCGAGGCAAAGCTGGATGTAACTCTTAAGTTGCCCTGCGTGGAGTCCGTTTCGCTTCCCGTCCGCTGGAGCGTCAAATTGGAAAAGCCTGAATTCAACCGTTCCTTTTGTAAATGTGGCATGGAGGTTGAGCATATGGTATCGGCTGCCGTTGTAGTGCTGGCTTCTGCCGTAGTTCTCATCCTGACTGCCGTACCAAATGTCCGCAAGCTGCGCCATCGTGTTTGGTTTTCTGCGGTTCAGCTGCTGGAGGAACCGAGGATCAACCGTTCTGCAGTAGCGGCTCATGCGGTTGCGGTCAAGGTCAAGGGCATCTGCCAAAAGCCTCTCGTGGCTTGCCATAATGTTTGCGAGGTTTCTAAGCGTCTGCGGTGTGTGTCCCTTTGCTCCGATGTGGATGTGTACTCCGCATCCTCTGGTGGCATCGCTTTTTGCCCCTGCGTGGCGAAGCTGGCGGATAATCTCCTGAAGGGTATCCATATCCTCGTAGGTCAGGATCGGGGTTACCATTTCGCATTTTTCGCTGTCCGGCCCCGCAATGCTGACGTCCTTCTGGAATTTCCATTCGCGGCCCTGTGCGTCCCATGCGCTCCAAGTGCTGTATCCGTTGCGGCGAGCCGTATCCTCGAATCGTCCGGTGCCAAAGTAGGTGGCGGCAACCTTCGCCGCTTTGTGGCGTTCAATGTTGTTCATCTCCACCTCAACTCCGATAGTCTGCTTTTTCATCTCTGCAATCTGGTTCATGGTTTTTTCGTTCATCGTATGTTCCTCCGTTTGGTATGTGTTTTCCCTTTCGGTAGTGACATATTCGCTCTAAAAGGCACATATATCAAGTCATTTCTGAGGAATAATAGTGACAAATATCTCGCCGTTTTATTGGTGTATTTACACCCTCCTGCAGCGATCCTCGCCATAAACCACATTCAGGCCGGAGCCATTATCCCAGCGCACCATGATGGAGCCTGTATCATCCACGCCGATGACAGTACCTATCGTGCCAATGGGTGGAGCCTGCGCATCATCCATTTGCAATAGCTCCACCCGGCACCCCGCTGGAAACTCGCGCCGGATGCGGTCAACTGTTTTCTGATTCGGGAACTTCATCTTCCTGTACCTCCATTTCGTCTTCCAAAGCCGCGAGTCTTGCCGCTTTCGCCGCCGCTCGTTTTGCTTTCTGGTCGGCTGAAAACTTGTCAGCTTCCTCTTTGGTGCGAAAAGCTGTGTGTCCCTTCAGGCCGCTCAAAAGTGCCTTGCGGCTTTCTTTACCGCCTTTTCCTGAAAGGCCCAACTGGACGAGCCAGATGCGAAGGTAGTATTTTTCATTTTCCTGAATCACTGGTTCCGCGCTAACCCGTATGGCATCTTTCGCTCTTGCCGCCATCATAGCGCAAAGCTCCGCGTAAGCGCGGTTCTTGGCCGCGTCCTCGGAAAGAGGGAAGGTAAAGGTAACCGTTCCGCTCTCAAAAGAAATCCCCTTCAGCGCCGCCGTGTCCGCTGTAAGAGCGTTCTGAAATGCCGTAAAGGTATCCTCGCTGGGAAGCTGCTCCAGTTCCTGAAGAAACGCATCGCTAACGGAAAAGGTCTCATGCCGAGTAACCTTGTTCAGAAGATAGGCCCTCGCGTGAAGCATGGAGACGATATTCCTTAGTGCTGTCGGATTGTCAGTATCGTATGGAACCTGTATGTTCAGGTCTTCCACTTGCGTCTCCACATATCCGTTTTCAGTAAGGAACCGCATTAGCTCCTCGCTGTGTTCCTCGCTCTCGCTGGTGATTACACCATTCCGGTCAATAATCAAACCAGCGACTGTGTAGGAAAAAGTAGGCGGCCCCATATAATGAAGCTCCTGTCCCAGAAACGTTCCAATGGCCTGCGCCATCGCTTTTCGGTTTTCGGCTGCGGTTTCAATTCTCATGGCTATCTGCCTCCTTATTTTTTGGTAGTACATTAATCACTCTAAAAGGCAGAAATAGCAAGACCTATTTTTCATATTCCTCGACTATTTTTTTGCCGATAGCATAAACCACATTAACGGTCACGCCGTTGCCGGCCTGCTTATATAACTGGGCGTCAGAATTGACAGCGGCTGCCTTTTCAAAAAGGTCATCCGTGAATCCCTGCAGCCGAAAGCACTCCCTCGGAGTCAAGCGGCGAATACGAGCAACGTGGCCGTTCCAAACTACCGCTCCCACATTCCCGGAACAGGAAAGCGCATGAGAAAACCCGTGGCCCACTCTGGCCCTGCGAGTATCGGAATTTGGATAAGCGAGATCAACAGCATCGCCGGGACGGGCAGTTTCAAATCCGCTTTTGACAGCGGAGCGGAGGCGCAATTCCGACTCTTCCAGAACGCCGTGACGATCCACGCCAGTAAGTGTGAACATCGGCTCGTTGCATTCTTTCATTCGGCGGCCGTTCTGCCGCTTTTCCACCCTGTCAGGTGTAAGCATCGGATACACCTTCAGAACGGCGCTTCTTTGCGCTGTCCGTCCGCTCATGCCAGCAGTATATCGGGATGTCAGGCATCTTGCCGTATCTGTGATTTTGGGATCGGTATTGTTCTGGTCCACCAGATACAGTCCGGTTTTGGCACCAACGCCTCCAGCTTCGCCGACCAGCGTAGCGGATACCCCTGACGGATCGTAAACCCTGTATCCCTGCATACCGCCTATAACCTGCTTAAGATTTCCACAGCTTTCTGCGCCGACAGGTAATACTTCTCGTCCGCCTCTGGTTCTAAGATGTCCGATAGTATACACTCGTTCCCGGTTTTGAGGGACTCCGTAATCTTTGGAATTAAAAACCTGCCATTCGACATCATACCCAGCTTCGACCAGTTCAGCGAGATATTCAAGGAAGTCCCATCCGGCATGGCTGCTAAGAAGTCCTTTAACATTTTCAAGGATAATCCATTCGGGTTTATTTTCTTCCGCTTTGCCTTTGAGGAGGTCAGCGAATTGAAAAAAGAGTCCACTTCGCTCACCGTGTAATCCGCTTCGTCCCCCTGCGATAGAGACGTTTTGACAAGGAGATCCCGCAGTCCATACATCAGCTTGAGGAACGTCATCCGGTCTGAGTTTTGTAATGTCTTCACCATACCATTCTCCTTCAGTATCATACATGGCACGGTAAGACCGCACCGCAAACTTATCTTTTTCACAAAAGCCGACACATTTCATGCCGGCCAGTTCCAACCCTCGCCGGAAGCCGCCGATGCCGGAGAAAAAATCAATGAAGGTCAGTGTTTTCATACCGCACCTCCATCAAAAAAGAGGGATGACATCATCCACGCCATCATCACCAATCTGGTCATAAGGGGTTTTTACACCATCCCGGAGGAGATACACGCCGCTCGATGAGCCAACCGCCTCAACGTACCGCTTTACAATGACATCGGCAAACTTCTCATCCAATTCCACGCCGTAGCAGATCCGCCCGGTCTCCTCACAAGCAATCAGAGTAGAGCCGGAGCCGAGGAAGGGATCAAGCACAATGCAGTTGCTCATACAGGAATTTTGAATAGGATAGGCCATCAAAGCCACTGGCTTCATGGTGGGATGCTCCTTGCTGGACTTCGGACGGTCATATTCCCAGACAGTGGTTTGCTTCCGGTCAGAATACCACTGGTGCTTGCCGCCCTTTTTCCATCCAAACAGGCAAGGCTCATGTTTCCACTGATACGGAGAGCGTCCCAGCACCAGAGCGTTCTTCTTCCAAATACAGCAGCCGGAAAGATAGAACCCTGCATCCGCAAAAGCCTTGCGGAAGTTCAGTCCCTGCGTGTCCGCGTGAAAAACATAGATGGAGGCATCGTCCTCCATGTTCTGTTCCATATTGACAAATGCCGCAAAGAGAAATTTATAGAAATCCTCATCCGGCATATTATCGTTCTGGATCTTCCCAGCAGTCTCCTGTACATTCACATTGTACGGGGGATCTGTCAGAACCAGATTGGCGCGATGTCCGTCCATGAGCAGAGTATAGGTTTCCGGCAGCGTTGCGTCCCCACAGATCAGGCGATGCCGACCTAAGAGCCAGATATCACCTTTATGGGAAAGAGTAGGTTTTTTCAATTCCGCTTCCACATCAAAGTCATCTTCTTTGATAGCCTTGTTGTGTACCTTTGAAAAAAGCTGCTCAATCTCCGGCGCTTCAAAACCCGTAAAATCCGTATTGAAATCCGCGCTCTGAAGGTCAACCAGCAAGTCAGCCAGAAGCTGCTCATTCCATGCGCCCGTGATTTTATTCAGGGCAATGTTCAAAGCCTTGACCTTGTTTTCATCTTCGATATGGACAACCACGCACTGAACTTCTGTGTACCCCATATCCTTTAAGACAGTCAGGCGCTGATGGCCGCCAATAACAGTCATATCATAATTGACGATGATCGGCTCCACATAGCCAAACTCCTGAATGGAGTTTTTAATCTTTTCATATTCCTTATCACCCGCCTTGAGCTTTTTGCGGGGATTGTAATCTGCCGGACGGAGCGAACCGACAGACAGCGTTTTCCATTCCATAGCGCTCATGCTTTTACCTCCTCACGTCCGGCTGGCCCAACATACGGCTCCCGGCCTTCTTCCTCACGCCAGAACCTGTCACGCACATAACATTCATGGCAACAGTAACGGCGGTTTTTATTTCCATATGACTTGAACGGTTTCCCGCAATAGGCGCAGGTCACGTCATAGTACGCCGTGGCTTTTCTCTGGATCGCTTCCGGGTGCGCAGACCACCATTCTCGTCTGCATTTGTCTGAGCAGAACTTTCGCTTGCGCCCGGTTGCTGCCTGCACGATCTGTTTCCCACAGCACATACACGCCGCGCCACTTGCCATCTGTTCTTTCATGTTCAAAGTCAGGGCAGAGGCGTATCCGTCCAACCCATGCCCTTTGCAATAATTCCGAACTATGTCACGGGACAGTCCGACTACCGAAGCAATGGCCCTGTAGCCAACGCCTCGCATACGAAGTTCCCGTATCTGCTTCGCCTGAAAATCAGTCATTGCCTCACATCCTTTCGCAGAAACGTTTAATAAAAAAAGACTGGAAACCACGCTTTTGCGGCATAGTTTCACAGCCTTATATCGTACTTTTTCGCAAAATAACCGTGTCGTTCCAAAGCTAAAAAACACTGGAACAGCACGGTTTCTCATTACTTTTACGCAAATTGGGCGTGTTTTTCTCGCCCGTCCGGGTATCCCCCCTCTTTAATTTCGCAAAAATGCGCGTTTGAGGGGGCGCCGGTCTTTAGCAAATCAGGTCACAGAGATTTTGACCGCCCCTCCCGGTAGCCGTATTCCTCATATCTGTCCTCAGTCATCGTTTTGGAATCGTGGCAGGATTTGCATAATGCCTGCCAATTATTTCTGTCCCAGAACAATTCCTGATTTCCCCGATGGGGAATGATGTGATCGACTACAGTCGCTTTGACATAGCGTCCGCGTTCCAGACAGCGGACACACAGCGGATGCGATTGGAGGTAAACGGCTCTGGCTTTCTGCCATCGGCTCCCATAACCTTTTTCCTTTGTGGTCTTAGCATCGTGGCGATGCAGAGGCTGGTGTTCCTCGCAGTACATAGTACCGTATGGAACCAGCCGCCCGCAGCCGGGATGCTTGCATGGTGTGTTTGGTCTGCGCGGCATAATCATACCTCCCACGGAAGTCCCGGCTTACCGAAATGGCCGTAGGTGCTGACCGTATTGTAATCTACATCCAGCAGTCCCAACTTCTCAATAATACCCTGTGGCGTTAAGTCATAAGTGGAGTGGACGTACCTTTCAATTTTGGGGATCGAAATACGTTCAGTCCCAAAGCAGTCCACCGCTACAGAAACAGGCTCCGCAATGCCAATGGCATACGCCAACTGGATCTCACATCGGGAGGCGTATTTCAAGTTCACAATATCCCGCGCTATCTTACGGGCCATATATGCACCGCTCCTGTCCACCTTCGTGGGATCTTTTCCTGAAAACGCGCCGCCACCATGATGGCACATTCCACCATAGGTATCGGCGATAATCTTTCGCCCGGTCAAACCGGAGTCCGCAAAGGAGGAACCTATAACAAATCTGCCTGTAGGATTAACCAGCCTCACGAAATCCGTATTCAGTCCATAATCCTGTGCGGCTGTTTCCATGACAGCCTCTACCAGCGGACGGATATCGGATACTTCCGTGCCAGCTTGATGCTGCGTGCTGATCAGAAAAGTCGCGATCCGGTTCTTTTCATAATCAAAGGAAACCTGCGCCTTTGCGTCAGGTAACAAAATCGGCTCGTGTAACTGCCGCAGCAGAACCAGCGCGTGTGTTGCCAGCGTATAGGGAAGTGGGAGCATCTCCGGTGTTTCGCTTGTGGCATAACCAAACATCATGCCCTGATCTCCGGCCCCCATTTTACCGTCTACGCCAAGCGCTATGTCCGCACTCTGTTCTGAAACCATGACATGGACGCTGTATTTTTCTGTTTCCTGCAGGCCGATACGCTCCAGCACAGTGCGAACCAATCGCTGGTAATCCGGCTTATGCCGGGAGGTTATCTCTCCCGCGATAACAACTGCGTAATCCTTTATCATACATTCAGCCGCGATCCGGCTTTTCGGATCATGACGAAGGCAATCCGTCACTATTGCATCCGATATCTGATCGCAGATTTTATCTGGATGACCGCATGACACCTGTTCGCTTGTAAATATCATTATTGCCAACTCCTTTCTATGTACGGACGAGCGAAAGGATGAAAGTCCCGTCCGGCCAAAAAGAAAAGACCGCAGGAAACCCGGCGGCCTTCATACACCTTTTGGCAATTCTAATCATATCACAAAACTCCGGTCAGGTCAGTGTCAGACAAGTGCCAATGTAGTGCCATTTTTTCAAATTTGCGTTCCATTAGAATTAGTGTGCGTTCTGCTGGTTGCTGTATAGTGAACCGAACCCCCGATATAATTATTTTAGAATTACAACTCATTCTCAAAGGAGGTGCAAAGATGGATTTACAAGCGATTGGAGCAAGAATCAAAGCGACAAGAGAAGCCAAAGGAATCACGCAGGAAGACTTTGCCGCCGCTCTCGATCTGAGCCGAAATCACATCAGCGTTATAGAACGTGGTGTAAAATCTCCGAAACTGGAGACGTTTGTTGCAATAGCCAATGTGCTTGGAGTGTCTGCTGATTCGCTTCTGTTCGATGTGATCGATCATGCCAGTGACAGCGTCTCCTCAGAATTGATGGCGTCTATTTCCGAACTACCGAAACCGGAGCAGAACCGTATCCTGAATGCTATCCGTGCATTGCTCGAAAAGTGAACTTAGAGAAAGGGCCGCAAAGCTCTTTCTTTTTTTATATATTTTTTTCTCATTCGACAAAACTTCCCATCCATCGACAAACGGTTTGTGATATAGTAATTCCAATAGAATTATAACTCATTCTAAAAGGAGATTGCTATGACAAAGAAATTTCAAAGGATTCTGGAAAGAATCGCACTGGAAAATAACTCAACCGCAGAGGAGGTTTACCGGGAGATGCAGCAAGCTATTGATGCAGGTTTTGACAATCCCGATCCGGAAGTTCAAGAACGCTGGAAGCTCCTCGGCTACAATGGCAAACGGCCCACACCGGAGGATCTTGTCATGAACATCAGTAAAATGCTGAAAGGCAGCAAAGGAATTATCCAATAAAAGAGAGAGGCAGCTGACATTTACCGCCAGCTGCCGTTTCAATTATACTGTTCTATAATGCCAATCTGTATCTGCAACGCCCGTGTTATGCTTTCCATTACCGCAACGTCCGTAATATGGCCGCGTTTCTCTCTCATGCTGTTTTTATCTATCGTCTCCACCTGCTCTGCCAGAGCCAGACTGTCCCGGTTCAGGCCGCAGCATTTTGGAACGAATACATGGGTAGGTAAAAAACGCTTCTTATGTACTTGGCCCGTCAACGGTACGACAGTAATAACCGGGGAGTGCATATTGGCGCGGTTATTGCTCACTATGACTGCGGGACGGACACCGCACTGCTTATTGCTGTTTATGTTCTGCCCAAAATCAACGTAATAAATATCTCCACGTTTACACATACCATATCACCTCAACTCAACATATATTTCACAAGTTCCTCTTCGTGTTTCTCATACAGAACGGTCAGTTCCTCGATGGCCTTCTGCCGATATCGGCCTATCGTCCTGCGGCTCACATAATATTTCTCTGCCAAATCGTCCCATGAGGTCTGGTTGAAAATCATATCCTGCATGATTTCACCCATCCTATCGGGGAGGGATTTCACGGCGCTTTCAAAGAAACGGATTTCTTCAGATAAGGCAAGATACCTTTTTTCCAGATGCTCATACCAGTCCCGGTTGATTGCCTCCATGCGATCCCGGAAAACAAGCGCGATTTTCCCTGTCTTATCCGAAACGCCGCTGGTCTGTACACGCTCACCTTCAGGATGGGAAAAGCACAAGGAGTCTATCATCTCATTTTCAGATATGCCGTGGAAATTACGGATCTGGTTTTCCAAGCACTTCAGTTCTGTTTTGATTTTAGGATAGTCCTTGATGTACTCTTCTATTTTTTCACGCATATCTTACCCTCCAATCCTCGCACGCACAGCGGCAATCAAATCCGACTGACGCATATTTTTGTTTTCCAGAGCCTTCATAACATCCTCGTCATGAGTGCCTCTGGTGATAATGTGGTGGATGACAACAGTGTGTTTCTGTCCCTGTCTCCAGAGCCTTGCATTCAACTGCTGGTACAATTCAAGCGACCATGTAAGGCCAAACCAGACGATGCTGCATCCACCGTCCTGAAGGTTAAGTCCATGCCCGGCGGATGCGGGATGGATCAGCGCAATCGGAATCTTCCCGGCATTCCAGTCAGATATATCCTTTGCGGTATCAATGCACCGCGCTTCCGGGAACCGCTCCCGGATTCTAATCAGGTCATGCCTGTACCAATAAGCCACCAGCAGAGGCTTGCCATTCGCGGCCTCCACCAAATCTTCTAAAGCGTCCAGCTTCCGGCTGTGAATCGGAATAATCTTTTTATCCTCACTGTAGACCGCGCCATTTGCCATCTGCAGCAACTTGCCGGAAAGCACTCCCGCATTGACGGCATCCAACTCTTCGTCACCGATTTTCACAACCATATCCCTGCAGAAACCATCGTATATTTTTCGCTCCCTGTCGCTCATGGTTACCTCAACCCGGTTATCCAACCGTTCCGGCATATCCAGATAATCGACAGCCTTCATGGAAATACAGATATCGGAGATCAGGGAGTAGATAGCTTTTTCAGAGCCAGCGCGTGGCTTGTAGCTATATACGATCTCACGGTTGCGCTTGTCCGGTACAAAGAACCGCTCCCGGTATCCTGTGATAAACCTTCCGAGCCGCTGTCCCATATCCAGCAGATACATCTGGGGCCATAAGTCCAGAAGGGAGTTGGGAGCGGGTGTTCCGGTCAATCCAATCACGCGGCTTACAAGCGGACGTACTTTTTTCATGGCTTTGAACCGCTCCGTCCGGTTTGACTTGAAGCTGGACAGTTCATCAATCACCACCGTATCAAAATCCCACTTGTAGTTGTCGACAAGCCAGCTTACATTTTCCCGGTTGATGATGTATAAAAAAGCCGGACGCGCAAGCGCGGCCTCGCGCTGCTGACGGTTCCCGATAACGAGTGACGCTGTTAAGCCTGTAAGATGCTCCCACTTCACAAGTTCTTTCGGCCATGTGTCGGATGCCACTCGCTTTGGAGCGATAATCAGCGTTTTCCCTATATCGAAACGGTCAAGCAGCAATTCCCAGAGAGCGGTCAATGTGATAACCGTTTTCCCAAGTCCCATGTCAAGCATCAGGCAGCAGATCGGATGCTCAAGAATGAAATTAGAAGCATACTGCTGATAGTTATGTGGTTTGTATTTCATCAAGGATACCTCCAATCATTTCAATGTTGTCTACCGTGTAAACCCGGAACCCAAGAGCGGTAAGCTGATCGGCTCGATGGCGCTGAAGGGGCCGCATCTTTTTCCCCGGCGCTTTCAGTTCCACAAAAGCCAACCTTCCTCCGGGGAAGAGAACCAGACGATCAGGCACCCCATCGAAACCGGGGGATACGAATTTGACAGCCAGCCCACCACGTTTTTTAGCTTCCGTGGTCAACTTCTTTTCTACAAAACTTTCTCTCATCGCTTTTACTCCTGTTCCCGTGTGCTGTGCCGTTACTGCAAAATCCCCTACGCGCATATATGCGTGTCGTGCGTACCCGAATTTCCTTATTTCTTATCCCAAAACCTATAATTGAGTTTTTCTTAGGAACATAGGAACAGGCTAACGCCTAACCGCTATATTTTAGGGATTTTTTCCTGTGCCTTGCCCCTGTGCCAAAGCCACCGTAGGAAACAAGGGAACGTTCCCGGCTCATTCTTTCTGTTCCTTACAGCGCACGAAGGTTTTCTGCGGCCCATAAAGCGGGAATCTCGTCTTACCACTTTTCAAGCCTTTTATCGGCTCCCAGCCGCCAACCTTCAGCAGAATAGATTCCACCTCGTAGGAATCCGACCTTTTCAGGTTCTGGCGTTCTTTCCCGAAGCATTCGCACCAAATTTCCATGATGCAGACCTTTTCACGGCGCACGGTTCCGGCAGTCGGCGCACCGTCAAACTCGCTACCGCCGAGGAAGCTCCTTCTCTGGAACAAATCCATCCCGTCCCAATTCGCAGGGAGCAGGGTTTCGAGGTAGTCAGAAATAACGCCTTCCCGGTCATCAGACTCCATTGCGTCCTGCTGCATGGCGTAGGCGTCAGCTGCGACTCGGCCTTTAAGATACAGTTCCTCTCCGGCGCGATACCGTTCTATCGCCTCCGCCCAGATCTGATCAACGTCCTGCAATTCCCACGGATGGTGTTTCCCGCTGCCTGTAACATGAACAGGCCAGAAGCGGCGGTTACCTGTAATATCCCGCAAGAATCCGCCTTCGGAATTTGTGCTTCCTACAATGATGCAGGAGCGGGGATGGCTTTCTACAGCAACGCCATAGGACTGACGGAATTTATCGTCCGTCCGGGTGACAAAGGATTTCACGGTTTCTACATCGACTTTTTTGATCCCGGCAAGTTCGCCAAGTTCCAGAATCCAATATCCCTGCAGCTTTTCGGCTGCCGTTTTATCCTTCATATCCGAAATGGACAGGCTGTCGGAATACCACTGCTTTCCCAAAAGGGCAAAGAGCGTAGATTTTCCGATTCCCTGTGGGCCATTCAAAACCAGAATGGAGTCAAACTTTATTCCCGGTTCATATACTCTTGCTACCGCAGCGGTCAATGTCTTTCGGGTAACAGAACGGACATACTGTGTATCTTCCGCGCCGAGGTAATCAATGAGAAGAGTATCCAGACGTTCTGTTCCGTCCCATTCCAGAGTTTCAAAATATTCTTTGATGGGATGGTACAGCCGTTCCGCTGAAACGACTGCCAGCAGAGCATCCTTAAACTTAGTCGGAGACCAGATCCCATAGACGCGCTCAAAATACAGCTTGGCGCAGGATATATCCGTATCACCCCAGCCGGGTTTTACCTGTTTCCACGGAAGATCTCCGGTTACATCCACCATGCTTTTGAACTCGTTATAAACGATACCCTTCAGCTGCGGATCGTGCCGGATGATCAAAGCAATATTTGTCAGCGTGTCTTTTACCTTGCCTTGCTTATCCAGTTCAAGAGCTGTCTGCCAGCTATCATCATCTTCCGCTTCAAAATCCGCCTGTGCTGTGGCAACCCTCTCTTTAGCAAGCTGCATCTTCACCTGTTCGTCCTTCAAGACAAAATCCTGCATTGCTTTGAAGGAGGGGAGCTTTGCCGGATCTGTATCCTCATCAGCTTTCGCATCAAGAGCGCCGAACTTATGAATGCGGACAACATCAAAAGCATTCATCAGCTTGCCGCAGGCTGGATCAGTGGCATGGTGGCTGTACGCAAACCGATCTTCGTAAATGACCACGCCAGCATGGGAATCGGCAGGAATATAATCATACCGTCCCGGCATAGCGCTCCGCTTATATACTTCTGGCAGGAAAAGGTCAATGGCGTCTGTGATACTGTAAGTACGGCAGAAGGCTCCGACCATACCCTGCTTTTCCAGCGGATCAGCCTGTTTCTTGATATCCCGGTTGACGATGGTCTGTTGCCGATTGGATACCGGCCATTCCGCTGTATTGTGCCAATCGTGGTACTTGGAAAGAATGGCGTCAGGATCGAGGAGAGCGCCTTCGATATCCTGAAAAACAAATTCCCCATCGGATGAAGTGGATGGCCAATACATCAAACGGCTCGGTTCGTAGGTGGTATCGTCAAACATCTCGATTCCGATTTCGTCAGCCACTTTTCTGGCTACCGCGCAGTATTCATCCGGGGTAACCTCACGGGCAAGCGGAATAATCAGGCGCAGACGCGGCTTTTCTGGAGTGTGCTTATGCGTGGAATACACAAAGCAGCGAAACGAGAAAAACATTTCAAGCTGATCGATGACATCTGCTGTGGCGTAATCCATGTCAAGAGACAGACCGGAACGTGTAAGCACACAGTCCTTTTTCCTGCGTCCGCCTTTCAGCGTACCCAGAACGAAGCCGCCCACGTCTTTGATGCTGTCCTGCCGCGCTTTTCCCATTTTCCGGTATTGTTCTACAGTTTCCGCAGTACGCCGTGTTTGGGAGATACGGTCACGGAATTCAGACAGTTCCATATCGACAAGATTCCATTTTTTATCCATCCGGGAATTTCCAATACTCAGCTTCATTTCGTTTTACCCTCCCTGTAAAGAAACAGTTCTATATTCCGATTAAGGCGGCTTTTCATACGCGCACAGTCTCGGATACGGATATTGAGTGCGTTGATCTCCGACTTATCCGTACTCGCATCGCGCTTCTGTTCAAAAGTGCGGATCTGCGCATCACACCGCTTTGCTTTTTCACGCAGAAAGTGGAGCAATCTGTCCTTATCCACCTGCGGACAATACTGGCAGATCAGTTTGAAAACCTTCTTTGCTCGGTCAACCGTGCAGGGAAAGAAAGCGTCAAATCTCAAATCCATATAGCCTGTCGGATACTGTATGTGCAGCATCTTTTCTTCGGCTTCAATGTTTTGTACTGCGTTATAGGCAGTTGGATCTGGATAACCGGAATTGTTTTTATAGCTGATACCCATAATTTGCATACCTCCTTAGTCCTTTTTATAAAATGAACATTCATAGCCATCCGCCCGGAGAGGCAAACCATCGGCCCACTCCGGTGCTATCGACATGATCTGGCAGACCTCTTCCACGCTGGACATTCCGTCCGGCACCTCCAGAACCGCTTCATCATGGATATGCATCACAATGTCGAAACCAGCATTCCGCAGCCGAAGCATGGAAAGGGCCAGAATGTCACGAGCCGTGGCCTGCACGACGTTTTCAACCAGTTTCGGGCCGTAGGTTTCAATCCTCATCCACTTTTTACTTTCGCCGACTCCCTCATAAGAAAGGCTCTCCCTTCCGAAACGGTTCTGCGTCATGCGGGGTTTGATGTAAGAGAGCCTCCTGCCGGAAGGCAGGGTTACAAACAGGATGCCGGAGCGGTAGGCAAAGCGCAGCCTTTCCAGAGGCACCTCTGTTTTTTCCCTTACTGCTTTTGTAGCGGCGGCATCCACGTCCCACCAGAATTTTGTAATATGCGGATTGGAGCATCGCCACTGATTGACCAGAGGCTGCAGTTCTTCTTCCTGCAGTCCCATCTCTATGGCACCCATAGAGGTGAGCGCGCCTACCGCGCCACCGTATCCGAGCGCCAGTTCAGCGATTTTTCCTTTTTGCCTGAGATGCCCATTTTCACCGTGCTTTACCACAGGGACACCAAACATCTTTGAGGCAGAGGCGCAGTAGATATCGCCGCCCTGACTGAAGGTATCCAAGCGCCACTGTTCCCCGGCAAACCACGCAAGCACACGCGCCTCAATTGCAGAGAAGTCAGCAACGATAAACCTGCATCCGGGTTTTGGAACGAACGCTGTGCGGATCAGTTCCGAAAGCACCCCCGGTGTGGAATCAAACAGCAAATCCAAATCCTCGAATTGCTGTTTTTTTACAAGCTCACGGGCAAGTTCCAAATCGACAATGTGGTTCTGGGGAAGGTTTTGCACCTGCACCAGCCGACCTGCCCACCTGCCTGTGCGGTTGGCCCCATAAAACTGGAGCAGTCCATGCACCCGGCCATCTGAGCAGACGGAGCGTTCAATCGCCTCGTACTTTTTTACGCTTGTTTTCGCCATAAGGAGCCGCAGCTTCAACACTTCCAGAACCTCACCGTCTGTCTCTGTCATCAGGCTTTTCACAGATTTTTTATCAAGGCTCTCTGTCTCCACGCCGCGATCCGCAAGCCAGCTTTTTATCTGCGCGGGGGAATTAGGGTTAGAGAGTCCGGTTAGTTCATATGCTCTGGCTGTCACCATTTCACGGTACTGGTTATCGCAGAGAACGGCGCTGGCTACAAGCTCCTGATCCACCAGAATGCCGCGATCATTGATTTCCTGATCCATGCGGTACAGTTCCATCTCTGAATCCGGGATCGGATATTTCTGGAGTTTACGCCGGATCTCACGTTCCGCATCCACATCCCTGATACAGTAGGTTTTGAATCTCTCCCACTTTTCAGGATCGTGTTCCGGGAGATTTCTCGTCCTGCCGCCATTGGCTTTGGTAGCCTTGCACGGCATAGAAAAGAACTTTACAAGATCCACGCCTTCTTTCAGCTTTTTCCGCTGGATATCCAGCACTTCGCCGACAGCATCAAGGGAAAGCGGCAAGGCAAGCAGTGCCGATTGTACTGCCGTACACTGCCAGCCTTCTGAAGAGAGGTGGCGTCCAAGATAACGGGAAATACAGGTACGCTCAAACTGCGCGTTAAATGCCGTTTTTATGATCGATGCATCTTCCAAAGCCGCTAAAACACGATGGGGAAGAGTCTCACCACAGGCGATGTCTATAACGGCAGTTGGCTCATCATCAAAGGCGTAGGCGAACAGTAATATTTCAAACGCAGGACTATCGGAATAGGCATAAACTCCGCACTTCGTCAAATCCACATCGGAAAAGGTCTCAATATCTATCGATAGAACACACATGACGCGCTCCTTTCTGTAACATAATGTGAGGCAGAACAATTAGGTCTTTTCATGACCGCCTCGAATGGTGTATAATATCCGTAAGATAGAGGAGTCGCAGAAATATCGGACTCAGGAAATAATCACGGATAAGTCCTCCGCTTCCGGGTTTAGACTTTTGGTCTACCATCCCCCGGACGAGCGGAGGCACTTCTTTTATGTAAGGCAGAGCGGCGGTTTAAACCGCCACTCCGCAAACCGAAGATCAGGACAGGAAATCTTCGTCTTCCTCGGTTTCAAAATCATCTGCAGCGCTGGAGCGTCCGCCGAGGCTCTCACCGTCGCGCAGCTTCTGGATGTTACCGAGACCAGCCGCGATGCCACGATTTCCGTTGGAATTGTAGCCATAAAAGGTAACGCTGATCTTTCCGTAGCAGCCAGAGTAAACTTCGCTCTGATCGAGGATCGGCTGGACACGGGCATCCACTACCTGCGGAGCCTGACGGGAGTTGGCGTTGAAGAAGTAACTGTTCGCATACGCCTCATCGTCAGGACGGTCAATATCGCCGTCTCGCAGAGGGAGCTTCAGGTTAGCCGGGATCTTGCCACCCCACTTGGAGATGGAGTCCTTCTTGGCCTGTTCCACAGCCGCTTTGATAGCATTGATGGTCTTAGTATCAGTTTTCGGGATAATCGCGGAGACGCTGTATTTCGGATCGCCGCCGTTCACCGAATCCGGCTCCCAGCAGTGAAGGTAGGAAAAACGGCAAGGAACGATTACTTTTGTTGCATTTGTAGTGTTAGACATAATTAGTCCTCCTTTTGAAAGTCCGCTTCAGCGGTTGATAATTGAATTGCTTCTCTCTTGTCCGATACCGGGACAAGCGTAATTTTGCCTTCCGGTTTATACACCAGCGAACCGAGGATACGGGCAAATTCCTTTTTCCCCATCAGGCGCTCCATTTCGGTGATACCGATGAGCGTCTTTTTATAGATGTCTGTGTATCCTGCTGCAGTTGCCGCAGCCGCGACATCTTCCTCGGAGGTGTATTTCCGGTTGCTCTTACCCATGACCAGCTTGAATCCATCCCACTCTTTATGGTGGATGATGGCCTGATCCTGAGCGTAGGTGTAAACGTCAGAGGCCCATTTGGATAGCTCGTCCGCAGCTTTCAGCACCTCGGAAATCTCATCGTCCGATAAGAGAGCCGGAGCCTTAAACTCCATCTTTGCCAGCTTCAAATTCTCTTCGGCGCGTTTCCTGCAAGTAAAACGCGCTTTGCAGAATCGGCACCAGCCTCCAGCATTTAATTCGCCTTCGCCTTGTAACGCCAGCTTCCCAGCCGGACGGAGGATTTTATCTCCCCATTCAATAAGCGCTTCTGGTGTAATATCCCATGTGCTTGAATTTGACAGGCGCGGCTGGTAAATCGTGAGCCGGACGGTTTCAATGTCAAAGAGCATACTTGCTGTTTCCAGCACGCCAAGACCGTAGATTTTCAGCTGCGGATTGTCCTCGGCATACACTGGCACACCTTTGCCCAGCTTCAGATCAATGATGTGAATCATCCGGTCTGTCACGATAACCATGTCAGCAGTTCCAAAGCAATCCGGCACATAGTCGGAAACGTCAACCCGCTGTTCAACAGAAAACAGAGGAGAGGCGTATTCCTGACGAGCCGTTTCGATTTCACCTACTACGAATGATACATAGTCCTCCACGGCCTCTACCAGATCGTCCGAGTAATAATCTGATACCGGACGCTTTGTGCGTTGCTTAAGGTACTTTTTGATGAGGTGTTCAGCCAGCGCATGGCCAGCCGAACCCTCAGCCGCATATGGACTCTCTTCATCTTCGAATGTCTCCCCAAGCACCAGAGAAGGGGGACAGTGAATCAAGCGGTTTGCCGCCGATGGAGAGAATCTTGCATGAGCGCCCATCAGAGCGCCTCCGCGTCTGCCATAAGCGCGGCATAATCCTCCGGTTTCACGCCGGAGAGCTTCCCGGAATCATACTTCAAAAGCAGTTCCTTGACCTCACGGCGCTTACCTGCCTGTGTTTTGGAGGCGAGTAGAGCGCGTACCTCTTCAATGGAGATATCCTTCTTTGCCGCCTGTTCAGGAGCAGACGTTTCCTCTGCCACTGTCTCCGGGCCATTATACTGGTCTTTTGCCAACGCACGGTAACCAGCAGCCAGTTTTTCGTACCCTTCTGCGAGGGATAAATAAATCTCATTCATACGCTGTATCCTTTCTTATGCGAACTTCAAACCATAAACTGCTTTCCGATAATCTTCTGTGATCCGCGCATCCAGATATAACGTATCTGGATATATTTCCTGCATTTTTTCATCAAAGAGGCGCGTCGGTATTTGGGATGCCTTGGCCGCATTCAGTTCAAATGCCATACCCGCAGTTATTGATGTCCCAATCAACCATAGCTCGCTGGTCTCTTTCATAAGCTCAATGCCGAGTTTAATCCCCTCAATACGCTCATGCTCATTCGTATCGTCAAGGATTGCCGGAAAATACAGATGTGGCGCTATCGGAATATAACCGCATCCAACTGCAATCCGTGCAGCATAACGTGCGATTTGAGTATTAGTTCCAATATCACCACGGTAGGGAGAACATATAAAAACTTTCTTCATAAACATTCACCTGTGCCTTTCATCGTCATTCGGGGGTGTACCCGTGTTGTCAGTACGGAGCAAACTGAGATATGATGCTGTTCATGACTTCAAGGTCGTGGCCATCCAACCTCGGAGCCAGCTTTTTTAATAGCTCTGCCTGTTCAGGGGAGAGTGTCCGGCGATTCTGGTGGTACCAATCCAGCACCTTTACGCCTCCACCGTACCTGCCGCGAACAGTCTCAATCGGATATGAACACGCAAGTTCCTCAATGTCACGGCGGATCGTTTTTTCATTCACGCCGAATTCCGCAGCCAGATTAGCAACGGTATCTTGACGCCGAACGCACAATGCGTCCAGAATTGCTGCTCGCCGTTCATTGGGCCTCATCTCGTGTTCACCTCCTCTCTGTTGCTCTGTGGCTATAATCTAAGGGTTAAACCGGACACCTTTTGTCCGCATTTAAAAACTTTTTCGCAAAATTTTTCTCTATCACACTGGCAAAGTTGGAGCAGTTAAAACCGATCCATCCTATTACCTCCCATACACAGCCTGAAAGATGAAATATTGCATTGACGTATGCAAAAAGACAAAAAAAGAGCCTGACGAATAACTCATTAAAGCTACTCGTCAGGCTCGTATGTCATAGCATCGTGCGCTGTACAGGGTATTAGCGGACTTTTCGTATTCCTATTTGGTTTTTACACTGTGGGCATTTCAGAAAATAATCCGGTTCCCAATCTTCAGCTATACTGTTCTCTGCCCTTAACTCAGATATATTGTCGGCACTGGCATCTACCAAACGCCCAAAGCCGCAGACCGGACATGGTAGATGCTTTTTACTGGTCTTCACTTTCTGTTTCTGCATTTGTCTCCTCCGTCATGGGCTGCTTAAGCTGAATGATACGGGGTAAGGCTGTTTCTTCCTTAAGGGTATCCTCCCGCAGATGCAGAAGGGCCTCGATATCGGAAGGATACAGAGTAACGCCATATTTTTTGAACAGCCGAAGTAATGTAGTAGGTGTCAGATATCCTGCTTCAAACAGTACATCTATCGCACCCTGAAAAATATTCTCATCAAGGTAATATGGCGTATCGTCCGGTTCATTGGTACGCCATCCTTTTTTTGAAACCTGCCGCATCATGTATTGGTACTGATTATCTGTAATTGCTTCAAGCTGATGGGCACGGTAAATCATAGCCTGTATTGAACAATTCCATCTTTTTTTCAGCATCCGATAATAATTCAAGTCAGTCGGATACGCCCTCAACTCACGCAGGAAGGATTCTTTCGGCAATAAGAACGCACTGGCAAACATATTGGCCTGTGTTTCCCGCATTTTGAAATCTTCCTTGCTGATGAGATCGAGACTTTCACTCCAAGGATGGAGCAGAATATGCCCAAGCTCATGCGCCATGTCAAAGAATATCCGCCCCTTCGGTTTTTCGCCCTGCGCGACTGCAATAAAGAACACATTTCCGTTATCAACCAACGTCCGCTGGCTGAAAGCATCTATTTTGCTGTCGTTTGTATCAAAACCAGTAACTATGATTCCGTTTTCTTCAAGCGTCAGCTGCAGGTTTCCAATAGGTGCCTGTCCCAAGTTCCAATGCGCTCGAACCGTCTGTGCTATACCCTCAATTTCATCCTGCATGGCCTTTTGCCCTGCATCATCAAACTCATCATCGCTGCCCACAAATTCGATATCCGGCAAATTCAGCTTGGGAAACTCTACATACTGAGACAGTATCTCAAACATCTTTGCAACATACTCCAATTTTATGCTTTGCGATGTACGGCTCATTTTGGTAGCGGTTGCCAAAGATCTGAAATAAGTGACCTCGGTAACCGTTTTGCATGAGTCTTCCTGTAAAAAATATTCTGGTGGAAAGCCCAAGGCGTGGGCTAATATCATCACACGCTGTATGTCCGGCTTGCTACCATTTTCATATTGGGAGATCGACTGTTTGCTAATTTCTGTTTTCTCGGCCAGTTCACTTAATGTCATGCCGCGAAACAGCCGTGCGCTTTTAAGCCGTTCCCCTCTAAAACCGTTGTTATTCATCTTCCTTTTCACCTCGACAAAGTATTATGCCTGTTTCTCATCCTCAAGTTCGACAAGGGCAGGACGGATACCGGATTTAATTGCCACCAGACCTTTTGCACTTTTTGTCGGTTCTTCGGCATGATCAGCAGAGTCAGGCGCTTCCGCTGTAAGAAGCGCATAATCCGGCTTGATAAATTCGCTGACATCCAGTTCGCTAACGGTATTGAACCCCCTATCCAGCAGAACCAGTTTTACCTCTGTAAGAGTGCTTTTATCAAAGGTATAGGACACCACATAATGGTGATAACCAGAATTAGCATCCAATACGCCAGCTACGATTTTTGAGTAGTCCTCTTCCAGCACTTCATCCTCAAACTGCTCCATTGGGAAAAGCGCCTGCTGTACATAACGCCCCTCTAAATCACCGTTTTCCACAGCAAGGATTGACTGTAGAAAATGGGGACACGTCCGGTTTTTCTTCTTGGGGATCGCAATCAAGTTTTGTTCCGTTGTGATGGTATAGGAAATGCGGTTCTCTGAGTCAATCAGCATTCGACCATCCCAAGAGTAGCGTTTGAACGAAATTAGCAACATTTCATCCGATACTACAAGATTTCTCAAGTTATCGTTTATCTTATCGCCGCGAATGTAGCGAACACTGTTCATCGTCTCCATATGATTTTCCCGGCAAAACTCCGGTACGTCCTCCTCAATGGCTTTCTGAATAGCACGGACGATTCTTCGAATAACCATCTCATCGCTCGGAAAATCAGTAACTGTTTTATGTACCGTCAAGGCGTACACCTCCTGTATATATTCTTCGTCCTCTATTTTTACATATTTCATTCGATTTGTCAAGTGGCCTTTCGGATTTTTTTATTTTTGTCAACGATACATCATTCCGGGCATAACCACACTGCACCTTCCATCTCCCGGCATCTTCAGATCACCCATCAGACAAGCAGAATACACAGCACGCTTTCCAAACCTTCTGCGAATTTCCTCTATGGCCAAGTCCAGCCTATTCAAGCGGTCAAGGTAAGCCACATCCGTAAAAAGATCAATCTGTTCCGGCTCCCCTTGTGGAACAAGGTTGATAGCTCGGACGCATACTGCTCGAACCGGAGTGTTCCAATGGTAGTTCAGGTCAAAAAGTTCTCGTGCCTTCCGTGCAAGTATCATAGGACTCTGTGTCGACTGTGAGAGCTTTGCCTGATACTGCTTTCCGAACAGATCATTTCCTCGGATGGAAATCTGAACACCCGTAGCCTTTAGTTCATGCACCCGCAATTTATGTCCCACATCCTGTGAAAGCTCCAGCATGACTTTCCATACTTCTTCCGAATTTTCAAGATCGGCATAGCAGGTGATTCCATGCCCCACTGATTTCACCGGAGATACAAAGTCCTTATGCATAACACGGGCATTATCTTTTCCAGCTGCATATTTCCACAGTTCCAGTCCGTTGATTCCAAGAAGCCTCCGCAAAAACTGTGGATCGGCAGCGGCTATATCTCCGATGGTGCGGATGCCGTAATTTGCAAGTTTCGCATTCGTGGCCCTACCGACATATAACAAATCAGAAGCAGGGAGGGGCCACACCTTTTCTCGGAAATTATCTTCAGTAATTTCTGTGATGGCATCAGGTTTCTTCATATCGCTTCCGAGTTTGGCAAATATCTTATTAAAAGACACACCGATGGAAACGGTCATGCCAAGTTCCTCTCTTACCGTCCTACGGATGGTTTCGGCTGCTTTCATGCCATCTCCGCAGATATGTTCGCACCCGGTTAAATCCAACCAGCACTCATCCATGCCATACGGTTCCACCCGGTCTGTGAACCTATGATAAATTGCTCTGGTCAGTTTGCTGTATTTCAGGTACTGATCATACTGCGGAGGAACCATAATCAGATCCGGGCAGAGCCGTTTCGCTTCCCAATTAACCATCCCGGTCTTTACTCCGGCTTTCTTTGCCCTTTCGGACTTTGCCAACACAATCCCGTGTCTGTCCTCTGTTGCGCCGCACACGGCCACAGCTTTCCCGCGCAGAGACGGATTCAGCATCGTCTCAACACTGGCGTAAAAGCAGTTCAGGTCGCTATGTAGAATCACTCGGTTCGACATTTTTTTCATCTCCCTCTTGACAAAGCTGTGAATCGTTAGTACAATAGTGGTGAAGTTCAAATTCACAAACCCATTATATGCACTTGAGCTTCACTTGTCAAGTGGTAAATGAGAATTTTTAATTCACAGTTAGGAGGACGGATATGAAGTTCGGAGAAAAGCTGGTTGCCTTGAGGCAGCAGAAAGGAGTGTCTCAAGGGGATGTCGCTTCTGCAATTGGTATGTCTCGGAGAAACTATATTGCTTATGAGCAAGGAGGACGCTACCCCAGAAATAGAGAAGTGTACGCTTCTCTTGCTGAATACTTTGGCGTAGATCAAAACTATCTCCTAACCGAAGATGAAAACTTCGTAATAGCAGCGTCCGAACAGTATGGAACCAGAGGAAAACGTCAGGCGGAGCAGTTGGTGGCGGAGTTGTCTGGTATGTTCGCTGGCGGCGAGTTGTCCGAGAGCGATAAGGATGCAGTAATGATTGCCTTGCAGAAAGCCTACTTCGACTGCAAGCAGGACAATAAAAAATACACCCCCAAAAAGTACCGCAAGGATTCGGAGTCCTGATTATGGGACGGTTTTCTTGCTATGATACTGTAGAGGAGGTGTCTGTATGGATTCCTATGGAATTTACAAAAAAGCTAATGATCTTGTAAAGCAATGCGGCACCCGTGATCCGCAGAAGATAGCCTCTGAACTGGGCATCTGGATATATGACGCGGATGACTTTCAAGATCTTCTGGGTATGTACACCTTCCGCTGGAACCACCGACTTGTCTTCCTGAATTCACGGCTTGACCATTACACCAGAAAAATGGTGCTGGCCCACGAGATTGGTCACGATCAGGAACACCGAGATCTGGCAAAAGCAACGGATAACGGCCTTCGGGAATTCGTGCTTTTCAATATGCAGGATAGCACGGAGTATGAGGCTAACGCATTTGCCTCCCACATTCTGTTGGAAGATGATGAGGTTTACTCTCTCGCTCGTCAGGGATACGATGTGGTGCAGATTGCGAAGATGATGTACTCCAATATTAATTTGATGCTGATTAAGATGCAGGAAATGAGCAAGCTGGATTATGATCTGCGGATTCCTTATGATCCGGACAGCAGATTTTTCCGTAAAATGCGGAGGTAGAAAGGATATGCAAATGGAAGCGACAAGTGAGTTGATAAATGACCTTATGAAAAAGCTGGCGGCGGCACTCACCGAACACCGGACTGATAAAGGGCAATATGACTTCGATCTGGTGCGCGTAGCAGCTGCACTCGATTTTGCAATCAAAGAAGTAGAGAATACGGCAAAACGCTGATTCGGAATGAGGAGGTTGCCTATACATGATTCTCATAGTGGCCGTTGATGACAATAACGGCATGATGTTCAATAAACGGCGGCAAAGTCAAGATCGGGTGTTGAGGAAGCATATTCTCTCGCTATCGTCCCAAAGCCGCCTATGGATAAATCATTACACGGAAAAGCAGTTTGCACAGGACGGTATTTTTGCGGAACACCTCAATGTGGACGATGCTTTCTTAAACGAGGCCGCTCCCGGCGAATACTGCTTTGTAGAGGATGTCTCCGTTGCCCAATACGAAAAATGGGTAGAAAAAATAATCCTCTTCAGATGGAACCGTAAATATCCGGGTGATTTCCACTTTGATATTGATCTTTCCAGCGGGGCGTGGAAACTTACATCCACTGAAGATTTCCCCGGTTCCTCTCACGAAAAAATAACTATGGAGGTTTATGAGCGATGAAGTTCAAAAATCCTATCCAAGAGCGCCGTGAACGGAAGGCCGAAGAAAAACGCAGGAAAGAGGCCGAGGAAAAGAAAAAACAGAAACGCTTGCTTATGATATCTGCCGGGGTTTTGGCAGCGATTTTACTCATCTGTGGCGTTGGATCTCTTTTTGAGAATTCCGATTCCACGATCCAAGATACATCCTCACAGGTAGAATCTGCGGCATCGTCTTCTACTGCCGATCTGACAACGGAACCAGAAGAAACACAGCCGCCGGAAACAGAGCAACCGACAGAGACAATAAAACCGGAAGAAACCCCAAAGCCTACTGAGAGCGAAACACCTGCGCCACAGGTCACTGCTCCGGTCATCGATCTTTCCAGTATCCCGGCATTCTCTGGTGATCCCTATGTGGTCATCAATGATAATGTGCCGGAATTTACGGATGCCGATTTAACCACTACTTCTTTCGAGACATATAGCAGTCTGGATTCGCTGGGCAGATGTGGTGTGGCTTACGCCAACATCGGGAAAGATCTGATGCCAACGGAGGAGCGTGGCTCCATCGGTCAGGTAAAACCGTCCGGCTGGCATACCGTCAAATATGACATTGTAGACGGAAAGTACCTCTATAACCGCTGCCACCTGATCGGGTATCAGTTGACTGCGGAAAACGCAAATACAAAAAACTTGATTACCGGAACCCGCTACCTGAATGTGGAAGGGATGCTCCCCTTTGAAAATATGGTGGCTGATTACATACAAGAGACCGGAAATCATGTGCTATACCGAGTGACGCCTATATTTGAGGGAGATAACCTGATTGCGAGTGGCGTCCATATGGAAGCTGAATCCGTGGAGGATAAAGGCGATGGCATCATGTTCAATGTGTACTGCTATAATGCCCAGCCGGGAGTCAGCATCAACTATGCTTCAGGTGATAGTGAGCTTGACGGTTCTGCCGGAACGGGAACACAGCAGGAACCGGAAACCTCTGTCAAGCCGGAGGAAACAACCCCTCCTGCCAGCAGTGGGACAACCTATATCTTGAACACGAATACCCATAAATTCCATTACCCGTCCTGCTCCAGTGTAAAAAAGATGAGCGACAAAAATAAGCAGGAATTCACGGGTACAAGGGATGAAGTTATAAGCATGGGATACGATCCGTGTGGTAACTGTAATCCATAAGGAGGAGCCATGAACGATATAAAGGTTTATGTGGATGTTGTGGTGAGTTTCCGTAAGGACGGAGTGATGCTACCACGACTGATCACATGGGAAGATGGACACAAATATGAAATTGACCGCATCAGCGACATCCGTCAGGCCGCAGCCATGAAAGCTGGTGGTCAGGGTGACCGCTATACGGTTTGGATCAATGGTCAGCAGAGTTATCTGTTCTTCGAGCGGAATAGCTCTCTCACCGGGAACAATATAGGACGCTGGTTTGTAGAACGCAAGGTAGCTTGACAGCGATACAAATTCCAGTTTGTTGCTCCTTTAATATTAACTGAGGACGGTTATCGTTAGCTTAACGCCATAAAGCACGGAAAGGAAAATAGATGAAGTACAAACTGTATCGGTCTTTCGGAGACCTGAATAAGCAAATAAAACAGCACACTTTAGTGGCCGTTGAATATGGCAAGGATATATTTGACGTTACCCCCGCCTTGATTCGTGCTGTAAATGACGAACTTTCTAATTCCCCGGAGTATGAAAAATGCCACACATGGGCAAACGCTCCGGAGGACATTCCCTCGTTCTTTAAGGTCAAACGGTACGATTACATGATTCGTGGTGTAGTATCGCCACCGAACGCGCCAGAAAACATCCTGATAGATTTTGGGATTATAGAAACTGATACAGAGGAATGAGAGGTGCAATGCAGTGAAAAAGATACTATCTCTAATAATATCTATTATGCTAATGTTCACTCTGGTCGCTTGTGGAAACAGTGAACCAGAACATACTTTGTCGTATGTTGATAGCAGTCGTATCACCCTGTTTGAGCAGTACGACTGCGTTGCTGTATTTACAAAATACACAAATAATACTTCCGAAAGCGCTATCCCTGCCGATAATCTTACTGTCAAGGCATATCAAAATGGCACAGAGCTTTCACCGCTGGTGCCGACTGGCGATAAGACCGAAGGTTATATCCAGTGCGATGCGAGTGTTCAGAGTGGCGTGACAGCGGACGTGGTCTGGATCTTCCAGCTTGATGATGCATCCACGGTATCGGTCGAAATGCCAGACGGGGAAAAGATCGATGTAGAAATTGCAGACGAATAATATGCTTTCAAAATAATCGCCGTGTGATAACTTTATCCGGGAGGTGAGTTGCTTGCCAGTACCCTATGAAAAATTGACTGTCAAAGTCATTCTATACCATCAAGCGGCCTACGATTGCTTTGATGATTGTGGCAGACAGCTTTTTGATGGATGGGACATTATCGGTCTTGAAAAGGCCGCCCTCGGCTGTGGGGATAACCATTATCTCTATATGGCAGAGCAGATCAGAAACAATCCGGGCCTCTTCAATGACCTAAATGAAAGAATGCCGTTCCTGAAATTCGCAGAGGCTGGGCAGCACTATGGCTACGAACTATTCCTTTCTGATCCCGGATTTTGGGGAAGCCGTGGCGCACCGCTCTTCTGGGCATTTGCAGCAAGGAGATTCACCTATGACAAGCTGCCGATGGATGAGCGCTATCTCCAGAAAAAGTATCTGGATATTGCTGCCGAGTTTCACATTCCATCTGACGGGGATGAATATGTCTACATTGAGCGGTTTGCAGCAGGAGGAATGAGCAGCGGAGTGGTCGGAAGCAGATTTATAAGAGAATCAATGAATACGCTTATGAGCAGAAATAGAAAATACAACACGCACATATAGGAGGTTGGGCCGTGGCTACATTACAAGATTTAATCGGTCAGATAGACGATCTGGATTTACGGAATCGTATTCTGGCTGAGACAAATAAGCTGTTGAAGCAAAAAAAATTCGGACTGGTTTTTGAGGAGCATTTGCCGGAGTGTACACCACTTTATGATGTTCCCGTCAAAAAAGGCTCATCCGCAGCGAAAAAGCTGGGGGCCGTTAGCGATGTTTATCTTGTCGTTTCAATTGACGATGGCATAGCAAAATGCGTCCGAAAAGAAACAAAAGAAACAGAGCAGATACCTGTGGCCGACCTTGTATCTGTAGCCGAATTTGGAGAACCTATCTATCCTTACTTAAAGCCAATGGATTCCGTCTGCAATGCGCCAGACAGTGATCTTTGGCATACGCTAATTGAAGCGGATAATTATCATGCGCTACAGCTGTTGGAGTACCTCTATGCTGGGAAGGTAGACTGTATCTATATCGATCCGCCATATAATACGGGTGCCCGTGATTGGAAATATAACAATGATTATGTTGATGGTAATGATAACTATCGTCACAGCAAATGGCTCTCCATGATGGAGAAACGGTTAAAGCTGGCAAAGAGGCTCCTTAATCCGAAGAATTCCGTGCTGATAGTTACTATTGATGAGAAGGAGTATCTGCATCTTGGGTGTCTGCTGGAAGAACTTTTTACAAATGCAAGGATTCAAATGGTTAGTAGCTGCATTAATCCTGCTGGATCATCACGTGACAAGCAATTTATGAGAAGTGACGAATACATCTTTTTTATAGGAATAGGCGATGCTTCCCCTGCACCGTTGGAGTTGACAGATGAATGGATGGCAGGAATCAAGAATTCCACTAAAGGAGGTGCACATTGGAATTCTCTGATGCGGACAGGAACTTCTGCACATCGCCACGATAGACCGAATATGTTCTATCCTATATATATTAATCCGGAAACCAAAAAAATAGTAAAAATTGGAGAAGGTCTTCCGATAGAGCAGGATCGAAATACTGTTGAAAAAATAGAGGGTGCTATTGCTGTATTTCCCATTCGGACTGATAATTCGGAGGGAAGATGGAGAGTTGGCTCTGCAACACTCAGAAAACTGTATGAAGATCATTTTGTGAAGGTAGGTAGAATCACTGATAGAGGCGCGGCGATTTCTTACTTGGCAGATGGAGAGCAGGCAAAAATTAAAGATGGTACCTATGAGGTGATTGGAATTGCCGAAGACAACTCATACATAATAAATGACGATGCTTATAATCCAAGATTTATACCAATGACGCAATGGCTAATATCATCACACGATGCAAGCAGAAATGGAACAAATCTTTTGACAAATGTCATAGGAGAAAAGCGTTTTTCATTTCCTAAATCTGTTTATGCCGTCCATGATGCTATACGATTTTTTGTCGCTAATAACACAAATGCGCTTATTGTAGACTTTTTCGCAGGCAGCGGAACAACACTTCACGCAGTTAATTTGCTAAATGCTGAGGATGGTGGGCATCGCCGCTGCATACTCGTAACAAACAATGAGGTGTCAGATGAAGAATCAAAATCCTTAACGTCTCATGGCTACAAACCCGGTGATGATGAGTGGGAAAAGCTGGGCATCGCCAGATATGTTACATGGCCGCGCACAGTCTGCTCCATAGAAGGACATGATGTTAACGGCGCTCCACTCAAGGGTAACTATCTTGGCAGTGACAGACCGATGGCAGATGGTTTTCAGGCAAACGCGGCATATTTCAAGCTCGGATTCTTGGATAAGACAATGGTGGCGCTCGGTAGGCAGTTTAAGGAGCTTCTTCCGATCCTGTGGCTGAAATCCGGCGCACACGGCGAATGCCCTGTGCTTCAGAGCGATGAGATCCCAGATATGCTGATTTTTCCTCAAAACAGGTTTGCTGTGCTACAGCGCGAAGAGTCTTTTGACGATTTCAGAGAAAAAGTGAATGCTATGCCGGAGATTGAAACCGTGTATATCATAACCGATTATGAATCAGGGTATCGCACGATGATACAAAGTCTGAACGCCTCTAAGACATATCAGCTTTATCGTGATTATCTTGATAATTTCCGCATCAACCACGGGAGGAACTGATTATGAAAGATGAATTATTTCCGTTTCAGAAAAAGGCAGTAACCGACCTTCGTGTCCGCGCTGCGGCAGCACTTGGAATATATCGCTCTACAGCTATCCCACAGGTGGTCTCACTACAGGCCCCAACAGGTTCTGGTAAGACAATTATCATGGCGGCTCTCATAGAAGATATATATTTTGGCACAGAGAGCTATGCCGAGCAACCGGAAGCTATTTTTGTCTGGCTGTCGGATTCCCCCGCTCTGAATGAGCAGTCAAAGCAGAAAATAGACACAAAAGCAGATAAAATCAAACTTTCGCAGTGTATAACCATTGAGGATGAGTCATTTGATATGGAGGTGCTTGAGGACGGTCACATATACTTTTTAAACACACAAAAGCTGAGTAAAACCGGAAACCTTGGTCAGCACTCCGATGGCAGAACTTATACTATCTGGGAGACTCTTGAAAATACTGCCAAAAAGAAATCAGACCATCTCTATTTTATCATTGATGAGGCACACAGGGGTATGCAAGGACGTGCGGCGGGAAGCGCCACGACCATCATGCAACGGTTCTTGAAAGGCAGTAAACCACACCGTTTGTCTCCCATGCCTCTTGTGCTTGGTATGAGTGCTACAGCTGAGCGATTTAACCAACTTGTCGGAGAAACAACATCCGGTCTGAATAAGGTTATTATCACCCCAAATGAGGTGCGTGCTTCTGGCTTGCTGAAAGATAGGATTGTAATCACATATCCTGATGATCAGACTAAGCAAAACGATATGGCAGTTTTACAGGCGGCAACGGATGAGTGGAAAAGCAAGTGCGAACATTGGTATCAGTATTCCTACGATCAGCACGCTCCCCAGATTAATCCTATCCTCGTCATACAAGTTTGTGCTGGCAGCGGAAATGCCGTATCGGATACAAACCTTGAGGATGTTATTTTGAAAGTGGAAGAACGTAGCGGAATCACTTTTAAGGATCACGAGGTGGTACATACATTTGGCTCAACCGGATCGCTTTTACTGAATGGATTGAAAGTTGAGCATATTGAGCCTTCCGATATCGCAGATGACATGAGGATTAGGCTTGTGCTGTTTAAGGAAAACCTGTCCACTGGATGGGACTGTCCGAGAGCCGAAACAATGATGTCATTCCGTCGTGCGGAGGATGCGACTTATATTGCTCAGTTGCTGGGCAGGATGATCCGCACCCCTCTTCAGCGTTACATCAAAAGGGACGATTATCTGAATGACGTTCGCCTGTATTTACCGTATTTCAATAGGGATACGGTTAAAAACGTTGTTGAAGAACTACAAAACTCAGAGGGTGGGGATATTCCAACCGTAATTGATGAGGAGGCTCTTGAAAACAGAGTATATGTACCGTGGACGATACACACAAATCACCATCGCAAAAAAGAAACTCCGACACCGGGACAGATGAGCCTGTTTAGCCCAGAGCAAAATACGCCGAACGGATTAGGTAACGCTTCCGCAGAAAGTGACGATGATTATTCTTCTGATGCAAAAACACAAGAGCAAACAGGGCCTACTCCTGCCCTTAATATTCACCCGCAAGAAGAGCCTCTTCCAATCCTGCCCGTTTCAACTGGACAGCAATCGGATAATAATAAACCGCAGGTAGAATATACTCAGAAATCGTTTGCTACAGTTATTGACAGGGAGGCAATAACAAAATTTATTAATGAACAGGCATACCTCACTTACATGGTAAAGAATGTAAGAATAAGCAGCTATCTTAAATCGCTGCTGGATTTAGCGTCTTTGCTGACACAGAATAATATTTATCAGTCTGCCAGCGAAGAGGTCAAAAATGATATTGTAGGAATGATACATAGCTATATTACTACGCTTCATCAAAACGGCAAGTATGACGAGCTTGCAAAGCAGGTCATGCAATTCAGACTCCTGATAGAAATATATGATGCATTTGGTGAGAGCATCAGTGGCGCTTCCCAGATGAATCTTTTCTCATCTGATTCCGACCTTGATCGCCAGTTGCGTATTGCCAACACTAAACTTGGTGGATACGGATTTCCTAATATTTATGGCAACCGCTACTTTGATGCAGAAAATCCGAGCAGTTACAAAATTGACTGTATTCTTTTTGCTGCCGATGACGAATGCATTGCAAAGCTGAATGCTTATGCAAAACACAAATTCCACGAATTGAATGATAAAAACAGGAAATACCTTGTCAGCAAATCCGAAAAATGCCGTGAGCAATATAGACGGATTATAGCGGATGGCGATCCCGTCAGCAAACATAATTTCTCGTTGCCTGAAATTATCAATGTTAAGGTAGAAACTGATGGCGTGTCATATGATAATCACCTTTTTGCCAATGATGAAGGAGTAGCCATTATAAAACTGAATGATTGGGAAAAAGGCGTTCTGGAGGAAGAAAAGAAGAGGGCGGACTTCGTTTGCTGGCTTAGAAATCCGCCTCGTGAGCGCTGGTCTCTCTGCATTCCATATGAAATGGAAAACGAGACAAAAGCCACCTACCCTGACTTTATTATTATAAGGAGCGATCCTATTTTACAATATGTGATTGATATCCTTGAACCGCACAACCCGGATTTTAAAGACAATCTGGGCAAGGCAAAGGCTTTTGCAAAGTACGCAAAAGAAGAACCGAGAATTGGTAGGATTCAACTCATCCGCAAGGCAAAAAACGCTGCTGGTAAAGACAGCTTTAAACGACTGGACATGGCTAAAGGTGAAATCCAAGAAAAAGTACTAAAAGCGACCAACAGTGATGAACTTGATCATATTTTCGCTGACTACGGCTTTTTTGAGTAGATGCCACACTATAGCTCGCAGAAGGGAGGTGTCAAGAGATGCTGGATTATATGAATTATTATAATGTAGCGTCTGAAAGATGCGCATTAGAGATAATATATGATTATATGAGGCTCGATTTACTTACCAACCCTGAATGCAATTTTGTTTCTGCCAGCTTTCCATTATCGCAGGGAAAGTCATTTTCCCGTGATTTAGGTACCTTGCCTGCATCGTTCGACACTTTTAGACGTTCGGTTATAGATGACAGATGGCAAGCGATAATCTGTGTTGCAGGTACCGAGCAGACGGATACAAGGAGAGTCGTGCTATTATACCAGAGAGAGAAAAATCGTTTTACGATGAATTTTCCCAACAGCCCAGAATTGACCAGCAATGAGAAAGCAATAAAGAGTTGGATTGAAAGGAACAGGAGTTTAACCAATGCGAAAAAGGATATTTGAAATAATAGAAGTGTCTGACGGGAACGACAGGCTTAGTAGCATCTACGATGCAACGATGCTGGCCCTAATCATTCTTAGCCTGATCCCGTTAGCATTCAAGGCCGAGACTACTTTTTTTGCAGTGATCGATAAGGTGTGTGCTGCAGCATTCATATTGGATTATGCTCTACGGCTGATAACCGCCGACTACAAATTCGGGAAAAAAACAATAGGCTCCTTTATTCGATATCCTTTTTCCTTTATGGCGATCATTGACCTGATTTCCATACTTCCTTCTATTACTGTTCTCAATAGCGGTTTCAAGCTATTGCGCCTTATGCGTATGATGCGCGCCCTTCGCGTATTCCGGGTATTTAAAACGTTCCGGTATTCCAAAAGCGTCCGCATTATAGCAAATGTGTTCAGGCGTTCTAAGGAACCACTAATAGCCGTTTGCACATTAGCTGGTGCCTATATATTGGTTTCTGCCCTCGTAATCTTCAATGTAGAACCAGATTCATTTGATACTTTTTTTGACGCCATTTATTGGGCAACCGTATCCTTAACCACAATGGGTTATGGGGATATTTATCCTATCACTACTGCTGGGCGTATCATAACAATGGTTTCATCCATTTTCGGTATCGCTATTGTGGCATTGCCAGCAGGTATTATCACCGCTGGCTATATGAATGAGATCAACGATCATGAGGAAGATTCTTCAGAAGAATAATTAAATGACGGGATGCCACTTGCTTGGCACCCCGCTCTTTTTTACTCTGCTAACTCATTTCTCTTTGAAATGTTCTGAACCAGAAGACGCCCGTCTTCTATATCAACCTGAATCTGGTCTCCTATATCAAACCCGGTAGCACTCAGCCATTGCCCCTTTAAAACGATGGTAGGTGTGTCCTTATAGCGATAACCGGATTGTCCGTAAACTTTCAAAGTCCTATTTTTCTTATTTTTCATATGTCCTCCATTCTGCCAAAAGGTACAAACGCCAAAAGGTTATGACGTTTCGCTAACAAGTTGTAAGTTACGCCAAACGGTTCTACATCTGGATGAACAATTTGGCACATATCCACCCCTATTTCCGGTCAAACCCACATATTCAAACGACCACGGTCAGCAAAAGTACAGCAAGCGATATGTAGAAAATAACCCCGTTTGGGTGAAACAATAGCCGAAAAAGCCCGTAAATACGGCACCTTTCGGCTTTCAATGTATATTAAATAGCAAAAGCAAAGCGTTCCATCGGGAAATCAGACACCGTTGTGTGCGAGGGAGATCTCGCCGGGGCGGGGGATAGACCCGCCGCCCGAAAGCCCCGGGCCGGAGATGGTATGGTGCGGCGAGCGGAACGGGCGCGTTTCAATGAGCGCGGTGTTGCTCGGCAGAAGTCCCGCAACGGAGTGAATTTCGGTCGTTTCGATCATTTCCTCAAAGCACATTTGCGGCAGGATGGATGGCAGGCGCTTTGCAAGCATGCTTTTGCCGGAACCGGGCGAGCCGATGAGCAACACGTTGTGCCCGCCGCTTGCGGCAATCTCTAAAGCGCGCTTTGCCTGTGCCTGCCCTTTTACGTCGGCGAAGTCCGGCAGCGGCGTCTGATTTTTCGGATCGCTGTGGTACGGCGCGGCGGGCAGGATCGGCTTTGTACCGCGCAGATGGTCGATGAGTGTGAACACGTCCGGCACAGGGTAGACCGAAAGCCCGGTCACAACGGCGGCTTCATAGGCGTTTTCCGCAGGCACAAACATGCGCGTGTAGCCGAGCTTTCCGGCTTCTATCGCCATGGAGAGCACACCGCGCACAGGATGCAGCGCACCGGAAAGCGAAAGCTCGCCCGCAAAAATGCAGTCGTCCGTGTTGACATTCAGCTGGCCGGTGGCTTTCAATAAAGCGATGAGCAGCGGCAGGTCGTAAACGGGGCCCTCTTTGCGCACGTCGGCAGGGGCAAGGTTCATCGTGATGCGGCTGACGGGAAAATCGAACCCGCAGTTTTTCAGTGCGGCGCGCACGCGATTGCGCGATTCTTTTACGGCGGCGTCCGGCAGGCCGACAAGGTCAAAGGCAGGCAGACCGGCAGAAAGGTCACATTCCACTTCCACTTTGAACGCGTGCATGCCGAAAAGTCCCATGCTGAATGCTTTTGATACCATATTTTTACCGCCTTTCGCAGTTCTTGTCTGCATTATATACTTTTTGCCGAATTTTGGCAATAGAAGTTTAAGTTTGCAGGATAGATATAAATGTAAAAATTCGGTCGAGCATTTTTGTACAGTATAGGAAGATTTGTCTTGACTTCTGTAAGGGTTTGGAGTATGATAAAGAAACAGTAGTCATTTGGAGCGTTCTCATGCAGGAAACCGGGCAGAAAAATAGTATACCGCTCAGCGATGAGGCGCTGGCACTTCGTTTTCAAAACGGAGATGACGCGGCGTTTTCGGAGCTTGCGGCGCGCTACCTGAAGGTCATCCGCATCAAGGCGTGCAGTTTTCGCGAGATTTTTTCCCTTGAGCGGGAAGACCTGTACCAGGAGGGGCTTTTGGGGCTTTTAGACGCGGCGAACTCCTATAAGCCGAGCGAAAGGACGTCGTTTGAAACGTATGCCGGGCGGTGCATCAACAATCGAATCGTCAGCGCCGTGCGGCGTAGCTCCAGTCTGAAAAATTCTTTCCTCAATAACGCTGTGCCCATTGAGGAGATGGAAGACCTTGGGGCAGACCGCCTTTCCGACCCGCAAACGCTTTTGGAGAGCCGTGACGAGATGGACCGGCTGCTTTCTGTTATCCATATTTCACTTTCCGATTTTGAGCTGCGTGTGCTTTCTTTGTATCTTGGCGGCTATAAGCGGCAGGAAGCAGAGAGAAAACTCGGCATTTCGGCGCGTGCGTTCGATAACGCGATGGCGCGTGTACGCAAAAAGCTGCGGCAGAAAAACAATGACGCCAAAGGATGACTTTCGCGCGGATACCTTTTCTATATATTTATATCTATATGTATATGCCCTTCCACAGTTGATGGCGTTGTTTTTCAATGAAGCGGTGCAAATCCGCCGGGGGCAAAACTCATTCTATTCTATTATGACCAAAGCGAGGTAAAAACACATGTACGAAGACAAGACCCTGATCTGCAAGGAATGCGGCAAAGAATTTGTATTCACAGCCGGCGAGCAGGAATTTTACGCATCCAAGGGCTTCGAGAACGAGCCGCAGAGATGCAAGGCATGCCGCCAGAACCGCAAGAATGCAGCAAAGCCGGAACGTGAGATGTACACGGCT
>OJSE01000078.1_pt1 | contig 129164 bp, 93 predicted proteins | sample 1599351 | NCBI WGS metagenome assembly OJSE01 (sample SAMN04168656, study PRJEB22393) | human gut metagenome | biome: human gut microbiome; feature: stool | host: Homo sapiens | collected 2014-03-17 | reverse complement strand
GAATACCAGAACAGCAGGCCGGGGGTGCAGGATTCCAGCTTGTATTCGGCGAGGAGCGCGGCGTACCAGCCGGAGCGCTTCACGTCGAAGTTCTTGCCGTTCAGCTTGCTGGTGCCCAGATCCACGCTGCCGTAGGCGGCGTCGAGGGCAAAGCGGAAGGGATCGAAATAGCTCAGGTCCGCGGAGACGCCGCCGAACCACGCGCTGCCGTGATCCTTATCGCTGTTGGCCACGATGGTCGACGTGCCCATAAGGGGAAGCATACCCTGTGCCATAGGATAGTTCAGGTCGAAGTTCCCGCCCTTGAAGCTGTCATGCCCGATGATGCCGCCCATGCCCCACGGAGTCACTTTCACGCCGTCAAAGGTCATCGGCACGGTCACGCCGATGAAGTCCATCGCGTCGTGGGCGTCGTGCCTCGTCATTTCGGGGTCGTTGTCATTTTCGGCGCGCAGCCAGAACAGGCTCGCGCTCACGTTTTCGGTGAACTGGTTGCTGATGGTGATGCCCGCGCCGTCGGCGTCGAGGATCGGGGAGCCGATGCCGGTGAAGGTCGGCTGGACGTAGGGCTGGAGGCCCATGCGGACCTTGGCGTCGGTCTGGGGAATGATCCAGTCCACGTAGCTGTAGCGGACCTTGATTTCCTTGCCGTCCGTGCCGAGGGCGGCTCCTTCGGCGGCCTTGCCCCAGTTCTGGTGGCCGATTTCGAAGAACATCACGCCCTTCAGGGATTCCGAAGCGATCACGTCGATCTGGGTACGCAGACGGGTAGCGGCACGCATCTTATCGTCGCCGTTATGCTTTTCAAAATTGCGGTCGGCGAACGATACACGGTTCTGCCACAAGCCCGTCATCTTGAAGTCGACCGCCTTCGCGGCGGAAGTTGCGCCAAGAACCAAACCGGCGGCCAACAAAAGCGTCATCAGTCTCTTCATCTTCCTCTCTCCTTTGGGTTGAACGTACTCCGGGTGAGGGAAACCCGGCATTCCCTTTCCTCCGGGGGCTAACCCCCGCATCCCTCATGCGCAATCCGTTTCCGATGGGGGATCAGAACGCGGGCTTGCGGATGAACTTCAAGAGATACATGGCGATGGGCGTCGCAATGATGACCGCTGCGAACACCCAGACGATGGGATATCCCGGCAGCGGCGCGAACGGCATGGACAGCGTGACCGGCAGGAAGGTCAGGCAGGAAAAGACGTTCATGAGGCCGCCTTCCACCGCGACGGGGGTTTCGTAATCCGGATCGGCGATGCGGAGCAGCAGCAGGCCCGAAGCCGCCGTGCCCGTGGCGTAACCGAACATGATCAGGCAGCGCTCGAAGCCGTACTCGGGGGAACGGCGGCCGAACCACACGCAAATGATCAGGGTAATGAATGTGGCGGCGGCGATGGCGACGATGAAGGGCAGCAGCACCTCCTGAAGGGCCCTCATTTCAATGCCGAGGAACACGGCGCAGATCATGAAGTCCACGGAACCGCCGACCAGACGCCGGGTCGTTTCGCCGTCTATGAGGTGCAGGATGTCGATCTTGCCCATGAACTTGCGCAGCAGCATGGCGAGGAACATGCCCCAGCAGAAAGTCAGGCCGAAACCGAGCCCCGCGATGCCGGCGGGCATGTACTTGGAGAACAACAGCCCGAAAAGATAGGCCACGCCATAGATCGCCGCCATGAGGCCCACATGGAAGCCGAGGTTGTCGATGTTGGCGGGGTGGGTGGTGCTGTGGGAACAGGGAGGATTGTCGCCGCGATCCATAAGGCCGCGCAGGAAGTTCTGGGGCAGCTCGCCGGAACGCCCTCCGGTGCACCAGCCGCGCTTGATGCCGTAGAAGGCCAGCGGCACGCCCACGATGCCCGCCACGAGGAAACCGACGGCGGCGAAGGCCAGCCCGACGCTCAGGGCGTTGGCGGTCTGATAGGAAGTCTGCCAGATGGTGGCGTAGGCCTGCGTCTGGCCTGGGCCCTGCGTGAAGCCCGCGCCGAGGAGGTAGCCGTTGACGGTTTCAAACGTGCCCCCGAACAGATCCTGCCACAGCACGAAAACGCCCTTGCCGATGAGCGCCTGCACAGAGAAGGTCATACCAAACACGAGCGCGATCCACAGGGCGCCACGCATCACAACCTTGCCGCTGGCGGGCTTCTTGGTCTGGAGCAAACCGATGCCCACGAAGCCGAACGCGAACAAGTGGAAGGTGATCATACTGAAAATGTTCGGCGTAATGTCCTTCCAGCCGGTGGAGGTGGGCATCCCGACCAAATCAAGGTTGATCAGCACGAACCCGATGAGGCCACCTATAAGGGAGGAAGGAAACAGCAGCTTCTGGAACAACGGCACCTTGGCACGGATTAACGTCCCGAGCATGAGCAGCATACCGATCCAACACAATGCACCCAGATACGGATAAAATGACGCTTCCATGAATCCCTCTCTTGGTAAGGCAACCGTCAAAGTTGTGAGTATCCGCAACCACAGGAGCCGGGGAAACCCGACGGAGAAGGCGGGAAGGAGCGCCCCCATGCCGCCGGGTTTCCGGCAAGGCTATTCCAGCGACCCGTATACGAGTTCGTTGCCGACGATGGTCGCCAGCACCGGAATGTCGCGGATAGCCTTTTTGTCCACGGCGAGGGGGTTGTCCCCAAGCACGACCATGTCGGCCAGCTTGCCGGGTTCGAGACTGCCCTTGCTCGTTTCCTCACATGCCTGATAGGCGGCCCACGAGGTCACGCTGCGCAGCGCGTCCATGACGGAAATGGTATATTCCTCGCCAAGGACTTGCCCGCTGCTGGTGATGCGGTTGACCGCAGACCACACGGAGAGCAGGGGATCAATGGGCGTTACGAACGTGTCGTTGTGGTTGCTGAACAGGATGCCGCGTTTCAGGGCGCTGCGGAGCGGGCTGATGCGCTTGGCGCGATCCGGGCCGAGGAAGATGTCGCGGTGGCGGTCGCCCCAGAAGTAGGTGTGGACCACGAAGAACGAAGGCACCACGCCGAGGCGCTTGATACGGTCGAGCTGATCCTCGCGCACGGTCTGGCAGTGGATGATGATGTGCCGGGCGTCGGCGCGGGGATAGCGCTTCTGCGCCTCTTCATAGGCATCCAGAATGAGCTGGATGGCTTCATCGCCGTTGCCGTGGATGGCGATCTGCCAGCCCTGCTGATGTAAAGCCACGATGCGATCGATGAACCCTTCCGGGTTTTCCTGGATATAGCCGCGCCACATGGGGCCGTCCGGCAGATCATAGATGATTTTGTGGTAGGGATTGCTCAGGCAACCGGTATAGCATTGCAGGCTGCCGTCGACGAGGTGCTTGACAGCGCCGAGGCTGATCTTGCGGTCGGCGGTCAGCGGCGTACCGGAAGCGTGAGAAGTGAACTGGTTGAGATCGCAGCAGCCGAGGCCGGGCAGGATCTGCACGCGGTTACGGAGCAGTCCCTTTTCATGGGCCTTGCGGAGCTGTGCCCACTGCTTTTCCTGCGTGAAGCCGTCCTGCGCGGACGTGACGCCCTTCGCGGTGTAGGCGTCGCAGGCGGTTACGATGCTGCGCATCCAGTCTTCCTCGGAAGCTTCGGGCAGCAACGCGGCAACGGGATTCATCGCCGGGGGTTCCTCCAGAACGCCGTTGGGGTTGCCGTGCCCGTCGCGGCGGATGATCCCGCCAAGGGGATCGGGCGTATTCCGGTCATAACCGACCAAGGCCAGGGCGCGGCTGTTGCAGGAGCACAAATGGCCGGAAACATGGCGCAGGAGCACCGGATGATCGGGCGTCACGTCGTCCATGTCGGACGCGAGCGGGTGGCGGCGATCCGCAAGGGCGGTGTCATCGTAGCCATACCCAAGAATCCACTCGCCCTTAGGCGTGGAGGCGGCCTTTTCCTTGAGCAGATCGCGGATTTCGGCAATGTCCTTCACCTTGCCTACCGGCGGGGAGGAAAGATCAAGCTGCGTGGCGAACATGAGCCCGGCCCATACAAAATGGCTGTGCCCATCGATGAAACCGGGCAGCATGGTCCGGCCCCGTAAATCAGTGACCACGGTATCCGGCCCGGCATGGGCCATAACGTCATCGTCCGTTCCCACAGCGAGGACGACGTTGCCTTCAACGGCCAACGCGCTGGCCACGCTTCCCCGTGAATCCATCGTCAATATCGTACCGTTCCGGTAGATCTGCGTTGCCTTGCCCATGGTGCTGGCTCCTTTGTTGAGATTGTTCACGTGATTGATCTTTTTAGAGCAATCGACATGCCAATCGGAAAACGCGGAGCCTATTAGCAGCGATCCCTATGTTTCTATTACATTATCTTAAAAAAAGACACCCGCATCCCCCGCGGAGAGGAAGCACCAGAGGCCCCGGAGTCCAGCTTTTTGGACAAAACGGAGTTAGCGTGAACATAATATGTTGAATAAAAATGAGAAAAGAGAAAAAAGAAAACGCTGAAGCGGCGTAGAAAAAGGACAGGAGGGAAATCCCTTTTCCCTGAATCATTAAAAATCATTCATCCTTTTCAAAAAGAGTCTTTCTTGCGTCACTGCCTCACCATGTTTCCAGAAAACTGGAATCATCCAAAAATAAAGACGCGGCTCTTTCCACTTTGCCTTTTTCGAAGGGACAAGCTCCCCCGACAGGTTCATCCGGCAGAGATGATAATCCGAGGAAAGCCACTAGAACACCTGTGGGCCCCCGCTCCGCACTGCGTGAGGCTTTCCTCCCTTATAAACACGAACCTGTCTGCAACTCCCCCTCTTTTGTTTTGCCGCAGCTGCTCTGTTCCTCTATGCCAAACTGCGGAACAGAACTTTTCCGGCAAAAGAAGTTACCTTGACATAACTTTAAAAATAAAAAGTTCCTCCGGCGACAGCGTCAGCCTTCCGAAACATCATCTGGCGGAAACTGGCGAAGATACGGCGTGGCATACTCCTCCGATCCCACACCCCATCAATCCGCCTTTTCCCCCAACGGTTTTTGCCCATGCGCAAAAGGGCCGGACGGATGGTTGCCGCTTTGGGCGCGGACTGTTTCCAAGTGACCTTCCCATCTTGATTTGTATGCGTCGCGCTCTTTCTCGGCTTGCTTGAGCGCATCCTTGCATATGGCAAGCTCCTTCTGAATCTCGGAAAGCCGGCTCTCCAAGACGGCCTCCTTTTCAGATTGGCTCTGTGGGATAACGGCCCGGATATTCATCCCCACCGCCTGCATGTACCGGAGCATGTCCGGGAAGGACGTCTTTTCCCCACCGGCACCTTCAAGCCACCGTTTTGTGGTCACTTTGCTGACACCGCACATCTCTCCAAGCTGTTCATAGGTCATTTTGGGCTTTTGGTTGCGCAAGGCCTCAAGCCTCCGGATGAACTCCCTCCAGACCTGTTCAAAAACTTTTTCTGCGTTCATTTTAGTTACATAAGTGAAACGATGTTACATCGGTAGTTCGGTTTTCGTTGACTTAGAAGTTTCATTGAAGTAACTTTTTATTATAAACGAACATGGCCACGGCCTCTCAAGCGGCTGCCACAAAGGGCCCCTCTGACGCCCAGGAAACAGCCGAGCCCCCAAAAATGCAGGGCCAAAGGGACTACTGCATACCCATATGGCATAAATAACACAATGTAATAATTATAGTTTCAACATCCATCCGGGGAGAGTGCTCATGACGCAGGGAGTGGGAAACTGGACCTTTAACGTGCTCCCCGGCCAAGCGGGCAGGCGCAGCGAGAAGCAGTCTCCGTGGTATGACATGGCTACGGCGGCGGTGGCCATGATTGCCCGGCCCTACATCCCGCAGGGCGGCAAAGTGTATGATCTGGGATGCGCTGCCGGGAACGTCGGACGCGTGCTGGCGCCGACGCTGCATGAGCGGGAGGCGCAGTTTGTGGCCCTGGACGGCTGCCGGGACGTCGTGGTTGCGTACTGCGGGCCGGGAAGGGCCATTATGGCGGACGTGGCCAGTTATCCGTACAAGCCTTTCGACGTGGCGGTGGCCTTCCTGACGCTCATGGACCTGCCCTCCTCGACGCGGCAACTTTTATTGTCGACATTGCGGAGCAAGATGAGGCCGGGCGGGGCAATCATCATCATAAATAAAGAAAAGCCCCCCAGAGGTTCCCTGTCCGCCACAGCATCCCGGCTGACATTCGGCTGCAAAGTGGAAAGGGAGGCCCATGAAGCAAGGAAGTGGAGAGGACACTATACGTTAGAGATATATTCGGCTCTCTACCGCAGCGAGTTGGGGCCCGATGCCGTGGAGGCTTTCCGGCTTGGCGATTTTGTGGGGTGGCTGATAGAGGGATAAAAAGCTATATCCCCTCTTGGAAATCGGAAGGATAACCGATTTCCTATCCAGATCCCCCCAGCCGCAATAAGCATATTTCCTTTGCTGCCACACCAATCAATGCCTCGGGCCGTTGGCATACCTTATTCCAGAGACGGATGGGGCTGGCCACGTCCGGCATATCCCTTCAGCCGGTGCCTTTTATCCTTCAGGCGCCATACATAGTGTCGACGTTTGGTTTCCGACATAGCTGATTTTCATATGAAGTCCTTTTCATTCCCATCGGATATCCCTATAAGACCAGATACGGTTTTGCCGCTCACCATGCGCCATATACCGCATACGGACGCGCCGCCCTCCCCGGCCTTTGGAGGTATCCATGCCCCGCTCTCTGAATCTTCCCCAAGCCATCCTCGCCATCGCCCTGCACGCCGCCGGACGCCCACTCCTGACGCAGGAACTCGCCGTGCTGGCGGGAAAACCGCAAGAGGCCATCGCCTCCCTTCTTGAACCGCTCCTCGGCGCGGGGTTCGTTGCCCGTACCGAAGCCCCGGACGCGTGGGTTTGCCCCGGCCTGCCGGATGCCGTGCGGGACGAATTCGTGCGCCTTCTCGTCCGGAACGCCCCTCCGGGCAGCCTCCCCCATGCCCTCGCGCGGCTCGGGGCTCCGGACATGGCCCTCGACGACTGCACCGCCATCGCCGAGGCCATCGGCGACGATCTCGGCAAGCAGCGGCCGGGCAGCATCATCTGCATGGAATGCGCGCTGCGTTTCCTGATCGCCTGGGGCGAACGCCACCTGTACACCGCCGGAGGCTCGGAAAGCTGCCTGTACGGCAGACTCGCCCTGACCTTTCAGAGCATGTGCATCCTTGCCAACCGCCACATTCCTCTGGCTTTCAGGCTCTCGTCCATCGCCTACGAGCTGGCGGGCTACGGCGGCAACGAACGCTTCCGCCCCCTCATCGGCATCCTCAAAAGCTATATGCGGCTGCTCTGCTTGGAGCTCCCCGAAGAGCCCTGGAACATCAGCGAAATCGAGACCGAATTCCTGCGCCTGAAGGACGCCTGCGAACAGGAGATGAAAAACCACATCGCCTGCTTCGCGGGCCTGCTCTATGCCATCAGCGGCAACTATCCGGATTCGCTGCGCAGCCATGTCCATCAGGGGGAACCCGGCGACTGGCTCAACCGGATCGCGCTGTTCCATGCCATGAGCATCAGCCAGTCGGCCATGTACCTCGGACGTTACACCCTCGCTATCGGGACCGTGGAATCCGCCCGCCACTCAGCCGAACTTGCCGGAGAGAAAACCTTCTCCCTGCTCTGGCTGACCCATTTCTGTTTCCTGCTGCTGCGCAAAGGCGATTGGGACGAAGCGCTCAACCATCTGGACTTCCTGTTTTCCTGCACCCATCCGGTAGAGAATCCCAAAATTTTCTCCAGCACGGTGCGCGGGCTGGCGCTCTATCACTATCTCAACGGACGGCTCGACGCCGCCTACCGCATCCTCCGCCGCGAAACAGAAAACGCCATTGCCGCGGGTTCGCCCCACTCCCCCTTTGTCGATCCCTATATTCTGGATATGCTGTATGGCTTCACAAGGGCGGGGTATCCCGAGATCCCCCGCTACGCATTCCGGGACACGCTCGAAGCACTCCTCCGCAGCCCCAACCGGCAGCTGCGTGGTGCGGCACTCCGCGTCAAGGCCCTGTGCCTGCGGGACGGCAGGGCGGACCTGTGGGATGCGGAGGAAACCGATCCCGTAAGCCTCCTCCGCCAAAGCGTGGGCTGCCTCGCCTCTTCCCAGGACGTGCGGGAATTGGCCCTGTCCCGCCATGAGCTGGCGAACACGCTGGAAAGGCTCGGACGCCACGATGAGGCCCGCCCCTTCCGGATGCTGGTTTCGGAGTCCATAGGCCGGGCATCCCACGCGGGCATGGACCCCCTCGAAATCTCGATCCTCGCCACGCGGGACAGGGACAGCGACGTCTTTTCGCCGGGCGTCCCGAATATCGGCACCCTCTTCCTGAAAGAAGAACTCATGGACCGCTGCCATGACGCCTTCAACGACGTCCCCATCCGGCAGACGCTTGAGGACAACCTCCAGCGCATCGTCAACGTCGCCCAGCTCGAACTCAAGGCCGAGCGTGCCGCGCTGTTCAGGCCCTCGGCGGGCGGCAACTCCGTGGAGTGCGCCGCCTCGGTGAACCTTACCCGGACGGAGATGCAAAGCCCGGCCATGCGCGACCGGATTGCGTGGATCGCGGATTGCCTGAGCAATGGGAAGGGGGACCGGGATCGGCAGGCGATCTGCCTGTCCTTGAATGTCGGCGGGCGGCAGCCGTGGCTGCTGTATCTCGACACACGGTTCGGGCCGGGCTTTCTGACGCAGCTCAAAAAAAGCGAACTCGGGGAACTGGCGCGGCTGTTCGCGGCGGAAGTGCGGACCGCACTGCGCCTCGACGACATGCTGCAACAGGAAATCCATTGGCAAAGCGCCAAATTCAACGCCGTGACGCTCCAAAAAAACACGGGCGAAGCCCCCATCATCGGCGAAGGGCTGAAACCGTTCGTCTCGCAGGTGCGGCAGGTGGGCATGACGGACGCCGCCGTCCTGCTTTATGGGGAAACCGGAGCGGGAAAAGACGTCATCGCGCGGCAGATCCATCTTTTCAGCCAGCGAAAGGGGCCCTTTGTGGCGGTCCATCCGGCCAGCACCCCGGAACAGCTTTTCGAAAGCGAGTTCTTCGGGCACGAAAAAGGTTCCTTTACAGGCGCTACGAGCCAAAAAATCGGGTACTTCGAAATGGCCAACGGGGGGACCCTCTTCATCGACGAAGTGGGGGAAATGCCCCTGAGTATGCAGGTCAAGCTCTTGCGCGTGCTCCAGAACCAACGGTTCATGCGTGTGGGCGGCACCGCCGAAATCATATCCCGGTTCCGCCTCGTCGCCGCCACCAACCGAGATCTGCGCGATGAGGTCGCCAAAGGGCGCTTCCGTGAAGATCTCTTCTACCGGCTTTCCGTGGTCCCCCTGCGGGTTCCCCCGCTGCGCGAGCGCCGGGAGGACATCATCGGGCTTGCGGAGGCATTCGCGGAATCTTACTGCCAACGCTACGGCAGGCCATCCCTCCGGCTTACGGATGCGGAACGGGCCTGCCTCCTGGACTACTCCTGGCCCGGCAATGTAAGGGAACTCAAGAACATCATCGAGCGGGCGGTCATCCTGAACGCGCCCTTGCTCGAACTGGTGTCACCCAGCCGAGCGACCGCTTCCGGATCGGGGGCGGGGGCCTTCATCATCCCGGATTTTCCCACGATCCCCGAACTTGAGGAGCGCTATCTGCGCTATGTCCTTGAGCGGACGGGCGGCAAGGTCTGCGGCCCGGACGGCGCGGAATCCCTGCTCCGCCTCAAACGCTCGACCATCTATCTCAAGCTGAAAAAATACGGGATCATTCCTTCCGACTTCATATAAAGGCGGAAAACGGACGCTTGGGGGGCAGTTCCGGTTCAAGCCGGGAGACCGTTTCCTTACATCCAAAGCGTTTCCTTGGGCATCCGGCTGCCAGGAAAAAGCCATCCTCAAAAAGCATTACGGGCGGGAAGCCCTTTGGCCAAATCTCGGACGGGGTTCCATCCTGTTGGGCCAACATTGCGGCACTGGCGACGGACAGGCAATCTACAGTAGTGTTCCGGGCTCTTTTTAGGTACTGTCGATACGGTGTCTTGATTGGTTGTATCTCTTCCGTTTGACACATTTTTGAAAAAGGACTTGCACTATGAGCCTTTATTTTTCGATCTGCGCCCCTTCCGGCAAGTTTCTTTGCGCGGACGCGCTGCTTGACTCTTCCATCCATGCGTTGAAAGAGGCTTCGGAAAAGGCTGCCGGAACCTTCACGCTCTCTTTCAGCCAGGATCAATGCATCTGGTCCGTCATGATGGAAGCGAAAGACGGCAAAACCACGGTCATAAACCCTCATTTGTACGAAAAAGCAAAAAAATTTAGTATGATGATAGAGGGATGGAATAAAGAAGCGGACTAGCGTTTTCTTGATGCCCTCCCCTGCTTCCGTTTTACTCTTATACCAACCATCAACATGAAAAATACCGACAGCGGCAAAAAAAGAAGTCCGGTGAAAAGCATCACCGGACTTCTTTTTTTGCCTTCGAGAAATGCAGCGTTGAAAAATGCCCATGCGCACCGGACGCCGGTTCAACGTTCCGCAACGCCGTGCGGATCCCAGAGAAAAGCCCTGGTTTCCGTCAGAGGGGTGTAGCGCTACCTTCTCATTGAAACGTCACATGACAGTCCATTCTCCGCCAAAGAGATCTCCCCACCTTCTTTGACGGAGCATTCGGATTATGTCCTCACCATGCCTTCTGGTTACGCTATTTGCCAAAAGAACACTTGGGGTATGTGCAGATCTTGCAGCCGAGGCAATACCCGCCTTCACCGATGCGGGCGAGTTCGGCGCGGGTGAGTTCACGCCCGGCAAGCAGGCGGGGAAGCACCAGATCAAGGAATGTCGTCTTGTAGTACAGGGCACACGCGGGAACGCCGAGCACCTGCATCCCCTCCGGGTGGGCAAGATCGCCGGGAATGCGGCCCATGAGACTCATGGTCCCCGGCAATACCGGGACTCCGTGCAGCACGTCGGTCAACCCGGCTTCGAGCAGGGCGCGGCGGGTCATGTCATCGGGATCGACCGACAGGCCGCCCGTGGTCACGAGCAGATCGGCCCCGGCCTCCTGGATTTCCCGGACCGCTTCGGCGATGCGCTTCACATCGTCCGGGGCAATGACCGAGCGCACCACCTCACAGTGGAACTGATGCGCCTTGGCCGTGATGACCGGGATGAATTTGTCCTCAATGATGCCCTGAAAAACTTCCGTCCCGGTAACAAGGATGCCCACTTTGGCCTTGCGCAGGGGCAAGACTTCGAAAAGCGGCTTTTCCCCAAGCGCGGAAAGCGCCTCTCCGAGACGGCTGCGGGAAATATACAGCGGAATGGCGCGTGTCCCGGCAAGGCGCGCACCCTCGCCCACCACCGTGGCGTCCTGCCGCGAGGCCACCATGATCTCCGGCAGCATGTTGAAACGGAACATCCGCTCCGCATCCACGCTGAACAAACCTTCGCGCTCCGCGATAAAATCGATCTTGCCTTCATGCGGGGGCAGCTTGTAGGTCACGCCGGGACCGGCCATACGGCGGGCGAAGGCTTCCGCGACGTCGTTCTCGTGCACGAGATCCCCGGCGTCGGGCGCATCCTCGACCACAGCGACATGGAAACGCCCCATCTGCTGGAGACGGCAGATGTCGCCTACGGAAATACGCTGCCCGGCCTTGAATTCCGGCCCCTTGAACGCGCCCGGCTCAATGCGGGTCATGTCATGGGCCGCTGTTTTGCCCACCGCCTCCTCAACAGGCACAACCCGCGTCGGCGGCGTCTTCAGTACCCGGCTGGCCGTGACATAGGGAGCCTCCCCCTGACAGCCGCGGCAGACCGGCCCGTCCTCTTTGGGGTACGCTTCGCCGCACATGGGGCACAGCCCGATGGCGCTCATATGCGTGTGCCCGAGGAAGCGGCGCTTCATGGTCACGGGCTCCGCCTTGCAGATGCCGTCCCCGGCTTCTTCGATTTCACTGAGCAGCCGGACCTCATCCTGATCCTTTTTGGGCTTTTCCTTGAGGAACCAGCCCCGGATTTCCGGGAAAGCGTCCAGCTTGGCGGGGTCCACGCTCACACGCACGCCCTCGCCCGTGTGCTTGTCGAACAACGACACCGCATACCGGCCAAGGTTGTGCACCTTCATCCAGTTGTTCCCCGCGCTGCACAGCGTCAGCAACTGTACGGCATCAGGTAGGCACTTGCGCGTCTCCACCACGGCCTCGAACAACGTCCCCTCGGGGATACGGGCCTTCGCCATTTCCACCATGTAGCCGCCGATAAGCAGGCCCGGCGCCGCATAGCCGTGAAAGTTTTCCGCAAGCCGCTTAAATTCCTGAAAAGTGTATGATCCGATGTTCATGACGACAACGCTCTCCTGTGAGACATGCTCCGAAACGGTTCCGTAATCCGAGAGTATAGGGGATTCGCAAGGGGCTGTCACTGAGAGATGTCCCGAATCAACCACAAAAACATGCAATATGATGCATAACCAGCCTCTCGCCCTTTTAACGGAAACACCATATGATCAGCCCGTATTTCACAACAATGGGACCAGATTCCGTCCCATCCTAGAAAACAGCCTTCCGTTTTTGGGAAAACGCCTTTTCCCTGCGCCTTACCCATAAAACCGGAGGCGAAAGGAGTGTCTCCGGGAGCCGATGAGGCTCTTGCGTTGCCATCAAAATATGAGGGGGCCTTCCGGGCCCTACAGGCTTCCGCCCCCCACCAAGGGGAGTGCGGCGTGTATCCTTCTGGGCAATAAGAGGCTGGCCCGTGACGGGAAACCGCCTCTCTGGAGGCTTGCCGTGTATCTTGGCCGTGCGTGCGGCGCACGTTACGCCGGAATGCGCGGACAGGCCGAGCCGCGCACCCAAAAATCCGCCCCCGTTCCGTGAGGAGCAAGGGATGAGGGCCGGCCTCTGCCGGCTCAGATCGCTTGAAAAACCCAAGCGACCCTGCCGATGAGCCGTCCTGCTTCAGCAAGCGGAATGGACATCGAAGGGTGGAGCGGATTGTCCGTACGGAGCAAGAGCGTGTCACTGTCACAAAACACCCGCTTGATGACGACGCCTTCAAAAGGCACGGACACCGCGAAGATGCTGCCGCTGGAAGGCCGGACGCAGGACGTGTCGACGCCCACGAAAGCCCCCTGGCGCACGGTGGGCGAAAAACTGTCGCCCGTTATTCGGAGGATGCGGAGTTCCTTCCCGGCATACGGCTCGGGGAGCATGATCGTCCCGGAAGGCTCCCATACGCCGTCCTGCACGCGATCGGAATCGTAATAAGGCAGGGAAACGCCCCGTCCAAGCGGCGTGGCGGCGGGTTCCGGCTCCATATAGCGCCCGTCTTCAGTGCGGAGATAGATGGGGCCCTTGCCCTGCTTGAGCCAGTCCGGGTTCACCCCGCGCATTTCAAACAGAACCAAAAACCAGCCTGGAGGCACTGTGCCGCGCTTTTTGGATTCGGAAATGGTCGATTGCTTGATACCAAGCACGTCCGCCAATTCCTGTTGCGTGCTCGTACCGGTTACGCTCTGAAACCTGCGGAAAATTTCGTCAAAGGAACTGGAGTCCATTGGGGATGCCTCTTAGTGCGCAGGAGCGGACCAACGCCCTGATAACCTGGTTGGAGTCTCATTTTTGTATGTTTTAGAATACATCTTTTTGTCAAGTCTGGGCTAGATCTCCCGGCATGGAAGATCTACCGGGATTGAAAAGCGCTATCGCTACCGTGCTCCGGCGCGTCCGAAGGGAGGCCAGGCTATCGCAACAAAAACTTGCTGATTTCGCTGGTCTCTCTCGTATTCACATTGCCCAGCTTGAGGGCCGCCGACAAAACGCCACCCTCAACGTCTTGCTTCTTATAGCGATGGCGCTGAACCTGGACGGGCTCTCACTTCTCAGGATGATTCATGAGGAAATGCTGCGGACCGGGCACGGGCGCCGCAAGAGTGTCCGGCGCAAGGCGGAAAGGCAGGACGAGCCGCATCAGGAAGCTCTCCCAAAAGAAACGGGCAAGCAGTCTCCCTCGCCTCCGGAATGAATGCCTGCCGCGGGACCATTCGAAAGTCCCCAAAGCACAAACCGCCGGGCACAGTCAATCAGGCATTCTCTGACGCGGGCAGCCATTGGACCCAGATCGAACGGGAACGCGGGCCGTCGCCTTCATATAAGTAGACACTCTGCCATGTGCCGAGGCGCGGTTCGCCGTCCTCCACAATCACGAACAGGGACGGTCCCATAAGGCTCGCCTTAATGTGCGCGTCGCTGTTGCCTTCCCCATGCCGCCATTCTCCCCGGTACGGTATGAGGCGGCTGAAAAAGGCCGTCATGTCCCGGCGCACATCGGGATCGGCCCCTTCATTGATCGTCAGGCCGCAGGTCGTATGCGGGCAAAACAGTGCCGCAACGCCGTGCCTCCAGCCTTTTTCCCGGATCACGGCGCAAAGGCGTTCCGTGATGTCCACCATCTCCTCCCGGTCCCGGGTGACCACCGTACATATCTCCATAGGAAACCCTCTCTTGCTCCGCCTTGTACAGGCATCGGGGCTTCAATGCAAGTAAACAGCTATGAATGATTGGACAGACATGCTGTATATAACATCATAGAATGTTTCATTTCACATAAAACACCCTGCCATTCTCGCCTTTCTCTGGACATTGCTTATCAACACGCGTTATTATTCATCGCAGGCGAACAGACTTCGTCCGAGGAAACGTTATGGACCAAAGAGAATTGAGGGGATTGCGTACCTATGCTTTGTACTGCATCGTGGCGGCCGCCCTGCTCGCCGTGGTATTCCTCTTCTATTTCAGCAGGACGAAGCAAAACATTCAGGAACAAGCCGAAGCGCAGCTCACTGAAGTGACGCGCCAGTACGCCAACGCCATCAAAGCGGACATGCGCGGCAATATCCAAACCGTCGAGGCGCTGGCCCATGTCTTCGGGGAACTCGGACAAGGCAACCCTGAAACGATCATCCCTCTGATCACGGAGGCCGTCGCTACGCTCGGGCTCAAGCGCATGGGGTTCGTCACCCTCGACGGCATGGCCCACACCACCGACGGCCTGACCTTCGACGCCCGGGACCGCCTTTATTTCAAGAGGGCGCTCACGGCCTCCTCCACCGTCGCCATCCTGCTCGTGGACAAGACCGACAACACCCCCATCAACGTCTACGTCTCCCCTATCGTACACAAAGGCAAGGTCCTCGGCGCCCTCTTCGCCACGGTACAGACGGACGCCTTCATCATGTCCATCGACGACCGCCTTTTCAACGGCAGCGGGCAGGTGCTCGTCACCAACAATCAGGGGCATATCCTGTTCCGGGGGCGCGGCCCGATCCCGCTCGCCCGCTACAACAACATCGCGGAACTGATTCCCACAGGCGTCCCCCTCGCCCCCGGGAATGACATACCGGACACGTTCGGCAGCGGCGGGCTGTTCCGTTACGATGGCTCGCCCTACTACATGGCGCACAGCAAGCTGGAAATCACCTCTACGGACTGGCACATCTTTTCCATCGTCCCGGAGGATACGCTGACCGCCAACGTGGGCACCATCCAGAGGGAAGTGCTCTATCTCATGCTGTTCTTCATCGGCTTGAGCATGGTGTTCCTCTGGCTCGTGCTCAGGATGCAAGGACGGCAAGCCAAGCGTCTCCGACGGGCCAAACAATTCCTCGAAACGGTCATCGAGAACATCCCCGGCGGCTTTTTCCGCTACAGCAACGACGAAAAACAGGAATTCGACTACATCAGCGAAGGGTTCCTCAAGCTGCTCGGACACACGCGGGCCTCATTCAGGGAAGCCTACGGCAACCGGTTCGACAACCTCGTCCACCCGGAAGACCGCAAACGCGTGCTCGACTCCATCAACAGCCAGATCAAGCACAGCGATTATGATACGGTGGAGTACCGCGTGACCAAGGCGGACGGGCGGATCCTGTGGCTGTTCGACAAGGCGCAGCTCGTGCGCGACGAAAACGGGCGCTCGTGGTTCTACGTCATCGTCATGGACATCACGTCCCTGCGCAATACGCAGCAGGAACTCAAAATCAGCGAGGAGCGCTACCGTATCCTCACCGAGCTTTCCGAGCGCATCATCTTCGAACACGACCTCGTAACCCGCTGCTCCTATTTCTCTCCCCGCTTCAAGGAAAAATTCGGCTATGACCCCGCCGTGGACAGCGCTTCCGGCTCGCTTTCGGAATACTGTATACATGCCGTGGACAGGCCGCTCTACCGCCGGCTCGTCACCCAGATCCTGTCGGGGCACTCCGCTCCGGCCGAATTGCGTTTCCTCAAGCAACCCTCGGGGTTTCTCTGGTGCCGGGTCCAGGCCGTGGCCATTTTCGACGAATCGGGCCAGCCCGTACGGCTCGTGGGCGAAATCGAGGACATCGACGCGGAAAAGCGCGATACGGAACGGCTCCGCATGAAAGCGCAGCTCGATCCTCTCACCGGCCTCTACAACGCGAGTTCGGCCAGAAAGCGCATTGAAGCCAGCCTTCAACAGCCCCCCAGCGTGGGGATGCATGTGCTTGCGGTAATCGATGTCAATCATTTCAAGCAGATCAACGATACATGCGGCCATCTCACCGGGGATCACGCGCTCATTGAGACGGCGCGGCGCCTGGGCTCCATGCTCAACGAAGGGGACATCGCCGGGCGCATCGGCGGTGACGAGTTCATCGCGCTTTTCCGGGGCGTGCCCTCAATGGGTGCCCTCGAAAAACGCATCGACGAACTCAGGCGCGGGCTGTCGTTCCCCTTGCCGGACGGCCTTTCCATGTCCGCAAGCATCGGCATAGCGGCTTTCCCCAATGATGCAGCCGACTACACCGGGCTTTTCCGGTTGGCGGACGCCTCCATGTACGCCGACAAGCGGCACAGGGATGAAGATGAGATGAAGGGGAATTGAGGGAACATGGGGAGAGGGAGGGGAAACTTTCTGGAGAAAGTTTCCCCTCCCTCTCCCCAAACCCCTCTCCCTCCTCTTCAAAGACTTTCAACTGGTGGGGAGGCCGCGCGAAGGGAGTTCGTTCCGATGCGAGTCCGAAAGAACAAGTTCCTGCGGGTAGACTGGAACAACGCTTTTCCCCATGCCCGCTGATTCCCCCGCAAGCGGGCCCTCGGTGGCGGGGCCTCGGAAAAGCTCGGATTGCCGGGTTAAGCTGGGATGTTTGGGGAAATATGTTCCATTCTCGAGAGTACGCCGCTCTCGGGAATGCTGTGAACAAGATTCGATAAGCATAAAAGTCTTTGGAAATGGAGGGATGGGCTCCGCGCCGATGGGTTTGGGGAAGGGGAAGCGTGGGGGCGCTCCCCCCCTTTCTTCAGAAAAGTTTCCCCTCCCCCCAGTGTTTCTCCAGCGTTTATTCTTCCAGACCGTACTTGCTCATTTTCCGGTATAGCGTGGGGCGGCTGACGCCGAGGGCAAAGGCCGTCTGACTGATGTTCCCGCCAAAACGGACGAGGGCGGCGGCGATGGCCTGCCGCTCGATGTCCTCAAGCGTCGCCTGCGCCGGGGCGGGCGCGGCGGGCCTGCGGTTCTCCATGAGATCCGCAATCCCAAAATGCTCGGGCAACAACGCGCCGCCTTCCGCCAGATGCACCGCCCGCTCCACGGCGCTCTCCAACTGCCGGATATTGCCGGGCCACGGGTAGCGGAGGATCGCCTCCGCTGTCTCCTGAGGCAAGGGGACCGGATGCCGGTTCAGGCGCAGCTCGTGCCGATGGATGAAGTGCTCCGCCAGCGGGAGGATATCTTCGGCGCGCTCGCGGAGCGGAGGCACGAGGATGCTCAAGGTGCTGATCCGGTAATAGAGATCCGCCCGGAACTGGTGCTGCGCAATGGCCTGCTTGAGATCCTTGTTGGTCGCGGAGATGATGCGGAGGTCCACGGGTACGGTGCGCAAACCGCCCACGCGCTGGATTTCTCCCGACTGGAGCACGCGCAGCAGCTTGACCTGCATGTCGAAAGGCATATCCCCGATTTCGTCGAGGAACAGCGTGCCCGTGTCCGCAAGCTCGAACTTGCCGGGCCGCCCGCCCTTCTGCGCTCCCGTGAACGCGCCTTCCTCATAGCCGAACAGCTCGCTCTCCAAAAGCTCTTTGGGAATGGCCCCGCAGTTGATCGCCACAAAAGGCCGGTTCCGGCGGGGGCCGTCGTTATGGATGGCCTGCGCGAACAGCTCCTTGCCCGTTCCCGTCTCGCCGGAAAGCAGGACCGGGGCCGTGCTTCCAGCCGCGATGTGGGCAAGGTGCAGAGCCGAGCGCAGGCTCTCGCTCGCCCCGAGGATGGACTCGAAGGTGAAATGCGCGTGCGCTCCGGTCATCTCCACCGCCATGCGCATCATTTCCTTCTTTTCCATGACCGTGAACAAACCGCCCACCAGTTCGCCGCTGTTCATGCGGATAGGGTCGAGGGACGCGAAATGCGTCGTCCCGCTGCGCCGGGCAAGGATTTCGCGTGCCCGGAACCCCTTCCCTTCCTTGAGATATCCCGTGATGTTATAGCTCTCGCCCACGCTCTCTTCAAAGGACTTGCCCTCGCAGCCGGGCGAAAGCTTCAGCAGCTTGCGGGCCGTGCTGTTGGCCTCCACGATGCGCCCGGTCTGATCCACGGTGACGATGCCGCGGGAATCGGATTCCACCAGCGCGCGCATGTACTGGTTCTTGATCGCCAGCTCGCGGATGCGTTCGCGTTCGCGCAGCTGCGAAGTGACGGTTTCCGCCGCCTGCCGCACAAGCCCGAGCGTATGGATGTGCATCATGTCGGAACCGCCGCTCAGGGAAATGGCGCCGAGCACGCGGCCCCCATCCAGCGAAAAAACCGGCGCGCCCGCATTGCTGATCTTGCGGGCCTGCGCGGAGTACATCCGGTCGCCGGGCAGGAACACGGGGACGCGCTCCTCAAGCGACAGGCCGATGGCGCATGTCCCGATGTCACGCTCCGTCCAACGGTAACCGGGGATGCAGCGCCGCCGCTTGAAATGCTCCACGAGATCGGAATCCCCAACGACATACAATACATAGCCCTCTGAATCCGCGAGGGCCATACAGAACCCCGTATCCCGCAGCAGGCGGTACAGGGAATCGATCTGCTCTTTCGCCAGCGTATAAAAAACGCGCTGCCCGTTGATGCGCTCGCGCAGCTGCTCATCGGAAAGGCGGGTGGATTCGGGAGCGCCATCAAGGTGGGGGTCCACGCCGTAACGGGCGGACCGCTCCAGCGAGCGCCGGATAATATCTTCCTGATCCGGTACGCTTTGCCGGATAGTCTGCGCGGAAGGAGAAGGCAACGTGGTCAACATGGAATGGCCTTTGTAATAAAACATTACAATGTAATGATACGTTACATTATTTTACCTAAAAAGACGAAAACCGCTGGTAGTTCTTCACTCGCGAGGTATCTTTTTATACCACAAAGGACTACGTATGTCACGTATCGTTACAATCCCGTATCGCCCGTTTTTACGCCTTTGTTATGTAATCGCCTTATTTTTCTTATAAAAATAAGATTGTAACGTTCTGGCACAATACCTGCTTAGAAGGACACGGGCACAACAGCGGCCCGGCGCGGACACCCCCCTCCGCGCGGCAATCGCAAAGAGCGGAATGTTTAATCGGATTACGTCGAAAACCTTTTGGATTCTGGGGAGAACCACATGGGCAGGCTTTTAAGACGGAATATCTGGATCGAAGCGGGCATCAGCCTCTTCCTCATGCTCTTCTTCATCTATTTCTATTGCCACATCGATCAGTGGGTCATCGAAACCCTGCCCTCGACCATCAGCCCCGCCTTTTTCCCGTCCGTCGTCACTCTCGTCCTCATCATCATGAGCGCGCTGCTCACGGGGTTCTGCCTCCGGTCCGTACGCCACATGCTCGCGGGCAAGGTCGACGAGGAACGCCTTGAACTTCAGGAAGGCGGAGAGGAGGCCGGACGCTTCGCCGCCCTCGCCGGTTACGTCGGCATCCTCTTCCTCTACCTCATCGGCCTTCACTTCATCGGATTCGTCTACTCAACGCCGATCGTCATGTTTCTTGTGTCCCTGATGCTCGGACTGCGCCACTGGCTCATCGGCATCGTCTGCTACGTGCTGTTCACGCTTCTACTCAATTACGTGGCTTTCAACTTCATGCAGATCATCCTTCCTACCGGCGTCCTGTTCGGCTAGGCCAACCACGGGAGAGGCAACATGTTCGCGGATATCTGTACAGGGCTCATTTCCATCCTCACTCCGGAAACCATCGGGGCCGTGGCCCTCGGCATCTTCACGGGGCTCATGTTCGGGGCCATCCCCGGCATTTCGGGCATCATGGCCATTTCCATCCTCCTGCCGCTGACCTTCTACGTCAGCCCGCTGGTGGGCATCCCCATGCTGCTCGGCATCTATAAGGCCAGCATGTTCGGCGGCTCCATCACCGCCGTCCTCCTCAACACCCCCGGCGCGCCGCCGGCCGTCTGCACCGCTATGGACGGCTACCCCCTCACCAAGCAGGGCAAAGCGGGCAAGGGCCTCAACGCGGCGCTGGTCGGCTCGGTGTTCGGGGACACGTTCAGCAACATCCTGCTCATCTGCGTGGCCGCCCCCCTGTCCTATCTCACCCTCAAAGTCGGCCCCGTCGAACAGTGCAGCCTTATCCTGCTGGCCCTGACCGTAGTGGGCAGCATTTCGGGCTCCTCCATCCTCAAGGGCATCCTCTGCGCGGGCGTGGGCATCCTCCTCGCCACCGTGGGCGTCTCCGGTACCACCGGGGCCATGCGCTTCACCTTCGAAAACGAAAACCTCATGTCGGGCATCGCCCTCATCCCGATGGTCATCGGCCTGCTCTGCCTGCCCGAAGTCATCCATCAGGCCTGTTCCGGCATCCGCAAGACCTTTGAACAGCAGTTCGATCTTTCCGGCGAAAACGGCCGCCTCTCGTGGCAGGAAATCAAGAGCCGCATCCCGGTCCTGCTCCGTTCGTCCATCATCGGCTCGGTCATCGGCGCCATGCCCGGCCTCGGGGCTTCCCCCGCCGCGTACATGGCCTACTCCGAAGCCCAGCGCACCTCGAAACATCCCGAGAAGTTCGGCAAAGGCGCCATCGAAGGCGTCATGGCCCCCGAAGCCGCCAACAACGCCGTGACCGGTTCCGCCATGATCCCGCTCCTGACCCTCGGCATCCCCGGCGACGACGTGACCGCCGTGCTCATGGGCGCGTTCCTCATCCAGGGCATCACCCCCGGACCCAACATTTTCTTTGAAAACACCACCGTCGTCTACGGCATCTTCGGCTCGCTCATTATGTGCGACATCCTGCTCTACGTCATCGCCAAGCTCGGTTTCAGGGTATGGGTCCGCATCACGCAGCTCCCGAAGCACATCATCTTCTCGACCGTGACCATCTTCGCCTTTGTCGGCACCTACTCCATCAACCAGAACCTGTTCGACATCCTCTGCCTCATCCTGTTCGGCATCCTCGGCTACGGGATGCGCCGGTTCCAGTTCCCGGCCGGGCCAATGATCATCGGCTTCATCCTCGGGCCTCTGCTGGAGTCCGCCTTTGATCAGACCATGACCCTTTCCGACGGCAGTTTCATGATCTTCCTGACGCATCCGTTCTCGGTCGTGCTTCTTCTGCTCACCGTCGCCGCCGTCTTCAGCATCGCCCGCGCACGTCTGCGCCGCTCGAAGATCGCCCAGCTTGCGCAGGAAGGATAGGAAAAGATGAAATTGGGGGGAGGCCACGCGACAGGAGTTCGTTCCGACAGAAGAAAAAGAGCAAATAGAGAAAATAAAGAGGGGTTATGGACGCCCCGTGAGAACGCATTTCGGAGACCAACAAAACGTGAAGACGCGACGCGGGACCGCCATCCTAGGGTAAACGGCGGGCGGGAATGCGGCGCAAGGATATAGGGGGCAGGGGCCCCTGCAAACCTCCAACCCAAGGGGAGAACCTTATGTTTAAGACCCTCCGCACAGCACTTTTCGGTATGGGCGCGTTCCTGCTCGCCGGCGGCCTTCTGACGGTCCCGGCTCAGGCTTCCGACTATCCGAGCAAGCCCATCCAGCTCGTGAGCCCTTACGGCGCGGGCGGCGACTCCGACCTGACGGCCCGCGTGTGGGCTGAATTCGCCAAAAAGAAACTGGGGCAGCCCGTGGTTGTGGTGAACAAAACCGGAGGCGGCGGCCTGACCGGCAGCCTCTTCGCGGCCAAGGCCAAGCCCGACGGCTACACGCTGTTCCTCGCGCAGGCCGGGCCGAACATCATCATCCCGCTGACCGCCAAGGGCGCAAACTACAGCTTCGACAGCTTCGACTACATCGCCCGCATCATGGTCGCCAACTGCGCCGTGGTCGTGAACAAGGACGCCCCGTGGAACAACCTCAAGGAATTTGAAGCCGCCGCCAAGAAGGAACCCGGCAAGCTCGTGTTCGCCAGCCCCGCCGCCACCTCATGGCTGACCTTCGCCATGCGCAACTGGTTCACCGGCACCGGCGTTCAGGTGAAGCAGGTCGAATACAAGAGCGGCGGCGAAGCGGCCACCGCCGTTCTCGGCGGCCATGCCGACATGACCTTCCTCTTCCCCCAGAACTACGCGCCCATGGCTTCCGCCGACAAGCTCAAGATCCTCGCCATCGGCACCAAGAGCGACGTGTACCCCAACGCTCCCACTTTCGCGGAGCAGGGCTATGAGGGCAACTATTACGGCTGGGCAGGCATCGCGGCTCCCAAGGGCACGCCCAAGGAAATCCTCGACAGGCTCGCGGCCATTTCCGAAGAAATCGTCAAGGACCCCGAATATATCAAGGCCATCAAGAACATGAACGCGACGCCCGACTACTCCACCGGCGAAGCGTGGATGAAGCAGCTCAAGGAACAGTACGCCGAAATGAACAAGGTCCTCACCGACCTCGGCCTGACCGGCAACAAGTAACACGCGGAATTCCGGGGGAAGGTTTTCCTTTCCCCGGCGGGGGCCGCCCCTCTTCCGGCGGCCTTCCTTTCCGCCCTGCCTCGGGGTCCTCCGCCTCCCCCTTTGGGGACTTCGGGACAGGACGCAAAGGAAGCCATTCCTGAACCCACGACTCAACAGGCCATATCCTCAAAAACCTATACGAAAACCAAGGAGCAGACCATGTCCATCAAACGCTACGGCACCCCCACCAAGCCCGGCGCCCTTCCCTTCTCCAAAGCCGCCGGAGCGGACGGCTGGCTCTTCGTCAGCGGACAGGTCCCCCGCGACGCCGACGGCGAAATCGTCACCGGCAACATCACCGTGCAGGCCCGCGTCACCCTCGAAAACCTCAAGAAGGTGCTCGAATCCGCCGGGTATTCCCTTGAAGACGTCGTCCGCGTCAACGTGTTCCTCGACGATCCCCGCGACTTCGCAGGATTCAACAAGGTCTACGCCCAGTTCTTCACCGCCGAGCACGCCCCCGCCCGCGTCTGCGTACAGGCCATGATGATGAGCGACCTCCGAGTCGAAGTCGACTGCATTGCCTACAAAAAAGACTAAAAAAAGAGATCTGAGACTTGAGGGGGGAAAGGAGAACCTTTCTGAAGAAAGGTTGCTCCCTCCTCAAACCCCACCCCTCCCTCTCCCAAGACTTTCGTAATGGGGACGGGGATTATTTGAAAAACACAGAGCGGGTACGTCAGGCTTTCACCAAGAAGGCGCCTGACGCCCACAGGACGGCGGACGGCGCGGCGCAGCCGTGGCGTTCGACGCTCTGAGGGGGTCCGGGGGGAATCATTCCCCCCGGGCAGGTCCGGGCGGCAGCCCGGCCGCCGGAGGCATTCTCCCATGAGCACGACAGAACAAGATATCATCATCGTAGGCGGGGGCATATCGGGCGCCGCGCTGGCATACGGGCTTTCCGGCAAGGGCCGGAAAGTGACCGTGCTGGACGCGCCGACCGATACCAATAAGGCGTCGCGGACCAACGTAGGGCTGATCTGGTGCCAGTCGAAATTCCTGCACCTGCCCGAGTACGCGAAGTGGGGCTTCATCTCCTCGCGGCTGTACCCGGCGCTGACCAAAGAACTTGAGGAAATCTCCGGACATGCGATCCCGGTGAACTACACCGGCGGCATCATCCCGGTCCTGAGCGAAGAAGACTACCAGAAACGCGGCGACTACATCGAAAAGCTGCGCGAGGCCCTCGGCGAATACAAGGGCAACATGATCGACCGCGCCGAGCTTGAGAAGAAACTGCCCAAGATCGGCTGGGGCCCTGAAGTCTGCGGCGCGGCATGGTGCGAAGAGGACGGCGTGGTCGATCCCCTGTCCCTGCTGCGTGCCTTCCGGGCGGCATTGCCCCGCGTCGGCGTGGACTACCGCCAGACGCTGGTGTTCGACGTGCAGCCCCACGCGGGCGGCTACCGCGTCACCACAAAGGACGGGACCTTCGACTGCCAGAAGCTCGTGCTCGCCGCCGGGCTGTCCAACCGCCGCTTCGTCCAGTTCGCCATGCCCACCCTGCCCGTCTACGCGGACAAGGGGCAGGTGCTGCTCGTCGAGCGTATGCCCTTCGTCATGCCCATCCCGGTGCTCGGCGTCACCCAGACCTTCGGCGGCACGACCATCATCGGCTTCCGCCACGAGAAGGCCGGGCACCACACGCAGGTCGTGCCATCCGCCGTGGCTTCCGAAGGCAAATGGGCCATCCGCGTCTGGCCCGAACTCGGCAAGAAGCGCCTCATCCGCGCATGGGCCGGACTGCGCGTCATGCCCGACGACAGCATGGCGATCTACAGCCGCCTGCCGGGGCATCCCAACGTCACCCTCGTCAATACCCACAGCGCCGTGACCATGGCCGCGGCCCATACCCGCCTGCTCCCCGATTTCATCCTCGGCGGCGAACTGCCCGAAACCGCGCAGGGCATGACCCTCAAACGCTTCGGCTATTCGTGCTGAACAAGGACTACGCCATGCAAAACGCATCTACCGTTCATATCACCTTCGACGGGCAGCCGATGGAAGTCCCCGCCGGGATCAGCGTCGCCGCCGCCGTGCTCGGGCACGCCCACGCCGGGCACACCTGCAAGCATCCCGTGGACGGCAGCGCCCGCGCTCCTTACTGCCTCATGGGCGTGTGCTTCGAATGCCTCATGGAAATCGACGGCGAACCGGACGTCCAGTCCTGCCTCGTCACCGTGCGGGAAGGCATGGTTGTGAGACGTCAACTTCCCGGGGAGGCCGAATAATGGACAGAAACATGGATCTCATCGTCATCGGAGCCGGCCCCGCCGGACTCTCCGCCGCCTGCGCCGCGCGCGCCTGCGGGCTGGACGTGACCCTCGTCGACGAGCAAGCGGCCCCGGGCGGCCAGCTTTTCCGCAATATCGAAACCCCGATGGCGCAGGCGCTGCTCGATCCCAAGGAACGCTCCGCCGGGCTCGGGCTCGTGAAACGCTTCCGCGAATCCGGCGCGACCTACTACCCCGGCACCACCGTCTGGGGGCTTGAGCCGCACAGGGTTTCGTGCACCATGAACGGCAAGGCCGAAGAGCTGGCCGCCTCGCACATCATCGTGGCCCCCGGCGGCATGGAACGGCCCGTCCCCTTCCCCGGCTGGACGCTGCCCGGCGTCATGGGCGCGGGCGGGGCCGACATCCTGCTGCGCTCCGGCGGCACGCTCTCCACCGACAAGAACGCCCCGGTCGTCCTTGCGGGCAACGGCCCCCTGCTCCTCCTGCTTGCCGGGCACCTGCTTGAAGCGGGCGTGCCCATCGCCGCGTGGCTCGACACCGGCTGGTGGTCCCGCCGCATCATGGCGGGCGCGCTCATGCCCGCTGGCGTGCTCGACATGCCGTATGTCGCCAAGGGCATGAAAATGGCACTGCGCGTACTCAAGGGCAAAGTGCCGATCATCCGCAACGTCACCAATATCCGCGCCGTGGGCTCCGATCATCTGGAAAAGGTCGTGTACGACGCGGGCGGCAAGACCCACGAAATCAACGCCTCCACCCTGCTGCGCCACGAGGGCATCATCCCGCGCACGCACATCCTCAATTCCCTGAACGCCAAGCACGCATGGGACGGCGTCCAGCGGTACTGGCATCCCGTCGTCGACGAAAACGGCCGTACCAGCGTGGACGGCATTTCCATCGCCGGTGACGGAACCTACGTCCACGGCGGCGATGCGAGTATGCTCAAGGGCGCCATCGCCGGAGTAGAGATCGCCCGACGCCTTGGCGTGATCAGCGACGCCGAAGCAGCCTACCGCAGCGGCCCGGCCCGCAGGCAGCTCCGTGCCATGCGCATCGCGCGCGGGTTCCTGCGCTATGTGTTCGCGCCCAATCCGGCCATCTTCAATGTCCCGGACGAAACGCTGGTCTGCCGTTGCGAATGCGTCACCGCCGGGGATATCCGCAAGGCCGTGGCCGAAGGCTTCCGCGACGTCAACGAAGTCAAGCGCTTCACCCGCTGCGGCATGGGCCAGTGCCAGGGCCGCATGTGCGGGCCCGCACTCGCGGAAATCACCGCCGCCGCCCAGTCCAAGGCGCCCGACGCCGTGGGCTGCCTCCAAGTCCGCCAGCCCTTCCGGCCGGTCAGCCTCGAAAACTACTGCAACCTCAACCTGCCCGGCTAAACGGGCCCGCCCCCTTCCCGCCGTCCGGGGAGGGGGCCACGGAAAACATCTATGCGGCGCTTCCTTTCCCTCCTCTGCCGACAGGGCATCTGCCTCCTGCTTGCAGCCAGCTACATCGTCTGCCTGTGCGCGGCCTCGCTCAATGCCGCCCCCACGGTAGCCGAAGCGGGGAGCATCGCCAGCCTCGAACTGTTGCCGAGAGCGGAAAACCCGCACCTTTCCCCGGATGATCCCGCGCTTGCCGCGTCGATCCCCGAAACGTCGGGCAAGAGCCTGCAAAGCTGGGAAAGCCTGTTCCCGCTCCTTCTCGTGATCCTGTGGCCCCACCTGTTCCGGGCCGTCCGCCTCCGCCTCCGAGACCACCGGCTGCCGCGCCATACCGACATACGCGGCCTGCTCCCTCTCCCCGCCGCGCCGCCGCTTGCGGATCCTCCTTTTTTCGCTGAGGATTCCATCATGTTTTCCCGTCGTATCATGCAGCGCCGCGCGGCCTGCGTTTAGGAGTACGCCATGACCATCCATTGGCTGGATTACGCGATCATCATTCTGTATTTCTTTGTTGTGGTCTACATCGGTTACTGGGCCATGAAAAAAGTCACCAACTTTGACGATTACGCCGTCGCCGGACGCGGCCTTCCCATGTCCATCTTCTTCGCGGCCATCGCGGCGACCCTGTGCGGAGGCGGCGCGACCATCGGGCGCGTTTCGTTCATGCACACCACGGGCATCGTGGTCTTCGCCGGGCTCATCGGCGTGGTGATCAACCAGATCTTCTCGGGCCTGTACATTGCCGGGCGCGTGCACAACATCAAGAACGTCTACAGCGTGGGCGACCTCTTCGGGCTGTACTACGGCCGCGCCGGGCGGCTCGTTTCCAGCATCGTGTGCTTTTTCTTCTGCCTCGGGCTGTACGGGGTGCAGATTCTGGCTATGGGAGCCATCCTCCAGACCGCCGTGGGCATAGACCTCATCCCGGCGGCGCTTATTTCTTCCGTCATCACGCTGGCCTATACGTGGTCGGGCGGTATGCTCGCCGTAACCATGACCGATGCAGTGCAGTATGTGATCATTATCATCGGCGTGAGCCTGTGCGGGTATCTCGCCATCGACCATCTCGGCGGCTTCGACGCCATGATGGCGACCCTGAACGCCATGCCCCGCTATGAAAGCAACCTGAAGCTGTTCTCCGGCTGGGGTCCGATCCAGTTCGCGGGCCTCTTCCTGAGCTTCCTGTTCGGGGAATTCTGCGCGCCGTATTTCATCCAGCGCTATGCCTCCACCAAGTCCGCCAAGGACAGCAAGGCCGGGGTGCTGATCTTCTCCGTCCACTGGATTTTCTTCCTCGCCACCACCGCCGGGATCGGCCTTGCTTCCATGGCGCTCCAGCCCGACGTCAAGCCCGACCTCGCCTTCACCAACCTTATCCGCGACGTGCTGCCCATCGGCGTGACCGGCCTCGTGCTGGCGGCCCTGCTCGCCGCCGTCATGTCATCGGGCGCGGCCTTCATCAACACCGCCTGCGTCGTGTACACCCGCGACATCTACAACAAGTTCATCAATCCTCAGGCCACGCAGGATCAGATGCTGCGCCAGTCCCGCATGTCCACCCTCCTCGTGGGCGGCGTTTCCATCGGCGTCGCCATCCTGTTCCAGGACGTGTTCGGCCTGATGATCTACATCTTTAAGCTGTGGCCTTCGGCGATCATCCCGCCGCTGCTGGCCGGGCTGCTCTGGGGCAAGGTGTCGCCCTACGCCGGGGCTCCCGCCGTGGTCATCGGCGTCGTGAGCTGCTTCCTGTGGAGCGACAAGGTGCTCGGCGAGCCCTTCGGCATCCCCGCCAACCTTATCGGTATCGGCCTCAACTGCCTGACGCTGTTCGTCGTCCATCAGATGATGAAGCGCCGCGTCCCCTCCACGGGCATCTACGCCCCCGAAGTCCTGTAAGCCCGCAAGGAGATTATCATGCTGGAATTCACGAAATATCTGATCTATGCGTCTTTCATCCTGAACATCGCCTGCGGCGTATGGGTGCTCACCGGCATCGTTCAGTGGATTGCGGAAATGAACAAGAAAAACTGACGGGAACCGTTGGGAGAGGGTGCGTTCCGTCCGCGGGAGGCCCCTCTTCCCCCTAACGCGGGGAGGCTGAACGTCCCGCATCAACCCAAAGGAGCGAATATGAAAGGCGGTAGACTGTATTACGACATGCCCATCGGCATCCTGTGCCTCGAATCGCTGTTCCCAAAACCGCGCGGGCACATGCGCAATCCGCTGACCTACGGTTTTCCGACGGTGACGCGGGTCATACGGGGCGTGGACATTCCGCGCCTGCTGTTCAACCCCACTCCGGATCTGCTGGAGTCGTTCATTCAGGCCGCGAAAGAGCTTGAGGCCGACGGCGTGCAGGCCATTACCGGAAGCTGCGGCTTCATGGCCCGTTTCCAGAATCAAATCGCCGCCGAGCTGCACATCCCGGTTTTCCTGTCGAGCCTGCTCCAGCTTCCGCTGGTGCGCCTCATGCACGGGGAAAAGGCCGAGATCGGCGTCCTCACCGCCAGTAGTCAGGCCCTGACGCCCGCCCACTTCGCCAACTGCGCGACGCCGATGGAATCCGTGCACATCCGGGGCATGGAAGGCAATCCCGAATTCTGGGAGACCATCATTGAAGGCAAACGCCACGACTTCGACATGGAACGCCTCGAAGCCGAGATCGTAGGTTCCGCCGCCGCGTTCGCGCGGGAAAAGGCGCTCGACGCCCTCGTGCTCGAATGCACCGACCTTTCCGCCTTCTCCGCGCCCATCCAGCGCGCGATCAACCTCCCCGTCTACGACATCAATTCGCTCGTCGAGTACGCCTATTACGCCGTCTGCCGGAAGGACTACCGGTAAACATGAGCGTATATTGTTAGAGTCAATAATCCCTGCGATGCCGCAAAACATGCCGGTCCGCCGCCCCTCCGGGATATTTTCAACCGGAGGGACGGCGGACCGTTCTCATTATTTCTTCCGAGATCCGGCGGATTTCGTTTCCTCGTCGGCCTTTCCCGCCTGCTCCTTCACGATGTTCACGGCGGGCAACGCGGCAAACGCCGCTTTCCGCTTATTGACCGCGGCAAGGATCGTCTTGGTGTAGTCGGCGCTGTCCCAATCCCCGTCAATAACCGCACTGCGCGAGATCACGAGCATCACGCCGTTGCTCTTGCGCCATTTGCCCACTTCTTCCGCAATGATGTCGTTGACGCTTTTCGCCGCCGCGCGTGTTTCCAGCTCCATCTGGCGATTGAGCACGGCAAGGCCGTTGGCGAAAATGGCTTCCTGCTGTTCCTTGGGCGCGTTTTTGTACGTTTCGCGCAAGGCTTCAAACCCCTTCTGGAGTACGGCCCGCACCTCGCCGAGGTGTTCCGAAGCCTGCTTTGCGGGCTCGGATTCCGTCATGATCCGCTGCATATCGACGGATACCACGGCTGGAATCTTCGGAGCCGCATTGCAGGAGGAGACAAGAGGCAAACAGAAAAAAACGAAAACAAGGCAGGAACACACAGAACCGATACGCATAATCCATCCTCATTACTGTGACTGTACAAAAAATCCCGGTGAACCGGCAAAAGTCGGCCCACCGGGAAAAGGCTCCGGCGGAAAACCGGCGGAGGTTCTCTATGCTTCCTAGAACTTATACATGAAGGACGCGGTCACGCCCTGCCCCGTCTGGTGTTCGGAAGCCTGAATATTGTATCCGAGGCCGAAGGAGACGTTGTCCTTCTGCACTTCGACGCCGAACACGCCGTCAAACGACGTCGTATCCATAACGCGGCGCTTCATGGAGTCGGAAGCGTTCACACCGGGAGTGCGCACGTCGATCTTCGTCTTAGTGTCGCCTGCGGCGGGCACCACGGAAAGGTCGGCCTGCGGCTTCACCTTCCAGCCGGATTCCGTCTCAATGGTCTTGCTCAGGTTCACACCCACGGGGAACTGCCAGACATGCTGCAGATCGCTGTCCGTATGGAACAGGTCGCCGCCCATATCGAGCTTCGTGGTGAAGCTGTCTGTCTTCACGGCCATATAGCGCACGCCGATATGGGGCATCACGTCGAGCACATCGGTCTTGACCATGTACTCGGCCTTCACCCCGGCGGTGATCACGCTGGAATCGACGTCGCCCTTGATGCGCCCGCCAAGACCCAGCGAGGACGGGATGTCCTGCTTCAGCTCGTTCTTGGAGGCGGAATAGCCGAGATCGGCGACCACGTTGACGTTGTCCATGCTCCAGCCCCCGTAGAGAGACATACCCCAGAAGTCGAAGTCGTTCTTGGTGCTGTTGAAGTCGCCGCGCGACTTGGTGTCGCCCGCCCCCACGTTGAGGGCGAGGCCGACCCGGCCCTTGCCCGCGCCAGCGTCAAATGTCCAGTCGCCGCCGATCACGCCGCCCGCGAAGTCGGAGTTATACCCCGCATCGAGGCTGCCCGCGCTGAAATCACGCGTACGGTTTGAGCCGTAGATAGCGTTGGCCCACAAATCAAAGCCGTTTTCATGCAGATTCGTCCCTTTCTGGGCCACTTTCCCGGCAAGGGACAGGTGATCCTGAATGGCCCGCACCGGAGCCTGCGCCACAGTGATCGTCGAGGACTGCACGCCGCCCGCATACGCAAGCTGCGCCGCGCCGTCGAGTGTGGGGATCACGTCGCCTTCCGCGAGGAACTGGGGCTCCAGCGCGCGGGACAGGAACTTGATGCCCGCGTTACCGCTGTTCACGTCGTTCTGGTTGTCTCCGATCATGCGATCAAGCGTATTCGGGATGGAGATGCCGGGATACAGCACGGAAGCCCGCTTTGCTGTCGTCTTGACCGTTACGCGGCCGTCCGTTCCGGCGATGCGTTCGGCGTTGATCAGGCGGTTGACCATGAGGTCGCCGCCGGTCCAGCCTTCGACGGTCGAAGACGCGTCGCCGAATCCGCTGGCGACCGTGTAGGTTCCGTTCGCCTTGGCGTCCACAAGGTACAACTTCGCGTCCTTCTTGACCGTAATCGTGTCGGCGGCGCTGTTCGCCCTGATTGCGCCGTCGCCGGAAGCAATGGCGGAATCCACGACCAGCAGGGATTTATTACCGAAGTACACGCTGTCACCAACGGGCACACCGCCGATAGCGCCGCTCTTGTCCACTCCGGCATCCACGACGATCTTGCCGCCCGCGCCGAGCGCCACAGCCTTGCCGAGCGCCAGCATGGATTCGCCGGAAGCCACGGTGAAGCCGTTGCCGAAGGCGGCCGGATTCAGCCCCGCTTCGGCGGCCTTGGCCTGAAGATCCGCAATGGAACCGATTTCCACCACGGAACCGTCGCCCACCAGCAGACTGGAGCCAAAGGTATCGCCGGACAGGTTCTCAATCTTCACATACGCGGGGTCGATGAACAGCGTGCCGCCCGTGGGGTTCAAAGTTCCGATGTGGGCCGTGGCGTTCAGCACGTTGACCGCACCCTGCTCCAGCGTCGCCGTCGACGCCGAGATGGAGGCGTTGCTCAGGTTCACCTCGGCATTGCCGTGGGACGTCTTGATCTCATCATAACCATAGCGCGTGGTGTCGAGGCCGTTGCCCGCGACGTCCAGCTTGCCCTGAACCTCGACCGTCCCGAAGGACGCCATCTGCTTGCCTGCGTTTCCGGCCATGCCAAGCTGCAATGCCGAACCGTCACCGACGACGACATGCGTCTTCACGGCATTGTTATTGCCGTCGACGAGCACGCCGCTGTCCTCGGTTTCGCCGCCGATCAAGGTGATCTTCGAATTATCGACCAGATTCAGGACGACACCAGCGGCGGCATCAGCGGGAGCGACCTGCAACCCCTTGGCGTTGAAAACACTCTTTCCGATCTCAAGATTGCCGACTGTCTGCAGCGCCTTATCCTTATCATTGCTGTCCACGACGCGGACGAGCTGATCCGGAACGGAAGCAATCGTCACATCAGAATCATTGGCGCTTTCGCCGGATTTTGCCACAACGGGAGTGACCCCGGAAAGCGTAACCTTATTGGTGGCCGGATCAGCCGTGCCGCTGACGACCACCGTTTCGCCTTCCTGAACCTTCAAGGTGCCGTTGAGGAGCGTCAGCAAGGCTTTTTCAGTATCCTGTTCAAACAAGGCAGCCTTTGCCGCCTTGTACTGATCGACCGTATACGTCTTGCCGTCAAAACGCAGATAGAGGTCGCCCGCCGTGCCTACAAGAGCCGTGTCGACTCCGGCCACGGCACCGAACGCATCCGTGATGAAGTTACCCGAGTCCGCCGTTACGGAACCTCCGTTGATAATCAGGCTGCTGCCGCTGCCAAAAGCCACGGCTCCGCCTTCCGCCACCACAGCCGAACCGGCAACGGACATCGTACCGCCTTTCAGTTCAAGGCCAGCGGCATTCAGGGCAGCGCCGCTATTCACCGCCAGCGAGCCTTTTTCCTGGGTATACCCGCTGTTCAGGCCGGTTACACCGCTTTCTACCGTAACGGAGCCGACGTTGTAAATATCGTTGCCTTCCGTAGCGTTGTTGCCTTTGAACGTATTGGTTCCAGCGAAATGCAGCGTACCGGTGTTGTAGATGGCTCCACCCTTGTCCGCTGTGTTGTTTTCAAAAAGGCTGTCCGTGATGGTCATGACGCCACCGGCGTTCTGGGCTTTATCCTGTGCCCCGTCATTATAAACGGCCCCGCCGTTCTCACTGGCGCTATTGCCCGTGAACATGCCGGTGACGGTCACACCAGCGCCTTTGCCAAGGCCGTTGTCCGCATAGAAGGTATTATAAATAGCACCGCCATTCTTTGCCCGGTTGCCCGTAAACGTTGCCGAGATGTCCAGTTTGGCTGCGCTGTTATTCGCATCCTTGCCCATACGCGTGCCGATGGCACCGCCATTATACCCTGAAACGTTATTTTTAAAGAGCGTATTTTCAATGGTGGCAATGGCGGTTGCGGATACGGCACCCAAAGAAATCGCGCCGCCGCCAATGGCAGTGGCGTCTTCCACCGCAACATTCCATTCCCCGGAGTCCGATTTATCAAGCTGAGCGGTATTCCCTTCAAACGTGGAACCCGTAATAGTCAATCCCTTGTAACTGCCAATGGCTCCGCCATCATAAACGGAATGGTTATTTTTAAATACGGATGAAGCAATGTTTACCGCATTGCTGGTGGAATCGGAACCGATGGCCCCGCCCACGACACCAGCCACATTATCTTCAAATGTGGAGCCTTTTACCGTCATATCCTGCCAGTTAACAATGGCACCACCCCAATTTGATGCGGTATTGCCCTTAAAAGTGGCTCCAGATACATCAAGATTGCCGTTATTGGCAATAGCGCCGCCATTATAAGCCGTATTCCCCGTAAACTGGGAATCGACAACAGTGACTTTAAAATCTTTATCAGTTGCTCTCTTACTGGCATAAGAGTAGATAGCTCCGCCCATGCCGGAGCCTTCTTTGGCCTTCTTATCAACAACCGCCGTGTTATTGGTGAATGTTGAGTTTTTAATCGTAATGCTACCGTAGTTCTCCGTTTTCCCCCTATCATAAAAATTGGCGACGGCACCGCCGTTTATCGCCGTATTGCCGGTGAACGAGGAGCCTTCGACAAGGGTATCATTAAACGTATTGAACAGAGCGCCGCCATTGCCGCTTTCATAAAGTCCGGTGATTGCCGTGTTATAGTTATAGGGCGTATCGCTGATGCTTTTTCCGGCGGTATTATTCGTAAAAGTGCTGCCCGATACCGTCAGGCCGACATCCGCGGAGTCGGTATCGTATGCGCCGTAAAATTTCCGGGTGGCAACGGCGCCGCCATCTTTGCCGGACACGTTCCCGGTGAATGTGGAACCGGAAATGGAAACATGGGAACCTGAACCGATAGCGATAGCGCCGCCGCCCATATCGCAGTTATCAATGACATGGGATGATCCATCACTGCCTATTTGCGCCGTATTGCCCTCAAAGGTACTGTCTTTGACCGTGAGATAGCCGAAATTACCTATGGCTCCACCATCGTACTGTGCACTGTTCTGGGAAAATACTGTAGAGACTATTTCTATATGCGCCTGATTTTTCGTTCCTACGAGAACGCCGCCGCTCCTCGCCGTTTTGTTTCCGCTGTACGAGCCCCCCGTTATGCTCAGCTTACCATTGTCATTGACTTTATAGACAAGGCCGTCCAAATCTCCAGACGAATCGGAAACCGTTTCGTTTTGAACATTCACCTCATCATTGACAATCGTCTGTGCTCCCGCGACACCGGCACCGCCCATGACAAGCATGCCCGCCACAGCCAACGAGCCGAACACGTTCAGCATATGGCATTTCTTCAGCACGGCGCGGTACCTGTTGATCAAGTTGCCTACGGCACCCTTCGACATAGTCATATGAAACCTCCCATAAAAAATTTTTCCCCGGCAACATACTGTGCCGCAAACACAAAAAGCCCTGAAACCGGACAATCCGGCATCAAGGCTTAATGGACATACGGGAAATACAAGACGGCATCCGGTGCTCCGCTAAACTGAAATGCGGCCTCCAGCCTAGCGCACGGAGTCTCTGTACCATTAATGTCATTCAGCCGAAGAACACGGCTGAACGACGAAAAAAACCCTGTTCCCGAGAACCGGGAGCAGGGCTTTTCCGAGCAAAAAGAGAGAGAGCTATCTGCTAAGCAGAGAGAGAGAGAGAGAGAGAGAGAGAGAGAGAGAGAGAGAGAGAGAGAGAGAGAGCATATATAATCCGCTGTGTTAGTTTTAATTTTTCTAAAACAGTTTTCTTATAATCCATTACGCCGGTAAAAGCAACTTCAAGCGGTATTATCCTGATCAATTCGCGTTTCTTCGCAAGGATAGTACACTATTTTAACATGTTCATCAAAAGGCAAACTTGAAAGCGTGCCCATTCCCGCTCCCTCATCTCCCTTCTTTCCGGCGCGGCAGGGGCAGGCCCATCTTGAGCATGTGGGCGCGCAGGGTCGTGTAGTGGACGCCGAGAAGCTCCGTAGCGCTTCCCGGCCCCATGAGCTTATTGCCGGTCTTCTCAAGGACACGCCGGATATACCGCTGTTCCAGCTCAGCCAGCGAGGGCCAGCCGTCCTCGGGTGATGCCGCACCGCCCTCGACCTCGGGGGCGAACTCGAATTTCAGCGGCGTCCCCACCGCCTTGCTTCGGCTGAGAAGCAGCGAACGCTCAATGACGAATTCCAGCTCCCGCACGTTCCCCGGCCAGTCATGGCTGTACAGCCGCTCCAGCTCGGGGGCGGGCACGTCCGGCACCTCCATCTCGAACTGCGCCGCCTTGGTCCGCAGGAAATGCCTCACAAGCGCCGGGATGTCCGCTTTCCGATCCCGCAGCGGCGGGATGACAATGGTCAGTACTGCCAGACGGAACCACAAGTCCTTGCGGAACGTCCCTTCCCGTACCTTCTTCATGAGATCGGTCTGCGTCGCCGCGATCACCCGGACATCCACCGGAATAGGCCGGTGATCGCCTACGCGGGTTACATACCGGCTCTCCAGCACGCGCAGCAGGTGCACCTGCGCCTCCTGGGGCATCTCCCCGATTTCGTCGAGAAACAGCGTCCCGCCGTTGGCCTGCTCGAAGTACCCCCTCCTCGTCGTGTGCGCGCCGGTGAACGCGCCCTTCTCGTGCCCGAACAGTTCGCTGCTCAAAAGGCTTGGGGTGATCGCCCCGCAGTTCACCTTAAGGAACGGGCCGTTGCGCCGATCCGACCGCTCATGGATGGCGTCGGCCACGGACTCCTTGCCCGAACCCGTTTCCCCAAGGATAAGCACCGTCGTCCGCGTCGGGGCCGCCAGCTCGATGCGCTGCCGGACCTCGGCCAGCTCAGGGCACAGGGACAAGCGCTCGAATCCCGATCCCACCGGGGTGTAGGGCAACGCCTTTTCCTCCGTGAACGACAGGCGTTCCCGAAGCTCCCCGGCGAGGGGCCGCACGAGCCGCTGAAGCTGCTCCACATGCGTCCATGTGAAGGCGTCGTAGTCGTCTGACCAGAAATTCAGACAGAAATGATACTCGCCGTTCTCGAACAGCGGCAGCCGGATCAGTGAGCTGTGGATCAAAAAAGGCACGTCCGCCAGATCTGGATCGTTGAACGGAGCTTGAACCTTGTAGCCGTCCAAATTGTTGATGAGGACAGGCTGGTTTATTTTTTCACTTTCAACGAAAGGCGCACCCCGTTCGGGGTCCGAAATGCGTGTGGTCCGGCGGCTGTCCAGTTTGGTGTCGAACATCTGGATCACGCGGGTAAAATCCCTGGAAATGAGAATGGCGTTGATGCGCACGACCGGAAGATACGGACGTATCATATTGTGAAGGCAGGTTATTGATCCGTGGAGCCCGTTCGTTCTGTAAAAAATGAGGCACGCCATCGCGCCGGATTCGAAAAAAGGATCGGAAGGATAGGAAGGCATGGGCGGCTCCGTTCGGACTTTTTATACTGTGTAAATCACATTGTATTATATGTAATAGACACTGTTTTTTGAAACTATGCGGTCAAAACATATTGTTATTTTAAGAACAATGCAATGGCACGGAACCTGCTCAAAGCGAGGCATAGAGAATTTCCATTCCTCTCAACCAAGGAGTCTTGAACATGCCTCCACGCATTGATCCTGAAAAATGTACAGGTTGCGGGTTGTGCGCCAGCATTTGCCCCTTGCAGGTCTTCCGCCAGAAGCAGCCGAAGACAACCCCGGAAGTTGCCTACGGCGAAGAGTGCTGGCACTGCAACGCCTGTGTGCTCGACTGCCCTGCCAAGGCCGTTTCGCTCCGCCTTCCCCTGAACTACATGCTGCTCCATGTGGACGCAGACACCCTGCACAGCTAGGAGGTGCTTATGATTCCCGTATCCAAGACGCTCGAAACGGACATCGCGGTCGTGGGCGGAGGCATCGGCGGGCTGTGCGCGGCTATTGCGGCGGCGGAAGGCGGCGCCAGGGTCATGGTCCTCGAAAAGGCCAATACCAAACGCAGCGGCTCGGGCGCGACCGGCAACGATCATTTCGCCTGTTATTACCCGAAGCACCACGGCGGCGACATCCGGCCCATCCTGCGCGAACTGCTCGACAGCCTTGTCGGGCTGTGCCATGACCCTCTGCTTTCCCTGCGCTTTCTTGAGAGGAGCATCTCCATCGTGGACAAGTGGCACGAGTGGGGCATCAACATGAAGCCGTTCGCGGAGGATTACGTGTTCATGGGCCACGCCTACCCGGACCGCCCCCGCATCTGGCTCAAGTACGACGGGCACAATCAGAAGGAAGCCCTCACCCGGCAGGCCAAAAAGGTCGGCGTAACCATCGTGAACCACCATCCCGCCGTGGATCTCATGCGCGACGAACAAGGCATTACCGGCGTACTTGCGCTGGACGTTTCCGGGGAAACCCCCTCGTTCACGTTCGTCAAGGCGCGCAAGGTCATCCTCGCCACCGGCACCGCCAACCGCCTGTACCCCGCCGCCGGATCCCCGGGCTGGCCCTTCAACACCGCCTTCTGCCCCGCCTGTGCGGGTGCGGCGCAGGCGCAGGGCTGGCGCATCGGCGCGAAGCTCGTGAACATGGAGCTGCCCAACCGCCATGCCGGGCCCAAGTTCTTCGCCCGCGCCGGGAAGTCCACATGGATCGGCGTGTACCGCTATCCCGACGGCAAGCTGCTCGGCCCCTTCGTGGACAAGGCCACCCGCGAGGTCGGGGACATCACCTGCGACGTGTGGAACTCCGCCTATACCGACGTGCTCATGAACGGCACCGGCCCCGCCTACATCGACTGTACGGGCACGGGCCCCGAAGACATGGCCTTCATGCGCGAGGGCATGGCGAGCGAGGGGCTCACCGGGCTGCTCAACTACATGGATGAAAAGGGCATCGATCCCTCGAAGCACGCCGTGGAGTTCATGCAGTACGAGCCGCACCTCATCGGGCGCGGGCTGGAAATCGACATCGACGGGCAGACCTCCGTACCCGGCTTGTACGCCACCGGCGATATGGTGGGCAACTTCCGCGCCGACATCGCCGGGGCCGCCGTCTACGGCTGGATCGCCGGGGAGCACGCCGCCGCCCATCTCGGGGACGGCCCCCTCGCCGACATCGAAAACACGCCGTGGGCGCAGGAGCGCATGGCCTATTACAGCCGGTTCATGGAACGGCCTTCCGGGGCGCACTGGAAGGAAGCGAATCTCGCCCTCCAGCAGATCATGGCCGACTACGCCGCCGCCGGGCCGCACCGCGTGCGTTCCGCGACCCTGCTCAACGCCGGGCTGAAGTACCTCGCGGATCTGCGGCGCAACGCCGAAGCCGAAATAGCGGCATCCGACGCCCACACCCTCCTGCGCGCCATCGAGACGCTGGATCTCATCGACAACGGCGAGATCGTCATGCACGGCGCGCTCGAACGCAAGGAATCACGCGGTATGCATCAGCGTTCCGACTTTACCTTCACCAATCCGCTGCTGTCCGACAAGTTCCTGACGCTCCGCAAGGAGCAGGGGAGAATCATCCCCGAATGGCGCCAGCGCTGGACAGCCTGATAAGGGGAGACGCGACGTGCCGGGGGAGGAGGGAGGAAGCCCTTCTTCAGAAGGGCTTTCCTCCCTCCTCCCCCGGACCCCCACCTCCCACCTTCCCAAGACTTTCGACTGGTGGGGAGGCGGCGCGCAGGGAGTCCGTTCCGATATAAAGTGGAAAAAGACCTTCCTTTGCGCCACCGAGAATACCCCCCATCCTTCACTATCCCTCCAAGCGTTTTCTTCGGCGGCAAACCGCTGGGTCAAGGGGCGGCTCGCGCCTTGCGGAGTGTAGAGGCAGCGCCTCTGCCGGGGTTCCCAGGGGCGGAGCCCCTGGGCCTACCCCCGCCGCGCGGGACAGGCGGCTGCATCGGTTTGCATTTATTGAGTGGTTCATTTTTACACCATCTTGCCATCAACGCGCGGGTTGCGTTATTGTTTTCACAAATATCGGCAGCCCTGCTACAAGGACGCCAACATGACCACTTCCCTGCGAAAAGGCTGCATCGGCCTTGCCATCCTTCTGGGATATTTTCTGCTGGTTTCCCTTCCATGCCCCGACGGGCTGTCACCCAACGGCAAGCGGGCCATCGCCATGATGTTCGCCGCCGTACTGGTATGGGTATTCGAGATCCTGCCCGTCGCCGTCGCCTCCGTGCTGTTCGCCGTACTGCCCGCCGTGGCGGGCATCCTGCCTCTGCCCAAGATGATGCAACTGTTCGCCACGCCGACGATCTTCTTCGTGTTCGCCATGTTCTGCATCGCCATCGCCTTCCAGAACTCCGGCCTGAGCCGCCGCATCGTCCTGTGGACGAGCCTGCGATCCAAGGGTTCCCCGGTGCGCCTCCTGCTGCTCCTGATGATGGTCTGCGCGCTGCTCTCCACCATCCTCGCGGACATACCCGTCGTCGCCATGATGCTGCCCGTGGCTGTCCTGCTGCTCGAAAAAAACGGCTGTGTGAAGGGAACCAGCAATTTCGGCAAGGCGGTTATGCTCGGGCTGCCCATCGCCTGCCTCATCGGCGGCGTCGGCACCCCGGCGGGAAGCGCCATGAACATGCTGACCATAAGCCTCCTCCAGAGCACCGCCGACGTACACATCGGGTTCTTCGAGTGGACGGCTATCGGGATGCCCATGGTCCTCGTGCTCACGCCGCTGGCGTGGTGGCTCGTCATCCGGGCCTTCCCCCCGGAAATCGGGCGACTCGCGGGCATGGATCTCGTGGAGCGGGAATACGCCGGACTCGGCGGGCTTGGGCGGAGGGAAAGCGTGTTCATCGCCGTGCTGGCCGTGAACTTCATCCTCTGGAGCACGGAAAAGCTGCACGGCATCCCGCTGCCCGTGGCGGCGGTCATCGGCTGCGCGATCTTCTCGCTCCCGACCGTCGAACTGCTCACATGGGAACAGGACAAGGGCCGGATCGGATGGGACAGCCTCATGCTGATCGGCGCATCCAACGCCCTCGGCATGGCTATCTGGGAAACGGGCGGCGCGGCGTGGATCGCCCATGCCTGTCTCGGCGGCGTCGCAGGTATGCCGCTTGCAGGTGTTATAGCGGTGATTTCCCTGTTTACCGTGGTTATCCACCTGCTCATCCCGGTGAACACCGCCATCGTCGCCGTACTCCTCCCCGCGCTGGCGGCCCTTGCCGGGACCATGGGCGTCAACCCCGCCGTCCTTGCCATACCGATGGGCTTCAGCGTGTCGGCGGCATTCCTGCTGCCGCTTGATGCGGTCCCTCTGGTGACCTACCCCGCCGGATATTACAGGATGTTCGACATGTTCAAGCCCGGTTGCCTCATTTCCGTGGTCTGGGTCGTGGTCATGACCCTCGTCATGTTCGCTATCGCCGTACCGCTTGGGCTGCTGTAGAGGAGAAAAGCTGAGGGGGCTCATCGTCCCCTCAGACTCCCCCGGCAGGGGAATGATTCCCCTTGCACCCCCGGACGGAGGGAGCGGGTCGTGCGGGGAGTCCCTTCGGATTGAAGGCAAAAGAAGGGAGCACCAGCAAGTTACGCAAACGTGGCCTTATTCCGAGGAAAACTGAGCGGAATCCCACTTAGAGCATTTCCATTTTGCGAGTGCCATATTCCAAAAGATAACAATGAACACAAAAGCCTTTGAAAAGGGCGAGGCAGGCGCGAACTGCGCCGGCAGTTGGAGAGGAGAACGTTGCTGAAAAAACGCCTCCTTCCCAGCTGCCTCTATATCCTTCCTGAAACTCATCTGCCCTCACGTCGGCCCGACGGCCTGACGATGCCCATTTTCTTCATCTTCTTGCGCAACGTATCCGGATGCACCCCGAGTAGTTCACCCGCGCCTCCCGGGCCGTGGATCTTCCCGCCCGTACGGTCTAGGGCGGCCTCGATATGTTCGCGTACCACGTCATCCAGTGAACGAAGCGCTGCTTCGCTCCGGAATTCCGAAAAGCCTGATGCCGCCCCCACAGACGCCGCTCCCGTCTTCTCGGATAGGCGCGCCTCACCACGTCCGGCGGCGTTGTCCAGCCTGTGCTCCCGGACCGAACGAGACGGAACGGGGCACTCCGCTTCCGGCAGCATCCCCTTTTCCATCCACTCCGCAAAACAGCGCCGCACCAGTTCCCGCACCCGCCCCTCAAGCGCCTCGCCATGCTCCGGCGCGGAACGTCCGGGAACGGCACGTTCCAGAACGGGCTGGAGATAGCGATCGAGCTTGAGCTTGCTGTTGTAATCCAGAATCACCGCCCGCTCCACGAGGTTTTCCAGTTCCCGGACGTTGCCGGGCCAGTCATATTGGAGGAGCCGTTCCGCCGAATCCGGTTCGATGCCGGAAATAGGGGGCAATCCCAGGCGGCGCGTGGCCTTGTCGATAAAGTGCCGGGCCAGCGGGAGCAGATCCTGCAGCCGCTCACGCAGCGGGGGGACGGAAATGGTAAACACATTCAAGCGGTGATAGAGATCCTCGCGGAACGTGCCCTCGCGCAGCATCTTGTGCAGATCTCGGTTCGTTGCCGCTATGATCCGAACATCCACCGGAATGGAAGTCGTGCTGCCCACACGCTCGACCACATGGTTCTGAAGGGTCCGCAGGAGCCGCACCTGCGCCTGAAGGGAAAGCTCCCCGAGCTCGTCGAGAAACAGCGTGCCGCCGTTGGCCAGCTCAAATTTGCCCCCCACAGCGCAATGCGCCCCGGTGAAGGCCCCTTTCTCGTGCCCGAACAACGTGCTGTCCATGAGCGTCTCAGGGATGGCCCCGCAATTGACCTTGATGAAGGGCTTGCCCACGCGCTGCGATCTGGCTTGGATCGCGTTGGCGACAAGCTCCTTGCCCGTGCCGGTTTCCCCGAGGATCAGCACCGGCGCATCGGTCCCCGACAGCTTGCGCACCGTTTCCATGACGTTCCTGAGCCCGCCCGAAGTGCCTATGAGCTCGGCGGGCGCGTCGTCCTCGTGTGGCGACTGCGAGGGCGTATCGTAGCCGTGCGCGGAGAAGAACCGCTGCACCTCCTCCTCACGGAGCACCTTGACCAGCGCGAAGCTCAAGGGAATCGCCAGCAGGCCCAGCCTCCGCTCATGCTCCTCCGTGAAACACCCCACCTCCGTCCCAATGAGCCGCAGCAGCCCGAGCGGCGCACCCGCCCCCTTGAGGCAGCAAACCAGATGCGCTCTCGGCCTGTTTTCGATGAACTCCCGCAAGTCGTTGTTCACGCTCTCGGCGGTCCGGACTTCCTGGCTGTTGGGGATGGCATTGACGCCCCCGGTCAGCGAAAAGGCCCTAAGAAACATGGTCTGCTCGCGGGAAAACGGAATGAACCGCCCGAGGAAGTGGATGCCGCCGTCGTGGATGAAATGGAGTTCCAGCAGGGACTGCGAGGAAGGCAGAAAATGGTGCATGACCATCCCTTCCAGCGGGAACGTCTCTTTCAGGAGCTTGTAGAACGCGATGAGCGATTCCCTGACGTCCGGCATGGCCAGAATCCGTGTGGATTTGTGAAAAAAAACACCATCCTGATACGCATCCGGCATATAATCCTCCCTATCGGCCTATAGTCCGATTTCTGCGCCGGATTATAGGCTTATTTTCCGCATATTGTCACATCCCAAAAGTCTTTTCTTGTAATCATCAAAAATAAAACAGTTTTTATACATGGCACGGAACTTGTTATATCAAATACAAAAAGAAACACATGTGTCTCTCAATGGCCCAGTAACGCGTCATCAGGCTTCCGTTGCTCTTCCGTATGGATGTGCCTTCGTATCGCACTGTCCATAGTATGAAACGGAACGGATATATTAAAAAATACATATATGCATATCTGTATTCGTTCTCCACTTGCATGAACGGAATAGCGATATGCTGGAAACAGGAAGCCTTTTGCTGCTATCCTGTATCGCCTCTCCCCAAAGCCTTTACCAATCCGTATCTCCATGCCCGCATCGGTTCATGGAGAAGAGGGATGTTGCGCCATCCGGCATCGTAAGGACCTTCTGCAACAAGAAGCCCTCACGCCGGACGCGGGTCCGGCGCGCCGCAATGCCGCATGGATTCCGGGGAAACCGTTTCCCACGGAATGCCGTCTTTGAAACGGCACCGTTTCAAGGAAATTCCGCTCCAGGGAGGATACAATGACTCATATGCTCAGTCTGCTCCCCAAGTCGCGTTTCGAGGAAAGCAGCGTGGAGATTCCCGGCGGACTTGCTTTTCTTGCCGACTACAGGCCAGACGCCATCGCGGAGGCCGCTGCGGGCACTGAGGGCCTCTTCATGCCGCCTTCGCACCCCCGCCTCGACGCCGATCTGCTGGCCCGGCTCGGCTCCGTGCGCATCATCCAGACCGCAGGGGCCGGATTCGACAGCGTGGACCACGCGGCGGCGGCGAAACTCGGCCTCATCGTATGCAACTCGCCAGCACAAAACGCGATCACCGTGGCAGAGCACGTCATCGGGGCGGTGATCTGCCTCCAGCGCGAGCTGGCCTACGCGGACGAGACTATCAAGTCCGGCGCCTATGCGCAGGCACGGGAACGCATCCTCGGCCGGGGCGCCTGCGAACTGTTCGGCGCCACCGTGGGCATCGTCGGGCTCGGCGGCATCGGCCGGGCGCTGGCCCCCCGCCTTGCGGCCTTCGGGGCAACGGTCGTGGCCTCCGACGTCTTCTGGCCCGAGGATTTCGCGCAGGAGCACGGCATCCGGCGCGTCAATCTCGACGAACTGTTCGCCGTCAGCGACATCGTCACCCTGCACTGCCCGCTCATGGACGCCACGCGCGGCCTTGTGGACGCGGCGCGGCTCGCTTCCATGAAGCCCGGCGCGATCCTCGTCAACGCGGCGCGCGGCGGCATTGTGGACGAAACGGCCCTTGCCGCCGCCCTCGAACGCGGCGTCATCCGAGGCGCGGCCATCGATAACTTTGAAAGTGAAATCCCTTCGCCCGGCAATCCCCTGCTCCGGCTTTCTCCGGAAGCGCGCCGCCGGGTGCTGTTCTCTCCCCACCTCGCGGGCGTCACCCGCGCGGCGTTCGCACGCCTGATCCGTCAGGCCATCGGCAATCTGGAAAACAGCCTCCGGGGACTTCCCCCGCAGTTCTCCGTCAATGGGCTCTCGTCCATTCGCCCATCCGCATGAGGAAAGCCGGCATGAACGACAAGAAGACCGTAAGCTTCGGTATGGCTCTGGCGATTATCTTCCTTCCCATTCTGGTCATCCTTCTCGGCGGGCTCGTCCTGCGCGTGGGGTTCCTCGTGCCGCTGATGCTCGCCACCATCACGGCCTCGCTCCTCAGCATCATGGCGGGGTTCACCTGGAAAGAGGTTGAAGCCTGTATCGTCAACGGCGTGCACCGCATCATCATCGTCACCTGTATCCTCTTCCTCGTGGGCACGCTCATCGGGGTCTGGATTCAGGCCGGTGTCATCCCCCTGTTCCTCTACTGGGGCCTGAAGCTCCTCTCGCCCTCCATGTTCCTCGTCAGCACGGTGCTCATCTGCGCGGTCTTCTCGCTCATGACCGGCACCTCCTTCGGGACCATCGGCACGGCGGGCCTGGCCCTGCTCGGCGTGGGCGAGGCCCTCGGCTTCCCCACCGGGCTCACCGCCGGGGCCATCGTGTCCGGCGCGTACTTCGGCGACAAGATGTCCCCGGTTTCCGACACCACCAACCTCGCCTCGGGCATCACCGGGACCAACATTTTCTCGCACATCGGCTCCATGCTCTACACCACCGTGCCCGCCACCCTCGTAGCCCTCGGCCTCTACTGGTACCTCGGGCTCAACTACAGCGGCGGGGCCATGCCCGACCTGACTCCGATCACCGACGCCCTCTCAGCCAACTTTAACCGCTCGTTCCTCCTCGCCCTGCCGCCCATCGTGCTGGTGGCCCTCGCCATCCGGGGCATCCCGCCGCTGCCCACGCTCGTCATCGCCATCCTCGTCGGCGTGGTCTGCGCCTTCGTCATTCAGGACGGCATGACCGTAAAGGGCATGTTCAAGGCCGCCACCGACGGCTACGTTTCCCAGACCGGGCACCCGCTCGTGGACAAGATCCTCTCCCGAGGCGGCCTGACCAGCATGTCCTTCGTGGTCTTCCTGCTGCTCATCGCCATGACGCTCGGCGGCATCCTCGAAGGTACCGGAGCGCTCGGCGTGGTCGTGGACCGCATGACCCGCTCCGTGACCTCCCCCGGCGGGCTCATCCTCGCCACGCTGGTTTCCTGCTACCTCATGACCATCGGCACGGGCAACGGCATGCTCTCCATCATCGTCCCGGCCCGCGCCTTTGAAAAGAAGTTCCGCGACATGGGCATCCAGTCGCGGGTCCTCTCGCGGACGCTTGAAGACGCCGTCACCCTCGGCATCGCGCTGGTGCCGTACTCCATGGCCGCCTTCTTCATCGTCGGCGTCCTCAAGATCGACGCCATGCAGTACATCCCCTATGCCTTCGTCAACTGGATCGTCCCCATCTTCTCCCTCACCTACGGCTTCACCGGGTTCGCCATCTGGAAGATCAACAAGGATGCCGGCAACTCGCCCGCCGAATCCGAAGCCTAGCCGCCGGGGACTCCCTGCGGGAATGCGGCCTCCGCAGGGCCCCGGCTTCAACCACGCAACCCCATTCCGGGCATAAGCGGCCCCGGAGGAGCCTCCCCTGCGGAGCACGGCTCCCCCGGCAACGGGAAGCCGTTCCCTAAAAACAGCACGCCCCGCCGGGGCCGCCCGGAACAGCAAAGGAACCCTTATGGACACGCAAAGATTTTCACGCATCGCCAACGGCCTCAAGTCCGCTTCCATCAGCTCCGTCACCCAAACCGCGGACGCCCTACGCCGTGAGGGAAAGGAAGTGCTCGTGTTCAGCATCGGCCGCCCGGACTTTGACACGCCCGAGCACATCAAGTCTGCCGCCAACGACGCGCTGGCCAAGGGATTCGTCCACTATACGCACAACCGGGGCATCCTGCCCATGCGCGAGGCCGTGGCCGCCTACCTCAAGCGCCAGAACGGGCTGGACTACGATCCCAAGACCGAAATCATGATCACCGCCGGGGCGCAGGAAGCCCTCATGCTCTGCACTCATGCCCTGCTCGATCCCGGCGACGAGGTGCTGGTGCCCTCGCCGGGTTTCCTCCTCTACTATTCGAGCATCCCCATGCTCCATGCCGTACCCGTGCCCTACGTGCTCAAGGAACCCGACTACGACTGGGACGGCGCGCCCGTCAGCGACCGGACCAAGCTCATGATCTTCAACAACCCCAACAACCCCACGGGCAAGGTCTTCTCCGCAGAAGAAATGCGCGACGCCGCCGACTTCGTGAAGAAGCACGATCTGCTCGCCATCAGCGACGAAGCCTATGACCGCCTGCTCTACGGCGACGCCAGGCACCGCTCGCTGGCCGCCGAGCCCGACATGCGCGAACGCACCCTCCTCGTCGGCTCGCTATCCAAAACCTATTCCATGACCGGCTGGCGGCTCGGCTACGTGGCTGGCGCGCCGGAACTCATCGAGCGCCTGGCCCGCCTCCAGCAGAACTACATGCTCAGCGTGACCTCCTTCGCCCAATACGGCGGGGCCGAAGCCCTCAACGGCCCGCAGGAATGCGTGGAAACCATGCGCAGAGCCTTTGAGGAACGCCGCAAGGTCCTCATCGAAGGGCTGACCGGCGCGCCGAACATCCGTTTCAACAACCCAGAAGGCGCGTTCTACCTGTTCATCGACCACCGCGACACAGGCCTCGACTCGGTGACGTTCTGCAAGCGCCTCCTTGAGGAGCAACTTGTGGCCTGCGTGCCCGGCGACGACTTCGGCCCGTCCGGCGAAGGCCATATCCGCATTTCCTACGCCACCAGCACGGAAAACTGCGCCGAGGGCGCGCGCCGTATCCGCGCCTTCCTGAACAACCTCTAGAAACAAGGAGCCATTGCGATGCAAACCCATCGTCATCAGGCGGACATATTGATCATCGGCGGCGGCGTGTGCGGCCTCAACGCGGCCCTCACCGCCCGGGAGCAGGGCCGATCCGTCATCGTCATGGACAAGGCCGTCATTGAGCGCAGCGGACACATCGCGGGCGGCATCGACCATTTCCTCGCCTATATGAACACCGGCGCGGAATGGGACACCCGCGAAGCCTACCTCGAATTCACCGGCAAAAGCGCCCGGGGCGTGACCAACATCGACGTCGTGGATTCCGTGTACTGTCAGGAACTCCCCCACGCGCTCAAGCGTTTCGAAGAAATCAACTGCACCCTCCGCCAGCCCGACGGCACCTATTACCGCACCAAGTCCTACGGGCAGCCCGGCCCGTGGTGGATCAACTTCAACGGCAAGAGGATGAAGCCTCTCCTCGCCAAGGCCGCCCGCAAGGCCGGGTGCGCCGTGCTCGACCGCGTGGTCACCGCCGATCTGCTCACCAACGGCGGTACCGTCTGCGGCGCGGCGGGCTTCGATATCCGCACGGGCGATTTCCATATCATCCGCGCCGGGGCGGTCATTATCTCCACGGGCGGCACCAACCGCCTCTACAGCAACCCTTCCGGCATGAGCTTCAACACATGGATGTGCCCCGCCGACACCGGCGACGGCGAAGCCATGAGCCTGCGCGCGGGCGCGGAACTCGCCAACATCGAATTCCTGCGCATGACCGTGGTGCCCCGCAGCTTCAACGCCGCCGGGCTCAACGCCCTCTCCGGCATGGGGGCCGTGCTCATCAACGCCAAGGGTGAAGCCTTCATGGACCGTTACCACCCCCTCGGCATGAAGGGCCCCCGTTACAAGATGGTGCAGGGCGTGCTCAACGAAATGCGCGAAGGCCGCGGCCCCGTGTACATGGACTGCCGGGGCATCGCTCCCGAAGCCCAGAAGCATCTCATCGCCACCCTTTCCTGCGACAAGGATTCGTTCAAGGACTACTTCGAACAGCTCGGCATCGACCTTACCACCACCCCTATGGAGGTGGACACCTCCGAAGGTATGCAGGGCGGGCCCAACGAAGTCTGCGGCAGCGGCGTCAAGATCAACAAGGACTGCGGCACCAACGTGCCCGGCCTCTACGCGGGCGGCAACGGCGCCGACCAGTGCCGCAGCCTGCACATGGCCGTCACCAGCGGCATCCATGCCGGACGCATGGCCGCGCACTACTGCGCCTCCCTCGCCTCCGCCCCCGAACCGGACGAAGCCCAGATCCAGCGTATCCACGAGCGCGTCTACGCGCCCCTCGATCCCGAACGCTCCATCGGCTGGAAGGAATTCGAAATGACCCTCCAGCGCATCCTCACCGAAGGCGCGGGCCCCTGCCGTACCGAAAAGAAGCTGCTCCGCGCCAAGGAAAAGCTCGAACAGGTGCAGGCCGCCAGCGGGCTCGTCGGCGCGAAGGATCTCCACGATCTCCTCAGGCTCCACGAAGTCCACAACCTGCTCACCATCGGACGCTGCACCGTGGACGCGGCCTTGTACCGGCAGGAAAGCCGGTTCGGGAACTGCCATTTCCGCGAGGACTTCCCTGAGCAGGATGACGAACGCTTCCTCGGACAGGTGGTCATTTCCGCCGAATCCGACGGCAGGCTCAAGCTCGAACTCCGCCGCACCGACAACCCATATGCGTAACAACCAGCATATCTGAACAGACGGAATCGCTGAACGCCATCCCGCGCCGCGACCGGCGTTACGGTTTCGCACACTCCCCCGCAGCAAGCGGGAATGCCCCCATCGGGGCCAAACGCTCCGGCGACGGAGCCCTTTTCCGGAGGCCATCCATGCCCGCCATGATCGACACGAAGACCTGCACAGGCTGCGGAAGATGCGACCGCTCCTGCCCTCTGGACGTCATCTACTACAACAAGGACGAGAAAAAGGCGGAAATCCGCTATCCCGAAGAATGCTGGATGTGCGGTTCCTGCCGCCAGGAATGCCCGTCCGGGGCCATCACGCTGCGCTTCCCGCTGAACACGCTCTACAACGCCAGCAGCAACCCCTACATGTAAGGAGCCGTCCATGTTGTATATCGACGCCTTCAACCACATCCTGCCCAAGAAGTATCAGGCCGTCCTCGAACAAAAGGTGCCCAACCGCGACATGAGTTCCAACCTGTCCCGGTACGCCGAAACGGTCCCCACACTGCTCGACCTCGACGCCCGTTTCCGGCTCATGGACAGCGTGGAAGGCTACATGCAGGTGCTTACGCTGGCGGCCCCCACGGTGGAATCCGTCGCCTCGCCCGAAGTCGCCGTGGATCTGTGCCGCTTCGCCAACGATGAAATGGCGGAACTGGTCGAAAAGTACCCCGACCGCTTCGCCGCCGCCATCGCCGCCCTGCCGCTCAACGATCTCGACGCCAGCCTTGAGGAAATCGACCGCGCCATCCGCGATCTCCGCCTGCGGGGCATCCAGATGTACAGCGACGTAAACGGGATGCCGCTCGACGCCGAGGCCCTATACCCCATTTACGAAAAGATGGAACGTTACAACCTGCCCATCCTTATCCATCCCAAGCGCTCGCCCGCCCTGCCCGACTATCCCGGCGAGGAAAATTCGCGCTACCGGGCGTGGACGAAGCTCGGCTGGCCCGTGGCCTCCTCAATGGCGATGTTCCGGCTGGTCTACGGCGGGGTCATGGAACGCTTCCCCAACCTCAAGATCGTCACCCACCACTGCGGCGGCGTCATCCCCTATCTTGCCGGGCGCATGGAGTGGAACGACGACTTCAACGAGATGCGCATGGGGCACAAGGACATCCTCTTCCCCCACAAGCCGCTCGAATACTTCCGCCGCATGTACTACGACACCGCCAACAACGGCTATCCCGCCGGGCTCCGCTGCGGCATGGATTTCGCGGGCATCGGCAAGCTCGTCTTCGCCACAGATCTCCCCTTCTGCAACCAGAAAGGCCTGCGCCTCATCCGCGACTCCATCGCCGCCGTGGACGCCCTCGATCTGGCTCCGGGGGATCGCCGCAAGGTTTTCCAGAGCAACGCCGTGGATCTCTTCCGGCTGCCGTTGAGCACGTTTGTGTGACGGATAATGGGGAGACGCGACGTGCCGGGGGAAGGGAAACCCTTCAGAAGAGCGGGGAACACCCGCACAGGTTATCCCTCCCCCCGACCGCCCCACCCTTCCCAAGACGTTCGATTGGTGGGGAGGCTGCGCGGAGGGAGCCCTTCCGATGTGTGGACAGGAAAAGCCCCACGGACAGGGCTTAACCCCGTCCGCAACGTAGTATCCAAGAACATTTTCAAACCGAACCTGTCCCTCCCACACCCCAACCCGGCGGCCTGCTTCCCCCTATGGCCGCCGGGGGCTTCTCCCGCGCCCCGGCTCAGGGAGCGCGCGAGAAGCCCTTTTCCCCAACGTCTTCCATAAACGGGAAAAAGGAACGCCCGATGAAGAAGCATACCATTTGCCTAGAAGCCCGCCCCTTCGCGGCCTTTTCCGACGAACAGCTCGACCGTCTGACCGCCCGCCCGGATGTGGAGGTTCTGGACTGCCGGGGCGGCGCTGTGGACGATCCCGCCTTCATGGGCCGCCTCCAGAGCGCGGACATCGTGATTTCCGGGAACGATCTCCATCTCGATGCCGCTCTGCTCGACGCCCTGCCCAACCTCCGCTGCGTCGCCAAGCTCGGAGTGGGCCTCGACATGATCGACATACCCGCCGCCGTCGCCCGGGACATCATCGTCTGCAACACGCCCGGGGCCAACGACGTGGCGGTCGCGGAGCACACCTTCGCCCTGCTGCTCGGCCTGCTCCGGCAAGTCCCGCGCTGCGATGCCGGGATGCGCGGCGGCAAATGGGAACAAGGCGCCATCCTCGGGCGCGAAGTGCAGGGGCGCACATTCGGCATCGTGGGCATGGGGGCCATCGGGCGCTGCGTGGCGTCCATCGCCCAAGGTTTCGGAGGCCGCGTCACTGGTTTCGACCCCTACTGGCCGGAAGCCTTCGCCGCCGAACGGAATATCGAGCGCCGTGATCTCGACACGCTGCTCCGCGAATCGGATTTCGTCTGTATCCACTGCCCCCTCACCCCACAGACCGAAAACCTTATCGGTACCCGCGAACTCGGGCTCATGAAGCCCTCCTCCGTGCTCGTCAACATGGCACGGGGCGGCATCGTTGATGAAAGCGCCCTCTATGGCGCCCTCACCGCCCGCCACATCAGCGGGGCCGTACTCGACGCCTTTTCGCAGGAGCCGCCCTCATCCATGCCCTTCGCCGCCCTGCCGAATGTGCTCCTTTCGCCGCATGTCGGCGCGTTCACCGAAGAAGCCCTCGAAAAGATGAGCCGCATCGCCGTGGATCAAGTTTTCCAGTTCCTCGACGGCGAGCGCCCAATGCACATGAACGTGAGATAGAGGATAGGAGGCGAAAATTGGAGGGGGAGACCGCCATCCGGTCGTCTTCCCCCCTCCAAACTCCCCCTCTCCCCCTCCCAAGACTTTCGGCCTTATCGAATCTCTGTTCACAGGTTTACTTGTAGACAGAGAACGATAAAGGTAATGGCAAAAGGCAAGACGTCGACAATGTGCCTGACGCAAGACGATGCGACACCAGCGCATTCCGCCTTTCTCGAAGGAACAATTGAAAAAACATCCCAAAAGAGAAACTCCTGACGCCGACGGAGCCGTTTCACCGTAGTGAAACGGCACTGCCGGGGTCCGGGGGGCGGCAGCCACCCTTGCCGCCGGAGGCATCCCTCCCAACCTTCCAAAGGAAAACGCCATGAACGAAATCCAGCAACTGTGCGACGAGGCCGCAGGAACCAATAAAGTCCTGCAAGGAAACATCGCGTTCGCGGTCGGCTGCGTGCGCGCGGGTATCCACGCGGCGGACGGTTATCCCGGCACGCCAAGCACGGAGGCCATCGACAAGGGCCTGTCGCAGGCACAGGACAGGATCACAGTGGGCTGGTCCGTAAACGAAGCCGTAGCCGTCAGCGTCGGCGTGGGACACGCCATGGCCGGGCGCGACTGCGTCGTCACCATGAAAATCCCCGGCCTCTATCAGGCCTGCGACGCCTTCACCAGCGTTTCCTGCTACATGCAGCCCAAGGGAGCGCTCATCTACTACATCGCCAGCGACTTTACCCCAAGCTCCACACAGCACGTCATCGATCCCCGCTACCTCTTCAAGAGCTGCTTCGTACCCGTGTTTGAGCCGCGCACGCATCAGGAAATGCACGAGGCGGCAGGGCTGGCGGCTGACATCTCGCGCACGCACCGCACCCCGGTCGTCATCCTCGCGGGCGGGCTCCTCTGCCACAGCGAAGGGCTGGTCAAGCTCGCCGAACAGCATACGCGCCCGCTCGCCGAAGTCGGCCCGCTCGCGCTCCAGCACGCCCTGCCCGGCATGGCACGCATCTCCTACGATACCGTCATGGCGGAACGTATGCCCGGACTCGTCCGCATGGTCGAGGAATCGCCCCTCAACATCCACTATAAGGGAGCGGGACGGCGCGGGGTGATCACCTGCGGCGCGACCACCCTGCTCATGCGTGAATACAAGGAACGCTTCGATCCCGATCTCGACATCCTTTCAGTAGCCTTTACCAACCCGCTGCCGATGGAGCGCATCCGGGCATTCTGCGCGTCCATCAAGGGCGAAGTCAGCGTTATTGAGGACGGCTACCGCTTCATACAGGAAGCCTGCCTCGCGGCGGGGCTCGACGTCAGCGGCAAGGACGCCCTCAGCCCCGTGACCGAATGGACGCCCGAACGCATCGCCGCGTTCCTCGGCAGGGAAACCAAGGCCGGGACGCCCGCGCCTTCCGTACCCCGCCCCCCCATGATCTGCGCGGGATGCCCCTACCGCCTCGCGGCCCTGCATCTCGGCAAACTGCACAAGCGCGGGGACATTGAGGCCATTTTCGGCGACATCGGCTGCAATACGCTGATCAAGGGCCTCAACGCCCTCGACGTGAACCTGTGCATGGGCGCGAGCGAGGCTATGCGTATGGGCTATGTCCTTTCGAAGCCCGAAGCCGCCGCCCGCTGCGTAAGCATCATCGGCGACGGCACCGAATGCCACAGCGGCATGGACGCCACCCGCAATACGGTGTTCCGCCAAGTCCCCGGCCTCAAGATTGTGCTCGACAACGAATGGATCGCCATGACCGGCGGACAGCCTTCGCCGTCCTCGCCCTGCAACCTCGCCGGGCAGCCCAATGCCTTCCGGCTTGACGAGGCCCTCAAGAGCCAAGGCGCACACGTCATCACCGCCGACGCCTACGACAAGGCGGAAATCGAAGCCCGCGTGGAAGAAGGGCTCAAGCTGGCCGCCGAAGGCCTCTTCGCCATCCTGATCATTCGGGGAACATGCATCCGCAAAGTCCCGGCCTCGGCCTACGGGCAGAAGCTCGCCGTGGACAAGGAGCTTTGCCGCAAGTGCGGACGCTGCCACATCTGCCCCGGCATCGAGGCCTCCGAAGACGTCACGCCCCGCTGGAACAACCTCTGTTCCGGCTGCGTGTCCCGCACGCCCGCCTGTCTCCAGATGTGCCCGTTCAAGGCCCTTTCCATCGCGGGCTCCAACACGGAAACGGCTCTCGAAACCGTCACGCTTCCCCATGCTCCAGAGGTCATCGACGTTCCTCCCGCCGATTCCTTCCGGCGTCCTCCCCGCCTGTCCCTCGCCATCCGCGGCGTGGGCGGGCAGGGGAACCTGTTCTTCGGCAAGGTGCTAGCGCAAGTGGCCTTCCTCGCCGGGTACGACGACCGCAACATCCTCAAAGGCGAAACCCACGGCATGGCGCAGATGGGCGGACCGGTGATCAGCACCTTCGGTTGTGGCGAAGTGTTCAGCCCCGCGCTCGTGCCCGGGACCGCCAACGTCCTGATTGCCATGGAAAAGGCCGAAGTGCTGCGCCCCGGCTTCCTCGATCTGCTGGAGCCCGGCGGGACCGTGCTCATGGCCGATACCCGCATCCTGCCGCACGGCCTGAAGCCCGAAGCCTACCCTTCCGACGAGGCCATCGCCGCCCAGCTTGAAGGCTACCGGGTCGTGAGCGTCGACGTTTTGAGCATCGCCCTCAACCTCGGGGACCCCAAAGGGCGTTGCGCCAACGTAGCCATGCTCGGCGTGCTCAGCACCCTGCCGCCCTTCGACGTCGTGCCCGAAGCCGTCTGGCTGCAAGCCCTCAGGGGCATCTCGCGCAAGCCGGCGCTCTGGGATCTCAACCATGCGGCTTTCATGGCCGGTCGCGGGATGCAGAAAGGTTGATCGGGAAGAGGAAAGATGTGGGGGAAGGGAGGGACCCTTCTGGAGAAGGGTCCCTCCCTTCCCCCACACCCCCATCCCTCCCCCGAAGACTTTTGACCTTATCGAATCCCTCTTGTCGTTTTTCCCTGATGATAGGGATGAGGAAAAACAGACAGGGGGAATGGATCAGGCGAACACAACGCACAAAAAACATCAATTTGAATAATTCTCTAAAAAACAATAATAGTAATGTATTACTAAAAAACTCCTGATACACCCCAAACGCTCAGAGGGAACGCCAGACTCGCTCAAAACGGCCCCGTATCCGATCCGTGCCGGACAGCGCCCGGGACGGATCGGACATGAAGCCGTAACTGAGGGGGTCCGGGGCAAGGGGGCGTCGACCCCTTTGCCGCCGGAGGCATCCCGCAAGGAACACCCTATGAACCTTACCGTCGCCTACGAACCGATCACGGAACTGCTCCGCAACGCCTATGCCGAAGGGCGACAGTTCCTCTACGAATACGAAGTGTATAACCTCCTGAGCCTGTCGGGATCGGAAACGCCCCCGAAATGCTCCTTCATCCCGCGCAACGCCAGACTCGCCGACGAGGAAGTCATGGCCATGCCCGGGGACAAGGCCGTCCTCAAGATCGTCTCGCCGACCATCATCCACAAAACGGAAGTCGGAGGCGTGCGCATCGTGCCGAAAACGCCGGATAAGGTGCGGTCCGCCGTGCGCCGTATGCTCTCCGAAGTGCCTGAACGCTACGCCGAATGGATCGAACGCCACCCGTCCGGCGCCCCCAAGAGCTATCGGGGGTTGGAAGGGGCCGCGCTGCAAAACGCCATCGCTTCCGATCTCAAGGGCGTATTGCAGGTGCAGTTCATGCCGCCCGACTCCGAAGCGTTCGGCAATGAGCTTATCGTGGGCCTTCGCCGCACCCGCGAGTTCGGCATGGTCATCAGCGCGGGCCTCGGCGGGACCGATACCGAGCTGTACGCCGAACGCTTCCGCAAGGGGCAGGCCATCATAGCCGCACTCACGGCCATGACCGACGGAGAGACGTTCTTCCGGCTGTTCCGGCAAACCGTCTCGTATAGAAAACTCGCCGGATTGACGCGCGGGCAACGCCGCATCATCACTGACGATCAGCTCATCGAATGCTTCGAGTCCTTTATCCGCATGGGGAATCACTTCTCGCCGGACAATCCGGACGCGCCGTTCGTCATCGACGAGCTGGAAATCAATCCGTTCGCGTTCACCGACTATCTGATGGTCCCGCTCGACGGCATGTGCAAATTCTCGCTGCCGGAAAAAGAACCGACGGCCCGGCCCGTGGCGCGCATCGGAAACCTGCTGCACCCCGAACGCATCGGCATCATCGGCGTGTCCGCCAAACGGAGGAATTTCGGGCGCACCATCCTTGAAAACATCATCGGTTCGGGATTCGACAAGTACCGGATCGTCATCCTGCGCGACGGCGAACCCGATCCTTCGGGCGTGCTCTGCGTGCCGGACCTGCGGAGCGTGGGCGAGCCGCTGGATCTGTTCATCGTGGCCGTGGGCGCGGAACACGTACCCGGCCTTGTGGACGAAGTACTGGAAACGGGCGCGGCCCAGAGCGTGATGCTCATCCCCGGCGGCCTCGGCGAAACCGAGGAAAGCAAGGAAATCGCGGCCCGCATGATCGAGCGCATTCGGGAAGCCCACGGCAAGGGCGACGGCGGCCCGGTGTTCCTCGGCGCGAACTGCATGGGAGTCATTTCCCGGCCCGGCAATTATGACACGTGTTTCATCCCGGCCGAAAAACTGCAGGCCGCGCGCCGGACGTCGTGGCGGCGTACCGCCATCGTGAGCCAGAGCGGGGCATTCCTGCTCAACCGCTTCAGTCAGGCTCCGGAAATGAGCCCGGCCTACCTTATCTCTATGGGCAATCAGACCGACCTCACGCTCGGGGACATGATGCGCCACTTCATCAGCTCGGACGAGGCGGACGTCATCGCCGTCTATGCGGAAGGCTTCAAGGATCTTGACGGGCTGCGGTTCGCACAGGCCGTCCGCGAAGCCGTGCGCAACGGCAAGCAGGTCATCTTCTACAAGGCGGGGCGCACGCCCGAAGGCAAGAACGCCACCAGCGGGCACACAGCCTCTCTCGCCGGGGACTACATGGTCTGCGAGAACTGCATCCGGCAGGCGGGCGCGATCATGGCCCGCAACTTCACGGAATTTCAGGAACTCATCCTGCTGGCGGAAGCGTTCCGCAACGATGCCGTCAACGGCAAGCGCCTCGGCGCGGTCAGCGGCGCGGGATTTGAAGCCGTGGGCATGGCGGACTCCATCCAGTCGGACGAATACAGCATGTCGCTCGGCGCTTATGCCGAAAGCACCCGCAGTGCCATGCAATCCTGCATCAATGAAAAACATCTGGACAAGCTGGTGACCATCACCAATCCACTGGACATCAACCCCGGCGCGGATGACGAAGTTCATGCGCACATGGCGGAATTGATGTTGAACGACGAGGGTATCGACGCCGTGGTCATCGGGCTTGATCCGCACTCTCCGGTGACGCACACCCTCGCGGAGACGGACGTGGAGGCCTTCCGCATGGGCGCGCCCGGCGGCATCCTCGAACGGCTCTCCGCCGTACGTGAACGTTTCCGCAAGCCGCTGGTCGCCGTGGTGGACGGCGGGGCGCAGTTCGAGCCCTTCCGTAATGCCCTACGGGAACGGAGTATACCCGTTTTCCCCGTCTGCGACCGCGCTATTGCCACCCTCTCCTTATATATGGAAGCGAGGCTCATGGTTAAAGGGCTTGTTTAGGAGAGAAGAAGATTGGAGGGGGGAAGGGGGACCTTTCTAAAGAAAGGTCCCCCTTCCCCCCTCCAAACCTCCCCTCTTCCCCTCCAAAGACTTTCATCTTTATCGAATCCCTCATCCGAAATTTCCGTATGGGCAGAAGATGATGGGTAACTTAGATCTCTTATTGAAAAAAAAGCGAAGGATTCTTTCCTTCGCCTTTTCTCGTTATAAGAAGAAAAACACCACCTCACCCCTCTGTTCACAGGGAAAGACGCCAAAAGGGATTCGATAGCGCCAAAAGTCTTTGAGAGAGGAAGGATGGGGGGTGGGGGAAGGGAGGAGAGAACTTTCTTCAGAAAGTTCTCTCCTCCCTTCCCCCAATCTTCTTTATTCCTTACGCTTCGCGACACCACCAGATGACCTTGCCGATGATGCGGACGGACTCGGCCATGTCGCCGCGCAGATCCACTTCGATGGGCTCGTAGCGCTCGTTGAGGCTGCGGAGAAGCATCCGATGACCGGGCAGCGTCTCGATCTGTTTGATGTAGATTTCCTCGTTGACACCCACGGCGTAGATCGTATGGGGATAAATCTGCTGTTTACTCTGATCTATGAGGGCCATGTCCCCGTGGCAGATCTCCGGCTCCATGCTGTCACCGTAAACCTTCATGAGCACCATCTTGTCGGGATTGCCCTTCCGGCACAGCCAATCGGAACGAAAGGCAAAATAATCCAGTACATCGGCTTCGGTTTGCAGGCTTCCCACTCCGGCGGAAAGGCTCGCCGCTACCAGAGGGATGCACAACAGGTCGAGATCCGGAACCGCCGCGCCCGCAGGCGTCGACGCCTGGGAAGTTGATGAAGCAACCGGAGCATGGGAAGCTACAGAAGTGGATTCGTCTCCCTTCCCGAACATCAGCCAGTCCATCGACAGGCCACACTGTTGCGAGACTTTGACCACCCATCCTTCCGGAATCTTGCGTTTTCGCCGGGCCTGGCTGACGGCCTGCGGCGAAACGCCGAGAAGTGCCGCCAACTGGGCGTCACGATGCAGCCCCGCACCGGAGAGGAGGCGGTCCAGAATGGCATTGGAATCGGATTCGGATGGTATTGTGTTCATGAGCCAGCCTATACCCGATTCTTGATTGTCTTGTCAATCTCAGCTTTCTTTTTACAAGAGGTGTAAATCAATTTTTATTCAATTTATCAATTTTTAATTGACAAACAAGCCAGACTCGGGCACTTTCAAAACGCGCCGGGAAAACGGCGAATTTCGTGGAGCGAGACGACAAGGAGAAATCTCATGGCTATAAGCGAAGATTTGCGGAGCGTACAGGCGACACTCATGCAGGGACTGAACCTCGACAACGCACCGTTGCTGCGTCTGGTGTGCAGCAACCTGCAATCCATCGCGGAGCAGATCGAATCCCTTGAGAACCTCCCACTGGCGACGCGGGATATCGCCGGAAAAGTCGGACGCCGCCGGGGAAAACGATGCGCCCTCGGTGCGGCGTAATGGCAGTGGCCTTCATTGCAATTGCAGTTGATGACAGTAATTAAAATACTACATTAAATAGTTAGATGTGCACAAGCTGTCACTGACTATCACTTGGCATCGAAGGAACACTACCGTCCGATCCCTACGGCGGACGTGAAGCCGGGCCCCCTTCGGGTTTACGGCATGGGGTCACGTCGCCGTGGGCGGCTTCGGAAATGAAGAGTTCCCCTATCCGGCTTTCTCTTCATCGCCTGTACCGTAGCCGCAAAGTGTCCCCATGTAACCTCCCCCATCTGCAACTCAGGCATATGCAGAACCATCATGAGATATTCAGGCTATGGAACAGCTGTTGTAACTGGAGGATATAGTTTTTGTAATATGTATATCTGGGATCATTTTCATATACGCAACCCGTTGAGATGTGTTTTCTTTACTTGAACATCCGACACAAACGAAAAAAGTTCGGAACAAAAGGCCTTTTTCCCGCCTCCATCCGGTTGACTCTGGGCTATTCAGTCTTATGTAGTGAAGGTCAAAGAGATTCCGCCAAAGGAGGATTTGGTCATGACGAACAAGGAACTTGAAGTTATTGTTTGTAACGCAATTGACGCTCGTAAGGAGCAAGGGACGCCGTTTGACCGCGACGCGTTCGCAGCCCTCGTCAAGATGGCGCAGGCCCTCTATCCCCATACGACCTATGAACATCAGATCGACGTCGTTGCCCGCATGAAGAGTATCGTCGATCCGATTGACGGCTTCCACCCCCGCTGGGAAACGAACGAACTGTTCGACGCCTGCATCAAGGCTATTGAAGCCAAGCAGCCGTCCTATACCATTCCTTATGAGGACGTCGTCATTTTCATCAACAGCATCAAGATGGCGTTGAAGAGACTTGATCTCAAGGTGGACACTTGCTCGTGCCTCTCCGCCCTAGCTGAAAAGCTGTAAATTTCTCAGCATCTTTGCTGAAACAAACAGCCCGAGACGTATCTGAGTCGCGGGCTGTTTGCGTTTATTGCTTCGAAACAGAACCTTCCAAAAATCAAGTGTCGTATAAAAATTGTGTCATTCTAAAGAGATGTAATGCTTTTGGAAGTGGCGAGGGGCTCCGCAGTTTCAGCATGAACTGTCAAGGGAACCTTGGTTCATGTCTCAAACGGCATTTTCCAAAACCTGCCGCCGCCCCTCTCCCATAAGGGAGCCTTTTCTGTGACACCTCAAAAATCAATCTCAGATTAAGTCGCTCACATGTCAATGTTCAACCAGCTCCGAGCCGCCCAGCCTATCAGGAAAGAAATACCCGCCACGCTGAAACTGATGGTAATCATCTCAGTGAAACCGCGCACGAACGATTCCTTCCGCACCACGGACACGAAATAGGTAAAGCCCAAAATGATCAGTGCCGCGTCGAACAGACAGAATCCCAGAGCCACCAGTGGGCTCTCGAACACGATGTAGGGCAGCAGCAGGAACGCCACGGTGATCATGTAGGCCACGCCGGTATACACCGCCGCCTTGAGCGGGTGCTTTTCCGACGTGTCAGCCTTTTTAGAGAGATACTCGGAAGCCGCCATCGACAGCGTCGCCGCCACCCCAGTAATGAACCCGGCCATGCCGACCATGCGGTTATCATTAAGGGCCAGCGTGAACCCGGCCAGAGCACCGGTCAGCTCCACCAGTGCGTCGTTGAGGCCAAGCACCATCGAGCTGATATAGCTGAGCTTTTCCTCATGGATCATGGCCGCGAGCTGCGCCTCGTGGCGGGTCTCGTCTTCCATGATGCTCCGGGCTTCGGGCAGTTCCTCCATGAGCTTCCGGTAATTTTCCGCGGAGTCGTCTTCTCCTCCTTCCATCAGATTGATCACGAACACGAGACCAAAAATCTTCCCAAGCACCACGAACAGCCACACCCGGAACATGTCGGCTTTGGCCTCAATCCCCGTATAGCGGCCCCATACCGCACAATGCAGACCTTCATCGTGCGACATCTTTTCAAGGATTTCGCTGTTTTTCTGCAAACTGGCCTGTTTTGCCAGCGCCGCGTACACGCGCTGGTCAGTGGCCTCGTTGTCCTGCATCCTGCGGACAATGGCTAGCGTCTCTTCTCTCATAATCGCCTCCTCGTAAGCCCCCGCTCTAATCGGCTTCACGGGAAATGGCAATCACTGAGAAGGGCCTGTCAGGGCCTTCCGAATGCGGCGGCGAGAAGCATGACAGCCGTGCCGAGCTGAAGGGGATCGTGCCAGACGCTTGCGCCTTCCGGCGCCCGGAGAGTCCATATGCAAGGCACGCAGGGAGCCGAAATGCACGCTCCGGCGGCAAGCCGATCCAAGGGGAAAAAGTCGTTGGTCGGCGCCGCGTCGAGCAGACACTCGAACAACGGCAATCCGGACAGGTCATCCGGTGTGCAGGGAGTACAGCCGGAGAGCGCCCCGCAAGCGGCGCGGGCCTTTTCCCCATCCATGTCGCAGAGAAAAACCTCATAGCCCGCCAAGGCCAGCGTCTCCGCACCCGCACAGCCCACAGGTCCGGCTCCAAGCACGAGAGCCCGCTTGCCCAGCCTCTTTCGCGCCGCCATGCGGATCAGGGCGGTGGCGAACCCGCGCCCCGTGGCCCGACCGTTTTCGCCCACGGTACCAGTAAGGATGTTCTCAGCGAGATACGTATCGTCATCGGCCCAGATGAACAGATCAAATCCGCCGCTCTTGGCGAGCTGAAAACCGGGCACATCAGCCGGAAGCACATCGGCCTCGAAGCCAAGATGCCCGGCAATGGAAGCCAGCGAGTCCGCGAACCCCCCGATAAGCCCTTCCCCGGATGAAATCGGAATCGCGCCTACCCGCAATTCCCGCACGCCTGAGCGGGCGGTTTCGGGATCGATGCCAAGTGTCCGGGCCGCCAGTGTCAGCAGATCGTCGCCCGTCAGTTCCTCAAGCCGCCTTTCATAGGTGGCCCATTCCGCTTCTATGCCGGCAATATCGTTTTCCGTCAGCCGGGTCATAAATGCTCCTTGGGATAACGTGAAACAGAAAAGGGAAAGAGCCCTCCTCTGAAGAAAAGGTTAAACTCCCCACGCCCTCCTTTCTTTTCTCCAAAACTTTCGGCGAGTGGAAAGGCGACGCGGAGGAAATCACACTACACATATAGATGGAGAAAAGAATATGCCGGGAGCGGAATTTCAGCAAAGGTTTTCTCCGGTGCTGAGAAGATGCAGAGGAAACCGTGCCTCACAACAGGAAGAAGAGCGACGGCACGCTGCATCATGAAGGGCACCGGATTAGAGACAGACGGCATGATGGCATGGGCGAACCAACCGTTGCAAACGGCAAGCATGGTTATGTATTCCGGTGCGGTTCTCCAATCTTCAAGTTATCCTTTAAAAATCGTTTTTCCAGTCTGCCTCTCCGCCAATTCTCGCAGATGCTCTATGCAGTCGCTGCGGCGTGATGCCACGTCTTCCGCGTCCTGTCCCGCGAACATCAGGGTTGCGGCCCACGAACCCGCAAGCAGGCTTCCCCCGACAAGCGCTTCATCGGCCCCACAAAAACCGTTTACCGGCTCCAGAGGGCCGAACTGCCCCATGATGTGCTCACCGAGAAAATGCAGCCCGCCGTCTTTACAAAGGACATGTTCATACCGGGCGAAGCGTGGTGCGCCAAGGCCGGACCCCGGAGCATAGGGAAAAAAGCAGGCCGCCAGATGTTCCGCGAGGTTGATGCCCGTGGACAGCCATACAGCCGTGGGCGTCTGGCTCGGGAAACGGGCATCTATTTCCAGTACGCGCATACCTTCTGGAGTCTGGATCACTTCCAAATCCATCAGCCCGTGCAACCGCAACATTTCAGCAAGATTAAGCAATGCGACTTCCATCTCTCGCACGAAGGACGGTGAAGAGCCGGCGGGCGCAACCACGCCCCGGCAATCGAAGGCTTCGTCCATGAGCAGGTCCGTCACCTGAAAGATTCTGTAGTTTCCGGGTGTTCCACATATCTCCAATGAAAAGGACGGACCGGGGCAGTACGATTCCAAAACCCATCCCTCGGCATCGAATCCCTCAGGAATATAGGCACGCAGTTCGGCTTCATCGCTGAGCAGACGGACGCCCCGGCTGCCGCTGCCTTCCGAGGGCTTGGCTATGATCGGAAATACCCTCGTATCCGCTCTTGCCGCAGGTTGCGGGATCGGCGTACCGCAGCGCAGGAAAAGGTCGCGGCTCCTCAGTTTGGAGGAGGTGACCTCGTAGGCGAAGGGATCAAAGGCGAACAACATGCCTTCACGGGCACACCAGCCGTCGAGCGCGGCAAGCGCGGCGGCATTTTCCAGTGCGGGGATCACGATGTCAGTCCCCAAAATCTGGTGTTCCACTTTCCGTGTCAAGACGCCGGAACCGCCCAGCTTCGTCACGTCGCATTGGGCGAAAACATCCGCCAGCCGCAACGCCGGAGGCGAGGACCTTTCATCCACAAGCAACGTCTCCCAACCGGCCTTCTGCGCCAGCCAGCACAACTCCACGCCCTGCAATCCGCCGCCGACTATCGTTACCCGCATTCGACCACCGCCCTCAAGAAACTTTCCGTCCCCGGGATCACACCCCATTCCTGTTCCCGGTTGGCCTCGGACTTGGGGTCGTCCCGGCTCACGCATACGTCATTTCCGCAGCACCAACCTTTGAGCCTGCGCCGGAGCGATCTTCCGGCGTCCCCCTCCCCCAAAAAAGTCCGTTTACCGCTCTTCTCCCCGCCTCCGCTGCTCGATCCACGCGCGATACTCGCCGGGCAAGGCGGGTTCGAGCCCGAGTTCCCCAAGCTGTCTGACGACAGCGGCAACGCTCCTGCGCTGATTCTCGATATCGAGGTCTTTGGAGGCCACACCCGCAAGGCCGCAACCGGAAGGCACGATGGACGTCACCACGTTCGCCCCAGCCTTGAGCCGCATCGCCAAACCTTCGAGGCCATCCACATCCAGAGAGGCCGGGATCAACCGATCTTCCATAACCAGCCGCATCGCGGCAATGGCCAGCAATTCGTGCGCGCGGCGCTCTTCAAGCGTGTCCCCGGCTGTGGATGGGAACGTCGATTCGTGCGGCACATAGCTCATGGCCCGAACCTGATCCAGCGGTTCACGCGCCATATCGAGAATCGAATCCGCCAAATCCTCCGCCGATTCACCTACGCCCGTGAGCAGGCCGTCCTCGGCGAGCAGGCCGCACCCCGCCGCCTCAAGACGCGTGCGCTTCCGGCGATCATAATCCTGCTCCAGACGCAAACGCGTGAACAAATCCCGGTTGTGCGTCTCCTGATAGCAGGCGTACCAGTCCGCCCCGGCCTCACGGAGCCGTACGAGCTGTTCCGCCGAAAGCACGCCCGGAGACACCATGATCGGCAGCCCGGTGGTTTCCTTGAGGGCTGATACCAGCTCCAACAGCCGATGGAATCCGGCGGTCTCCACATAATAAGGATCTTCACCCAAGGTCAGATCGAGCAGGTGTACCCCATCCGCCGCAAGGCGCCCGGCCGCTTCGAGCATTTCCCCGAGCGGCTTGCGGTAACGTTCAAGGGATGAATTGCTCCTCCGGTACTGGCAAAAAGCACAGTCATTCCGGCAATGGGTGCTCAGATACAGGAAGCCGTACAAAAACACCTTGTTGCCGAACGCCCTGTGCCGCGCTTCCCGTGCCGCGTCAAAGACAAACGCCCGCTCCCCCTCCGATTTCGCGGACAGGAGGTCGAGCAAGGCCTCTTTACCCATCTGGGGCTGGCATATTGCTGCTTTCATATCCGTAACCGTATCCCGTGAAGGTAGGAGAGGCTCCGTCCGGTTTTCCCCATCGTGCTTTCCCCGGTCGCGGCCATCGTAAGGCGCTCAAGGCCGAACCCGATGCCCACCCAGTTCTCCATGATGCCCCAAGCCGCATCAAGCGGGTGAGGGCCAAGGGCGGAGGACGCCAGCTCCATACCGTTTTTGTCCACAAAATCCGAAGTTTCGCCATAAACGGCGGAATCCTCGTCCGTCATGCGCCAGCCCTCGATCCCGGCGGCATCAAGCACCATCGCGCCGAGTTCGCGCAGACGTGCATTGAGGTCCGTACCTTCGGGCAAGCCCATTTCCACAAGGTTCAGCATGGTGAATTCGTTGGCGTGGCGTTGTCCCTGCGTCTCGCGGCGGAAGCACGGGCCGACCTCGAACAGCCGTACCGGGCGGGGGCGCAGTCTTCCGACTTCGCGCATGTATTCATACAGATGTGGTGCCAGCATGGGCCTCAGGCAGCGTTTGGAGTCGATCCAGAACACCTGTTTTTCCATGATCGAACCATCGAATACGCCCATTTTTTCGAGGCGTGCGCGGGACAGGATGATCGGAGTATGCACCTGAAGGAAACCCGCCGTGCGCAGAACGGCGGAAAGGCGTTCCTCCAGTTCCAGAATAAACGGCCTGCGTGGGCCTTCGCACAGGGCGTCGAGGCGTTCGTGCTGCTCCGTGACGAGCCGGGACTCAAGGCGCTGGAAGGCACGGTTACGCTCTGCGCTGTCCGCAAACCCGGCTTGCAGGTCTTCGGACGCCGCGCCGAGTTCGCCAAGCCGCCGTTGCTGTTCTTCGCTGAAGATCATTGCCCGCCTCCCTCCGCACGCAGGATCGCGCCGGACTTTTTGCGGAACACGGTTCCCTGATATTTCTTGAGTTTCCATTCGGGGATGGCACAAATCGGACACGGATCCGCGAATATCTTGTTGCGGAGCCATCGGCTGGCCCTTGAGGTGCGGGAATCGCGCACGGTGAAGGTCCTGCCGCAGTGCGTGGTGATCACGGCGTGGTCGCCCGCGATTTCCATTGTCCGGATGCCGTGGAGGATGCCCTTCCGAGAAGGCCACAGCTTCATCTTGCCGATCAGGGCGAAAAGAAACTGATTTTTGCGGTAGGTGCGCTGCTTTGGAGCCGGGCGCGTAGTGGGCGTTTCACTCATGGCGATCTCGCTTTTGAGTGTGGAAGGAAAGGAAGATGTGGGGAGGGGAAGCGGGAGATTGGGGAGGGGAGGAAGGGACTTTATGGAGAAAGTCCCTTCCTCCCCTCCCCGAACCCCACCCCTCCATCTTCAAAGACTTTCGACGTTATCGAATCCCTGTTCACAGGTTTTCCCGAACATGAGGGAAGGCGCTTGAGCCTGACTCATGATGAACCACCGATGCGTATTTTTTCCGCATGGGGGGAAAAACGCGAGGGGGGGGACCCTTCTGACCTGCCGTCATAAGGAGGAGCCTTTCTCCAGATGCGGAAAGAGGCCTCCTGCCGTTCTCTTTGGCGGGGTGTCCGGGAGTTTCACCCGGCTACAGGGGTTTAGAGCCCCTGCGATCCATTCGATCCACACCCCTTGATATATAAAAAGAGCCGTATGCAAGATGAGAGCATCCATAAAATTTCCAGATAGAAGTATGTTTCTATATGAAAAAAATGGATTCATTCCTTCATCTCGAATACGGCTTTACCATACGCAGCTTCCCGATTTTTGTCTATAGATATATCAGATAAAAATATCAGAAACAGGGAGAAAGACTTTCTTCCTCCCGCCTTCTCAAAAAACGGACCCGAAAGAGCCGGTTCCCATCCCGTGGAACTTTTTTCTCGGACTGGCCGAACCTGCTACGGCTTTCAGATTTTAATCCGCTCTGAAGAAGAAGATGATGATGATGATGATGATGAAATGTCGGGGGCTCCCTATACTCTTCCCACTTTCAGACAGAGAACCACAGTAAGGGAGTTCCCATTCACGTGAACAGGGATTCGATAACGTCGAAAGTCTTGGGAGAGGGAGGGGGTGAAGGGGGAGGGAGAACCTTTCCTCAGAAAGGTTCCCCCTCCCCCTTCAAAAAACATCCCGCCCGCGCCTAGGCCGCGGAACGCTTCGCGGCGGCCGACGCCACACGGGAGAGCTTGGCGGACTTGGGGCACAAGAAACGCACGGGAGCCCAGTGCTCATGCCGCAACACGCTCACGGCCGCCGTGCGGTTCTTCATTTTAAGGGAGTCGATGATCCTGCAATGATCGTTGAGCGCGGCCCGTGCCTGTTCATAGGCCAAAGGGTGATCCGGCAGCATGTCCAGACGCCGCCGCAACGGGCCAATGGTCTGATACAACAGGGTATTGGAGGAAAGTGACAGGAAAATGTCATGGAAACGGGCGTTTTCCGCGTGATATTCCACAGCTTGACGCCGTTCGAGGAACTGCTCCTGCCGCTTGTTGGATTCTTCAAGCTGCCGGATGTGCCGTGAGGTCAGCAGGGGGAAAACGGTATCGAGGCAATCGGCCTCAAGCGCGCCTAATATCTGACAAGCGCTTTTGACAAAGGCATCCGAAACGGGCGTGATGTATACGCCCTTGCGGGGCTGGATGGTCACGAAGCCCTCGGCTTCCAGCCTGAGGAGCGCGTCGCGCAACGGGGTGCGGCTGACGCCGAGTTCCTCGCACAGGCGATCCTGATCCAGACATGTCCCGTGGTGAAGCTGTCCTTCGCGCAAAGCCGCCTCAAGATGCCGATAGACGCGCTCACGCAAGGAATTCGTCCCGTCCTGAGCCACTTTTTCGAGCAAGTGCGAAGCCATAGAACAACCTCCCGCCCATGCCGCGTGGGCAAGCTCGGGCACGCCTCTCGGCGATCCCGGTTATGAGGATACAGGCTTCGGGCTGGCTTCCCGGCTTAAGGATCACTCTCCTCCGCACCTTCCCACGGCTCTGCCGCAGTGGCTACGCGGATTCGTCCCCTTTCACGGTTGCGGGCCAGCGTCGGTTTCAGACCGAACTTTCCAATTCTCCCGGCGCAGACGCGCCGGGCACCCGAAGCCCCACAAGCGGTAAGGCCCGGAGGCGCTTTACCGTGCCCGATGAATACGCTACTGTCTTCACCGGACCCTTTCTTATATATCAAAAGTGTACGGACTCCACAAGACATTGTTGAACGGGAAAATCATGCTTCTTCAATCATGCAGGGTTCCAAATGATAATAGTTTCTGCCCCGCAGTTTTCCTCTTGATCTTTGGGGCCGAACCATGCCACACATGACAATCTCATATATCTATGAAAAAAACGGGAGAGCGAGGGTGAAACATTCTAAAAAGATCGTCAAAGATGCCGCCCTTGGCGAGGAACCAAAAGTCGATTCCCTCCGAGAGCGTGTCTATCAGTACCTCAAGGACGCCATGAGCGCTGGGAAACTGCGGTATGGCGAGTTCCTCGATCAGGACAGCATCTGCGAAACCCTCGAAGTCAGCAAAACCCCCCTGCGTGACGCCCTCATCCGTCTCGAAGCGGAAGGCTTCGTAACCATCCTGCCCCGCAAAGGCGTATACATCAACCCGATCTCACTGGATTTCATCAAGAGCGCGTACCAGATCATCGGCTCCATCGAGGCCGACTGCCTCAACGAAGTCTTCAACAAGCTCACCGCCTACCATGTCCGGCAGTTTGAAGCCTCCAACGAAAGGCAGTGGGAACTTCTCAAAAACAATGACTATACGGAATATTACGACGAAAACATCCGTTTTCACGGCATATTCCTGTCGCTCTCCGAAAACATCCTGCTCGAACAGACGCTCATTCCGCTGCGCCGCCGCCTCTACGACTTCCCGCGACGCCAGTATTCCTACGAATGGGAGTCCATGAACCTCTATACCCATCAGCGCTTCATCGACTCCGTCAAACTCGGCAACCGCGAAGCCGCCGTCAGCATCTTCCGCATTGAGCACTGGTCCTATGAGGTCCACAAGAAATATTTTAAACTCTATTACGACTTCGATCAGAAAAAATGACGCCCCGGCATCAGCGTTGGGGCAGCCGCAAAGGGGAACGCTGTTGGTTTCACAATTGAACCAGCGAGGACAGGCAATTCGGAGTAATACGGCGCATCCCGCCGGAACGGAAACCGCCACTCCCCGTCATCCCCGGATATCCTTGGCATTTTTTGCCGAGAAAACGCTCCTTTGAAACAACCAGAAGGCCGGGATTTTCCCGGCCTTCCTTTTTTCCGCTGGCTCTCGGGGCGGAAAGAAGCGGAGCAAAAGGGGAACACGAGAGCGCAAGGAAGAGCGGAAAAGATGCCATTGTGCCTTGAGCCCAATGTTGATAAGGCAAGACCGGGCGGAGTCGCCCCGCCCGCACTGGAGGTTTCGCCCTGAAACGGAGAGTACGGGAGGGAGCCTGTCGGCACGCCGCCGGGATAGGGAGGCATTCATGGGCTTTTTTCTGGGATTGTTTTCTTCCGCGACGTTCGGGCTGATCCCGCTGTTCACTCTGCCGTTGATCCACGACGGAGTTTCCCCGGCTTCGGTGCTGTTTTACCGATTTCTTATCGCGTCGTTGACGCTCGGGGGCGTGCTCGTGCTGCGGCGGGAACGCTTCCACGCCAGCGCGATCGACCTGTGCAAGCTGGCGGGCATGAGCTTCATGTATACGGCGGCCGCGCTGCTGCTTTTTTACGGCTTGAACTACATGCCGAGCGGCGTCGCCACCACCATCCAGTTCCTGTACCCCGTTATGGTCATGCTGCTCATGATCGCCTTTTTCCACGAGCAGTTTTCCATGATCACGGCCTGCTCCATCGTGCTTGCCGTGGCTGGGGTGGCGCTGCTTTCCATCGGGGGCGACAGCAGCAGGCCCGTTACCCTGCTCGGCGTGGGCATGATGCTCCTTTCGGGTTTCTGCAACGCCTTGTACATCACGGGGATCCACGTCGCTGGGATCCGGAACATGAACGGCCTCGTCATGACCTTCTACGTACTGTTTTTCGGGGCGGCGTTCGCGTTCGCCAATGCCGTTGGCACGGGAACCTTCCAGCCCCTGTCCTCATGGTGGGAATTCATGATGGCCGCCCTGCTCGCGGTGATCACGGCGGTGCTTTCCAACCTCACCCTCGTGCTCGCCGTCCAGCGCATCGGCTCGACCCTGACGTCCGTTCTCGGCGTCATGGAACCGCTCACCGCCGTCTTTGTAGGTATCCTCGTATTCAACGAACCCTTTACGCCCGCCCTCGTCGGCGGCGTGATCCTCATCAGCTCTTCCGTCACCCTCGTCATGCTCGGCAGGCAGGTTCAGGCCATTGCCCGGAGATTCCAGAGGAAAGCGGCTTAAGTCCACAGTCCGACATCCCCTTCAAAAACAAGAGGCGGGGAAACCCGCCTTTTCGCCATTGCCGCACCGCCCCGGCCAACCGGAACACCCGCCAACAGGGATTCAATAGCGTCAAAAGCCTTGGGAAGAGGTGGGGTGGGGAGGAGAAAGCTTTCTGTAGAAAGGCTTCTCCTCCACTCCCAACCTTTTTTCCCCACTACACAAAAATCTCCCCTTTCAAATACGGGACGACGCGCCCGCTGATCAGCACCGCTTCAGGGGTGAGGGCACAATGCAGCGTCCCGCCCCGCGACGAAAGCTGGCGGGCGACGAAACGATCCTTGCCGAGCCGATCAGCCCAGAAAGGCACCAGCATACTGTGCGACGAGCCCGTGACCGGATCTTCGGCGATCCCCATCTCCGGCGCGAAAAACCGGGACACGAAATCCGGGCCGCCCGCATCTCCGCGCGCAGTGATCACGACGGCCTTGCCCATCGGCAACAGCCGCATCTTGCCCACGTCCGGCACAAGCCGCTCCACATCCCTCTGGCTGTTCACCAAGACCAGCAGGTCGCGGTACAGCCATGTTTCCACGGGGTTCACCCCAAGCGCTTCGATGAGCAGCGGTGCAATGGGGTCCAGAGGGACACGCTCGGGACGCCGCACCGGAAACGCCATCTCCAGCAATTCCCCCCGGCGCTCCACGCGCAACACGCCGCTCCGGGTGTGGAAGGCCACGGATTGCCGATCCGGTTCAAGCTCGTTGAACACCACAAAGGATGAGCCCAGCGTCGCGTGACCGCACAGATCGATCTCCTCCAGCGGCGTAAACCAACGCAAATCATATTCGCCGTCATCCCGGCGCGCCAAAAAGGCCGTCTCGGAAAGATTGTTCTCCGACGCGATGCGCTGCATCAGCCCTTCGGACAACGGCCCGTCCGCCACGCACACCCCGGCGGGGTTCCCTTGAAACAGCTTGTCCGCAAACGCGTCCACAACAAAATAACGCATAACGACCTCGACGGTAAAAGGACGGGCCTACCGCGCCCGCCACGCCCCAACGGCAAGAACGCCGCCGGAAGCCAGCAGGCCCGAAGCCAACCAAAACAAGGAGCGGATTTCATGGGCAAGCAGAAATCCCCACAGGCCCGTATGGCGCGAACCGTCCCAGTCCGTCAACTGTACGGGGTACATCTCAGAAAGCGTCCAGAGGGCCAACAACCCGAGCCCGCCGATCATGAACAGCACGATACCGCATATCGCGGCGGCACGGCGCAGGAGAGGCCGAAGATCGGAACCATGAAATCCGGAATCATCGGAACGGGCAGGGCGTAAAGGGGACGCCGGCTCACGGGGAGAGGCGGATTCAAGAGAGAGCGTTTCCGGCAAGCCGCAGGAACATTCCGAAATCCCGGAAAGCGGTGCTGAGGAACGTTTCGTGACACCCAAAAGGCCATCGGTTTCTCTTCCGAATGGAGCAACGGGAACCTGCCCACAGGAAGCGACGCGCTCCACAGCAACGGCAGGGGCCATCCCATTCAGAGAAGAATCGATCCCTCTGGGAACACCGGACGCGCCCGGCGAGCCATCCTCGGCAAACGGAGGGGAATCCGCAACAGCGAAAGAAGGTGGGGAGGAAACCTGTTGAGGTTCCCTGAGCAGGAAATCGAGGCTCACGCCGAGCACATCGGAAACCTCCACCAACCTGTCCAGATCCGGGGCGGACTGTCCGGTTTCCCATTTGGTGACGGACTGGCGCGATACCCCCGTAAGCTGTGCCAAATCCTCCTGAGAGAGACCCATTGCCTTGCGGCGTGCCTGTATTTTTCCGCCGATATTGAGATGCTTTCTCGCCATCGGGCGTCTATACCGTTTCCGGCGGATAAATTCAAACCCATGAGAGGAAGGGGCGCGGCGGGCATTTCCCGGCTGGTCGCGGATTCCAGCAATCAGACATCATTACATTAAAAATAGTATGTTAAGGTACATTCTGCGGAGTATGTCGCGCAAGCGGCGGTGAAAACAGACGGCGGACGTCCCGGAAGGCGCCCGCCGATCATACATCTGGAAAGGATGCGAGGAGAGATTACTTCAGTTTGGCGATGGCCTTGTCGTAGAACGCGCACAGCGCGTCAACGTCCTGCTTCTGCTGGATCTGGAGGAGTTCGGGCTGCAACTCCTGCATCACCTTGGCGTACCCCTCGGGGTCCTGCTGCGCCTTGGCCTGCACGACCTGCGCAAAGGTCGCGGCCTTCTGCTGGGCTTCCTCGGCGGTGCATCCGGCCTGAGCCAGGCCAGCCATTCCAAGCGTCAGGGCCATAGCCGCGCATACGATCAACTTTCTCATAAAAGGGATACTCCTTCAAAAAGATTTCCTGTCGGGCGGCCTTCCGATGCCATCGGGAGCCCTTCCGACAGCTCCTGTTTGCCTGATCCCCTTTCCAATCGCTACCAACCGCCGGTTTGCATCCCGGCAACCAACAGGTGCAATTACATAATGACAGTATGTTGGAATCGCTCACCACGAACATTTTCCTTTGATTCGGAAAAGACGGGCTCCCTCCCATCAAGGGACGGCCCGAGACACGACCGCCACGAAGCACATCAGCGCCAGTGTAATACAGAAGACGATCACAAGGCTGGTGGCGTGGGCGACGAATCCCATGAGCGCCGGACCCGCAAGCACGCCGAGGTAGCCGATGGTCGTCACCGCCGACACGGCGAGGCTCAGGGGCATGAACTTCTGGCGGGCCGTAGCCGAGAAAAGCACGGGCACGATATTCGAAACGCCGAGACCGACCACCGTAAATCCGGCGAGCGAAGACCATGCCCACGGCGCGGCGACCACCAGCCCGAACCCGGCGGCGGCGCACAGGCTTCCGTACAGGAGAACGCGGGCATCGCCGAGCGCCTGCACAATGCGGTCGCCGAACAGGCGCCCAATGGTCATGGCTACGGAGAAACACGCGAAAGCCAGACCTGCGCGGGAGGCTTCCGTACCGCGCTCGGCGGTCATGAACAGCGCGCCCCAGTCCAGAATGGTGCCCTCGCTCAGATACATGATGAAACACAACACCCCGATCAGGAGCACGATACCGCGCGGAACCACAAACAACGGGGTTTCGCCCTCGCTCCCGTAGGGCAGGAAATACCGCCCGAACGCCGCCAGCAGCGCGATCATGAACAGGCAAATGACAAACATGGCCAGATGCGGCGCTAAAAACCCGAGCAGCAGGGCCATGCCTCCGGCCCCGCAAATGCCGCCCACGCTGTACAGGCAGTGGAAACCGGACATCATGGCCCGTCCGGCGGCCTGTTCCACAAAGACGGCCTGAATGGTCAGGGACACGTCCATCATCCCGATTGAGGCCCCGAAAAGGAAAAGGCACAAGGCCATCAGCCAGATGGATTCCACCGAAGCCAGCAGCGGAAGCATCGCCAGGAAGATAAAGCCGGAAACGAGAATGACTTTCCGGCACCCGAAACGCCCGGAGATCAGCCCGGTGAACGGCATGGAAAGCAGTGACCCCACGCCGACGCACAGGAGCAACATGCCGAGGACGGCTTCGTCAAGGCCGAGCCGAGCCTTGGCATACGGAACCAGCGCGGCCCACGAAGACACGCCAACGCCAAGGACAAGATAGGCGATGCGCGTGGTTATCTGTTCGGCCCTGCCGGGCGGTGGACAATCGGAACGGGAAACAGGCATGAAAGGCCTCACGAAGGATCGGAAAAAAGATGTTTCTCAAGGCCGTCGACGATGGCGGCGTACACGTTGTTGAATGTCTCCATGTCTTCAGCCGAGATGGAAGCGAGCGCAGCCTGTTCGTGACGATCCAGCTCTTCCATAATGCCGGTCACGAAAACGTCGCCCGCAGGCAGACAAAAAACCCGCGTCCGCCGCCTGTCCGTCTCGCAACGTTCCCGGCGGATGAATCCCGCCCGCTCAAGCTGATCGAGGAGGCCCGTGACGGTTTGCTTGGGCATGAAACATTCCTCGGCCAGCGCCGTTGGTTCCGCTCCCTCGGGACGCCTGAGCACCGCGTCAAGGATCAGGAACTGCGGGTATGACAGGCCCCGCTTCTGGAACCAGCGCGAGTACAGGCTGTTTTCTTTCTGAATGTACTCGTAATGACGGTAAAAGGCCTTCTCTGTATCGTACATGCTCACCTCGGTCGGAAAAAGAATGGATCCCGGCATGAGAGAACACTCCGGGCTCAAATGTTCCCCCTGTACCGTACGTCAAACGCCATCGCTAAAGTAGTACGCAAACGGATTATCTTTGTAAGGACTATTTGGCAAGAAAAATCTTTCCCCATGCCGTGAAACCGAATCCTCCAACAACGAAAAAAGGCCGGATGGTTCCGGCCTTTCGGGGTGTCGAAAAAACTATGCCTGCATCCGTTTCATTCGTGCGTACCATTCATCCTTGAGGGCCCGGCCCGTCGCGGTGGAGGCGAGGCCCCCGCGCAGGTTGCCGCGCAGATCGGGATGAAGGAGGCCCTGCACGTTGATGAGCGCGTCGACCACCTCGTCGGGAGGAATGCGGCTGGCGATTCCGGCAAGGGCCATGTCCGCCGCCGCGAAAGCGTTGGAGACGCCCACGGCGTTGCGCTTGATGCATGGGATTTCCACCGGTCCGGCCACAGGATCGCAGATGAGCCCGAGAAGACTCTTGAGGGCGATGGCCGCCGCGTGGATAACCTGTTCCGGAGTCCCGCCGCCAAGCTGCGCCAGCCCCGCCGCCGTCATGGCCGAAGCCACGCCGATTTCGGACTGGCAACCGCCGATCGCCCCGGAAATGGGGGCACGCATGGCCACGAGCACGCCCACCGCCGCCGCGACGAGCAGCCCGTCGACGATGGCGTCGTCGCCGAGCCCCCGTTCCTCAGCCGCCGAAAGAAACGCGCCGGGCAACACCCCGCAGGCCCCCGCCGTGGGAGCCGCCACCACACAGCGCATGGAACCGTTGTTCTCCATGACCGCCAACGCACGGGCCACCGCCATGCCGATGGTCCGGCCCGAAAGCGCCTGACCGGATTCGACGCGCCGGGCCAGACGGAATCCCGCGTCTCCCGGAACCAGACCCGCCAGCATGTCGCTTTTCCCGGCAAGCCCGTCCGTCATCGACGCCTTCATGATTTCCCAACTACCCAGCACGGCGGCACGGATCGTATCCCGATCCACCCCGCTGCGCCGCGCCTCATAGCGTTCGATAAGGCCGGGAAGATCGCCTCCCGCCATTTCCGCCATCGCCGCGAGGGTCGAAAACAAGGGCTCGGCGTCCGCAAGTTTGTTGCCCAGAATATTCCGCACGGGGAACATCTCCAGACCCGGCATATCCATGCCGTCAGGAAACGGCTTTTCCGCAAGGCACAGGTACAGCGCCCGCTCCCCATCCTTCACGCAGGAAAAGCCGGACAGCGCCCCAAGCCTCTCCTCGAACACAGCCCGTCCCAACCCGTCCGGGCCGATGAACAGCGCGCCATCCTCGTTCCCGCGCAGGCAGACGGGGAAGCCTTCCAGCTCGGTCATCTCGATCTCGCCGCCGCCGACGGAAACGCCCGCCACCGCATACGTCCTGCCGCCGCGCACAAGCTCCATGCTGACCGTGTTGGGGTTGCGGCCCGAATCGGGATGCGTGCGGATTTCCACTTCGACGCCCCGCTCCGCAGCCAGCCGCAGCGCGTGCCGGACATTGGGGGAGTCCTCCCGTTCGCCGATGAGCCCGGCGACCACGGCGGAATCGCTGGCGTGTCCCTTATAGGTATGGGAGAGCGCTCCGAAAAAATGCAGGGTGATGCGTTCCGGTGTGCCGCCGACAAGGGAACGGCCCATGCGCCCGATGCGCGCCATGCCCGCCGTATGCGAGCTGGACGGGCCGGACATGATCGGGCCGAGGGAATCGAACAGGCTCAGCAGCCTTGCGGATTGAGGGCGGGCGGCCCGGCAGGCCGTGCAATGCGTCATGGCACAATCTCCAATAATAGTATGAAACCCCCAGGGGCTCCGCCCCTGGAACTCCGGCAGAGGCGCTGCCTCTGCACTCCACAAAGCGCGAGCCGCGCTGGCAGGGGCGAGCCGCCCCTTGACCCGCCGAAGCAAACGCTTGATGGGGTAATGGAGGTTACGGGGATATCCCTCTTTTGTACGGCGCAAAGGAATTCTTTCAAAACCAAGCCGGAACGGACTCCCTGCGCGCCGCCTCCCCACCAGTCGAAAGTCTTGGGAAGGTGGGGGTCCGGGGGAGGAGGGAGGAAAGCCCTTCTTCAGAAGGTTTTCCCTCCCTCCTTCCCCGGCATGTCGCGTCTCCCCACCCTCCATCCAGCTACCGCGCTTCCTCGTAAGGGATCGAAAACTCGTAGTCCCCGTTCTCCTCGGAACGGGTGGGCCGCCCTCCGGCAACCTCAAGCAGCAGATCGTACAACGCCCTCCCCGTTTCCCCGATGTCCGCGCCGTCAACAACGACCCCGGCGTTGAAGTCCATCAGGCCCGGCATCTTGGCGTAGGTGTGCGGGTTGCCCGTCAGCTTGACCACGGGCATGACCGGAGAACCCACCGGAGAACCCCGGCCCGTGCTGAATACCGTAGCCGACGCCCCCGCCATGGCAAACCCGGCGAGGTTGACGGGATCGGGGCCGTTGGCGCGGTTGTCCACGATCCACAGGCCCGGATGCGGGGGGCGCTCACCGAGCTTTAGGACGCCCTGCACCGGAGACGTGCCCATTTTCTTGATGTTGCCCATCGCCTTTTCCACGAGCGTGGTGATGCCGCCCGCCTTGTTGCCCGGCGTGGGGTTCACCGCCTCAATAGGTTGCCCGTGCGCGCGCAGGAACTCGGCGCGCAGCTCGTCGACCATGCCGAGGATCTGCTCTCCCGCCTCGCGGCTGACCGCACGGGACGCCACAATGTGCTCACAGCCCGGAATGCCCGGAACTTCCGACATGAGCACGGAACCGCCTGCGGCGATCACGAGATCGGTCATGGCCCCGATAACCGTGTTCCCGGCAATGGCGGTCGTCCAGTCGGAACCGCCGCACTGCACGCCCACAACAAGCCCGGACAAGGGGCACGGCTGGCGTTCCAGATCCTGCGCGGCCCGCTGCATCTCGCGGACGAGCTCACAGCCTCTGGCCTCGGCTTCGACGGAGCCGCCCTCCTCCTGAATGAGAATGGCGTGCACGGGCTTGCCGCCGCCGATGGCGACCTGCAGGTCAAGCGTCCTGATCTGCTCACAGCCGAGCCCCACGATGAGGACGCCGGACACGTTGGGATGCTTGGCAAACGTGGTGAGGGCCAGCATGGTGCGGCGGAAACTCTGCTCGCCCTCCACGCAGCCGCGCTCGTGGGTCAGCGGGACGGCCCCGGTCTTCCACGCGATATGATTGACGACCGTATTCGCGCAGGTGACGGTGGAGACGACGAGCACGATATTCCTGATGCCCACGCTCCCGTCGGCGCGGGGAAATGCCTGTAGCGAACTCATGCGCCCCTCCCGTCCCTGAACGCGGCGACGTACTGCCGGCACAGCTCCTCGGTGATGTCCTCAAGATTGTGGGTGTGCACGAAGGCTCCGGCGGCAATGGGCGCGGAGGCCCTGCCGATGGGGACGCCGTACTTGCGGACGAGCCCCCCCTGCGCAACGGCTTCGACGGCGATCTTGTGCCCGAGCCCGATGTCCTCAAGCGCAGTCACCTCGCCCCCGGCATGGCGCAGCACGTCGCCCTTGCGGGTGTCCTGCGCGACCACGGCGACATTGTCCTCCGGTTCGATGCGGAGTGCTTTCATCATAATCCCTCCGGTCATGCGGATACGAGGTTACGGATTGCCTCGGGCGTCATGCCCGCGAGTCCCATGCGTTTCGCCGTCTGCCCGGTCACGGCGTAGTCCTCGCCGAGCAGTTCGCCAAGCAATGCGATAAGCGCATCCATGATAGGCGTGGGAACCCCGGCAAGCCTGCCGAGGGCCGCCATCGGCACCATCGAGTACGGCGTATCTTCAGTAAGGAAACGGTGATGCAGCGTTTTAGGCGCGAACCCGGCAAAGGCGGGGTTGGCCTGCAGCACGTCGTACAGGGTTTCACCCTCCACGCCGTACTGGTTGCGGAAGGTCTGCGCCGTGCTTACCAAATCAAGGCCGTAGGCACGGGCCACGGCCAGCCGTTCACGGTCCGTGGCTTCGATGAGGCGGCACACGGCGGGCGTCATCCCCGCGTAATAGAACTCAAAATGCCCGCCCTCGCTCTCAATGCGCCCGGCGTTGGCCAGCATGGGCGCACAGTGCACGACCATATTGACCCCGGACATGCTGGTGGCGAGCACATTCTCGCCCTTGCGCCAGCCGGTGCAGAAAGCCCCGTCCACGGCGGCCTCCACCGCGGCGTAATCGCCCGCCGGGAACGCCGCCAGCGTCACGGCCTTCTTGACCCCGCGCACGTTGACCACGCCGGGCTCCGTCGCGGCACAGGCATAGGGCAAGTTGTCCGTTTCCGCGACGAATACGTCCTTCCCCGCCTCGCGCAGCGCGGCCTTGAGAGCCAACGTACCGTAATTGCCGGGCATCAGCACGATAACCTGACCATCCGAAAGCGCGGGCACGGCCAGATCGAAGAACGCCTTCTGCCCGTAGGACGGCGCGGTGAAATAGACCACTTCCGCGCCGTCGAGCGCTTCGGCGATGTCCGTGGTCACGAGGCGGATCGTCGCTGTCCCGGTGATTTTGTTCTGGAGTTCAATGGTGTTGCCGCGACGCCTGATGGCTTCGATGACCGGGGCGAACCGCGGCAGATCATACAGGGTCACATCATGCCCGCGCAGGGCGAGATCGGCCGCAAGGGCCTGCCCGCCGTTCCCGGCGCTGAGCACAGCGATTTTCTTCATGACGCAGGTTCCTTGGCGCGGGGGCGCGGAATGCGCCCCCCGGCGGTTATTCGAGGACAAAGGTAGAGATGACTTCCTCATAGGCCTTGTCGCCTATCGCCTTCTTCAGTTCGGGCCACGAAGCCTTGCGGCCCTTTTCGGCAAAGGCATTCTGCTGTTCGGGCGTCAGGCGGATGACGGTCCAGCCCGCCTCTTCCAGCTTCTTCTCATAGGCGGCCTGATCGGCTTCCGCGACTTCCCAGCGGCGGGCCTCGAACGCGGCGCTCTTTTCAAGCAGGATCTTCTGATCTTCGGCCGACAGGGACTCGAACAGCTCCTTATTGATGAGCAGGGGCCAGTTTTCAAAGTGGGTGTTCGCGGCGATGTAGCATTTCAGCAGATCCCGGAAGGAGGCGTAGTAGTTTTCCGCGCCGCCGCCGAAGATGCCGGAGACCATGCCGGTCTGGGCGGCGGTGAAGAATTCCGCGAACGGCAGGGGGGTGGCCTGATAGCCGAGGCCGTCGGCAAGGGCTTCCTGCGTCTTCATGGTGGGGACGCGGACTTTGATGTGGTGGCTGGCGTTGGGATCGGCGGGCGCTTCGGGGGCCTTCACAAGGCCGATGCCGCCGAAGTACACGGGCCAGTTGGCGAGGACCATGATGTCCTGCTTGTCAAACAGGTTGGCGCAATATTTGGCGTAAGGGGTTCCGGTGCCGAAGTTCTTCTTCGCGGTGGCGTAATCCTTGGCGACATAGGGCAGGATATAGGAGAGGAAACGCTTGTCCACCTGCGTGGAAACGGATTCGCAGCTCATTTCCACAGAGCCGAGAGACACCTTTTCCTGCACGACGGTGTAGTCCCCAAGCTGGCTGGAGCCATAGATCCTGATGTCGATGCGCCCGCTGGTTGCCTCGCGCACTTCCTTGGCGAAAGCCTGCAAATCGCGCTCGATCACGGAGTCGGCGGGGCGGATGTGAGCAAGCTTCCACTGCGCCGCAAATGCGGAACCGCCGGAAAGGGCCAGCAGGCCGCACAGCGCCAGTACAGACATGACCTTTTTCATGATGCTCTCCTGTGGTGAAGGGTTTTGGAGGCGCGCCGTCCGCGCCGCCTTGGAGATACGGCCGCCGGCGGGGGAACCGGCGGCCGTGTCCGGGAAGATGCCTGTTTCCGCGTCCGGCTAGATGAAACCGAACAGGCGGGGGATGAACAGGCTCACGTCGGGCCAGTAGGTGGTGAGGAGCATGACCGGCACGTAACCGAGCAGGAACAGCCCCACATAGGGAAGGATTTCCACGAAATCGACCTTGCCGATCCGTATCCCGAGATAGAGCAGGCTGGCGTAGGGAGGCGTCAGGCTGCCCACGGCGAGGTTCACGCCGAAGATGGCCGCGTACTGGATGGGGTCGAGGCCGATGGCCTTGGCGAGGGGCAGCAGCAGCGGGGCCACGAGGATGATCCCCGTGGTGTCGTTCACGATCATGCCCACGAACAGCAGGATGAGGTTGATGAGCAGCAGGATGAGGAAACTGTTGTCCGTGATGCTGAATACGCTTTCCACGATGGCCTGCGGGATCTGCAGCACCACATAGGTCTGGCTCAGCATCATGCTGCAAAAAATCATGATCATGATGCTGCCCACGGACACGGCGGAATCCTTGGTGCAGCCGAAGGCATTGCGCAGGTTCAGGCCCCTATAGACGAAGAACCCGACCGGCAGCGCGTAAATTACGGCTACGGCGGCGGCTTCGGTGGGGGTCATGGCCCCGGAATAGATGCCGCCGAGGATGAGCACGGGCATGATGAGCGCCGGGAGCGCCTTCCAGCCGCGCACGGCGATCTGCCTGCGCTTTTCCGTTTTGGAGAGCTGGGGCATGAGCTTGAGGTCGAAGCGGCGGCTCAGCACGAAATTGATGCCGCAGAAGATGATGATGGTGACGATGCCGGGGCCCACCGTGGACAGGAAGCAGGCGAGCACGTTGGTGCCCGTCACCCAGCCGAAGATGATCATGGGCGTGCTCGGAGGAATGAGCACGCCGAGGATGGAGGAACAGGTGATGAGCGCGGTGGCGAAGGCGCGGGGATAGCCCCGGCTGACCATTTCGGGGATCAGCATGTTGCCGGTGGCGGCGAGCCCGGTAAAGGTACTGCCCGAAATCGCGCCGAGGATGGCGCAGGTGAGGGTGGCGACGAAACCGAGCCCGCCCCGGATGCGCCCGACGAACACATCGACGAATTCGAGCAGGTATTTGGCGATGCCGCTCTCGCTCATGAGCGACCCGGCATAGATGAACAGCGGGATGCACAGAAGCGTGGGGCTCAGGATCTGCTGGAGGCCCCACATCATCATGCCTTTCATGGTGACGCCGCCCACGATGCTCATGAAGGCGAGCGCGCCGCTGAAACAGAAGACGATGGGGACGCCGAAGGAAAGGAGGAGCATCAAAACGGCGAGGGAAACAACGGCAAGCGTAACGGGTTCCATGCTAGTCTCCTTCCTTTTCCACGGGCAGGGAGGCCGGGGTGGTCCTGTAGAGCGTGATCATGTCGCGCAGTTCGAGCAGCGTATACAGCGTCATGAGGAACATGGACACGAACACCGCCGCTTCAGCGTAAATCCAGGGAAGATAGAGGGAGGCCGTTTCCTTCTGGAGCCTGAGCGCGTACTTCAGGTAATCGTAGCCCCACCATGTGAGCCACAACAGGATGGCGCTTGAAGCGAACGCCGCGATGCCCCGGAGCAGAAAGATCGAGCGTTGCCGCTTGCAGAAAATTTCGAGGACGCGGGCCACAAGCTGGCCCCGCTCGGAGGAAGCCTTGACGGCGGCGAAGAGGTACAGCCAGACCGTCGGGAAATAGCACAACTCTTCGATGCCCATGAGCGGCATCTTCAACACATACCGGAGGATGACCTGAACGAACATGAGCACGGCCACGCTCAACAGGCTGAAGACATTGATCCAGTCAAGCACCTTGTCCAGCACGGAGAAAGGCTTGGGTTTCTTGGGCACTTCCACGATCGCTTCTCCTTGTCCCTGTGAAAATGTTCCTGATAGGCGTATGCTGTCTGACAGCTTACAGATAAAAACGCCCTTTGTCAGCAGGGATCGCGGCTTTGCCGGCAACATTCTGAAAAAATATTTTTTCGCTTTTTGTAACGCGGTGTTATAACGACACATTCCAATAAGCCAAACACCGATCCAAGAAGAAATCCGTTGGACAATGCGCTCTTCAAGCTGTATGCTGTCATACATATCGTGCCGACAAACACCCACCGGATCAGGGATGCAGGATGCTTTTTCTTCTCATCAAACTCTTCACCACGCCCGCGCTCATCTGGGCCTCCACGCTGGCGGCCCGTCGTTGGGGCCCCGTCATCGGCGGCGGGCTCGCCGGGCTTCCCTTCATTTCCGGCCCGGCGTCCCTGTTCATCGCAGTACAGTACGGAACCCCATTCGCGGCATCGGCCGCCGCCTCGTCCCTGCTCGGAGCCGTGGCGTCCTGCTGCTACTGCCTCGCCTACGCCCACAGCGCCCGGCGTTTCGGCTGGGCGGGCTCCCTCGCCCTCGCCCTGCTCGCCTTTCTCCTCTGCGCCTTCCTGTTCACGCGGGTTTCCTGCGGACTGCCCGTAGCGGTCTGCCTCAGCATCGCGGTCCCGGCGGCCTGCCTGCGGCTTCTTCCCGACATCCCCGGAACGGCGGACATGCGCCGGGTCCAACCCCCGTGGAGGCTTCCGGTCCAGATGTTCTGCGGGGGCCTCAGCGTCCTTATCCTGACCGAGCTTGCGGGCGTCGTGGGCGAGCAATGGAGCGGCATTCTGCTCACCTTCCCCATCATCAGCTCCATCCTGACCCCCTTCGCGCACCTTTCCTTCGGGGCGCGCGCCGCCGTGCTGACGATCAGGGGACTGCTCGCGGGTTTTTTCGGCACATCCTGCTTCATCACCATCATCGCCGTCTGTCTGGAGCCGCTCGGAATCGCCTCCGGGTATTGCATTGCCGCGCTCGGGGCGTTACTCACGAGCATTCTCATCATGCATTGCGTAAACAAAAGACGATAATCGAGCACGCTTTCAGGAGCCCCTGTGACCAACCCCTTCAAGCCTATAAGCAGAGTCAACCTCCACAGCGAGGTCATGCAGCAGATCACCGCCGCCATCCAGAGCGGGCAGTGGAAACCCGGCAGCAAACTGCCCGGGGAAATCGCGCTGGCCGAGATGTTTCAGGTCAGCCGTACCTGCATCCGCGAAGTCCTGAAGGCACTGGCCTATTCCGGTGTCGTCGAGTCGCGTTCCGGCGTCGGGACCTTCGTCAAGGAGATCCCTTCCGAAGCGCCCTCCCCTGCCGTGGATCTGCTCAGCAGCACGGATTACACCCAGATCCTCGAAATGCGGAAGCTCCTCGAAGGGCAGGCCGCCTACTGGGCCACCGAACGGGCCACCCCGGAAGAGATCGCCGAACTTGAAAGCATCCTGAAACAGGAAGGCCTTTCCCTCAAAGACATTCACACCCGGTTCCACAACGGCGTCACCGCCCTCTCGAAAAATCCCATCCTCATCCATATGCTGGCAGAATTTCAGGAACAGTTCAAAAAACAGCGCGAGTTGAATTTCGTCATCCTCCCCGATGAAGATCGCCTTGAACACTGGAAAGTGCTCGAAGCCATCAAATCCGGCTCTCCAGCCAAAGCCCGCCGCGCCATGCATCAGCACATCGACTACATTTGGAAGAAGCGCCCGCATCTTTTCCCCGGAAAGAAAGGCCCCGACAAAATGTAACGTGACTCCGCCCCTAGCCCCCGGCGGCGTGTTTGCTCCAGCGGCTTGTCGCCGAAGTAAACGTTTGATGGATATGGCGGTTACGAAAAAAACGTTCTTTCATACGGCGTGAAGGAACTTTTTCAAACTTTTGCTGGAACGAACTCCCTCCGCGCCACCTCCCCACCAGTCAAAAGTCTTGGGAAGGGTGGGGGTGCCGGGGGAGGGGAACCTTTCTTCAGAAAGGTTCCCCTCCCCCGGCACGTCGCGCTCCCCCGACCTCCCAAACGATTCTCACGCCAGCGGGTAATCATGGCTTCGCCCATCGGATTTCCTCTACGATTCCGGAAAGGCTTCCCCGGAAGCCGAATCCTTTCCTCTGGAGGCATCCCAATGTCGAAGCGAACCGTAGCGGAAGTACTTGTGGACGAACTGGCCGAAGCGGGCGTCACGCGGCTGTACGGGCTGGTAGGCGACAGCCTCAACCCCGTATCCGACGCGCTCCGCCGTGACGGGCGCATCCGGTTCATCCATGTGCGGCATGAGGAAACGGCCGCCTTCGCCGCCGGAGCCGAAGCCCAGCTTTCCGAAAAACTCGCGGCCTGCGCGGGGACGAGCGGCCCAGGGCACGTCCACCTCATCAACGGCCTGTACGACGCCAACCGGAGCTATGCCCCGGTCATCGCCATAGCCTCGCATATCCCCGGCTCCGCCATCGGGACGCGCTATTTTCAGGAAACGCACCCCGATCAGCTGTTCAACGAATGCAGCCACTGCAACGAACTTATTTCCTCGCCTTCCCAGATGCCGCATGTGCTGCGCCGGGCCATGCAGACCGCCGTGAGCAAACGCGGGGTAAGCGTGATCGCCCTGCCCGGTGACGTCGCCGCCATGCCCATGAACGAAGAACCCTCGCACGGCGTCATCCCGCCGCCTCCCGCCCCGGCAGCCAACGCCCATGACATCCAGCTCCTTGCCGACGAGATCAACGGCGCGCGCAAGGTGACGCTCTATTGCGGGTCCGGATGCCGCAACGCCCGCAAGGAAGTCATGGCCCTCGCGGACAAGCTCAAGGCCCCCATCGGGCACGCATGGCGCGGCAAGCAGTGGATCGAGCCGGACAATCCCTTCGATGTGGGCATGACCGGCCTCATCGGATTCGGCGGCGCGTATGAGGCGATGGAACACTGCGATCTGCTCATCCTGCTCGGCACGGACATGCCCTATTCCGCGTGGTATCCCAAGAAACCGCGCATCATCCAACTCGACATCCGGGGCGAGCACCTCGGCGGGCGGACCCGCATCGACCTCGGGGTCGTCGGGGACGTGGCCCAGACCCTGCGTGCCCTGCTCCCCTTCGTGGAACCCCGGGATGACAGCAGGCATCTTGACGAGGCCATTGCCAATCTCAAGAAATCCCGGGAACACCTCAACGCCTACGTCGAGCATGTTTCCTCAGAAGGCAGGCCGCATCCCGAGCATCTTACGTCGGCCATCGACGCCAACGCCTCCGACGAAGCCGTCTTCACCGTGGATACCGGACTCAACGACGTCTGGGCCGCCCGCTACATCACCGCCAAGGTGGGCCGGAACATCATCGGCTCGTTCAACCACGGCTCCATGGCCTGCGCCCTGCCCATGTCCATCGGCGCGCAACTGCTCTATCCCGAACGGCAGGTCATCGCGCTCTGCGGCGACGGCGGCATGACCATGCTCATGGGCGAACTGCTGACGCTTGTGCAGTACAACTTGCCGATCAAAGTCATCGTCTACAACAACGGCGCGCTCGGGTTCATCAATCTTGAGATGCGGACAGCCGGGTATCCCGAATTCCAGACGGACATGAAAAACCCCGATTTCGCCCGCATGGCCGAAGTCATCGGCATGAAGGGATTCCGCATCGAAAAAGGCGCGGACGTGGAACCCGTCATCAAGGCCGCCCTCGCCACGCCCGGCCCCGTGCTCGTCGACGCGCTCACCGATCCCGCCGCCATCCCCCTGCCGCCCACCATCACCGCCGGAGAAGCCAAAGGACTTGCCCTCGGCCTCGGCAAGCTCGCCCTCATGGGCCGTTTCAGCGCCACGATGGATATGATCAAATCGAATATCAGGCAATTCTAGGGGGGAAGACTCGGGGGAGGGGACCTTTCTCCAGAAAGGTCCCCTCCCCCGAACGCCCTCCTCTCTCCCTCCCAAGACTTTCAACTTTATCGAATCCCTGTTCCGATCTTTCCCTGTGGCGCAGAGGCGAACGTCTATCTATTTTAATGAGTTATATTTTTACAATCCACCGATGCAACTTGCCGTTCCGTGAGCACAAAAACCCTCAACTAAACTGCCCCACAAAAAAAGAGCCAGTCAATCTCACTGATCAACCGGCTCTTTTCCTTTCATACGACAGGGGACTTCCTCCGCGCCGCCTCCCCACTTTATAAAAGTCTGAGGTGGAGGGCGGGGTTTGGGGAGGGGAGGAGGAATCCCTTCTTCAGAAGGGTCCCTCCTCCCCAATCTTTATCAATCTTCCCAGTCACTCCCTACGGCAGCATGAAGCTCAAGGGCCCGGCCTGAAGGTAGGTCAGCACGCAGAGCACGAGGGTCATGGCGATGCTGTGCCCGATGGTGAAGCGGAACAGGTTGCCTTCCTGCCCGACCATGTTGGTCGCGGCGGTGGCTACGGACAGGGATTGCGGCGAAATCATCTTCGCGGTAACGCCGCCGGAAGCGTTGGCGGCCACGGCAAGCTCGGGGGACATGCCCACCGCCGTGGCGGTATCCTTCTGCATCCCGCCGAACAGGGCGCACGAGGAGGTGTCCGACCCGGTCAGGAACACGCCGAGCCAGCCAAGCAGCGGCGAGAAGAACGGGAACAGGCTCCCCGTGTGCGTGAAGGCAAGGCCGAGCGTGGAACTCATGCCGGAATAGTTCATCAGGTAGGCGAGGCCAAGGATCATGGCGATGGTCACGATCGGGAAGGTCAGCTGACGCAGCGTGCGCATGAAGCAGGCGATGGCCTTGCCGAAACCGTAGTTCGGCATCATGGGCACGGAGACGAGGCCGGAAAGCAGGATGGCCGTACCGCCGGCGGACAGCCAGTTGAACGCGAACGTCGCGCCGTAAACGGCGTCCTGCGCCACGATGGGCGCGGTCTTCATGACTTCCCCATGCAGGCCGGGCCAGCCGAAACTGAGATTCGCGCCGGGAACGGCGTTCAGGATATTCTTGAACTGCGGCAGGCCCCAGAAGAACACGAATACCGCCAGCACGATATAGGGTCCCCACGCCCGGAGCACGACCGAAGCCGGATAGCCTGAGCCGCTGAGGTTGGATTCGGGCTCACCCTCGAACCGGAACGTGCGCGAAGGCTTCCAGACCTTGAGCAGCAGCACAAGGCCCACAATGGTGGCGATGGCCGAGCCGATGTCGGGCAGGGTCGGGCCGTGATAGTTGGCGAGCAGGAACTGCGCCCCGGCGAAGCACACGCCGCCCACGATGATGGCGGGCAGGACTTCGAGGCTGCGCTTGAAGCCGCACATGGTCACGCATACCCAGAGGGGCACGATGAGGGCGAGGATGGGAAGCTGACGTCCCGCAATGGCGCTTACGGTCATCTGATCAAGGCCGGACACGGAGGCCGCCACGATGAGCGGCACGCCGATGGCGCCGAAAGCGACAGGAGCGGTGTTGGCGATGAGCGCGATGCCCGCGCCCCACAGCGGGGTGAAGCCGAGCCCCACCAGCATGGCGGCGGCAATGGCGACCGGCGTGCCGAAGCCCGCCGTCCCTTCGATGAAGCAGCTGAAGGCATAGGCGATGAACAGCGCCTGAAGCCTGCGGTCATCGGTGAGCCGGGCCAGCGAATCCTTGATGATCTCGAATTCGCCCGATTCCACGGTCATGTTGTACACCCACACCGCCGTGATCACGATCCAGACGATGGGGAACAGCCCGAAGGCAGCGCCGTTGAGCGTGGAACTGATCGCCAACGAAACCGGCATATTCCACACGGCCACCGCGACGATCAACGCGCCGATGAGGCCCGCCGCAGCCGCGACATGGCCCTTGGCCTTCCTGACGGCCAGCATGTAGAAGAGGATGATGAGCGGAATCGCCGCGAGGCACGCCGAAGCGACCACGCCGCCCACCGGCGCGTACTGTTGAACCCAAGGCATACGTTTCCCCCTGATAAGGCTTGCGGAGTGCGCCCCACATGCCTGATCGACGGCATTTTCCTGCAATGCCTAGCTGTTGCGGGGCGTATGGCTCCTGTTGACGAGTTGTTCTCTACGCCGAACGGGGGGTGATCGAGAAATGAATATTTTCTATCGGAATCATTCCAAAATGGAATATCTATTTTATCCTGCTTGATTACCACCCTTTTCATGGAGTAAACCGTTTTCGCATCCGCTTGCCGACAAGGGTGAAAGGGGGCAAAAAACTATGAAAAGGCGTGGGTTCGTTTTCAGGCTCCCGCCCCGGATTATCCATGCGAGGAAGACGACGTGACCGACAACCGGGCCACAGGCTGGAAAATACCATTATTGTTTTGCGGGGTTATCCTCTCCATCGTCGCTGTGGCGGCGCTTTTTCGGGCACACGCTCCCGAACCGCCCGCCGTCCCCCAAGCGCTGCTCAAAGAAGCCAAAGGTATCAGGATCGATCTGGAGTCCGACCCCGAAGGGCAATCATGGAAAGCCCGCATCGCCTCCGCCGCAAGCGGATTTTCCACGCAGGCGGATAAGGACGGGCGGCTCGGGGAAATCGTCCTAACCACTGCTGAAAACAAACGGTTTGACGCTTCATGCACAGCAGCCGTGCTTATCCGGGACGACGGGCTTCGGGACGGGCTGATGCGGAAAATCGCAAACGCGGCGTCTGCCGACTGCGCATCGCTCCCGTGGGGCGTCTTCGCCATGCACGGAATGCGCGACCCGCAAGCACAAGCGGAAGCCTCCGCCCTGCTCACGCAACGCTGGAAAGAATGCCATGAAGGAAGGGAATAGCTAGCATTTCACGTCTCATAGGCGAGGCGGCACTGTCCGCCTTTCCGTCCGGCCCAAAAGAAAAAGGGCGGCAAGCCGCCCAAGGTAAAGGAATCCCTGAAAAGCAGGGAGCCCGATGTACTCCGACCCGGCTACAACCTCATGAAGGCTTCGCCGGATTTGTCTCGGTGCCGGACACGAAAACCATGTCGAACTGTCAGGCATGAAAAGGTTCCACATGCGTCCGCAGACGCAGGAAACCATTGCCGGACGCCGGGCCACAGGAACGGCGTGCAGCCAAATTCCCCAGAAAAACAGGAAATTGGAAATGCCGGAAGCTCATGGGGGTGGTATAGGCCAAAAGGTTTTTCCTGTGAAATGAAAAACGCTCATCAACACTATGCACGGAAAGAATAGATGCTGAATATCCGCACGTTGCAAATACTGGTGGAAGTGGCCCGGCAGGGAGGTTTTTCCCGTGCCGCCCAGACTGTACACGCCGTGCAGCCCACGGTGAGCAAAGCCGTTCAGGCCGTGGAGGATCGCCTTGGCGTCCGCATCTTCGAGCGGGCCAACAACGGCGTCAGGCTGACCGTCGAGGGAGAAATCGTTTATCGCCGGGCCCTCAACATCCTTCAAGAATTCGAGGCGCTCGAAGCCGACGTCGCCGCCCTGCACAAGCTCGAAAAAGGCGTGCTCCGCATTGGTTTTCCCCCGGTCGCCAGCGGCATCCTGTTCGCGGATCTGCTCTCCAAATACCGCCAGCTTTACCCCGGCATCAACATCTCGCTTCAGGAACAGGGCTGCGCCTCGCTGGAACCGATGGTGCTTTCGGGGGATCTCGATCTTGCCGTCACCCTTCTCCCCGTCCCGCCGAATTTTTCGTGGCTCCAGATTCGGGACGAACCGCTCATGGTCATCATGCCCCCGGATCATCCCCTCGCCGATCGCAAACGCCTCAAAATGGATGAACTGGCAGACAACGCCTTCATCGGCTTCGAGCAGGGCTTCCTGCTCAACGACCGCATCAAGGCCGTCTGCCGCCAGCGTGGGCTGAAGCTCAATGAGTGCCTGCGCAGCGGCCAGCTTGATTTCATCATGACACTCGTGGCGACGGGCATCGGCGTCGCCCTCCTCCCCCGCCTCGAACTCGAACGGCGGGAACTCCCCAACATCCACATCGCCCTTCTCGACGAAGAGGAACTCCGTTGGCGCGCCGCCTTCGTCTGGAGGCGCGGGGCCGTCCTGTCCTCCGCCGCGCAGGCGTGGCTCAAGCTCCTCCCCGGCGGCGAGGAAGCGCTGGCAAGCGAAAGGCTCGCATGACGGCCTCCGGCGCAGAGGCCGATCCGGACGGGACACCGGAAGGTCCGGCATAGACGCCTTTCCAAAAGACGCCACCTTTTTCAGCTCAAAAACCGCCCCTTCGTCCCGGCGCAACCGGGAGCCTCAAAGCCCGTCTCTTCCGGAAGGCAACACGGATAAGCCGACAGCCTCTTCCTTCAAGAAAGCTGCGCCCGGAACAGGCAACACGTCATGACCGCCGCGAAGAACCTTCCCCGCCGAATGGGATATACGCTTCGCAAAGGAAACGCTCTGCAATACGAGCGTCCTCTACTCCGTTGCCAACAGGTTAAGGGTTTCTTCTTTCGCACGGAATGTGGAAAACCATTTTGGGGAAACCGAGGAAAAACGCAAGGAACCTTTCATCCCTTTGAATGAGGGAACACCCTATGGGGCGGGAGCCCTCCAAAAAAATATTCTTGCCCTCATCCCGGCAAGCAAGGCCACCATCTCCCGTGCACTTGAGGCGGAGAGGAATGCCGGCATGTCCGGCATATCCTGTTATTCGCAATAATGCCGCCCCATTCCTTTTCCGTACAATACCCATTCCTTCCGTTCATGATGCGGGCTGGCACGTTCGGGTTTATGAGGCATCCAGTACTGTAAAAAAGAAGGTGCCCCGTCGTCTCCGAGAACATGCCCATGAGCTCTGGCGCACTGCCGCCAGCGGATACGAACAATGGCAACTCATTAATTACATTAATCTTTATAATAATCCAACGTCCGTCAGGCCGCTTCAGCGGCATTTGATCTTCTCCCCATCCCCAAGGCAAAGGAACCTGCCGGAAGTGGGAAAAAACGGGAATCATCAAGAAAGGGATTCCGCCATGCCCGGCGAAATTACACCCTCCCATTCCTGCCGATACCGGAAAAGCATGGGCTCACGAGGGCCTGCCGCCCGCGCAACGCTTGGACAATCTGCATGATCGACCATCCTTTGCGTATATATCCTCTTCTGTACAAGTTACAATGTCGACATTAAGGAGCAAAAAGGATTATTCCATTTTGTCATGATGTCTTGAAAACAGACACTGCATCAAGAAAAACAGAAAATGCATTTCAGCACGCCGCAGATTGTTTATTCAATGAATAAAAATGCATTGACACAACCCTTATTTTTTCTCAATGAAAGTTTTCTATAGGTTTTATTCCGTACTGGCATCTGGGATATGACGACTTTTGATATCACGGATGCATTTCTTGAACGTTTAGTGCAGCGGGGGATTGTTTGTATGGCGTGGACACAGGTCTATGATCCGGCGGGGAGCGTGGTACTCTCTGCACTTTCTGCGGCTATTCCTTTGATGGTACTTTTCTACATGCTGGCGATACGTCGCGCAAAAGGCCACGTGGCCGCCATTGTGGGCTTGGCCGTGGCGTTTGTGCTGGCCGTGGCTCTGTGGGGGATGCCTTTCGGCACCGCGGTGAGTTCCGTCGCCTACGGTATGGCGAACGGCTTGTTCCCCATCGTCTGGATCGTCATTACGGCGGTATGGGTGTACAACATGACCGTGGAATCGGGCGAATTCGAGATCATCAAAGACTCGCTGGCCCGGCTCACCGATGACCGCAGGCTTCAGGCGCTGTTCATCGCCTTCGCCTTCGGCGCCTTCCTTGAAGGTACCGCCGGTTTCGGCACTCCCGTAGCCATCACCGCAGCCATGCTCGCGGGCATCGGGTTCAACCCGCTGTACGCCGCCGGGCTGTGCCTCATCGCCAACACCGCCCCGGTCGCCTTCGGCGCCATCGGCGTCCCGGTCATCGTGGCCGGGCAGGTGTCCGGCTTTGATCCCAACCTCATCAGCGCCATCGTAGGCCGCCAGCTTCCCTTCCTGTCCGTGATCGTGCCGCTGTGGCTGTGCGTGACCATGTGCGGCTTCAAGCGCAGCATGGAAGTCCTGCCCGCCATCCTCGTGGCCGGCCTCTGCTTCGCCATTTCGCAGTTCGTGTTCTCGAACTATCACGGCCCGACTCTGCCGGACATCATGTCCGCCATCATCACCCTCGTCGGCCTCGTGATCCTGCTCCGCTTCTGGAAGCCCGCCACCATCTGGCGCTTCGAGGGCGAAAAGCCCACCGTGCTGACCGGCAAGGGCTACTCCTTCGGTGAAGTCATCCGCGCATGGATACCGTTCATCATCCTGGCAGTCATGGTGTTCTTCTGGGGCCTGCCGCAGTTCAAGGCGTTCCTCGACGGCATCAGCGGCAGCATCGCCACCAAGGGCTTCGCTTGGCCCATGCTTGACGGCATGGTCAGCCGCACCGTGCCCGTCGTGCCCGCCGAAACCCCCTATGCCGCATTCTTCAAATTCGGCTGGCTCTCCGCGGGCGGAACCGCCATCCTGCTGTCCGGCTTCTTCGCCGTGCCCTTCATGCCCAAGTACAGCTTCGGCAAGGCCGTGGCCTGCTTCTTCTCCACGATTTACCAGCTCCGTTTCCCCGTCCTGACCATCGCCACCATCCTCGGTTTGGCCTTCCTCATGAACTACTCCGGCATGAGCACGACCCTCGGCATCGGCTTTACCAAGACCGGCAGCCTGTTCCCGTTCTTCGCCCCGATCCTCGGCTGGCTCGGCGTGTTCCTGACCGGCTCCGACACCTCGTCGAACGCCCTCTTCTGCGGTATGCAGCGCTCCACCGCGCAGGCCGTGGGTATGCCCCCCGAACTCGCCGTAGCCGTGAACTCCTCCGGCGGCGTCACCGGCAAGATGATTTCGCCCCAGTCCATCAGCGTGGCCACCGCCGCCACCGGTATGATCGGGCAGGAAGGCAACCTCTTCCGCTTCGCCCTCGGGCACAGCATCGCCATGACCCTGTTCATCTGCGTGTTGACCTATCTTCAGGCCACCGTTTGGCAGTGGATGCTGCCGTAAACCCTCCCATGAAGTGAACCGCCGCTGAGGGACGCGTTCCGCGCCTTCCGGCAAGTCATTCAGAAACCCCGCGCTTCCGGCGCTGAAAACAAAGCCGGTTGATCTTCGGATCAACCGGCTTTTGCTCTGTACCCCTCAAAACGGGATACTTCTTTTCCCACCATAAAAATGCCATGTAAAGTATCAATACACGCATTAAGACTTTACATGGCATTTTTTGCGATTTTTTACTCGATTTATGGCGAGTTGATGTTTTTTTACATCTTTGCGGAGCACGATCGAGATCGCGCGGTTTCACACTCCCGGCTGAAAACATCTCCCCGGGTACACAAACATGAACGCGGGAAAGCGACCGTTGCTGATTTGGCAAACTCCCCATGGAATTCCACCGTACCGCTGAAATAACCCTCTAGAAACACATGCTCCAAGAGGCAGGGGCTCTCAAAATATGAACGAAAAAAACACTGCCTCGCACATCGTTTTTTGCCTTTGCAAAGGCTTCGGCCTTTGCCCCTTCCCTGCTTGTTTTTGTCAATGCAGATGAAATAATCTTATTATTATAATAAAATAGAAAAACATGATTTCCAAAAAAGAATACTCGTTAAAATAACGGTTTTTCTCTACATAAAATCATTTTACAAAGGCAAACAAGTAACTATCCGACGCTATGACGTTGTATATGCCTCTATAAAGAGAATAGTCCTCCTATATCGCTTTATAAAACAAAAACGAAAAAAGATGGTTTTTCTTTTCCGTCTATTATAAAACGAAAAGAATAATCTTTCTCCTCCATCGTTCCCTTCCGGAACGCGACCAGACGGGTAAAAAACGTATTTCTACGTTCATTCAAGCTGGTTACCTTATAATGGAGGAAATACACATAGCGCATAGGGGAAGAGGTTGAGCCATGAGGTACTCGCCTGAAGAAATCTTCAAAAAGTTCATTAATTCTGTTTTGTCCGATGCGTCTTTGGACTTCTTCGTGAAGAGGGCGGCGGTATTCCTCTCTATGATGATGCCCGTTTCCTCCTTGTTCATTTTCCGATCAGTGGAAGGTTCCATTACAAAACTGGCCGAATGTAACAAAACACCCGCCATCAATATCAGCGACCACTTCGCCATTTCTCCGGAAAGCATGACCCGGTTGAGGACTGAAAAACACTTTTTCAGCGAAGGCGCCTGCAATCTGAAAATCTTTACCGGACACGAAACCTGTGCGTACGCCGACGTGCACCGCTCTGTCTACAAGACGGATACATCGGCCGTGTACATTCCCTTGAAGTTTAACATGCTGAGGGAAACGAGCGTTACGATGGTTGTGCTATCGATGGGTGTGGACAACTATACGCAAGAACATCTCGATATCTGTTCCTGCCTCCAGCCTGTCTTTATCGATAATTTCCTGAACATCCTTTCCGAAAATTCTTCCGACCGCGCTTTTGACCTCCCGTCCCCAAAGAGCAAGCAGGAGCCGAACAGCAAGCGGAACAAGGACAATGCGGAACCATTTCAGACATTCAACGAGGTCACCATCAATTATATCATCAAGGCGCTCAACCGCACCAACGGCAAAATCTCCGGACAGGACGGCGCTGCCGAACTCCTCGGCCTCAATCCGAGTACCCTCTGGTCGAAGATCCGCAAATACCGCATCGACGTGAAAGGGCTTGAGCGCGAATAGCGATTTCTGACGTGCAAAATACCGCGAAGGCCCTCCCGGACTGTATCCGGGAGGGCCTTCGTTATGTTGAGGGATGCAGGACGCTTGCCGGGGCCCCTACTCTGTTGACTCAAGAAAACTTCTTGGTTGGGCCGCGCAGCAATCCGCCGAAGCCTGCCGGGGCTCAGTCGTCCCCATCCCCGTCTCCATCGCCATCACCGTCATCCCCTTCCTGCCCGCCAAGCCCCTCGCCCGAGGAGAAAAGCGGAGCGTTCTTCCGTGCATCCTCTTCCCTCTCCGTAAGTTCGTTTTCCGCCATCTGTTTGCGGAAAAAGAACCATCCTGCGACAAGGGCAATACCCAGAAAACCGATCCAGTCGAGCCATGCGTCCACGCCATTCCTTCCTGCTGCGATGGCGGCGTTTCATTAATGCGCCGGGACAGGCCCTTCCGGGGCCGTCTCCCGGGAGGGCCGGACATCGGACTTCCGGCTGCTCCTGCGTCTCTTTCGGAACGGGTTCCGGTGGTGCCACAGATTCCCCTGCGGCGCAACAACTCTACCGATAAGGCCGAAATGTTCCTGAAAGACGGGAATCGCCCGATTTCCTTAGCCCTGTTTTCCCCAACCATCCGGCAGCGAAAGGGAAAAGGAAGAAGAGCAAGACGGAAAAAACGGACACGGGATTCCAAAACGCCGGACAGGGAATCATCACTGTTTGACACTTGTGTGCAGGGACAATAGATTCCAATGTGTTCCGGAGCCCGTGTTTTTGGATGCGGCCTTTTCCATGCATTGGCGTGGAACGGAAAATGAGCGGGGTTTCCTTTCCAGGAGCGCAACGCGTATTCCTTCCCGAAGAAAAGGATGTTAGACAAAGAACGCCGGATCGGGGCGACCCGGCGAGGCGGGCGCGCGCCCGTGGCAACCAGCCCTGAGACGAACGATGATCCTGTCCACAAAGAACAAATTGGTACTGCTCGTCGCCGGGTCGCTGATCCTGCTCGCTGTCGGAGTGGGCCTGTTCTCCATGTATAGCGTGAAAAGAACCATGCTGGAGGAGCAGCGCCGGAGCAGTGTGAATACCGTTGCCCTTGCGACATTCAACGTGATGGATCGCTACCAGATCCTGTTCCGCAGCAAAGCGGATCAGGCCGTCGCGCTCCAGCATAACCTCAGCTGGCTGGCGAAACTCATCACCACGCTGGTGCATGATCCATCTGAGCGCTTTAAGATCATGCAAAATTTCCCCTTGCCCGAGGGGATCAGCCTCATGGCGATCGACCCCAGCGGCGAGATCAAACTCGTGCGCGGCGATCTGGAGAAAGACGACAACCCCTACCTCCTCCGCGACATCAAAGACCGGCCCGTGGGCCCCACCATGCGAGCCCTCGCGGAAAAAGGCCTCCCCGCAACCTGTTTCGTCCAGTGGGACGCCGGGGGCAAAAAGCAGCGGCTGTACGGAACGCACCTGTACCTTCCCGGAGAGGGAGGGCTGCTCGTGGGCCTGTGGGCCAACATCGACAAGCTCGACGAGCATCAGCAGCGGCTCAAGGAAGACAGCATCCGGGAGCTCCAAAATGAATTCGGAAAACAACGGATAGGGCCTTCGGGTTTTCTGTTCGTCACGGACTCCAAAGGTATCCCGGTAATCGGGCCGGAAGGCATGAACACCACCCTCTCCGGTATCAATCCCAAAACAGGCAACACTCTTATCGCCGATATCCGCAATGCTTCGAAAACACCGGAAAATCCTGTTGAAGCATCGATCCAGTCCTTGATCAAGCGCGCGCCGTCCCGTGACGCCCTGCTTTTCGTGCGCCATGTCAAGCCGTTCGATTGGTATGTCACAGGCGTCGTTTACACCGACGAAGCCAGCGCGCCCGGCAAGCAGCTTTCGTTTCTGCTCATCGCGGCCATCCTCGCCGCTACGCTGTTCATCCTGCCCGTGGCGCTTCTTATGGTCACGCGGCTGACCTCACCGCTGGCGAAACTCGGAGATTACGCCCGCAAGCTCCCCGAACAGGATTTCATGGAGGACGCACGGCCAACGCCCCTGCTCGCCGCCCTCGCCGACGGCAAACACGGAGGAGAGATTGCCAGCCTCGCCAATTCACTGATGTTCATGGATAAAACCCTCCGGTCACGGGTCCGTGAGCTTATGGAGGCCACGTCCAGCCGCGAACGCCTCGAAGGTGAGCTCAGCGCCGCCACCGAAATCCAAATGGGGTTCCTGCCCAAGCCCCTGCCCCCGGACGTGGCCGCCGGGCGGTTCTCACTGGCGGCGAGCCTCGTCCCGGCCCGGGAAGTGGGCGGCGACTTGTATGACTTTTTCATGCTCGACGACAGGCACCTGTGCTTCATCATCGGGGACGTGTCCGACAAGGGCGTGCCCGCCTCATTGTTCATGAGCATGACCTTGACCCTCATCCGATCTCGGGCGGGTTCCCACCCCTCGCCGGAGCACCTCATGGCCGAGGTCAACGAAAACCTCGCCCGCGACAACGCCAAGTGCATGTTCGTCACACTGTTTATCGGCGTGCTCGATCTTGATACCGGAGAACTGCTCTACGCCAACGGCGGGCACAATCCCCCGCTTCGGCTCGGCGACGACGGCGTGGCATGGCTCAAAGGCATCAGCGGGCCTGTGGTCGGCGCGATGGAAGGCATGAACTATACCTTGCTTCGCACCGTGGTCCGGCCCGGCGAAACCCTCTTCCTCTACACCGACGGGGTGAACGAGGCCATGAACGCGGAAGGCGACGTCTATTCCAACGAAGCGATGTTCCGTGCCCTCGCCTCCTCACCATCACGGGAACCGGCCAGTGTGCTCCGGCATATGCTTGACGATGTGTCCGTCCATGTCAACGGCAACACCGCCTCGGACGACATGACCATCCTGTGTGTCCGTTATTTCGGAGGAAAGCGCTAACGGTCCTTCACCGCTGATGATGGAAGAGAGCAAACTGGCCCGCACGATAAGCTTGTTCATAAGGTAAAGGGATGCCACCTTAACAGAGCCCAATCAATGGGGAATGGAGAAAAAGGGACGCTATGGACGTCCCTTTTTTGTCATTTCTTCCAGAACTTCCACCAAGGGCATAACGGCAAGGCCCCTCTGCTCCTGTGCAAGGAATGCCCGGACAATATCTCTTGAATGCACCCCAATTCCAAAATCAGCCTGTTGACGGCGTGCTGCATGTCCCGCACGGAAGGAGGTGGGTCTTCGTTCACGAGGGTACGCAACTCTTCAAATGCATTCGCCGCACGCACCATCTCCTCCTCTATTTCCTCCCGCGAAAAGCTTTCTCCGCCTTGGAGACGAGCCTCCAGCCAACGCATCAAAATGTCGTTACCCAAAGCCAAGCACAATCGAGGAATCATTTCCAAGCTCGGCATATACGTATCGTTTATATTGAAGTAACGCTTGGTGACTGAATGTGACACGCCAAGGCGCTCCGCTATCTCATCTCTGGTCAGGCCGCTTTCTTCCTTGGCGAGGCGAAGTGCTGCCTTGCCCGTCATCATCCCCAAATCCGTCATGCTGTTTTCCTCCCAACAGGTGAATGAAGTGGATGCCCTCTTTCACAAGGATCAATCAGGTCCATTCTTTTTTATACATTGGGAGTATTCTCTTTTGCACATCGTATTAGAGCTTGTATCGTTAATATCTTTTTATATGTGTTGGTTATCAACTCTATACTAGCTATCGCAAACGATGTTTCCATGATTATAGATTTTTAAATATATGTCAGGATATCTTCTCTTCAAAAGAAAGATACCATGACAAGAAAACGGTATGACAATAGGATAAACAACTCTCCAGGCTCTTTATAGGAGGAACTATGGGTATCCCACAAAAAAGCCTCGTGATCGGCGCTTGCGAAATCGCCTGCCACTACCCGGAGCTCTCACTCAACGACGCGGCAGGAGATGCGCTCCAACTCGCTGAAAAGATCCGGCGTTACGGCATTGAGGAAAACCAAAAGAAAGAGACTGTCTTTATCGCAGATTGCCGTTTTGTCAGTGCTGATAAAGATCTCACGCCTCAAAAAGCGGTAGAGAAGGCTTTACGGCTATGGGACATCATTGAAGCATGACGGAAAAACAATATTGGAAAACGGTAAACCGATGGGAATGTGCTCTCTCATGGGGTTAGGCCGTGGCACAAGATGAAATCGGAGCCCTGCCCACAAAAAAGGAGCCAAAATCCAAAAACATCCCTCCCGACATGCGTCAAGAGGGATGTTCTGGACATAGCGTGAAGCCCCGGGAGAGTCATCACATGATGTTGAGGCCGGGCATCTTCTTTCAATGCATCATTGTTTCAAACGATCTGCATACCGCCCTTAGCTCATTCATACCATATTACTTGTTTCCCCTCGCAAGGTTGCGGGAAACCACCATGAGGGCGGCAAGCATGACGAGCAGCAGGGCCGTGCCCATGAGCAGGGCATAATCCTCCATCTGCAGGATCGTGTACAGCAACGAGTACAGGGCCACGAGCAATACGCCTATCCCTATACCTTCCTTATAATTCCGCAGGGCGAAACCGACATAGCACGACACCATCAGTACAATGCATCCCGACGCCGAAAGGTAGGATGTCAGAAAGGCCAGATGCTCGGACAACGACAGCAGGACCAGATAGAACACCACCATCGACAGCCCCACGATGCCGTACTGTACCGGATGCAGCCGCGCCCCAAGACCCATTTCAAACACAATGAACGCAAGGAAGGTCAGGCCGATGAACAGCACGCCGTACTTCACCGAGCGTTCCACCAGCTTATAGTGCGTACCGGCTTGGTACAGATCCACGCCGACGGCAAACTCCGTGAAATGCCTCGGCCACGTGTGCAGCGTGCCAAGGTTCGGATACGAGCGCGCCAATGAGGGCACGCTCCACACCGCGGAGAAGCCCGTATCCGAAGTTTCATAAGAGGCCGGAAGCACCTGCCCCTGAAAACTCGGATGCGGCCACGGCGAACGCACCTTGATCTCCGTGGTTTCGCCCGCCGTCGCAAACCGGATGCCGCCGCTGCCGCTCAAGGCCAGCCGCTGCGAAAAGTCAAATGTCCCTTGCCCCGCATTCAAGGCAATGGGAACACGGAAACCGGACGGAAGGTTCTCGAACGGCTGCGTACCCGGCTCGGCGCTGTGCGGGACACCGGCCCAAACGAACGGGCTCGCCTCGCGGAGCGCACTCGGGTGGCTCAGGCCCGTGACTACAAAAGACCGGGCATAATCCACATCAACCAGCGCGGGGACGATGCGGGTCAGCGCTTCCCTGGACGGCAATGTAAACTGCCCGGAAATACCGATCTCGGACGTATACACCAGCGCCCTGTATATCCCCCTACGGCGGGATTCTGGATCAAGCGTGGCGTCAAAAGACAGACGCGACGGCAGGATGACGAAATAGCTCGCCTCCAGCCTTGTTTCGCGTACCAGCCTGTCCTTGCCTCCCTCGACGGGCACGACGCGTTCCCGCTCCACACGCTCCGTATACGGGACCAGCAGATACGGGCCGGAAAGCTGCTGCAGCCCGCCCCATGTCCGGCTGATGTCCGCCACCACTTCACGGTACAGCGACGAGCGTTCCCCTACGAGGCTTTCCACCATCAACAGCGGAATCAGGAGCAACAGTGCGATGCCCGCTACGACGGCGTAACGAAACATCATCGAATCCTTCAATTGATCCTGCAACACGGCCTTGTCCGTATTGTGCGGCGTCTCCACAACATCCTCCACGGGCAACTGAGGTTCTCGGGACTTTTCTGAAGGAGCCCCCTGCTCTCCAGACGTTTCGAACGCGAACGTATCTTCGGCGGTCAGGGATTCTGTCCGGACCACCCCTTTCTCCGCAGCCCCTGGAGGAGGCAACGGCTCCGCCGCAGTAACCGGGGTCTGTCCGGAAACCCGGCGCGTCCGGCGCATGATCCATCTGACTATGGCCACGAAACCGATACACAACGGGATCAAAATCAACACGAGTACAAGCAGGCCGATCAACATCACTTCGAACATACTTTATTTCCTGTCAATGCGACTCAACAGTTCCACCAACGGGGAACATCGGAGGTTCCCTCCCCGCCAATGTGCACTCAACAGGCACGCACAGCAAGCCTTGCCTTCTTTCTCCGGCCATAAGATGTGTCTGTTCCGTCCGCTCTATTTTCTACCACGTCACCCATACCAATGGAGCAGCCCTTCTCCGCACCCGGATTACCGCATAAACGGTATGTCCGTACAGATACCAATTACGCCAGCAAGAATCCCCGTGCGAACCCCGAAGGGCTTTCCAAACATAAAAAAAGCCCTCCCGAAATCTCAGGAGGGCTTTGCTCAATCCATAGCAGGGTGGAGCACCACGCGGCCTTCCGCCAATGAGCGGGGCACGTCGATGATACGTTGGTTGCGCGACCCTCGGAACCGGATAATCAAGGACTTCTCCTCCAGTATGAAGGGGCCGTCCACAAGGATATCCAGCTGGCGCAGCAACGGCATATGCCGGCTATCCGCAAGCAGCTCCTCATACAAATACCCGGTATAGCTCGTCAGATTGTACCCCGCAGCGCGCAGGCGCTCTGCCAGCGGCGCAAGCTTTCCGCTCTGTACGAACGGTTCCCCGCCGCTGAACGTTACCCCGCGCACGATGGGGTTTTTCCGCACGTCCGCAAACACCCAGTCGGGTGAAACCATGCGCCCGCCGTCGAAAGGGTGCGTCGTCGGGTTGTGGCAACCCTTGCAATGGTGCGGGCAGCCCTGCGTAAACAGCACGTAGCGCAAGCCCGGCCCATCTACGATGGACTCCTCGACGATGCCGGATATGCGTATTTCGTCGCTCATACCAAAACCTCTGACTTCGCCAAGACGAGGGAGAATTGGGGAAGGGAGGGAAAAGCTTTTCTAAAGAAAGGGGGGAGCACCCCCACGCTTTTCCCTCCCTTCCCAAAGGCTTCTGCGCTTATTGGATCCCTGTTCACAGCTTTTTCAGCTTCAAAACGAAAGAACCCTAGTTACCGCAGCAGCCGATCTTGCAATGCTTCACGCGATCTTCGACTTCGGCGCGTTTGGCGTTGTTGAAACGATCCACGGTGCCGACGAGGTATCCGGTAATGCGACGGATACGTTCAAACTTCACGCCTTCGCCAACCAAAACTTTCTTGCTTTCAGTGTTCATCGAACCGTTCTCCAATACTTGGTTTAACAATAATGGGTATATCGGAAAATGCGGGCATCCGCACTTTGCTTGCTCATCAGCGCGACATTCACGCGCCTCTTCAATGCATTCCAGTTCAACCGCTCCAGCTGGGCTGTCCCCGAGCTATACGAATTGATCCAAGGCGTTCCCCTTGGCGAACGGGGATGGAAAAACTCACCCGTTCCAACAGCCGGAACGAACCCCTCCGCGCGGCCTCCCCACCAGTCAAAAGTCTTAGGAGGGGAAAGAGAGAGGGCTGGGAAGGGGAAGCCCTTCTTCAGAAGGGTTCCCCTTCCCAATATTCATCTAAATCACCATATTGGGCATCTTGTCCTCGGCTTCGAGGCGTTCCTCTTCAGAACGCACGTCGCGGATGTAGCCCTTGATCTTGCGCAATACTTCGATATCGACGCCTTCGCCGTCGTGACGCCCGCAGCGGGGACACACGTCGCCGATGATGCCCGTGTAGCCGCACAGGGGATCACGGTCCACGGGATGGTTGATGGACCCGTAGCCGACGCCCATGTCCTTCATGGCCCGGATGAGATCCTCGAACGCCTCAAGGTTGTTCACCGGATCGCCGTCCACTTCCACATAGGTGATGTGCCCGCCGTTGGTCATCGCATGATACGGCGCTTCAAGGCGGATCTTGTTGTAGGCGCTGATGCTGTAATAGACCGGGATGTGGAACGAATTGGTGTAGTAGTCCTTGTCCGTAATACCTTCGATGGAGCCGAAACGCTTGCGGTCGAGACGTACGAACTTGCCGGAAAGCCCTTCGGCGGGGGTTGCGATCACCGAGAAATTGAGCTTCGTCTCGGCGGCCTTCTTGTCCGCCTTCTCGCGGATGAAGCCTACAATCTTGAGGCCAAGCTCCTGCGCTTCCTCGGACTCGCCGTGATGCTTGCCGATCAGCGCCTTGAGGCACTCCGCAAGGCCGATGAACCCCACGGTCAGCGTACCGTGCTTGAGCACTTCGCGCACTTCGTCGTCCGGGCCGAGCCGTTCCGAATCGATCCAGATGCCCTGCCCCATCAGGAAGGGATAATTCTTGCACTTCTTGCACGACTGGATTTCGAGGCGCTCAAGAAGCTGCTCGAAGACCAGATCCACCATCTTGTCCAGCTCGGCGAAGAAGGCGTCGACGTTGTGATCCGCAAGGATGCCGAGGCGGGGCAGGTTGATGGACGTAAAGCTCAGGTTGCCGCGCCCGTTGACGATTTCACGGCTCGGATCGTTCATGTTGGCCATAACGCGCGTGCGGCAGCCCATGTAGGCGATTTCCGTCTCGGGATGGCCGGGCTTGTAGTAGGCCAAGTTGAACGGCGCATCGATGAAGGAAAAGTTCGGGAACAGGCGTTTGGCGGACACGCGGCAGGCAAGCTTGAACAGATCATAGTTGGGCTCGCCTTCCCGGAAGTTGACGCCTTCCTTCACCTTGAAGATATGGATGGGGAAGATGGGCGTCTCGCCGTTGCCGAGGCCCGCTTCTGTGGCCAGCAGCACGTTGCGGATGACCATGCGGCCTTCGGGGGAGGTGTCGGTCCCGTAGTTGATGGAGCTGAAAGGGATCTGCGCTCCGGCGCGGGAGTGCATGGTGTTGAGGTTGTGCACCAGCGCTTCCATCGCCTGATACGTGGCCTTCTCGGTGTACTCAAGGGCCTTCTTGACGGCGAAGTCGATGTTCAGGGCGGGGGCGTGCTGAGTGAGGATCTCCCGGACGAAGGCAAGGCCCTTTTCATCGAGGATGGATTCGTTTTCCTCAATGTAGGCGCGCAGCCCGGCCTTTACAGCATCCTTGCTCTCCATATTGTAGAGATCAAGGATCAGGCACAGTTCCTTGATGAAGGTCTTGGCGACGCCGGGGGCGAGGCCGTATTCGAAATTCGGGATGCTCTGCCCGCCGTGCTGGTCGTTCTGATTGGCTTGAATGGCGATGCAGGCAAGGGCGCTGTAGCTGCGGATATCGTTGGGTTCGCGCAGGAAGCCGTGGCCCGTGCCGAAGCCGCCCTTGAACAGCGTCTTGATGTCGATCTGGCAGCAGGTGGTGGTCAAGCTCAGGAAATCAAGGTCGTGGATGTGGATGTCGCCGTTCTTGTGCGCGAGGCTGTGCTTCGGGTTGAGGATGTACATCTCGTAGAACTGCTTGGAACTTTCGCTGCCGTAACGCAGCATCATGCCCATAGCGGTGTCGCCGTCGATGTTGGCGTTCTCGCGCTTGAGATCGTTGTCCTTGGCGTCCTTGAAGGTGAGGTCGCGGATGGTGGTCATGAGCCGGGTGTTCATTTCCCGGATCTTGGTCCGCTGGTGGCGGTACAGGATGTACGCCTTGGCGGTGCGGGCATGGCCGCTCTTGATAAGGGTTTTTTCTACCAGATCCTGCACCTGTTCCACATCGGGGACGGCGTCCTCGAACTGCTCATTGAGGCGCTCCAGCACTTCGGCGGCTATCTTGAGCGAAAGGACATAATCCTTCCCTCCCTGACTGCTGGCGGCACGGAAGATTGCCTGAGCGATCTTGTTCACGTCAAAAGGAACAATGCGTGCGTCACGTTTCCTGATAGAACTAACCATTCGTCATCTCACTCGCTTTAATCAAGAAAAAAAGGCTGTTTGCAGTTCGCAACAATATGTACTTGTTACTGAAAGGAAACAGATTCATACATCCAGCATAGCCTATCCGGCGACTCGGGGCCAGTGTCTAACACTCTTTTCCGACAAGTTCTTTTTCGAACCACCCGCCGTCCGATTGCCTACCATCGGGACGCAAAAAAGGACGCCTTAGAGCAACGAGGCCCGTCGCTCTTTCGTTAAACCGGGGAGACCCACTATCAAAACTTTCTGAATATCCGAGGGTTGATATGCTCACCCCGATATCGGGGGCATACGGCAGCGAACCCTCGCTTGTCCGGGGGGATGTCTCTCTGCGTGAAGAAGGTGTAAACGCAAACCGGAAGAGGATCAACACCCCTGTACATGCCCAAGCGAAAGCTCTCTCCTCAAAAGCCCCGGGAAACAAGGCTTCCGTCGGCATGAAAAATTTTTCAGCTTTTTTTATACTCCGGCGAGTCATATCAGGGCCATTCTGTCAACCGCCAATTTGCAGCTAGTTACGCATAACTTTTCTTAAGTATTGAATTATTTTTTTCTAGAAATATCAAAAAATCCTGCCTCACTGCCCCTTTATTCAGCGTATGCGGGCCTCCTTTAAAAAGTAACGATTCCTAATTATAGAAAAACCTCCACCAGGGGAAAGCCCGCCGAAAGCGTCTGGAGGCGGTAAAGCCACCCCCAAAGCCTCCCGGCACCCCGCACGGAGGATCGGGTTTCCCGCCTAAGAGAAGCGTCCTCAACCACCACGGCCAAGCCGTGTTGACGGGTGGCGGGTAGCCCGGTACAAACCCAAAAGGCACCTTCAAGATGACCGCCGGTCAGCCCATCCCTCCCCAGTCCGGCACAGCGCTGTTTGTCTCGCCTTGCCAGCCCTCCGGCGTTTCCGTTCCGAGAGAACCATGTCCATTGTGACGGAAACGGAGGCATCCTCACCCTGCCCGGTGCCCCGCTCCGTCAGAAAAGGCGGAGGCGCCGCGGATCAGGTTCGTCCGCAGCGGGAGCCGTGCCCTGACATACGGAAAACATGAAGTGCATTCCTTGTTTCAACATCCGCCGCAACCGACGGCGGCAAACCCACCGCGCATACCGTGCGCTCTTTTTAGGATACGTTGTATGACAAACGGATTTACGAAAGCAGAGGATCTTGCCCGCCCGTAGCAAAGGCTGCTGCGCGACGAGCTGAAGATTGAAGCAGGCGGCCTTTGCTCATCCTCACATGAAAATTCATGCAAGGAGTGGGCAAGGTAGTGAGCTATACCAACGCCGACCGGATACTTCCCCGCGAACTGCTGGACGCGATCCAGCAATATGCCGACGGGGTGTATCTGTATATTCCGCGCAAGGCGGAACGGAAACGGGCTTGGGGCGAGGCCACGGACTCCCGCAGGGAGCGGCTCGCCCGGAACAGGGAGCTGTACGAGAAACATCTCGGCGGCGCTCCCGTGCACAAACTGGCGGAAGAATATTACCTCTCCGCCAAGACCATCTATAAAATCCTTGCCTCCATGCGGCAGGCATGACGGACAGCGCCACAGGCCCACGCTTGCGGCGCTTTTTCGTTTGAGAAGCGAGAAGGAGGACCACAAAAGCGCCCGTTTCCGATATAAGGCAGGGATACTTTTTTACACAGGAATTTCCACATGCATCCAACATCAACAGCATCCAACCCGTTGTTCGACCGCGACTTCCTTCTCTCCACCATGATGGGCCCCAATTGCGTCAGGTTCGCCGAAGAACTGACCGCAAACATCCCCTTTTCTCCCAATATGCGCGTGCTCGACCTGGGGTGCGGCATGGGGCTGAGCTCGATATACCTCGCACGGACATTCGGCGTGCGGGTGTTTGCCGCGGACCTGTGGATAAACCCTTCGGACAACTTTGCGCGGTTCCGGGACTTCGGGCTTGAAGACGCCGTTATCCCCCTCCGGGCCGAAGGACATGCCCTGCCCTTTGCCGAAGGGTACTTCGACGCCGTGATCTGTATCGATGCCTACCATTTTTTCGGCTGTGATCCGGAGTACCTCGACGCCCACATCGCTCCTCTCGTCAAGCCGGGCGGCTTTATCGCCGCCGCCATCCCGGGCCTCCGGCAGGAATTCACGGGGGACATCCCCGACGAGCTCCGGCCTTATTGGAAGGAAGATATCAATTTCCACTCCGCCGGATGGTGGGCCGAACTCTGGAAACAGTCCACCCGCGCCGCCGTACGGGACGCCTTCTCCCTCCGCAGCCACAAAGCCGCATGGGAGGACTGGCTCCAGTGCGACAACCCCTATGCACAGCGCGATGCCGACATGATGGAAAAGGCCGGCTGGCGCTACTTCGACTCCATCGGCATCATCGCTACCGTGTCCCCGGCAGCCTGTTCGGAACCGTACCTTCTATTATAAGGTAAAGGTCTCCCTTGAAAGCCTGTCGCCCGTGCGGCGGAACGGCCTCCCCCTTGGCAGCCCCACCTTGGAATACCGTTCGCCGAACCTCCATACCTCCGATAGGCATTCGTCCGTTTCCGGCACCAACCCGGACGGATGCATACCCGCCATCCCGCATCAGCCCAAACCTTTTGCCGGAGCCTCACACCTCCGGCAAAAGGGCATCCCCGGCGAGCCCGGAACACAGCAAAAAGCAGCGGCTTCGGGCGAGACTCTCTCTTCCGAAGTAAAAAAGCCCTAAAGATCTGCATGGATTCAATGGCGACGGTCCCGATGATACCCACCCGCCGGGACGCCAAATAGAAACAAGTCTCATTGACAGCCGATGCACGACTGCTTATAAACAAGAAAAGTTTTCGGCATCCCGCCCCCTTGGGGATGCCCATCATTCTTGAGAAACGCGCCTTCGCGCACCTCTCCCAGCCCGACATCATCAGGACTGCTCCATCGTAGATAAGGCCCTGCACATTACGTGCAGAGGCCTCTTTTGTTTTTCCTCCTACCGTTAAGGAGTCCTGATATGGCGGACATCATTCTCAATAAGCCGGAAGCGGGCACTCAGGCCGTCTTCGAAGCGGCCGGGGACAGCCGAATAGACCTCAACTTCCCTACTGATCAGGCAACGCTGGAACGTTCCGGCAATGACCTTATTTTCCGTTTCGACGACGGCAGCACCGTTGTCCTGCGTGATTTCTATACGGCCTATACCAAGGACTCCATGCCCGACTTCGTGATCGAAGGCACTCCGATCGCGGGCGAGCAATTCTTCACGGCCCTGAACGAACCCGACCTCATGCCCGCGGCCGGTCCGGCGGCAAACGCCGCCAGCGCGGACGGCGGACGCTTCCGCGAATATGCCGACGACGCCCTCATCAACGGTGTAAACCGCCTTGACGGGCTCGACCTGAGCAGCAACCGCGCCTTCTTCCCCGAGCGCGACCCGTGGGGCGGCCTGCGCGGCGACGATACCCCCAACTACGCGCCGACCCTCAGCGTCAGCGGCTCGCTCGGCGTCATCGAATCCGGCGTGTTCCCCGGCGGCAATGAACTCTACGAGGGCGTCCCCTCCATGTCCGGCAGGGCCACCGGCACCGACGCCAACGGCGACACGCTTTCCTTCGGCTTCATCGACGCGAACGGGGCGCAGGTGACCAGCATCGTCACCCCCTATGGCGTGATGGCAATGGCCCCCGACGGGACCTACACCTATACCATCGACAACGCTGATCCCGATACCAACGGCCTCGCTCTTGGCGAAACCCGTACCGAAACCTTCACCGTCTACGTGAGCGACGGACGCGGCGGCCTCGCCACGCAGGAAATCACCGTCACTCTCACCGGTACCAACGACCGGCCCGAACTCTCCATCGCCAACGCCGCGCAGGGCATCCACGAAGACACAGCCTCCGTGGGCGGCACATTCGCCGTGCAGGACCCGGACAGCGACAGCGGGCAGAACCAGACGTTCCACATTGAGGGAGGCAGCAACACGCCCGCCGCCGACGGCACCAGCCCTTCCGACGGTTCCCACTCCGCCACAGGCAGCACGGACGCCACGTTCACCACGGACTACGGCAAGCTGACCCTTGATCCCGCCACCGGGCAGTGGACCTATGCGCTCAACAACGCCAGCGACAAGGTCCAGCAGCTCAATGCCGGGGAAACCAAGGTCGAAACCTTTGAAGTGACCGTTACCGACGAACACGGCGCGACCTCCACCCAGACCATCACCGTTACCATCACCGGCACCAACGACATCCCGGTGATCGACACCGATCAGAGCAACTTCCATCTCGACTTCAAGGAACAGGGCGTCTACCAGCCCTCGGAAAACGGCGACGGCAACACGCCCACGACGCCCGGCGGAACGGGCGAAGGCCAGCATCAGACCGGAACCCTTTCCGGCAAGATCTTCGCCTCCGATGCCGACAAGGAAAACGGGGCGGGCTCCACGGAGCACGATGTCAACAAGCTCAACTTCCACGTCGAGCACGCAGGATCGAGCCTGACCGACGGCGGCGCCTCCACCACTGTGACCGGAACCGGAACCCCCGGCACCGGGGACGTCGTCTATGCCTACACCTCCGCCTACGGCACCCTGACCTTCCGCGCGGACGGTTCCTACGAGTACACGCTCAACAACAAGAATCCCGGCGAAGCAGGTGCGGACGGCAATGCCGTCAACAACCTCGCCCTCGGCCAGACCGTGACCGAGACCTTCACCGTCTACGTCACCGACGCCCAGACCGGCCGGAGCGTGCCCCAGACCATCACCGTCACCATCAACGGCACCAACGACGTCCCCACGCTTGATCTGTCCAACGACAATCTCAACGATCTGCTCGGCGGCGACGGCAACCTCCATGTGGTCGAGGACGGCGTGGGCCGTGACGACGCCAACACCCCCACCACTGATCCCGGCAAGGAAAACACCTCCTTCACGGGCCATACCACCGACACCGGAACCGCCAGCGGCAATGACGTCGACGCAGGGCATATCCTGTATTTCGGCGCGGCCGCGGGCGAGAACACCAAGACGTTCGATCCTTCCGTATTCAACACGGCCGACTCCACCGCCACGGGCGGCGCGGCCTCTTCCGTGGTTGCGGGCGGCCAGTACGGCAACTTGACGATCAACTCCAATGGCTCCTACACCTACACTATGAAGGGCGAAGGCGAAAACGTCAGCTTCGAGCTCGACGGCAAGACCTATAACTCCCTTGATCAGCTCGCTGAAGGCGATACCATTTACGAAACCTTCACCATCTACGTGCGCGACGAGCACAATGCGTGGACGGCGAAGACCGTCACCGTGGCCATCCACGGCACCAACGACATCCCCACCCTCGACATCACGGGCAGCGACTGGAACATCACGCAGGGCGGCGATCTGTCCATCGACGGCACCTTCACGGTCACCGACAACGACCGCGACGCCGGGACGGATCAGACCTTCCATATCGCTGGCGGCAAGGACACCTCCGGCACGGGCACTGACGGCGCACACGGGACCGACGGCGACACGAACGCCACGTTCACCACGGACTACGGCACGCTGACCCTCGATCCCGCCACCGGACAGTGGACCTATGAAGCCACCCCCGACGCGATCAAGGGACTCGGCAAGGACGAAACCAAGATCGAGACCTTCGAAGTGACCGTCACCGACGAGCACGGCGCGACCTCCACCCAGACCATCACCGTTACCCTGCACGGCGTCAACGATGCGCCGTGGATCAAGCAGACTTCCATCGAACTGAAGGAACAGGGGGTCTATGACAGGCCCGAAGATTGGATTAAGGACGACGCCAATACCTCCACGACTGAAAAGGTCGGCGGCACATGGATAGGCGCCGGCGAGCACAAGCTCTCCATTGAAGGCGATCTGTCCCTGAATGCGGGTGACCTGGACGTTCACGACAAGCTCACCTATGGCATCAACGGGCTGACCACAGGCAGCGGCTCCGCCGACAGCCTGAACGTGGCGATCAAGGGCAGTGACCCCGACGCTCCCGATACCGTGGAAGTCAGGGTCACCTCCTCCACGTTTGATCCGAGCAATCCGCATATCCAGATCATTGAGACCAACTACGGCACGCTCACCCTCGACACGCAGACCGGCAAGTTTACCTTCGACATCAGTGGGTCCGAGGCCGACAAGCTGGCGCAGGGCGAAGAGCTGAACTTCAACTTCCGCACCACCGTCGACGACGGGAACGGCGGAACAGCCGAACACATGCTGGCCGTGAAGATCAAGGGCACCAACGATCGGCCCACGCTCGATCTGGTTGAACCCACCCACGGCGACAACGTCACGGTCGTGACCGACGATAAGACCGGCGAAGTCAAGTTCGACATCACCGAAAAGGCCGACGTCGCCAACGACACCACCGTTTCCGGGACGCTCAAGTCCGACGACGACGATCGCGGGGCGAACCTGCACTACGGCGTGGCGCTCGGCAAGCAGGACGTGGAGTCCGAAGCGGGCCGAAACCTCGCCTTCGGTTCCGGTTCCGACGGCAAGCCCGGCATGGGCGAACCGCTCCATCAGACTTCTGACGGCAAGATCGAGATTGAAGGCACGTACGGCACGCTGACCATCGATCCGGCGAGCAATACCTACACCTACAAGACCAACGAAAACGCCGACAAGCTCGGCCTCAACACCGACGGCACGCCACAGACCGGAACTGACGAGTTCACCATCTATGTGCGCGACGAGCACGGCGCGTGGACGGCGAAGCCCATTTCCGTCACGGTCACCGGTTCCAACGACACGCCGACGATTACGGCTGACGACGCCGAGCACTGGGTCAAGGAAGCGGGCGTCGTGGACACCTCGACGGACCACGGCTCCACCACCGACACGGCGAAGACTCCGGATCCCTCCGACGATTCCCGCGAGCTGACCGACGCGGATAACAGCCTCTCCCGGAATGAAATTTCCGGTCAGGTCCACGTCAAGGATACCGACACCACCGACACCCTGACCCTCGACATCGGGGCGAAGGAAGGCTCCGGCACGACCCTCATCGGCGATCCCAAGACGGACGCCAACGGCAACATTACGCTGGAAACCGAATTCGGTTCCATCATCCTGCACAAGGACGGAACCTATACCTACACGATCGATGAAGGGAAAACGGAGTCCCTCGCGCAGGGCCAGACCGAGAAGGAAATCTTCACCATCACCGTGAGCGACGGGCACGGCGGCACGGCCTCCGTGGACATCACGATCAACATCGTGGGCACCAACGACCGGCCTACTCTGACCCTGACTCCGACGAGCGACACGGTCGTCAGTGATCCCGGCTACGACAAGGACCATAATGAAGTCGCGGAAGACCTCACCGTCACCGGTACCTTCGAGGGTGCTGACCCCGATTCCAACCCCACGCTCGAATACGGCGTAAGCACCAGCGCGGGCAACCGGGACACCGCGTTCGACGCGGACGGTAGCAACCCCGGCATGGGCGGCGGACATCATTCGGCCACGGGCACGTACGGCTCCCTGACTATTGATCCGAGCACCGGCGAGTACACCTACACGCTGGACACCGCCAAGGGCGGCGCTGCGGACAAGCTCGGCCTCAAGCCCGACGGCAAGCCGGAACAGGGTTACGATACCTTCACCATCTACGTGCGCGACGAGCACGGCGCATGGTCCGAACAGACCATCACCATCACCGTCAACGGCTCCAACGATGCGCCCGTCATCGCCAAGACCGAGAATACGCTCACGGTGACGGAATCCGGTTTCAAGGCGGACAATACCGCCGTCGACACCACCCATGACGTGAGCAAGGGGTCGGTGGGCGCCACCGACATGGACACCAGCGATCAGGGCAAGCTGACGTATTACTTCTCCGACAAGGCTCACAACCCCGTCACGTTCGGGAAGGGCGACGTGATCGGCCATCTGACGCTCGCCGACGGTACGAAGACCGAGATCACGGTTACCTCCGTCAAGCCGGACGGAACCATCGTCACCGACTACGGCACGTTCCATCTGGACACCAAGACCGGCGAGTACACGTTCACGAAGACCGAATCCACCGGCAACGCCACCGATCAGCTCCAGCTCGGCGACAAGGTGGAACTCGACTTCTCCATCAGCGTGAAGGATTCCCACGGCGAAACGGCTTCGAGCACGCATGACGTCACCGTCGTGATCAACGGCTCCAACGACCGGCCTTCCGCCACGATGCAGGGCATCACCGTCAAGGAGGCGGGTGTCCATGACGGCAACACCGCGACCACGGCCGATACGGACGGCACCCTCGGCGCTGGCGAGCACCGGGTCACCTCCGGTACGCTGAATATAACGAACCTCAAGGACGTGGACGACGACATCAGCAAGGGGTTCGGAACCGGAGAGGATCAGTTCAAGATCAGCTTGCGGGGCTCGGGCAATTGCGGCACGCCGAGCCACAATGCCGACGGCACGTGGACCATGACTCACCTGCTGAGCAATGGCGGAGACTTCAACAACGTCAGGGCCACCCTCTTCAACTCCAACTTCCCGAAGGACGCCTTCGACAAGCTCGAAGCGCAGCTTCGAGCCGAAGGGCTGCTGGGACAGAATCAGGATCTCACTTACGGCAACGCGGCTTCCATCCTCTCTCAGGTGGCGCTCGGCACCCTGACCGTCAACCCGGACGGTTCATACTCCTTTACCCTGCCCCCGGACGGCTCGGCGGGCAGCATGATCGTGAACATGTTCGGCGCGGACAACTCCTCCAACCGGACCATCAACTTCTCAGTCACCGACCCGCACGGCGGCGTTTTCAACGGTTCATTCGGCGTCACCATCAAGGGCACCAACGATCGGCCCGAACTGGAACTGCTCGGCGGCGATGATCACCGCCTCGTTATTTCCACGGGTACGACGCCCGACGGAAACGCGACGACCCACGCCACAATCACCATGACCGAAGATGACAAGTCCTTCTCGGCCAATGCCAAGGGAACGGACGTGGACTTCGGTTCCAGGCTGACCTACGGCATCGCCGGAGGCCATATCGGCGACGCGGACAGTGCCGACATCAATGACCTGAAGGCGGCCTTTGACGGCGACAAGGGCATGGGCAACGCGCATACCCGGATCGAAACCGAGCACGGCGTGTTCACCATCGACTCGTCCACCGGCAAGTATACCTACACGCCGAACGAAGACCTGGTCTACGGCGAAAAGTACACGGATGAATTCACCATCTTCGTGCGCGACGAAAAGGGTGCGTGGTCGCAGCAGCACGTCACCATCAACGTGACGGGCGGCGCTGACGCCCCGATCCTCGTGGGCAAGCTCCCCAACGCGATCATGGCCGAAATCACCGAGGCGGGCGTCGTGCCCAACACTAATACGGACGTGGACGGCTCCATCCACGTCAACGGCCAGCTCGTGGACGGCCACTTCAACAGCGGCGGGCACGCGCTCGGCTCGTTCGAGGTCAAGCAGGTCGACACAGGAGAGGGCGCGGGGCATCTGATCGCCGGGTTCGTCGTGGGCGGCAAGTTCTACGCGGGCGACCTGCACACCGACTACGGGACCCTGCACGCCGAAGTCGTCACCGAGAACGGCGTGTCCAAGATCGTCTACTCCTTCATCCTGCCGGAACCGGGCACGAAGGAAGCCGCGAACCTCGACGCCCTCGACGCGGGCCAGCGTGAAAAGCTGTTCGACAACCTCAAGGTCGGCGTCTACGATTCCGCCCACGAATCCCTCGTGAACGGCGGCGCCAACGCGGACGGCTCGTTCAACATCAATACCGGCAACTCGAACCTCATCCCCACGCAGGATGTAGATGTCTACGTGAAGGGCACCAATGACCGGCCCGTCTTCACCGACGAAGACGGCAAGATCATCACCGGAACTACCGACGCGGACGGAAACACCTTCATAAAGCTCACCTCCGAAAATACCAGCAACGACGTCCTGAAGGAAGACGGCAACAGCACGCTTAACGGCAAGCTGAGCGCCCACGACCCCGACGCGGCCCACGGCGCCGCGGAGCACAACCTCAGCTACAGCATCGAGAACGGCGGCAAGCTGGTGCAGATCATCGAAGGCAAATACGGCATCCTGAAGCTCAATCAGGATGGCAGCTACACCTACGAGATCACCAAGCCGGGCCTGCTCCAGTCTCTGGCCGAAGGCGATATTGCTCAGGAAACCTTCGACGTCCGTGTCACCGACCCGCTCGGTGCCCACAGCTCCGGCAAGCTGGTCATCGACATCGCCGGAACGGATGACATACCGACCATCAGTGCCGGCAACGGGGAGATCTTCGAAGACGGCCCCGTCGTACTGCCAAACGGCACGGATCCGTCCATCACCGGAACGTTGAAGCTCGATAACATCGTCGATGCCGAGGACAAGGGCGCACAGACGTGGACCAATGAAGGCCAGACCGGTTTCGCCACGGACAAACAAGGAAATCTTCTTGACCATCCGCTCGGAGAACTCAAGGTCAATGCCGATGGTACCTACAGCTATACGCTGACGGAAAACGGCTCGAAGCTCGTTCAGTCCATGAACGAGGGCGACACCATGACCGAGACCTTCAAGGTGAAGGTGGAGATCGAAGGCGGCAAGATCGTCGAGAAGGACATCACCATCACCATCAAGGGCACCAACGACGCCCCAACCTTTACGGATACGGTTACCGGCCTTGAGGGCGACGTGAAGCAGGACGCCTTCGTCGATCCCGATGGAAGCGACGGCGGCGTCCCCGGCGTGGTCTTCACGGGGACTCTCTCCGGCGCGACCGACGTGGACGATCCGGACGGCCAGCTCCGTTTCATGCTGGTCGGCAAGGATGGGAAGCCCGTCACGGAACTCAAGACCGAATACGGCACCATCGTCCTCACCTACGAGACGGCGGCGGACGGTTCGATCATCACGCATTACAAGTATACGCTGGACAACGAGAGCACGGAGCTCGACGAAGCCTTAAAGGATCCGAGCAAGCTCACCGACAAGGGGACGCTACTCGACGGCGCGAAGGTCGTGGTGGTCGACCCCCACGGCAAGGTTTCCGAGGAGCAGAAGGATCTCACCATCAACATCCATAAGCCCGACAACGAGGGTGGATGGGACGGCGGAGCGGGCCTCATCATCGACGCCGACAAGAGTGAGTTCAACGGCGCGGTGGTCGAGGACGGCAGGGATCTGTCGCAAACGCCTGATGTCACGGAAGGCCTGATCTTCGAAGGCCAGCTCCATGCCAAGTGGGACGGCGAAGGCCACCCCGGAACGCCTCCCGACCGCGTCTTCGGCATCGAAGAAAAGGATGAGTTTGGGCACGGAACCGGAAAGCAAATCCAGAGCAGCGCCGCCGACGGTTTCGTAACCGCGGAAGGCAAGTACGGCTACCTCGTCGTCGATCCCGTTACCGGGAAGTACACCTATACCCTGTACAACGGCGAAAACGGCAAGCCGGGCAAGGTGCAAGACCTCGCCGAAGGACAGATGGAGAAGGAAGAGTTCAACGTCATGCTCAACGGCACGCCGACAAACTCCAAGATCACCATCACCATCCACGGCACCAACGACGCACCGGTCATCGACAGCTACCAGAATATGACGATTCAGGAAGGCGACGATGGGCTGGGCAATCTGACGACCTCAGAAACCCTGAAGGCGCATGACATCGACAACCTCAAGGGCACGGACGGGTCGTTTGAATCGGGAACTGAAACCGAGACGCTCAAGTACTACTTCCGCGACAAGGACGGCAACGAAACCAACACGCTGCCGACCAAGTACGGCACTGTCACGCTGACCTTCGATAAGGACGGCAACTGCACCTATACCTACACGACCGACGGGGCAAAGTTGCCCGACCATCTGCCAAAGGGCGAGTCACTTCCCGATTCGTTCATCATCTACGTGCGTGACGCACACGGCGAGGTGGTTAAGCAGGAGATTACCGTCACCATCAACGGCACCAACCACGGCCCCGAAGTGGTTCCGGGCGAGCACGTCCTGAACGTTGTGGAGGACGTGACCGTCTCGCAGGAAGGCAACCTGAACGATATCATCAAGGATGACGAAGGGCTGAACAACCTGCACTTTTCCATCAACGGCAAGGGAACGGTCGTGGAAGGCGAGTACGGTACGCTGCACATCGATCCGGCTACCGGAAAGTATATCTACACCCTGAACAATGCCGACCCGGAAGTGCAGGGCCTCGACGCCAAGAGCAGCATTAAGGAAACTTTCACGATCACTGTGACGGATAAGCACGGGGAAACGACGACCGTTGATGTCACGGTCAACGTCAAGGGCACCGACGACACGCCCGAGCTCACACTCGGCAAGGTCCTCTCAGTGCGCGAAGGCGACGCTGACGCCGTTGGTGACACCGCCGTGGGCTTCGACAAGGATATCGCGGATCAGGGGCACCTGACCTACTCCTTCGGTAAGGATGCCGACGGCAATCCTCTTACTGAAATAACCAACGAATACGGTACGTTCACCATCGATCCCAAGACCGGTGCATACACGTTCACGCTCGACAACACGTCCGAAACCGTGCTCAAGATGGCGGCGGGCCGTTTGTACGAGACTTCTATTAATGTGACCGTCACTGACACGTCAGGACTGTCAGATACAAAGGAACTCGTCGTCAATATCGAAGGCACCAACACCGCCCCCGTCATCACGAGCGGCGAGCACGGCGTCATCATCGCCAATCCGGCTCCGCTGGTTGAAGACGGCGGCGTCTCCAAGGTGACCGGACAGGTGACGGCCCGCGAATACGACGAAGGCGACCACGTCGTTGCCTTCAAGTTCGTGAACGACAAGGGCGAGCTTGTCGACTCGCTCACCGGCAAGTATGGCACCATCAGTATCGATAAGGACGGCAACTACACCTACACGTTCAACAACGGGCAGGCGCAGCATCTTGGCGCTGGCGAAATGGCCCACGAGCACTTCTACGTCGTCACCGTCGACACCTACGGAGCGCAAACCACTACGCCTTCCGACCTGCAGATCCAGATTCAGGGCACCAACGACGCCCCTGTGATCACCAGCCCTACCCCTGTGCTCAACCTGACGGAACTGGCCAGCGGGCAGGCCGAAATAACCGGTACCATCACGTTCAACGATGCGGACAAGAAGGCCGACGGAACCTTCTATGACACGCACACCTTCTCGGTCAGGCCCACCGGAGCCGCCGAGACGGAAAACGGTGCAGCAGCCGAAGGCAAGTACGGTACGCTGACCATCGATGAACACGGCAACTACAAGTACACCCTGACCAGCGACGCGCTCGGAGAGGGAGACAAGTACACAGAAACGTTCACGGTCACCGTGGACGACGGCAACGGCGGGAAGGCCACCCAGACCATCACCGTCAACCTCACCGGCACCAACGACGCCCCGGTGATCACGGAGTCGCACACCGCCAACGGAACCACGGGGTCCTTCATCTTCACCGATGCCGATGTAAAGGCCGATGGTTCCTTCTACGATACGCATTCCTTCGCCATCAGCGTCGACGGCAAGGCACACGGCGTAACGCTGGATTCCACCGGCACGCACGGCACCGTCACCATCGACGGCCTGGGCACGTTCGAGCTGACGCAGGGCGACGGCGGCAACTGGCACTACGCCTTCACCGCCAGCCCAGAGGCCATAGCCGGGGCCGCTTTGGGGAGCCTCGTGACGCATGACTTCCAGATCATCGTCAATGACGGCCATGCCACGGCGATGACCCCGGCAGGCGAAGATTCCCTGTCTGTGAGCTTCATGGGCACGGGTACACCCCCTGCGGACATGGATCTGGGCAACCTGACGCCGGGCATGGCCCAGGGCGATCATCTGCCCGGAATGGATGCGGACGGACACCAGCTCGCCTACGCCTTCGACAAGGCCGTGGACGGCAACATCCAGGGAGAATTCGGGAGCCTGCATTTCAATGCGGAAACCGGACAGTACACCTACACTCTGGACACCTCGGAGGACGGCCTCCACAAGCTGGCGCAGGCACAAGCCGACGGTTCCGCCCTGAAGGAATCCTTCGGATATACCGTAAGCGGTCATGAGGGCCATTCCAACGGCTCGCTGGAAATCAACCTGACGGATCTGCACACGCAGCTCGGCCACGCCGGAGCCGATACGCTCGGCGACCAGACAGCGGCGCATTCACAGGTGATCTTCGGCGAAGGCGGCGACGACGTCATCCACGGCGGCGCGGGCAACGATTGGCTGTTCGGCGGCGAAGGGGACGATCAGCTCTTCGGCGGCACGGGCGACGACATCCTGTACGGCGGCGCGGGTAACGATTACCTCGACGGCGGGACGGGCCACAACTCGCTCTACGGCGGGGCCGGAAACGATATCCTCGTCTACAACCAGGGCATGGCCCACGCCAGCGGCGGTGAAGGCATCGACTTCCTCGTCGGAGCCGAAAAGGACACGTTGGACAGCCTGTTCGCCAACCCGGACAACAATCCCATCCAGAGCGATATCGAAGTGCTTATCACGTCCAAGCCGGACAGCCTGAGCCTTACGAATCTGGATGATCTGAAGAGCATCGGCATCTCTATAGAGGGCGATAAGCTCCACCTCTCCGGGGATTGGGCACCGACGGCTATCGGAGGAGAGGAACACGGAATCAGCCTCGGCAATTACGCCGAGTTCACCCATCACAGCGACCACGGAGACATTACGATCCTCGTGCAGTCCGATACGCCGGCCACTGACGACCTGGCGCAGCAGATCGTCCAGAACACGCTGAACCACGGACAAGGCTGATCCTGAAACGTAGCCGGAAGCCTTCCGGCTGCACCAATCACCTCACATCAATCCTGAAACAAAGGGTCCCGTCCCGGCGCTTTTGCCGCGACGGGACCCCTTTCTCAAACATCGCCGACCCGCTTTACCCAACCTTCACAGCAACAAAAAAAGCGGGGAAATCGCATCCCGCCCTATCGGCAATAATCCGTTTTGGGGCGCCGCGAGAGCCTGGCCAGCCCACTCCCTCTATGCACACGGGGTAATCGCCACTTGACGCTCTCCCCTTCCTTGCTCACGGAGGATGGGCATATCCCACGGCCCCGAGTGAAGCCGCAGTCCACGCTCTTCGCCCAGACTTCTTCAAAAAAAGCCATTGATCCTGCTCGAATCAATGGCTTGCCTGTCTGCGTCGGGGCAGGAAAAAGGGCATAGGCGGGGTGACGGGACGCGGCGGCATTGTACGCCGGGGACGCGGAGCGTCAAATGATCCGGTGATGACCACGGCCCGTTCCTCTTCTTCGAGTTCCTGCTGGCAAGCCACGCAGTACCGTACCGAAGGCGACGCCAAGAGCCGCAGGAGCGGTATGGGCTCCCCACACGCCTCACAGAGGCCGTAACCCATGACCTCGATACGCCGCAGGGCGTTCTCCAGATCCCGGATACGCTCGACGCGCCGGGCGGTCAGCCGCTCATCCACCGCACGCTCGCTCAGACGCGAGGCCAGTTCGTTTTCATCGGGACATTTGAGAGAAATCTCCGGAGACATCCGGGGCGACCGCAACGCCGAAAGTTCCCGTTCCATCATCCATCGCAATGCAGCCAATTGAGAGGTGTTCATACCGTTCCTCACTTGCGGGGGTTGTTCCGTGGATTCGGATGTATCCCCCACAACGCGACGGCTTCATGACGCCCCTATGGCTTTTTTGTGCAACACATGAAAACTGTTGGCACGGATGGCGGAGTTTTCCTGTCCTGCGCTCTGCGCATAGGCATCGCGCAAAACGGCCACAAGGCCCTCAACCGTCCGAAGGACTCAGCATTTCCCGCAGATCCACAACGCTTGCCGCCAGCCGCGTGGCACCGGCCTCCACGAGTTCCTCCCGCGATCCGTAGCCGTACAGCACGCCTATGTCCGCAAGCCCGGCCTCACGCGCACCCGTGATGTCGTACTTCCGATCGCCCACCATGACCGCACTCGACGGGGTTATGCCCCGCTCCCGCATGGCATAGCGGATCACGTCGATTTTGGAGGAACGTTTCCCTTCCATATCCGCGCCGTATACGCCCTCCAGCGCCCCCGCAAACCCGAAATGCTCCGCGATGCGTTTGGCGAACACCTCCGGTTTCGAGGTCGCCACGATGAGCCGCCTACCCGCAGCGCGCAAGGCTTCAAGCATTTCAGGCACCCCCGGATACGGAGCGTTCTCGAAAATCCCCTTATCGCGGAAATACACGCGGTAGGTGTCCACGGCACGTTTCGCATCCGCGTCACTCATGCCCATTGTGCCCCGGAACGAGTCGTACAGCGGCGGCCCGATGAACGACCGCAGCGTCGCCGGTTCCGCTTCCATCCCGAAGCTCCGCAACGCGTACCTCACCGAATTGACGATCCCCGGCTCCGAGTCCGTCAGCGTCCCATCCAGATCAAAGAGTATTGTTTTGTATTGCATGGCTCGCTTGTACGTCCCCCCGGGCCTTTGCGCAACCGTGGCCGGGGTAGGGATGATGCCTCCGGCGGCAAGGGCTGCCGCCCCTTGACCCTGCCCGGGGGGGCAAGCGCCCCCCCCCCGGACCCCGGCGAGTGTGATCCGTCTCCTTCCGCACTTCGTTTGGAAGAAAACGGATCACTTCTGCCTGCATCAGGTGATTACCTGCAAAGAAGTTTATTATTTTCAATAAATACAATGAAATACAAAAACATGATTATCGTTCCGAGCAACCCGCGCCGTATCAGAAGCTTTTCTCCCCAAAATGCAGCCATTCCCCCGCTTGAGATGAGGGATTCGATAAGGTCGAAAGTCTTGGGAAGAGGAGGGGTGGGTTTGGGAGGGGAGGAGAAACCTTTCTGCAGAAAGGTTTCTCCTCCCCTCCCAATCTTCCTCTCCCCGCCCTGCCCTCTTCTCCTACAGCTTCAAACGCTTCGCCACACACTCCGGCAGGGCGCGGTACAACGCGAGAAGGGGCCGCCACCAGCCGGGAGTATAGAGCACATCCCGGCCTGTACGGACGGCACGGAGGATGTCACGGGCGACGAGCTCGGGCGAGGCTACGATGCAGGAGGGAAGACGCCGCCCGGCGATCATTCCGGTGGCAACGTACCCCGGTTTGACCGTCAGGACGCGAACCCCGGAATTCCAAAGCCGCGCCCGCAGGCCGGAAAGAAACGCCGAGAAACCCGCCTTCGCCGAACCGTAGGCGTAGTTCGAAGCCCTTCCGCGATCCCCCGCCACCGAGCTCAGCCCGATGAGCAGGCCGGAACCGCGCGTTTCGAAAGCCTCCGCCGCCTGCAGAAGCACGGGAACCAACCCAGTGAAATTACATTCTATTACCTGGAGTGCCGCCTTGGGGTCCCGGCACGCGCAATCCTGATCCCCGAGCAACCCCACAGCGCACAACACCGCATCCGGGCAGGACGGCAAAAGCCCCCACAAGGCGGAACGCGAAGCCGGATCGAGCGCGTCGAACGGAAAGATCGACGCCCCACCGCAGTCATCCGCAACTTCCTGAAGACGCTGGATATCCCTTCCGGCAAGCTGCAATGTCCAACCGGAACCCGCAAACGCCCGGGCTGTAGCCCGGGCTATGCCAGAGGTCGCCCCCAACACGAGCATCGTCGGCATATGGCCTCACATATCAATGATTACAGTATATTAAAGATTATAAGGTTTGGACGGTGGATTGATAACTTCTCATTGTCAATCCAATCTGATTTATCCGTTTGTATCTGAACAGCAGGGAGTGGTAAACGTACATTCAACGAACAACAACTCTTCTTTGGAGGTTCATCATGGATATGCAGTCCAAGCTCATTCTCCTCACGGTCGCCTTCGTTCTCGTCGGTCTAGTTCGTGGTTATTGTGCTATGAAGGAAATGTAAAAATTTTCACAAATAAATGGTACGGAGAACAGACATGCTTGCCCAGTCCTCCTTGATTATTTTCAACGTCGCATTGATCCTTACTTGTAGTCTCCTTCACGCCATGAAGGAAATGTAAAAGAAAATATCAACCAGACAGAAGGAACGCAGCTATGTTTGTACAGTCCGCCATCGTCATGCTCACCGTCGCCGTATTGCTTTCGTGCAGCCTCTACAAAACCATGCGCGATATGTAAGGCAAGACAACAATACACCACAATCCGCCCGGGAGGCCCATCATGATCGCTCAGTCCGCCCTTGTTCTTCTCGTCACGGCCGTCATCCTTGCCTGTTCCGTCATTCGCTCCGTGCGGGGCAACTAACCGTTAAAGGAATCGCCCGTGTTCAGCCAGTCTCTTTTCGTCCTCCTTGTTACAACCCTCTTCTTCGCGTGCAACATAGCCCGTGCCATCCAGACCAACTAACACCCGGAGTTATCATGAACATGCAGTCCCTCTTCACCTTACTCCCCTTCATCGTTCTGGCCATAGGCATTACCCGCGTCTACTGTACCATTAAGGAGATCTAATGTATCGAACGACAAAAACGCTACTACGGCACTAAAAGGCTGTCCGAAAGGACGGCCTTTTTTTGTGCCGTTTCGTGTGGCGGGGATTCAGGAATTCTTTTCCCATTTTGTGACGCATATCACAGATAAATCAATGCTCTCGATGAGATACTGAACAGTTTCGTTTATTGAACCGATACGATTTATCCGTTTGTTTTCCGGCTCGGGATGATGCTAGACAGACAATACAAAGTCCGCACTTCATCCACAAACCGCGAGGAGTTCCCCCATGCAGTCGGAAAAAGCCATTGGAAACGGATACCATCTGCAGCTCATGAACGGCGTCCTGTTTGTCATCTTGTTCGCCAGCGCCGCCTATCAGCTTTCGCAGTGGCATTACATTTCTCTTTTGGGCATCAGTCCGCTCATCGTGGGCATCGTGCTCGGCATGATTTACGGCAATACGCTCCGGCTGCATCTTCCGGTCTACTGGTTGCCCGGCATCTTGTTCTCTTCCAAAGTATTGCTGCGAGTCGCCATTGTCCTCTACGGTTTCCGCCTCACCTTTCAGGATCTCCTGCTCGTCGGTTTCAACGGGCTGGCGATCAGCTCCATCATGCTGACAAGCACGTTTATCGGCGGAACCTGGCTCGGGATCAAGGTCTTCGGCCTGCCCCGCCGCCTTGCCTTGCTCACCGCCGCCGGGAGCTCCGTTTGCGGGGCCGCCGCCGTACTCGCCACCGAACCCGTGGTTAAGGGCGAATCCTACGAAAGCAGCATCGCCGTGGGCACGGTCGTGGTTTTCGGCACCATCGCCATGTTCGTCTATCCCTTCCTGTACAGCCACGGCTTCCTCGACATGAGCGAAAAGGCTTATGGCATGTTCGTGGGCGGAACCCTGCATGAGGTCGCGCACGCCGTAGCCGCCGGACAGGCCATTTCCATTGATGCGGGCAACACCGCCGTCATCGTCAAGATGCTCCGCGTGATCATGATCGCTCCCCTGCTCATCTGCCTCGGCTTCTGGCTGAACCGCTTCCCCGAAAAGACGGAAGAGGAAAGCCGCGTGCCTTCCTACGGCACCTATAATTTCAGCAGCTTCCCGTGGTTCGCCGTCCTGTTCATCGCGTGCATCGGCATCAACTCGCTCGGCATCATCCCCAAGCAGGCCGTCAGCGTCATCAATTCGCTGGATATCTTCATGCTCACCATGGCCATGTGCGCCCTCGGCATGGAAACCAGCCTCGAAAAGGTCCGCATGGTCGGCCCCAAGCCTTTCCTCCTCGCGGGCGTGCTCGCCCTGTGGCTCATCGGCGGCGGCTATTTCGTGACCCGGTTCATCCTCTCCCTCAACTTCTAGCGCGGACGGGCAAAGTATCAGATTTTGGGGGAAGCGTTCATTGAAACGTTTCCCCCTCCCCTTTTCAGAACCTTTGCGGCCCCTCTTCCCGAACGCGTTACCCTCCATACAGAGTTTCCCATAAAAGACAGGAATGCCCTTCCTGTCTTTTTTCTTTGCAGCACGGAGCCTGACTTTCCGTACCGGGACGGGGCCGAATCAAACGGAAGGAGGACGCCGGCGGCGTTCACAAAAGAACGTGCAACAAATGTTGTCCGGGCAACTTCCGACGGCACATTCTCGCCGCTTGACGAAAAACAAATGTGATTTAATGATGTTGCATGAACATGTTCCTGAATGAAGCACGGGAGGGCATATACGGGGCTTCTTTCAAGGAGACGTCCAAACACTCCTCAACAGCGTAACCCTGCCGAAAAAGGCATGGGAAAAAAGAAACATCTTCCATATGTTGCGGTGCAATCCGGTTGCCGTCTCATAACGGATCCGTTACCACGGAAGAATGGCGTTGCGGTTTGCCGCAGACAACCGACAGCAGACAGGAGGGGTTCATGACGCTTCGGTATCTGGAAATTTTTTTGGCCTTGGCGAGGACGCCGAACATGCGGGACGCCGCGGCCAAGCTATTCATATCGCAAGCGGCGGTTTCCAGCGCGCTCCGTGATTTCGAAGCTGAACTGGGGGTTTCGCTGTTCGATCGCATGGGCCGGGGCATCCGGCTCAATGACAAGGGGCGGCTGCTCGAAGAACGGCTGGCCCCGCTGTATAACCAGCTCAAGAATGTGCTCGCGCTGGTGGCGAGTGACGAACTGGCGGGCAAGATCCGCATCGGCGCGTCCACTACGCTGTCCGACTTCGTGCTGCCGCAAGTGCTGTACAATTTCAAGATGCGGCACCATCAGGTCGAAATCGAATGTGAGTCGGGGAATACGGCGGATATCGTGCGCCATGTGGAACACGGCCTGCTTGACGTCGGGTTTGTGGAAGGGGACGTCCACAACCTCGCCGTGGAAATCACCCCCCTCGCCAAGGAATCCCTTGTGATCGTCACTGCGGACAAGGCATTGGCCGAGGCCGGGCCATATCCCATCGAAGCTCTGCTCGACCGCCATTGGCTGTTGCGCGAACCGGGATCGGGAACGCGGGAAACGTTTCTGCGCCAGCTTACCCCGCGCGGCCTGCGCCCGCAGATCCTTCTGGAATTCGAGCACAACGACTCCATCAAGCAGGTTCTCCACAATCCGGGTATGCTCTCCTGCCTCTCCCCGCGCATCGTGCAGCGGGAAGTCCGCGCCGGTGAACTGTTCATCGTCGGCGTGAGCAATGCCCAGTTCGACCGCACCATCTATCGCGTCGAGCACAAGGCCCTCCCCTTTTCCAGCCTCAGGGAGGCGCTCTCCAAAGAAGTGGAATCCTGTCTTGAGGAAGAGGAACGCCTGTGCCATCTCGTCCTGAAGACCGGCGGGCCTCTTCCGGAACATGAAAAAGAAAGGGCGGCACCCCGAAAGGCGGCACAGCACGCTCAAGCGTGAAGATTTTTTAGGTTCCCCCGGTGTGTGGAATTCCGGATCTAAGTGTGATATAAGAAGCATATTCCGGATTCAATCGTAAATACCATGTGCCGCCGGATTCCCTCAGCCTCCTTTTCTGCTATACCGAAACGGCTTTTTTATTTTTTACCGATTAGCAACATAATGGGCTTCATCATCAGGATGAGGCCCATTTTTATGATATTTCCTCTGCCTGAGGCGGAAGGGCTCCAGAGCTGCATCCGAATTTCCATTTTCAACCGAAACGGAGCCGACACCCGGATTGGGCGCAGGAAAATCTGGACAAAAACAATGGACAGACGTTATCTTGACAGAAAATACGTTTCTAAAAATCACTTGTCGATAGGGGGATAGACCACAAAAAAATTTTCGTGCCCTGAACGCTTTTTTTTGAATTCCCCGAAAGGATACATATGTCGCTTACAACCCGGATGCTCGCTCCCATTGCCCTGATTATGAGCATCGCTTTGGCGTTCGTGGCCGGGAGCGCCTACGACAACGCCAAAAAAATCGTTTCATCCAACATCGTCACCATCGAAGCCACTGTGGTGGAAGCGGTCAGCCGTGAAATAGAGTTCATGCTCGAATCCACCCGCAACTACATGCGTCTTTCCGCACAGCGGCAGATCGTCAAGCAATACGCCGAATGGCTCCTCACTCAAAAAAAACCAGACCGCAGCGCACCGGAGCAAAAGATCTTCCTTGAGCAGATCAACCAAAGCGTCGCTATCTATAATTACGTGGACTCCCTTATTTTTCTCAATAAACAGGGGACGGTCGAGGCCTCCACGGAAAACATGGGCGAAGGACAGAATCGCTCCGACAGGGAGTACTACCGTGAGGCCATGCTCGGCAAAAGTTCCGTGCAGGGACCGCTCATCACGCGTACCAAAGGGTATTACGCCTTTTTCCTAGGCGAACCCGTCTTTGTGAACGGCGAAGTCTCGGGGGTGCTCGTCGGGGCCATCAACATGGACTACATCGCTTCCCATACCATCGATCCGGTGACCATGCACGGGAAAGGGATCGTCTATGTCGTCGATCCCAATGGGCAAATCATCCTCCACCCCGACAGGCAGAAAATGATCGGCAATGCCATGATCGAACAGGCCATACTCGAGGCCATATCCGACGGTGGAGCCGGATCCTTCGAAAACGAACGCGACGGCATGGCCTATTACAGCACCTTCAATACGCTGCCCAACGGCTGGACCGTCATAGCCACCGTCTCCCGCGATTTCATGATGTCCGACGTTCAGCTCATGCGCGACCGCACGGCCGCCGTGGCCCTTGCTGCCGTGTGCATTGCGCTGTTCTTTATGTTCCTTGTCGTCTGCCGCGTGGTCGCGGCCATGCGCAAGGGAGTCCAGTTTGCGGAAAGCGTGGCGGAGGGCAATCTCGACCAGACCTTCAATATCCGCAGGAACGATGAGCTCGGCGCACTGGCTTCGGCTCTCAATACGATGGTCGGCAAACTCAAGAACAGCTTTGAAATCGCTAACCGTCAGACCCGCGAGGCCGAAGAAGCCCGCGCACGGGCCACCAGCACCTACCGGGAACTGCAAGCGCTCATCGACAGCGTGGACGGCGGCGTGGCCCGTTTCGCGCTCGACGACTCGTTCCGCGTTATCTGGGCGAACACCGGATTTTATGCCCTTTCAGGCCGTACACGGGAAGACTACGCCCGCGATGTTGGGAACCGTGGGATCAACGTCGTCCATCCCGAAGATGGGTTGACCATGCTCAAAACCTTCCGTGAACACGCCCAGAAAAATGACTCCCTCAAGGCGGAATACCGCATTCTGCGCAAGGACGGCGGGACGTCATGGATCTACCTGCGGGCCAAACGTGTTGGCGAGTGGGAGGGGTACCCTCTCTTTCAGGGCGTCTTTATAGATATCACCCAGCAAAAGAATATCATCCGCGCTCTTGAAATGGAGCAGCAACGGTATAACGTCGTCACTGAAATCACAGAAGAAATCCTCTTTGAACAGGATATCGCCACCGATACCCTTACCTTTTCGTCGAACTTTGAAAAACTGTTCAACCGCCCGCGCAGCATTGAACATTACCTGCGTGACAAGCACTTCTTGGAGATTGTCCACCCTGACGATCTTCATCTCCTCCCCAGTACGAAGAGCACCGAGCTCTCGGAGGACGATTTTATGCGGTTCGATGCGCGGTTATTGACCTCGGAAAACACGTACCAATGGTTTACGATCTGTTTCAAAGTCCTGCGTGATAACGCCGGCAAGCCCACCAATGTCATCGGCAGGTTATCAAACATCAACGACAAAAAGCTTGAAGAAGACCGCCTGCGCCGAGAAGCACAGACGGACATGCTCACCGGCCTTTACAACAAAATGACTTTTAAGCAGCTTGCCGAGGATATGCTCTCCGAGGGCACCCATGCCCTGATCATCGTGGACATCGACGACTTTAAAAATGTGAACGATACGTACGGCCACCTGTTCGGGGACGAGGTAATCCTCACCGTCGCCTCAGTGGTGCGTGACGGGTTCCGTTCCTCGGACATCACCGGACGCATCGGCGGGGACGAATTCGCTGTCTTTGCCCGCGACGCCCTGGACGAAAATGTCATCCGAAACCGCTGCCGCCAGATCACTGCCCATCTTGCCGAGATCGACTCCCCCAATGGCTACCGCATCTCGGTCAGTATGGGCATCAGTTTCTATCCCCGGCACGGTAAAGACTACCCCACCCTCTTCTCCCACGCCGACGCAGCCCTTTATCATCTCAAAAAGCACCGTGGTAAAGGCGGGTATGCCGTATACGGCGAATAACGGACAGAACCGGAAAAAACCACCAAGGCGGGGAAACATACGCTTCCTCGCCTTTTTTAGGCTTCCCTGCGGAGAGATATCTCTGAAAATTCAACATCACTAAAAAGTGCTTTTCTAAACCGCATTAATGGAACCTCCGCGCTCTGGACGTTTCGCCTCTCTTTACCGCGGTGGGTCTACTGTCCGTCTCCTAGGGGAATTACCTTCAACGTACGATGCGCAAGCCTCCCATTCCGGGGGGGGGGGAAGCCTATACCATGCCCTGAAAGCAGTTCTACCTCCAAGGCGTAGGCAAGATGTACAGCAAAGGCTGTTCATATTTTACTCTTGAGTAACATATTTTCCAAATACAAATATCCTCCAAAAAATAACAACCCCTTTCTCTGCTCTAGAAAAAATGGGCTGAGCCAAAATGGGAAAATTCCATTTTCCCTATTCGTCATAATGCCCACTTTCGGCAAAACGGTTTCTTCCATACGGTTAAATGCCCACCTTTTCTCGGTCAATCCCCCACCGAAATACGGCATAATGCCCACCACAGGTACCGCAAAACCCTTGAGCAGCAATAGCCAAAAGCCCCCTATAAGGATTTCAGTATTCCAAAGGAGTTCAATAAGAGCATATTTTCTCCCAGTAAAAAGCAAAAATGCCCCTTAAAGAAGAAAATAGCAGAGAGAGAGAGAGAGAGAGAGAGAGAGAGAGAGAGAGAGAGAGAGAGAGAG
>OJSE01000075.1_pt1 | contig 133277 bp, 101 predicted proteins | sample 1599351 | NCBI WGS metagenome assembly OJSE01 (sample SAMN04168656, study PRJEB22393) | human gut metagenome | biome: human gut microbiome; feature: stool | host: Homo sapiens | collected 2014-03-17 | reverse complement strand
CCTCGACCAGGGGCATGAGCTCGTTCACCCGCTCGACGATGCGGCGCTGCTCAGCGAGAGGCGGAATCGGAAGAAATAGCTCTTTTAGCACTGCTGCTTTGATTCCTTTTGCGGTCGTCCCCGTGGCATGATCCTTAACTTGAATTTGGAACAGTGGAGATAGAATTATTTGGCAGAACAGGGCATTGTCTGGACCAACTGTGCCGTAATTCTGAAGGGTAATGACACGCTGTCCACAGCTGCAACGTTTCATTTCGCATATCGCGCAATACCCCATCGGGGCTTCGGTTGTAAACAGCAAATCGCCATGGTGGGTCTCTCCGCGAGACAAGCGTGTTGCATATTCGTCTTCTGAAATATACTCCTCGCGTGTGTAATCAATATAGCCTTGGCGAATGTTGCTCGCAGTCATTAGTCGAACACCTGAAGGTGATTTGTGAGGTGTTTTACCCCTGTAATCAATGAAGTTATATACGGTTTCCAGCCTTGCCCAAGCCCACCCCTCGGGCAGCTCCTCAAACGGCACTTCGTTCGCGATGCACTTATCGCTAGTCACGCGACCCTTGGCATCCACCTTCTTCTCATAGGGGGAGCCATCGGAACCGGATTGGCTTTCAACTGTATTCGCGACAAGCGTTGTAAAATCTAGTGAGACGAGCATCCCGGTTGCTCCAGCGCTTCGATGCTCTGGTCTTTAGCGCCTTTCGTTCAGTGGGGGACTGACCGCAAGCGGCGTAAACAAGAAAGGGGACAAGCGTAAATGAAAGCAACCGAGGCGAATCTGCTTGACCTTATGGGCGTGGCGAAGATGCAGTTCGTCATTCCCGTGTACCAGCGAGTTTACTCGTGGAGTGTAAAAGAGTGCGAGGTGCTTTGGGATGACGTCATGCGAGCGGGTCGTGATGGCGTATCGCACTTCGTGGGGTCGATGCTTTATATCCCCGAGTCCGAGAGCTCTGCCACGAGCATTTCGCGCGTGCTTCTGATTGACGGACAGCAGCGCATGACGACGTTTTCGCTGATGATTGCTGCCTTGGCTGACTATCTGGAGGGTAATCCCGACAAGGCCGGCTTCCTTGGCGATCTCAAGATCTCAGCGCTGCGGAAGAACTACCTCTTTAACGATGATGACTACAACGGCCTGGCGCGCTACAAATTGGTGCTCTCGCAGGACGATAAAGAGACGCTGTTCTCCATCGTGTCTGGGTCTCCCGTGCCGGATGAAAAATCGGATCGTATTGTCGAGAACCACGCATTCTTCCGTGAAAAGATGCACGGGAAATCATTCGACCCTGCAAGGCTTTGGGCGGGGCTAAACCGCGTGCAGGTCATCGACACTAAGCTCACCGCTGGCGTTGATAATGCCCAGCTCATATTTGAGTCCATGAACTCCAAGGGTAAGCCGCTCACGCCTATCGACCTCATTCGTAACTACGTTCTTATGTCGCTTCCCAACGACGAGCAGACCAAGCTCTACGAGGGTTACTGGCATCCGCTCGAGCGCTTGTTCGGAAAAGGCGGCGAAGAAGAGTTCAATGCATTTATCTGGTACTGGCTGTGGCTTAAAGTTCCCAATAGGATGCCGAAGGAGAACGAGGCCTACTACGAGTTTAAGCGCTATTTCGCCGACGACTACGATGGTGACACCGAGGGCCTGCTTAAGGAGCTGCGTGGGTATGCACATAGATACGCCAGTCTGTTCCTTGGTAAGGAGAAGGACGACGGACTGCGCCGAGTGTTCGGCAGAATCGTAAGCCTCGACGTGAAGCAGATAAGGCCCCTCTTAATGTTGCTTTATTCGGTTTACGAGGGGAATGGACTAGACCGCAATGCGTTTTTACGTATCTGCGAGACTATCGAGTCGTTTCTGTTCAGGCGAGCGGTTTGCGGCAGACTTACCACGGGCCTAAATAATTTCTTTGCCGGCATGTATCGCAATCTCGAGCAGCAGGACGATATCGAGGAGTACGTTACGGCGATGCTCCTTATCCACAGCAGCGGCATGACCGCATACTTTCCGACAGACGAGCATTTTGTCGAGGAGTTTAAGACGCGTGACTGCTACAACCGCTTCTCTAAAAAGCGCTATTACCTGGAACGCATGGAGAACTGGCACCACCCGAAGGAGTCCATCTCAGCCGACGATTACCAGATCGAGCACATCATGCCCCAGACGATCGATGATGAGCACGGCTGGAAGGAATCGCTTGGTGAGAACTGGGAAGACGTCCACGACAGGCTGTGCAACAACTTGGGAAATCTTACGCTGACGGGCTACAACCAGGAGTACTCAAACCGGTCGTTCTCGGACAAGCTCAATCTGCCTGACGTCGGATTTAAGTGCAGCCCGCTCTACCTAAACAAATCGATTGTCTCGCATGAAAAATGGGGTGAGGAAGAGATTGGGCAGCGCGCGGACGAGCTGGCGAAAGAAGCGTGCGAGATATGGAAGTATCCCGACCTTCCGGCAGACGTCGTCGACAAGTACCGTCCTTCTCGTGGGGAGTCTGACGAGGCTCCTGTCTGGACTCTGCAGGAGAACCACCCCACCTTTGCCGAAGGTGGGCTCAACCAGAAGCTTTTCGATGAGGTGCGCGAGTCCGTTCTGAGTGGTAACCCTTCGTGGGAGTCCTACATAGCTAAGTACTATGTAGGCTTCAGGTCGGGCAAGCGAAAACTGCATGCCGTGCTAGAAGGCAGGACCAGCAACGGTGGTTGGATTGCCGTTGGCTTGGCAAAGAGTGTGGATGATCTAACGGATCCAGAGGACATGTGCCAGGACAAGCGTACGCAGGGTGGATTTGGCCCGGGCTTACCCACTTACGTTGCGCTTCGAAATGCCGATGACATTCCTGCGGTGCTCGATCTCATAAAGCAGTGCTAGGTTGAAGGCCGGGAATCTAGTTCCCGGCCCTTGCCAGCTCAAAATCGTCGATGGCTCGTCCGCCCGTCTACACCCCTACGATCCTGCGGGCCGCACTCAGCAGCTCGTACTCCCTCTGGCTCCACTGGCGCAGCTCGGCCGCGCGCGCGGCGTCGCGGCACAGGTCCAGGAATGCCTCGGCTCCCTCGCAGAAGCACTCACGTGCAAAGGCGCCCGAGCCGCTTGCGATGCACGCGCTGTCGGCGAAGAGCTATCGGCTAGACGATTCGCGCGGACAGCGGCTAAAGCGGGCGTGGGATAAATCGATAATTGATGAGAACGAACACGTGTTCGTTTATATGGTAAGATATATGCCGGCGGGAGCGATTTCATTCGATATCGTTCTTGCCGGTACTTTTTACTTCCGCATGCTGTCGGCGCGGACTTCGAATTCAGAGAGGGCGGTTGCAATGCTATACGAATTTAAATAGATCTCTAATGCTTGATTAAGACCATGTCTATGTCAAAAGACATACAAAAGTGTTAGTCTTTTGACATGAAACACTTTGATGAAATATTCGAACTGGCGGCAGATGGCTACGGCATCGTGACTGCTGCGCAGGCACGCGAGATTGGCGTAACCACCGGAGAACTGAGCCGATGGTGTGCCACTGGGAAATTGATGCGCCGAGGACATGGGGTGTACAAGCTCACCCAATGGGTTCCGACGCCCCGTGACGTCTTTGCGGAGGCAGTGGCTCTTGTTGGTGACGAGGGTTTCCTGTGGGGCGAATCAGTGCTGTCTATGCACGCACTTGCACTTGTTGATCCTCGTGCCGTGACCGTAGCAACACCAAAGCGTATTCGCCGCAAACTGCCAGCTTGGGTAAAAACAGTGTGCGCTCCAGAGAATGCGAAAACGACGTTCTATGAAGGAATCCCTTCTCAATGCGTTGCCGATGCGATTGAGGCTTGTAAGGGGTCCGTTATGACCGAACGCCTCATCGAGGCAACCAAGCACGCTCAAGCCGAGGGCCTTATTACCTCCAATGAGCATGAGAGACTGATGAAGGAGCTGTCGTGAAGGAAGTCAAGAAGCCAACCAGCAGACGTAACCTTGACATAGCGATAGACCGACTCTGCACTGATTTGAGCGAAGAACCGGGCCGCGTTAAAAGGCTCATTGCGGCCGTTGTTGTTGGGCAAATGCTACCCGATGGAGCCGCAAAGGGTGGAAATGCCCTGAAGATTCGCTTTGGGAAGGATGCCACGCGGTTCTCGCGCGACCTCGATACCGCCAGGGCATCCTCACTGAACGATTACATGACGAAGCTTGAAGATTCGCTTACTATAGGCTGGAACGGATTCTCGGGTGCCATTGTTCCGAGGGAGCCCGCATCTCCGAAGGGAATTCCAACTGCTTACGTCATGCGTCCGTTCGAAATCAAGATTGCCTACAATGGTAAATCGTGGATGACGCTGCCGCTTGAGGTCGGTCATAACGAAATCGGCGACGCCGACGATCCCGATATGGTTTCCTCGCCTGAAGCTGCGGCAATATTGAAAGGTCTCGGGTTTCCCGAACCGGGGCCGGTTCCGTGCATGAGGCTCGAGCATCAGATTGCCCAGAAACTTCATGCTGCGAGCAGCCCCGGCAGCGAGCGCGCCCATGATCTGATAGATCTGCAGATTGCAATTTCCAACGGGGAAATTGATTACCTAAGAACTCGAGAGGTCTGTATCAGACTCTTTGCGTATCGTGCGGAGCAGGAGTGGCCTCCAATGATCTCGAGGGGGGTGGGCTGGGACTCACTGTATTTCTCCCAGGCGGAAGGACTTAACGTTTTGCCGACTGTCGATGATGCCGTGGCATGGGCGAACGACTTGATTGCAAAAATCGATTCTGCTCGTTAGTGACACTGCTGAGATCTCTCGTTTACGCCATAGCAATCCCGCGCGCTGCACTCAACAGCTCATACTCCCTCTGACTCCACTGGCGCAGCTCGGCAGCCTCGACGGCATCACGACACAGGTCCAAAAATACCTCGGTGCCCTCGCAGAAGCACTCGTGGGCAAAGGCGCCGGATCCGTCGGCAACGCACACGCCATCGGCTAACAGCTCCCAGCTAGACGCCCCGCGCGAGTCATCTCCAAGCAGCTTGATCTGCAGAACATGTGGGCCGCCAGCGGCACATGGCCCTTCTTCCAACGCCTGCACCGTAAAGCGCATCTGGAGGGACAGAGTGTAAAATCCGGAAAAGTGTGAAATGGGCACCTTAAAACTTCGGAAAAGTGTAGCTGGATGACAAAACAGCACTTAGAAGCCGGTGCTGGATGCGGGATTCTGCGGCCGCCTTCAGCCCTCGCCTTCAGTCCTCGCTACTCGTCGTCCCCGTCGTTGGGGTCGCCCTTGAGGGTGTTGATGTCCAGGTACTGGTTATCGTCCTCTTTTTGCTGGGTTTCCGACTCCGCTTGGGTGGGGCCGCGGAACAGCTGGAATCCCTCAAACGCAATGACGCCGAGCAGGGCGATGATAATGGCGATAAAGGCAACCTTGACTGCCTGCGGAAATTCCGAGAAACGCAGCGCCTTTTCTTCGGCGTAATAATCGGCGAAGCGCTCTTCGCCCGTGCTTTTGGTATACGCCGGTGCGGACGCGGCCTCCGGGTCATATTCCGGTGCAGGCGTGGCAGCGTACGAATCATTGAGATAATCGCTCGATGCGGTGCCATAATCCTCGGTCTCGATGCGACTGGTGCCAGCATAGTCATCGGAATAATCGGAATATGCCGCACCGCCCTCATAGTCCGCGGCGCTCGTGTTGGCGGCAAAAAGTGGGTTAACTGGAACATCGAGCGCCGGCATGCCGGTAGAGGTCTCATCCAGATCGGCTGCAGCCCAGGAATCGTGGACAACCTGATGGGCAACGGGCTCATCGAGCCTTGTGACCGGAGGCTTGCGTGCCGCAGGAACAGGCAACTGCTGGGCGCTGTACATAACAGTGCTGTCGGCCGATTTGCCCTGCGTCGCTGCAGCGAGAAATGCCGCCGTCTCGGACGGGTCGCTTGCGGGGCGGGGAGCGGGTGTGGGCGCCGAAGTGGGTGCGGGCGTAGGCGCGGGCGTCGAAACAGGCGACTGCGCAGGAGTCGGCGCAGGTGTGGACTTAGGCGCAAGTGCGGGATTGGGGCTTGACGGGCGAGCCCCGCCGCCCATGAGTTCGTCGGCGGTCCACGGGCGATCATCCATCACGTCGTCAAGGCTCAGTGAAAACAGGTCGTCTTCACCCTCATCGAACATGCGGTGCACATGTCCACCAATTGCCGGAATCAATCCGCGACCGGTGCATGATGCCTTGCTCAACGCCATTCTGTTCCATCCTTTCGAAATACTAATGACATCGATTATATGGAACTTCCCAAGCGGCTCGGTCTTGGATTCGCGCTTTCCAGAACTCGCGCCCAAAAGGGGAGGGGCAATCCAGGCGAGTGCCTACTTGTCGCCGGCCGCCGCCTTGGCCTCATTGAGGTAGCTATAGAAGCTGTACTTGGAGATGCCAAAGAACTCGCAGGCGCGCTCGCTCGACTTGGAAATGAGGAAGGCACCGCGACGGTCGAGGTAGCCAATGGCACGAATGCGCTCGTCTTTGGTCATGAGTGCCGCGGGCTTGCCCACAAACTGCTCGCACTCGTGCAGCAGGTCCTCGAGCAGGTCGCCGATGTTCTTGGTAATGGGCTCGGGCTCGGTGTAGCCCGTTCCGCCGGTGCCAGTAAAGGCATCGAGCGAACGCTCAAAAGCCTTCATAAGCGTAATGTCAAAGTTGATGCCCAAAATGCCGACGGGTTTGCCCTCATCGTTGCGGATAAAGATCGTCGACGATTTGAGCAGCTTACCGTCGGTGGTTTTAGTGAGGTACGGCTCGCGGTCGTGTACGTCGGTGGCGCCTTCGTGCATGGACTCAAACACGATATGGCTGGGGCCGTCACCCAGTTTGCGCCCGCTGACGTGGCCGTTTTCGATCACTACGATGGAGTGGTCCACGTCCTCGGTCTCCAGATCGTGGACGACGACTTCGCAGTTGGGGCCAAATTGGAGCGCCAGACCGTGTGCGAGGCGCTTGTAAAACTCAATCTGTGCGGGGGTCATGGGTACCTTCCTAAAAATTAGTTTGGGCTCACTGTGCCATAAACCACACATGACCGCAAACAAATCCATCAACAAGGCAATTCATGACCGTTCGGCGGCGAAAAAGTACCGATTACGGCAACAAACAATTCGTTAGATATACCAATCAAAAAGTGTGATAGAACATTACTAACAAACTTTTTGTTTGGCATCCACATAAAAGTTCAGTCGTGTGAATGGGATCGGGCTGAAACGCGTATGCGGGGGCCGGCAAGAGAGGACTTAAGGAGTTCACCGTATGGCCGATAAGATCCAGTGGGCGGGCAACACGATGCCCAAGAGCGATGACAAGCACTTGGGAATCATGAGCCTCGACCACGTGAAGAAGGCCCGTGCCTTCCACCAGTCGTTCCCTCAATATACCGTCACTCCGCTTGCCCGCCTGGACGGCCAGGCCGAGCGCCTGGGCCTGTCTAACCTGTGTGTTAAGGACGAGAGCTATCGCTTTGGCCTCAACGCCTTTAAGGTCCTGGGCGGCTCGTTTGCCATGGCCAACTATATTGCCGACGAGACCGGCAAGGACGTTGCCGACTGCACCTTCGATTACCTGACCTCCGATCAGCTTGCCAAGGACTTTGGCCAGGCTACCTTCTTTACCGCCACCGACGGCAACCATGGCCGCGGCGTGGCATGGGCTGCCAACAAGCTGGGCCAGAAGGCCGTCGTGCACATGCCCAAGGGTTCCACCAAGCCCCGCTTCGATAACATCGCCGCCGAGGGCGCCACGGTGACCATCGAAGAGGTCAACTACGACGAGTGCGTGCGCATGGCCGCCGCCGAGGCCGACGCCTGCGAGCGCGGCGTCATCGTTCAGGACACCGCCTGGGAGGGCTACGAGAAGATCCCGTCCTGGATCATGGAGGGTTACGGCACCATGGCCTCCGAGGCTGCCGAGCAGCTGCGTGAGATGGCCATCAACCGCCCGACGCACGTGTTTGTCCAGGCTGGCGTGGGCTCGCTGGCTGGCGCCGTGGTGGGCTACTTCACCAACCTGTATCCCGATAACCCGCCCACCTTCGTCGTGGTCGAGTGCGCGCCTGCCGCCTGTCTGTACAAGGGCGCTGCCGCCGGCGACGGCGATCCGCGTATCGTGGACGGTGACATGCCCTCCATCATGGCCGGCCTGTGCTGCGGCGAGCCCAACATCCTGGGCTGGGATATCCTGCGCAACCACACCACCGCCTTCGTGTCCTGCCCCGACTGGGTCACCGCTCGCGGCATGCGCACCCTGGGCGCTCCCGAGAAGGGCGACCCGCGCGTCATCTCCGGCGAGTCCGGCGCTGTGACCACCGGCCTGGTCGAGACTCTCATGCTCGATCCCGAGTACGCCGAGCTCAAGGAGCTCATCGGCCTGGACAAGACGAGCTCCGTGCTCTGCTTCTCCACGGAAGGTGACACGGACCCCGATCAGTATCGTCGAATTGTTTGGGAAGGCGAATATCCCACTTGCTAATCGTTGGGGCGGAGTAAATAGGTATCGCTCCGCCACCTCACAGGTAGATTCCTTCGTTTGAAAGGTTATGAACAATGGCTAAAGAACTCGATTTCGACGCTATCAAGGCTGCTGCTGAGTCTCATCGTGCTGATATGACTCGCTTCCTCCGCGCTATGATCTCCCACCCCTCTGAGTCCTGCGAGGAGGGCGAGGTTGTCGCCTGCATCAAGGCCGAGATGGAGAGCCTTGGCTATGACGAGGTCAAGGTCGACGGCCTGGGCAACGTCATGGGCTTTATGGGCGAGGGCGACAAGATCATCGCCATCGACTCCCACATCGACACCGTCGGCATCGGCAACATCGAGAACTGGGATGCCGATCCCTATGAGGGCTACGAGACCGACGAGATCATCTACGGCCGCGGCGGCTCCGACCAGGAGGGCGGCATGGCTTCCGCTACCTACGCTGCCAAGATGATGAAGGACATGGGCCTCATCCCCGAGGGCTACAAGATCATGGTCGTCGGCACCGTCCAGGAAGAGGACTGCGACGGCATGTGCTGGCAGTACATCTACAACAAGGACGGCATTAAGCCCGAGTTCGTCATTTCCACCGAGCCCACCGACGGCGGCATCTACCGCGGTCACCGCGGCCGCATGGAGATCCGCGTCGACGTTCACGGCACCTCCTGCCACGGCTCCGCTCCCGATCGCGGCGACAACGCCATCTACAAGATGGCCGACATCATCGCCGACGTCCGCGCCCTTAACAACAACGGCTGCGACGAGTCGACCGACATCAAGGGTCTCGTCAAGATGCTCGACCCCAAGTACAACCCCGAGCACTTCGAGGACGCCCGCTTCCTGGGCCGCGGCACCTGCACCGTCAGCCAAATCTTCTACACCAGCCCCAGCCGTTGCGCTGTCGCTGACTCCTGCGCCATCTCCATCGACCGTCGTATGACCGCCGGTGAGACCTGGGAGTCCTGCCTGGACGAGATCCGCAACCTGCCGGCCGCCAAGAAGTACGGCGACGACGTGAAGGTCTCCATGTACATGTACGACCGTCCGTCCTGGACCGGCGAGGTCTACGAGACCGAGGCTTACTTCCCCACGTGGATCAACAAGGAGACCGCTCCGCACGTCAAGGCCCTCGTCGACGCCCACAAGGCCATGTTCGGTGACGAGCGCATCGGCTGCGAGCCCAGCATGGACAAGCGCACCGGTCGCCCGCTGTGCGACAAGTGGACCTTCTCCACGAACTGTGTTTCCATCCAGGGCCGCTACGGCATCCCCTGCGTGGGCTTTGGCCCGGGTGCCGAGTCTCAGGCTCACGCTCCCAACGAGGTCACCTACAAGGACGACCTGGTCACCGCTGCCGCCATGTATGTGGCTGCCCTGAACCTTTACGATCCGAGCCAGGCCGATGGCGACGCCACCGTGTTCCGCGCCGGTCTGACCAACAACAAGATCGACTAGTCCCATTCCTCGATTTTGTTGAGCCGGGGACAGTTTATGCCCCCGGCGCCTCCTGTTGACTTGGGGCCCGCGGTCGTTATCTCCCATGCTTCCTCAACGGTAGCGGGTCCTCGTCATAGTGCTCTGCATGTTCTAGCCACACGCGCATGCCGGAGCACATCTACTCATTGCGATCGTTTCACCTTTAGAAAGGACATTTACATGGACGCCAAGTTTACCGAGCTCGTCGAGCAGCTGAACGGCCTCGATTTTAAGGGTATGTACGGCAGCGACTTCCTGCACACTTGGGACAAGACCACCGATGAGCTCAAGGCTCTTTACATCGTCGCCGACGCCCTGCGCGAGCTGCGCGAGAACAACGTTTCGTCCAAGATCTTCGACTCGGGCCTGGCCGTCTCCCTGTTCCGCGACAACTCCACCCGTACGCGCTTCTCCTTCTCTAAGGCTGCCAACCTGCTCGGCCTTGAGCTGCAGGACCTGGACGAGAAGAAGTCCCAGATCGCTCACGGCGAGACCGTCCGCGAGACCGCTACCATGATTTCCTTCATGGCCGACGTCATCGGCATCCGCGATGACATGTACATCGGCAAGGGCGACGCCTACATGGCCGAGGTCTCCGAGTCTGTCCAGCAGGCCTACGAGGATGGCGTCCTGGATCACCGTCCCACGCTCATCTCCCTGCAGTCCGATTCCGACCACCCCACGCAGTCCTCTGCCGACATGCTCTACCTCATCAACGAGTTTGGCGGCCTTGAGAACCTCAAGGGCAAGAAGGTTGCCGTCACCTGGGCCTATTCGCCCTCTTACGGCAAGCCGCTGTCCTGCCCGCAGTCGCTGATCAGCCTGCTGCCTCGCTTTGGCATGGACGTCACCCTGGCCCACCCCGAGGGCTACGACCTCATGCCCGAGGTCGTCGAGCGCGCCAAGGGCTATGCCGCCGAGTCCGGCACCACCTTTAAGCAGGTCAACACCATGGCCGAGGCCTTCGAGGGCGCCGACATCGTGATCCCCAAGAGCTGGGCTCCGTTTGCCGCCATGGAGAAGCGTACCAACCTGTACGCCGAGGGCGATGACGCCGGCATCGCAGCGCTCGAGAAGGAGCTGCTCGCCCAGAACGCCACCCATCAGGACTGGTGCTCCACGACCGAACTCATGGAGAAGACCGCCAACGGCCAGGACACCATCTTTATGCACCCGCTGCCCGCCGACATCTCCGGTGTCTCCTGCGAGCACGGCGAGGTTAACGCCGACGTCTTCGACATGCACCGCGTGGGCATGTACAAGGAGGCCAGCTACAAGCCGTACGCCATCGCTGCCATGATGTTCCTGCAGAAGGTTGCCGATCCCGCCGCTACCCTCAAGGCCCTCGACGAGCGCAACACTGCCCGTTGGCTCCAGGCCTAAAGCCGGGTTGAGGTAAGCCATGTAAAGGGGGCGCTCTGCCAACCGGCGGGGTGCCCCCTTTTTGCATCGTGGGCGTGCGGAATAAGCGCTTTCGATGTGGATGCCCGCGGCGCGAGTTATGGGTACGATGGTTTCAGGGGAGGTATCACCATGAAACTTGGATGCGTCATTATGGCTTCGGGCGAGGGCAAGCGGTTTGGCTCTAACAAGATGCTTGCCGATATCTATGGCGAGCCGCTGATTGCCCGGACCATCGATTCGGTTCCCCGGGGCTTTGACGTCGTGGTTTCGACGCGTTGGCCCGAGGTCGCTCAGATTTGCGAGGACAAGCATTGCCCGTGCGTGCTGCACGATGGCGAGCTGCGCAGCGAAAGCGTCCGTGCGGGCCTTTCGTGGGGAGTCGAACGCAACTGGAAAGGTTGCCTCTTTTTGCCGGGCGACCAGCCGCTCGTGAGTTCGGGTTCTTTTGAGGCTATGGTTCGTGCGTTTGACGAGTGTGGCCGCAAACATCCGGTGCGTCTTGCGTGCAACGGTGAGCCTTCGAGCCCGGTGCTCTTTCCGGCGGAACTGTTCGATGCACTTATGTGTCTTGAGGGCAAGGACGGCGGCGGTTCGATCCTCAAAGGCCGCGTCGACGTTGCGCTGGTCGAAGCGCGCGCCTATGAGCTGTGGGATGTCGATACCGCCGAGGGACAGCGACGCATAACGGAGCATATCGCGGCCTGCTCGTATTTTGATCGCGTGGCCAACTGTATTAATCAATAAGGAGCAACATGATCATCATCAAAAACGGCGCGCTCGTGACGCCCCAGGGGCTTCGCCGCGCCGATCTTGCCATGGAGGGCGATAAGATTGTGCGGATTGCCACGGCAATCGAGCCGGGCGAGGGCGATACCGTCCAGGACGCCACCGACTGTTGGGTGTTCCCCGGCTTTATCGACGGCCACACGCACATGCAGTGCTGGACTGGCATGGATTGGACGGCCGATAGCTTTGAGACCGGTACGCGTGCGGCTGCCTGCGGCGGTACGACGACCATCGTGGACTACGCGACGGCCGATCGCGGCGTGACCATGCCCGATGCCTTGGCCGAGTGGCATCGCCGCGCCGATGGAACCTGCACGGCCAACTACGCGTTTCATATGGCACTCGCCGAGTGGAATGAACGCAACCGCGCCGATCTTTCGGCCATGCGCGAGGCGGGCGTGTCGTCGTTTAAGACTTACTTTGCCTACGACCATCTGCGCTTGGACGATGCCGAGACGCTCGAGGTGCTGGAGGAGCTCAAGCGCGTGGGCGGTATCCTGTGCGTGCATTGCGAGAACGGCACGTTGGTGAATGAACTGCAGAAGCGCGTGTACGAGCAGGGAGTTCATGGGCCCGAGGGACATGCGCTCAGCCGTCCGGATGTGTGCGAGGCCGAGGCGGTGAGCCGTCTGCTATATCTGGCGCACCTGGCCGGCGACGCACCGGTCAACGTGGTGCACCTTTCGACCAAGCTGGGGCTCGAGGCCATCCGTGCCGCCAAGGCGCGCGGGCAGAAGAATATCTATGTCGAGACCTGCCCTCAGTATCTGATGCTCGACGATACGTGCTATTTGGAGCAGGGCGAGGACGGCTTTGCGGGTGCCAAGTATGTGATGAGCCCGCCGCTGCGCCATGCCGGCGACCGTGCGGCACTGCGCGAGGCGCTTGTGGCAGGCGAGATCGATACGATTGCGACCGACCACTGCAGCTTTAACCTACACGGGCAAAAGGACCGCGGACGCGACGACTTCCGCGCGATTCCCAACGGCGGGCCCGGTGTGGAGCATCGCCCCGTCGCGATCGCTACGAGCTTTGAGGGACAGCTGGGCCCCGAGGATCTGTGCCGCTTGATGAGCGAGAACCCGGCGCGCGTCTTTGGCATGTATCCGCGCAAGGGATGTCTTGCCGAGGGCTCCGATGCCGATGTGTGCGTGTGGGATCCCAAGGCGCGCTGGACCATTAGCGCTGCGACGCAGCATCAGGCTGTGGACTACACGCCGCTCGAGGGCTTTGAGGCACATGGCCGCGCCAAGGCCGTCTTCGTCAACGGCGTGCTGGCAGCGCGCGACGGCGAGCCCACTGGAGCCCAGCCCGGCCGCTACGTGCCCCGCTAACAGGAAGGGCGCCGGATTCCCCTCCGCAGTTGCGGTGAAATACGGACTGTTTGCGGCCGTCAGGCGGCCAAACAGTCCGTATTTCACCGCAACTGCGGAGGCTGGGGCCGGCTATTTGAGGCTGGGGCCGGCTATTTGAGGCTGGGGCCGGCTATTTGAGGCTGGTGGCGACGATGGGGCGGCCGAGGGCTGCCTCGAAGCGGTCGGCCATCGTGGGGTCGCTGAGCGTGTCGACTTGGTTGAGCATAACGCGTGCGGTGCGGAGTTTCAGCGCCTGCATCTCGGCATTGAGCACCTGGGCGACGCGCTCGGGCGTGGCGATGTCGGTGAGCTTGCAGCCGCAGCGCTCGCAAAAGAGCTTGGGGCGGTGGACGGCCTCGTTGATGGGTTTGCCCAGCCCCGAGGCGCCGACGACCCAGACAACGTTTGCCGTGGTGGCGGGAATTACCGGCTCCCAGGCGGCATGCGCCTTGAGTGGGAGTCGCTTGCTGCCATCTGCCTCGGCCAATACATAGTCAAAGTGCTGCGCCAGCTGGTCGAGCGGCTCGGCAGGGGAGGAGAGCTTGCCTGTCTCTGGGTCCAAGACGCCTGCCTGGCAGATGCTTCCGCGCGCAAGTCCCGCGCATGCCTCGCAAGTGCAGCCGGGAACATGCAGGGCCCCCGGCTTCCAAGGCGCGGCGCCCAGGCGACGGCTCGACCCGTCCCATGGCACGCCGGCGACGGGAAACATGTGCGTGGTGGTACAGAGAAGCACGCGGCTGCCGGCGCGCATAAGCTCAAGGCCGAGCGTCTTTAGCAGGGTCGACTTGCCACCGCTGCCGATAATCGCGGTAATGCCCGGCTCGATCCTGAGCGCCGAGACAAGATTGCCGCTAACCGTTTCCATCTGTTCACCGCCGTATAATACTGTGATAATAAATAATCATCAGAGTAGCGGTCGAACCGCTTTTGCTCTGCTCAAACCGTAGCACAGGGAGGTGCCCCGGGAATGCTCGTTTATGTTCGCGGCGCTGGCGATATCGCCACGGGTGTCGCTGCCCGTCTGGTACGTGCTGGCGTGTCGGTTGTCATGGCCGATATCGCGGTCCCCACGTGCATCCGTCGCACAATCAGTTTTTGCGAGGCCATTCGCCTGGGCGAGGTCCAGGTCGAGGGCATTCGCGCCCGCTTGGCGCAGACGTCGGCCGAGGCGCTTGAGATTACCGGGGCTGGAGACGTCGCCGTTGTGGTGGACCCCCAAGCCAAGATGCTCGACGAACTGAAGCCCGCGGCTGTGGTCGACGCGATTCTGGCCAAGCGTAACTTGGGCACCACGCGCGACATGGCGCCTGCCGTTATCGCCGTGGGGCCGGGCTTTACCGCGCCGGTTGACTGCGACGCCGTGGTCGAGACTATGCGCGGGCATTTCCTGGGCCGTGTCATTACCCAAGGCTCGCCCCAGCCCAACACGGGCGTGCCGGGTGTCATCGCTGGCTATGGCAGGGAGCGCGTTATCCACAGCCCCGCCGCCGGCGTGTTTCGATCCGACCGCGCAATCGGCGACATCGTGAGCGCCGGAGACGTGATTGGCTACGCGGACGATACGCCCATGTGCACGCAGATCGATGGCTGCCTGCGCGGGCTTTTGGCGAACGGCGTGCAGGTGACTGAGGGCTTTAAATGCGCCGATGTCGATCCGCGCGGCGACGCCAGCTATATCAACTATATTTCGGACAAGGCGACGTCGGTCGGCGGCGGCGTGCTTGAGGCACTCGCTATGCTCACCGATGTCTTTAGAAGATAGAAGGCGGCAATGGAAAAGCTCGATGTTGTGAATGCTGCGCTTGGCGCTCTGAAGGCTGGTAAGACGTGCGAGCTCGTGGTCGTGGCCGGCACGGCAGGGTCATCGCCGCGCGGCGTGGGCGCCTGGATGACCGTCTTTGCCGACGGCAGCCAAGCGGGCACTATCGGCGGCGGCAGGATTGAGCTCTTTGCGCTGGATGAGGCGCGCGAACTCCTGAGCGCGGGACAGTCACGCCTGGCCCGCTACACCATGGGCGGCGAGAACTCCGATACCGGCATGATCTGCGGCGGAGCCATCTGCCTGTGCTACCTGCATCTGGATGCGACTCAGGTACCGTTGTTCCGGGAAATTGCCGACGTCTTGGTCTATCGGCGCATCGGCGACTTCGTCATCGACTTTGAACCGTTTATCGCAAGCGCGCTCGAGGGCGATGTGGCCGGGTACCATGGCGAGGTATCGCGCCGCACCATTGCGGACTGCCCCGGGCTTTCGCTGGTGGAGGAGGGGAGTAAGGTTACCTACACCAACGCCGCCTCCGAGATTCCCCCGGCGCACATCGAGACGCTCTGCCCCGAGGGCCTGACCTATATCTTTGGCTGCGGCCACGTGGGCGCCGCGACGGCGCGGGTGCTCACGGCGGCGGGCTTTGCCGTCGTGGCGTGCGACGACCGCCCCGGCACGCTGGCCCCCGATTGGGTGCCCGGTGTCTACGATCGTCGTCTGGTCGACTACAAGAGCCTGAGCGAGCTGTGCCCCATCGGCCCGCGCGACCTGGTGGTCGTCGCCACGGCCGGTCACAAGTCCGATATCGACGTGGTGATTCAGGCCATGCGCGCCAAACCCGCCTACCTGGGCTGTCTGGGCTCGCGTCGCAAGACGGCCTTTGTGCGCGCCCGCCTGGAGCAGGAGGGCTTTACGCAGGAGCAGATCGGCGAGCTGCACCTGCCGATCGGCGTTGCCATTCAGGCCGAGGACCCCGAGGAGATCGCCATCTCCATCGCCGCCGAGATGATCCACCTGCGCCGCACCAAGCTCGTCCCCCGCAAGCGCTAATCGCATCCCCACCAATAAGTTGCGGTGAAATACGGATTGTTTAAGCCTGTTAGGCCGCCCAACAGTCCCTATTTCACCGCAACTGCTTGTTGGGACCCATTTGTGCGGGGGAGTTGTGGAGTTGTGCAGGCAGACGAGGTTTTTCTGGAAATACGCTCCCGATGCGCGTATAGTACCGATTGTTTTGTCGGCTCCTGCTGCGTCGAGTCCAAACCGCGAAATGCCATGAGCGGCGCGGATGCAGCCAGGAGGCACGAGGACAACCCTTCGTGGCCACGCCCCGTGCTTAAAACCCCAAGAAGGAGTGAACAATGGCAGAAGAAAAGTATGTGCCGCGTCTGAAGACCAAGTACAACAACGAGGTCAAGCAGCAGCTTCAGGACAAGTTCCAGTACGAGAACGTCATGATGATCCCCAAGTTTGAGAAGATCGTCGTGAACATGGGTGTCGGCGAGGCCGCTACCGATTCCAAGGCCATCGACGGTGCCGTGCGCGACCTGCGCGCCATCACCGGCCAGCAGCCGATGATCACCCGTGCCCGCAAGTCCATCGCTACCTTCCGCCTGCGCGCTGGTATGCCGATCGGCTGCAAGGTTACCCTGCGTGGCGACCGTATGTGGGAGTTCTTCGATCGTCTGACCTCCGTCGCGATCCCCCGTATCCGCGACTTCCGCGGCATCTCCGCCAAGAGCTTCGACGGCCGTGGTAACTTCTCCATGGGCGTCACCGAGCAGCTCATCTTCCCCGAGATCGACTTCGACTCCGTCGATCACCAGCGCGGTATGGACATCACTTTCGTGACCACCGCCAATACCGATGAGGAGGCCAAGGCCCTTCTGGACGCCTTCGGTTTCCCGTTCAAGAAATAGGTTCACCTGCCCTATAAGCGCCGTTCCTACAAGGGGGCGGCGCTTGGGGCGAACAATACTCTATGTGAGGAGGATATAAGTGGCTAAGACATCGATGATCGTCAAGTGCAATCGCAAGCAGAAGTTCTCTACTCGTGAGTACACGCGCTGCCAGCGCTGCGGCCGTCCGCACTCTGTGTACCGCAAGTTCGGCCTGTGCCGTGTCTGCTTCCGCGAGCTTGCACTCAAGGGCGAGCTTCCCGGCGTTAAGAAGGCCAGCTGGTAAGTCACTACCAGCGTTTCAAGCATCAGTTTGGAACAGGGAAAACGCGCTAGTTAGGCTTTGCCGTTAAGGGCGGCGAAGAACCAAGAGCACGTGTTCATCAAGAACGAAGGAGAATCTGTATGAACCTTACAGACCCGATCGCAGATATGCTTACGCGCATCCGTAACGCTAACTCTGTGAACAAGGCCACGGTCTCCATGCCGAGCAGCAAGAAGCTCGTCGAGATCGCTCGTGTTCTGCACGAGGAGGGCTACATCGAGGGCTACGATGTCGAGGACACCGTTCCCCAGAAGACTCTGCACATCACGCTTAAGTATGGTCCCAAGAAGGCTAAGGTCATCAACGGCATCCGCCGCATTTCCAAGCCGGGCCTGCGTAAGTACACCGGCGTTGCCGACATGCCCCGCGTCCGCGGTGGCCTTGGTACCGCCATTATTTCCACCAGCCATGGCGTCATGACCGACCGCGATGCTCGCAAGCACAACGTCGGCGGCGAGATCATCGCTTACGTCTGGTAATTCGCTCGGTAGGTAGAAGGAAAGGAGATCACCGTGTCTCGTATCGGTAATAAGCCTGTCCAGATTCCCGCCGGAGTCGAAGTGGCAGTCAACGGCAACAACGTTGTCGTCAAGGGCCCCAAGGGCCAGCTCGAGCTCGATGTCTTTGAGAAGCTCGCTATCAACGTCGAGGACAACGTCCTCACCGTTTCCCGTCCCGACGACGAGCGTGAGACCCGTGCCCGCCACGGCCTCACCCGCGCCCTCATCCACAACATGGTTGTTGGCGTTTCCGAGGGCTTCGAGAAGAAGCTCGAGCTCGCCGGCGTCGGTTACCGCGTGCAGCAGAAGGGCAAGAACCTCGAGTTCTCCCTGGGCTTCTCGCACCCCGTGATCGTCGAGGCTCCCGAGGGAATCACCTTCGAGGTTCCCGACAACACCCACGTGAACGTCAAGGGTATCAACAAGCAGCAGGTCGGTCAGATCGCCGCTGAGATCCGCGGCCATCGTCCTCCCGAGCCTTACAAGGGCAAGGGTATCCACTACGTTGGCGAGCACATCCGCCGCAAGCTGGGTAAGGCCGCCAAGTAGTCGTAACCGACTCACTCGCATAAGACCAGCACCCCGTCAGGTGCTGGCAAGATCAACCTTTTTAGGAGTTTACGTATGAACAAGCATAAGGCGAAGCTGGAAGGCCTCAAGCGTCGTCAGCGTCGTGTTCGCGGCAAGGTCTCGGGTACCTCCGAGCGTCCGCGTCTTCGCGTGACCCGTACTAACGCCAACATCTATGCCCAGATCATCGACGACAGCAAGGGTTCCAGCCTGACGCTCGTCTCTGCCTCGACCCTCGAGGCCGAGTTCAAGGGCACCCACACCTCGAACAAGGAGGCTGCGGAGAAGGTCGGTCAGCTCGTTGGCAAGCGCGCCATCGAGGCCGGCATCACCAAGGTCGCCTTCGATCGCGGTGGCCGTATCTACCATGGCCGCGTCAAGGCCCTCGCCGACGGTGCTCGTGTCGCCGGTCTCGAGTTCTAGGAGGTATGTAGCACATGGCTCGTAATCAGAAGCAGCAGCGCGAGGCCTCCGAGTTCGAGGAGCGCGTCGTTTACATCAACCGCGTGTCGAAGACCGTCAAGGGCGGTCGTCGCATGAGCCTCGTCGCTCTCGTCGTCGTTGGTGACGGCAAGGGCAACGTCGGCGTTGGCATGGGCAAATCCGCTGAGGTGCCCATGGCCATCTCCAAGGCGTCTCTCGATGCCAAGAAGAACATGTTCCACGTGCCGGTGACCGATCAGGGCACCATTCCGCACGAGGTTCTCGGTCACTTTGGTGCCGGCCGCATCATCATCAAGCCCGCTGTCGAGGGTACCGGCGTTATCGCCGGCGGCGCTGTGCGTCCCCTCTTCGAGCTTGCTGGCATCAAGAACGTCCTGTCCAAGTCCCTCGGTACCGACAACGGCCTCAACATCATCAAGGCTGCCGTCGAGGGCCTCAAGGAGCTCTCCAGCCCTGAGGACGTCGCGGCTCGCCGTGGCCTGACGGTCTCCGAGATGTTCGTCGGTAAGGAGAACTAAGCATGGCTGACACCATCAAGATCAAGCAGGTCCGCAGCACCAACGGTTGCAAGCAGGACCAGGTCCGTACTGTCCGTGCCCTCGGTCTCCACAGAATCCGCGAGGTTCGCGAGATTGCTGACAACGAGTCCGTCCGCGGCATGATCTTCAAGGTCAAGCACCTTGTCGAGATTGTAGAGGAGTAGCAAATGCAGCTTCACGATCTTACTCCCGCGCCCGGTTCCACCAAGAACCGCAAGCGCGTCGGCCGTGGCAATTCTTCGGGTCACGGCACCACTTCTGGCCGCGGCCAGAAGGGTCAGGGTTCCCGCTCTGGCGGCACCAAGGGTGCCGGCTTCGAGGGTGGCCAGACTCCGCTGGCTATGCGCCTGCCCAAGCTTCCGGGCTTCCGCAACCCCCGTCGTATCGAGTACACCGCTGTTAACGTTGAGCGTCTCGAGCGCAAGTTCGAGGACGGCGCTGTGATTGACGGTGCCGCTCTTAAGGCCGCTCGCATCACCAAGAGCGAGTTCGAGCCCGTCAAGGTGCTCGGCAATGGTGAGCTCACCAAGAAGTTCACGGTCAAGGTCGACAAGGTCAGCGCTTCTGCGCAGGCCAAGATCGAGGCCGCCGGCGGAAAGGTCGAGCTGCCGTGCTAAATGGTCTTAAGAATGCTTTCCGCATCAAAGAATTGCGCGAAAAGATTCTTTTTACCATAGCTATGCTCGTCGTGTACCGCATTGGTGCGCACGTTCCTGTGCCCGGCATTCCCTTCCAGGGGATGCTGGGCCTTTTCTCGACCGATAACAATTCGGTCGCCGCAGGTGCTATGGCCCTCCTGAATCTTTTCTCTGGCGGCGCGTTGAGCTATGTGTCGGTGTTTTCGCTGGGCATCATGCCTTACATCACCAGCTCGATCATCCTCCAGATGCTCCAGGCCGTCGTGCCTTCCCTGCATGAGCTTGCCCGCGAGGGCGAGGTCGGTCAGACCAAGATTACGCAGTATTCGCGTTATCTCACCCTGGCTCTGGCAATCCTCAACTCCGTGGGTTACCTCTTCCTCTTTAAGAGCTTCGGCATCAGCTTTAATGGCGCCGGCGCTCCCGAGATCATCTTCGACCTCATGATCATCGGCACGCTCACTGCGGGCGCCATGCTGATCATGTGGATTGGTGAGCTCATTACCCAGCGCGGTATCGGCAATGGCATGTCGCTGATCATCTTCGCGAACATCATGGCCGGTCTGCCGCAGGCTATCTTCTCCAGCACCGAGGGCAATGCCGGTGGCATCATCACCATGGTGATCATCTGCGCCATCATCCTGCTGGTTATCCCGCTGATTGTTTTCCTTGAGCGCGGCCAGCGCCGCATCCCGGTCTCCTACGCTAAGCGCGTCGTGGGCCGTCGCATGATGGGTGGCCAGACCACCTACCTGCCCATCAAGGTCAACACCGCGGGTGTCGTGCCGATCATCTTCGCTTCGGCGCTGCTGTACTTCCCGGCTCAGATTGCCGTGTTCTTCCCCGGCATCGGCTGGATTCAGGCAGTTGCCTCCGCGCTTTCGACCGGTTGGCTCAATTGGGTGCTTAACGTTGTCCTTATCGTGTTCTTCGCGTACTTCTACACCTCCATGGTGTTCAACCCCGATGACACGGCCGACAACCTTAAGAAGCAGGGCGGCTTTATTCCGGGCGTGCGTCCGGGTAGGGCTACCGCGGCCTACATCAAGAACGCGCTCAACAAGATTACGCTTCCCAGCGCTGTCTTTTTGGCGCTCATCGCCATCGTGCCTTCGATCATCTTCTCCTTCACGGGTAACCATCTGATCCAGGCATTTGGCGGCACGTCCATCCTCATCATGGTCGGCGTCGTGCTCGACACGGTCGATAAGCTCGAAGGCCAGATCAAGATGTATGATTACGATGGATTCTTTAAATAGGCTAGAGGAGGATTGCTCATGAACCTCGTATTGCTCGGAGCTCCGGGTGCCGGTAAGGGCACCGTCGCACAGGAGCTCGTCGCCGAGTTTGGCGTCGCTCACATTTCCACGGGCGACCTGCTGCGTGCTGCCGTCAAGGGTGGCACCGAGCTTGGTATTCAGGCTAAGAAGTACATGGACGCTGGCGAGCTCGTTCCCGACCAGCTCGTGATCGACCTTGTCAAGGAGCGCCTTGCCGCCGATGACGCCCAGCAGGGCTTCATCCTCGACGGCTTCCCGCGCAACACCGCCCAGGCCGTGACGCTCGATTCCGAGCTCTCCGCCATGGGTCGCGAGATCGACTGCGCCCTTCTGGTCGATGTGGCCCCCGAGGTCATCATCGATCGTCTGTCTTCGCGTCGCACCTGCCGCGCCTGCGGTTACACCGGCACCGCTGCCGATGCTACCTGCCCCAAGTGTGGCGGCGAGATGTATCAGCGCGACGACGACAAGCCCGAGACCATCAAGAACCGTCTCGACGTCTACGAGAAGTCCACGAGCCCGCTCGTTGACTACTATCGTGGCCAGGGTCTGCTCAAGTCGGTCAACGGTGACCAGGCTCGCGAGACCGTGTACGGGGATGTCAAAGAGGCTCTCGGTCTATGATCAAGATTAAGTCTGCAACGCAAATCGAGCAGATGAAGAAGGCAGGAGCGCTATCTAAGATGGCGCTCCGCCACGTTGGAGCCATGGTGCGCCCCGGCGTTTCGACTTTTGAGCTCGATCAGCTCGCGGAGCAGATTATCCGCATGCATGGCGGCACCCCAGCCTTTAAGGGTTACGGCGGGTTCCCGGGGACCATTTGTGCATCGATCAACGATGCCGTGGTCCACGGTATTCCCAACCCCGACATGATCCTGCGCGATGGCGATATCATCTCCATCGATACGGGAGCCGTTGTCGACGGTTGGGTCGGCGATAACGCTTGGACGTTTTTCGTCGGCACCCCCACGCCTGAAGCCAAGGCTTTGTGCGAGGTCACGCGCGATTGCCTTAAGGCTGCTATCGAGCAGGCCGTTCCCGGTAACCATATCGGGGACGTCGGTTATGCCGTTCAGTTTCTCGCCGAGTCTCACGGTTACGGCGTGCTTCGTGATTATGTGGGCCATGGCATTGGCCGCGTGATGCACGAGGACCCCAACGTTCCTAACTATGGAAAGAAGGGGAGGGGCGTTCGACTCCAGGCCGGCATGGTCATTGCCATCGAGCCGATGGTTACGATGGGTTCCAACCATGTGAGCACGGGCTCCGACGGTTGGATTGTTACGACCAACGACCACCTGCCCGCCGCGCACTACGAGAACACCGTCGCCATTACCAATGACGGTCCGGTGATTCTCACCACGGATGCGCAAGGTGCTTGGTGTTCGCTCCAAGGCGGAGAAATGTAACAAGTTCCACTTAGTTGTGGAGCCATTACGAAGTTATTACGATGCGTGCATACGTGTTGTAGAATACTCAATCGCTGTCGTTTTCTAGAGAAAGATGATTGCTTGTGAAGAAGGAAGACGCAATTGAGCTCGAGGGTACGGTAAAGGAACCGTTGCCCAATGCCATGTTTAAGGTTGAGCTCGAGAACGGTCATTCGGTTCTGTGCAACATTTCTGGCAAGATCCGAATGAATTACATCCGTATTCTCCCCGGTGACAGGGTTGTCGTGGAGCTTTCCCCGTACGACCTGACCCGCGGCCGCATCACCTATCGCTACAAATAGCGGCACGCATACACGCACTCCATTTCCGGCTGCAGGCTTAGCTCAACCTACGGTCGGATTGTGTGTGAAGACCAGCCATAGTTTTAAACGCCTGCGGCTGGGCGAGTAGATAGTAGGGAAGTAGTTTGAGCGCTACCGAAAGGAAGAACGATGAAGGTACGTCCTTCGGTCAAGAAGATGTGCGATAAGTGCAAAATCATTAGGCGCCATGGCAAGGTCCTCGTCATTTGCGAGAACCCCCGTCATAAGCAGCGTCAGGGTTAAGAGAGGAGACTACGTTGGCCCGTATTAATGGTGTCGACCTCCCGCGTGAGAAGCGCGTTGAGATCGGTCTGACCTACATTTACGGCATCGGCCGCACCACTGCGACGAAGATTTGCGTCGAGTGCAATGTTAACGTGGATACGCGCGTTAAGGACCTCACCGAGGATGAGGTTAACGCCATCCGCGATTATATCGATAAGAACCAGATCATGGTTGAGGGCGACCTCCGCCGTGAGCGCAACCAGAACGTCAAGCGCCTTATGGACATCGGCTGCAACCGCGGCCTTCGTCACCGCAAGGGCCTCCCGGTCCGCGGCCAGCGCACCCACACTAACGCTCGTACCCGCAAGGGCCCGAAGCGTCAGATCGGTGCTAAGAAGAAGAAATAAGGAGCGCTAGATAGATGGCTACTGCTAAGAAGAACGTTCGCGCTGCCCGTCTGAAGCGCGCGGACCGTAAGAACATTTCCGTGGGCCAGGCTCACATTCGTTCTACGTTCAACAACACGATCGTTTCGATCACCGATCCCCAGGGCAACGTCATTTCCTGGAAGTCGGCTGGCCAGGTGGGCTTTAAGGGCTCCCGTAAGTCCACGCCGTTCGCTGCCCAGATGGCTGCCGAGGCTGCTGCCAAGCAGGCCATGGAGCACGGTATGAAGAAGGTTTCCGTCTTCGTCAAGGGCCCCGGCTCCGGTCGTGAGACCGCCATCCGCTCCCTCCAGGCTGCTGGCCTCGAGGTCTCGAGCATCCAGGACAAGACCCCCATTCCGCACAACGGCTGCCGCCCCAAGAAGCGTCGCCGCGTGTAACTGAAAGGATCGTATCAATATGGCAATCGACAGGACTCCTGTTCTTAAGCGCTGCCGTCAGCTCGGGATCGATCCCGCTGAGCTCGGTTACAGCAGCAAGAAGGAATCTATCCGTCAGCCCAAGCGCCGTCGCAAGGAATCTGAGTACGGCATGCAGCTGCGCGAGAAGCAGAAGGTCAAGTTCATCTATGGCGTTCTGGAGAAGCAGTTCCACGGCTACTTCAACAAGGCCCGCAAGATGAACGGCGTCACCGGTGAGAACCTCATGATCATCCTTGAGTCTCGCCTCGACAACGTCGTCTTCCGTCTTGGCTTCGCCCGCACCCGCAAAGAGGCTCGTCAGTCCGTCCGTCACGGTCACTTCACCGTGAACGGCAAGCGCGTGGACATCCCGTCCTACCGCGTCAAGGCCGGCGACGTCGTCGCTGTCGGCGAGAAGTTCCGTGACCTCCTCCCCATCAAGGAGGCCCTGATTTCCTCCGAGCGCTTTGAGGTCCCTGGCTGGCTCGAGGTCGATATCGAGAAGCTGTCTGGTAACGTGCTCGCTCTGCCGACGCGTGAGCAGATCAGCGGTGATATCAACGAGCAGCTCATCGTCGAGCTCTACTCTAAGTAGTCCATCCGGGCTGCTGAGGCTGGAGGTAATACATGTCAGAATTCATTAGGCCTCAGGTTCAGGTCGAAGAGATCAACGAGACGTCTGCTCGTGTCTTCGTCGAGCCGCTCGAGCGTGGCTACGGCGATACGCTGGGTAACTCCCTTCGTCGCGTTCTTCTGTCCTCGCTCGAGGGTGCCGCCGTCGAGGCTATTCAGATCGATGGTGCGCAGCACGAGTTCATGACCATCCCTAACATGGTCGAGGATGTCACCGACATCGTCCTGAATGTCAAGGGTCTTGTCTTCAGGGCTCTCGGCACGACCGACGAGGCGACCGCCACCATCTCGGTTGACGGCCCCTGCGAGGTCACCGGTGCGGACTTCTTTATTCCGTCCGAGTTTGAGCTGGTCAACCCCGAGCAGCACATTGCTACGCTCACCGAGGGTGGCCATCTCACCATGAGCATGCGCATCGGCTATGGCCGCGGCTATGTTTCTGGCGAGGCCAACAAGCGCGACAACGATCCCATCGGTGTGATCCACGTCGACTCGCTGTACTCGCCGGTTTCCCGTTGCGCCAAGCTCGTTGAGGCTTGCCGTGTCGGTCAGCACACCGACTACGACCGCCTTGTCCTCGAGATCGAGACCAACGGTTCCATCGCCCCGCGCGACGCCGTGGTCCAGGCTGCCAATATCATCAACCAGCATATGGCCGCCTTTATGAACCTTGCCGAGACCCCCGAGGTCGAGGAGGAGGCTTCGATCTTCGCTCCCGAGGTCACCAACGACAACGCCGAGCTGGACAAGCAGATCGAGGATCTGGACCTTTCCGTCCGTTCCTACAACTGCCTTAAGCGCGCCAGCATTCACTCGGTCCGTCAGCTCGTTGAGTTCTCGGAGAACGATCTGCTTAACATCCGTAACTTCGGTGTTAAGTCGATCGAGGAAGTGAAGGACAAGCTTGAGTCCATGGGCCTGAGCCTGAAGGCTTAATGCTTCGCATATTTGAGGAGAAACTAGACCATGCGTCACAACGTTAAGAAGGGCCTGAAGCTCGGCACCGATGCGAGCCACACCAAGGCCATGAAGAAGAGCCTTGCTAAGGCCCTCTTCGAGAACGACCGCATCAAGACCACCGAGACCCGCGCTAAGGCGCTGCGTTCGGTCGTCGACCCGATCATCACTTGGGCCAAGAAGGGCGACCTGCACTCTCGTCGTCTGGCTATCGCCAAGCTCGGCGATAAGCAGCTCGTTGCCGAGATCTTCGACAAGGCTGCCCAGGGCATGTGGCAGGACCGCAACGGCGGCTACACCCGCATCATGAAGCTCGGCAACCGTAAGGGCGACAACGCTCCCATCGTTATCATGGAGCTCGTCACCGAGCCTTGCACGCCTAAGGCCAAGAAGGCTGCTCCGGCCCCCAAGAAGGCCGCTGCTCCCAAGAAGGTCGAGGCTGTCGAGGAGGCTCCTGCTGAGGAGACCGCTGAGTAGACATTCCGTCTGCATAGGCTATATTCGAGGGGTACGTTCGCGTACCCCTCTTTTTTTGTCGCGATACCGTTACTTGTTTGTTGGGAGCGCCCATGACTGCGCCGTCTGATTTCAATTCGATTTCCGAGCTTGACGCCACGCTCGTTTTCCGCGTGGCCTATGATGGCTCGTCGTATAGCGGATTTGCCGAGCAGCCGGGACAGACGACGGTTGCGGGTGAGCTACGTCGAGCCATCGAGACGCTGCTTCGCCGCCCGATCGATTTGACGTGCGCGGGACGTACCGATGCCGGCGTACATGCCGTGGCTCAGTACATCAGCGTGCCTGTAACGGACGCTGAGCTCGCGTGTACGCGCCGTAGGTGGCTGCGGGCTATGGATGCCCTGCTGCCCAAAGATATCGCCATCAACGAGGTCTACAAGGCTCGTAAGGGCTTTTCTGCGCGCTTTGACGCGCGCTCTCGCACTTACACCTATCGCATTGCCGATCGCGACGCGCGTCCCGTGCTCTCACGGGGTGCCGTGTGGTGGCATCGCTATCCCTTGGATGTTGAGGCTATGTCTGCTGCCTGCCCCGCGCTGCTGGGCGAGCAGGACTTTAAAAGCTTTTGCAAGGTTGCCTCGGCCGTTGGCAAGCCCACGCATCGCTGCGTGATGCGTGCCGAGTTTGGCCATGAGGACGCGTTTGGCGAGGACATCCTGACGTTTACCATCGAGGGCAATGCGTTTCTGCATTCAATGGTCCGCACGATCGTGGGCACGCTTGTCGAGATTGGCATGCATCGCCGTGAACCCGAGTGGATGCGCGAGGTCATCGATGCTTGCGACCGTACCGCTGCGGGCCCCACGGCTCCTGCCTGTGGCCTTACGTTTATGGGCGTGGATTACGATCCCGCCGAGCTTGTCGTGCTCGACTAGGGGAGGGCTCGGCGCGTCGTGCGTCGACACCTGTCATCTGTGGGCTGCGCGTGTGCAACATCTGTTCTTGGCGTGCAATACAACCGGTGTCTCATTGCTTTTATTGCCGGGGTGTACCATGAACCACGGTTTGATTCATTGCTGTCGAGAGGACGGATAACTTGGTTCGACGTGGCTCGCTTCCGCGACTTTCGGTGATCCTTGTGGTAGAAGGTTCGCCCAGCTATGCGATGCGTGCGCTCGAGAGTATCCAGAACCAAGACCTCTACGATTTGCAGATTGTCGTTGTCTGCCGCGATGCTGCGCCCGGTGTGCGCCATTCGCTTCAAGTTGCTGCCGACAGGGACATCCATATTGATTTGATTGACGTCGAGGACGCGAAGCGCGGCGCTTGTCTTCGTGCCGGTTTTGATGCCTCGCGCGGCTCTCACATCATCGCCATGAACGCCGATGAGTGGTTTGCTCCGCAGGCCCTTTCCAAGATGGTCGATATCGCGTGCGATACTGCGGCAGACATTGTGCTCCCCTCGGTGTCGCTCGATCGATACGATGCGCATCGCGAGCGTCATTCGCGCGTCTTGGATGCTGCCTCTATTGCCATAGAAGACGAGTCTTCTATGGTGACTGGGCTGCCCCAGTTGATTTTGGGCGGCCTAGTCGCTCAGACCTCTGGCGCGATGTATGGCCGTCCGCTGTTTGAGGCATGCCTGTCGCGCGGCAAGGCGTACCGTACGGTTGAGTTTATGGCTTATGCGCTCTCGCAGGCACGATTCGTGTCCGGCTGCGGCGACGCTTGTTTCCACGCGGTGGCACCTAAGCTTACAGATGCCTTTGATCCCACCATGTATGCCAGGATATCCGATGACACTCGAGCGCTCGACGAGCTTGCGGACTCACTCTCGGAAGCAGATAGCGATGGTCGGCTCAAGCTGGCAAGCCAAAAGTTCTACTTTGCCGGACTGGTCGCCTGCATCGAGAATTTGTGTCTGAGCCCGCATGGAGTGTCGTCAATCGAGCGTTCCGCCCGCATGCGTGATATGCTCGAGGCGTCTCGAACCCGTCAGATGGTCGCCGCGCTCAAGGATAACCATCGGGGACTCGGTCTGTTGTTTGGGCCGATCGCCAGCGCCAAGCCCGCGCGCTGCGTGATGTGTGCGCATCTGGCAGCTTTTCTTAACCGGACGGGCGCAAAAACCGCCTAAACGGCTCATTTCGAAACAAATTTGCATAGAATTGTTTCGAAATGCGTTCTTATACACAAAAGCCTTCAAATAGCGTTAAACTATTCAAACACTGATTGATTGTCTCCGCCATCTTTTGGAGAGAGGGTTTGTATGGCTAAAAAACGCAATGGGCGCCAGGATGCCATTAGAGATATTGTGCGAAATAAGGACGTCCGCACGCAGCGCGTGCTGGTCGATGAGCTCCGCGCTATGGGCTTTGATTGCACGCAGGCGACTGTCTCTCGCGATATTGCCGATATGGGGCTGCGTAAGCTCCCTGAGGGCATCTATGTTCTGGCAGAGGACCTGCACCTGCAGCGTATGGTTTCCGAGCTCGTAACGGGCGTTCTGCGCACCGATAATCTGGTTATGATCAAGGCTCAGCCTGGTACGGCTTCCGGCATCGCCGCCGCTGTTGATGCGGCAGAGCTGCCCGATGTGCTTGGCTCGCTTGCCGGCAACGATACGATTTTGGTTATTGCCCAGACGGCCGAGGACGGCGAGCGTCTTGAGGCGCTGATCAATAAGCTGAGCAATTCTCGCAAGTAGGCGTGCGGGTCGTGCGCTCGGCACTGTGCGCGCTGACATAGTGGCTTGTAAGGGGTATCGACGTTGGTCGGTACCCCCTTTTTGTCTGCCGGTATAAAGACCGCCCATCAGGTCGCTTTAAACTAAAAAGGCCCCCGAGCAGTTTAATAAGCTGCTCGGGGGCCTTGTTGCTTATGGCTGGATGAATTTCTAGCCGACCGTATCGTCAGGCGTGGGCGAGGGGTCGGGAGTGGGCGTAGGCGTAGGCGTAGGCGTGCCGCCATCGCCGCCGGTCGAACCACCAGTGGAGCCGCCCGTCGAGCCACCGGTCGTACCGGTGCCGCCGGTGGTGTCGCCGCCCGTGGTCTCGGTGGTCGTGGTCGTCGTTGTCGTCGTCGTTGTGGTTTCCTCTTCGTCCTCGTTCTCGTCCTTGTCGTCGTTCTCCGTCTTCTTGGTGTTGTTGGTGCCGTAGAACTTCCAGACGCTGTTGTTCTTGTAGGTGGGCGCCGTTCCGGTCGCAAACTCCTCGCGCTCGGTACCGGTCAGAACGGTGTTCATAAACCGCTTAAAGACAGGCAGGTTGGTGCTGTCGCCCAGCAGGTCTGTGCCGTATTTTTGGATGGGAATCTCGCCCGCGGAATAGCCGGTCCACAGGGCGCACGCCAGCTGCGGGGTATAGCCGCAGAACCACAGGTTGGTGGTGTTGTCGGTGGTGCCCGTCTTGCCGGCATAGGGCTGGTTGACGCTCAGGGCGCCGGCAGCACCCGTACCGCCGCCCTTCATGACGCCGGACAGAACATCGGTGACCGCGGCGGCCTCGCCCTCGGTAAGTACCTGTGAGGGATTGTCGGTGTGCTGGTACAGCACCGAACCGGTACGAGAGTCAATCTCGGTGATGGCGATCGGCTGGCGATAGTAGCCGCCGTTGGCAAACGTCGCGTAGGCGGCGGCCATCTCGAGCGGCGAGATCGAGCCGGTGCCGAGGGTCATGACGGGAACGTCCTCGATGTTGTCCTTGGCGGGATCGATGCCGAGCTTTTTGACGAGCGAGATGATCTTGCTGTTGCCGACGGCTTCCGCCACCTGGATGTAGCCGGTGTTGGAGGAGTATGCCGTTGCCTGCTTAAGCGTGATGTTGCCATAGCTATGGTTGGCGTAGTTTTGGACCTCGGTCGTGGTGCCCTTGGCCTTGAGCGGCGAGTTGCAGTTGAGGGTGACGTTGGGGTTCATGCCGTTTTGGATGGCAGTTGCCAGCGTAAAGGCCTTAAAGGTGGAGCCGACGGGACGCTTGGCCGTGGCATGGTTTACGTGGTTCTCGTCGGCGTTGTAGTCATAGCCGCCCACCATGCACTTGATGTAGCCGGTCTTGGGGTCGACGACGACCATGCCCATGTCCAGGCCGTCGAGCGAAAGCGTGTCGAGCTGCGCTCGCACAGCCTCCTCGGCCACCTGCTGCATGGTGGGGTCGATGGTGGTCTTGACGGTCAGACCGCCCTTAAAGAGCACGTCGGTGGAGAACTCCTGCTCAAGCAGCTGCTTAACGTAGGAGACAAAGTAGGGTTGAGAGTACACATCGACGCCACTGCCCGAAATCTCGGTCACGTTAAGCGTGATGGGCTCAGCCTGTGCGGCATCGTGCTCTTCCTGTGTGATGTGGCCCAGACGCAGCATGTTGTCCAGAACCTTGTTGCGGCGGGACAGCGCCAGGTCGGGATTGACCGTGGGGTCGTACTGCGAGGGCGAGTTGGGAAGGCCGATGAGCAGCGCGGCCTCGCTCAGGGTGAGGTCGGCGGCGCTCTTGGACAGATAGGTTTCGGCTGCGGCCTCGATGCCGTAGGCGCCGTGACCGTAGTAGATGGTGTTGAGGTACATCATGAGGATCTCGTCTTTGGAGTACATGTCCTCCATCTTGACGGCGATGTAGGCCTCGCGCACCTTACGCTCGATGGTCGAGTCGAACTGCTCCTCCTGCAGGATGGTGTTGCGCACCAGCTGCTGGGTGATAGTCGAGGCGCCTTCGTGCCCGCCGCCGAGGGTTGCCACCGCAGCACGCGCGATACCCCACAGGTCGATACCGCCGTGCTCGTAGAAGCGCTCGTCCTCGACGTCAACGGTGCCCTGCAGCACGTAGGGGGAGACCTCGTCCTTGGTGATGGACTTGCGGTTTTGCGTGTAGAAGCTCGCGATCTTGTTGCCGTTGCAGTCGACGATCTCGGTGGGCTCGCTCACCAGATACGCGTTGGCGTCGGTGTAGTCGGGCAGATCGGACAGCCAGCGGTTGACGTTGCCGACCATGCCGATGCCAAATGCCACGCCCGCGATAAGCAAAAAGCCCAAAAACGAGAGCAGGATTATGGGCAGGGCATGCGTCTTTGAACGGCTGTGTCCCTGTCGTTGGCGAGGACCCATATATTGACCTCCAGGTATGTCGTGCCGGACGGTGGATGTGCCGTCGGGGCAGGATGGACATAAGTTATTACACGATAAACCAAACGGGGCGCGCGAGGCCTCGTGTATGCTGGAAGACGGCATTTTTCAGAGTGAATGCATACCTTGGTAAGGAGTTTGTCGATGGCGATTCGGACGATGGGGCCGAGCGGACAATACGAGACTGGATTGGATGCTGCCGGTGCGGCGCTACCCGAGCTGCTGGCGCCGGCGGGCGGGCTCGACCAGATGCTTGCGGCCATCGCCGCGGGTGCCGATGCCATCTATGCGGGGTTGGGCGGCTTTAACGCCCGCGTGAGCGCCCATGGCTTTACGGATGACGAGTTTGCGCGCGGCTGCGCCGTGGCGCATGCCCATGACGTGCGTGTGTACGTGACGCTCAACGTGTTCGTGTTTGACGATGAGTTGTCCGACGCGGTGGTGTTGGGAGCTCATGCACTGGAGCTGGGCGCCGATGCTCTGATTGTCGCCGATGCCGGGTTGGCCTGCGCGCTTCGCGCGGCGATTCCCGGGGTCGAGATTCACCTGTCCACGCAGGCGGGCGCTCATAGCGAGGGTGCCGTGCGGCTTGCCGCCGATGAGCTGGGGGTTGAGCGCGTGACGACGGCACGCGAGCTGACGGTCGACGAGATTGCGGCGCTATGTGCCACGGGCGTGCCCATCGAGGTATTCTGCCACGGTGCGATTTGCATCGGCTATTCGGGGGCGTGCGAGTTCTCGGCCCTGCGGCGTGGGCGCTCGGCGATGCGCGGCGACTGCACACAGCCGTGCCGTCTGGCGTACGACCTAGTGGACGAGGCGGGGCAGAGTGTTGTTGCTGTCGAGGGAGATCGCCTGCTGTGCCCGCGCGACTATCTGGGTATTGCGCATCTGCCCGAGCTTGTAGATGCCGGCGTGGCGTCGCTCAAGATCGAGGGGCGCATGAAGAACCCCGATTACGTATTCAACGTGGTGCGGGTGTGGCGCCGGGCACTCGATATGCTGTGCGACGGCGTGTGGGACCCCGGTGCCGTGGAAGAGCTTGAGCGCGAGCTGGGAAGGTCGTTTAACCGTGGGTTTACCGATGCGTACCTGCGAGGGCGTTCGGGTGCCGAGCTGATGAGCTTTGAGCGTGCGATCAACCAAGGTGTGCGCGTGGGACGCCTGGTGGCCGTTGGCCACGAGGAAGTGACCGTTGAGCTCGACGCCGCCGTGGCGGCGGGTGACACGCTCGAGATTCGGTTCTATCCGGGTGTCGACGCGCGTCCCGATGTGCCCAAGCGCTGGCCGCAGGTGCCCTGCCCGGTGGATGCCGCAGCGGGGAAGCGCGTCGTCGTGCATTGCAAGCGTAAGGTGGACACGGGCTGCGAGGTGTACCTGATTCGCAGCGCCGGTGTGTTGGAGCAGACGGCGACGGCCCTGGAGCGCATGCGGGCCGAGGCGGATGCGATTGCGCCCGTTGCGCGTGCCGTTGAGGTGCTGCCCTTTGAGGGCGTTGCGGTGGATGGCGGTGCGTCGACGGAGTTGGTGGAGTGCGCGGTTCCCACTCGTATGGTTTTTGCTTGGCAGCTGATGGATGCCGACCCGCGCGGAGAACTCGATTTGTCCGACGCCGTTGTGGTGCTTGACGAGGTGTGCCGCATGGGTGACGCTGACCGGACCCGCTCACTGATGCAGCGTGCCGGGCGCGTCGTCTGCCGCAACCTGGGACAGGTGGTGATCGCTCGCGAGCTGGGCGTGACGTTTGACGTGGCGGCGCCGGTGTTCTGCGCGAATCGGGCCGCGCTTGCCTGGCTGCGCGGACTCGGTGCGGGGCGGGTGTACATGCCGGCCGAGTTGCTCGGCAATGATGCGGAGCGTATTGCCGAACTGGCTGCTGAACCCGGCGTCTGGGGTCCGGTCGACGCCGACCGTCCCGAGCTTATGGTGTGCGAGCACTGCCTGCTGACCGCCGAGGGCGTCTGCGCTACCGATGCGACGGGACAGGTCCGTTGCCGCGACTGCTTGCGTCGTCGGCAGGTACGCTATCTGGTCGAGCGTGACGGTACACGTCTGCCGGTCGCCGTTGACGCGTGCGGCAGGACGAGGATTTTCCTGTCGTAGGTGCCGCGTCGCGTCAGTTTGTTATCATATGAGAGTTTATGGACTTCCAGCACCGCCGTATCCGGTGAGGGTGCTATAGCAAAAGGAGGATACCCAATGCTGTCTGTTGACGAGCAAATGCGTATCATCACCTCGGGCGCCGCGCAGATCGTTCCCGAGGCCGACCTTCGCAAGAAGCTTGAGAAGGGCGAGCCCCTCAACATCAAGCTCGGCGTCGACCCCACCAGCCCCGACCTGCACCTGGGCCATGCCGTGCCGCTGCGCAAGATGCGCCAGTTCCAGGACCTGGGCCACAACGTCACCCTTATCATCGGCAACGGCACCGCGCTGATCGGCGATCCCTCGGGCAAGAACTCCACGCGTCCGCAGCTTTCGCAGGAGCAGATCGAGGCCAATGCCGAGACCTACGTGAGCCAGGCCATGAAGATCCTGGATCCCGAGAAGACCACCATCGTGCACAACGGTGACTGGATCCTTTCGATGGACCTGGCCGGCCTGCTGCAGGTATGCTCCAAGTTCACCGTCGCCCGCATCCTTGAGCGCGACGACTTTACAAAGCGCTACCAGTCTCAGACGCCGATCGCCCTGCACGAGTTCCTGTACCCCGTGATGCAGGCCTTCGACTCCGTTCAGATTAAGGCCGACGTCGAGATGGGCGGCACCGACCAGCTCTTCAACCTGCTCGCTGGTCGCGAGCTCATGGAGAAGATGGGCATGGAGCCCCAGATCGCGCTCACCATGCCGCTGCTCGAGGGCACCGATGGCGTGCGCAAGATGTCCAAGTCCTACGGCAACTACATCGGCCTGACCGACGCCCCCAAGGATATGTTCGGCAAGACCATGTCCATCCCCGACGAGATGATCGGCAAGTACTACCGCCTGGCGAGCTCGCTCACCCCGGCCGAGGTCGACAAGATCGACGCCGCCCTGGCCGACGGCTCCGCCGACCCCTACGAGCTCAAGCGCGCTCTGGGCCGCGACCTGTGCGACACCTACCACGGCGCCGGCGCCGGCGACGAGGCTCAGGCCGAGTTCGACCGCGTATTCAAGGAGGGCCAGCTCGCCGACTTCCCCGAGAAGCACGTTGAGCTGACTGTTAACGACGAGGGCCAGATCTACCTCGCCGGCCTGCTCAAGGACTTGGGTCTTTCGGCGAGCGCCGGCCAGGCTCGTCGCGATATCGACGGCGGCGGTGTCAAGATCAACGGCAAGGCCGTGGCTCCCAAGAGCTATAACATCGATCCCAGCGCCCTCAAGCTGGGCGACACCCTCTCCGTGGGCAAGCGCAAGGGCTTCAAGCTTGTTTAGTTACGCGGTTTTACCAAACCGCGTAACAGCTCGACGCTGCGCGGGCCCCAGAGCGACAACTTGTCATTCAAAGAGGACGGCATGACCAGAAGGTCTATGCCGTCCTCTTTTCATGTCAATTTGTTCGCTCTGGAGCCCGCTCGCTGTCCGTCCTCCACCTACGGCGTTGCCCTGGTTGGCACTTAGGGCCATTTCTTTTTAGTGCAATGGGGTCAGGTTACTTTGCGTCAAGTTGGAAGTGCCGTTAAGCGGAAGGGGTGTTAGCGGGGCCTTCTTTTGGGCATACAATGGCTATTGGTTTGCTGCGGTGAAGGTTTGTCCGCTCCGCAGCTTTTTTCTACGGTTAAAGGAGTATGTATGTCCGTTGAGGTCATGAGGACTGTGATCGAGGCCGCCGAGGGCCGCGTGCCCGTCGACACGCTGTTTACCAATGCGCAGATCGTCGACGTGTATGGCCAGCGTGTGGCGCCCGGTAGCGTTGCCGTCAAGGACGGTGTGATCGTCGGCGTGCTCTACGATGGTCGCGACGATGCCGCTGGCACCTACGAGGCAACTGAGGTCATCGACTGCCAGGGTCGCTATCTCGCTCCCGGTTTTATTGACGGGCATCTGCATATCGAGTCTTCTAACATCCGTCCCGCCGAGTATGCGCGCATGGCGGCGACGCGCGGTACTACCACCGCCATTGCCGACAGCCACGAGATTGCCAATGTTGCCGGTCTCGACGGCTTGCGCTTTATGATCGAGGATGGTCGCCGCGCGCCCATCTCCATCAAGTACATGATGCCTTCGTGCGTGCCCGCGCTGCCCGACGAGCAGGCCGGTGCCGTTATTTCGGCTGCCGATATGCAGGCGTTTTTTGCCGAGCATCCAGGCGATGTCTTTGGTCTGGGCGAAATGATGAACCTGCCGGGCGTCTTTTTGGCCGACCCCGAGACCTGTGCTCGCATCGATGCTGCCAACCAGACGCCGTCCAAGCAGGTTGACGGCCACGCGCCGCTCGTTGCCGGTAAGGACCTCAACGCCTATGCCGCAGCAGGTATTATCGCCGACCACGAGTCGACGATTCCCGAGGAGGCGCTCGACAAGCTGTCTCGCGGCATGTACGTGATGCTGCGCGAAGGCACGTGCAGCCATGACCTGGCCAACCTGTCTCCAATGCTGCTGGAGAATCCTGCCCGTGCCCGCCGCTGCTGCTTTGCGACCGACGACCGTGCTCCCTCCGATGCGCTTTCGACCGGTATGATTGACAATGCCTGCCGCGTGGCTATCGAGGCCGGTATTGAACCCGTGGTTGCCATCTCTATGGCGTCCCTGTCCACGGCCGAGGCGTTTGGCCTGGACCACGGTTGCCGCGACCCGCACGAACTGCGTGGCGCCATCGCCCCGGGCAAGCGTGCCGACCTGCTGGTACTCAACGACCTAACGTTTGCCACGGCTCCGCATCGCGTATATGCCGCCGGTGCTCTGGTGGCGCAGGACGGCACCTTTGTGGGCGAGATTGCACCCGAGATGGCCGAGGTTGCGGCCCTTGCCGATGAGCTGCGTGCTTCCGTTAAACTTCCGAAGCTATCGCTCGACGTGTTCGATTATGCCTTTAAGCCGGGCGAGGCGGTTATCGATGTCGTCCCGGGTATGGCTATCACGGGCATGGTTCGTCCCGAGAGCGCCGAGGACTTGCGCCGCATTATGCTAATCGAGCGCCATGGCCGCGGCGTGTCGTTGCAGACCGAGGGTGCCGATGGCGACGGTCCCGCCGGCATGGGGCTCGTCGGCAAGCATATCGGTCGCGGCTGGGTGCGCGGTTTCACCATCACGGGCGGTGCCATTGCCTCCACGATCGGCCACGACTCGCACAACGTGTGCGTGGTGGGCGACAACGCCGCCGATATGATGGCCGCCGTTGAGGCCGTGGGCCAAGGCGGCCACGTGCTGGTGCGCAACGGCGAGGTCGTGGCGCGCATTCCGCTGGCGCTCGGTGGCCTGATGAGCGAAGGCACGGCCGAGGACGTTGCCGCGCAGCACGACGACTTTATGGTCAAGGCGCGCGCCATGGGTATTGAGCCGCCGCTCGACCCCATCATGGGCATCATCTTCCTGCCCCTGCCGGTCATCCCGACGCTTCGCATCCGCCCCGAGGGCATGTTCGACGTCACGACCTTCACCTACGCCGACTAGTCATCGGGGACGTTCTTAAGCGACTAGTCGTTGGGGACACTCTTTGGCGGCCAGCCTGACGCCGCGACCGTAGGACCTCTGGCATGTGTGAGCTATTTGCCAGGTCCTTGTAACGTTTACGCCCGCGGAGTCTTATTTGAGCTCCCTTTGGGTACGTTGGAATCGGATACGCGTTCGATTCCATCAAGCCCGAAGGGAGCTTTTCTATGTTTAAACTGATTGCATCCGATATGGACGGCACGCTGCTTGACGAAACCGGCCAGGTGCCTCCCGAGACCTACGAACTGATTCTGGCGCTACACGAGCATGGCGTGCATTTCGCCGCATCGTCAGGTCGTCGCTACGATCGCCTGTGCGAGTTCTTTGCGCCCGTTCGCGACAAGATGGACTTTGTCGCCGCTAACGGCGCCCAGGTCTACGCCGACGGTAAGATGGTAGACCGTGAGGTGTATTCCCACCTGGCGATTCGAAGGCTCGCCCAAGCCGTCAGGACGTTTCCCAATCTGCATCTTGCGCTCTTTGACCGAACCAAGTCCTTCCTGCTCGATGACGAGTGCAAGTTCGTGCGTGAGGTCGATAAGGACCTTCCCAATGCCGAGCGCATTTGGGAGCTGCCCGATCCCAGCGTAAATATCATCAAAGCGAGTATCTTTTGCGACGACAGTGCGGTTATGGACAGTGCGTACGTGCTACAGCGCGAACTTGGTCAGCTCTTTACTTTTGCGCCTTCGGGCAACGCGTGGATCGATGCCATGCAGCCCGGCGTGTCGAAGGCTTCGGGTATCGCACAGCTCGCGGAGCATTATGGCATTGGGCGCGATGAGGTTATGGCGTTTGGCGACTCGATGAACGACTACGAGATCATTCGCTTCGTCGGTACGGGCTGCGCGATGGAAAACGCACGCCCCGCGCTCAAGGCGGTGGCCGATCGCGTCGTAGGCTGCAACCGCGACCACGCTGTTCAGCATGAGCTCCGTCGCGTGCTGGAGAGTCTCTCCTAATCCGGCAGATGGGGGCGTTCCTTTTCTGCCGACAGTGGGGGGGGGGACAGTCCTTGCAGCTTTTTCGCGAAGAGTGTCCCCAACGACTAGTCGTTTAAGAATGTCCCCAATGACTAGGCGAGGGCGGCCATGATGGTGCGGGCGACGCCGTCGTGGTCGTTGTCGTATTCGGTGATGGCGTCGGCGGCCTCACGGTCCTCGGGCTCGGCGTTGATCATGGCCATGCCGTGGCCCGCTGCCTGCAGCATGGGAATGTCGTTGATGTTGTCGCCGAACGCCCAGGCGTCGGCGAGACGCTCGCCCAGATGCTCGCATAGCCACGTGAGGGCCGTTCCCTTGGTGGCGCCCTTACCCATGACCTCGATATTCATGGCGTGAGAACGCGTGACCTCAATGCCTTCGAGCGTGTCGAGCGCCGCCGCGATGGCGTCGCGATCGGCCGGGTCGTGCCAGTACATGGCGATGCGTTCGAGCGTCTCGACCTCGTCGATCTTGCTGTCGATATCCATGTCGATCGGTGTTCGTGTGCGCTTGAGCGAAGCCGCGATGTGGGGGTCGCCGCCGCAGAACTCATCCAGGCGCTCGTAGAGCGAGCGGGGGAGAAAGCACTGGCCGTCGGCGAAAATGTCGAAGGTGACGTCATGGCCGGCGGCAATGCTGTGGATGCGGTGGGCAATGTCACAGTCGAGCGGACGGCTCAGAATGCACGTGGCGCGCGAGGCATCGGTGGGTGCATCATCGTCGAGCTGCCATACGCTGGCGCCGTTGGCGCAGACCGCGTAATGCACGGCGGGGTGGGCGAGGATGGGCTCAAAGACGCCCGACAGCGGACGGCCCGTGCAGGGCACAAACTCAATGCCGCGACGTGCGAGCTCGTCGAGCATCGCCCAGGTGGCGTCGCTCATCTGCTTGTCGCTCGTCAGCAGCGTTCCATCCATATCGGAAAACACGATCATCTGATGTGGTCCTTTCCAAGAGACATAAAAAGCGTGGCCGAGGGCTTGGGACCCTGGCCACGCTCTAGATCTATAACGGTCTGCGACCTATCGGTCGGCGAGCGGCTTGTACTCCAGCGGCTCGATCACCGGGCGATATGCCGGGCGGATGATGCGGTGTGCGCAGAAGAGCTCTTCCATGCGGTGCGCCGACCAGCCGGCCATGCGGGCGACGGCGAACAGCGGCGTAAAGAGCGTCTCGGGCACACCGAGCATCTTGTAGATAAAGCCCGTGTACAGGTCGATGTTGGCGCAGATGGGCTTGGTCATGCCGTGGTCGCGCATCACCTGCGGGGCCAGGCGTTCGATGCGCTCGATGAGTGCGAACTCCTCGCCCAGGTCCTTTTTGGCCGCCAGCGAGCGCGCGTAATGACGGCAGACCTCGGCGCGCGGGTCGCTCAGCGTGTAGACAGCGTGGCCCATGCCGTAGATAAGACCCGTGCCGTCGAAGGCCTGCTTGTCGAGGATCTTGCCCAGATAGGCTGCGACCTCGTCCTCGTTTTCCCAGTTGGAAACATGCGCGCGGATGTCCTCGTGCATGGACACGACCTTGGCATTGGCACCGCCGTGGCGCGGGCCCTTGAGCGAACCGATAGCCGCGGCGTAGGCGGAGTACGGGTCGGTAGCCGAAGAGGACAGCACGCGGCAGGCGAAGGTGGAGTTGTTACCGCCGCCGTGTTCGGCGTGCAGCATGAGCATCACGTCGAGCAGCATGGCCTCGTCGCGAGTGAACGCCATGCCGCCGCGCAGGACCTGCAGGATGGTCTCGGCGGTGGAAAGGCCGGGTGTCGGGTGCGGCACGTGCACCTCGGAGCCGCGACGCTTGGCGACCGACGCCATATGAGCGAAGGCGGCGATGCGGGGGAGACGGGCGAGCATGGAGATGGCGACGTCGATCTCGTGCTCGGGCGTAATCACGTCGGGCTCGGCGTCGAAGGCGTAGAGCAGCAGCACGGCGCGCTGAAGCACATTCATGATGCTCGACGACACCGTGGTCATGGGGAACTCTTTGACGTACTCGTCGCTCAGGTGCCTAAAGGCGCCCAGGCGTCCGCAAAAGCCGTCGAGTTCCTCCTTGTTGGGCAGCGAGCCTGTGATGAGCAGGTAGGCGACCTCTTCGTAGCCATAACGATTCTCGGCCTGGGCGCTGTTGACCAAGTCCTCGATGCTATAGCCGCGCAGCGTGAGCTTGCCCTGGTCGGGCACGACCTTGCCGTCGACCTTGTTGTAGCCGTGCACGTCCGAGATGCGGGTAAGGCCCGCGACCACGCCCGAGCCGTCGGCATTGCGCAGACCGCGCTTGACGTTATGCTCGACGAACAGATCCTCGTCGTAAGGGTCGGTCGGCAGGCCATAGTAGAGATTTTCGCTTTCGGGCGAAATCTGGCGGCTCGCTTCATAGTCCAGAACCAGGCGGCTCAGGTGATCGTCAAAGCGGTAGTAGATTTTCTTGGCGTCGTAAGCCATGCGCGCTCCTCTCGGGGCCGTTTGGGGGCGGCGTGCTTGGTTGCAGATGCGCCAGCCTGTTCCCACACGGCCTGTTCGCTACAGGCGGTACATAAAGTTAAAGACGTCCTCGCGCTGGATGGACACGTTGACGCCCGAAAGCTCGCCGGCCTCTGCCAGCGCCTTCTGCAGCTCGGCGAAGTCGAGCTTGGACTCGGCGGTGTCGGCCAGCATGGTCATGGTGAAGATGTCCTCGATAATGGACTGCGTGATGTCGCGGATGTCGACGTTGGCCTCGCCCAGGACACGGGTGACGCCGGCGACGATGCCGGGGCGGTTCTTGCCAAGGACGGTGATGACGATACGGGAGGACGAGATCTCGGCCATGGGAAACCCTTTCGCGTGGTTGCGGCGCGCGCGGGGCGCTCCGCTACGGTACAGTGTTCATCATTGTACCTGTCTGGCGCTAAAAGGGGCGTGCTTACTGCGGCGTTACACGTCTGCAACATGGGTTAAGCGGCAATGGGGTGCGTGCTCGCGGCGGTTGGGCATATTGCATTGCACAAAGACCGTGAACCTTTTGTGGGACGCGCGGCTCCGTGGTACCATAGCCGAGTTTGTTGTCTTGGTCGGAAACCAAGACGCCTTATGCGCTGATCGGTAACCAGCGCCTGACCAATAAGGAGTCCTACCATGAAGCAGGGTATCCATCCCCAGTATGTCGAGTGCACGGTGACGTGCTCCTGCGGCAACACCTTCAAGACGCACGCTACCGTGTCCGAGATGAAGGTCGAGCTTTGCAACGAGTGCCACCCGTTCTACACCGGCCAGCAGAAGTTCGTCGACACCGGTGGACGCGTCCAGCGCTTCGCCGACAAGTTCGGTGGCGCCGCTGCCGCCCAGCTCAAGAAGGCCGAGGAGGCCAAGGCTGCCAAGGCCGCCAAGGCTGCTGAGGCCGAGGCCGCTCGCAAGGCCGCCGCTGAGGCCAAGGCTGCCGAGAAGGCTAAGCGTGCCGCTAAGTTCGCCGAGGAGGCTGCCAAGCAGGCCGCCGAGGCTCCCGCAGAGGCTCCCGTCGAGGAGGCCGCTGCCGAGGCCGAGACCACCGAGGCTGCTGAGTAAATAGCTCGTCGCGGAATCGCTCGCATTCATGGCATAAGGGCCGTGCATCCATTTGGGTGCGCGGCCCTTTTCTTTTTAATGGTGCAAGCTAACCTGACCCCGCGGCACCAAGTTGGTGCGAAGGGGTCAGGTTGGTTTGCACCAAATGGCAGGAGATGCGTCGTTTGCCCAGATAAAACCTGCCAAAATAAACCTGTCCCTTTTTGGCAGGTTGGTCGTAGTTATTACGTGGCGGTCGAGGTCGACCGCATAGGCTGCGCCCCGTTTGGCTAAAGTACAATTATCTGTGTTTAACTCGCCTCAAGCCGCTCGGCGTGGGGCGATGGCCAAAAAGGAAAACCACATGGGATTCATGTCAAAGCTGCTGTCCTTTGGATCCGATAAGGACCTTAAGCGCTACTACAAGATCGTCGACCAGATCAACGGTCTTGAGCCCCAGTTTGAGAAGATGACCGAGGAGGAACTCCGCGGCCAGACCGATAAGTTCCGCGAGCGCTACGCCAATGGTGAGTCGCTCGACGATATGCTGCCCGAGGCCTTCGCCACCGTGCGTGAGGCCTCCAAGCGCACCATGGGCATGCGTCACTTTGACGTGCAGCTCATCGGCGCCATGGCGCTGCACGAGGGCCACATCGCCGAGATGAAGACCGGCGAAGGCAAGACCCTCGTCTCCACCTTGGCCGGCTACCTCAACGCCATCGCCGGCAAGGGCGTGCACGTTGTTACCGTTAACGATTACCTGGCCAAGCGCGACTCCGAGTGGATGGGCCGCATCTACAAGTACCTGGGCATGACCGTCGGCCTGCTTCAGAACAATATGCCGCTCGAGCTCAAGCGCCCGGCCTACCAGGCCGACGTCACCTACGGCACCAACTCCGAGTTCGGCTTCGACTACCTGCGCGACAACATGGTTACCCGTCCCGAGCAACGCGTTCAGCGCGGCCACAACTACGCCATCGTCGACGAGGTCGACTCCATCCTGATCGATGAGGCCAGAACGCCGCTCATCATCTCGGGCGCCGGCACCAAGTCTGCCAGCACCTACAAGGACTTTGCACGTGCCGTGCGCGGCTTGGAGCGCGGCGAGGACGTGTCGCACGACATGCTCACCGCCACCGAGGACGTGGAGCCCACGGGCGACTACGTCATGGACGAGGCCAAGCACACCATTGCCGCCACCGAGCGCGGCCTTAAGAAAATCGAGCGCCGCCTGGGTATCGATGACATCTATGCCGATCTCTCCGGCCAGCTCGTCAACCACCTGCAGCAGGCGCTGAAGGCCCAGTACATGTTCCATCGCGACAAGCAGTACGTGGTCACCAACGGCGAGGTCAAGATCGTCGACGAGTTCACCGGCCGCATCATGGAAGGTCGCCGTTACTCCGAGGGCCTGCACCAGGCCATCGAGGCAAAAGAGGGCGTGCTCGTGCGCGAGGAGAACCAGACCCTTGCCACCATCACCCTTCAGAACTACTTCCGCCTGTATGACAAGCTCTCCGGCATGACCGGTACGGCGCTTACCGAGGACGCCGAGTTCCGCGAGATCTACAAACTGCCCGTCGAGGTCATCCCCTCCAACAAGCCCGTGCAGCGCGTTGACCACGAGGATCTGGTGTACCGCACCATCCAGGCCAAGTACAACGCCGTTGCCGACGATGTCGAGCAGCGTCACGCCAAGGGCCAGCCGGTCCTGGTGGGTACCGTCTCCATCGAGAGCTCCGAGAAGCTGTCGGCCGCCCTTGCCAAGCGCGGCATCGCGCACGAGGTCCTCAACGCCAAGCACCACGAGCGCGAGGCTCATATCGTTGCCCAGGCCGGACGCTACGGCGCCGTGACCATCGCCACCAACATGGCCGGCCGTGGTACCGACATCCTGCTGGGCGGCAATCCCGACGAGCTGGTGCGTGAGCGCCTGGAGTACGAGGGCCTGACCATGGAGGACGTGACGCCCGAGCAGCTCGAGCAGTTTAACGCCGAGGCCAAGGAGACCTGCAAGGCCGAGCGCGAGCGCGTGCTTGCCGCCGGCGGCCTGACCGTCATCGGCACCGAGCGCCACGAGTCCCGCCGTATCGACAACCAGCTGCGCGGCCGTTCCGGCCGTCAGGGCGATCCGGGCGAGACTCAGTTCTATCTGTCGCTCGAGGACGATCTGATGCGCCTGTTCGGTGGCGACAAGATGGACCGCGTCTCCAAGATGATGGTCACCGCCGACATGGGCGACGACATGCCCATCCAGCACAAGATCATCTCCAAGGCCGTCGAGAGCGCCCAGCACAAGGTCGAGAGCATCAACTTCTCCATGCGTAAGAGCGTCCTTGAGTACGACGACGTCATGAACAAGCAGCGCCAGGTCATCTATGCCGAGCGCAACAAGATCTTGGACGGCAAGGACCTGACCGATCACATCACCGAGGTCATGCACGACACCGTGTACCGCTGCGTGCAGGAGTTCTGCACCAAGGATAGCCACGAGGGCGAGCGCGACCTGGAGGGCCTGCGCAAGTGGGTTGTGGAGCTCACCGGCCACATCGATACGCCGAAGTTCCCCGACGAGGATTATGAGGCTCTGGCTGCCGATGTCCTGGCTTACGTAGAGAAGTGCTACAACATGAAGGCCGAGCGCTTGGGCGAGGACCTGATGCGCGAGCTCAACACCCAGGTCATGCTGCGCGTCATCGATACCCGCTGGATGAACTACCTGCAGGAGATGGACTACCTCAAGACCGGCATCGGCCTGCGCGGCTTTGGCCAGCGCGACCCGCTGGTCGAGTACAAGACCGAGGCCTACGGCGCGTTCCAGATACTCGTCGATACCATGTACGAGGATTACCTGCGCACGGTTTTGCGCATCGAGATCAAGGCTGCCCCGCGTGCCATGGAGCACAAGGAGGAGCCCGCGCTCGAGGGCGCGCGCTTCTCCGGTCCTGCCGAGGTCGATGGTGACAACGGCGACTCGGTGCTGCGCAAGCAGGCGCAGGTGCAGGCCCGCACGGCTGTCCAAGGCGGACCGGCTGCCGTCAACAACGGTGGCAAGGTGACGACCTACCGCAAGTCCGAGAGCGACGATCCGTACGTCAACGTGGGCCGCAACGACCCGTGCCCCTGCGGTAGCGGCAAGAAGTTTAAGTACTGCCACGGCAGGAATCGTTAATGGCTGAGGCTTTAGAGGTAACGCCCGCCGAGCTGGACGCGTTTGCGGATCGGCTCGGCGAGGTCGAGTCGTATCTCCATTTGGACGAAAAGCGCACGCGCGTGACCGAACTCGAGGCTAAAAGCGTGGCCCCCGGCTTTTGGGATGACGCCGACGCTGCCCGTGCCACCATGGAGGAGATCGCGCGCACCAAGGAAGATATCGCTGCCGTGGACACCGCGCGCGGCGAGCTTTCCGATGCCCGCGCCGCGCTGGAGCTTGCCGAGGAGATGGGGGATGACCCCGATGCCGTCGCCCTTCGCGAGGAGGCTGCAGCCACGGCTGAGCGCCTGGCCCGTGCCATCGATGAGCTTGAGCTTTCGAGCTGGTTTACCGGTGAGTTCGATCACGGCGATGCCATTGTGACCATCAAGCCCGGACAGGGTGGTCTGGAGGCCCAGGACTGGACCTTCATGCTCTTTAAGATGTACATGAAGTACTGCCAGCGTCGCGGCTGGAAGGTCACCATCAACGACTGTCCCGCGGCCGAGGTCATCGGCATCGACCGCGCGACATTTACCGTCGAGGGCAAGGACGCATTTGGCATGTTGCGCGCCGAGGCCGGCGTCCACCGCTTGGTGCGCATTAGCCCTACCGACGACAAGAAGCGCCGCCAGACCACGTTTGCCGGCGTCGAGGTCATCCCCGTGCTGCCCGACGATATCGACATCGAGATCAGCCCCGACGATATCCGTGTGGACGTGTACCATGCGAGCGGCCCGGGCGGTCAGGGCGTCAACACCACCGACTCCGCCGTACGCGTGACGCATTTTCCCAGCGGCATTGTGGTCACCTGCCAAAACGAGCGCAGTCAGATTCAAAACAAGGCCGCGTGCATGCAAATCCTTAAGGCTCGCCTGTACGAGATTGAGCTCGAGAAGCGCGCTGAGGCGCTCGATGAGATTCGCGGACCCAAGACTACCATCGGTTTTGGCAACCAGATTCGCAGCTACGTGCTCTACCCGTACCAGATGGTCAAGGACCTGCGCTCGGGCGTGGAGACCAGCAACGTCGAGGCCGTTCTTGACGATGGTGACCTGGATCCGTTTGTGATCGGCTACCATCGTTGGGCAACCGGCAACGCCGATGCGGAAGGCTCGGACGCCTAAACCTCTTGGATTATGTGGGGGTGGGTACAAAACCCTCCGAGCAGGGTGGTTTTGTACCCAGAACAAACCCTGCACGGGGGTGGTATTTGCCTGCCGAATCGGTAGAATCGAATAGAGCGAGAAGTTCAAAGCGCATCCGTTTGGGTGCGCTTTTTTGAGGGAGGTAGCATGGCATATCGTCTGGACATCAAGCGCATTCTTTCGATGAACTTCTTCCACGACCTGCCCCAGATTATGCTGGGGTGCGCCCTGGCAGCCGTCGCGACCGACCTGTTTTTGATCCCTAATGGCCTCGCTGCCGGCGGCGTTACAGGTCTTGCCACCATTATCCAGGCGGTCGGCGCCTCGCACGGCGTGTCTCTTCCCGTCGGCATCCAGACTATCGTGATGAACGCCTTGCTGCTGCTGGTGGTTATGCGCGCGGGCGGTATGTTCTATGTGGTGCAGACGGCGACGGGCTTTGTGCTGCTGGGCTTTTTCACCGACCTGTTTGCCCCGTTTGTGGCACCGCTGGCTCATGCCGACCTGATGCTGCCGGCCATGTGGGGCGGTATCGTTACGGGCATTGGCTACGGCATGGTGCTGCGTGCCGGCGCCAATACCGGTGGTTCTGACACCATCGGCCAGATTATCTCGCGCAATACGTCACTGCCGGTGGGCTCAACCGTTATGGCGATCGATGTTGCCGTGTGCGCCTTGTCGGCCCCGGTGTTCTCGATCGAAAACGCGCTGTACGCCGGCCTTTCGATGGTCATTAGCGGTTATGTGATCGATGCCGTGGTCGATGGCGGCAACAAGCGCCGTATGGTGCTCATCATCTCGGACAATTTCCCCGATATCGCGGCCGACATCATGTACGGCCTGGGCCGCGGCTGCACCAAGTTTAGGGCGACCGGCATGTATTCGGGCGCCGAGAAGCCGGTGATTATGGTCATCGTGAGCCGTCGAGAGCTCAATACCCTCAAGACGATTGTGCGCGAGCGCGATCCTCGCGCCATTGTGACGGTCGCTGACGTTACGGAAGCCTTCGGCGAGGGATTCAAGGACATTAGCGCGTAGGGTCGATCGCGTTCCATCCAAAAGACGTTCACATTGATAAACCGTTTCATCAGCGGTTCTGCCTGCTAAATTGTTCAAATAATGATAAAAACTCTGGTAAAGCCATCAGTTTCCAGCATAATGAATGACGTACGTGCATTGCGGCTGTGTTGGGATTACCTTCGGTGCCGTGCGCATTTTGTCTAATGAGGATGAAAGGAAGGCACAATGAGCGACGAAGAGCTCAAAAAGGTTGCCAACGAGGTAAGGAAGGGCATCGTCACCGGCGTGCACGCTGCCAAGTCCGGCCATCCGGGCGGTTCGCTCGGCGCTGCCGACATCATGACCTATCTGTACTTTGAGGAAATGAACGTCGACCCGGCCGACCCCCGCAAGGCCGACCGCGACCGCTTCGTGCTTTCCAAGGGTCACTGCGCGCCTGGTCTGTACGCCGTGCTCGCCGAGCGCGGATTCTTCCCCAAGGAGGATCTCGAGACGCTGCGCCACATCGGCAGCCACCTGCAGGGCCATCCCAACATGAATGACACCCCGGGCGTCGACATGTCCACCGGGTCGCTGGGCCAGGGCATCTCCGCCGCCGTGGGCATGGCCGTTGCCGCCAAGCACTGGGGCGACGACTATCGCACCTACGCCCTGCTGGGCGACGGCGAGAGCGAGGAGGGCCAGGTCTGGGAGGCCGCCATGTTTGCCGGCAACCAGCAGCTCGACAACCTCTGCGTGATCGTCGACCATAACGGCCTGCAGATCGACGGCCCCGTCGAGGAGGTCAACGACCCCATGCCGCTCGCCGACAAGTTCCGCGCCTTCAAGTTCCATGTGGTGGAGCTCGCCGACGGCAACGACTTCGACCAGATCCGCGCCGCCTTTGCCGAGGCCCGCGCCACCAAGGGTCAGCCAACCGCCATTATCGCCGAGACCACGAAGGGCAAGGGCGTCTCCTTTATGGAGAACCAGGTGGGTTGGCACGGTAAGGCCCCCAACGATGAACAGTTTGAGCAGGCCATGGCAGAGCTCACGGCCGCCGGAGAGGAGCTCTAGGATGGCAGACGTCAAGAAAATCGCCACGCGCGTAAGCTACGGCGAGGCCCTCGTCGAGCTCGCCAACGAGCACGACGACTTTGTGGTCCTCGATGCCGACCTGGCTGCCGCAACGCAGACCGGCAAGTTCAAGGCCGCCTGCCCCGATCGTTTCTTTGATGTGGGCATTGCCGAGAGCAACCTGATGGGTGTCGCCGCCGGTATCGCAACCACCGGTCGCGTTGCCTTCGCGAGCACCTTTGCCATGTTTGCCGCCGGTCGCGCCTTTGAGCAGGTCCGCAACTCCATCGGCTACCCGCACCTCAACGTTAAGATCGGCGCCACGCACGCCGGCATCTCGGTGGGCGAGGACGGCGCTACTCACCAGTGCTGCGAGGATATCGCCCTGATGCGTGTCATCCCCGGCATGACCGTGATCGTTCCCGCCGACGACGTCGAGGCTCGTGCCGTGACGCGTGCCGCTTACGAGTGCGATGGCCCCGTCTACATGCGCTTTGCCCGCTTGGCCTCGCCGGTTATCAACGACCCCGAGACCTACAAGTTCGAGGTGGGTAAGGGCATCGTCATGCGCGAGGGTGCCGACGTGACCATCATCGCCTGCGGCCTGATGGTCGGCGAGGCCCTCGAGGCCGCCGAGCAGCTCGCTGCCGAGGGCATCGATGCCGAGGTCATCAACATGCACACCATCAAGCCCATCGATGCCGACCTGATCGTCAAGAGCGCCACCAAGACCGGCCACGTCGTGACCGTCGAGGAGCACTCCGTGATTGGCGGCCTGGGCAGCGCCGTCGCCGATGTCCTGTGCGAGCAGTGCCCGACGCCGCTTAAGAAGATCGGCGTCAATGACACCTTTGGCGAGTCCGGCCCGGGTGCCGAGCTTCTGCACAAGTACGGTCTGGACGCCGCCAACATCGTGGCGACCACCAAAGAGTTCTTGGCTTAGGACAAAACGAGGCAAAGTATCGCCTCAACAACCACATGCAAGCCAGAACAGGGGCGTCCCCAAAGAGGACGCCCCTGTTTTTTGTCGGCAACAAACAAATTAGGCCAGCACCAAGTAAGGGCTTTTTCCGGGAAACGGGCCCAGACCAGCAAAGTGCAATTCAGCCCCCAAGCACGGCGCTGCTGCACCCAAGTAAAACGCAGCGACCCCTTAGTTATCGCAGGCCGGACACAGGGTTACTTTCCAAATCTTTCCGCAGGACGGAGGGGCCCCGCCGCACGTAGTGCGCAGCGGAGGCTCCGACATGTCCGAGGACGATTTGGAAAGTAACCCTGTGTCCGGCCGGAGGGACCCAAACACGGCCATGCTTCTTATGTGCAGCAAAGCTAATGCTGTTAAAATATTAAGCGCTCATGTAGTTTAAACGCACGACGATAAGGAGCACCAGTGGGTAACCACTTCCGTATCTCCGGTGCGGGCGATGATGCCCCCAAGACGCAGGCAGGCGTCCAGGGCAGTCGTTTCGCCACTCCGGATTCAGAGGGCCAGCCTGTTGCTCAGGCCCCCGCTCAGCCGGCAGATCAGGCACAGCCGGCATCCGATCCCTTTGCCTACAATCCAACCAGCGATGTCACGCTTTCCGGCACGGCGGGTTTTGAGCCCGTTCAGGCCGTGACCGCTCGCGTGGAGCAGCCTCAGGCTGGTGCCGCCACGCCGCAGCCTACCATGGCCGGCATTCCCGACCCCTTGGCCCCTGCGACGCCGGCTCCTCAGCCTGCGCAGTCCGGTCTCTTTGCCGCTATTCCCGACCCCACGCAGCCTGCTGCCCCGGTGGTCGAGAGCGATCAGGCCGCCGAGGTCGCAAGCCTCGATAACGCGCTCAACAACCCCGATTTTACGTCGGTGTTTGCGCCCATCGATCCCCAGGCCAGCCGCAAGAAGATGGCCAAGCAGGCCGGTGTCGAGCCCGTCATCCTTATGGAGCATGTCACCAAGATCTATCCGGCACAGCCCAACAAGCCTGCACTCGACGACATCAACATCGAGATCTATCCGGGCGAGTTCGTCTTCCTGGTCGGTCACTCCGGCTCGGGTAAGACCACGCTGCTGTCGACGCTCAACCGCGACGTCAAGCCGACGAGCGGCCGCATCCTGGTTGCCGGTCAGGACCTCATGAAGATCAAGAACCGCAAGGTTCCGTTCCTGCGCCGCCAGATTGGCGCCGTGTTCCAGGACTTTAAGCTTCTGCCGCAAAAGACCGCCTACGAAAACGTGGCGTTTGCCCTGCAGTGCATCGGCAAGCCCAAGGGCGTCATTCGCAGCCAGGTGCCCGAGGTGCTGCGTCTGGTCGGTTTGGCCGATCAGATGGACTCGCTGCCCGATCAGCTTTCCGGTGGCGAGCAGCAGCGCGTTGCCGTCGCCCGCGCTATGGTCAACCGTCCGCCGCTGCTGATCTGCGACGAGCCCACGGGTAACCTCGACCCGGCGATCTCGCTGGGCATCATGAAGCTGCTCGAGCGTATTAACCGCACCGGCACCACCGTGATCGTCGCCACGCACGACCGCGAGATGGTCGATAGCATGCACCGTCGCGTGATCGCCCTCGAGGGCGGCCACGTTATCCGCGACCAGGAGAGGGGAGGTTACGGCAACTATGGCACCAACTAACGTGGGCTACTCCTTCAAAGAGGCAATCAGCCACTTCTTCCGTAACTGGACTACCTCGCTCGGCGCCGTCATCACGATCTTCCTTTCGCTGTTTATCATCGGCCTGTTCATCATGGGCTCCGCGATGCTGAACTCCGTGATCGGCACCGTCGAGGATCAGGTTGTCATCAACGCGTTCATTAGTGATGACGCCGATCAGGCTGATGTTCAGGCTTTTGAGGCCGAGCTTAAGACGTGGAATAACGTCAAGTCCGTGACCTATAAGGACAAGGACGACGCGCTGGCCGAGTATACGAGCAAGATGTCGGGCAACGCCGACGCCACCATGAGCGCGCTCGATGGCCAGAACCCGCTGCCGGCTTCGTTTGCAATTGAGATGGACGATCCGTCCAAGGTCGAGAGCACGGCAGAGAAGCTCAAGAAGGATGCCGATTTCCAGAAGATCGCGGATGACGGCGACGTCAACGCGAGCGTGCTGTACGGACAGGAGAAAGTGAGCCGCCTGTTCCAGGTGACCAACTATATCCGCATCGCCGCCGTGGTGCTCGTTGGCCTTCTGACCTTTATCGCATTCATCTTCATCAACAACACGATTCGCCTGTCCATCACGGCGCGTCGTCGTGAGATTGCGATTATGCGTCTGGTCGGCGCCAGCAACGGCTTCATTCGTGGCCCGTTTATCACCGAGGGCGTACTGCAGGCCATTTTGGGCTCGCTGCTTTCCATCGGCGTTCTGGAGCTGCTACGCAATCTGATGATTCCGCGTCTGCAGGAGAGCATCGGCTGGATGTCGTTTGCCCTGCCGATGCAGTACTACCTGGTGACCTATGCTGCGCTGATTCTGGTCGGCGTGATTATCGGTCTCTTTGGTTCTGCCATCGCCATGCGCCGCTACCTGCGCGTGTAGGCATGCCTGGAATTCATCCCTTCCAACGGGTCGTCTCTTATGGGGCGGCCCGTTTTTTGTCCCCTAGGGATCATTTGGGTAGACTCTTGGGATGTAAACGGCAATCGATAGTTAGGAGGCGCCATGGGGCGCAATAACAAGCATAAGCGTGGAGCTCGCAATAAGCGCGGGCCGGTGCGCAGCGAACGTCGTCCGAGCCTGACCGGGCGCGTGCAGCTCCATGAGCACAGTGCCTACGTTGTAACCGAAAACGGCGACTACAAGGTCATGGGTCGCGGCAAGCGTGAGATCATGGATGGCGATACCGTTGCCGTGAGCATTAAGAACGGCCCGCACGGTGAGCGGCGCGCCGTGATCGAAGGCGTGGTTGAGCGCGCAGCCATAAGCGTGGTGGGCACGTACCAGACCGCCGGTCCGCTCGGTGTGATCGAGCCGCTCGATTCGCGTCTGAAGGCCGACTTCTTCATTCTGCCCGAGGATACCTCGGCGGATCGTCTGGGCGTCCACCCGGGTGATGCTGTTGTCGCGCGCATTTTGACCTACCCGACGCGCCTGGAATCGGGTACCGTGACGATCGAACGCCGCATTGGCGGAGATGACGCGCCCGATTTGGGCGTTCAATATGTGATGGCGCGTTACGGCTATACCGATAGCTATCCCGAGGCCGCGCTAGACGAGGCCGAGGGGCTTTCGCTCGATGTGTCCGCGGCGCTTAAGGACCCGCTCCGCCGCGATCTGCGCGACCGCTTTGTCATCACGATCGACCCGGTCGACGCGCGCGACTTTGACGATGCCATTTCGCTGGAGCGTACGCCCGGGGGTGGCTACAAGCTGGGTGTGCATATCGCCGACGTTTCACACTATGTGGCTTGGGACGGGCATATCGATCTTGAGGCTCGCCATCGTACGACATCGGTGTATCTGGCCGATCGCGTGCTTCCCATGCTGCCCGAACGCCTGTCCAATGACCTGTGCTCGCTTCGCCCTGACGAGGACCGTCTTGCGTTTACCGTCGATATCGAGCTCGATGCACAGGGTCGCGTGCGGCATTACGATCCGTACCCCAGTGTGATTCGCTCGCGTGTGCGTATGGACTATGACGGCGCCGAGGCGCTGCTGGTGCGTGCCGGCGCGGTTGAGTATTCGGTGCTGGAGGGTGCAGCCGAGGATGTTGCGGCTGCCGAGACCTCGCGCGAGGAAGCGCTTGAGCGCGGTCTTGCGTGCGAGGAGGCCGCCCGCGGCTACAACATCGACCTCGGCGATTTCCTTGTCGCCGCTAACGAACTCGCCGAACTTCGCCGTCGTATTCGTCGCGCCCGCGGCTCAGTCGATTTTGACACGGCCGAGATTCGCGCTCTATTGGATGAGGACGGAGTGCCCGTGCAGATTGTGGCGCGTGAGCGTTCGTGTGCCACGTCGCTTATCGAGGAAGCCATGCTGCTCGCCAACGAGTGCGTTGCAGAGTGGCTGGCAGACCGTGATATCGAGGCCTGCTATCGCGTGCATGAGGATCCGAACCCCGATAGCCTGCACGGTGCCGCCGTTGCGCTGGCGCAGCTAGGCATCATCGACGATCGCCGTGCTGCCGGTATTGCCCTGGGGAGCCCCGATGAGCTGCAGGCTGCAGTTGATGCTGCCGCCGGTACGGCCAACGCACCGCTCGTCAACACGCTGCTTCTGCGCAGCATGCAGCGCGCGCTGTACAAGCCGCGCAACGAGGGCCACTTTGCGCTCGCCGCGCCGTGCTACTGTCACTTTACGAGTCCCATCCGTCGCTACCCCGATCTGGTGGTGCACCGCGTACTCAAGCTGCAGTTGGCCTATGAGCAGCTCGGCGGCAAGGACGCCTTGGTCCGTACGCCGCGGCTGATCGGCAAGGGGCGCGAGTCGCTGCCGCGCATTCTGCCGCAGATCTGCCGCGCATGCAGCGATGCCGAGCGCGCGGCAGATGCCGCCAGCCATGCGACGCAAAAGATTAAGATTGCCCAGTACTATGAGGACCGTCTGGGCGAGCGCTATGCCGGAACCGTCTCGTGGGTTAGCGGCATGGGCCTCTTTGTGCGCTTGGACCTAACGCAGGTCGAAGGCTTGGTTTCGATCAAGAGTCTGGGCAACGAGTGGTTTGAGTTCGACGAGGACGCGCTTACACTGACGGGCGCCGACACGGGGGCTCGTTACGAGCTGGGCCAGCGCGTGATTATCGAGGTCTCGCGCGTCAATACCACGCGCGGACACTTGGACTTTAAGCTTATCCATTAGCCAAATCCCGACTCGTGGTGGGAGAGCGGAGGGCGGTCTTTCGGGACCGCCCTCCGCGTTTGAATCGTGGCTGCCTTGCCGTCTGCTCGGCCGCCCGCTTACCTGCTATTTGAGAGGTAAAACCTACCAAAATAAACCTGTCCCTTTTTGGCAGGTATACAAGAAAGCGGGGATGAGATGGCGACGGTGTACGGTTATGCGCGGGTGAGTTCGCGCGATCAGAACCTTAATCGGCAGCTGGATGCGCTGGGCGCCTATGGCGTGGGCTCGGCGAATATTTATGCTGACCATGCGAGCGGCAAGGACTTCGATCGACCGCGTTATCGCGAGCTGCTGCACGTCCTGGGAGACGGGGTCGTGCTGGTGGTTCTTTCTATCGACCGACTTGGTCGTAATTACTCCGAGATTCTTGAAGAATGGCGGCGCATTACCAAGGAGCTCGGGGTTGCCATTGTGGTGTTGGACATGCCATTGCTTGACACGCGCGCTAGGGCCAGCGGCGCGCCGGATGTGACCAACGCCCTGATTGCCGATATTGTGCTGCAACTGCTGAGCTACGTGGCGCAGGTGGAGCGCGAGAATATCCATCGGCGCCAAGCGGAGGGAATTGCAGCGGCGCGGGCGCGAGGGGTCCGTTTCGGTCGACCTCGCAAGCCGTGCCCTCCTCAGTTTGAGCTGGTGCGCGATAGCTATGAGGCGGGCGATATTACCCGCAGCCAGGCAGCAAAGTGCCTGGGCGTGTGCGTGGGGACGTTCGATCGCTGGATGCGCGAGGCGGGGTAGGGGTTTGCGTCGCTTTGTCGCTTCCTGTTGCGATTCAAATTTTGATACGGTGACGATGCCATTTGGGGCTACACTCGCTGATATTCAAAAAAAGGAGGTTGGCCCTTGGCGCGTGTAAAACAAATAATCGGATGGACCGCGATCGTTCTGTTCGCTGCAACGCTGGCGGGCATCTGGGTGCTGACGGAGCAAGATGCGGTGGAGACGTCGTTGCTGAGCGAGTCCACCGCGCGTGTGGTGGAGGGTCAGGCTACGGGCGTTCAGGCTGCCGATGCCACGGGTGAAGCCCAGACGGAGAACGGAATGACCGGGGGCACCGATTCGGCTGCCTCGAATGTCCGGTCTGGCCGACTTGCTTCCATTCGCATGTGGGCGGGCATAAACGTCCGTCGCGTTGCCCATACCGTAGAGTTTTTCTTCGTCGGATTGTTCGCCTCGGTGGTCGTGGTTTGCTTTTCCAGGCGTCCGTGGAGCGTGTGCTCCCGTTGCGTGCCCGTATTGCTCTTTTGCGTCGCCTGCTCCGTTGGCGATCAGGTACATAAGATCTTTGTTCCCGGCAGGCATTTCGACGTTATCGATTTAGGATTCGATGCCGCGGGCTATGTCACCGCCATGCTGTTGGTATTGCTGGCGGCGGCGTTGGTGCGCCATGCGACTCGGCCGATCGGCGCCCATGCGAGGCACTAGCCTTAAGGCGAGACATCGCGACTGCCTACGCTTCGACATTGACTACAATAACGGCTGCAATCGCGAGTGGTCGTCGATGTGCAGTTTTCCAGACACCTGTTTTCTCTAAGAAAGGAAATCCCATGGCGGTATTGTTTGTTGAATATCCCAAGTGCTCGACCTGTAAGAAGGCCAAGGCATGGCTGGACGAACATGGGGTAGAGTATATCGACCGCGATATCGTTTTGGACAACCCCACGGCTGATGAGCTTGCGACCTGGATTGCTCGTTCGGGGCTGCCGGTGCGGCGCTTCTTTAATTCGTCGGGCATGAAATATCGAGAGCTGGGCCTGAAGGCGCGTCTGGATGCGGGCATGACAGATCGGGAGTGCTACGAGCTGCTGGCGACCGACGGCATGCTGGTCAAGCGTCCGCTGCTGGTGGGCGACGACTTTGCGATTCCCGGCTTTAGGGAAGCGGCTTGGGCCGAGGCGTTGCTGTAGCGGCTCCGGAAAGTGCGACCCGTTTTGAGTGATCGGGGTGGGACGTGTTTTCCATCGGCGGGCTCGCTCGGCTCAATCCTCGAGCTGTGCCCATTCGTGCGGATCGTAGACCTTTACGTGCTTGTTGGGCTTGCCGCTCCAGTACTCCTCGTCCATAAAGGGCAGATATGCCTGAACGCCGGGGCAGATAAAGGGGATCCGCTGCTGTTGCAGTCGTTCGCGCTGACGCTGCTCCAGGTGCGCCTCGGATATGACGGTCGGCATACCGGACAGCTCGACGAGGCTTGCCTGGATTCGCTTAAGGTCGGGGAGTCCCGCGTGCCATGACACCCGCATGATCAAAAAGGATGCACGGCGGTATTTTGCCTGCACTACCGTGATGGCGGGGCGCAGTGTGGGATGGATTTTGTCCCGTTCGGGCCAAAGGTCAGCAGTGATCTCGAGGCCCAGGGTCTCCCATAGGTAATCAAGCTCTTCGTCCATGGCGCCTCGATATCCGTGCAATGATGACGGTTCGATTGTGCCATCAGCCGTGAGTGCTGCATTGTTGTAATCTACCAGCGGTAGATGTGGGATGTTTTACGGGCTTTGACGCCGTAGGTGTCGCTGGTGCTTCACAGGTCCTTCACGTGTTGGCCGTATTTGACTGAATTTCAAAAAAGTCAAAATTAGGGCTTGCGTCACGGCGGGACTTCCCGTATATTTCTTTCTTGCGCAAAGGCACAGCCGAGCGCAGCGATGCAGTCATTGGGATGTCGTCTAATGGCAGGACAGCGGATTCTGGTTCCGTCAATGGGGGTTCGACTCCCTCCATCCCAGCCATTGCATTTGCTACATATGGCCCGTTCGTCTAGCGGTTTAGGACGCCGCCCTCTCAAGGCGGAGATCACCAGTTCGAATCTGGTACGGGCTACCAAAATTGAACGCCCGGGCCTCGTAAGAGACCCGGGTTTTGTGTATTGACCGTATATACGGCGCGTGCCGTGTTTCGCTCAGATCGAGGAGTAGCCATGGATCTGCCCATCAGCTTGCAAGACATCACATATGCCGAGAACTATCTGGCGCAGGGCGACCTGGCTACGGCGACGCCGCTGCTGGAGCGTCTGGTGGAGCTCGCCGAGGAGTATATCGACGCTGAGTGCAAGACGGAGGAGAAGCGCCAATACTTTAGCTTCGATAGCAAGTTTGAGCGCTTGGCCTATCGCCGCGTGGAGAAGGATCCGCGCGAGCTCGTGCAGGTCGAGGTGCCGTTTGACCGCCTGTACTCTGACATGGCGTTTGCCTACATTCGCCAGCAGGATTATGTGAGCGCTCGTAATGCCCTGATGCAGGCTGTGCGTTGGGACCCCATGAACTGCAACTATCGCTTGGATTTGGCCGAGCTGTTTCGCGCACTCGAAGACAAGCAGGAATGGGCATCGCTCTCGTTCTCGGTGCTAGAGCGCGCGAGCGATGGCAAGTGCGCCGCCCGCGCTTACGCCAATCTGGGTCAGTACTTCTTGGAGCCCGAGACCGAGAACATTTCGGCTGCCGTGGGCTGCGCGCGTCTGGCGCTGCGCCTGGCGCCCAACGATGCGCATACGACGCGCCTGCTCAACAAGATCCATACCACCTATCCGGATGCCGCCGAGGAGAGCGACGAGCACGTGATGGGTGAACTGGCCCTGCAAGGCGTTCCGACCTCGCCTTCGGCCGAGATTGCCATCTGCCTGATCATGTGTGCGACCGATGCTGCGAGCGACGGCGACAAGCAGGAGGCTACACGCCTGACGGTCCGTGCCCGCGACCTGGTGGGCGAGGAGGCCTGCGCGGCGATTATCAAACTGGTGCGCGAGAGCGATGCTGAGCTCAATGCCGAGCGCAAGGCAAAGCACACGGGTGTCGACAAGGGCGCTGACGGTGTCAAGGAGGCCGGCGATGCCCAGTAAGCGCGAGCGCAAGCTCATTTCCAAGAATCGCTCGGCACATCACGAGTACTTTATCGATGAGACATTTGAGTGCGGCATTGAACTGAGCGGCACCGAGGTCAAGTCGATTCGCGAGCGTGCCTGTCAGATCACTGACACTTTTGCGCTGATTCGTGGCGGCGAGTGCTGGCTCGTCGGCCTGCATATCCATCCTTATAGCCATGGTGGCGTGTGGAATCGCGATCCCGACCGTCGGCGTCGTCTGCTGCTGCACCGTAAGGAGATCGACTTTCTTGACGGCAAACTTCGCAACCGTGGTTATGCTCTGGTTCCGTTGGAGCTCTACTTTAATACCGACGGCCGCGTAAAGCTGCTGCTGGGTCTGGGTCGCGGCAAGAAGCTCTACGACAAGCGCGAGGACATGGCCAAGCGTGATGTCCAACGCGAGATCGACCGCGCCCTTAAGGAACGCAACCGCTAGGCACTCTGTATAAGTTGCGGTGGAATACGGACTGTTTTGCCTGTTTGAGGGGCTATTCAGTCCCTATTTCACCGCAACTTCGGGCGTCTCATCTTTCTTACGGTTCTGACACATATGTCTCAAAGGCGGCATCCGTTATGGGTGCCGCCTTTTTTGTGGGTACATACATCCATGAGGTTCCAACCCGGGTTAGGGGAGTGATCGTTATGGACAAAACTGCGTTCTTTACCATGCCGAGCGGTCTGTATGTGGTGAGCTCTGCGGCAGATGGGCTGCGCGCCGGCTGCGTCATCAACACGGCGGTGCAGGTGACGTCCATGCCGCCGCGCATTTCGGTTGCCGTAAACAAGGACAACGTCACCTCGGGTGTCATCGCATCGGCCAAGGCCTTCGCGCTGACCGTGATCGATCAGACGGCCGACATGCTCTACATCGGTAACTTTGGGTTCCGCACCAGCAGCGACTACGACAAGTTTGCCAAGTACGAGACCCGCGAGACGGCTCTGGACATGCCCTATGTGCCCGAGCATGCGGCAGCGCTGTTTAGCTGCCGTTTGATTGACACCGTGGACGTGGGTACGCACCTGCTGTTTATCGGCGAGGTCGAGGACGCCGAGCGCCTGAGCGACGAGACACCGCTTACCTACGATTACTACCACAAGGTCCTGAAGGGCAAGACGCCGCCCAAGGCATCTTCGTATCAGGGATAGAAATGCTCTAAAAACACTTGCATTATATTATTGAGAACCTATACTAATAAGCGAAGTACATCAGCAGTCACGTTCGAGAGGAGAACATCATGGCTGAGGAGAAGAAGACCTATAAGTTTGTGTGCACCGTTTGCGGTTACGAGGTCGAGGTCGACACGCCCGAGCTGCCCGAGGACTACGTGTGCCCGGTGTGCGGCGTCGGTCCCGATGAGTTTGAGCTCGTCGAGGAGTAACTCGCAGACATACGGCGATTAGCCGAACATGGCTCTGTCCAAGGGCCCCGGTCGAATTCCCGATCGGGGCCCTTTTGTATTGATTGGTGCAAGAGGATCGTATTTGTTCGATTGTCTCGATCTGTAACAGAAAGGGGCGGAAATTGGCTCCATCTGTTACAGATTGAGACGTTTGGCTGGGCGGGTATGCGGTCTCGTTACATCCCTGTCAGCAGCACGGCATCGAGGGCAGTCACGACGACGCCAATTCCTATGAGCAGCGCGTTGAGCGGGCGGGAGTTGGCGTATTTGCCCATGACGCGGGGCGAACTGGTGAGTCGTATGAGCACAAAGACCGTAATCGGCAACTGAAGCGACAGCAGCGCCTGACTCCAAATGAGACCCTCAAAAGGATTTGGGACGACCAGGCACGCCGCCACTGCGCCGGCGAAACAGGCCACCACCCCGATCGAGGAATGTCGGTCGTGGATGTCGTATTCCTCGTCGAACATGCCCGCGGTGATGGTGCCTGCCGCCATGCCCGCCGTCACACTACTCGAGAGGCCCGCAAACAGCAGTGCCACCGCAAAGATGGTCGAGCTCGCCGGGCCCAAGATGGGGGAGAGCGTGGTTGCTGCGACGGCGAGGTCGTCTACGACCATGCCGTGCGCAAAGAAGGTCGTTGCGGCCAGGATGACCATGGCCGAGTTGATTGCCCAGCCCACGCCCATCGAAAAAAGCGTGTCGAAGAGCTCATAGCGCAGACGTTCTTCGATAACCTGCTCACCTTGGCCTTCGAAGTGCATGGATTGGATGACCTCGGAGTGCAGGAAGAGGTTGTGGGGCATAACGACCGCGCCTAGGACACTTACGATAATCGTGGCCGAGCCGGTGGGCATGCTGGGTGTGATCCAGCTTGCGGCGGCCTGCGGCCAGTCGACCTTGACCAGCGCAAGCTCGGCCAAAAACGAGAGGCCTACCACGCCTACGAAGGTGATGATCCATCGCTCGGCGCGCTTGTAGGAACTCGTCATGAGCATCGCCATCGATACTGCCGTCACGATGACGCAGCCCGCGCGCACGGGCAGCCCAAAGAGCATTTGAAGGGCAATCGCGCCGCCTAGGACTTCGGCCATGGCGGTGGCGATGGTCGCGAGATAGGCACTGGCGAGCACCGTGCGTCCAACGAAGCGGGGGAGGTAACGTGTCGTGGCCTCGGCAAGACAGGCGCCCGTGGCGATACCCAGGTGCGCCGCATTGTGCTGCAGCACAATGAGCATAATCGTGGACAGTGTGACGATCCACAGCAGCGCGTAGCCAAACTGCGAGCCCGCGGCCATATTGGAGGCCCAGTTGCCCGGGTCGATAAAGCCGACGGTCACGAGCAGCCCGGGGCCGATGTGCCGCGCAATGTCTAGGCCTCCGTGACCACCGGTGCGTCGGCAGCCAAAGTGTTGTTTGAGATGGTTGAGCATGGTGCGCTCCTGTGTATGGGCGGCGTGGCGTCGCATCTGGGTCGTGCGGCGCCACGCGTCGGGTTTGGGTTGGGGTTACCTGCGCGCCTTGCCTTGGTTGGCCACGGCGTCGATCTTGGCGGCGATGATCGCCGGGTCGCCGATGTAGCGCTTGTCGAGGACGTTGAAATCGGCATCGAAGGTGTAGACGAGCGGCACGCCGGTGGGGATGTTGACCTTGAGGATCTCCTCGGGCGTGAGGTGCTCGAACTTCATGACGAGAGAGCGCAGGGAGTTGCCGTGTGCGGCGATGAGTACGCGCTTGCCGGCGAGCATCTGGGGGCGAATCTCGTCTTCGAAATAAGGCCAGGCGCGGGCTATCGTGTCCTTGAGGCACTCGGTGTAGGGCAGCTGGTCGGGCGCGACATCACGGTATTGCTCCTGGGTGTGGGGATCGCGCGCGTCGTTCGGCTCGAGTGCCGGCGGGCAGATATCGAAGGAGCGGCGCCAGATGAGCACCTGTTCGTCGCCGTGCTCCGCCGCGGCATCGGCCTTGTTGAGACCCTGCAACGCGCCGTAGTGGCGCTCGTTGAGCTTCCAGGATTTGATGACGGGCAGCCACTCGCGATCCATTTGGCCGAGCACGATGTTGAGGGTGTGGATCGCGCGCTTGAGGCGCGAAGTGTAGCAGACGTCAAAGTCGAAACCGGCTTCTTTGAGGGCTCGACCGCCTGCGGCGGCTTCTTCGCGGCCCGTGTCGGTGAGCTCTACGTCGGTCCAGCCGGTGAACAGGTTGAGTTTGTTCCACTCCGACTCTCCGTGGCGGATAAGGACGAGTTGGATTGTCTGCCGGTCTGTCTGGTTTGCCATAGGGGCCTCCTTAATGTGGCGCGACATGCGTGCCGTTTGTTTGACGCCGCAAAGGATACCCGTTTTAGGCTAAAAAGTTAACCAAGACTAACAAAATTGTTGTATTTGAATAGGATGGTGAAAGGGGATTGCCGAAATGTCTTGATCTGTAACAGTTAGCTGCAAAAACCGGCTCTTCGTGTTACAGATTGAGACATTCGGAACCGTCTCTCGAAAACATCTCAATCTGTAACAGTTAGTCGTCGAAATTGGGTCTTACTGTTACAGATTGAGATGTTTGAAGAGGTGAGTTTGCAGGCCGAACTTGGGGCCTTGTCGTCGTCCTTGAGGTCGGCGGTGTCCACTCGTAGGGTGTGCGTTACGCGATTGTTTCGAAACGGGCGGGAAACACAACGGGCCGGCGATGCTTCTAGTATGCCTATTCAACTGACTGTCTAACACCAAGGGGAGGATCGCGATGCAGGCAGATTCCGCTCAGCAGCAGGGCCTTTATCGCCCCGAATTCGACCACGATGCATGTGGCATCGGCGCGCTTGCCGATATCAACGGCGAGCGCCATCACCAGATTCTGGACGACGCACTGTCCATTCTGGTCAACTTGGAGCACCGCGGCGGCACCGGACTCGAGAAGAACACCGGCGACGGCGCCGGAATCCTGTTCCAGGTTCCGCATCACTTTTTCCGTAAAGAGGCTCAAAAGTGCGGCCAGATCCTGCCGGCAGAGGGCGACTATGGCGTGGCCATGCTGTTCTTCCCGCAGGACGACAAGGGTGTAGAGGATGCCCGCCGCGTGTTTGAGGAGGGCTGCGCCGAAGCCGGCGTGCCGCTGCTCTTCTGGCGCGAGGTGCCGGTCGACCCGCACGACCTGGGCGAGACGGCCCGCGCCTGCATGCCTACTATCCTGCAGGCTTTCCTGGGCCGTCCGGACGACACGCCCGCCGGCGATGCCTTTGAGCGTCGCCTGTACGTGTGCCGCCGCACCATCGAAAAGAAGGCCGACGCTGAGTTCGCCCTGCGCGACAAGATCTTCTATGTGTGCTCCATGAGCTCGCGCACCATCGTGTACAAGGGCATGCTTGTGGCCACGCAGATGCGCCGTTTCTTCATCGACCTCAACGACGCCGCCGTCAAAACGGCCGTGGCGCTCGTCCACTCGCGCTACTCCACCAACACCACGCCCAGCTGGGAGCGCGCACATCCCAACCGCTTTATCATCCACAACGGCGAGATCAACACCCTCAAGGGCAACGTCAACTGGATTCGCGCCCGCGAACCCAACCTGTACAGCCCCGTGCTGCAGCACGATCTTGAGCGCGTGATGCCCATCATCAACCGCGAGGGCTCCGACTCCGCGATTCTGGACAATGTGCTTGAGTTTTTGGTCATGAACGGTCGTCCGCTCACGCGTGCCGCATCCATGCTGCTGCCCGAGCCGTGGGACCACAACGACAGCCTGAGTGAGGAGCGCCGCGCCTACGACGCTTACCAGTCCATGCTCATGGAGCCGTGGGATGGCCCGGCGGCCATCGCCTTTACCGACGGTCGCACGCTGGGTGCCGCCCTCGACCGTAACGGCTTGCGTCCCGCCCGCTACTATGTGACGCGCGACGGTCGCTTTATGCTGGCAAGCGAGGTGGGCACCATCGAGGTGAGCCCCGAGAACATCCTGACGAGCGGCTGCCTGGGACCGGGCCAGATGCTCGAGGTCGACTTTGCCCGCGGTCGCGTCATCTACAACGATGAGCTGCGCGCCCGTTACGCCAAGGAAAAGCCCTACCGCGACTGGATTGCCGAGGAGACGCTAACCGTTGACGCGCTCGATGAGCCCGTTGCGGCAACGCCCGCCGAGGACGCCGAGGTGCCCGCCGCCGTGCGCATGGCTAAGCTCGGGTATCATTGGGATGATGTTGACGAGGTCGTGCGTCCCATGGCCCAGCAGGGCAAGGCCCCGCTCGCCTCGATGGGTATCGATGCGCCGCTGGCCTGCCTGTCCAAGAAGACGCGCTCGTTCTTTGACTACTTCTATCAGTTGTTCGCCCAGGTCACGAACCCGCCGATCGACGCCCTGCGCGAGCATATGGTGACTTCGACCACGCTCTACCTGGGCAACCACGGCAACTTGCTCGAGGACTCCCGTACGGCCTGCCAGCTGGTGCGCCTGGAGCGCCCGCTGCTGAGCGAGGAGGAGTTCGACCGCATTTGCGCGATTGACCGTGTTGGCTTTAAGACCCGCCGGTTCCGTGCCGTGTACCGCCGCGACGCGGGTGAGGGCGCGCTGCAGGCTGCGCTCAAGCAGCTTGCCGAAGACGTCGAGGCTGCGGTTCGCGATGGCGTGAACATCGTGGTGCTGAGCGACCGTGCCGCTGCGGGCGAGGTGCCCGTGCCGTCGCTGCTCGCCGTGGGCTGCGTGCACAACCACTTGATCCGTGCCGACGTGCGCACCTTTGCCGATATCGTGGTGGAGTGCGGCGATGCCGTGTCTCCGCACGACTTTGCGGCGCTGGTGGGCTACTCCGCAAGCGGCATCTACCCGTACAACGCGCATGCGTGCATCCGCGACCTGGCGGCGCACGGCGATCTGGACGTGACAGCCGAGCAGGGCATCGCCAACTACAACAAGGCTGCGACCGCCGGCATCGTCTCCATCATGTCCAAGATGGGCATCTCCACGGTGCAGAGCTACCATTCGGCGCAGATCTTCGAGGCCGTTGGCTTTACGCCGGAGTTCGTCAACGCGTACTTTGCCGGCACGGTGAGCCGTGTGGGCGGTATGGGTGTCGAGGACGTTGAGCGCGAGCAAAACGAGCGCTACGACGCCGCGCTCGCTATCCTTAAGAGCCCGGCTCCCGATCAACTGCCCACGCTGGGCCTGACCAAGTGGCGCCCGCTTGGTGGCGAGGATCACCTCATCGATCCGCAGACTGTCTACCTGCTGCAGACCGCCTGCCGTGAGGACAGCTACGACACCTTTAAGGAGTACAGCGCCCGCCTGCACCGCACCGGCCGCGCCGTGTGCCTGCGCGACTTGCTCGACTTTAATGCCAGCGGTCGCACGCCGGTTTCGCTTGACGAGGTCGAGCCCGCGCTCAACATCGTCCGCCGCTTTAACACCGGCGCCATGTCGTACGGTTCCATCAGCAAAGAGGCACACGAGTGCATGGCCATCGCCATGAACCGCCTGCACGGCCGTTCCAACTCCGGCGAGGGCGGCGAGGATCCGCGCCGCGAGACCCCGCTGGCTAACGGTGACTCCAAGAACTCCGCCATCAAGCAGGTGGCAAGCGCGCGCTTTGGCGTGACGAGCCGCTACCTGTGCAGCGCCTTCGAGATTCAGATCAAGATGGCCCAGGGCGCCAAGCCTGGCGAGGGTGGCCACCTGCCCGGCAAGAAGGTCTACCCCTGGATTGCCGAGGTCCGTCAGTCCACGCCCGGCATCGGCCTGATCTCGCCTCCGCCGCACCACGACATCTACTCCATCGAGGACCTGGCAGAGCTGATCTTCGATCTTAAGAACGCCAACCCCGGCGCGCGCGTGTCGGTCAAGCTGGTCAGCGAGGCCGGTGTCGGCACCATCGCCACCGGTGTTGCCAAGGGTGCTGCCGACAAGATCTTGATCAGCGGCCACAACGGCGGCTCGGGTGCCGCTGCTCGCGATTCCATTTGGCATGCCGGTCTGCCGCTGGAGCTCGGTCTTGCCGAGGCCCAGCAGACGCTGCTGCAAAACGGCCTGCGCTCGCGCGTGGTGCTCGAGGCCGACGGCAAGCTCATGGACGGCACCGATGTTGCCGTCGCCTGCCTGCTGGGTGCCGAGGAGTTTGGCTTTGCGACCATGCCGCTCATCTCGATGGGCTGCCTCATGCAGCGCGACTGCCAGCAGGATACCTGCCCGGCCGGCATCGCTACGCAAAACTGCCGCCTGCGTCGCGGCTTCCGCGGCAAGCCAGAGCACGTCGAGCACTTTATGCTCTTTGTTGCCGAGCAGCTGCGCGAGGTCATGGCGAGCCTGGGCTTCCGCACCATCGACGAGATGGTCGGCCATCCCGAGTGCTTGCGCCAGATTGAGGTCCCGGGCAACCGCAAGGCTAACCTGCTGGATCTGTCGCCCGTGCTGGCGAGCGCGACCTGTGAGTTTGGTGCCCACATCCCGGGTGCCGACGGCCGTCACTTCCTGCCCCAGATGGCTGCGGACAGCGAGCTCGACAAGACGCTCGACTCCACGTTGTTTGTGCCCTATACGGCCGATGCCCGTGCGCACCTGCGTCCGATTCGCTTCCATGCCGACATCGCCAACGTCAACCGCTGCGTGGGCACCATCCTGGGCAACGCGGTGACCAAGGCGCATCCCGAGGGCCTGCCCGCCGGTTCCATCGCCATCGATTGCGATGGCTCGGCCGGTCAGAGCTTTGGCGCGTTCCTGCCGCGCGGTGTGACGCTCAACGTGTGCGGCGACGCCAACGACTACTTTGGCAAGGGCCTTTCGGGCGGCGAGGTCTCCGTGCGCCCCAACCCGCGTGCGACCTACAAGTTCGACGAGAACATCATCGTGGGCAACGTGGCGTTCTTTGGCGCCACGAGCGGCCGTGGCTTCATTAACGGCCTGGCCGGCCAGCGCTTTGGCGTGCGCAACTCCGGTGCCACCGTGGTGGTCGAGGGCTGCGGCAACCATGGCTGCGAGTACATGACGGGTGGTCTGGCGCTCATCCTGGGCGAGGTCGGGCAGAACTTCGCCGCCGGCATGACGGGTGGCGTGGCCTATGTCTTTGACCAGTACGGCACGCTCGATGCCCGTGTGAACCACGAGAGCGTTGAGCTTAAAGCCCCGACGGCCGGCGAGCTGGCGCAGATTCGCGAGCTCATCCAGGAGCACGTGGACGCGACCCAGAGCCCACGCGGCATTAAGCTGCTCTACAGCTTTGACTCGATGAGCAAGCACTTTGTGAAGGTCATCCCGACCGAGTACGAACGCGTGCTGGCGATTGTCGCCGCCGCCGAGGGCGCGGGCAAGACGCATGCGCAGGCCGAGGAACTGGCGTTTGACATCGTGACCGGTCGCGCGAGTGCCGAGGATGTTGCTCGCTTTGATGTGGCGGGTGGCGCCGGTGCTGTGGCCGCCGCTGCCAGCTCTGTTGCTTCGACCAAGAAGGAGGCGTAAGTGCCATGAGTAAGCCCGGTGCTTTTCTTGATATCGATCGCGTGACCCACGAGCTTCGCCCCGTGGAGGAGCGCAGCCGCGATTTCGATCCGCTGTACGTGGAGCTCGACGATGACGCGCGCCGTGCTCAGGCGAGCCGCTGCATGATGTGCGGCGTGGCGTTTTGCCAGATGGGCGCGAGCTTTGGCAAGGCGCGCCCGAGCGGCTGCCCGCTGCACAACCTGATTCCCGAGTGGAATGAGCTGGTGTATCGCGGTCGCTGGGACGAGGCTGCCGAGCGTCTGTCGCTCACCTCGCCCATGCCCGAGTTCACGAGCCGCGTGTGCCCGGCTCTGTGCGAGGCCGCGTGCAATCTGGGCTCGGTTGACGGCCAGCCCACGACGATTCACGACAACGAGCGTGCGATCAGCGACCACGAGTGGGCCAACGGCGGTCCGCGCCGCTTTGAGCCGGCGGGGGAGGGCGCACCCACGGTTGCCGTGGTGGGCTCCGGTCCTGCTGGCCTGGTGGCCGCGTGGGAGCTCGCCCGCCGCAGCGCCCGCGTGACAGTTTTTGAGCGCGACGACCGTCCGGGCGGCCTGCTCATGTACGGTATTCCCAACATGAAGCTCGAGAAGTCCGTGGTCGAGCGCCGCGTGGCGCTCATGCGTGAGCTGGGCATTGTGTTTGAGCTGAACGCCGACGTAAGCGATCCCAAGGTTGCCGCCAAGCTCGACGACTTTGATGCTGTCGTGGTGGCTGCCGGCGCCCGTGCCCCGCGTGGGCTTTCGGCTGCGAACATCGACGCCCCGGGCGTGGTGTACGCCGTGGACTACCTGACGGCATCGACCGTCTCGGTGCTCGACGGCGGCGAGCCCGCTATTGACGCGCGCGGCTTGGACGTCGTGGTCATTGGCGGCGGTGATACCGGCAACGACTGCGTGGGTACCGCGGTGCGCCAGGGTGCGCGCAGCGTGCGCCAGTTTGAGTTCTTGCCGGCTGCGCCCGATAAACGTACGGCGAGCAACCCCTGGCCGCAGTGGCCCAATGTGAAGAAGACCGACTACGGCCAGCAGGAGGCCATCGCTGCCATGGGTGGCGAGATGCGTGCCTGGGGCGTGGATACGCTCGAGGTGCTGCTGGACAGGAAAGGTGCGGCCGCGGGCCTGCGCGTGGTCGATCTGGACTGGTCGGCCGGCAAGCCGGAGCGCATCGCGGGCTCCGAGCACGAGGTGCCGGCGCAGCTGGTGCTCATCGCCTGCGGCTTTTCGGGTCCCGAGCATGGCGTGTTCGACGCCGTTGGGGTGCCCGTTGCCGCCACTGGTCGTCCGCTGCCGGTGATGGCTGCCGAGGGCTCGCACCACGCGGCTCGCACGGAGGGTGTCGCCGCGGATGCCGCGCCGGTGTATGTGGCGGGTGATGCCCGCAACGGCAGCTCGCTCGTTGTGAACGCCATGGCCGATGCCCTGGCCTGTGCAGCCGAAGTCGCCGAGGCGCTGGAGCTGTAAAGTAGTCATTTAAGAGCGTCCCCAATGACTAGTCATTTTTTGTCTAGTCGTTGGGGACACTCTTTGCGAGTGATTTGCTCGTTTGTCGACGTACGGGTGTTCATTTGTCGACTTCTTGGGCTGTGGTCACCTGTTGTTTCTGTGGTGGCTGTGGGTATCTGGCTCAAAAGGGCGGGTTGGCCGTCTATGTTTACCTGCGGTTTTGTTGCGGTGCGCATTTTCGGTCAAGCTTTTCGTCAAGTGTTTGGTCAGCATCTGGTTTGCAGCCGGAGGCCTATTTTGCCCGCGCTGGCCGTGGCCGACCACCCTCCTCGTAAGCTCAAATTGAGGTCCATCAGTTTGAGGAGGATGCCATGACTGACCACGCTTTAGATCGAGCGCAGCTGGCCGAAGCCGTCGGCAACGATATTGCCGACATGGCCCATTTTTGGATGCTGCGGAAGTTCCAGTTTTTGGAGCCGGCGCGCGAACAGTTCGAGATCATTGTCGACCCATGGCTCAGCTATTGCACCGAGCCTTCGCAAAACGAAATCATGGCCTACAACATGGCGTTTACCGATTGGCTGCTCTTCGAGCGCTCCTATCGCCATGGCAAGACGCTGCTCGAGCTGTATGTTGACGAGCCGCCGGCATCGTTTTCGCCTGCCTCGCTCAAGCGGCTCGAGCAGGTACGCGACACGCAGTATTTCTCACGCTTTGGCATTTTGGACAAGGATCCTGCGTCCGGCATGGTCGTGCTGAAGGACATACGCACCGATCATGGTTTTGATGTCTACGACCCGCATATCGTGCAAAAGGAGCATTGGAGCGACGGAGCGATTGCGGTACGCCTCGCCTGCGTCGACGATGTCTGGCTGACGGCGGGACAGCTCTATCTGTATGACATCGCGCGCCTGAGTGACACGGCGGTCGATGGGCCGGGTGCGGTGCATCCGGAGGATCTGCAGGATGGCTTTGACACCTCGTGCATCAGCTTCTTTTTGCGCCTGGTCCGCGACATCATGGGCGCCCAGGGGCGGTACGTAAAGTCCCTCAACATCTACGAACAAGAATGGGAGTAGGGGATGTGACTGGTGTCGCCCTACAGCCCTGACTTTGTCTCAATCTGTAACGTTTAGCGGCTGTTTGAGCCCGTAACTGTTACAGATTGAGACGGAAGGTTTGGCGGCTGTCGAAAGATCTTGTTCTGTAACAACTAGAGGCTCAAAGACTGTCTTCCTGTTACAGATCAAGACATTTGTCAGCGGAGGCAACGGTGACGCTGGTCCATTTGTCTGACGTGGTGGTGACGAAAGTGTCTAATACCGTTCTCAAACACAAACATGCGACTCGCAACACGTTGGCGCGGAATAGGATGCTCGCGCGGCTCACGGAGGCGGCCAAGCAAGGTGCGCTGCTCGCAACGCATGACAATACCGAGCTCATGTGGCTGCGACGTCATGTTGGAACCGACGATATCGCGGAGCCCGAGCCGTACCTGTTCTGTTTTCAGCATGATTGGGATGCATTGACGCCGGCGGAGCGAGCGTTGAGGACTATCAAAGGGCTTGCGGAGTTTCATCCCGATTGGGCGTTTTGGGGCTATGACGCGGCGCTTTTGTGGGGTCTGGAGGTGCCGAATGATCTGCTCGGGCCGCGTTTTCTTGTTAAGACAGGTTGTTCGGTGACGTTGAGCAGCGGGTGCAGGTTGTCGCGTCCACAGATGGCGGGCGCGCTCGAGCGTGTTGATGGCGTGCGGGTGACGTCGTTTTGGCGCACAGTGGAGGATTGCTTGCTGCGTGCGCCGTTCTCCTACGGGTTGGCGATTGCCGATTCTGCACTGCGGGCGAAAGGCGTATCACGTTGGGATTTGTGCGAGCGCCTCCGCGCCGATTGCGAGGGCAGGCGAGGGTATCGCAGGGCACAGGTGATTGCGTCGTATGCGGACGGGCTGTCCGAAAACGGCGGCGAGTCTCGGTTCCGAGCGTTCTTTATTGCGTACGGCTTTCCAGTTCCGGAGCTGCAGGTGGAGTTTCGCGACCCGCTCGATCCGAGCCAGGTGTTTCGCGTCGACTATTTTTGGCGGCTCGTGGACGGGACGTGTGTCATCGGCGAGCTCGACGGAAAGGGGAAGTACACCTTGCAGAACGGCGAAGGTCGGGAGCCGGTCGACCCATTCGTGGCAGAACGTCAGCGAGAGTCCCATCTGACGATGCTCGGACATAAAATACTGAGGTTTACGTTTGATGAGCTCAAGAATCCGGGGAAGCTGGCTGAAAAGATGAGACTGGCGGGCATTCTGCAGCGGGTCAATCTGGCGGAGGAATGGAGACGGCAGTGGTATGGGCGCTAAGGGGTGCAACTGACGCGGAGGTGGTTGTTCCTGCCGAGTTTGTCTCAATCTGTAACAACAAGGGACCGTTTGGCCTCGTAACTGTTACAGATTGAGACGGAAGGTTGGCTACCGCTAAAAGATCTCAATCTGTAACATCTAGAGGCCGAAAACCTGTCTACCTGTTACAGATTTAGACGTTTGACGACGGGGCTGGAGAATATCTCAATCTGTAACGTTTGGCGGCTGTTTGGGCCCGTAACTGTTACAGATTGAGACGGAAGGTTGGCGGCTGCCGAAAGATCTCGATCTGTAACATCAAGGGGCCCAATAACCCTGTACCTGTTACAGATTGAGACATTTCCCTGATGTTGCTGGGGTGGGGCTCAACGTATTCCGTCCCCCACATCCCCTCTTCCCTCCGTTAACCGATGCGTCTGCAGCAATCCAGCGGGACTAGGTAATAATGGACAAATGTTCATGTTAATCGTGAGGGAGGAGCTCGATATGACGTCTGCCGATCGTTCCACGTTGTTTATCAATGCGACCGTCCTGGACGGTTCGGAGCATATGGAGCCGCAGCCCGATATGGCCGTGACTGTTGAGCGCGGCGTCATCACCTGGATGGGGCCGAGTGCTGTGGCGCAGGCGCCCGCGGGTGCCGAGGTCATCGACCTGGCAGGTGCGTATCTCATGCCAGGCCTCATCAATATGCATGTGCATCTGTGCGGTTCGGGCAAGCCGGTTTCGGCGGGCGATGCGGGTGCGTTGATGAAGAAACTCGATAATCCCGTGGGGCGCGCCATCGTGCGCCATATTCTTAAGGGCAGCGCCCAACAACAACTGGCAAGTGGCGTGACCACGGTGCGCGGCGCGGGCGATCCGCTGTTTGCCGATCTTGCCGTGCGCGATGCTATCGATGCCGGCAAGTATCAGGGTCCGCGCCTGGTGGCGCCGGGAACGGGCGTCACGGTGCCGGGCGGCCATGGTGCGGGCTTGTTCGCCCAGGTGGCCAACAGTCCCGCCGAAGCGGCCGAGCAGGTGCGCGACCTGTATGCTCGCGGTGCCGACGTCATTAAACTGTTCGTAACGGGCGGCGTGTTCGACGCGACGGAGGTGGGCGAGCCGGGCGTGCTGCGCATGCCGGTCGAGGTTGCCGCGGCTGCGTGTAAGGCTGCACACGAGGTAGGCTTGCCGGTTATGGCCCATGTCGAGAGCACCGAAGGCGTGAAGGCTGCGCTTCAGGCCGGCGTCGATACGATCGAGCACGGCGCTCCGTTGACGCCCGAGATCATGGAACTGTACCGTGGCGCCGCGGGCACGCAGCTCGAGGGGCGTGCGCCCAGCGTTACCTGCACTATCAGCCCGGCGCTGCCGTTTGTATTGCTCGACCCGGAAAAGACCCATTCGACCGATACACAAAAGAAGAACGGTGACATCGTGTGCTCGGGCATCATCGAGAGCGCCCGTGCCGCACTGGAAGCTGGCGTTAAGGTGGGCCTTGGCACGGACTCGAGCTGCCCGTTCGTGACGCAGTACGACATGTGGCGTGAGGTGGCCTATTTTGCCAAGTATGTCGGCGTGGGCAACGCTTTCGCGCTGCATACGGCCACGCAGGTCAATGCCGAGCTGCTGGGGCTGGGCGGCGAGACCGGCACGATTGAGTGCGGCAAGGCTGCCGATATCTTGGTGACGCGCGAGAACCCGCTCGATGACCTGTGCGCTCTGCGTGAGCCGATGCACGTGATGTGTCGCGGCGATCTGGTGCGCAAGCTCAAGGTGAAGCGCATCCTCGAGGTGGATGCCGAGCTCGACGCGATTATGGCCATGCCAGCCGAAGCGCTTGCCGAGGAGCTGGCCCGCGACGGTGTGGCGTAGATGAGACAAAGGGACAGCTCCGTTGCCGCATACAAAAAGCCGAGGTCCCAGTGCGAGGCCTCGGCTTTTATTTGTCCCATGGTATGGCAGCTATGAGCGCGTCTCCATCTTGGCATGGCACTTGGGGCAGGTGACGCGGATCTTGCCTTTGCCCTTGGGAACGGAGAGCATCTGGCCGCAGTTGGGGCACTTTAGATAGGCCGTGGTCTTGCGGCCCTTCCACATCTTCTTGGCTGTGCGCTTGGCACGTTCAAAGTCTTCCTTGCTAGTACCGGCTGCGCGCGAGGCGTTGGCCGCTGCAGCTCCGCCGCCCAAGCTAGCTACAAACTTGCCCAAGCCGGGTACGTTTGCAGTCGCGGCGACAAAGGCCTCGTTCTCCTTGTGACGTGCGTCGATATTTTTGGACAGGCCGCGCAGCACGCCAATCACGATTACGACGATGGCAATCCAGCTGAGCCACTGGATGCGGGCTATCGATCCGATCATCGCGATGACGATGCCGGCAAAACCCATCACGATGGTGAGTTCATCGGCACCATTGCGACCCTTCATAAAGTCATTCATGCAAATTGCCTTTCGTTCGATATGCTGCACGCCTTTATACCCGATTTAGAGCAAGGGGGACAGGTTAATCTGCACCAATGTGGTGCAAACATACCTGTCCCCGGAATACCAAGACGGTGCAAACGTACCTGTCCCCAATGCCCCAATTACTTGGAGAGTTTGTCGACGACGCGTTCGATTTCGGCGAGTTTGGCGGCTTTGAGGTCTTCGTCGCCCGATTCGATTGCCGAAGTCACGCAGCCCTCGATATGCGCCTTGAGCACGTCGGCGTTAATGCGCGCGAGGAGCGCCTGTGTGGCCATGAGCTGCGTGGAGATATCGACGCAGTAGCGGTCCTCCTCGACCATCCGCAGGATGCCGTCGATCTGACCGCGTGCCGTCTTGAGCATGCGGGTCACCGATTTATGGTCTGCCATCATGGCGGGTCCTCGTTTCTGGTCGGGGGTACGTGCGGGTCGTTATGCGGCGGTCACCGAAAGGGCGTGGAACTTCTCGCCGGCGCCCTCGACAGCGGCGGCGAGCTGCTCGGGGGTCACGGTGTCGGCGCACTCCACCTGGACGGTCTGAGTCTCGTGGTCGGCGTCGGCGTCGGTTACGCCCGCAACGTTGAGCAGCGCGGTCTCGACGGTGGCGTCGCAGTGGCCGCACATAAGGCCGGAAGTCTTAATTGTGAAACGCATGGGTATTCCTCTCTGTTGTGTCGGCTTTCCCAGGCACCCGACCTTGACCTTCAAACCGTCGCTCGCGTACCAAAGTACGCGTCGCTCCTCTTTCAGGTCAATCTTGGGCACTTGGAAAACCCGTTCTAAATGGACTTAATGGTGAGCCTATTTTGCCACTTTAGGCTTAAAGGATTTCAAACGCAGGGCATTGGACACGACGCACACGCTCGACAGGCTCATGGCCGCGGCGCCAAACATCGGCGAGAGTTGCCATCCGGTGAGCGGGGAGAACACGCCCGCCGCCAGCGGAATGCCGATGCCGTTGTAGAACAGTGCCCAGAACAGGTCCTGCTTGATGTTGCGGATCGTGGCGCGCGAAAGCTCGATGGCGTGGGCGACGTCCATGAGGTCGCTGCGCATGAGCACCACATCTGCCCCTTCTTTGGCGATGTCGGCGCCGGTGCCGATGGCAAGGCCCACGTCGGCGCGCGCCAGGGCGGGGGAGTCATTGATGCCGTCGCCCACCATGGCGACCTTGCCGCCCGCATCCTGCAGTTCGCGCACGTGGCGTTCCTTGTCGGCGGGGAGAACGTCGGCGATGACCTGTTCGCTGCTCAGCCCCACGCGGCGGGCGATCGCTTCGGCGGTGACGCGGTTGTCGCCGGTGAGCATGCGCACGTCGACGCCAAGCGAGCGCAGTGCGGCGATGGCCCCGGCGCTCGTCTCCTTGACCTCGTCAGCCACGGCAACGGTGCCGGCAAGCTCGCCGTTCTTGGCAAAGAACAGCGGCGTCTTGCCCTCGGCGGCAAATTGCACGGCAAGACCCGCGGGCACGGTAACGCCCAACTCGTTCATCAGGCGTACGTTGCCGGCTGCAATGGCGTTTTGCCCCTCGCGCGCCGTAACGCCGCGACCGGGCACGGCGGCAAAGTCCTCGACCATGCGTGCGACGATCCCGCGTGTCTCGCACTCGGCCATAATCGCCTCGGCCAGCGGGTGCTCGCTCGAGCGCTCCAACGCGGCGGCCAGCTTGAGCAGCGCCTTTTCGCTCATGGCGGGCGAGTCGTCGGCGCGCGTGGCTACCACGATATCGGTCACGGCAGGCTTACCGCGGGTGACGGTGCCCGTCTTGTCGAGCACCACGGTGCCCACGCTGCGCAGGTTCTCCAGCGCCTCGGCGCTCTTAAACAGAATGCCCATCTCGGCGCCCTTGCCGGTGCCGACCATAATGGCGACGGGCGTGGCCAGGCCCAGCGCGCACGGGCAGCTGATCACCAGCACAGCGACGGCGGAGGTGAGCGCTTCGTTGACGCTTCCGGTCAGTGCCATCCACACCACGAAGGTCACGGCCGAGATCACGAACACCACGGGCACAAACACGCCGGCGACCTTGTCGGCCAGGCGGGCGATGGGCGCCTTGGTGGCGTTGGCATCCTCGACGAGCTGGATAATCTTGGCGAGCGACGTGTCGGCGCCCACGCGCGTGGCGCGGAAGGTAAACGAGCCCGTGCGGTTGACCGTGGCCGCGTTGACAGTGTCGCCGGCGGTCTTCTCCACGGGAATGGATTCGCCGGTCAGCGCACTTTCGTCCACGGCCGAGCTGCCCTCGAGCACCACGCCGTCAACGGGGATGGACTCGCCGGGGCGCACGCGCAGGACCTGGCCGGGAAGGATACTGTCGACGTCCACAGTGGTCTCGGTGCCGTCCTCTGCCACGACGGTCGCGTTCTTGGGTGCTAGGTCGATGAGCGCCTCGATGGCGCCGCCGGTCTTGGACTTGCTGCGCGTCTCGAGGTATTTGCCCACGGTGACCAGCGACAGGATGGTGCCGGCACTCTCAAAATACAGGTTGTCCATGCCCGTCATCATGGCCTCGTGGACCTGACCCGCGGCTAGCTGGTCGGCCATGATGAACATGGCGTAGAGCGACCAGGCGATGGAAGCAGTGGCGCCCACGGCAATAAGGGCGTCCATGGTAGGCGCGCCGTGCGTAAGCGATTTAAACCCGTTGATAAAGTATGCGTCGTTGACGTAGACGATGGGAATGAGCAGGACGAGCTCGGTGAGCGCGAGCGTCATGCTGTGGGTGTGGTCGGTGAAGACGCCGGGCAGTGGCCAACCGAGCATGTGCCCCATGCCTATGTAGAACAGTGGGATGAGGAATACGATCGAGACGATGAGGCGGGTGCGCATGGCAGAGGCGGCGGCCTTCAACTTTTTGGTGGGCGACTCCATATGGGCGGCGCCGGACCTGGCTTGCGCACTTCCGCTTTGGACAGCGTCGGTGCCCGTGCTGACGGGCGAGGCCGAGTAGCCAGCGCGATCGACGGCGGTGCAGATGTCGTCGGGGGTGACCTGCGCGGGGTCATAGTTCACCAGCATGGAACCGGCGAGCAGATTGACCGCGACGCTCTCGACGCCGTCGAGCTTGCTCACGGCACGGTCCACGTGCGCCTGACAGGCGGCGCACGTCATGCCACCCACATCGAATTTATCTTGAGCCATGGCTTCTCCTTTCTGTAGTTCGGTGTTGGAATTGTTAACCCGCCGATACTATACACCCATACCCCCTGGGGGTGTCCAGTGGAGATTGAAATGTATGACATTTCGTTATTGGTTGAGCTGATGGCCAGGTCGGCGGGCCGTAGCCGGTCTAATGTCTCAATCTGTAACAACTAGACCCGATTTTGTCGAATAACTGTTACAGATCGAGACAGACCGTCCGCGGTCAACTCAAATGTCTCGATCTGTAACATCTAGAGAGGTTTTTGACCCCTTACTGTTACAGATTGAGATGTTGTCTCGCGGGGCTGGGGTTTGTCTCGTTCTGTAACATTTAGACCGGTTTTTGGGTTCTAACTGTTACAGATCGAGACAATTGCCGGGGAGGGGTCCCGTTGCGGCAAGACGCCCGCTGCCTAGATGCAGAATCCGGGGATCACGCAGGTTCGCTTGTTTGGCTTTTCCGCAGGCGTTGCGTACGTAAAGACGTCGCCGTCGCGTCCCACGCGGTTCATATAGAGTGTGCCTTCGCTCTCCGATGTGTCGGGACTTGCCGTTCGTTCCCACCAACAGGTGTCCTTGCCCTTCCACTGGCGAACCAACATCTCGTTCGTGGTATACGGACTTACCTTGAGCTCGCGGAAGAGCTGATACTCCTTGCCCTCGCCGTTGTAGATGTCGGCCAGGTAGTGAAAGCCCTCGGCAAATGACTCGGGCGGTTGCGTACCGCACAGCTCGACCATGGCGGGCAGCCAAAGAGTTGCGGGCAGCTCGCTCAGACACGATGCGCTTCTGGCGGCGCCAACGTTATTCGAGATCTTTTTGACAGATTTGATGAGTGCGCGCAGCTCGTTGGGCAGCAGCTTAAGGCCGTCGTTATCGAGCCATTCCCGCAGCTCGCAATCTGCCCAGCCGGCGCTCGGCGGTTCAGCCGCAGCGTTGCGCTCGGCAATACCCGCATCGAACATAAACGTCAGTCCGGCCTTGCCCGTCCCGTCCAGAAGCTCGTCGTGGCGGATGCCCACGAGCTGCGCGCCAACCTGCAGCCCGTTGGTGAGCGTGACGCGCTTGGTGCATGGATAGGGGATATGCCCGTTGTCATCGAGCAGATGATAGCGCTTGGCAATCTCGCGTGCCTCGCTACGGGTCTCGGCGGCCTTAATCTTGAGCGAAATCTCCTGCAACTGATCCCAGGTGTAGTCGTCAAGCGAACCGCGGATGCCGTCCAGGTAGTCGGGGATGCCAAAGCCATGGGTCGCCGCGCCAATGACGCCGAGCCCCGCAACGACTGCAACGACGCCGCCGATAATAAAGCGGCGGCGGGTCATGGCATCGTGCCGGGCCTGCTCCAGGATCTCTCGCGCTCGCTCGCCGGCGACGTCGACCTTAAGGTGCGTGCCGGAATCGATATCAATTGCGGCTTCGTCTCCTGCACCTTCGCGGCCTTCGGATTCGGCATCGGTGAGGTATGCCGAGAGCACCTCGAGCATCTGCTGCTCGGTAGGGCGATCGCACTGCTCGACTGAGATGCCTTTCATGATGATCTGGACAAGCGCTTTGTCGCCCTCGTATCGCGGCTCGAGCGGTGCCGGTTTGGTCTTGGTCTTTATGAGGTAGAACGAGCCGGTTGCCGCGGCGCCCGTCGACTCCACATCGAACGGTTTGCGACCGCTGTAGAGCTGGTACAGAATGCTCGAAAGCGCATAGACGTCGATTGCCGGCGAGCGGCGAAGGGCCGCGATGCCTTCGATATCCTGCGTGAGCATCTCGGGCGCGGCGTATGCGGGCGTGGCAAAACGCCAGATGTCGGCGCGCCGGGTGATCGTGTCGTCGCCGAGGGCCATGGTCGCGGAGCCCATGTCGATGAGGCAGGGGTCAAAGGAGCAATCGGCAATCTGCTGCTCGAGCGTTCGGCTGGTAGTGCGGAACATGATATTAGCAGGCGACAGGTCGCGATGGACGACCGGATTCACGAGGCCTTGGGTCATCAGGAGTGCGCGAAGCACGGCGTTTCCAACGGCGGCCACCATCTGGGTGGTTAGCCCGCCCGAGGCATCGTGCGGAAGCAAGGGCAGCGCCTGCTTGAGCGAGGTGCCCTCGACCCACTCCATGAGGATGAGCGGGTCGTCCTCGCAAGAACCGTAGCCATAGACACGCGGAAATCCGCGCAGGTGCGAGACGGTACACAGATGGCGGTACTCCTCGAACAGCGCGGCGGTGTTGGCCAGGTGCGCTGCCGATTGCTCGGCGGAGCGGTCGGGGGCTTGGCCGGAAAGGATGGCGTTGTCTTTGAGTAGCTTGACGGCAAAGACCTCGCCGCTTGTGTTGGTCGCGCGCAGCACGTGCCCGATGTTGCCGTTGTCGCGGTGGGTCGTCTGGAGAATAAGCGTCATAAACCGACGCTTGGCGTCGTCCTCTGCGCTGGGGTCGACCGCCACGGCGGTGTCGAACGTGTCAAGACGGATGAGTTTGTCGCCATAGGCGTTGTTGGTAGTATCCATGGCGTTCCTTTGTCTGGCATGGGTTGTCGCACGTGTACGTGAACAGTGCGGTTATCGGTAAAGTACCATAATAGCCGCACTGCTCACGTATGCCGCTGAGCATTGTCGTTTACGACGTAGAAGGTGGCAGACGAAAGACGGGCGATGACCGTCTTTCGATCGCCGTCCGCGCTAGTCCACAATGACAAGGAATGTCGTGTAGAGACCCAGATGGAGCCTGTCGCTGTTAGCGATTTCCACGGGGGGATAGACTTTGCCGGGCTCGCGTTGGTCGCGCGGCGGCTCAATCACAATATCGCCGTCACCCGCGCCCGATTCGAGCACTGTGCCGTTGGTCGATCCAAGGCCCTGGGCGTACCAGTGCTCACCCTCGAGCCAAATGCGAAGATGCTCGCGCGAGGCGTCGGCGCCCACATCGGTGATGCTGGGCGAGGTTTTGGGCAAAGAACCAATCACGGTGCCGCGCGGATTGCGTGTGAGGGGATGGATTTGCATGTCGGCGCAGTTGTCGGCATGGGTTCTGAGCAGACCGAGGTTGGGGGCGACGGTGCGCGGCTGCTCCAGGCTGCTCATAAAGCCACGTCCGACGGTAGTTTCGGTGGTGCCAAAGTGCCCGCCCGTCTTGCTGTCGCAAAAGCGCTCGACGGTGGCCACGCCCTGAACGGGATCGGCGAGCGCCCCCGTTGCCACAAAGAGCATAAGGTAAAGCGTGCTTTTCTCGCGCACGGCATTGCCGTCAAAGTTGTCGATGCGATTGAGGGCATTTGCATATAGGCGGCTGTCCAGTTTGTAGCTGGCGAGAGCCGACATCATTTCGTTGGCGGCCGGACCGCGATAGTGCTCGGCGATTGCCCGATAGGCGGACTCGCCGCCGCCGAGCTTGCTGCAGATTGCCGCGGAAAGGTTGAGCGTGGTGACGGTAAAGTCGCTGTAGATGGCGGGCGCGCACTGGTCAGGCTTGCGATGGACGATGTAACGGGTGAGATACGAGCGGTTGGAAGAGCATTTCTCGAGCAGGGTACTGCCGAGATAAGAGTTTCCATTGATGAGCATTCGGGCGATCTCGAGATGTTTAAGACCGCCGAACGAGCGAATATCGTTATAGAGGACCGAGCAAGGCGTCTCTGCTGCCACGGATACCTCCCTTGATTGCTTCCTAGCCAATATGGCGATAGGAATTAATGGCCCCCGGTGGGCGACGTATTAAATGGCTGCGCAATATATAGCGTAACCAAAGCAACATTATAGGCCACATGTTCGAAATTGCAGGAAGACTGAGAGATTTGGTTTGGACTGGACGGAAATCCCCCTCTGTCTTGATCTATAACAATTAGGACCGATTTTACTCGGTAATTGTTACAGATTGAGACAATCGGCCAGGCCCACCTCGTCCGCCTCGTCATCTGTGGTTTACGTGGGGGCATGCGAAGCGCGGGTATACTAACCCGCGGCGAATCTGCTCCATCGCTTAGAGCTGCTGCGTCTGGACGGCGCGTGATAGGGCTGCCAAAGCGATCGCCAGCGTGCTGAGCAACGTCCTCTCTGTGCGCACCCGTTTTTGTATGTATTAGCGCACTACCAAGCACGCCCGCGCGGCCGCATGCCGTGCCCATCGCGCGTGCAGATAAGGAACAACAACATATGCGTAATTCTGTATCCGACGTCACGGACGCCGAGATCCTGGACGAGGCCCGCGAGGCCATGACCCAGGCTGCCTTCGATGCCGCCGATGAGGCCAATGCCGCCCAGGCCGTCGAGTCCGCCACCGAGAGCCTGCCTGCCTTTGACGAGCTGGGGCTTTCCGACGAGATGCTTCGTGCTATCGAGAACCTGGGCTACACGGCGCCGACGCCTGTTCAGGCCGGCTCCATCCCCGTGGTGCTCGAGGGCCGCGACCTGCTTGCCGCCGCTCAGACCGGCACCGGCAAGACGGCTGCCTTCTTGCTGCCGACCATGAACAACTTGGAGCACATCGCTCCGCCCAAGCCCGTGCGCGAGCGTGGCGGTCGCAACCGCCGTCGCGGCGCCAAGAAGCCCGAGGGCAACGGCCGCGGCCCCGTGATGCTCGTCATCACCCCTACGCGCGAACTTGCCCAGCAAATCGACGAGGTCGCAAGCAAAATCGCCGACGTCACCGGCCATGTCGCCGTGACTGTCGTGGGCGGCGTGAGCTACAAGCCGCAGACCTCTGCCCTCAAGTACGGCTGCGACATCCTGGTCGCAACGCCGGGCCGTCTGGTCGATCTGATCGAGCAGGGTGCCTGCCATCTGGACGAGGTTAAGGTCCTGGTGCTCGACGAGGCCGATCGTATGCTCGACATGGGCTTTTTGCCCGCCGTCCGCCGCATTGTGCGCGAGACGCCGGCCGAGCGCCAGACACTGCTGTTCTCGGCGACCCTCGACGAGGAGGCCGTGGGCGAGATCACCGACCTGGTGAGCGATCCGGCTCGCGTGGAGATCGCGCCCGCCACGTCGACCGCCGATACCGTCGATCAGTTTGTGTTCCCGGTGTCCATCGAGGCCAAGAATAACCTGTTGCCCGAGTTCCTCAAGAAGGAGGGCCCGGAGCGCACCATCGTCTTTATGCGCACCAAGCATCGCGCCGACAGCTGCTGCCGTCGTCTGGAGCGTAAGGGCATCAAGGCCGCCGCGATTCACGGCAACCGTAGCCAGGCCCAGCGCGAGCGCGCGCTTTCTGCCTTCCGCGACGGCACCGTCGACGTGCTGGTGGCAACCGATGTTCTCGCCCGCGGCATCGACATTAGCGACGTGCGCTACGTCGTGAACTTTGACGTGCCGGCCGAGCCAACCGACTACATCCACCGCATCGGCCGCACGGGCCGCGCCGGCGAGCTGGGCTGGGCCATCACGTTTGTGACCGAGCAGGATGTCGACGAGTTTTACGAGATCGAGAAGCTCATGGACAAGACCGCCGACATCTACGAGGCCGGCGACCTGCATGTGGGTCCCAATCCGCCCGCGGTTGATCCCGAGCGCGACCCTGCGGCCTTTAAGGTGAAGAAGAAGACCAAGCGCGGCAAGTCAAAGAGTAAGAAGAAGCTTGAGCAGGCGCGTCGCGACGGCAAGCGCAACGGCGACGATTACGGCGATGTGGCCGGTCGTTCCAACCGCGGTCGCGACGAGCGTCGTGGCGACGGCGAGCGCCCGAGCCGTCCCAAGCGCGGCGGCAAGACCCGCGTGCGCGAGGGCGTTCAGGCTCGCGTGGACGAGGCTGTTGAGAGCGTTGCTCGCGAGGTGGCTGCCGAGGAGCGCGCTGGTGCTGTTGAGCAGGGCCCGCGCGGCAACCGTGCCGAGCGTCGTGCCAAGCAGTTCCAGGGCGAGGCACACCGCCGTCGTCGCGAGGACGAGGACCGCGGCGGCCGTCGTCGTGTCGAGCGCGAGGACGAGGGCCGCGGTTCGCGCGGCGGCAAGCGTGGCTCGGGTGACCGTCGTCGTTCCGGTCGCGATGACGAGCGCGGTGGCCGTGATGAGCGTCGCGGCGGCGAGTCCCGTGGCGAGCGCGGTGGCCGTGGCGGCGAGTCCCGTGGCGGCAAGCGCTTTGACGAGCGTGGGGGTCGCGAGGGCAACCGCGGTGGCGAGCGTCGTGAGGGTGCTCGTGGCAACGGTGGCCGCGGCGGCGCTGGCCGTTCTAACGAGTCGCGCGATCGTCGTGATCCGCGCGCCAGCCGCGATCGTCGCGATGACTGGCGCAACTACGACGACACTCGCGAGGAGCGTCGCGGCGGTTACCGTGGCGGACGTGGCGGCAACCAGGCCGGCTCCCGTGGCGGTCGCTCTGGTGGTCGCGATAATCGCGGCAGCTACGGCAACAACCGTGGCGGCAAGCGCGGTGGCAGTTCCCGTCGTCCCGGCGACGGCGGCGGCAAGCGCAAATAGCATACGCATCGCCCACTAGAGCGAGGCGAGTAGGGGCCCGAGCACACAACGCTCGGGGCCCTTTTTGTTTGCCGTGTGTACCAAAACAAGGAGTGTCCCCGGGTGTCGGCAGATAGGGAACGTCCCTAAGTGCTGCCTTTCTGGATAATGCGTTTTATCAAATATGGCGTTCATCTGCGGTAAAGGCGTTTATCACCGTTGAGAGGCGGCTTTGATACCGCCTGCCGAACTGTGTTGAGACCAAACACATTTTTAGGTCAGTGTTGTGCGTGTAGCAATTTCGCCCGGCCTCGCCTCCGGGCTGCCATGTGAGAGGGGATCTTATGGCTCGACTGCATGTAATGGAACGCAGCCACGCTCAGGCCGTCATGGACGACCTGCACGATGCGCTCGGACGTCGTCTGGCGGTGAGCTCGCTCGCCCCGTGCCCCGTTGAGTTTACGGCAGCGCTCGTCAACCTGTGCTCCACCCAGAGCTGCGGCAAGTGTACGCCCTGCCGCGTGGGCCTGAGCGCGCTGAGCGACCTGCTCTCCGATGTGCTCGAAGGGCGCGCCGATGAGTCTACGCTCAACCTGATTGAGCGTACGGCCCGCACCATCTACCTTTCGAGCGACTGCGCCATCGGCTACGAAGCTGGCGCCATGGCACTCACGGCCATTCGCGGCTTCCGCGACGATTTTGAGCATCACATTCGCGAGCACTCCTGCGGCTTTGATCGTGAGGCCCGCGTCCCGTGCGTCTCGGGCTGCCCGGCGCACGTCGACATTCCCGGGTACATTTCGCTCGTCGAGGCCGGCCGTTATGCCGACGCCGTCAAGGTCATCCGCAAGAACAATCCGCTGCCGCTCGTCTGCGGCCTGGTGTGCGAGCATCCCTGCGAGATGCACTGTCGCCGTGGCATGGTCGATGACCCCATGAACATCCTCGCCCTCAAGCGTTTTGCCGTTGAGCACAGTGACCTCAACGATTACAAGCCCAGCGTGGCCGACAACACCGGCAAGCGCATCGCCGTGATTGGCGGCGGTCCGGCCGGCCTTTCCTGCGCCTACTACCTGGCCGTGATGGGCCATAAGGTGACGATCTTTGAACAGCGTCATCACCTGGGTGGCATGCTGCGCTATGGCATTCCCAGCTACCGTCTGCCGCGCGAGCGCCTGCAGGCCGAGATCGACTGGATCTTGAGCGCCGGCATCGACGTGGAACTCGACCACTCCGTCAATGGCGAGGAGCTTGCCCGCCTGCGCGACGAGTTCGATGCCGTTTATCTGGCCATTGGCGCCCACAGCGATAAGAAGCTCGGCCTTCCGGGCGAAGCGGCGCTCGGCGTGGAGTCGGCCGTCAAGATGCTGCGCGCCATCGGCGACGACGAGCTGCCCGACCTGAGCGGCCAGCGCGTGTGCGTCATCGGCGGCGGCAACGTGGCCATGGACGTGGCGCGCTCTGCCGTGCGCTGCGGTGCCGAAAAGGTGAGCATCGTCTACCGCCGTCGCATCTGCGACATGACGGCCCAGGATGCCGAGATTGCCGGCGCCCAGGCCGAGGGCTGCGAGGTTCTTGAGCTCACCGCACCGCTCGCTATCGAGACGGGCGAGGAAGGTCGCGTGAGTGGCCTGCGCGTACAACCGCAGATTATCGGCGAGCCCCGTCGTGGGCGTCCGGCCCCGCGTGCCGCCGCCACGCCCGAGCGCGTCATTCCCTGCGAGCGCGTGTTTGTGGCCATTGGCCAGGACATCGACTCCAAGCCGTTTGAGGACATGGGTATCGCCTGCAAGTGGGGTCGCGTCGTCACCGATTCGGACGGCGCCGTGCCCAACTTCGATGCCCTCTTTAGCGGCGGCGACTGCCAGACCGGCCCCGCCACGGTCATCCGGGCCATCAACGCTGGCCGCGTGGCTTCGGCAAATATCGACCGCTACCTGGGCTTTGACCACAAGATCAAGCTCGACGTTGAGCTGCCGACCGTGCAGTTTAAGGGTAAGCACGAGTGCGGCCGCTGCGAGCTGGGCGAGCGCGAGGCCGGCGAGCGCATCCACGATTGGAATCTGGTCGAGCAGGGCCTTACCGAGGAGGAGGCACGCCAGGAGGCAAGCCGCTGCCTGCGTTGCGACCACTTTGGCTTTGGCGCGTTCCGCGGAGGGAGGAACCTGGAATGGTAGAGCCCAACAAAACCACTGTCAGCGACAACACCGAAAGCGGAGCACTCAACATGGTCAAGCTCACTATCGATAATTGCGAGGTCGTGGTGCCCGAGCACACCACGATCCTGGACGCGGCCAAGTCCGTTGGCATCCAGATTCCCACCCTGTGCTACCTGCGCGATCTAAACGAGATCGGCGGTTGCCGCGTGTGCGTGGTCGAGGTTGAGGACTGCGACCAGCTGGTTGCCGCCTGCAACAACTACGTGCTCGACGGCATGGTGGTCCACACCAACAGCCCCAAGGCCCGCGAGGCGCGTCGCACCAACGTGCAGCTACTGCTATCCCAACACGACTCGCGCTGCACGAGCTGCGTGCGCAGTGGTAACTGCAACCTGCAGACCATCGCCAACGACCTGGGCATCTTCTATCTGCCGTACGAGCAGCACCTGGCGCGTGAGGGCTGGGACTTCGATTTCCCCATCATCCGCGATAACGACAAGTGCATCAAATGCATGCGCTGCATCAAGGTGTGCGAGAGCGCGCAGGGCTTAGGGATTTGGGATCTGACCAACCGCGCCACGCATACCGCCGTGGGCACCCGCGGGCGTGCGCCGATCGGCAAGACCGATTGCGTCGCGTGCGGTCAGTGCATTACGCATTGCCCGACGGGCGCCCTGCGCGAGCGTGACGATACTGAGACCGTGTTCGATGCTCTCGCCGATCCCGACAAGATCGTGCTGGTGCAGATTGCGCCGGCCGTGCGTAGCGCCTGGGGCGAGGAGCTCGGCATTCCGCGCGAGGAGGCTACCGTCGAGCGCCTGGCTTGCGCGCTGCGCCGCGTGGGCTTTGAGTACGTGTTCGACACCGACTTCTCGGCCGATCTCACCATTATGGAGGAGGGTTCCGAGCTGCTCGAGCGCCTGAGCAAGACCGCCAAGGGCGAGGGCGACAGCCACGGCTGGCCCATGTTCACGAGCTGCTGCCCGGGCTGGGTGCGCTTTGTGAAGGCACGCTATCCGGAGTTTGTCGACAGCCTGTCCACGTCCAAGTCGCCGCAGCAGATGTTCGGCGCTATCGCCAAGACATATTACGCCGAGGTGCTGGGCGTGGAGCCCGAGCGTCTGTTTGTGGTGTCCGTGATGCCGTGCACGGCCAAGAAGGCCGAGTGCGCGCTGCCGAGCATGGTGGGCGAGAGCGGTGCGCCCGACGTTGACGTTGCGCTGACGGTGCGCGAGATGGTGCGCATGATCCGCGCGAACCACGTGAGCGTGGATACGCTGGTTGAGGAGCCGCTCGATACGCCGCTGGGCTTTGGCACGGGCGCGGGTGTGATCTTTGGCGCCACGGGCGGCGTGATGGAGGCCGCCGTGCGCTCGGCCTATTACCTGGTGACGGGCAAGAACCCCGACGCCGACTTCTTTACCGATGTGCGCGGCCTGGACGGCTGGAAGGAAGCCGTGGCCGATATCGATGGCACCAAGGTGCGCGTCGCCGTGGCACACGGGCTGGGCAATGCTGCCCGTCTGCTCGACGCGATTCGCGACGGCCGCGTGAGCTATGACTTCGTCGAGGTTATGGCATGCCCGGGCGGCTGCGTCGGTGGCGGCGGTCAGCCCATCCACGACGGCTGCGAGCTGGCAGCCGAGCGTGGCCAGGTGCTCTGGGGCCTGGATGCCGCTGCGGACATTCGCTTCTCGCACGAGAATCCCGATGTCCAGGCGTGCTACCGCGAGTTCTTGGGTGAGCCGCTCTCGCCGCTGGCCGAGGAGCTGCTGCATACCGACCATCACGCATGGGCGATGCCTAACGAGGGGGCGTGCTAGCGATGTGCGCGTTTAATGTTGAGATGTCGCGCCGGGGGTTTGCCTCGGCGCTCGCCGCGGGCGCGCTGTCGCTTGCGCTCGCGGGCTGTGGCGGCGGGGCTGCCGCGGGCTCGGCTGCCACGGACGGCGCCGGTGCTGCTGCCGAGCCGGTCGAGGTGCACGTCGCCTCGCTCAAGGGGCCGACCTCGATTGGTCTGGTGCAGTTTATGGACCGGGCGGCCGATGGCGAGACAGACAATGAGTTCGACTTTGCGATGAATACTGCCGCCGATGAGATTGTGCCCAAGGTTATTCAGGGCGATATCGACATTGCCCTGGTGCCCGCCAACGTGGCGAGCGTGCTCTACAACAAGACCGAGGGCGCGGTGCAGGTCATCGACATCAACACGCTGGGTGTGCTGAACGTTGTGACGGGCGACGCGAATGTGGCCTCGTTTGGCGATCTGGCGGGTCGCACCGTCTACATGACGGGCAAGGGCACCACGCCAGAGTACGTCATGAACTTCCTGCTGGAGCGCGCGGGCCTGACCGGCCAGGTGACGCTCGAGTTTAAGAGCGAGCCCACCGAGGTGCTGTCGGCCCTGCTTGCCGATCCGTCTGCCGTGGGCGTGCTGCCGGAGCCGTTCAAGACCGCTGCCATCGCCAAGAGCGAAGGCAAGCTGTCAGCGCCGGTAAGTCTGACCGATGTGTGGGACGAGCTGGCGGGTGACACGGGTTCGCGCCTGCTGACGGGCGTGACCGTGGTGCGCCGCGCGTTTGCCGAGGAACATCCCGAGGCTGTGGCGGAGTTCTTGAGCTGCCATGCGGCGAGCGTTAAGGCCGTCAATGCGGCGCCGGCAGACTGGGCGCAGGCCGTGGTCGATGCCGGCATCGTGGACAACGCCAAGATCGCCGAGAAGGCGATTCCCGGGTGCATGCTTGTGTGCCAGACGGGCAAGGATATGAAGGCGGCACTTAGTGGGTATCTGCAGGTGTTGTCCGACGCGGACGCGAGCGCCGTGGGTGGTAAACTTCCGGCTGACGATTTCTACTACATGGAGTAGCCCGTGCGTGCGTTTGCTCGACAAATGACAGAGCGTATGAAGGCGGTGGCGGCAGCAGGTGCCGTCGCCGCCTTTTGGCTTGCCGTGTGGGTCTTCGCGGCGGCGCTGGTGGCGCAGCCGCTGATCTTGCCGGGGCCGGGTGCTGTTGCCTTGGCGCTGCTGCGCCTGGTGTGCGATGGCGGCACCTGGGCGATTTTGGCGGGCTCGGGCGCGCGAATACTGGGCGGGCTGGCGCTTGCCGCGGTGTGTGGTGGCATGCTGGCGGGAGTCTCAGTGCGGTCGCGGGCGTTTGCGCACCTGGTGGCTCCGGCGCTGTCATTTGTAAAGGCGACGCCGGTCGCCTGCGTGGTGGTCCTGCTGCTTATTTGGTTGGGGTCGGCACGTGTGAGCATCGCGGCGGTCTTTTTGATGGCGCTGCCGGGCGTGTATTTTTCGCTGGCCGAGGGGCTGGCTCAGGTGAATAAAACGCTGGAGCAGATGTTCCGTCTGCATGGCGTGCGCGGCTGGCGCCTGTTTTGCGCCCACACCTGGCGCGAGGTGCTGCCGTTTGTGCTTTCGTGTGCCCGTGCCGTGATCGGCATGAGCTGGAAGGCCGGCGTGGCAGCCGAGCTGATCGGCATGGCGGTGGGCACCGTGGGTGAGCGTATCTATCAGGCAAAGCTTTTGATTGAGACGGCTGATTTGCTGGCGTGGACCGTGCTGGTCGTTGCCGCCTCGTGGGCTTGTGAGCGCGTGCTGGTGTGGCTGCTGCGGGTTTCGGGACCCGTGGCGTGGCGCGCGGCCGTGCGGGCGCACGGGCATGGACTGCGCGGGCGTGCGGGGGCTGCGAGCGATGGCGCTGCAGCGGAGCTTGCGCTTGCCGTGGGCGATCGTGCGCCCTGGGCGCCGGCGCTGGATGGTCTGGCACTCAACGTGCCCGCGGGTGGGCGTATCTGTGTGATGGGCGCTTCGGGCATGGGCAAGTCGACGCTGCTTTCGTTGGCAGCGGGGGAGTGCGCGCCGTGCTCGATGGTGTTTCAGGATGTACGTCTGGTAGAGGGCGCCTCGGCTTTGGATAACGTGCTGGTGTGTGCCGATGCGCGCGTGGGTGCGTCGAGCGCTGCGGCCTTGCTGCGCCGGTTGGTGCCGGGAATCGACGTGCATTCGCGCGTGGCCGAGCTTTCGGGCGGGCAGCGCCGCCGTGTCGAGATTGCCCGCGCCCTGCTGTGCCCGGGCGGCGCGGTGATTCTTGACGAGCCCTTTACCGGCCTGGATGCCGCCGCGCGCGATGCGACGACCAAGGTCGTGCTCGACCTGCTCGACGGCCGCACGCTCTTGCTCGCCACACATGACGTCTCCGACGCTCAGGCCCTCGATATCTCGGATATCACCACGCTCTAAATTCTAACTCAGCAACAAAATGATTCGTTTTCCTCCGTCCCCATGGGATCGGGTGTGGTATTCTATCTGCGGGGTAATACCTAGGAATACCAAGTAATACAACGCCGCAGAAACAAACTCCAGATGCGGGCCAATCGGGTTGCCTTCACAGCCCGTCGCCCAGCCGCGTGGCCCGCATCTATCCGCACTACCGTCGTTTCAAAAAGGAAGCGCCATGGCAGAACACATGACCCCCGTAGTCGCGAAGGTCTTGCCCGAGGAGAAGGCAGCCTTCGCGGCGGCAACTCAGCTCGTGGGCACCACGCCGTCCAACGCCATCCGCATGTTTATCGCCGCGTTCAATCGCTGCGGCACCTTCCCGTTCGACATCTCGCCCAACGGGGCTTTTGGCACTGCGCCCGATTCTCATCAATAAGTGATCCGTTTTCCTCCGTCCCCATGGGATCAGCTCTCTGCCGAGTTGTGGTAGAACTAGGGAACGGTTTTGAGGAGGTTGGCATGCTCAATGCGATGATTTGGGCGCTTGCCTGTTTTGGCGTCGTCGCTGCCGATATTGCCCTGAGCATCGTTTTGTTCTCCGCCCTTGGCGTCGCATCGGTGTTCATGGGTTTTTCGATCGATGACCTCGACATTCAATTGCTTCAGGCCGTCGCGCAGACGGCATCGTTTTTGATGGCGCTGCTGTGGTGGCGTTATCTGTGGCCGCGTTCGTTTATGGCACGCCGGCAAAGCGCGCATCCGCTCGGCGGGGGAGCGCGTGGGGCGTGGAAGCGCATCGCCTGCGTTATCGTGATTGGCCTGGCCCTGCAGGTGGTCGTTGGCTACGTGACCGACGCCGCGCTGTCGCTGTTGCCCGATGCCGCGGCCGACTACAGCGAGCTTGTCGAGGAAACAGGCATGGGCGACACCAGCTATCTCGCCGTCCTGACTACGGTACTCGGCGCCCCATTTTGTGAAGAGCTGCTGGTGCGCGGCATTATTTTTGAGTTTTCGCTCCGAGCGTTTAATCCGCAGTGCCGCCCACTTTGGAAGCGCCGGCGTCGTGCGAGCGCGCAGGACGGCGCCATGGTGCCCTGGGCGGCCCCAAGTACGTGGGGTATCGCCGCGGCGATTGTGCTGCAGGCGGCAATCTTCGGTTTTATGCACATGAATTGGGTGCAAGGTTGCTACGCGGGTGCCGCCGGCCTCATCTTTGGTTGGGTGCTCGTGACGACCGGAAAGCTCCGCTACACGATCCTGCTGCACTTTGCCTTTAATGCCGGGTCGTATCTCATGACGTTGCTCTGGTTTGTGAACACGCCGTTCGACGTGGCAATTACGGTCGCTATCGCCGGCGTCATCCTCGTTGAGGCAATGCGCTCGCTGCGCCATGCGTGTGGGATGGACGCAGCGAGCGCACCGCTGCCCTAGTTGCGGCGTCCGCCGCCGTTGGCGCCCTGACGCCCTTGGGCCGCGCGGTTGCGACCGGCAGTGTTCTGTGCGCGCGACATGCCGCCGTGCCCCTTGCTGCCTTTGGGTCCCTTGCCGGCGCCGCCGCCATGCGGTTTGCCGCCCTTCTTGCCGGTACCATGCCCGCCGCCAGCAGACGTCTCGCCCGGGCGTGGCGGCACGGGGCGAATCAGACAATGCTTGGTGTAGCCGATCAGATCGCGGCGACCGGCCTTCTCCAGTGCCTCACGCACGAGCTTGTAGTTCTCGGGCTTGCGATACTGGATGAGCGCGCGCTGCATGGCCTTTTCGTGCGGGTCGCGCGCCACATAGATCGGCTCCATGGTGCGCGGGTCCACGCCGGTGTAGTACATGCACGTCGACATGGTGGACGGGGTGGGGTAGAAGTCCTGCACCTGTTCGGGCATGTAGCCCATGTCGCGCACGGCCTCGGCAAGGTCCACTGCTTCCTTCATGGTCGAGCCGGGATGGCTCGAGATTAGGTACGGCACTACGTACTGTTTGAGTCCGTATTCGCGATTCAAGCGTTCGAATTTACGGCAGAACGCATCGTAGACGGCGCGACTCGGCTTGCCCATCACGGACAGCACCGCATCGCTTACGTGCTCGGGTGCCACGCGTAGCTGGCCCGAGACATGGTGCTCCAACAGCTCGCGCAAAAACTCGTCCGAGGCATCGGCCATGGTGTAGTCAAAGCGGATGCCGCTGCGCACGAAGACCTTCTTGACGCCCGGCAGCTGGCGCAGGTCGCGCAACAACTGCGTGTAGCCGCTCTCGTCGACCACCATGTTCTTGCACACGCTCGGCCACAGGCAGCGTTTGTTCTTGCACACGCCGTGCTTGAGCTGCTTGTCGCAGGCAGGGCGGCTAAAGTTGGCCGTCGGTCCGCCCACGTCGTTGATGTAGCCCTTAAACTCGGGATCGCGCGTGAGCAGCTCGGCCTCGCGCATGATCGAGTCGTGGCTGCGCATCTGCAGCACGCGGCCCTGGTGAAAGGTGAGGGCGCAAAACGAGCACTCGCCAAAACAGCCGCGGTTGGAGCTAATGGAAAACTTGATCTCGGCAAAGGCCGGCACGCCGCCTGCCGCGTCGTAGTCGGGATGCCAATCGCGTGCGTAGGGGAGCTCGGCCACCTCGTCCATCTCATCGGTGGTGAGCGTCGCCGACGGCGGGTTCTGCACCACATAGACGCTGTTGGGGTAGGGTTCTACCAGGCGATGCCCGGTGATGGGGTCCATATTCTGCTGCTGCACGTTAAAGCTGCGCGCGTAGTTGAGCTTGTCGGCGGTAAGGTCGTCCCAGCTGGGCAGCAGGTCGTAGTCGTAGACCTCGTCGAGCGAACCCGCGCGGTAAACGGTGCCGTTGATATAGGTGATCTGATCGACGGGCAGTCCCGCGTCGAGCGCGTCGGCGATCTCGACGATCGCGTGCTCGCCCATGCCGTAGATGAGGATGTCGGCGCCCGAGTCGAGCAGTACCGAACGCTTGAGCTTGTCCTGCCAGTAGTCGTAGTGGGCCAGGCGGCGCAGGCTCGCCTCGATGCCGCCGATAATGATGGGAGCGTCCTTGAACGTCTGGCGGATGAGGTTGCCGTAGACCGTGACGGCACGGTTGGGGCGGTGACCTTCCTCGCCGCCGGGGGTATAGGCGTCGGTGTGGCGGCGGTGCTTGGTTACCGAATAGTGGTTGACCATGGAGTCCATGTTGCCGGCGCTGACGAGAAACCCCAGGCGCGGCTCGCCGAGCACAGTGATGCTGGCGGGGTCGGTCCAGTCGGGCTGGCAGATGATGCCCACTTTGTAGCCGTGCGCGTCGAGTACGCGGCTGATGATAGCCATGCCAAAGCTCGGATGGTCCACGTAGGCATCACCGCAGATATAGACGAAGTCGCACTGGTCCCAGCCGCGCGCATCCATGTCGGCGCGGCTGACGGGGAGGAACTTATCGCGGCCCGGGCGCCAGGGACGGGCGGGCGCGGCTTGAGTGTGCGTGGCGTGAGCGGCGCGCGCGGCCTGGGCCTTGCCGCCGCGCTTTTGCTGCTGGCCCTGTTTGCCCTGCTGACTGCGCTGGTTATTCTGAGCGTGCTGAGGCTTTTTTGCCACGATCCCTCCCGGTGTTTGTATGCTGCACGTAATTGTAACCAGTCTTTTTGGGACGGGGCTAAAAAGACTGGTGGAGTACATGGGCTGGCGGATCGGCGTGTCGATGCGGGTGCCGTTTGTTTCCAGACTGTGTATCCCCGTGTCGAAGGAGCCGTCTCGCGCGCACGCCATGTTGTCAATGGGTTACAGTATGAACGGCGGCTATGTTTCCGCCAACGCACGAGAGGGTCGTCAACAAGGAGGATGCACGACGATGCAGCGTGCCAAACAGATATCGGAGTCCATCGAACTGGGCATTATCCTGGCGCTCGCCGGCGGCTTTATGGATGTGTATTCGTACATTGGGCGCGACCATGTTTTCGCCAACGCACAGACGGGCAACATCCTGCTCGTGGGCGTGAGCATCTCGGAGGGCAATTGGGCACTTGCGGGGCGCTACTTCTTCCCTGTGGTGTCGTTTGCCGTGGGCATTATGCTTGCCGACCTGGTACACGAACGGTTTGGCAGCGTGATTCACTGGCGTCAGGTGACGGTGTTCTTTGAAGCCGTCATCTTGCTGGGCGTGAGCTTTATTCCCGGTGGCGGTTACAACCTGCTCGCCAACTGCCTCACCTCGTTTGCCTGCGGCATGCAAGTCGAGAGCTTCCGCAAGATCCACGGTCACGGCATCGCCACGACTATGTGCATCGGCAACTTGCGCAACGCGCTGCAAAACGTGGACGATTACATCATCACCCACAGGCGCGGCTTTTTGGAAAACGGCTTGCTGTACTTTGGCGTGATCTTTACCTTTGTGTTTGGCGCCGTGTTGGGCAACTGGTGTATTGAGCGCATGGGCCTGCACGCCATCGTCGTGGCGAGTTTGCTGCTGTTTGTCGCGTTTGCCATCATGTTCATCGACCGCGAGCGCGACTTGCACAGGAAATGGGCCCGCATCATAGCTGACTGGCAGACCGCGAGTCTTAAGCGCTAAGGTGCATGTTCGTAACAACATTCAGGAGCCAGAAAAACTATCTAGCTCCTGAATGTTGTTACGAACTGCTTTTTGCGATTTATTCGAGATGTTCTTCAATCCGAGCCCTAAGAAGGGCAATGGCTGTAGATATTCCAATTGCGGCGGCTAATTCGGCTTTATCCAAAACCTGTATGCTAAAGCACGATTGTTTATCACATTGAAGGACGATAACTGAAGATAGTTTCACTTCCCGTTGGCTGAATACATCGTAATCTCCAAATAGGAAGTTACCTTTTATTGTGTAATTCGGTATGTTCGTTACGCACTTCATCTCAAGTCTGTTTAGGCCATAATCAAACACCGCAACTTCCTCGTGTTCGATGATGAGCGCAACCCTGGGCATGTTGCTAAAACCACCGTCGACGACAGTGAAGAATTTTTCATTTGCATCGTCATAAACGGTATATTTAAGACTCAATAGCTGTCCTAGTGGACCCGTGAACCCATGTTTTTTGATGTTGAGGTTGTCTCCCGCTGGGTTGATGAGAGCCAGAGTATGCGGATAAGGGTTACCTTCAATTGAGATTCGATATTCGTTTGTAGCCGTCTTGCTCGATTTAGGACCACTAGCCACCATGTGTCATCGCCTCGATCGAATTGGAACCGCCTTCTGCTTCGTGCGGAGAATTACGCTGTACGCTGCAGTAGATGCAGCTGCAATAACCGCATGGGCAATTTCTAACAAAATGAATAACGCTATTTGCTGCATGCATGTTATTTACTATAAAGTATCCTTTTATAAACGTATTGTCAAACATATATTGCTAAAACAGAAACAATTTATAGACTGAGTTGGTCGTATTCTTTGGGCGATTGCTCCTATAATCTAGCCTTCGCTGCTGTCGGGAGGGAAGGACTAGAGCGCCGTTATTATGTTGAAACGCTTTAAAAATTTTGACGTTCTCACGTGTTTTTTGTTTCAAAAGCGTTAGGATGGGACTCGTAGCGTGGGGCGTAATGGGTGCCCCGCACACGATGGGAGGCTATCAATGGCTAATCGTTTCGTTCTCAACACCATTTCTTATCATGGTTCCGGCGCCATCAAGGAGATTCCCGGCGAGCTCCAGCGTCGCGGCTACAAGAAGATCTTCGTCTGCTCCGATCCCGATCTGGTCAAGTTTGGCGTTACCGCTAAGGTGACCGACGAGCTCGACGCTGCCGGCATCGCTTGGAGCCTCTACTCCGAGATCAAGCCCAACCCCACTATCCAGAACGTCAAGGACGGCGTCGAGGCCTTCAAGGCCGCCGAGGCTGACGCTATCGTGACCATCGGTGGCGGCTCCTCCATGGACACCGCCAAGGCTATTGGCATCATCATCAACAACCCCGAGTTCGCCGATGTCCGCAGCCTCGAGGGCGTTGCTCCCACCAAGAACCATGCCGTGTTCACCATCGCCGTGCCGACGACCGCCGGTACCGCTGCCGAGGTGACCATCAACTACGTCATCACCGACCCCGAGAAGGTCCGCAAGTTCGTGTGCGTCGACACCAACGACGCCCCCGAGGTCGCCGTCGTCGATCCCGACATGATGGCCTCCATGCCCGCCGGCCTGACCGCCTCCACCGGCATGGACGCTCTGACCCACGCCATCGAGGGCTACACCACCAAGGGCGCCTGGGAGCTCTCCGACATGTTCCACTTTGAGGCCATTAAGCTGATCAGCGAGAACCTGCGCGACTCCGTCGCCGAGGCCAAGTCCGGCAAGCCCGGCTCCGGCCGTGAGGGCATGGCTCTTGGTCAGTATGTCGCCGGCATGGGCTTCTCCAACGTCGGCCTGGGCATCGACCACGCCATGGCTCACACCCTGTCCGCTCACTACGACACCCCGCACGGCGTCGCTTGCGCCATGCTGTTGCCGATCGCCATGGAGTTCAACAAGCCGGTTTGCGCCGAGCGCCTGGCCAAGGTCGCCGTCGCCATGGGCGTTGACACCACGGGCATGAGCACCGACGAGGCCGCCGATGCTGCCATTGCCGCCGTCAAGCAGCTTTCCGCCGACGTGAACATCCCGCACGTCTGCGAGGCCATGAAGGCTGACGAGATCGAGGTCCTGGCCAAGGACGCCATGGCCGACGCCTGCTTCCCGGGCAACCCGCGCGAGGCGACGCTCGACGACGTCATCGAGCTCTTCAAGAAGATCTGCCCGGCTGCCTAGCCCAGTTTGGTGGTCCTTCGCCCGTAGGCGTATGGTCTTTTGACTTGCCGCTGGCCCTGCCGCGCTACGCACGGCGGGGCTTTTTGTGCTGCGTCAATGTCTTGAGACGGGTAAAACTAAAGCATGCTGCCCGCTGCGGATAGGTGGTGCACTTCCCAGCGTGCATTTTTGGGAGTATTCAGCAGGCTCTGAAAAATGCATAACGTTGTGAATGGGCCGTAGTGGCCCGCAGACACCATCGACAGCCATTGCGGACGGACTATCGATGAGCGGAGGGGGCCGTCGCCGCGTTTTTGGGTTGCAACGACCTGCAACCTTGCTGCAACCGCGTCGTTTTGTCGTTTGTGATGGGGCTGTTGGGGCTGCGGTGCTGAATACTCCGTTTTTTGCACGGTCTAGGGTGGAGTACCCTGAGACGAAGCAAAAAGATTCCTCATTTCTATGCAGATACCGATAGGATTTATGCAAGATTGGGATTGTAAGACGTGCGCGTGCACAAAACCGGTGCGGGGACGTCGGGAGGCAGCTCGGCTCCTAGGGCATTGACCGTGCAGAACGGTTAAAATCGGGACTCGGTCTTGGTTTTACTTGGAAGGACGCATATGGCTTCTAATATTGATGCTTCTCTAGAGGAGACGCTCTCCTATATCGCGGGACAGCTTAAGGCGCTGACTTCTATCGCTTCGCCTACGGGCTATACCCGTGCGGCGACTGATTATCTGATGGAGACGTTGCGCGATATGGGCTTTGGGCCCGAGCGCTCCAATAAGGGCAATGTGCTCGTTGAGCTTGGTGGTGAGGGCGAGCCGCTCGTATTGGCGAGCCATGTCGATACCCTGGGCGCCATGGTGCGCTCCATTAAGGACAATGGTCGCCTGCGCCCCACGACCCTCGGCGGGCATCAGTGGTCTACGGCCGATGGCGAGAACTGCACCGTTTATACGCGCGACGGCAATGTCTACACGGGCGTGGTCCTCAATACCGAGCCTTCGGCGCATGTGGCCGATGAGCCGGTCAAGACCATCGAGAAGAACATGGAAATCCTGCTCGACGAGAACGTTGACAGCAAGGACGATGTGCTCGAGCTGGGTATTCAAACCGGCGACATCATCGCTATGGATCCGCGCACCACGGTGACGGAGAGCGGCTACATCAAGAGTCGCTTCCTTGACGACAAGCTGTCCGCGTCGATTCTGCTGGGTTTGGCCCGCGCCGTCGCCGAAGGCGAGGTGACGCTTTCGCGCAAGGTTTCGTTGCTCTTTACGGTGTACGAGGAGGTCGGCCACGGCGGTGCCTTTGTGCCGGCCGACACGCGCGAGATGATCAGCGTGGACATGGGCTGCGTGGGTGACGACCTGGGCTGCACCGAGCGCATGGTTTCGATTTGCGCCAAGGATTCGGGCGGTCCGTACAACTACGACCTGGTAACCACGCTGTCCAACATTGCGCGCGAGCTGGAGCTCGATTACGCCATCGATGTGTACCCGCACTATGGCTCCGACGTCGAGGCCACGCTCTCGGCCGGCTACGACATTCGCCATGGTCTTATCGGCCCCGGCGTGTACGCGAGCCACAACTACGAGCGCAGCCACATCGACGGCGTGCGCAATACCTACGAGCTGGTTCGCGCCTACGTTCAGCGCTAGGGGAGCAGCGGCCTCGGCTGACACAGCAGTACCGACCGAGGCCGTCCTCTCTAAGTTGCGGTGAAATAGGGACTGTTTGGCGATTTTAAACGCTTAAACAGTCCCTATTTCACCGCAACTTATGAAGGAGATGGGACTACTTGATAGCTGCCGTAACGGTGCCGCCGCCCAGGACGATGTCGCCGCGGTAGATAACGACTGCTTGGCCGGGGGCGATGGCTCGTTGCGGCTCGTCAAACGTTATCAGCATTTGCCCGTCTTCATCACGCGTAAGGGTTGCTGCCTGGTCTTTCTGACGGTAGCGGTACTTGGCACCTACGCGAATGCCGCCGGCGTCGAGCTCCGCCTCCATGCGTGCGTCCGGCGCGCTCCAGATCCACTCATCGGCCGTGAGGGCAGCGGCGGTCAGGTCCTCGGCCTCGCCCAGATGCACGGTGTTGTTGGCGGCGTCGACGCCCGTCACATACACGGGATGCGCCATCGCGACGCCCAGGCCCTTGCGCTGACCGATGGTGTAGCGCAGCGCGCCGTTGTGGCGCCCGACCACGCTGCCGTCGCGCCACACAATGTCGCCCGGTGCAGCGGGATGTCCGCAGCGGCACTCGATATAGCCCGCGTAGTCACCGTCTGGAATAAAACAGATGTCCTCGCTTTCGGCCTTCTGGGCGTTGGTAAAGCCCTGCTCGGCGGCTATGCGGCGCACGTCGCGCTCTTTGTCCAGGCCTGCCAGCGGAAAGATCGTGTGCGCCAGGCGCTCCTGCGTAAGCGAATACAAAAAGTAGCTTTGGTCCTTTTTGGGATCTTCGCCGCGATGTAGCTGCCAGGTGCCGTCTGCCGCCTGGCTTGTTTTGGCGTAATGTCCCGTGGCGATGTAGTCGCAGCCCATGTCCAGCGCCGCATCGAGCAGCGCGCCAAACTTAATGTGGCGGTTGCAGATAATGCACGGATTGGGCGTCAGCCCCTCCTGGTAGGCGTTCACAAAGCGCTCGATAACGTTGCGGTCGAACGTCTGCTGCAGGTCGAGCACATGGTGGGGTATCCCCAGGCGCTCGGCGACGGCCTTTGCATCGGCGATGTCGCGGTCGACCTTACTCATGCCCGTGGCGGGGTCGGGTGCGGGGCAGGTGAGGCGCATGGTGGCGCCGACGCATTCGTATCCCTGGCTTTTGAGCAGGTACGCGGTCACGCTGGAATCGACGCCGCCGCTCATGGCGACGAGCACGCGCTTGTTGTGCATGGGGAGGTTCTCCTTGGTGGCATGTGGCCAAAAAAGAAAAGCGGCGCGGGAGGCTGGTTCCGCGCCGCAGACATTGTAGCAAGTTCGGGCGTCATGTGGGACACCCTGTTGGGATGAGCCCAGGCTGCCAGAAGAGAGGGGAGACCGGCGTGCCTTGGACTCGTTCTAAGAACGAGAAGCTCTAGTCCTGGAACAGTGCCGTGGACAGGTAGCGCTCGCCGGTGTCGGCAAGCAGGGCCACGATGGTCTTACCCTCGTTCTCGGGGCGCTTGGCCAGCTGCAGTGCGGCCCACACGGCGGCACCGGACGAAATGCCCACGAGCACGCCCTCCTTGTGGCCCACGGCGCGGCCGGTTGCAAAGGCGTCGTCGTTCTCGACGGGGATGATCTCGTCGTAGACCTGGGTGTCGAGGACGTCGGGCACAAAGCCGGCGCCGATGCCCTGGATCTTGTGTGGGCCGGCCTGGCCCTTGGAGAGCACCGGGGAGGTGGCGGGCTCGACGGCGACGACCTTAATCTCGGGGTTCTGCTCCTTGAGGAACTCGCCCACGCCGGTCACGGTACCACCGGTGCCAACGCCGGCGACGAAGATGTCGACCTGGCCGTCGGTGTCATCCCAGATCTCGGGGCCGGTCGTGGCCTTGTGAATGGCGGGGTTGGCGGGGTTCACAAACTGGCCGGCGATGATGCTGTTGGGAGTCTCCTTCTGCAGCTCCTCGGCCTTGGCGATAGCGCCCTTCATACCCTTGGAGCCGTCGGTGAGCACAAGCTGCGCACCGTATGCCTGCATCAGCTTGCGGCGCTCGACGGACATGGTCTCGGGCATGGTGATGATCACCTTGTAGCCGCGGGCGGCCGCCACCGAGGCGATGCCGACGCCGGTGTTGCCGCTCGTGGGCTCGATGATGGTGTAGTCGCCGCCGCGCACGAGCTTGCCTGCCTTCTCGGCCTCGTCAATCATGTTCTTGGCGACGCGGTCTTTGACGGATCCGGCGGGGTTGAAGTATTCCAGCTTGACGAGCACACGGGCCTTGAGGTCCTCGTCGGCCTCAAAGTGGGTGAGCTCCAGAAGCGGGGTGTGGCCGATAAGCTGATCGATGGACGTGTAAACCTTGCTCATGGTGAACCTCCAAAGTGTTCAAGTTGCTGGTTGCCGTGTGGTTTTACGGCGTGTCTAGCAGCTAAACCCATAAACCTTATAGGTTGTTCGTTTAGCTGTTGGCAAGCATAGTAGACACTAAAGCCTAGTAATGCAATAGGAAATAGAAGATTATTACGAGTCGATTAACCATCTTGACCGGAACGGGTATTTCCAAAGCCAATTTTTCGGCTAGAATTTCAACGGACTAAAAGACCGAAAGGCAGCACTATATATGTTGGTTTCTACTAAGGGCAGGTACGCCCTGCGCGTTATGGTCGATCTGGCCGAGCACCAGGCGGCCGGTCGCATCCCGCTCAAAGAGATCGCGGCGCGACAAGGGATTTCGGAGAAGTACCTCGAGAATATTCTGGCTACGCTCGTGCGCGCCAATATGCTCTCGGGTATGCGCGGCAAGGGCGGCGGCTACGTGCTCACGCGCCCGCCCGAGCAGTACACGGTGGGCGAGATCCTGCGCCTGACCGAGGGCAGTCTGGCGCCGGTCGCCTGTCTGGATGGCGACTGCAAGGGTTGCTCGCGATCTGATGAGTGCCCCACGCTCGACGTGTGGAAGAACCTGGACAAGCTCATCAACGACTACCTCAACGGTGTGACGCTCGATCAACTTGTCGCTCCCAACGAAGGCTACGACTACGTCATCTAGTCCACCTGCCATGTGGGGACGGGGCGTAAATGGTAGATTTTCTTGCCCTCTGAGACTTGGCAAATAAGAAGGCCGCCCATTTTTGCGATGGGCGGCCTTTGATTTGGTCCGATGCATCTGTGTACCGGGGCGTTCTACTCTTCGGCAAGACTATCGAGGATGCTGCGCATGATGGACACTAGGATGCTGCCCATAAAGGCCGAGCCAAAGCCGGCGATGGAGATGCCGACGCCCAACAGGTTGACCGACAGGTAGCTGGCGAGCTCCAGCATAAAGCTGTTGAGCACGAGCTGGAAAATGCCGAGCGTAATGATCGTGAGCGGCAGCGAGATGACCGTGAGGAACGGTTTGACGAACGAATCGACGATGTTGAGGAACAGCCCCACAAAGGCAAAGCAGACCCAGGCCTCGGCAAAGCCGAAGGGTTGGATACCGGGGACGAGGAACGTGGCGATCGCGATGGCGATCGAGGTGAAGAGCCAGTTAAGCATAAAGCGCATGGCGTGAATCCTTTCTTGCGCCGGGGTTGCTGGCGTCGCGTGAAGCGGCTTGCAGCGGCGACTTGGATGGTTGCGCGGGCGCGCCGCGGTGTTTGGGCGCCCATTGTCTCAAATATTCGTGGAGCTTACGTGCGCATTCAGTTTCTAAACGGCGTTCGTCTCGAAAAACGTGCCGCTGACAGAGAGTCTTGTCACTTTAGTTTAGTGGTGTGCTACACTGCTACGGGCAAATAGCCCATGCATAGTTTTATTGCATATTACGGGCGAACGATGCCCGATGTCAGTATCAACTTCGATGCCTTTTGGCGGGTTTGGCGGTGATCGATGAATATCGAGAACATGTTTGACAAGCCTGATGTCAAGCAGCTGGTCCACGCATTTAGTCTTTTGGACGATGAGAACGATATCCAAGCGTTTTTGACCGATATCTGCACGCCGCGCGAGATTTGCGATCTTTCTCAGCGCCTGCAGGTCGCGCGCTATCTGGATGAGGGCGAGCCCTATGTTGAGGTTCAGGCCCGCACCGGCGCTTCGTCCACCACGGTGAGCCGCGTGTCCAAGGCACTTAATGGCGAGTACGGTGGCTATCGCAAGATCCTCATCAAACTGGAGGATGGCGAGTAGGCCAGCGGCAACAAACGAATCAACTGGAGCCGCCCCTTCGGGGGCGGTTTTTGTGTGTCGATAATTGATCCTTTGGGGACGGAGGAAAACGGATCATCGAGGGGATCTGGTGCATTGGGGCCAGGTTGTCCGTGCGGGCGGGTAGGATAGATGCGATGAATACTGCGAACGGTTTGAGTGGAGGACCATGCCTGTTCGAATCTATACCACCAATACCGGTACGGACTTGAGCGATGCCGAGGCGGCGTTGCTCGCCGACCTGGTTGCCCGCCACGGGCGTGCCGTTTTGCTGGCGCCCTCGTTTGCCGAGCTCGACCTGTGCCGTCACGATGCTGCGGTTGCTGGCGTCTCGCTGGGCGTTGACTACAAAACCCCCGCGTCGTGGCTTCGTTCGCTGTGGGAGCTTATGGGCGATGGCCGCAGCTTCGTCGACAATATGCAGCGCCAGATGCTGTTCTCGGACATGATCGCCCATCGCGACGATGCCGATCTGCAGCCGCTTTCGCGCAGTCAGGGCACGGTGCGCATGCTCGCGCGCATGGCCCGCGATGTACTGCCGGGCGTAGCGGGAACGGGTGCCGAGCGCTGCTGCGGCGACGTTTGCCAGCCCGATTCCAAGAGCGACGCCGAGGCTCGCGTGTTCGAGCTGTTGAGCGCATATGCGAGCGGCTTGGACCGTCGAGACATGGTCGAGCCCTGCGAGGCGGCTGATATTATGGCCGGTGTCCTGGCCGATAGCCTGCCGGCGTGCACCAGCGCCGTATGCGCGCGCGGCACCACATCGTTTACGCACGGCTTGCTCGAGCTGCTGTCGGCCGTGGCGAACAATGGGGGAGAGGTCGTTGTGCTGCTTGCCCGCGAGCAGGCGGCGATGCGCGAGGAGCTTGCCGCGGCATTTGATGCCCGCGGCGTGCTGTTTGAGGTCGCGCCGCTGGGGGAGGGTGCCGCCGCGCCCCAGACTGCCTCCAAGTCCGCCGCTCAGCCTACCTTTGTAGAGGTTGCCGGCCCTCACGCCCGCGCCCACGCCTATGTGGATGCAATCGATGAGCTGGTAAAAACGTGTGAGGACGCCGCAGTCGGCGGCGGTGTCGCGACGTCCGCGGACCCCGTGCGTGTGCTCGTGGTGTCTGCCCGGGCGCCCCAGCTGTTTGGTGAACTCGCTGCCCGTTTGGCGGCACGTCATATTGCGGCCGAGACAACCGAGTTCACGGCGTTTTCCCAATCCATTGCGGGCAGACAGTTCACGGCGCTCGCCAAACTGATCGAGCGCATGAAAGCCGCCGACGAGGGCACCGCCTCCAAGACCGAGTGGTGGCCCGCGCCGGAGCTTACCGACTGGATTTACAGTCCGCTTTCGGGTGCCGATGCCGCCAGCGCGCGCACCTTCGACAAGAACACGCGCCTGTCGCGCGGCAAGACCACCACGGCCGTCAAGAGCCTGCTGCAGAGCGTGCAGGGCCAGGTCAGGGGCACGCGCAAGGCCGCCAGCGATGAGAACTGGTTTAAGAGCGTGCCGTGCGTGGTCTCGGACGTGTTCCAAGCGCTGTGGCGCGACAAACCCGTGACGGCGCTTAAGGCAATGCTTGCCGTCGCCGAGGCGTTGCCCGATCGCGCCCTTGGAGGCCTTGACGGTCAGGCCCGTCGCCAGGCAGAGACGGCTCTGCTGCGCCATGCCATCGACATCCTTATGAACGATGCTCGCGCGCTCGACGTGTCGCAGGCCGCGACCGTGCCGGTTCTCGACGGCGTTCGAACCAAGGTAGACAAGCGCAGTACCGCTTACGATTACGCGACCTACGAGGTCGATCGCACGCCACGGGCGCAAGTACGCTTCGTGTCGCTTGCCGATGCGTCGGTTCTGCGTCCTGGCGGCTACGATGCCGTGCTGTTTGCCGATGTCGACCTGGATAGCTACCCGCTTTCGCACGAAGAGGGCCCGCTTGCCACGTTGACGGCCGAGCTGCGCCGCGACGGTGTGTCTTTGGAGCCCGCCGCTCTGTTGCGCGTGCGCTTTGGCCGTGCAATGCAGGCGGCGAGCGGTCCGGTCGCGCTCGCCCGCGTGACGCACGATCGCCAGGCACGCGAGTGCTACCCGGCAGCCGTATGGACCGAGCTGCGGGCACATGCCGAGGCCGCTGGCGCTGCCAAGCCCACGCGCGTGGGCGAGGGCGATATCATCGCCGACTTTGATCACGCTGCAGGCGAAGGTCTTAGGCGCGAGCGCGTGACCTGCGAAGCTCCTCAGCATCTGAGCGATGAAGCCATTCCGTATCTGGTCCTGCGCCGTCGCGATGGCGAGGGCGAGGATGCGCCGCTGGTGCCGCGCCTGACGTCTGCCTCGCAGATCGAGGCCTATTCGACCTGCCCGCTATGCTGGTTCGTCTCGTACCGCGTGAAGCCCCAGTCGATCGACGCGGGCTTTGGCAATATGGAGAAGGGCAACTTTGTCCACGACGTGCTGGAACACCTGCACGCCCGTCTGCCCCAGGAGGGCATGGAACGCGTGACGCCCGAGAACCTGCCACGTGCCCAGGAGCTGCTGCGCGAGGTCTTTGACGAGACCTTGGTCGAGCATGCCTCCAAGCGTGGCAACGAGGGCCCACTCGTGCCGCTCTCTCCGGTAGAGGAGCGCCAGGTGGCCGAGATTCTGCCGCAGCTGGAGGGAGTGCTTGCCTATGAAGCCGAGGCGCTGACTCCTTTTGCTCCGCGCTACCTTGAGTTTGCCTTTAACGATCTTAACGTTGAGTATGCCGGCTGGCCGTTCGGCGGGCGCATCGACCGTGTGGACGTGGATGCCGAGAAACGCGCCGTGGTGATCGACTATAAGCACCGCACGGGCGTTGAGGAGTTTAAACTCGCCGACCCCACGGTGCGCGACGAGGAATCGGGCGAGGCCGCCATCGACGACCCGCGGTGGCTGCCGCCCCATACCCAGACACTTATCTATGCGCAGGCCATGCGCCGTGCGCTGGGTCTGGATACCCGTGCGGCGCTCTATTTTTCGACCAAGGGCGGCAAACCGGCGCTGCGAGGCGCCGCGAGTGCCGAGCTGCTCGAGGAGGAGCGTGGCGACGGCCGCATCCCGGGGCTTAAGAAGGGCTTTCCCGGCGAGGGTGGCAGCATGGACTTCGACGCCCTGCTCGATCGCGTGGAGGCCGGCATCGCCGAGCGCTTGCGCGAACTCGAGGCAGGCAACGTTGCCGCCGTCGACCCGACGTCGACGCAGGCCGCGCATGCCCGCTGCTCGTATAACCACGAAGGTACGTTTGTAAGGAGGGACGTGTAGACCATGGATCTTTCGACCTTGATGCCGCAACAGCTGCAGATCGTCAAGACGCTCGACCGTCCGCTGTTTGTCTCGGCGGGCGCCGGTTCGGGCAAGACCTTTACCCTCACGCGCCGCATCGTCTACGCGCTCTCGCCCGAATCCGGTCCGTTCGTCGAGCATCTGGACCAGGTGCTCGCCATCACCTTTACCAAGGACGCCGCGGCCGAGATCCGTGACCGCGTGCGCTGCGCGCTCATCGACGAGGGCATGGACGAGGAGGCCCTGACCGTCGACGATGCGTGGATCTCGACCATTCACGGCATGTGCTCGCGTATCCTGCGCGCGCACGCGCTGGAGCTGGGCATCGATCCCGAGTTCACGGTGCTCACCGATACCGACGAGCTTATGGACCAGGCTGTTGAACACGTGCTGGGGCGCGCGACGGCGCCCGATGCCGCGCCCGAGCTCGCGGCATCGCTCAAAGCCCTCTACGCCTGGTATCCCATGGCGGGCGAGGGCGGTTCCTTTGGCGCCGGTACGACCATCAAGGGTCTGGTGCGCGAGCTGCTGGAGCTGTCGAGCCAGCTGCCGGGCGGTATGGACGACGTGCGCGTGGCGCGCGGCCAGGCCGATACCTCGGCACTCGCCGATGCCTATCGCGCGGCGCTGGGCGCAAGCAAGGCCTCGACCGAGAAGGCGCAGGCGGCGCTCGATGCCATCGACGCGTTCGAGGCGAGCGGCAAGACCATGGTCGATGCGGCGCGACTCATGATGTCATGCGCCATGCCGCGCGCGAGCAAGGCATTCCCTAAGGAGCAGGTCGAGCTGCTCAAGGCCGAGGCCGCCGATGCGTTTATCAATATCGTGCTTGCCTGCGGTGCCCCGGCGCTCGATGCACTGGTGGGCCTGGCCCGTTCCGTGGAGGCCGAGTATCGCGCGCTGAAGGCTGCCCAGTCCGCCCTCGATAATAACGACCTGCTGCGTATGGCTTACGAGGCGTTGCGCGATTACCCTGCCATCCGTGCTGCGTACGAGGGCCGCTTTAAGATGGTCATGATCGACGAGTTCCAGGATACCGACCAGATGCAGGTCGATCTGATCCGTTACCTGACGGGTGCGGGGGAGCGCGCGCTGTGCACCGTGGGCGATGCACAACAGTCCATCTATCGCTTCCGCGGCGCCGAGGTCGAGGTGTTCCGTCGCCAAGAGCGCAAGGTGGGCGCCCCGGGGACGGCCGAGGCGGCGGCCGTCGTTGGCGCTGCTGCCGACGTCCCTGCTGGCGAGCTCGTCAAGCTCGTGCGCAACTTCCGCAGCCATGACGAGGTGCTGCGTTACGTGGCACGCGTCTTCGACGGCGATGACGGCGGCCTGATGCAGGGCTTTTTGGATCTTGAGGCGAGCGACGGCCGCAAGGACACGCTGGTGGCAGACGCCTCGCGTCGCCAGGCCCTCTTTGTTGCCGGCGGCAGTATGCAGGAGCGCACGCAGGCCAAGGCCCGTGCGATTGCCGAGCGATTCCGCGCGCTTGCCGATGCCGGCCAGCCCCAGGGCGGCATGGTGCTGCTGCTGGGCCGCATGACCAACGCCGACGTCTACGCCCAGGCCTTCCGCGACCAGGGGCTCGACTGCGTCATCGCAGGTGGCTCGGTCTTTGCCCAGGCCGCCGAGGTGCAGACGGTGCGCGCCCTGGTTTGTGCGCTCGCCAATCCGGCCGATACGGCGCAGGGCCTTATGCCGCTGCTCGCCTCGCCGATGTTTGCGCTCGGCGCCCAGGAGTTCCTGGCGCTGGCGACCAGGCTCGATAGCGAGACGGGGGAGACCTCGCGCCGGAATATCGACGCGGGCATCATGAGTGATTTCGACGTGCCGGGTTTGCAAGACTTGCCGCTCGTGACGCGCGCCCGCGAGGTGCTGCGCTATGCGCTTCGTCGTGTGGGTCGCGATTCGTTCGCCGCCATCGCGCGCGACGTGGTCAACGCCTCCGGCTGGTTTGTGCGTCTGGCACAGCGTGGTCCCGAGGGCAAGGCCATTGCCGCCAACGTGCTCAAGGCGCTCGACGCCGTGGCCGAGGCGGAGGCCGAGTTCGGCAACTCGCCGCGTTCCATCGCGCTGGCCTTCGACCGCTTCTTGGCGGGCAAGGAGGCCCCGGGTGCCCTCAACGAGGAGGGCGACGGCGCGGTGCGCATCATGACGGTTCATGCCTCCAAGGGTCTGGAATATCCGGTCGTGGCGGTCGCCGAGTGCTTTGGCGTGCGTAAGTCCTCGGGTGCGGCACAGATGGGTCGCGTCGAGGGCGGAGCGCAGGTCGTGGCACTGCCGGCACGCTTCGACGGCGTTAAGCTCGCCGATGGTACCTTTGTGAAGGGCGACGACGTCAAAAAGCAGTTTGAGCATGCGTTTAAGGGTAAGGGCGCGTCGCTATGGTTGCCGCCGGAGCTCATGGAGGACGTCTGCGCGACGGGTTCTCCCGCCGAGGCATTTGCTCGCCTGCGCAACGACGACCTGCAGCTTTCGCTCGAGGAGCGGGCCCGCTTACTCTACGTTGCCATGACGCGTGCGCGCGAGCTGGTGATCTTGGCGATGGATGCCGGCGTGAGCCGTGGCAAGGTGACGGCGCCGACCTTCGACGTCGAGACCGATCTGACTTACGACGTTCTGCGCCGTATTTTGCCGACCGACGCTCTGGACATGCCGCAGCTCGATGCCGACCGCCTGGTGTTCGACAACTCCCAGCCGGGCGACTACGAGCTCATTTCGCTCGCGGACTTTACCTTTGGCGAGCAGGCGTTTGAGGCCAATGCTTCACTGGATGCTGAGGGCAGGCTCGTTCGTGGCGATGCGGAGCCGGTGGGTGCCGGTGCAGATGCCCGTGCCGCCGTTCCTGGTCCTGCCGACCCCAAGCCCGATTCGTTTGAGCTTGTGTATCCCCAGGCAGTGGGCGTGCGCATGGGCATCTGTCCGTATCCGATGCGTGATTCGTATAGCTACTCGTCAATCGCCGCGGCGCTACATGCCGAGGCCGAGGACCGTGCCGCCGAGGCTCGTGTTCCCATGGACGAGGCTGGCGATGATGCAGAGTCGGATGGTTCCGAGATGACGGATGCAGACGTGGCCGCCGTTGAGCCCGTCGGCAACCCCATGGCGCTGGGCTCGGCCTTCCACGCTGCCTGCCAGTGGCTCATCGAGATGGGTGCCGATGCACTGCCCGCCGCGCGTGCCGATGCGCTGGCGCGCCTGTGGCGCCTGACGCCGGAGCAGCGCGAACGCTTCGACGTTGCCCTGGACCGCTGGCTCAAGTCGGCTGTTCGTGCCGACCTGCTCGCGTGGCCGTGCGTTCGCGCCGAGGTGCCGTTCTTTTCGCTGGGCTGCGAGGACGAGGACATCGCTCGCTACGGTGCATATGCCGAAGGCGCCATCGACGCTTTGGCGACGAACCCGGCGGATTCGTCACGCGCGCTGGTCATCGATTACAAGACGGGCGGCACGCCGGACGAGACGCCGGAACAGCTGCAGGAGAAGCACGCCCTGCAGGCGCGTGTCTACGCTGATGTTCTACACAAGGCGGGCTTTGAGGCCGTGACCGTCAAGTTCGTCCGCGTGGAGCAGCCGGATCCAACCATCTTCGTCGAACCCGCCGAACCCCAAGTAGTCACCTACAATCTCTAGCCCTCAGATAACTTGCGGTGGAATAGTTCCTGTATCGCGGCCCAGGTGGCCTAAGCGGGAACTATTCCACCGCAACTGCAAGAGGAGCCGTGTGGGTTTGGCTAGGTTCGGGTGCTGTCCGTGCCGTGGGGTAAAATCGTTCAGTCAGAACACGAACCCGCATCGGAGCTCATCATATGGCATTCGTCCATCTGCACAACCACACTGTTTTCTCCATGCTCGACGGCGCAACCCGTATCCAGGATATGGTCAACCGCGCCGTTGAGCTTGGCATGCCCGCCGTGGCCATTACCGACCACGGCTACATGTACGGCGTACCCGACCTGGCGCTGGCCTGCGACGCCGTCAACCATAACACGCCCGAGTACAAGACGTGGAGCCACGACAAGGCCTTCTTGGAAAAGGACCGTCGCGACGAGCTGGTGGAGCCCGATCCCGAGGCAAACCCGCGCGAGCATGCCCAGTATGTGAAGGACATGGCCATGTGGGACGAGAAGGGCAACATCGACGAGCTCAAGCCGCCCCTGGTCATCAAGCCCATCTTTGGCTGCGAGGTCTACTTTACGCCGGACGAGACGCTCGCCCGCGACCACAAGCCCGAGCTCTACCACATGATCCTTTTGGCCAAGGACCAGGAGGGTTACGTCAACCTGATGCAGACGGTCTCCGAGGCCGCCGTGCAGGGCTTTTACTACAAGCCCCGTGTGACGCTCGACAACCTGCGCCGCCACGCCAAGGGCATGATCTGCACGAGCGCCTGCATCGCCGGCATCATCCCCAAGTACATCGACCGCGGTGACATGGAAGGCGCCATCAAGTGGGCCGAGACCTTCCGTGACACCTTCGACCCCGGCGACTTTTATATCGAGATCCAGGAACACGGCATTACCACCGACAACGGCCTGACCGACGAGCAGATGGACCGCACGCTCATCGATATCGCCAAGCAGGTGGGCGTCAAGGTCATCGCCACCAACGACTTCCACTACCTGCGCCGCGAGGACGCGCCCGTGCAGGACGTCATCATGTGCATCGGCATGAACGCTAAGGTCGACGACCCCAACCGCATGCGCATGACCGGCTCGGAGTTTTACATGAAGACCGAGGAGGAGATGCGGGCGATGTTCCCGTATTGCCCTGAGGCCTGCGACAACACGCTCGAGATCGCCGACAAGTGCTACGTGGAGCTGGACTGGGACTCCATCATCCTGCCGCGCTTCCCGCTGCTCGATCCCGGCGAGACGCACGAGAGCCAGTTCCGCCGCGAGTGCGAGAAGGGCCTGCGCCAGCACTATGGTGACGACTGGGCCACGCGCGAGATCGGTGGCGTCAACATCAAAGAGCGCTTTGAGTACGAATACAAGGTCATTTGCGACAAGGGCTTTGCCGCCTACTTCTTGATCGTTGCCGAGTACGTGCAATGGGCCAAGGACAACGGCATCGGCGTCGGCCCCGGCCGTGGCTCGGCCGCCGGCGCTATCGTCGCCTACGCCATGAACATCACCGCGTTCGACCCGCTCGAGAACGGCCTGATGTTCGAGAGGTTCCTGTCCCCGCAGCGTACCGAGATGCCCGATATCGATATGGACTTCGACGATGAGCGGCGCCTCGAGGTCGTGGAGCACGTTCGCCAGCTCTACGGTCCCGAGAAGGTCACCCACGTCATCACCTACTCGACCATTAAGGCCAAGCAGGCCATTAACGACGCCGCGCGCGTCCTAGACTACCCGGTCTACATGGGCCAGCGCCTGTCCAAGATGGTCTCGAGCGACCCCAAGGTCAAGCTCAAGCAGGTGCTCGACAAACAACCCGGCAAAGAAGATCTGTTTAACCCCGATTTTGCCGAGGCCTATAAAAAGGACGACGACGCCCGCCGCATCATCGACACGGCGCTTTCGATCGAGGGCCTCACCCGTGGCGAGGGCGTGCACGCGTGCGCCGTTCTGATCTGCCGTGACCCCGTCAACGAGCACGTGCCCACTAAGCTCGACACCAAGGGCGGCGTCGAGATTACCCAGTACGAGGGCCATACCGTTGCCGACATGGGCCTGCTCAAGATGGACTTCCTGGGCCTGCGTACGCTGACGGTTATCTCCAAGGCCAAAGCAAACATCAAAAAGAACTTCGGCATCGACATCAAAGAGGAAGAGATTCCCTTTGACGACCCCGAGATCTTTAAGCTCATGGGCTCCGGCCACACCGCCGGCGTCTTCCAGGTCGAGTCCGCCGGCATGACGGCCACGATCAAGAACATGAAGCCCACCGAGTACAAGCACGTCGTGGCATTGATCGCCCTGTACCGCCCGGGCCCGCTGGGCGCCGGCATGGTTTCGTCCTACATCAACCGTATGAACGGCAAGGAGCCGGCCGTCTCCTACGACGACCGCCTGGACGACATCCTGGGCGAAACCTACGGCACCATGGTCTACCAGGAGCAGGTTATGCTCATCTCCGTCGAGATGTGCGGCTTCTCCAAGGGCGAATCGGACTCGCGTATCCGTAAGCCCGTGGCTAAGAAAAAGATCAAGCTGCTCACGTCGACGGTGCTCCACTGGGAGGATGGCTCGGACGAGACCACCTACGACCACTGGATGAACGGCGCTATCAAGAACAACTACACGCGCGAGGTCGCCCAGAAGATTTGGGACGATGTTCTCGAGTTCGCATCTTACGCCTTCAACAAGTCGCACTCCGCCGGCTACGCCATTCTGGTTATGCAGACGGCGTGGCTCAAGGCGCACTATCCGCACGAGTACATGGCGGCCGTTCTGACGTCCTATACGGGCAAGACCGACAAGATCGTGCACTACGTCTCGGCATGCCGTCATGACGGCATCCCCGTGCTTTCGCCAGATGTCAACGAGTCCGGTACCGAGTTCACGGCTACCAAGGAGGGCGTGCGCTTTGGCCTGGCCGGCATCCGCGGCGTGGGTACCGGCGTAGCGCAGGCGATTATCGCCGAGCGCGAGGCGGGCGGCCCGTTTAAGACGCTGCACGACTTTGTCGAGCGCGTGGACTCGAGCCAGGCCAACCGCCGCGTGATCGAATCGCTGATCAAGGCAGGTGCCTTCGACTCCACGGGCTATCCGCGCCGCCAGATGATGCACTTTGTGGACAAGAACAACCCCGAGAACATCATCGACGCCGCGATAAAGCGCCAGAAGGACCGCGCGAGCGGCCAGACCTCGTTCTTCGACATGTTTGGTGATGTTGAGGGCTCGGGTTTCGAGGTCAGCGTGCCCGATCCGGACGGCCAGGAATGGGACCGCCACCTCAAGCTGAGCCAGGAGAAGGAGGTTCTGGGCATCTATGTCTCGGACCACCCGCTGCGCCCGTTTGAGTATGCGCTCAGCAAAGCGCGCGACTTTTCGTTCTCGCAGATCGACACCGGCTACGAAGTTCAGAATCCTACGGGCGGCACCATCAACCAGGAGATTCCTGAGGGTAAGGCGCTGTGGTGGGCTGGTATGGTCTCGAGCGTGTCCAAGCGCGTGACCAAAAACGGCGACCCCATGGGCATCGTGCAGCTCGAGGACATGGAAGGCGAGGCCACGGTCGTGGTGTTCCCCAAGACCTACAAAGAGGCCGAGGGATACCTGTACGGCGAGGTCGATCCCGAGACCGGCGCGCAGCTGTCCGATGCGTTTGTGCGCATTAAGGGCAAGCTCGAACGCTCGGACCGCGGCGACCAGATCATCGCGCAGGAGATCGTGCCACTTGAGCTTAACGAGGAGAACAACAAGCCCAAGGTGTTTGAGGTCATGGTGCCCAACAGCCGCTTTAGCCAGGGCAATATGGCGCGTCTTGCCACGGTGCTTACCACCAACCCGGGCGGCGACCGCGTAGAGATCTTTATCGAGCAGGTGGACGGGCGCGTGCTGCGTGCCGAGGTGCCGGCCAAGGTCAACGCACGCTCGATTCCGCTGCTGGCCGAGGCCAAGGCCATCGTGGGTAACCAAGGCAGAGTGACGGTGATCTAAGGGCGACCTTGCTGGTCCGCGCGAGATTGGAGGAAGTGATGACGCAGGGGACGTTTGCGCAGGCGCTTCGTAAGGAGGCGGCGCTTAGCAGCACCTTTATGAAGGGGCGCTCGCTCATGCTCAACGGTGCCGTGCTGTCGTTTGAGGATTCCGGCTCGCGCTTCTCCAAAAACGTGAACATCGAGGGTACGGTGCGTGGTTCGCGCGGCGACCTGTATAAGACACACGTGGCGCTCGATATGGACGAGCGCGAGGTTGTCGACTACGACTGCGATTGCCCCGCCGCCTTCCGCTATTCCGGCATGTGCAAGCACGCCATCGCCACGGCGTTGGCGTATCTGGATGCCAGCGGCGCCGAGCCCGTCGAGGGCCTGCGCACGCCGGTCCGCACGTTTACGGTACCGCCCGCACAGTCCAAGCAGCCTGCACGTCCCGCGCCCAGCGCATCTGCGGTCAACCCCAACTTTCCCTTCCCGGCGCCCGTCCCCACGAGCCCGAGCCTTGTGGCGGCGCTTTCCGATCTTTCGGACGCGCGCATGGACGAGCTCGTGGCTATGCGTCGCAAGCTCGCCGGCACCATTGACCCCGATGCTCCCAAAGCGGTGTTGGAGCCCTCGCTGGTGCCGTACTACAATCCGTTGTTTGCCGATCGCTTTAACTGGGCGCTCGAGTTTCGCATTCGCTGCGGTTCGGTGTCCTACGTCGTTAAGGATATCGACGGCATGGCCGATGCCTATGTGCGCGGCGGTACGTTCTCCTATGGCAAGAAGCTTACGTTTGCCCATGTGCCCGAGGCGTTCGATGACGTGTCGACAAAGCTGCTCGACTTTATCGCAATGACGGTCGCCTACCTAGGCGATATTACGAGCTCGCGCTCGGCATCGTATGACTTTGCCCGCAGCGGTTTTGTCGCCGAGCGTCAGTTGCCGGTATCCGAGTATTCCATCGTGTCCGTGCTGGACCTGCTGCGCGGCAGGACCATGTCCTTTGAGCCTGCTTGGTCACGGGGGACGACGACGCATCGCTCCTACGAGGTGGCGGTCGAGCCGTCGCCGCAGGGGGAGGACGAAGTCCCGGCTAAGCGCCCGCCGCTCCTTGCCGCCAAGATTGCACCGGCGGCGGGAGGCAGCTACGACTTGCGCCTCCCGGCCGATGCGTACTGCTTTGTCGCGGGCGATGCAGCCTATCTGGTCGATACGCGCCGCGCGCGCCGTACCGACACGGCGTTTGCCCAACATGCGGCACCGTTCCTATCGCACTTGTTGCCCTGCCGCACGCCGGTCCATATCGCCGCCGACCAGGTGGGCGAGTTCTGCCGCATGGCGCTGCCCATTTTGCGCGACTACACCGACCTGACCGCACCCGCTGCGCTCGATGCCGTGGCGCCCGAGCCGAGTTTTGCCATGGCGATTGGCGTCGACGATGGTCTCGTGACCTGCAAGATTACGGTGGCCTACGGCGATTGGTCGGCAGATCTCTTTAGTCTTGGTGCTCCGGGCAGTCCTTTCGAAGAGCAACGCCCCGGCGTTCCGCCCCGCGATACGGTAGCGGAGTTTCGCGTTATGGACACGGCGGCCCTGTACTTCGATTTCCACGAGGGCGGCCTGGCGTTTGAGGAACGCGATGACGAGAGCCTGTTCCACCTGCTGACCGAGGGGCTGGCGGCTTTGTCCGAGTTGGGCGAGGTCATGCTTAGCGACCGCCTGCGCCAGGTCTCGGTCCGTCCTGCACCCAAGCTCTCGGTGCGTGCGACCGTCAAGAGCAACCTGCTCGACGTCGAGCTGGGTGCGAGCGGGCTTTCGGCGGCCGACCTTGCCATCTATCTCGATTCGTATAAGCGCCACCAGACGTTCGCGCGCCTTACGTCCGGCGACATCGTTCGCCTGGACGAGGGAGCGCGCGCCGCGTTTGGCCTTGCCGAGGACCTGGGCGTCGATGCTGTCGACCTGCTCGATGGCGTGTTGCTTCCCGCGTCGAGCACCCTTTTTGTCGATAGCATGCTCGCGCGTACGCCGGCGCTCGAGGCCGATCGCGACGCCGCGTTCCGCCGCACCGTCGAGCGCCTGGATACGCTCGGCAAGATGGACTTTACGGTGCCCGCCTCGCTCAAGGCCACGCTGCGTGGCTACCAGATCGACGGCTACCAGTGGCTTGGCTCGCTCGAGCACCTGGGTCTCGGCGGCATCTTGGCCGACGATATGGGCCTGGGCAAAACGCTGCAGATGATCGCGCACATTCTGGCGCGCGTGGAGGCGGGGGACACCAAGCCCACGCTCGTGGTGTGCCCCGCGTCGCTCGTGTACAACTGGGCTGCCGAGTTGGAGCGCTTCGCCCCCCCGATTGATGTGTGCGCCATCGTGGGCGCCAAGGCCCAGCGTCGCGTACAAATTGCCGGTGCCGCCGAGCACAACGTGGTCGTGACGTCGTATGACCTCATGCGTCGCGACATCGACGAATATGTCGAGCAGGACTTTGCCCGCGTAGTGCTCGATGAGGCCCAGTACATTAAAAACCCGCTCACCCAGGTGGCCCGCGCTGCCAAGCGCCTGCCGGCCGGCGTGCGCTTTGCCTTGACGGGCACGCCCATCGAAAACCGCCTGTCCGAGCTTTGGAGCATCTTCGACTATTTGATGCCGGGCCTTTTGGGCACGCGCGAGTCGTTTGCCAAGCGTTTTGAGAGTCCGGTCGAGCACGCCGAGGGCGACAGCGCCGCTCGTCTGCAGGCGCTCGTGTCGCCGTTTGTGCTGCGTCGTGTTAAGGAAGACGTGGTGGCCGACCTGCCCGAGAAGATCGAGGACACGGTTATGGCACAGCTCACCGGCGAGCAGCGCAAGCTCTACCTGGCCAATCAGGATCGCATCGCCCAGCAGGTACAGCATCGCGAGGCCAATGAGTTTAAGAAGGACAAGCTCAAGGTGCTCGCCGAGCTCACCAAGCTGCGCCAGATCTGCTGCGACCCGCGTCTACACTACGAGGATTACAAGGCGGGGAGCGCCAAGCTCGATACGTGCATGGAGCTCGTGCACGGCGCACTCGATGGTGGTCATCGCATCTTGCTGTTCAGCCAGTTTACGGGCATGCTCGATATCATTGGCAAGCGCCTGGCCAAGGAGGATATCGCCTTCCTTAAGCTCACGGGCGCATCGTCTAAAGAGAGCCGCGCCAAGATGGTCGCACAGTTCCAGGCGGGCGAGGTGCCGGTCTTTTTGATCTCGCTCAAGGCGGGCGGCGTGGGCCTTAACCTGACGGCTGCCGACGTGGTCATCCACTACGACCCGTGGTGGAACGTGGCCGCACAGGACCAGGCGACCGACCGCGCGCATCGTATTGGCCAGCAACATACCGTGACCGTGTACAAGCTCATCGCCAAGGACACGATCGAGGAGCGCATTATGCAGATGCAGGAGTCCAAGCGCGACCTGGTCAACAGTGTGCTTGGCGGCGACGGTATCTCGTCGGCGCTGTTTACCCGCGAGGATGTTCTGGCGCTGCTGGGCGGCGACGGGCGCTAACCCGCTCGGGGTGGGACTGCTGGAGTGGGCAGGACGGTCGACGCATTTTGGCCTGACCGCTTGCCTGATCCGTTATGTGTTCATTTGCAATGCCGTGGATGGTTTGTCTGCCTTTGGGCATAAGAACCATCAAGAACATTGGCACATCAGCAAAGGAGAACATCATGGCGAAATTCTTTAAGGACCCTGACGGCAAGCTCATCGCCGCCCTTGGCGACGACGTTGCGACCCCTGCCGGCTGCACGGAACTGACTGCAAACACTGAGGACGCGGCGCACGAGAAGCACGTGCCTGTTGTCGAGACCGAGCGTGACGGTCACGTGATCCGCGCACGCGTGGGCTCGGTCGAGCACCCCAGCCTGCCCGAGCACTACATTGAGTGGATCGCCCTTGAGGCCGAGGGCCGCTTAGAGGTCCATTACCTTGAGCCCGGCATGAAGCCCGCGACGTTTTTCGCGGGCGGCTCCAAGACCGGTACCGTCTATGCCTACTGCAACCTGCACGGGCTGTGGTCCGCTACATTCTAGGAGCGCGCCCCCGCTCGGGGTATCATAGCTAGCATATGCACATGCAAGCGCCGACTGCATTATGCGGCCGGCGCTTTTACTACGATTTCGATGGTTTACGACGGAAAGGGCTGGGCCATGAAGCTCGCGCTTGCACAGATCGATATGCGCCTGGGTGATATTGAGGGCATTTGCGGCCGCATCGAGGACCAGGCTCGTCTGGCCCACGAGCGCGGGGCGCGCGTGCTGTGCGTTCCGGCTCCGCTCTTTATGGGCGCCATGCCCGGTGGCCTGGTGGGCGCTGCCGACTTTGAGCACGACATGCTTGCCGGCTTGACTGGTGTCGCCGAGCGTATCCAGGAGCTTGACATGATCTGCATCGTGCCCGCGGCGGTTTCATTTGAGGGCCAGCCGCTGCTCGACTACATGATGCTCAAGGACGGTCATGTGGTGCCGGCGCGTTCGAGCATTGCCCTGCAGCGTGGCGAGAACAACGACACACGTTGGGCGCCGCCGGTGTTCGATGTGGACGGCGTGCGCATCGCCGTGATTTTTGACTTGCACCGCGAACTCGAGATGTTGCCGACCGGTGTTGACCTCATTTCGTATTTCCAATTCAACGCGTTTGACATGACCGACCGCGAGACTGCCGCCATTGCCGCCGTTCGCAGCGGAGCCTACCGCAAGATCGCATCCAAGCGCAGCGTGTGGTTTGCCTGTATGGCGCCGGTCGGCGCCTATGACGAGTCGGTGTATACCGGCGGTTCGTTTGTGCTCGACGACTGCGGTCGCGTGGTGGCCCAGGCGCCGTGTTTTGAGGAGAGCCTGCTGGTCCAGGAGATTCAGCGCGGCGTGATGCTTGATGCCCTGGAAGATCACGAACTGCCCGAGTTCCGTTCCGAGGAGTGGCTGTGGCAGGCGCTGGTGCTCGCCGTGCGCGACAACGCCCGAGCCCACGGTGCGTCGCGTGCTGTGATGGCACTCGAGGGTGACTTGCCGTCGTCCCTGCTGGCGGCGCTGGCCGTCGACGCTCTGGGCCCGCGCAATGTGATTGGCCTGGTGCTGGGGCGCAACCGTATCTTTACGCCGGCGCAGGAAGAGGCCGAGGCTGCCCGCTGTGCCGCCGTCCGCGCCATCGCCGAGCGTTTGCACATTCGCACCGTCGAGCGCGATGCACCGGATGCGGCGCGTGTGCTCGATCGCGACGTGTCGGCGGGCGATGCCGAGCGTCTGCGCTCGCGCACGTTGGGCCTCATGCTGGAGGACACGGCGCTCGAGCTGGGTGCGATGGCGCTGAGCCCGCTGTCCAAAACCGAGTACGCGCTGGCGGCGCCGGCGCTTTGCGGCGGCTATCAGGGCGATTACGCGCCTTTTGGCGATGTGTACCTGTCGACGCTTGAGTTTGTGGCGCGCGTGCGCAACCGCACGTCTGCCGTGGTGCCCCAAGAGCTCGTGACGCTCAACGCGGTGGAAGACTGCATGGAGCGCGTGCTGGCGCAGGCGCTCTCGACGCTCGACGGTCCGGTCGATATGCTCGACCGCGCGGCACAGCTGCTCGGCGGGCTTGAGCCGGGTGAGGTCGATGGCGCGCTCGAGGCGCACGTGGACCGCAATCGATCTTTCGACGACATCCCGATGGCCGCTGGCAAGCCCGAGGCATGTTCGTTGCTGCTGATGCTCGTGCGCCAGGGCGAGGCGGCTCGCCGCCAGCTGCCGACGGCGCCGATTGTCTCGGCCCGTTCGTTTGTCGAGCGCGCCTGGCCGTACATGCTCGCGTGGTCCGACCTGGGGCTGAGCGGCAAGGAACGCATGACGGTCGATTCGTTGGCGCGCGCCGAGGTGAACCGCTTTGCCGACGAGGATACAAGCGAGCGCATGCGTGGCGAGATGATGGGCATACTGGGTGACCTGTTGGGTATTTCGCCCGAGCAGATGGAGGAGCTGCGTTCCGAGGATGGCCAGCGTCGCCTACATGAGGGCATGAAGAAGTTTGAGGGAGAGGTCCAGGACGCCATCGATAAGATGATGGGCGGTCAGGGCGGCTCGCAAGGTAGTCCCCAGGGTGGCCCGATGCCGCATCCGCCGGTTGATCCCCGACAGTTCCCATTCTTCTCGCAGAACTAAAAAGGTTACGCGGTTTTACCAAACCGCGTAACAAGTCGACGCTGCGCGAGCCCCTGCCGGGCAATCTGCCGCTCAAACCGTCGCTTGCGTACAGAAGTACGCGGCGCTCCTCTTTCGCGACACCTTGCCACGGCAGGGACTCGCTCGCTGGCGTATGTTCAACCTATGGTTCAACCTTGCTTGCTAGATACGGTCGTTGTTGTGTTATTCTAGAACAGACGTTCGTGAATAGTGCGCGGGGCGTTGCCTTGTGCTGCGCTTGTGGCGAGGGGAGGTTGGCTTGGTCATTTTGGGCATCGACCCCGGTTTGGCCCATACGGGTTGGGGGATTATCGAGGAGCGGCGCGGCGAGGTTCGCTGCCGTGCCTACGGCTGTATTGAGACCAGTGCCGGAAGCCCGCTCGCGGTGCGCCTGTCTCACATCGCCCGCGACCTCAAGGGTGTCGTGGAGCGCTATCGACCCGATACCGCTGCTATCGAGAGCATTTACTTTGGCGCCAACGTTCGCTCGGCCATCCCAACGGCGCATGCCCGCGGTGCTGCACTCGTGGCTCTTTCGGAGTGCGCGCTCGAGATTGGCGAGTACACGCCCATGCAGATCAAACAGGCTGTGGTGGGCACCGGCGCCGCGGACAAGCGGCAGGTTGCCTACATGGTACGCACGCTAACACAGCTCGACCACGACCCGCATCCCGACCATGCCGCCGATGCCCTGGCCTGCGCCATCTGCCACGTAAACCTCAGCCGCACCCGCGCCCTCACCGGTGGCGAGTTCTATCAACAGAGAGGAACCGGATACTGATGATCTCCCAGCTCCATGGAACGCTTGTCGAGGCCACGATGAGCTCTGCCGTTGTCGATGTATCGGGCGTTGGCTTTGAGCTCGGCATCTCGGGCAGCACTGCGGCCACGTTGCCGACGCCCGGCGGCGAGGTCCGCCTCTACACGCGTATGCAGGTGCGCGAGGACGCCATGACACTTTTCGGTTTTTCCTCAAAGGATGAGCGCACGATGTTCGACCGGCTCGTGTCCGTTTCGGGCGTTGGCCCGCGCCTGGCGCTCGCCGTGCTTTCCACCTATACCGTGGGGCAATTGTATTCGCTGGTGATGGCCGAGGACGACAAGGGCATGGTCAAGGTGCCCGGTGTGGGCAAAAAGACAGCTCAGCGTCTGATCCTGGAGCTCAAGAGCACCTTTGCCAAGGACAAGGGCTTTGTGCCGATCGACGTGATTCCCAGCCAGGTTGCGATGCCCGTGCCCGCTGCTGCTCCCTCGGCCATCGATGATGCCCGTGCGGCGCTCCTTTCCATGGGCTTTAGCCCGCAGGAGACCGATGTTGCCCTGAGCGGGTATGATGGGCAGAATATGCGTGTCGAGGATCTGCTCGGCGCGGCGCTTAAGCGACTCGGAATGGATGCGTGATGTGGGAAGCCGATGACTCTCAGGACCTGTGGGCGACGCCCGGCAACTCGCCGGCGGCATCCATGGCGCACGGCGAGCGCATGGTGGGCTCGGAGCTGACGGCCGAGGACCTCGATGTCGACCGCACTTTGCGCCCCCAGCGCCTGGACGACTACTGCGGCCAGGAGCACATCAAGCAGAGCCTGCGCGTGTTGATCGAAGCGGCACAGAGCCGTGGCGAGACGCTCGACCACGTGATCTTCTCGGGTCCTCCGGGTCTGGGCAAGACCACGCTGGCCACCGTTATCGCCAACGAGTTGGGCGCTCAGATCAAGACCACGAGTGGCCCTGCCATCGCGCGCACGGGCGACCTGGCGGCCATCCTTACTAACTTGCAGCCGGGTGATGTGCTGTTTATCGACGAGATCCACCGCCTCAACCGTTCGGTCGAGGAGGTCCTGTACCCCGCGATGGAGGACTTTGCCCTCGATATCGTGATTGGCAAGGGTCCGGCGGCGCGCTCGATTCGCCTGGATATTCCCAAGTTTACGTTGGTAGCGGCAACGACCCGCTCAGGCATGTTGACAGGCCCGTTGCGCGACCGCTTTGGCATTTCATATCGCCTGGATTACTACACGGTCGAGGAGCTCGCGCAGATTGTGACGCGCTCGGCGACTATCCTGGGCGTGACGATCGACCACCCCAGTGCACTCGAGATCGGCTCGCGTTCGCGCGGCACGCCACGTCTTGCCAACCGCCTGCTCAAGCGCGTGCGCGACTATGCGCAGGTGCGCGGCAACGGTCCCATTGAGCTCGATATCTGCCGTCAGGCACTCGAGTTCTTCGAGATCGACGAGCTTGGTCTGGACTGGATGGATATTCGCATTTTGGAGACGCTCGCTAAGACGTTCTCCGGTCGCGCCGTGGGACTTACGACCCTTGCCAGCGCGGTGGGCGAGGACCCGGGCACGCTCGAGGATGTCTATGAGCCCTATTTGCTGCAGTGCGGGTTGATGATTCGTACGCCGCAGGGCCGTCAGGCAACCCTTCGTACCTTTGAGCACTTGGGAATCGAGCCGACCCTGTAAGGACCTTTGTGCCAGCGCGTCTGTAGGCTATCGCTGGGCATCGGGTAAACATATCGCCGTTCGTCGGTTACGGGCGTTTTTCTATTGCGCGCGCGTGCTATGCTGGATTGGTCTTTTTCTCATCCGGTAACGAAAGGACCGCCCATGCCTACTGACATCGAAATCGCACGTTCTGTAACGCCGCTGCCTATTACCGAGGTGGCCAAGAACGCCGGCGTCGACGTTAAGCATCTGATTCCGTACGGCTTTGACAAGGCAAAGGTCGACTACTCCCTGCTCAACGAGCCAACTGATCACCGGGCCAAGCTCGTTCTCGTGACCGCTATCAACCCCACGCCCGCGGGCGAGGGCAAGACCACCACGACCATCGGCTTGGCCGACGGTCTGCGTCGTCGCGGCGTCAAGAGCGCCGTGGCCCTGCGCGAGCCTTCGCTCGGTCCCGTGTTTGGTGTGAAGGGCGGTGCTGCCGGCGGCGGCTGGGCCCAGGTCATCCCCATGGAGGACATCAACCTGCACTTTACCGGCGACTTCCATGCCATCGGTGCCGCCAACAACCTGCTGGCAGCCATGCTCGACAACCATATTCAGCAGGGCAACCAGCTCGGTATCGACGTTAAGCGCATCACCTGGAAGCGCGTCGTCGACATGAACGACCGTCAGCTCCGCCACGTCATCGACGGCATTGGCGGCAAGGCCCAGGGCGTGCCGCGCGAGGACGGCTTCGACATCACCGTCGCCTCCGAGGTCATGGCAATCCTGTGCCTGTCCACGAGCATCAACGACCTTAAGGAGCGCCTGGGCGAGATCGTCGTCGGCTACAGCTTTGCCGGCGAGCCCGTCCGCGCCCGTGACCTCAAGGCCCAGGGCGCCATGGCGGCCCTCCTCAAGGACGCGCTCAAGCCCAACCTGGTTCAGACGCTCGAGGGCACGCCTGCGTTTGTCCACGGCGGCCCCTTCGCCAATATCGCCCACGGCTGCAACTCCATCATGGCCACGCGTATGGCCATGCGCTTTGGCGATGTCGCCATTACCGAGGCCGGCTTCGGTGCCGATCTGGGTGCCGAGAAGTTCCTCGACATTAAGTGCCGCATGACGGGCGTTCGCCCCAGCGCTGTCGTGATCGTCGCGACCGCTCGTGCGCTGAAGTACAACGGCGGTGTCGCCAAGGCCGACCTCAACGAGGAGAACCTCGAGGCCCTCAAGGCCGGCATGCCCAACCTGCTGCGTCACGTCGACAACATCCAGAACGTTTATGGTCTGCCCTGCGTGGTCGCCATCAACCGCTTCCCGACAGACACCGAGGCCGAGCTTGCGCTCATCGAGTCCGAGTGCCAGAAGCTCGGCGTCAACGTTAAGCTGTCCGAGGTCTGGGCCAAGGGCGGCGAGGGCGCACTCGAGCTGGCCGATGAGGTCATGCGTCTGATCGAGCAGCCGAGTGAGCTCAAGTTTGCCTATGAGGACGGCGCTGATGTCGCTGATGCCCTCGAGGCCGTTGCCACCAAGGTCTACCGCGCCGACGGCGTTGACTTTACGCCGGCCGCCAAGCGCCAGCTCGCCGAGCTGCGCGAGAATGGCTTTGGCAACCTGCCGGTGTGCGTCGCCAAGACGCAGTACAGCTTTAGCGATAACGCCAAGGCCCTGGGCGCTCCCGAGAACTTCCGCATCACCGTGCGTGAGCTCAAGGTTTCTGCCGGCGCCCGCTTTGTGGTCGCACTGACCGGCAGTGTTCTGACCATGCCGGGTCTGCCCAAGGTGCCCGCGGCCGAAAACATCGACGTCGACAACGACGGCAACATCACCGGCCTGTTCTAAGTCTGCTGTCCATAGCTGCTTGTCCGCCCCGCCGTGCCCACAAGGCCCGGCGGGGCTTTTTGATCCTTAGGCCCGCGCATGTCTTGTAGATACCGACGGGCTCTGCCCATCATAGGCTTTTGCGCGGGTAGAATGCATGGATAACTTGAGGCTCACGCGCGACGGAAAGGAATCGTTGCATGGATCAGGACAAGACAACCGTGATGGGCGGCTACGGTTCCGCGCAGGCTGGCGATAGCGCCGATGCGACCCGCGTTGTTCCCAACCCCGGTTATACCGACCCCGCGGCGACGCAGCCTTCTGCCGAGCCCACCCGGATTATGGGCTATGGCGACACGGCGCAGGATTCTTACGCTGCATCTTCGCAAGGCCCCTATGGCAACGCAGCTCCGGACCCGTTTGATTACGCGCCGCAGGATTCTTATGCCGCCTCGACGCCGAATCTCTATGATGACCTGCCGCAGAATCCCATTCCGCAGCCTCAGCAGACGACGTATATGCCTCGCACGGCGCAGCCTCGCTACGAGTCGCGCGAGCCGTATCGCGAGTTCCCCAAGTCGATTCCGCAATATGGCGAGGACGAGGAGAAGAAGCCATCGCGTTCGTCGAGCGTGATCAAGAAGATCCTCATCGTGCTGGCGATCTTCTTTGCGCTGTCGGTTGTGTTTGCCATCGTGTCGGGCATGCTCAACAAGCGGGGGAGTTCAACGGCCGATACCACTGCCGAGCAAACCGAGTCCGCCTCCTCTGGCACCGTCGATCTGAGCGATATCCCAGGGCAGTACTGGTCCAACGCCAAGAAGATCCTCAAGTCGCGCGGCGCCGATCTTTCGAATGCCGTGGTCCTGACTGATGATGGCTCAACGCCCGTCGTCGATGCCAACTGGGTCGTTACTTCTGCCTACTATAACGACAGCGGCAACCTCGAAATTCAGCTCACGCACAAGAACAGTTCGGGCAACTCGTCCGACGGCCAAAGCGGTACCGACAGCTCGAGCTCCAATGCGCTGGAGGACTTGAGCAACAAGGCGCAGGAGTTGGGAGACAAGGCGCAAGAGCTGGGCGACACGGCACAAAACCTGGGCGATACCGCGCAGAACTTGGGCGGCTTGGCGACGGATGCCTGGAACGCCCTGCAAAACGGCATCTCGGGCGCGCAGGGAAACTAGCTGTTAAGCAGGCTACAGCTGCTCGGCCGGACGGTCGGGCGAGCTAAAGCCCGAGTCAAACGTAACGACGCATGATGCATCGGGCCGGCGCTCGTGCACGATGCGCGTGACGAGCTCCAGCAGCTCCTCGTCGGATATGTCAAAGCCGTCGGGACGCACCAGGTCAAACGAAACAAAGTCGTCGTGCTCATGCAAGTCGTGGATGGAGAGCGCAGGGTCGATCTGCGCTACGCCGCGCTTGACCCAGCCGCGCAGGTCGTCACCGGTTGTTGCAATGGGGTCGCAGTGCAGCGTAATGCCAATGCCCATTTGGCGTTTGATATCGTGTTCGATGGTGTCCAGGATCTCGTGATGTTCAAACGCGTCGCCCTCGCCGGGCATTTCCACGTGGGCGCTGGCAAACTGACGACCGGGGCCGTAGTCGTGCACCATGAGGTCGTGTGTGCCCAAGACCTGCGGATAGGACATGATCTTGTCGCGGATTGCCTGGACGAGCTTGGGGTCGGGCGCTTGCCCCAGCAACGGGCTGATGGCGTCGCGCACCAGGCCCAGGCCGCTGATGCAGATGAAGATGCCCACACCCAGGCCTGCCCAGCCATCGAGATCAAAGCCGGTCGTCTGCGAAATAAGCGCCGCCACCAAGACCGAGCCCGAGGTGATGACGTCGTTTTTGGAGTCCTGCGCCGTGGCGATGAGCGTTTCGGAGTCGATGCGATCGCCCAGCGTGCGGTTGAACGCTGCCATCCAGAGCTTAACGAGCATGGACGTAGCCAGTGCCGCAAGGGAAATAAACGTGTAAGCGGTGGGCGAGGGCTTGATGATCTTAGTGACCGACTCGAGGATCAGATTGATGCCGACGGCGCAAACCAGGACGGCGACGAACAGGCCGGCTAGGTACTCATAGCGACCGTGGCCATAGGGGTGGCCTTCGTCTGCCGGGCGGCTGGCAAGGCGGAACCCGAGCAGACTCACGATGTTGCTCGAGGCATCGGAGAGGTTGTTGAAAGCGTCGGCGATGAGGGAGACGGAGCCGGCGAGCAGGCCCGCGATGCCCTTGGCCAGGCACAGGGTGATGTTGAGGCCAATGCAGACGAGGCTTGCGGAAAAGCCCGCGTTGGTGCGGCAAGATGCATCGACCGGCTCGCTCTCGCTGCCGGGAACAAGCGTATGTACCAGCCGATTTACAAATAGCATAGCGGTCGTCCTCACAATCATGTTTAAGGGGATAGTGTAGCTCGCGCGGGGGCGCCGTGCACCGATGCTCAGAAAATGCAGCAATAGTCTGCCGGTGCTAACGAGCGAGCCTTCTCGTCTGCCTGGGTGGTCCATTTTGGGCCACATGGGTATGGGCATGTGCCTGCTTGCTCGACATACTTAATGTCGACAGCCCCTGTGCAAAGGAGGACGTTTCCATGGACGAGATGTTTGCCATTAAATGTCAAAACTGCGGCGGCCCTATGTACTCGCACCAGGCTAAGCGCAGCTTTGAGTGCGCCTATTGCGGCACGGTCGTTCCGTGGCAGGCTGATGCGGGGGAGCCCAAGAGCGCCCTGGGCATTCGCCATACGCCGCTGACGGTGGTGGATGGACTGCTCAAGCTCACGCATGTGTCGCAACTCGAGCGCCCGGAGGACCCGGACTGGTATTTCTTCAATTCGCACTGGCGCAATCAGTCGGTCCTGGAACATCTGCTGTGGGAGGATCGCGGCACGGCGCAGGAGTTCCAAGAGGCCACGCATGTGAGCATTCCTTGCCCCTTCTGTGGTGCGTCCTTTGAGGGCGAGTCGACCCAGCGCGTGTTTGAGTGCCCGTCCTGCGGCAACAAGATCGGCATTGCCGACCTGCTCAAGCCGGGGACTTTTAGCAAGCGTCTGACCATGGGCGTGGGTGCGGAGTATGTGCCGGATCAGGGTATTCCCTGCGAAATCTCGCCGCAGCAGGCACGTGCCAACGCGCTGCAGCTGGTGCGCCAGTACCCGGATGCCTTTGCCGGGCACGACGTGGAAGATGCGATCCAAAACGACATGATGCTCTTCTATTTCCCCATGGCGCTGGCGGACCTGCGCATGATGGCGAGCTTCCCGGGCAAGGGCCTGAGCAAGGAAACCCTGGTGTACTACGAGGTGCTCGACTGGGCATACCCCAGGGCAAACTACCTGGACGTTCGCCTCATGGGCATTTTGGAACCGTGGGACTTTGCCAAGGTCGGTCCGTTCGATCCCGCCATGCAGGAAGGCGACTTCCGCGTCGTCTCCGTCGATGCATCTACCAAGGACCAGGTGGTCATTGATAAGTTGGCGCTCGACGTTGCGGGCAACGATGCCGAGGCCGTACTGGGGCTCAATAAAAAGAGCATCCGAACCTGGGCGCGCAAGGCCCGCAAGCATAAGGATGGCCTGGTGATGGTGCCGGCCTACTTTGTCGATCGTCCGGCGACGGACAGCCGCGATGGCGAGCAGGTGCGCATTGCCGTAAACGGACAGACGGGCCGCGCGGCCGCGGTGGTGTTTAGTGACAAGCGCGAAACGCACGTCGTGGCGCCGCTCAATCCGAGCCTGCATCTGTCCGGTGAGAGCACCGTGCATGCCACGCCCATCGAGGTCAAATACGTTAAGTCGCCGTTTCTGTACCAGATCGTGCGCCGTGGAGGCGGCGAGCAACCGCGCCAGGTTGCAGCGGTTGCCGAGGGTTCCTACCGAGAAGAAAAGCCCAAACGCCGCGGTCTGCTGGGTGCGCTATTTGGGAAGTAGGGAAGCGCAGCCGGTTGGCGCTGCGATGCGATAGTTAGAGGAACGGGGCAGTCCGCAGAAGTGCGGACTGCCCCGTTTTTGTGTTGCGGGGAAGTGCTGGGCACTTCATTAAAGATCTTCGCGCGGACTCGAATTCCAATGTCGCCTAGCGCCTTCGTGCAGGATTCCCGAGTGACTAAAATGTGACCATGGAGGCAGTTTTAGCGAACCCCACGGGAGTGACGCGTATGGACAACAACACGCTGCTGTTCCAGGACAAAGGTTCGGGTAGGTTTAAAGACGTCAAGATCTACCCTAACCGCATTGAGGTACTCAAGAAGGGCACTTTTGGCGGCAAGCACACCGAGATTGTCTACCTTAAGGACATCACGGGGGTCAGCAGGATCAAGGGCCGCGACGTTTTCCTACGTAACAGGCTGTTGACTGCCTGTGTCTTTAGCCTGAGCAGCCGCTCCCAGGCCCAGGAATTTGTGAACGCGCTGAACATGGTGATGTAGCCGATAGCGGCGTTCGGGCCAAGGTAAAAATCGGGGGCACAGAACGGTGTTCTGCGCCCCCGATTGAGTCGATGTGTCTAAAAGGCCGGCTTGCCTATTCGCTAGCGCCTTCGCTGTCTTCGCGATCACTGGCAAGCATTGCTGCGCCTGCGACCGTTGTCGCCACGGCGGCGGCAGCGAGCCCGGCGGCAACGCCAGAGCCGTCGCCCGTGTCGGCGAGCTTTCCGCCCGAGCCCTTGCCCTTGTTGCCCTTACCGTTCTTATCAGCGCTGCCTGCGTTGGAACCCGTGCCGCTGCCGGTGCCGGCGCCGCCTGCACTGCCCGAGGCCGCTACGGTAAAGCTTGCGGCTCCATCGCTGGCGAGCGTGTAGTTCTGTGCCGCGTCGCCCAAAAGGCTTTTCGCGCGCACCCAGTACGTCCCTGCGGCAAATGTTTCGCCCTCGGCCATTGCCGTGCCCGGAGCGCCGTTCGCGTCGTGCACAAACTCGAGCTGGGCCGTGCAGGCATCGGTTTCGAGCTTGCCCTCGAGTGATGCCGCAATCTTGGCGCGCACGTCTTCGCCGGCCTTAAGGCCTTCGAGTCCCTCAAAATGGGGCGTCAGCGCGCGTGGATCGATATCGATGGGCACGGAGCCCCGCAGCTCCGTAACGGTCTCGTTGCCCAAGGCGTCGACATCCACATATTCGATGGCAAACGCATGGCCCGAAGCCGCCACGTTGAGTACGTTGCTGCTGTCGACGAGGCGGAAATGACCCTCGCCAACGGTCTTGCCGTCCTGGAGCGAGGCGTCGCTCAGCGAGTCGCCATATGTCATGTGCATGCGGGCTGGGAGGTAGCACGAAGCTGTCTGCTTGTGCTGCGTATCGTAATTGCGCTGGTAGATGCTCCGGGCCAGTGCGGCATCAACAAAGTCGGACGCAATGATGCCAATGCGCTTACGGCAGTTCTCTTTTGTGCCCTCAACTCCGGTATTGTTTATATACGAGCTCTTGTACAGGTGCTCGTCGACCACTCGCGCTGCGGTAAAAGGGTTGTTTTGCGTGCAGCTAGTGTAGTTAATAAACCAGCAGCGCTCCGTTGCCTGCACCGTTGTCCCGTCCGCGGCAGTGATATCTACGGTGCTGGGCTCGAACTCGGCCGCCGCCTTCAGGGCCATATCGACCCAGTCGATCTTACTGGATCCCGTGCAGCTGTAATGGTCTTGGGCATATACCGCTGTGCTATAGGGCTCTTTGTCGCCCGTATTGCCCGCAGCCTCAAAGCCTTGCTCGTATTTCACGAGGCACATGGACTTTCCGGAATGCGCCTTGATTTTGTCGTCCCATTCGGTGAGGTCGAGGCCCCACGTGTGGCCGTCTACACTGTCGCCGGCGAGTTTAAATCGACGCAGCAGGACGATCTTTCCGCGCACCTCGTTCAGTGTGGGGACATGGCTCGACGTATAGAACAGATCGGAGTTATTGTCCATAACATTGGCGAAAGCCGTCGTAACACTGTCGTCGGTGGCTTCGTCGTTGCCTCGTGACACCAGCATGATGAGCGCTTCTGACGGGTTTTCGTTCAAAAATGTTTTGAAGTAACCGATGACATCGGAGAGATGTATAAAGCCCCCGTCTTTTTTGAGCAGGTAGCATATTCCATGGTCGATGCCGGGGTCGCCGTTCTCGTTGTTCTTTCCAAGTCGGATATCAAAATAGCGAATGCCTTCGAGCAGCTGCGTGGGGATGTAATCCTGCTGGCACTTTGCAAGCGAGGTTTGGGGCTCGGTGTCGTTGTCGACGCTGCAGGTGCTTGAATCATGCGTGCCCGGGATGCTCAGCTCGTCGAGGTATTTGTTGCCGTCGACGTATTTCATCCAGCATGGTCCGTCGACGTAGCTGCTATACGTGATCCAGTCGATACTTCTAACCGTGGTATTGATCTCGCCCTTGTCGTAACCGACAAGTTCGAGCTCCCACGGAATGCTCTTTCTCTTGTGGCAGATCTTGTTGTTGTCTTGGTCTTTGCCGTCCTTTTCTATGGCCAGGTAATTAATGTCTTTTTTCTCGTTTGTGCGGTCTCGGATGATGTAGGTTCCGTTTTGCTGGCGGTCGAACGCAAAAGAGCGGCTGGGCTTGCCGTCATGCTCGCCACTCCATACGTGGATGACCTTTCCATCTTTGTCCGAGTCGCCATCGACCGACCAAATGCTGTAGCCCGTCTTCTTGTGCTCTTCGAAATTGAGCAGGGTGCGGATGGCATACCAATTTGTATTATCTGTATCGGTCTCTACGTGCTCAAGGATGAGTTTGCTGGACGTGCCGTCATTAAACAGGTGGCAGACGTTGCCGATGACGTTGCCGTCTTCGTTGACGCTCGCGGTGCGAAAATAGCCCGCGGGGCGAAGGCGAATGACGAACTTGTCGAGGGTGGCCGCCGATGTGGGCGTGTCTTCTGCAAATGCCGCGCGCACGGGAAGGCCCAATCCCGCGGTTTCGGGCAGGCTTACAAATGGCGACAATGCTGCGAGTCCTAGGCCCAACGTGAATGCTCGACGGCTGATGGCGTGGTGTTCGGTCATAACTCCTCCGTTCGCAGGGTGCGGTTATGCACTCATTTTGTTCACTATACTGCCCGGATGTCTAAACGTGTTGGCTTAATTGTCTGCGCGGCGCTATAAATCGGCGGGCGGGCGCGTTGGGGCGCTTGTCTATTTGTGCTGCTACCGCGCTGGGGGTGGTTTTGCCGCCCGGCACCCTCGCGTTCGCCGGCTATCGGCATAAGAAAGGGAGGGCCGGCGAGCCGGTCCTCCCTTAATACGAAGCGCTGGGGCACCGCCGCTTGTTAGCACTGCGCCCGTGTTTCCCGCTGCACTCGCCAGTCGCTTAGCGCTTGATCTCGATATCGTCGAGCTTGACGTCCATGGCCTCGGTCTTGGCCTCGGCGATGTCGTCGGCAAACTCCAGAGACTTCATCATGGTCTCGACGGCGTCCTTGTGTTCCTCGACGTTGTCGATACGCACATACACGCTGCCACCGTCAACGTCGGTGAAGTACTCGGTCGTCACGCCGCCCGAGTGCGTAAAGTAGGCGCTGCGCCAGGTCTTGCCGTTGTACTTAACGGGATCGCTCTCGGTCCATCCGGAGTTGGTCTTCCACTTTGCCTCGTAGTCGAACAGTTCATCGGCGTTCTTGTCAGGATCGAAGACGGGGATGAAGCGGTCACTGGCATGCTCGCTCTCGGTGAACTTAAACTGGGCCCTGTCGGCGGTATCGCCTGCAACGTCCGTGATTTCGACGCCCTCGGGCACCTCGACTTTAAACCAAATGAAGTCAGTCCTCATATCCACGGCTGGCTTTTCCGCTCCACCGCCACCGCCGCTGCCGGTAGCGCCGCCGCTGCCACCGCAACCCACCAAGGCAACCGCGGCAAAGAGACTGATGCAGAGGGTGAGAATCGCAAAGGCCTTCTTTTTCATGGTCGTGTCCTCCTCGATCTGTAATCGTCCATGGGTTACCTCCCTTTACTGTACGCGTGGACGGCTCCTTCGGGTGGGCCATGTGTCCCATTCTGAGGGCCGGATTTGCGCCGTTAAGTGGCAATATGCACGGGTCCAAAAGAGGGGAGGGCCGGTGCTGTCGGCTCTCCCCGGGTTGGGCGCCCGTTGTTTTAATGGGGCGCGCCTACGCGGGTTCGCGTAGGCGCGTACGGGTGCCCCGTTACTTGATCTCGATGCTCGAAATCTCGACTTCACGTGCCTCGTCAACTGCTTTCTTCATGTCGTCGGGGAACTCGATGGAGTTGAGAAGCGCCTCGGCTTCTTTCTTGTGCAGGTCGAAGTTCGCGATGAGAACGCAGACGCTTCCCGGCTCAACGTCGGTAAAGAGATAGGTATGGGTGCCGCGGTTGTCCTTGCACGTTCCGGTGAGCCATGTCCTGCCGTTGTACTCGACGGGGTCGCCAACTTCCCACTGGAACATGCTGCTCTTTCGACCTTCATCGGCAAGAGCCTCTTCTGCCGTCATCTTCTCTTCCCAAACAGGTATGAAGCGGTCAACCGTGGTGTTCTCGTTCTCGGGGAAGGTGAGCTGGACCCTGTCGGCGTTCTTGCCGGCGGAGTCGCTCACGCCAACGCTCTCGGGCATCTCGACCTTAAACCAGATAAAGTCGGTCTTCTTGGCGACGGGGACCTTTTCCTTGCTCTCACTCTTGGGGACGCTGCCGCCGCCCGATGCGCTCCCGCCGCAGCCGACAAGGGCAAACGCGGCAAAGAGGGCGATGCAAAGGGAAAGGATCGATAGGGTCTTTTTCTTCATGGTGGCGTCCTCCTTGTCTGCCAGGGACATCGTGTGCCGCGGATCGCTGGGGCGGCGGTTACGCATGTCCATGATGTCTTTGTTTACTGTGCGGTTATTCTTCCATTCGTCGTCCGGTGCCGTGATGAGCTTGCCCCAACATAGGGCTCCTTACCTATAATGTATGCCCCAGTTGCCGCTGCCCGGAAGTCTCGAAAGGTGGGCCATGTGTCCCATGTTTGCGGTGCCGACGCCTATCGTTCGTCATAGAAATCCGCGATGGCCAGGTGCGCTGACGCTTATGTACTTATGGGCTAGACTTAGCACCATTATGTGATCGATGCGGTCGGTCGGCGGTTTCCACCCGACCGATGTATATGACTTGAAGGTGCATGCGTATGAGCCAAGAGATGATGGACAAGACCTGCCGCGGGTTTGCCGAGGCGCTTGCCGCGCGTGAGCCGGTTCCCGGCGGCGGTAGCGCGAGCGCCTTTGTGGGCGCGCTGGGAGCCTCGCTTTGCGGGATGGTCGCGCGCTACGGGGCGACCAATCCCGCGCTTGCCGATCGTGCGGATGACCTGACGCGTGCATTTGCCCAGGCAGACGAGTTGGCGCAGGAACTTGTGGACCTGGTCGCCGAGGACGTTCGTGCGTACGGCCAGGTGTCCGCTGCGTACGGTATTCCGCGCGAGGACCCAGCTCGACCTGCGGCGATTCAGGACGCGTTGCACGTGGCGGCCATGCCACCGTATCGGATCATGGATGCCTGCGGCCGCGCGCTGGCGCTGCTCGAGGACATGGCCGATAAGGGCTCGCGCCAGCTGTTGTCCGACGTGGCCTGCGGCGCCGTGTTCTGCCGCGCTGCCATGCAGGGTGCGAGCCTGACGCTCTTTGCCAACACCACATCTATGAAAGACCGGGCGCGTGCCGAGGAGCTCGAGACGGCGTGCGATGAGCTGCTGGATACGTGGCTGCCGCGCGCCGATGCGCTGGCGCGCCGCGCCGCCGACGCCGCAAGGAAGAGGGGATAGCCATGGCCGAGCTATTGAAGGGTGCTCCCGTCGCCCGCGCGTTGACTGAGGAGCTCGCTGCTCGCTGCGCGGCTTTGCGTGAGCGCGGCGTTGTGCCGACGCTGGCCATCGTTCGCGTGGGCGAGCGCGAGGACGACCTGTCCTACGAGCGCGGTGCACTCAAACGCTGCGAAAAGGTGGGCATCGAAGCTCGTCGCGTGTTGCTGCCTGCCGATGTTTCGCAGGATGAGCTGCTGGCGGCTATCGAGGGCATCAATGCCGACCCCGCTGTTCACGGATGCCTGATGTTTCGTCCGTTGCCCGCTGGGCTTGAGGAGGATACAGTTGCCGCGGCACTCGATCCCGCCAAGGACGTCGACTCCATGACGCCGGCCTCGCTGCTCACCACGCTTTCGGGGCGAGGCGAGGGCTTTGCTCCCTGCACGGCAGAAGCCGTGTTGGCGTTGCTGGACCATTACGGCGTTGAACTGGATGGAGCTAAAGTTGCCGTTGTTGGTCGCTCGCTGGTAATTGGCCGTCCCGTTGCCGCCATGCTTACGGCTCGCAATGCCACGGCGACGACGTGCCATACGCATACGCGTGACCTAGCTGCCGAGTGCTGTTCTGCCGACATTGTTGTTGCCGCGGTTGGACGCGCGCGCACGATTGGCGCGGATGCGGTTCGCGAGGGCCAGACGATCATCGATGTTGGCATTAATTGGGACGAGGCTGCCGGAAAACTGGTCGGCGACGTGGATTTTGATGCTGCGGAACCGATCGTTGGCGCCATCACACCCGTGCCGGGCGGCGTGGGGGCTGTGACCACCGCAATTCTCGCCAAACACGTGATTGAGGCGGCGGAGCGGGTAGCGCGCAGAGATGTGGTGTAAGAGGCGGGGCATGCCCCGCCTCTTCCCTTTCTTGAAAGGGAGGGGACACCGCCTAGAATTCGTCGTTGGAGTAATGAAGGT